>OATL01000004.1_pt1 | contig 412036 bp, 329 predicted proteins | sample 1476011 | NCBI WGS metagenome assembly OATL01 (sample SAMEA2579975, study PRJEB22360) | human gut metagenome | biome: human gut; feature: human-associated habitat; material: faeces | place: Denmark | collected 2008/2010
TAACTCCGCCCTCAGTAGACGTTAAGAAGAAAAAATACTGCCGTTTCAAAAAGAGTGGTATTAAGTACATTGATTACAAAGATCCTGAATTCTTGAAGAAATTCTTGAACGAACAGGGTAAGATCCTTCCTCGCCGTATTACAGGTACTTCTCTGAAGTTCCAACGTCGTATCGCGCAGGCTGTTAAAAGAGCACGTCACTTGGCGTTACTTCCATTTGTAACTGACATGATGAAATAATAAGGAGGAATAAGTATGGAAATAATTTTGAAAGAAGACGTAGTGAACTTAGGCTACAAAAATGATATTGTAACTGTGAAGTCTGGTTACGGTCGTAACTATCTTATTCCGACTGGTAAGGCAGTGATTGCTTCACCTTCAGCTAAGAAAATGTTGGCAGAAGAGCTGAAACAACGCGCTCACAAATTGGAAAAGATTAAGAAAGATGCTGAAGCTATGGCAGAACAGTTGAAGGATGTAACCTTGACTATTGCTACTAAAGTGAGTGCCACAGGTACTATCTTCGGCTCTGTTAGCAACATTCAAATTGCTGAAGAATTGGAAAAATTGGGTCATAAGGTTGACAGAAAGATTATCGTTGTGAAAGATGCAGTGAAAGAGATTGGTTCTTACAAAGCTATCGTTAAACTTCACAAGGAAGTTTCTGTAGAAATCCCGTTCGAAGTAGTTGCTGAATAAAATCTGTAAATACTTTAAAGTATAATGATGCTGAAAAAGCCCGGTTCGTAAGAGCCGGGCTTTTTCTTTTTAATATGTTTGATTTGTTAATTCAATCGTTTCTTTTATAATTTTTTGAGGAGTGGTAAAAGGATTTTCGTCAAAAGTGTTTGGCATAGTGAGGATCAGTTGTTTGATATCATATTCTTGTATCCTAGCTACCCATACTTTATAAATATTGTTATAATTTTTATGAATATTATAAATGGTTAGGTGAGAGAAGTAGCTGGTTATATAATCTTGTTTGTATTTATAATAGTCTTTGTTGTCCTCAGTTATTTTTCTACATCCTTTTATAGGTTTGTAAAAGTTTTGAAATGAACTCTTTGTCAGGTATCTGTTGCATCAATGCTGAACTTTTCAGTACTTCTAGCACATCTTCCGAATACTCATAATCTTTTACGCAAAAGGAGAATTGGCATTGTTTTTTAAAATAGAAGCTTTAGTTGTTTGAAGTGAATCCTGTTTTACGTTAGCAATCGGAAGAAACTGATTTCATTTAAATACGCGACTTTGGCCTGATTGATACTTTTCAAATTTTCTTCTAATTCCATTTTTATCATTTGCATACTTTCTTTTATCTGCTTTTCTTGTGAGGAATTGCTTATGAAATCAGTTCGGCAAGAGTGATAAATACTCCAGTGATAACAATAGATAATTCACGGAAATAGTTTCCCAACTTCCAGTTTTGAAGTGTTTCTTTTAGATTTGTCTTTTTCATATCCTGTTTTTGTTTGTGGTTTGAGAAACAAAAGTAGATAATTTGTATTGCAAAACGATGGAATATTGGCAGAAAAGGGAGGAGTAAAGACATAAAAAAAGTCTGTTGCGCTTTCGCACGGCAGACTTTCAATTCTCTCTAGAGTTCGTACTGAATTATTCAGCTTTAGTAGAGTCACAGCAAGCAGCTGTAGAGTCACAAGCAGCTGAATCTGCTACAACTTCTTCTACAACAGCAGCTTCTTCTACTACTGCAACTGAATCAGTTGCTTCTGTGTTGTTGTTAGCAGCTTTGTTTCCGCAAGATGCGAAAGATACAGCTGCGAAGGCTACGAACAAAAATACTAATTTTTTCATTTTCTTTGCTTTTTAAATCTGTAATACTAATGTTGCTTTCTTAAAACGATGCAAAGGTATACACTTTTTCAATACGTTGTACCAAAAAGAACAACTTTTTTTCTAGTTTTTTATGTTATACAACCTATTTTGCTGATTAGTAGCATGTTTTATAACATATTTATTCTTCAGTAATGCTGTTATATAAGAATCGTTTGATGCTTTTTTTGGGAGTTTTTTCGAACTCTGTAGGATAAAGTTGTATTTTACTCACTTGTTCATAATTTCCTACCAGTTTATTCAGATTCTTCAAGTTTTCATCCATTACTGTTTTTAGGTTTTCGGGGGTATTGAGTCCCAGACTGTCCAGACTTTCATAATCAGGATATACTAAAGCTACCAGTTTCTTGTTGCGCTCTATGATTAAACTTTCTAGAACGAATGGCATATTATTTAGTTTGGATTCTATCTCTTCAGGAAAAATATTCTGTCCATTAGAACTCAGAAGCATGGTTTTACTACGGCCTCTTATATAAATGAATCCGTTAGCATCTATTGTACCTAAATCGCCTGTTTTCAACCAACCATCTTCGGTAAATACCTCACGGGTAGCTTCTTCATTCTTATAATAACCTTTCATTACGTTTTCACCACATACCTGTATTTCTCCAGTAATGTTATAGGGATCATCCGAGTCGATACGGACTTTCATGATATCCAGTATCTTTCCGGCAGAACCAGGTATAAATTCATTCCATGGAGCATAACTGATCAGTGGGGCACATTCGGTCATTCCGTAACCGATGGTGAACGGAAATTTTATTTTGTAGAAAAAATCGGTGACTTCCGGGTTCATGGCAGCTCCACCGATAATGACTTCTTTAAAACGTCCGCCTAATGCGTCAATCAGTTTTTTGCGAATTTGTGCATAAATCTGGTTGTCTAGTAAAGGTATGTTAAGCGCCCATTTCATGCTGCGTTTGTTAATGAGCGGCTGAATTACATTCTTATAAATTTTTTCTATAACCAATGGTACTGTAATAATAAGGTTGGGTCTTACCTCCTCAAAAGCTTTCATCAATATTTTGGGAGAAGGTGTCTTTCCTAATAAGGTGACATGTGTACCGACAGCAGTAGCGGTTAGAAAATCAAAAGCACATCCGTATGCATGGGCCAAGGGAAGGAAGGAAAGTACTTTTTCTCCTTTCTTTAAAAGTTCTGTACGGATACCAAAGGTAACGTTTCCTGCCAGATTATTGCCCGTAATCATTACTCCTTTACTGAATCCGGTAGTTCCTGAAGTATAATTCAGTAACATGACCTTCTCGTTGGAGAGTTCTGTGTAATTGATATTTTCCTTATAGAAGCCTTTGGGGAAGTTCTTTCTCATAGCTGCATCAATATTCTTCATGAATTTTTGGACGGTTTCACCGTCACGTTGATGCAGGCATCTGAAATCCGTTAGAGAAAATACAGCGCGTAATCCACTTAATGCCTCTTCTTCCAAATTTTCCCAAATATTATCGCTGGTAAACAGAAATGTGGATTCAGAATGATTTACAATATGATGGACATCATTTGGCTTGAAGTCTTGTAAAATAGGAACTACAATAGCTCCGTATGTAACAGTTGCCAAATAAGCGATACACCAACGGGAGGTATTCTTACCTATAATAGATATTTTATCGCCACGGCGCAGGCTGCAATATTGGAATAATAAGTGTATCTTAGCTATTTCTTCCGCTACTTGTCCGTATGTAAACGTGGTATCTTCACCATAATCTGTGTAACAGGGCAGATCCCAGTTTTCTTTGAAGCTATTCTCATATAGCTTGATAAAGTTTTCTTTTATCATTGCACAATTTTTGATGTAATGTGCAAAAATAAGCATAATTATTGGTATTCTAAAGAATTTAAGCAGAATAATATGTACCTTTGCTCGCTAATTAGATAAAAAGGTATGATTGATACGATAATTTTCCAGGATAAAACGGCTGTTTATTATACATTAGGCTGCAAATTAAACTTTTCAGAAACTTCAACCATCGGCAAAACACTGAAAGAAGCAGGTATACGTACAGCACGTAAGGGTGAGAAAGCTGATATTTGTGTTATTAATACTTGCTCTGTGACCGAGGTTGCGGATAAGAAATGCCGTCAAGCCATTCATCGTTTGGTTAAACAGCATCCGGGTGCCTATGTAGTAGTGACGGGATGCTATGCCCAGTTAAAACCTGACCAGGTGGCTAATATAGAAGGTGTGGATGTTGTTTTGGGAGCTGAACAAAAAGGAGAGTTGATGAATTATCTCGGAAATTTGGAAAAGCATCCTCAAGGTGAGGCGATTACGACAGCTGCAAAAGACATACGTAGTTTTTCACCTTCGTGTTCTAGAGGTGACCGTACTCGTTATTTTCTGAAAGTGCAGGATGGTTGCGATTATTTCTGCTCTTATTGTACAATTCCGTTTGCTCGTGGGCGTAGCCGTAACGGACGTATTGAAGAGATTGTGGAACAGGCACGGCAGGCTGCTGCTGAGGGAGGAAAAGAAATTGTTATTACTGGGGTGAATATTGGAGACTTCGGAAAGACAACCGGTGAAAGTTTCTTTGATCTGGTAAAGGCTTTAGATCAGGTGGCAGGGATTGAGCGTTATCGTATCTCGTCTATTGAACCCAACTTGTTAACGGATGAAATAATAGAATATGTGTCACGTTCACGTGCATTAATGCCGCATTTTCATATTCCTTTGCAGTCGGGCAGCGATGATGTGCTGAAATTGATGAGACGTCGATATGATACCGCATTGTTTGCTTCCAAGATACGCAAAATTAGGGAGATCATGCCGAATGCGTTTATTGGCGTGGATGTAATTGTGGGAACACGTGGTGAAACAGAGGAATATTTTGAAGATGCTTATCATTTTATTGAAGGGCTTGATGTGACGCAGTTACATGTTTTCACTTATTCGGAGCGTCCCGGTACGCAGGCCTTGAAAATAGAGTATGTAGTGAGTCCTGAGGAGAAACATCGCCGTAGTCAGAGATTGTTGGTTTTATCTGATGAGAAGACAAAGGCGTTCTATACCTCTCATATAGGAAAAGAAGCTTGGGTATTAATGGAAAAATCTAAGGTTGGCACTCCTATGCATGGATTTACTGATAATTATATCCGGGTGGAGATGGACCACGATGATCAATTGGATAATCAGTTGATTCGTGTAAGAATGGGAGGCTTTAATGAAGAGGGTACAGCGTTGAAGGGTGTTTTAGTCTGAAAAGAAATGAAAAGGGTGTCTGTTGTCATATTGAATTGGAATGGGGTAGATATGCTCCGTAAGTTTATACCTTCTGTTATAGATAATTCAGTAGGAGAGGGGATTGAAATTTGTGTGGCTGATAATGCGTCCTCTGATGGGTCTCTTGAAATGCTTCGTACTGAATTTCCTGTAGTCCGTTTGATTGAGTTGGATCGAAATTATGGCTTTGCCGAAGGATATAACCGGGCTTTGGCGCAAGTTGATGCAGAATATGTAGTTTTACTGAATAGCGATGTGGAGGTTACTTCGCATTGGTTGGAACCTTTGTTGGATTATATGGATACCCATTCCGGAACAGTTGCCTGTCAACCTAAACTGTTAAGTTGGCATAATAAGGAATATTTCGAATATGCCGGAGCGTCGGGGGGATTTATTGATCGATATGGATATCCTTTTTGCAGAGGGCGTATTTTTGATGTTGTTGAAAAGGACTGCGGACAGTATGATACGGTAACGGAGGTGATGTGGGTAACGGGGGCCGCTCTTTTTATCCGGTTGGCTGATTATCGTGAAGTTGGAGGGTTGGATGATCATTTTTTTGCTCACATGGAAGAAATTGACTTGTGTTGGCGTTTGCGCAGCCGGGGAAAAAAGCTTGTCTGTATTCCGCAAAGTGTGGTATATCACGTAGGAGGGGCTACGTTGAAAAAAGAAAATCCGAGAAAGACTTTTCTGAATTTCAGAAATAATCTGTTGATGCTTTATAAGAATTTGCCGGATAAGGAGTTAGAACATGTACTTTTTATACGTGGTATACTGGATAGAGTAGCTGCCCTTGTTTTTTATCTGAAAAAGGATAGAGCGAATGCGCGTGCTGTAATGCAGGCGAGGAGAGAATTTGAGGATATAAGATATTCTTTTGCTGCTTCTCGTATAGAAAATATAATGAAGTCTACAGATGAAATGATCCCGGAACGGACTCATTTTAGTATTCTTATGAAATATTATTTGTTGGGTAAAAAACATTTCTCTCAGTTGAAACTTTTTTAAATTGCTTCTCTTTATATTTCTTTTTATAGCATTATTCCCGTATCTTTGTTTGGTGAAATTGGATCAAAAAAGAAAAGGAGCTGTAAATGAATGTTCATGAGGTGAAATCTATTGAAACAAAGTCTATTCTGTCACGTTTGAAAAGTAAAGATAATTATTGGGGTATTGCTTATAACATGAATTTGTATAGAGGGTGCCAACATGGTTGCATTTATTGTGATACACGTAGTTGTTGCTATGGTATTGGTGATATTTCTCATATTTCTGTAAAGAAGAATGCTTTGGAATTACTGGATCATGAACTGGGAACGAAACGTGGAAAAGCGACCATTGGTACAGGCTCAATGAACGATCCTTATATGCCGTTGGAAAAACAGATGAAGCTGACTGGAGGTGCGTTGGAACTTATTGCCAAACATCGTTTTCCTGTTCATGTGATAACAAAGAGTAGTCTTGTGACTCGTGATGCCGATTTATTGCAGGATATAGGGCGCACTTATGCTGCCGTTAGTTTTACTATCACTACAGCGGATGACGAGATGGCGCGAAAACTGGAGCCTAACGCACCGACCTCTTCCGAGCGTTTTAAGGCGATGAAGATATTGTCCGATCGGGGTATATATACAGGAGTGGCATTGATGCCTGTTTTGCCTTTTATAAATGATTCTATAGAAGATATTGAGGAAATAGTGGAGAAGGCTGCCGAAGCGGGAGCGTCCTATGTGCTTCCTTTGTTTGGGGTAACTTTAAGACGGGGCTCCCGTGATTATTTTTATGATAAGGTAGAGCAGATTTTTCCAAAGATGGCCAAGCGATATAAAACTTATTTTGAAGACCGTTCTGAATGCACTTCTCCTAATGCACCCTATTTGAATGAGGTCTTTTATCGCAGAATAGAAACATTAGGAATCAGTGCTACCATGAAATTTTATCATTCTGAAGGAAGAAAACAACTTTCTTTATTTTAGTAAGTAGAGCCATGAACATTGTCTGCATATTCATTATTATTGGTTTGTGTTGTTATTTGCATGATAGTATATTTGCGTTTTAAGAGGTAGGCATACAATAGGGTAAATTTTTAATTAAATGACTGGATGTTTGTCAGATAATTTTTTTCATCGTGTATAATGTACTTCTACTCCAACATTTCTGCAATCACTTCCCATAGGCGGATTTTCTTTTGATAACCGGATGATTATTTCCTGAATAGTTGGAAATTCACTAAATAGTCTTTGCCCTATGCGTTCACAGACATGTTCTAAAAGTTTGGATGAAGCTTTCATTTCTTTTTTGACAACTGCATATATATCAGCATAACTTACGGTACCTTTCAGTTCGTCTGTTTGTGCTGCATGGGTGAAATCAGTTCTTAGTTTTAAATCAATTATAAAATTAGCTCCTACTATTGTTTCTTGTGGATCGACTCCGTGGTGAGCGAAAAACTTGGCACCTTCCAAATAAATATACATAGATGTTGCTTTCATATTTTTTCAGTTTGAAAAACAAAAGTAGAACTTTCACTTCATATCTCAAAATTAAAAATTATTGTTCTTGTTTTCTTTTTTATCTGTTTTATTGGTCTATTTTATAGTATTAACACGAAATAGAGTCGATGGCATGGGTGTTTTCATTAATTTCGCATAATATGGAAAGAAGGATTCGTAAATTAATAAGGGTAAGTGCCATTACAGTGGGAGCCTTGCTGTTTACTGCGTTTGTGGTAGTGGCTTTTGTGATTAACTATGTATTTACATCAGATAAATTAACTCCAGTAGTGTTGAATGTTGCTAATCGTTTACTGGATGCTGATTTGAAGATAGAAAGAGTCGAATTGACTTTCTTTTCTACTTTTCCTCAATTTGGGTTAAAAGTTGATGAAGGTTTTTTGGTTTCTAAGGTCTTGAACGATAGTCTTCCACAAAAAACTGATTCTTTATTGGCATTTAAAGAATGTGTGTTGACAGTAAATCCTTTGGATTATTTTTTGAAAAATAAGATTAGTGTCCATAATCTATCTTTGAAGAATGTTGCTGTTTATGCTTATCGAAATAAAACAGGTAAGGCAAATTGGGAGATTGTGAAAACTTCTTCGGATACATTGGCTGTGGAAAAAGATACTATTCCACAAAATAAATTTGATAGCGAGATAGATATCCGTCAGGTTGAATTAGAACATGTCAATTTGATTTTTGACGATCGTAATACAGAGGTTTATTCACGTATAGATGATGCTGATTTGCGCCTAAAACTGGCGTTGACAAAAGGAGCTTCTTCATTGGGAGTAGAATTTGAAAATAAAAATATTCTTTTTTGGCAGCAAGGTGAATTATTGATTAATAAAGTAGCCGTTTTCTTGCAGACTGATATTGAGGTAGACAGGTCTACGGCATTGTGGACATTGAAAAATACAGGGTTGACTATAAATGGTATCCGGATGGATGTAAACGGTGAATTAAGACGTGATACAGTTACAAAAACGGTGGGTATGAACTTGAAATATGGATTACATGCACCTTCCATGGAAACCGTTATGAATATGATTCCCGAGGCTTATGTGAAACGTGGACAAATTTCGGCAAAAGGTGAGGTTAAAGTTAATGGAACATTGGAAGGTAATTATGGAAACAAGCAGCTTCCGGCGATATCATTGAATATAAAGATAAATGATGCATCCGCCCGATATGAAGGACTTCCTTATGGTATTGATAATTTTACGGCTGATTTTGAATCGTATATTGATTTGATGCGTCGCAACCCTTCTTTTTTGAACTTGAAAATTCTTCATTTTGAGGGAGTACATACTAAGATTCTAGCAGATGCGAAAGTGGAGGATTTATTGATAGATCCATTTATAACGCTTCATACTGAATCTACTGTTGACCTGGATGCTTTAGCTAAAACCTTTCCTTTGCAGGAAAGTGTAACTATCCGCGGTAAATTAGATGCGGGTTTAAACTTAAAATGCCGTCTCTCTTCTTTGAAAAAACAGGATATTGGGCGTATCAGGTTAGGTGGAAGATTGGCTTTAAAGGATTTTGAATTAAAAGATACTGCAAAGAATTTTAATTTTTTAGGTAATGCCGATTTAAAATTCAGTGATAGTGAAACTTTGCAAGCTGAATTGGAAATCAGAGAAATACTATTGAATAGTAGGAAATTATCTTCAGAGATAGATCGGATGAAAGCGAAGGTTGTTTCAACCAATCCTCAAGATACCACAAAGATTGTTACTTTACAATGTGAATTGGAAATGAATAAATTGCGTGCGAATATAGGAAATTCGCTCAAAATATATAGTGGCAAGACTACTGGAACTGGCGAACTTGCTCCGAAGGAACAAAATCCGGCGATGCCGATGATTAATTTTTCCATGCGTACGGATTCTCTTTTCTTTAATGCTAACGAAACGAAATTAGCATTAGGCGTGGCAGGCATAAAAGTGAAATTAGAAAAGAAAAATGATTCGTTATGGACACCTCGGGGGATTATCGGTTTTGATAGGTTGTTGGTACGTGCTCCTGAATTTGGTTTACCTCTGCGAGTACGTAAGACAGCTGTAACAATAGATGGTCCGAGAATAACATTAAGAAATGCTTCTTTGAAAATAGGGCATTCAGATATGGTTGCTACCGGGGAGGTAATAGGATTATATCGTGCGATGGCTAAAAATGAAATTTTAAAAGCGCGTTTAGCAATATCTTCTGAGATGATTGATTGTAACCAATTGATTAATTCATTCTCTTTATCTGAAGATTCAGCATCTGTGGCGGTGACAGATACAGTGCCTCCAACAGAAATGAAGCTGTTTGTGTTGCCGGGTAATTTGGATTTTGAATTACAGACAGATTTGAAAAAAGTAGTGTTTGAACAGGTGGAATTTGAAGATGTGTGTGGAAAGGTGGATTTGAAAAATCGTACATTACATTTAAGGAATTTGGGAATGCGTGCATTAGACGCTGATATGAAGGCCGTTATGGTATACCGTGCGGATTCAGTCAGAGGAGGATATACAGGCTTTGACTTTAAAATTAGGGATATAAATATAGCTAAGCTGGTAGATTTTATACCTTCAATGGATACCATTGTACCTATGTTGAGATCTTTTAAAGGAAGGGTTCAGTTTGATGTGGCTGCAGAGGCACGTCTGGATTCAAATATGAATATTCGTATACCTACTTTACGTTCGGCCATGCATATAAAAGGGGACAGCTTAGTATTGATGGATGGTGAAACCTTTGCCGAAATATCAAAGATGTTGATGTTCAAAAATAAAAAGAAGAATGTATTTGATAGTATTTCGGTTAATATAGTTGTCAATGACGGTAGTGTTCTTGTTTATCCATTTCAAGTGTCTATAGATCGTTATAAAGCTGCTATAGGGGGAGAGCAAGGGTTGGATATGAATTTTAAATATCATATATCCATTTTGAAGTCACCCTTGCCCTTTAAGGCCGGAGTGAATATTTCCGGTAATCTGGATAAGATGAAAATACGCGTAGGTAAAGCTAAATATAAAGATGATGTGACTCCTGCTGCCATTCATAAAGTAGATAGTACGCGTATGGATTTGGGAAGGCGTATTGTGGAACGGTTTCACCGTATTGTAGGGGTGAGATAGAAAAAGAATTTACTTGGTTTATATAAAAAGCTCCTTCATGACTTTCGTGAAGGAGCTTTTCTTTTGTGTTGTTACATTATATAATAAACCATTATCCACATCTTGATGTGCCACAAGTCTTGCAGATCAAGCATCCTTCTTGATATACGAGAGTTTCGTTGCCGCAATTGGGACATTTTTGTCCTTCAGCACTAGTACCATCTGTTACATATTTTTTCAGTGCTCGTTCTACACCGTTTTTCCATGTGTTAATGTTTTCACTGTCAAGTTGCAGAGAATCTACCAGTTTGATAACACGATCAATAGGCATCCTCCAACGAAGTACACCCGAAATTAATTTTGCATAGTTCCAATATTCCTTGTTGAACTTTTCGGACAAACCTTCAATGGTTGTTTTATATCCACGTTTGTTTTCGAACTGGAAATCATATCGTTTGTTGCCTTCTTCATCAATGTTTTTGATGATGCGTCCGGTAGTGACTGATTTGGGCAATGAAATACCTTCTTCATCATCTTGCAGACCGGTAAAGATCTCGTATGGATGTCCATCCAACAAGCCTACAAATGCGACCCATTTTTCTTTGTTGTTTTGGAAGCGTACTACTTCCGCTTCCAGTACTTTGGGGCGCACTTCTACTACCGTAGGTGGTTTGCAAGGAGGAAGTTCTTCTTTTTTGTCTTTCTTGTCCTTTTTGGTAGAAAGTAAAACTCCAGAGCGAGAGCCATCACGATAAACGGTACATCCTTTACATCCTGAACGCCATGCCTCTACATACAAGCGGTTTACCAATGCTTCATCTACGTCATTGGGCAAATTGATAGTTACACTGATTGAATGGTCAACCCATTTTTGGATGCGTCCTTGCATTTTTACTTTCATCAGCCAGTCTACATCATTTGATGTGGCTTTATAATAAGGTGACTTTTCTACCAATTCATCAATCTCTTCTTGCGTATAACGCTTGGTGGGATCGTAACCGTTTACTGTCATCCATTCCACAAATTTATGGTGGAATACAATATATTCCTCAAATGCATCTCCTGTTTCATCTACAAAATCTACATGAGTCTGAGGATCATTCGGATTGACTTTTCTTCTACGTTTGTATACCGGCATAAATACCGGCTCTATGCCAGAAGTTGTTTGGGTCATTAGGCTGGTAGTTCCAGTGGGGGCTATGGTCAAGCAGGCAATATTACGTCGTCCGTATTTTTTCATCTCCTCATATAAATTAGGATCAGCTTCTTTTAAACGGTTGATAAACGGATTATTTTTTTCTCGTTCACTGTCATAGATAGCGAATGCTCCACGTTCTTTCGCCATGTTAACAGATGAACGATAGGCTTCCAGAGCGATTGTTTTATGTACTTGTTCAGAAAACTCTGTTGCGTCTTCTGTTCCGTAGCGTAACCCCATAGCGGCAAGCATATCCCCTTCAGCTGTGATACCGACACCTGTACGTCTGCCCTGTCCGCTCTTTTTATAAATCTTTTCCCATAAATGTTTCTCTGCTTCTTTTACTTCCTCACTTTCAGGATCGGAATCGATTTTAGCTATGATCTTCTCGATTTTTTCTAGTTCCAAGTCAATAATGTCATCCATAATGCGCTGGGCCAATGCTACATGCTTTTTGAACAAGTCGAAATCAAAGTAAGCATCCCTTGTATAAGGGTTTACTACATATGAGTATAAGTTGATAGCTAATAAACGACAAGAATCGTAGGGACACAGAGGAATTTCACCACAAGGATTGGTAGAAACTGTACGATACCCTAAGTCGGCATAACAGTCTGGCACGGATTCACGTATAATGGTGTCCCAGAATAATACACCGGGTTCAGCAGACTTCCATGCATTATGGACAATCTTTTTCCATAAAGCAGATGCGTCAATTTCTTTCGTGAAAACAGGTTGATCGGAATCTACCGGATATTGCTGTTTGTAAGGAGTGCCATTTACAGCTGCCTGCATAAATGCATCATCTAGTTTCACGGATACATTAGCACCGGTTACTTTGCCTTCGGTCATTTTGGCGTCAATAAATGCCTCCGAGTCTGGATGTTTGATGGATACGCTTAACATTAAAGCACCACGACGCCCGTCTTGTGCTACTTCACGTGTTGAATTGGAATAGCGTTCCATGAAAGGCACCAGTCCGGTTGAGGTCAGTGCTGAATTTTTAACAGGGGAACCTTTAGGTCGTATATGAGATAAATCATGTCCTACGCCACCACGACGTTTCATTAATTGTACTTGTTCTTCATCAATGCGGATTATAGCTCCGTATGAGTCGGCTGCTCCATCAATTCCAATGACAAAGCAGTTCGATAAGGAAGCCACTTGAAAATCGTTCCCGATACCTGTCATGGGACTACCTTGCGGAACAATGTACTTAAAGTGATCCAATAACTCGTAAAGCTGCTGTGCGTTTAACCCGTTCTTATATTTTGCTTCAATGCGGGCTACTTCATTTGCAATGCGCCAATGCATGTCTTCGGGAGACTTTTCGAAAATGTTCCCGAAAGAATCTTTTACTGCATATTTGTTTACCCAAACCCTTGCAGCAAGTTCATCACCTTTGAAGTATTGTAAAGATGCTTCAAAAGCTTCGTCATAGGTGTACGTTTGTTTTTCCACTTTTATTTTTAGATTTACTATAATATCAATAAGTTGTTTTAGTGTAGAAGCCGCAACTCATTATAACAAAAGTTTCGGCAAAGCTATATATGTTTTTTCAATTAACAAAATAAAAAGTAGATAAGTTTTCAACAAATTGAAAGTTATCCAAAAATATTTGTTAATTTATTGATTATCAAAAGATATATGTGTTGGTTTATTTACGGAAGTTTTCTATTTTGAAAATTTCAATGAAGGAAATAAGTGATTGACTAGTTGAAAAGACCAAATTCTTAGCATATATTATTTTGCAAAAAATGAATTATTACTCTTTTCTTTTTTTATCTTTGCAAGAAAAATATATATGGAATCGATAAATAATAGACGGACGATCCGTAAATATAAGCAGGAAGATATTTCTGCTTCTTTGTTAAATGATTTGCTTGAAAAGGCATTCCGTGCTTCTACAATGGGCAATATGCAATTATATAGTGTGATTGTGACCCGTGACAAGCAGATGAAAGAGAGATTGGCACCTGCTCATTTTAATCAACCGATGGTAACAGGTGCTCCGGTTGTACTGACTTTTTGTGCGGATTTTAACCGTTTTAGCAAATGGTGCAGAGAGCGTAAGGCGGTACCGGGTTATGACAATCCCATTTCTTTTCTGAATGCTGCTACGGATGCATTACTTGTGACTCAGAACTTTTGTACATTGGCGGAGGAAAATGGATTAGGTATTTGTTATTTGGGAACAACGATTTATAATCCTGATCAAATTATTGATATTCTTCGGTTGCCGGAATTGGTTATGCCAGTGGCTACTATTACAGTAGGATATCCGGACGAATGCCCTTCACAAGTCGATCGTCTTCCTATAGAGGGTATTTTGCATGAAGAAGTATATCATGATTATACCAAAGAAGATATTGATCGTATCTATAGATATAAAGAGTCACTTCCGGAAAATCATCAGTTTATTAAAGAAAATCATAAAGAAACATTGGCTCAGGTATTTACTGAGGTCAGATACAAGAAGTCGGATAATGAATGCATGTCTGTAACTTTGAAAGAAACCTTGAAGAAACAGGGCTTTGAAAAATGAGTTACCGGAAACTATTAACCTTAAAACTACAGAAGTGCGCAGAGGGAAATAAAGAAAATACCCTTTGCGCACCTCTGTAGTTTTATTTCTATTTTCTTTTGAGAGAAGCTTCAATTTCCTCAATATCCGCTTTAAATGTTTTATCAACCTCCACTTGGTCTTTTACTATTTTACAAGCGTGCAATACGGTTGCATGATCTTTATTACCTATTAATTGACCAATTTTGGAAGAAGAGGAGTCTGTATGTTTTTTGGCCAGATACATAGCTACCTGACGTACTTGTACCACTTCTCTTTTTCTAGTTTTGGTATGGATGGCAGATTCCTCTATCTCGTAATGGTTGCATACTTTCTGTATGATATCTTCCACTGTGACAGGCTTGCTTTCACAACAGCGTACAGCTTTTCGTACAATTCTTTCAGCCAAATCCAAATCGACATCACGCTTGAAGATAATGGATTGTGCCAGAAGTGAATTAATGATGCCCTCTAGTTCACGTACACTTTCATTTACGTTTTCAGCAATATAATTAATTACTGTTTCCGGTATATTCAAACCGTCACGACGTATTTTATTGCGTAAGATATTCTTTCTCAATTCTACATCCGGTTTTTCCAATTCGGCCACTAAGCCCCATTTAAAGCGGGTCAGGAGACGTTCTTCCATACCTTGTAGCATTACCGGTGCGCGGTCAGAAGTCAAAATAAGTTGCTTACCGTTCTGGTGCAGATGGTTAAAGATGTGGAAGAACGTGTTCTGAGTTTTGGTTACTCCTGCGAATTCTTGAATATCATCAATAATCAAAACATCTATGGTTTGATAAAAACTGATGAAATCATTGAAATGATTAGTACGCACAGAGTCGGTATATTGCACCTGAAACAGATGTGCTGATACGTACAATACTCTTTTTTCAGGATATAATTCCTTGATACGAGTACCAATAGCATTAGTCAAGTGAGTTTTACCCACGCCGGACGGTCCATACAAAAACAAAGGGTTGAATGTTTTTGCCGGATTTTTAGCTACAGTTTCCCCTACCGTACGTGAGAACTCATTACTATTTCCTTTTATGAAATTCTCAAAGTTGTAATTTGGATTCAAATGTGGGTCTAAATCCTGCGGAGCTGGTGCCTGCATTGGATTAGGTGCCTTGTTACCATCTCGTATAACTGTTTGTGTGGGTAGTGCTGAAGAGCGTTTGCTTCCCTCCATGTTTACAGTTATATGGTTGGTTTTATCGGTCAAGATACAATACATAAGCTGCGTTCCCTCCCCAATTTCTTTATATAGGGCAGCGCGCAGCAAGTCCACAAACTTTTCTTCTAAAAATTCATAGAAGAATGGGCTGGGGACGCCAATTGTCAGTGCCTTGTCCTCATATTTAAGCGGTACGATAGGCTCAAACCACGTTTTAAAGGTCGTTTCAGGTACGTTGTCTCTGATAATGTTCAGACAACGACCCCATAAAACGACGTGATCGTTTTCAATCATATGAAACATTTATTATAAAAAGCGAAACTTCTACAATGCAAATTTCGAAATGAATTTCTGAAAAAACAAATCGCTTTTTTCTTGCTTTTTATTTTTAAAGAGTAATCTATTTAGTTTCAGTAACTTATAAAAAACTCTATCTAAAGGCTTCTGAAATATTTTTGTTATTTGATAATTGGCTGATTTATAGCTGACTATCTGTCAAAATAGGCTTTTATTTATTTTAAATGAAATAAGTCTACATGGTATTTCTGCCCTATTTGCAGTCATTTACTGAAAAAAGGTAGAAAAATGGTTAAGTAGACTTATTTAGAATCTTTTTAAATTAACAAATCTGTTACTTATCTTTCTTCCCAAACAAAGAGAAATGTACATAACGTTTAGGATGCGCTTTCAAATCCTCCAATAAGGTTGCAGCATTTGCTGTTGTCGCACTCAGATTTTGGTAAAAGGTAGGATCATTGAATAGTAAGCCGATGCTGTTGTCCTTGCGATTGAGTTTTTCTGTCAGCATTTGTACATTATATAAAGTGGAATCTATTTTATTGAATGTTGATGCATAATCAATACCTTTCAAGTTGTCGCTGATAGTAATGAAATTATCAGCAATCGTGTTTAGTTTTCCAGTAAGTTGCGGAAGATCCCTTTGCATTAATATGTTTAATTGACGTGTTGTCGCATCCAGATTGGCTGTCAGTTTTTCTGCGTTGTGTAAGGTTGCACCCAATGCAGGATCAGCTAATATTTTATTTAATGAATGTAGGATAGAATCCATTTTGGGCAGCATCTGCTCTATTTGAGGAACTAGCTTTTCTTCAGCGGCTCCCATGAGTCCCGCATTCGTTTTGCCAGGCAGTGTATCCCCCGGTTGATAGTATTCTGTAGAATTAAAGTTAAGGAGTAAGTTCATCTTTACTGTTCCCAGCATTTCTGTAACCAATTCTCCTGCACTTCCTTTAGGGATACGCATTTCCTTGTCTACTTCCACTTCTACTGTGACATGTCCCGGTTTAGCATAGTTGTAATTGATATTTCTTACTGTACCTACTTTGTAACCATTGGCAAAGACGGGGCTTGATCCGGCTAATCCGTTTATATTGGTATATTCTACATAATAGTAGTTGGCAGATTGGAACATATTTATTCCTTTCAGGTAGTTGATACCAAAGATCAGCATAGCCAATGCAGCGATGCCTATTAATCCTATTTTTACCTCTTTCGTCATTTCAATTGTACCTTTTATATTATCTATTCTTTTTAAATTCTTTGATGGCTTCGTTCACGTTCATTTTCTCTCCGTTTTTGAAAGCGATAATGAAAGCGTCCTTAAATTTAGGAGTAATATTACGTTTCATGCGTAGTATTTTATTATAATCCGTACTTTCTCCGTAAGTATATTTATAAAGTCCTTTTTCGCGGTAATAGCTAACGGGTGATACACCTTTCAGTTGTTTGCTTCCTTTGGGTAATATTTTGTTTGATACCAATATTTGTATTTTAAATACAGGCTTGGCAGATGTTCGGGCTTGGTCGCCTGTGATCTTTTTTTGTGTGGCAGGCACAGGCTTTTTGGTAACTTTGTCAGGTTCCGTTGCAGTGTCTGGTTCCGCAGTTTGTATTTCTATTCTTGATTCTTTCGGTTTGTTTTCTGGTTCCGGCAATTCTTGTCCTTGTACTCTGCTGCGACCGGTGGGGGCATCATGTTCGCGCTTGTAATTGAGGAATGCTTTATAAATGCTGTTAGATAATGCCGTAGTGCCTGCATCGGATAAAAGATATTGTTCTTCATCCGGTGTTGAGATATAACCTAATTCAACCAAAACACTAGGCATGGAAGTGGCGCGTAGAACTAGAAATCCGGCTTGATGTACTCCTTTGTCTATCCGTTTGGCTGTATTCTTGAATTGTTTTTGGATAAGAGTGGCTAATTTTACACTCTTCTCCATATTTTTGTCTTGTACAAATTCAAAAATAATATAGCTTTCGGAAGAATTTGGATTGAATCCGGCATAACGTTGTTCATAATTATCCTCTATCAAAATAACCGAGTTCTCCTTTTTAGCAACTTCCAAATTTTCTTCAGTACGGTGAAGTCCTAACGTATAAGTTTCTGCTCCCCGTACAGTTCTGCTACGGGCTACAGAATTGGTATGTATAGAGATGAATAAGTCGGCCTTAGCATTATTAGCTATTTGTGCACGACGGTCTAAAGGGATAAAGACATCTGTCTTCCGGGTGTATATTACCTTTACGTCATTACAGTTATTTTGGATCAGTTGTCCTACTTTTAAAGCTACGTTCAGATTGATATTTTTTTCTTTTCCACGTCTGCCGATGGCGCCAGGATCATGTCCGCCATGACCGGGATCAATGACGACTATAAAATCCTTTCCCTTTGCCGCCAGGCAGAAACAGGGGAGGACCAGCCACAGGCTACACAACAGGAATATTATTTTAAGTCTATCGGTTTTCATATCAATCAAGTTGCAAATGTAGCGATTTTTAGTGAAAACTCGGCTTTTGTCTTTAAGTTTTGCGTTTTTTATTCGAAACTTGCCACAAAACCCGAAAAATAGACGAGTATTTGGACTAAATTCTTTTATTTTGTATCCCAAAATAAGTATTGAAAGATGGATTTGCTTAAGTTTATGAAGAATTGGACGTTACCTTTAGCTATGCTTGCAGGGGTTATCGGCTATTTTGTTTTTGCCAACTTCACTTTTCTGGAGCCGACAAAGCCATTTATGAATGGGTTGATTTCTTTTCTAACTCCTTCCTTGATTTTTGCCCAATTGTTGCTTACATTCTGTAAAATTGAACCAAAAGAGTTGGTTCCTAGAGTATGGCATGGCTGGTTGTTGGCTATTCAAGCTATTTCTTGTGGTATCATTGCGTTGTTGTTGATATTTTGTCCGATGGACGAATCTTATAAGGAGATATTCGAGGCGGCTATGGTTTGTCTTATTTGTCCTACTGCTACGGCAGCGGCAGTAATTACGGGAAAACTAGGTGGAAGTGCTTCCAGTTTGACTACTTATACATTACTTTCAAATATTTTGGCTGCAATAGCAGTTCCTTTGGTATTTCCATTGGTTGAGCCACATACGGATGTTACTTTTGGTATTGCTTTTCTTAAGATTTTAAGTAAGGTTTTCCCATTGTTGCTTGCGCCGTTTTTTATCGCTTTATTATTCCGTTATTATATCCCTCGATTCCATAAGTTTTTACTGGAATATCATACTTCAGCTTTTTATTTATGGGCGATAGCATTGACCATTGTAATGGGGCAGACTACTCGTTCTTTGGTTAACAGTACAGCTGATGTAACGGTAGAGATGTTGATTGCTTTTGCTGGTTTAGTAACTTGTTGTTTACAATTTTATTTTGGTAAAAGAATTGGTAGTGCATACAATGACCGTATAAGTGCAGGACAGGCATTGGGGCAAAAAAATACTGTACTAGCTATTTGGATGGCGGTTACGTATCTTAATCCTTTATCATCTGTCGGGCCAGGTAGTTATGTGGTGTGGCAAAACATCATCAATAGTTATCAGTTGTGGAAGAAAAGAAAAAATGAGATGAAAAATTAAGTCGCAGCTATTTACTTTGTTATACGTAATGCTTGGTATAGTAAAGTATATAGCTGCGTTCCATTAAAAATGAATTTGCCGTATATATCTCTTAAAGATTTCTTACGAAACCTGCAAAACGCTTCAATCCTTCTGCCAGTGTAGTACGTGGGCAGGCGATGTTCCAGTGCATGAATCCTTTTCCTTCAGTCCCGTACATTGCTCCTGCATTGAGCCATAATCCAGCTTCGTTAACCAATCGCTGTTCGAGTTCCTGCGAGTGTATGCCGAGTCTGTGACAGTCCATCCAAACGAGATAGGTTCCCTCCAATGCCGTGATAGGAAACTCGGGCAGATGCTCCCGACAGAACTCCTGCATATAGAGAAAATTGGCCTGTAAATATTTGATGAGTTGGTTCAGCCACTCTTCCTCTTCGTTGTAAGCTACTTGAGTAGCAATTACACCAAAAGGATTGACATCACATACTTCGTTATCGTTAATGGCCCGATCGATTTTCGCCCGACGGTCAGCATCAGCACATATAATGTTCGCAATCTGTAATCCGGCAATATTGAACGCTTTACTGGGAGATATACAGACGAATGGTGACGGAAATTTTCTGAGATGGAAGCAAACGGTGTGTAACGGTACTCTGGAAAAACCAGTTCGCAATGAATCTCATCCGAAACGACCATAACATCGTGGCGAATACAAATTTCACCAATACGTACCAATTCTTCACGTTTCCATACTCTTCCGGCAGGATTGTGAGGATTGCACAGCAGCATCACCTTCACTTTCGGATCAGCAGTCTTACACTCTAAATCTTCATAATCGATGGTGAAAGTATTACTTGCAAAGATCAACGGTGATGATACCATTTCACACCCATTGTTACAGATTGAAGAAAAGAAACAATTATAAACCGGAGTCTGCACCAACACCTTATCTCCCGGAACGGTCAAAGCCTTGATGACTGCCGAGATGGCCGGGACTACGCCTGATGTGTAAATTATCCATGTGCAGTCAATCGTCCAACTGTGACGGCGTGCGAACCAATCTGTAACAGCCTCGTAATAACTGTTGGGCACACGGGTATAACCGAAGATACCGTGTTCCACCCGTCGGCGTAAAGCATTGACGATAGCGGGGGCTGTACGGGAATCCATGTCAGCCACCCACATCGGCAATACATTTTCGCTTTCTGAGCTATCCCATTCTTTTTCTTGAAGTCTTCTATTTTAAGTATTCTTTGAAAAATTCCTCCAGCTTATCGAATGGAATAATGTCTGTCCGGTCATATAAATCCGTATGTACGGCACCGGGAATAATCATCAGTTCTTTATTGTCGCCTTTCAGCTTCTTGAAAGTATCCTCACTAAAATAGCGGGAGTGAGCTTTTTCTCCATGAATGAGCAACACGGCACTGCGGATTTCATCGGCATACGCAAGGATAGGTGCGTTGAGAAATGCAAGATTGGAGGTTTTGTTCCAGCCCAAACCGGAGTTGATGGAACGGGGATAATAACCTCGTTCGGTCTTGTAATAATCGTAATAATCCTTTATGAACTGTGGCGCATCACCGGTAGGCTCCGGGTTCATCACGGTGCGGGGATAAGTGTCGGTACGGTAGTCTTCCGTGCGCTGGGTGTTAAACTCCTGACGTATTTTGTAGCGTGCATCCGCATTGTCTGCGGCATCGAAATAACCGTTTGCTGTACAGCGACTGATGTCGTACATAGTGGAAGCTACCGTTGCCTTGATACGTGTGTCGTTGGCAGCCGCATTGATAGCAAAACCACCCCAACCACAAATGCCAATGATGCCGATTCGTTCGGCATCCACATCCGGACGTGTCGCAAGGTAATCCACCGCCGCCGAGAAGTCTTCGGTGTTGATGTCCGGTGAAGCCACGCTGCGAGGCTGTCCACCGCTTTCACCAGTAAACGAAGGATCGAAAGCAACCGTCAGGAATCCTCGTTCGGCAAGTGTCTGGGCATACAGTCCCGACGACTGTTCCTTTACAGCTCCAAACGGACCGCTGACAGCAATGGCCGGCAGTTTACCTCCGAAAATCGTTTTCGGTGCATACAGGTCGGCGGCGAGCGTGATGCCGTAACGATTTATGAAAGTCACTTTGCTATGGTTCACCTTGTCGCTCTTCGGGAACGTCTTGTCCCATTCCTGTGTCAGATTTAACTGTTCCATATTTTTGTGAGTGTTTTGTGCCGGGCTTTCCGTCAGGCCGAAGAGGCAGAGGAAAGCAGCCATTAAAATAGTTGTACGTTTCATAACCGATGTAATTTAAATTTTTATTGTTTTCTTTATCATAGTGCAAAATTACAGCGGATTACAGGAAAAGCCGGTAGATGGATTACTGATTGTATAACCTCAATTACAGACATTTTTTTACATGTGTCTCATCCAACGTTCTCGCTTCAAGCGGACCAGGAAAATCAGCCCCCTGAAACACAGCTTGATGCACATGGCAACCCATACACTTTTCAGACCTAATGACGGGGCGAGCAAGGCGGCTAATGACAGACGCACCGCCCGGATATTGAAGAAATTCATCAAGCACGGGACAAGCGTATCCGCTGCTCCGACAAAGACACCGTAAGTGATAATCGAGGCTGCAAACATCGGCTCAGCGAACGCTTCGATGCGCAGTGCCATTATGCCCAATTCCCGAATCTCCCCGACGGGGGCATCTAACCGATAATTTGGGGGGCGAACAGATACATGAGTACACCTATAACCCCATAACGGTCATACCATATAAATATGGTAATGCGGGCGAAACTTCGGACCAGTTTCCGGCGATCGGCACCGATACTCTGCCCAACCAGTGTCGTGCAGCATCGGCAATCCCATACTGGGCATATGCAGAGGCTTTCGGCTGTAATGGCAAATGAATTGGCTGCGATGGCGAAGACGCCCAACGGAGTCACGATAACTGTTGTCATGATTTGCGTACCACAAATGACGATATGCTCTAAACCGGATCGGATTGTGTTATGGCAGTTGTTCCTATAACAAATAAACTTGCAATCATGATGACTGATATACGTTTCATTATCACTTGATTTTATTAAGTTTTGAATTTCAGAATCTTGATGCAAAGATAAATACATGACTGAAAATACAGTGTAGATAAATTACAGATGTTATAACCCTAATGACATGATTTCCGGAAAGAATAGTATAAATCTGTAGCCAAGGTTGATACAATGTCTCAACCTGTTATTCTAGAAAATGATAAGTATAGAGTTTGAAATCTTAAATTGATGTTAAACAGGAAATTAGGCAAGGATTACAGCTACGTAATACCCCGGAATCGAGCGAGTGACTACACTATCAGCATCAGTTATGTTATTTTTATCAATAGTAACCGGAGCGTATTTGCAACAGGTGAGAAACTGAATACTGCAAGAAATTATCATGTTGCCTCTTTGGTTGAAATAGTGCTATGAAATAGAGATTTTAACCCATCGAAAATGGCAGGAAGAGCAATAGTGCCATGCACCTCGTCGGGAAATTTTTTATAAATGACATGCAAATGCTTGTTTTTCATTTCAGGGATGATCTTATTTTTTAAGCTGTCGGCCAATGAAAACTGAATAAGTTTGATTGCAGGACGTTGGCGGGTGGCGAAAGCAACATACAAATGTTTGCCGGAGAAGTCTTTTTGATAAACATTCTTTGCAGCTTGTTGTAGAAAAACTCCTCGGTCCCACCATAAGCTTGGATCTATTGCTATATACGAGTCAAAAGACTCGGGGTGATTTGACAGTGTCTGTAGGGTAAATAAACCTGCGTATGAATGTCCGACAAGAAAGTTTGTACCGTTGGCAGGAACTTTATTTTCCACTTCCAGACGTAGTTCCTCTATCAGAAAGCGATAGAACTGTTCAGCTCCACCACCTGCCGGCTTATCATAGGGACAAATAGTACCATCCCGGCGGGCGGCTGAGCAGGTAGGAGTGAAATCTCTGGTCCGGTCTGTGTTTAAGACAGCAACAACGATGCAAGGAGGTAAATTTGAGGTTTTAGAAGAAGAGAAGAAACGCGTAAAGCCAACCACGGAATGAAAGAAGGAATCTCCATCCAATAGATAAAGAACCGGATAAGCCTTTCCTTTTTCACCTGCTTTGGTCTCAGGTACATAAATCCAATATTTTCTTTCTTCATTCAGTATTTCAGAAAACAATGTATGACGCGTTCCGATATAAATGGAATCTTGTTTTTGTGCGGAGAGCGGGAATATCCATCCTATTTGTATAAACAGTATTATATAAAGTTTCTTCATTTATTCGTTTTTTGGGGTTGCAAAGTTCGATGAAAATGTGGAAATGGACAATCCCTATTTTTAGGTATTTCAGAATATCTCCGATGGAAATTCCCTCTATGTTTTATGATTTTGTGGAGGTGGCACCGGATGCATCGGAAGGAATTGATTGAACCGGATTTTTAAGTAACTTCTTAGGGGAATTCATTAAAATATCCTATCACTTCTAACATTTCCCGATTAATTTTGTATTTTTACAGACATACAAAGATTAACTGTAACAAGATATGATTATTTCTGTCGTCTTAGTATCTATGATGGTGGTTTTCGTAACAGTTTATCATTTTGTTACAAAGCCGAAAAAGCAGCAAGAAAAGATTTATTCGGCGATGACCACCGATGAGCTTATCAGGTTCGTGCAGTCCATGCACTGTGAACTAGTGAAGAGAATTGATGCTGATGCCATTATCATCGGTTTTCAAGGAGGTTATTTTCATTTATTAAGAGAAAAAACAGGTCAGAATATTCAGTTATATTATAAAGATTTCTATGCATGTAGCTATGAACAGTCTAAAAAAATAGTTTTTGACATTAACAACATTAACTGCCGATACACAGCTTGGACTTGCTATTTGCGTAAAAGTCATGAGGACGGAGAAAGTGAGACACCTTTTACGGCTTGTCTGTCTGCCTGTCTGTTCTTGTCGGGCAGTGAAACTCAGTTAAAACAACATTTGCGGGTATTGCTTGAGTCATCTTTTATGATAGCCCGTAGTTTTAAAGAGTTGGCAGAACAATCTGCTTCAATACAAGACGTGTTGGTGAAAAAAGAATTCGAAAATCGTTTGGCTTTGTTAAGACGAAAATTGGAGATTGGACATGGTAAGCTGTTGGAACCTGTCGATGTTTCCCGGCAAGATATGGATCAGATAGAGGATATTCTTTCTCTTTTTGGTACAGTGAAACAGGAAGATATAAAGGGAATGACACTGGTTTGCAATGGGCGGATAGAGAGGCGTACCGAATTATTGTCTATTCTTTCTTTTCGGTTGAAAGATGCTGTGATGGATGAAAAAGGACAGGCGGGAAAAGATGCTCTGATCTGTATCACACTTGCTGAAGGGCAGTTGGTGATTGCGTTGGAGAAAGCTGAAGGCAGTAATGAACGATCTCTTTATTATAAGTTGTCGGCTATGCGAACGGACAGAGTGGATGCTTTTTTCGATGAAACCCAAAAAGGCAGAGTATTCAGTAGTATGATTGAGGTTAGATTGACAACGGATCATGATGATTATTGGGAGTTGAAATATATGTTGGACGATGCTAAAGAAAAAGCGGAAAACAAACAGTTTGACGAACTGACGGAGGAACAACAGGCGTTGCTGGCTTATACCGAGCCTACCTTGCAGACTACTATTTATTGGGGGAAGAAATTTTTCAGGCAGCAATGTTATCTTCAGGCGTTGGGGTGTTATCTTTCTATTTTTCGGTATTATCAAGTCCACTGGACGGAATTGCCGGAGCGTGGCAAGGAAGAATATTATGTGATTTGTTATCATATCGGTTTTGTTTATCTCACATTAGGGCATTTTGAAAAGGCTTATTATTATTTGACTAATGCTAAAAGAAATTCATCCATTCATGCGATTCGTGATTTTACCAACTGTCTCGTCGAAATGAGGGATACAGGAGCTCTTGAGTATATTTATTCTATGGTGAGTTTGGTTGGCAGTCAGATAAAGACGTATGGTGATGAAAAGAATACCTTGTTTCCACTTTATCATTTTCTTCGGCGCAGGGCAGCACAAGTATTAGTAAACTTGAAATATTATTCGCAAGCTAGGGAACTGCTCTATCAAATGCTGGGAGAGGAGGAGAATCGTGAGTTTGCGGAACGGGAATTGCAGTATCTTGAGAGTATGGGTGCAAGTGATGATGCGAAGCGGAACGAGTGAGAAGAATGTGAGGAGGTTGAATGAAAGTTTCATGGAATTTCATAATGGGATGTTGCTAGGAGTAAAGCAGAAATGTGGAAAATGTTCTGTAACATGGGCTGCTCTTCATTGAACTCTGTGAAGTTACATTTTGTTTGTATTGATGATAAAGTGTAATCCCTATACCGTCCTTCTGAGCTTTTGATCTGATGGTATCTTGTCAAGTATCCTTGGATGAGTAAAGGTTGTTTATCTTTCTCATCTCTGAAAGAAAAGGTATAGGAGTAGAGTTGTCCGATGCAGCATATTATGCTAATTGATTGTCATTAGTTTACATCAAAAGATAGAAGCCTCTAAAATTTACTTGTTTTTCGCAACAAATTGATGATTTAACGATTTTTTTCATCCTCTTTCTCCAAACAGAGAGAAAAAAGGCAAAACCGTCTTTTCGGCTCCCGACTTTTTGTTGGATCTTCGATCAGAGGGTGAGTACAAGGGTCGGCCAGTCAGCCAGTTGTTTCCGGTTTCTCCTTCGGGACATCCTTGGGTTTCCAGGCTACGATGAAGCTAACAGTTGTGGATTTGATCTAATAACTTTTTGCAAACCAATCGGTGAGTATCTTTTGCATTCGCATCGAGAGCTTGGTTACGGGAAGGTCTGTCTTTTCGGTAAAGAGCTTAAAGCTGCGGTATTGCATAGAAACACCGCTCTGCAGTGCCAACACCTCGTATTTGATTCTCTTGAAGGACCCTAGGCGGTCGCCCCTATGAAGAGAGTTTTATACTTGATTTTTTTTAACCCGATACTCTTGTATGCCGTTGATGTGATTAGTGTTTCCTCTATAGCTCTGCCGTATAAAATAAGCATTCCCTATAGAATTAGGTAAAGTCGCTCTATAATTGAAGAGAGCGACTTTACTTACGATTTAATACTAACCTTCCTGATATATCCAGTAATCATTATCCTTTCTATTATCTTTGAAATATTGAATACGGTCAACGATGTCAATGCCTTCTTTGTTTTGTGGAATGATAAATCTGGCACGCTCTTTATTGTCCTTCAAAGAGTATGATACAAAAGCATTGTTTTCACATCTCAACAGCCCTTTTCTGTAAGAGAGCGCACGGATATCATATCGTTCTACAGAATTTGCTACTGCTTGTCCTTCAATGAGTGCTTGAAGCATACATTGGTAGGCATTAGATGATTCACGCTTTTCAGAGTGCAATGCCACAAGAGCGTATGGTTGTTCATCATACATAGTATATTTGCCATAACGCTCGGGGCGGAAGCATGGATACGCGATATAATAATATCGCCAATCGTATTGACTTTTAGTTTTGCATTCTGTTAGATACGCATCAATTTTTTCTTGTAAGTAAATGTCGTCTATTTCTATATCAATCTCAAGCAGAGAACGTAATGATTTTTTTGTCTTATTAAAATCTGGATTTTTGCCTGTCGGATGAAATAATGCATACCAAGCCTTATTGCCAATTTCATCCTGATTCCCAGAACCAAGTTGAATGCACCAATTATTTATCCTTTGGCTATAATCATACGTTGCTAACATTGCACAGTCAATAATATCGCGAGAGCATCTATCAAAGACATGGATGAATCGCTGATAAAGATGAGTATTCTCATACCCAACAACATCTGTACGACCTTGAAGCAGATAGTGATCCTCCAACTGAAAAAGACCAGCAGAATGCTCGGGATGTTCTTTGGTAAACTGGAGCTTTTGACGCTCCTCTTCCATCTGAATTACATTGAAATTCTGTCTCACGTCATTATCAATCATTATACTATCTGCAATTTCTCCAGAAAGAATAATATTTTCTACCTGACGAAGATTTGCGGGCATACGGTTTCCTGCATCACCATTAGGGGTATCGACAACTTCGTTTCTGGAATTTTTGAGCAGATTCACTACCACACGCAAGCGTCGACGGAAATCCATTTCTTTTATCTTATCATAGTTCATTAAATAGATAAGAAAGGAGTAGAGCATTATTAACCAATAGGTAGTATTTTTACGCAACGCGGCTCCGGTCAATACCCCTTTGAAAATATTGAGATCTGTAATTTGTTGAGATACGACAACTTTTTCGTGTTCATGATAATCTTTTGACAGGTAAGAGTTGAAAAAAATATCAATAGGGTTAAGTATTAATGAATTAGAACGTCGCGCTTTGTTTTGAATATTGACCATGCAATCAAAGGCTTGTTCAAAAAACACTACATTTTTTGGTTGATTCTTATAAAGCCTTTCCAGTAAACTGAAATCATCTTCTAAATCAAATTCTGATGAAGAGCGATCTGACTTATAGACAAGAATAAGGGAAATCATACGGAAAAAGTTTAGAAAACCGCTATCGACGAGATTATACTCATCCCTATAAATCCAAAGTAAATCGGTCCATTCGCGGTCTATCTTAAGGCCAATGCGTTTAGCAGTAGCTTCATCGTCATTTTCAGAACGCATAACCTTTAAGAGTTCTGCCTTAAAATGCTCAAAGTCAGTGAGTGGTTTTCCACGGGAGTTCATCTTGATGTAAATGTCATCGGTTAACTTCATCTCCTCAATATCGCGGAAATAGAAATTAATTTTATCCAATTTGTTCCATAAGTCATTAATATCGGCAAAACGCTTTTGGATTTCATCAAGCATTGTGAGCATTCCTCTAACCGTAGGATCGTTGCTCCATTCCATTGGAAACCATCCCTCATTTTTAATTTCATCACTAAGATGTGTTTTCCATGTAGGTTCGTAGTTAACAAGCTTTATAAGAAAATCTCTCGCGCTATAACGTGTGTTGTATGAAAACCTCGCAAGTCGCTTATCGTTGATGCCCTCTTTTTTATCTGCATACCAATGAAGTAGCCAAAGAGTAGTTAGTCGTTGCTGTCCATCAAGAGGAATCAGCTGACCATTCTGAATATTACCATAAATGAAATCGAGGGTTAAACCATTGTTTATTAATCCAGCATGTATTGCTGATAGAAAACGTTCACGAGTCTTTACTGCATGTGCATCAGATCGGCCTTGTGCATAAGCACGTTGAATCCGTGGTATAGTGATTCCACTTATTCCGTAAGGATTGTTTTCAGAAATCAGATTCTTCAGTGTCGTAGTTTCCATTTGTCAAGTTGGGTATAGTGGTATCGTTATTATCCTGTTTGTAATAAGGTGAAATTTTCTCATTAAGGGCCTCGGCATAATCTCTTCGGTCTGTCTCTCCCCAAAAGAAAAGCGATGGACCCTCTTGAGTATAGTACTTGAAGAATACGTGTTTTGTACAAATTGGAATGTATCTTCCTTCTTTATCATAATTAATGACACGGTGTCTTTTAACATCAAAAACGGAGTTGCTAAGAGCCGCGTTTTGAGATACATCTAGTAGTGCCATATTTGCTAATCCATGCGAGTAGCTATTCTCCTTAACGACATCTTCCTTAGACGTGAATATGATAATTACTTCCTTCTGAATCTCATTAAAGCGTTCACGCACATTCCCTGGATCCTTATCGCTATGAAGTTGTTCAATCAATATCTCCATTTTCTCTATAAGTTCATTATTTACCTCAAAAATAGAACCTTCAGAAGATTTCAAAAGTGCAATATGACTTTCTAGCCATGTAAGAATATCTTTATTCTTTTTAAGGCTTTCGGCATTTTGAGCGTGGATATGCTCCAAACTCCATATAGAATCTTTATGTTTGTCAAATGGGAACCTTCGTTTACCATCGTCCATCAGACGTTCTGTTTCCACATTAAACAAAGTCAATACCTTTTGTAGTTTGTCTTTCCTTGTATCGTATGATAAGTTAAGTAACTCTTCTTTATCTTTAATGCTTATTGATTCTGAAATCATTTTGTCGAGCTCGCTAAGAAATATATCCTTAGCAAGAGGAGTGTTGCCATCATTTTGCCATACGGTATAAATTTTCCTTAGTGGAACTCCTATAGTAATCAGATAACCAATTTTATGGTAAAAGTCATGGTTCGTATACCATTCGCGGAGTGTAAGAAACACATGATAGATGCGACTCCATATCTCAAGAAGCGGATTTTCTGTGGTGGTTTCCGATAGAGACTTTATTTGTCGATCAAAGTAAAAGAATGTACGATACTTTTCACGATCATTCCCTGATTTGTCTACCATCAGATCAAGGATAAGATCTATACGAGTTGGCATTTGATCTCCATCAATATTGGACAAAAAGCCCCAAAATGATGGATTTTGTAGTTCTTGCTCAATCATGTCCCACTGGAGTGAGACTTCCTCCTGTCGTCCTGACATCTTGTCTCGCACACTGTCTTTAAGAAACAAGGCTTTGACAAGTTCCGAGCTTGTCAGTGGAATTTTTCCAATGTTTAGACGCTCAAATAGCTCAATACCATTCTCAGCAGAATCCACTTCGTACCAAATGACGTTTACTGATGATATGAAATATTCATTGAGTTTGGTCAGGTAAGCTGCCATTTCTCGACGCTCACCCTGTGTCTTTTCTGTAAAATATTGCTCTATATATTCGTATGCAGATGCGATAAAATAATAATCTATATTCAGCTCTCTAAGCGAAAGATCAATATTACCAAGAAAGTTTGCTGATTCTTTACGAGTTTCATACTCTAACTTAAAACTAGGTTCATATAGATCTCCCAGTTTTGCTTCCATATACTTGCAGATGAGGTATATGGTTGTAAGACGTTGCTGCCCGTCAATGAGCTCGAACCTCTCATTGCTTTTCTTTACAACAATTGGTTGTAAGCAATATGGCTTTCCCGCACTTTCATAAATGTCATCGAGAAGGAGTTTTATTTCCTCCGAGGTCCATCTATAACCCCGTTGATAATCGGGGAGGTAGAAAAGGCCCTTGATCTTCCCTACATTTTTTGTATCAAGAATAATGTTTGACATATTGTAGTATCTTAATATAATTTTTTATACAATGTAATATCGTATGCTGACTGATTTTCGATAGTTTGTATTTAAAAGGTGGAAACTTTACAAAATTACTTGTTTTTTCGCTAAGAACCGATGTTTTAATGTTTTTTATCGTTTCTCTTCGAACAGAGGGAGAAAGGGTAAAAACTGCCTTCTAGGGCTTCGATAGATCTTGTTCACAAAGATAGGGTATGTCGGAGTTCGTTTTGCCCAAAAGGGTAGTAAAATCGAGGATAGATTCACAGGTATTTTCTGGTTCCCATGCGAGTGTTATGTGTCCTATTCGGAGTTGTATTTTGTTCGATCTTTACACTCGGTTACTCTACGTTTTGCAGCCAAAAGAAAAATGATTGAAGTTATTTCATCATAGTGCAGCCATCTCTTCTCCCTTATTTTGACTTTACTTTATTGAACGTATATAGGAATACGGGGATAAAGTAAAGTTGGTTTTCATTTGAATAGTAAACTAATCTTGAATATATGTTGTAAGGTAATTTTTGTAGAATAGACATTTAATTCGTTTGGAAAAATGTCGTGTAATGGGGATGATTCGTTTGAAAAAGTGTAGAGCCTTTATACTGCTGTGTCTTCTAGTCTTGCGATTTTGTCTGCAATCTATCATTAAATAGATAAAAAGTAATATTTTTGCATATTATATGATAAGTTGATTATGACAAAGAATACAATGGGGATTAAGTTGCCTCGAAAATTGGGGCAGAAGATGTCGGTTGTGGGAGAGCAGATAAAACTGGCTCGATAGCGGAGGAATTTGAGTGTGGCTCAGATGGCGGAACGGGCACTTGTTCCCCGTTGACTGTGTTCCGAATAGAGAAAGGCGCACCGATGGTAGCAATCGGAATATACTTGCGAGTGCTGTATGTTCTGCAGCTTGATGATGATATTCTGTGGCTGGTCAAAGAAGATAAATTGGGAAAAGCTTTGCAGAATTTGAGTTTGAAGACAAGGGAACGTGCTTCGAAGAAAGAGTAAGCGATGAAGACGCTATATGTATATGCCGATTTTGATTGGATCGAAGAAACAGAACTCGTTGGTGAGTTAGGCTATGAATCTCTTCGTAGCTCGGATTGCTATTGTTTTACTCTCAATGATGGATGTTTTGAAAAAAACACGGAGATTTGTTTCTGAGCGATGATCTGAATAATTATCCGGGACAGCAATATACGCAACCGGAGAAAGATATATTTGGATGTTTCTCGGATGCTTTGCCGGATCATTGGGGGGCGAACGTTGTTGCTGCGACGTGAGCAGATTGTAGCGATGGAGGAGAAGCGACCGGTACGAAGACTGTTTCCTTTCGACTATTTGATAGGTATCGATGACTTTTCCCGAATGGGGGCTTTCTATTGTAGAAATGATTTTCCGTTCGGTACGAAGCTCGGCTAAATCAAGGAATGCGGTTTTTCTTCCATAAGAGAGCCTTTGGGAACTATTTCGTAGGAATAGGCTTTCTCAAAGGCTTGGTGTCCGGCATCTGTTATAAGTCCTCGGTCTTCAAGATTGATACAACGTTCTTTGTTTAACTCAGTCCAATGACTTCCTTTGCGATGAGGTGAAAGCCGCTGTGCAAGGCATCCGTCTGGCAATTTCTTTAGAGTTGAATCAATCCACCCGAAGCACAATGCTTCTTCAACAACTTCAATGTATGGAATACATTCGTATGTGGGCTGTTTAGAGCGTGAAGTTACAACCCAACACGATTTCACCCGATTATGGTTGACCTTCAGCCATTCTCTCAACTCGATGCGGTCTGTGAAGTCTAGTAGATTGATAATTTCCATATTTGCCTCCAACTGATATGTTATTAATCCAACTGTTTTCTATAAACTGAGTCCAATGTATTTCCTTCTTTATCTTTCCATACCAACCAGCCGTTGTTGCTGCTACCAATACAGAAATCTGCGGCAGTACTGGGACTTGAAAAAGTTTTATCTGATGTCAATACCAATATTCCGTTCTCAGTAGAAGTGTAATCTTGAAGCATCTTTTCTCGTTTTTCTTTCCAGTTGAAAGACGGAACCATTGTTTTGGCAACAGTACTTCCTTTTAGGACTGTGAATCCATCGGAACTGTAGAAACCTTTTGCATTGCATCCTCTACCTTTGGTGTAGAATAGATGTTCTTCTTTGGGTTGTGATACTTCAAAAATATTGCAACCGATAAATGATGCCAAAAACTTCACATCTTCGAAAAATTCATTCATTGAGTCCTGTTGATGCTCCGGTAGGTTAGGGGCTTTAGGAATTTGTTTATTATCGCTTAAAACAAAAGCGTTTGCTTTCTTGGCTTCGGCTATAGCTTTATGTTCTAGGTATTGCACATCAACTTTAGTCATATCGGCGTCTTTCGATACAAATATGAGTGCTTTTTGCCAAAACGATTTTTTGCTATCGTGGTCTTTTACACGTTCTTTAAAGTTCTCCGTTTCACCTATATACGCCTGCGGCTTGGTTGATTCATCTTCCCCCAGCAATATATAGAATGCAGGTTTTTGTAACTTCTCTTGTGTATTCAAATAAGAGAGATTAGAACGTGGTACGACAAACATTTGGCAAATTTTGTTGCTAATGAATGCGTATTGAGTTCCTTTTGGGTTTCCATCAATGAGATATGTTGTTATTGTCTTTCCCATAAATATGTCTAAATTCAATTACTTTGAGGCATAACTCATTTATGAACTGACTTTTCTTAATGCAAATATACACTATTATCGAATATAATTCCCTATATTTGTCTAATAAAATCATATCAAATAATGAAACTGAATAGAATAAAGACTGTTTTATCCGAAAAAGGTATTTCTCAAACGTGGTTAGCTAAACAGCTGGATAAGAGTTTCAGTATGGTCAATGCCTATGCCTGTAATCAGATCCAGCCTAATTGGGAGACCTTGCAACGGATTGCGGAGATATTACAAGTTGATTTGAAGGATTTGATAACTGATAAAAAAGAAAGGTTACAATAAATTATTTAATACGGTTAGGAGGTTCTGGTTCCTTTTGTAACTTGTTGCAGATGTGCCTATGAACTTCTGATAATATATATTATCAAGAACATGACTCCTGAAGAAAAAGCAAGAATAAAGATAGACCAGTGGTTTGCCGATGCTGGTTGGAAAGTAGTCAACAGGGAGGATTATGAACCTACTTGTACGGCTGTAGCCATAAGAGAAGGTTTATTGAAAGGAAATCTTGAGGCAGATTATTTCCTTTTCATTAATGGAAAAGCAGTAGGGGTACTTGAAGCTAAGCGTGAAGAAACGGATGCTTTTGCTTCAGAGGTATGCGAGCAAGCAGCCTTATATGCAAGAAGTGTTCCGAATATCTATCAGGCATATCAAAAGCCATTGCCTTTTATCTTCACTTCGAATGGTAAGGAACTATATTGCTGTGATTTTCGTGAACAAGATTCTTGTTTCAGGCAGGTCATGAATATCCCTACACCACATGAATTGGTAAAGAGGCTGGGAATTGAAGATGCATTTGCCGGACTCCCTACATTGAAAAAGAAAGGGCTGCGTGATTGCCAATATGAGGCAGTGACAGAACTTGAAAAGAGTTTCCGTGCCGGGCAAAATCGGGCGTTGATGGTTCTTGCCACCGGTGTGGGTAAAACATATACTGCTTGTCTTGCTGCCTACCGGATGCTTTCTTATACACCAATGCGTAGAGTGTTGTTTCTTGTAGACCGAAATAATCTTGGAAAACAAGCAGAAGGAGAATTTGGGACCTTCCGTCTGACAGAGAACGGGGAGGCTTTCAATACTATCTTTACGGTCAATCGCCTTCGCTCGTCTTCTATTCCTTCTGATAGCAATGTCGTTATTTCTACAATACAACGTCTATTCTCATTCTTGAAAGGAGAAACTATTGAGGATAATGATGATGACGAGAATGAACCTATAGAGGAAGTAACCTTGCCTCCTAATCCCAACTTACCGCACGACTACTTTGATATGATTATCATAGACGAGTGCCATCGCTCCATTTATGGGAACTGGCGCAAGGTGCTGGAGTATTTCGATACGGCAAGATTGGTTGGTCTGACCGCAACTCCTATCCCTGAAACAATGGCATTCTTCAATAATAACTGCATTGTTAACTACACATTGGAAAAGAGTATTGTTGATGGCGTGAATGTGGATTGTCGGGTATATAGAATAAAAACGCAAGTCACAGAAACGGGTGGGGCTATATTAGAGGGTGAGAAATTTAAAGAAGAAACAAGATATACAGGTGAGGTTAAGATTGTAAGTAGTAAGGAAACCAAAATCTATACAAATAAAGAACTTAATCGGAGTATTATCAATCCGGCACAGATAAAGTTAGTCCTTTCGACCTATCGGGATGTGGTTTATACGGAATTGTTTAATGACCCACAACGTGAACCAAATATGGACTTTTTGCCCAAAACATTGATTTTTGCTCTCAATGAAGCTCATGCTACAAATATCGTACAAATAACTAAAGAGGTGTTTGGACGGACTGATGACCGCTTTGTTCAGAAAATTACCTATTCGGCAGGCGACAGTAACGAACTGATACGCCAATTCCGTAACGACAAGGATTTCCGTATTGCAGTGACCTGCACATTAGTTGCCACAGGAACAGACGTAAAGCCGCTGGAAGTGGTGATGTTCATGCGTGATGTGGAATCATTACCTTTGTATATTCAGATGAAAGGGCGTGGAGTACGTACTATTGGTGATGAGCAACTTCGCAATGTTACCCCGAACGCATTCAGCAAGGATTGTTTTTATTTGGTTGATGCGGTAGGCGTGACGGAACATGCGCAAACAGTGGCACCTATAGATGATGCTCCTACAACAAAGACGATTACTCTAAAGGAGCTATTAGAACGTATTAGTCATGGCTATATTCCTGACGAGTATCTCAAACGGCTTGCTGCAACGCTTGCCCGAATATACAACAAGGCGGATGATCCGCAACGGAAAGAGTTTGTCCGTTTGTCTCATGATGACATGAAGGAACTTTCTGCCAGAATATACGATGCACTGGAGAAAGGCATTCTTCCACCGTTTGTAATCACTGATGAGCCTAACAATGAACGTAAGGGGCTAGTCGCTCCGCTTGCCAATCATGCAGATGCTCGGAAATACCTTCTTATACTTGCAGCCGGATTCGTCAATACATTGATGCCGGGTGAAGATACGCTTATCTCCAAAGGGTTCTCCATTGAGGAAGCAAAAAATACGACAGAGGCTTTTGAAGATTTTTGTAAAAAGTACTATGACGAAATAGAGGCACTGCGCATCATTTACAACAATGAGGGAGAGCCTATAACCTATTCGATGCTAAAGGATTTGGAGAACAGACTTAAAATGGCAAACAATCATTTTACATCCAAACAACTCTGGAACTCTTATGCCATAGTTAACCCTAAAGTGGTAAGGCGTTCCATTACCAAAGAAGAAAGCGATGCATTGACCAATATCATACAACTTGTGCGCTTTGCTTTCCACCAAATCGAACGATTGGATAGCGTAGTTACTACCTCTAAACAGTTTTTCAATCTTTGGTTAGGGCAAAACCAGCGTGAAATAACTGACAAACAGCGAGAGGTTATCAGTCGTATTGTGGATTACATCGCTTCTAACGGAGCTTGTACTATCAGAGATATTCGTGAAGATGATGCTACCCATGCAGCCCAAATGATTAGAGCGTTTGGCAATATGCAGAAGGCGGACGAGGCACTTCATTCACTTTACACATTTGTAGTTTTAAGAAAAGCAGCATAAAGAAATGGTAACAAATAATACAACAGAGCAATCGCTCACCAAAAAAGTATGGAATCTGGCAACCACTCTTGCCGGACAAGGAATTGGATTTACTGATTATATTACCCAACTGACCTATCTTTTATTCTTGAAGATGGATGCCGAAAATGTAGAAATGTTTGGAGAAGAGTCGGCTATTCCAACTGGTTATCAGTGGGCAGATTTGATAGTACTTGATGGCTTGGATTTGGTAAAACAATATGAAGAGACCCTTAAATTGCTTAGTGAGCAGGATAATCTGATAGGTACGATTTATACGAAGGCGCAAAACAAGATAGACAAGCCTGTTTATCTGAAAAAGGTCATCACCATGATTGATGAGGAGCAATGGCTCATTATGGACGGTGATGTGAAAGGAGCTATCTACGAAAGCATTCTTGAAAAGAACGGACAAGACAAGAAAAGCGGGGCAGGACAGTATTTTACTCCTCGTCCACTTATTCAGGCAATGGTAGATTGTATCAATCCGCAAATGGGGGAAACGGTTTGTGACCCGGCTTGTGGAACGGGTGGATTCTTGCTTACAGCTTACGATTATATGAAAGGTCAGTCAGCAAGTAAAGAAAAACGTGATTTCTTGCGTGACAAAGCTTTGCATGGTGTGGATAATACGCCTTTAGTGGTGACGCTTGCTTCCATGAATCTTTATTTGCATGGTATTGGTACAGACCGTAGTCCGATTGTTTGTGAGGATTCTTTGGAAAAAGAACCGTCAACTCTTGTAGATGTGATTCTTGCCAATCCTCCTTTTGGAACTCGTCCGGCTGGATCGGTGGATATTAACCGCCCGGATTTTTATGTAGAGACCAAGAATAACCAGTTAAATTTCCTCCAGCACATGATGCTTATGCTCAAAACGGGAGGACGTGCAGCAGTTGTACTTCCTGATAATGTTCTCTTTGAGGCTGGAGCAGGTGAGACTATTCGTAAACGCTTATTGCAGGATTTTAATTTGCATACTATCTTGCGTTTACCTACAGGTATTTTCTATGCCCAAGGCGTAAAAGCCAACGTGTTGTTTTTCAGCAAAGGACAACCGACCAAGGAAATATGGTTTTACGACTACCGTACAGATATAAAGCATACGCTTGCCACCAATAAACTGGAACGGCATCATTTGGATGATTTTGTTTCTTGCTATAATAATCGAGTAGAGACATACGATGCAGAAAATAATCCGCAAGGTCGTTGGCGTAAATACCCTGTAGATGAAATTCTTGCCAGAGACAAAACAAGTCTTGACATTACTTGGATAAAGCAAGGTGGTGAGGTGGACAACCGTTCATTGGCAGAGCTGATGGCTGATATAAAGGATAAAAGCCAAACGATAAGTGCTGCTGTGGTTGAACTTGAAAAGCTACTTGCGAATATTGAAGAAAATTGAGTTATGGGAAAAGAGATTTTCACAAATGATAAATATATAAACGACCTGTTCTTGAAGGTTGTTAACCTTGTCACGCAGGCAAGGGAACGTGTGGCAACAGCCGTCAATATAGCTGAGGTTTATACTAAGTTCCATATCGGACAATATATAGTAGAATATGAGCAAAAGGGGGAAACAAGAGCCGAATATGGAAAGGCGGTGCTGAAAGAACTCTCCAAACGTCTGACTGATAGGTTGGGAGATGGATGGTCATATTCAACGCTTAAGAATATACGGCAGTTTTATATTGTTTTTTCTAAAGGGCTAACCAGTGGTTGTCCAAAGCCGAGTCAAAAGGCTAACCAGTGGTTAGCCGATTATCCGAAGTCAGAGGAATGTATCTCTGAGCCGACATTCGCTCTCTCATGGTCTCATTATCTTATACTGATGAGGGTGGAAAATCCGGATGCCCGCAGTTTCTATGAAATAGAATGTACTCAACAACAATGGTCTAAAAGACAACTCAGCCGTCAAGTAGGAAGCTGTCTTTATGAGAGATTGGCTTTGAGCCGTAACAAAGATGAAGTAATGCGGTTGGCTAAGGAAGGACAATCTATTGAGAAACCATCAGACATTATCAAGAATCCCATCACATTAGAGTTTCTTGGTCTAAAACCCGATGCAGTTTATTCAGAGTCTAAATTAGAGAATGCCATTATCAACAAGATGCAGCAATTCCTATTAGAACTTGCAAAGGATTTCTATTTGAAGCAAGGCAGAAAAGGTTCACATTTGATGAGCAGCATTTCTTTGTTGACTTGGTGTTTTACAATCGTTTGCTACAATGCTATGTGCTTATAGATTTGAAGATAGACAAACTAACTCACCAAGACCTTGGGCAGATGCAGATGTATGTCAACTATTACGACCGCTATGTCAAACAAGACTTTGAAAAGCCGACAATTGGTATTCTACTGTGTAAGGAGAAGAACGATGCACTAGTGGAACTTACCTTGCCTAAGGATGCTAACATCTATGCTTCTGCTTATCAACTCTATCTCCCCAACAAGGCTTTATTGCAAGCTAAGGTGAAGGAATGGATTGAAGAGTTTGAAGAAAATGAGGAATTAAAGAGACTGGAAGAACATGAATAGTAATTGTGCAGCCAAAACTGCACAATTACAAACAGAAATATAACGATGGATACAAAAGCGTTACGTCAAAAGATACTCGACCTTGCGATACATGGAAAACTTGTACCCCAAGATCCCAACGATGAACCAGCATCAGTTCTGCTCGAACGAATCAAGGCTGAAAAAGAACGACTGATAAAAGAAGGCAAAATCAAACGGAGTAAGAAGTCTGCAAAGTCTTCCGATACGCCCCATTATCCCTATTTGTTACCAAATGGGTGGGAATGGTGCAATTTAGAAGATATTGTGTGCGAATTGAAATACGGAACTTCAGAGAAGTCTTTAAGTGTGGGAAAAATAGCTGTCTTGCGAATGGGGAATATTACTAATGTCGGTACAATCGATTATTCTAATTTAGTGTATTCGTCAAATAATGAAGATATTAAGCTGTACTCACTTGAAAAAGACGATTTACTGTTCAATCGCACAAACAGTAGTGAATGGGTAGGGAAAACGGCAATCTATAAGAAAGAACAACCAGCCATATATGCTGGCTATCTTATTCGCATTAGACCGATATTGATTTTTTCAGACTACCTTAATACTGTAATGAATAGCAGCTATTATCGTAATTGGTGCTATAATGTAAAAACGGATGCTGTTAATCAGTCTAATATCAATGCTCAAAAGCTTTCGCAATTAATGATACCTATCCCACCCTTAAAGGAACAAGAAAGAATTGTTGTAGAGGTGGCCAAGTGGATTTCTTTAATTGATACTATCAAGAATAGCAAGGAAGATTTACAAACAACTATCAAGCAGGCAAAAAGTAAAATCCTCAATCTTGCTATTCACGGCAAACTCGTGCCGCAAGATCCGAATGACGAGCCAGCCATTGAACTGTTGAAGCGCATAAATCCCGACTTCACACCTTGTGATAACGGGCATTATACGTTTGACGTTCCGAGCGGGTGGATAACGACAAATTTAGGGTCAATATTTAATGTCGTATCAGCTAAAAGAATTTTGAAGTCAGATTGGAAGCATAGTGGTGTCCCATTTTATAGAGCACGTGAAATAGCCAAGCTGTCTATTTATGGGCTTGTAGATAATGAATTATATATTTCAGAGGAACATTATAACTCATTAAAGGAGAAATTTCCAGTACCCAAAGCGTCAGATATTATGATTTCTGCCATTGGTACTATTGGCAAATGCTACATTGTAAAAGAGTCTGATAAGTTCTATTACAAGGATGCAAGTGTACTTTGTTTGTGTAATGACTATCAAATAAATACGAAATATATTTACCACATCATGAGAAGCGAATATATGCTAAAACAGATGTATGATAACTCAAAGGGTACAACTGTTGATACCATTACGATTGAAAAGGCAAAACAATATATATTGCCCCTACCTCCACTTGCCGAGCAACAGCGCATAGTAGCCAAGATTGAAGAGACATTCTCCATTTTTGACGGTATTCAAAATTCCTTAGAAGCGTAAACAAGAACGCTTCTAAGGACTAATGTAACTTTACCAGTTCACCACTTTATCCACAATCTTCTGCTGTTCGCTGGCAGTGCGGCGTAAATAGATACGAGTGGTTTCTATGCTTTCATGCCCCATGAGGTCGGCAAGTAAAGCAAGGTCGTTAAAGCGGTCAAGGAAGTTTTTGGCGAAACGGTGACGGAATGAATGAGGGTAAACCACCTCTTTGTTCATCCCGTATTTTTCAGCAAAATGTTTGAGTTGAGAAGCTATTCCACGAGTAGTAATGCGCTGTCCAAACCGATTCAGAAAGATGTAGCCGGAAGTAAGTCCTATTTCTCTGAGCCATTTCGCAGCCTCCGTGCTCAAGTTCTTCGGGATATACAAACGGCGTATCTTTCCTCCCTTGCTGTATAGGTCAAGATGCCCGATTTGTATATGTTCTGCTTTGATATGGAGTAGTTCGCTGACACGTGCCCCTGTAGCAGCCATAAACCATACGATGAAATACCACTCATCATAACCATCTGCTTTGAGCTGGGCTTTGAGAAATTTGTAATCGGCATCGCTTATTACATTTTCCAAGAAGTTCTTTTGCTGTACTTTTACGAACTTCACTTTTAGTTTTTCTTGTTTCGTAAACTCCAGATACTTGTTAATTCCTTGCAATCGCAGGTTAACCGTCTGTGGTTTGAAGTTCTCCACCAAATACCCCTTGTATGCCAAAAGGTTCTTCTTGTTTACTTCTCCATAATGATTGAGGAAATACTGTACCGTCCACACATACGATGTAACGGTGTTCTTGGCGAGATTAGTCTTTGCCAAATGATTTTTGAATTTTGTTACCATACTACATTGATTTATAATGAATACAGTAACAATATAAGAGAATATATCGAACATGATAAGAAGTTGCCTGAAGGATGGGCTATGTGCAGGCTTGAATAAGTTGTAGATTATGAACAACCTACTGCTTATATTATAAATTCAACGGCTTATGATGATTCCTACTCAATACCAGTCTTAACCGCAGGTAAGTCTTTTATAATTGGTTATACCAATGAAACGACAGGGATATGCTCAAATCTTCCTTGTATAATCTTTGATGATTTTACAACAGATTCAAAACTAGTTGTTTTTCCTTTCAAGGTAAAATCATCAGTAATGAAGATTCTAAAAATACACAGTGATATTGAGATTGATTATGTGGCAATGTTTATGAGTGTAACCAGATTGATAGGTGACACTCATAAACGATATTGGATTTCTGAATACTCAAAATAAGAGATACCTATACCACCGAAGGCAGAACAAAAACGGATTGTTTATACAGCCCGTAATATTTCATTCATCGTATCAAGCACCATATCTATTTTAGCCACAATTCGTTCTTGCTCTTTATATGGCGGTATGGGTATTAAAACATTACCAATAGATGTTTTTGTTAAACTGGGCATAGCCGTACTTTTATCTAATTTGCTAAAATCAAATGATAAGCAGAAATAATACAGATATTTATCAAGTATAGCATCATTAGCCTTCAAGCCAAAAGCTGTATCAACGTTCCAAAAATGTTCCTCTACGAATATAGGATTATTAATTGTACCTTTTCTTCCAATTATTGTAGAACCTGCGATGCAAAGATACTGATTAGCTCTACCTATAACACCGCCACTACCATAAATTGGATATATACCGTTAAGTGTTTCAACATTTTTTTGAGACTTCCCATTCGTTATACTTGTAATCTGTTTCATTTTACAAATAGCCCATCCTTCAGGCAACTGTGTATAATGCCCGTTATCACAAGGTGTGAACTCGGGATTTATACGTTTCAATAGTTCGATGGCTGGCTCGTCATTCGGGTCTTGCGGTACTAGTTTACCGTGAATGGCAAGATCAAAGATTTTGGATTTGGTATAGGCTATAAGATTTTGAATGTCAGTAATGTTTTGTTTGAGCGAATCAATCAAAATATCATACTTAGACACCTCTTCAATTATTCTTCTAACTTCATTTAAAGGCGGTATTGGTATTCGCATATTTTGAGATTGTGTCAGTGATATATTAACCTGTCCGGCAGAACCTCGTGTGGCAATAGAATTTATTTCTGACATTTCCTCTAAGTAGACTTTTAGATATGATACCAACACCTCTTTAAATTTATAAGGGCGTATTAGTATAGCGGCCTGATTAAAATTTGCTTGTGGCAATGTTGTAGGAATAATTGCAAGTTTACCAAGAGGTGGTCCAACAATATTCATAATAAGGTCTCCTACTTCTGTGCGCGAACGCTGGAGCTTTCCATTATGCACTTCTTCTGTAATATATTGTGGATGATAGGCAAAATCTATTTTTTGATTCCTGAGATTGTACATCTTAATGTAAGGAACACCATTCTCTACAAAGCATGTTTTATCTGGTGTACTTCCAGATGCAACATAAGCTATATCTTCCAATCTACACCATACCCACGAATTCGGCACCTCAAACGGCACATTCTCATAATGGGGCGTATCGGAAGGAAAAAAGGAGAGGAAAAATCCTCTCCTTAATCTAAACCATGTATTAGACATTTAAGTTTTTCATCGGCAATCCATAATTGTTTTGGTTGAAAATTTATATGCAGCATATTCACATTCATACTAATCAGCCTTCTTCATTCTAATGGTACAAGTAACATTTGATAAATAGAATAAGAAACAAAGCACTTATTCTTCATTTATCCGATAAATAACCATCGGAAACAATGCTGTCATTGCAGCAGGTTTGATCGTGACAAGAGAGGTTCCGGCAAATACGGTTGTGGGCGGTGTTCCTGTCAGACATATCCGTAATATCAAGGAATAAAGAAAGGAGAAAACAATAGAAAGTTATAAGCAAATATGCCCTCATGCTCTCATTATGTATATAATCAATTGATAATGAGTGTTGAATGAATGATGGTAGCATATTTTAGAAGAAACAATTTGCCCTCATGCTCTCACTGTTTAATTATACTGATTATTATTTAATATGTTTATATTCAATGTGATATAGCTGAATTCATTTCAAAATCACTCAGATGAGAAAAGAGTCTATTTTGCCGTTTTAGGTGAAGAAAAATGGCATAATGCCTACAAGATCCCTTTTATATACACGAATCTTATCATATTTTGCTAGGAGAAACAACGGTAACTACTACATTTTAGGGAGTTCTTGATAGTTTATATAGAGATCATTATATGATAATCGGGCATTCATATTGCAGTTCTTTACTATGGGAAATTGCTTAATCACGTTTGTGATTAGACTTAATCACACTTGTGATTAACTTTAGTCACATTTGTGATTAGAGTTAGTCACACTAGTGAGTAAGCAATTGCGAATAATAGAAAGAACAAATAGCAAAGTACGATGAGTAGAACTTGTCAGCATGAAAATGTAATCGGATGTTTGTAAAATAGAGTATACTGTGATGAAAAAGCTCAAAATGCGATGGTTGACAAACTTTTGAATTAAGACTTTGTATGTGTTCATGTTGTTGGATATCAGATAGATATACTCTTTTTGTTTGTTCTGTAGAATGAGGGCATGAGGGCAAAGATACTTTTTGAAATATGCTATCATCATTCATTCAGTATTTCATTATCAATATGTTAACTTCTTAGTGAGAGCATGAGGGTATATTTGCTTATAACTTTCTATTAATATTGGTGTTATGTTGAGTCGATTTATTGTGAAATACAGAAGTGTTTTTAATGCTTGTTGTAGCAATTATTAAAAATAATCGCTAAGAAACGTTTTTCCTATTTAAGAAATTATTATATTTGTACCGACTATTCTACTATGGCGTAGTAGAACGTTACATATTTTAAGAAGCGTTATTGAAATTATCTTCTATCGTCAAACTTCGCAACTTTGAACTGTACCTGAAGATGATAACAACAACGCTCACGTCTGTGTTATATACCTGCCATTACTGTGGCATCTATATATCTAATGGCGTGGGTGGCTGTTGTTTATCTAGGTACAAGGCAATGCGAAGGCCCGACGATAAGATAAACAAGATACAGCCCTCACGCTTTTTTATTGTTAACAGCCGAACAGAGGAGGGGGAGTTAGGCAAAGTCTTTTGACAAGATAGACTGATCTAACATTTACAGACGTATGAAAACAACACTGCAAGCGGGAATGCGAATCCTTATTTCCCGTTATTTGTTAAGTCGAGGTTGCGGAGACACAGTATATGTCACCGGACCGCCAGGAGTCTTCTGCCCACAGACGGCAATTATAGCATCTTTCTATAAAAAATATTCTATGGTATATAATTGGGGCGTATAATGTCTGAACAGAATCATTGAAAAATTATAATCTAAATTTATTGTACGGAAATTATGGAAACAAACAATATGGAAATGTATGAGGCTCCTAAAGTGGAGATTATCGAAGTAGAAGTGGAAAAAGGATTTGCAGTAAGTGGTGGAACAGAAGACTATGACCAACATCCTTGGTAATTGAAATAAATAATTTAAAAACATACACGTATGAAAAAGATATTGTTCACATCTTTGGCTGTTCTTGGATTAGGAATAACCGGTTGTTCCAATGAAGATTTGGGCGTGGCGAAAAGTGGCGTTGATGAAGTATGTGCCACTATGGGAGATGCTGAATCGCGTACTGCTATGAATGGCAATTCTGTCGTTTGGAGTACAGGTGACGAGATTGGCATTTTTGTAACGAATGGAAGTTCTTCTACATATACTAACACTAATTATTCATTATCCAGTGGAGCCGGGACCAAGAACGCAGGGTTCTCAGGAGTACTGGAAGGTGAGAATCCTGTAAAGAAAGCTGCTTTTTATCCTTATGGCAGCGATGCTTCTTATGATGGAAGTAAAATATCATTAACGTTGAAGGATACCTATAATTATAAGGAAGGAGAAAACAGCAGTGCTCTTATGGCTTGCCAAATAAATGAGAGCGCACAGGATGTCTTGGCATTTAAAAATGCAGGTGCTTTGATGAGCGTAACTGTCAATAATATCCCGAAGGACTATATTTGGGCGAAATTGACTTCTATGACCGCTCAAGGAAAAACTACTGCTCCAGCCATTGCAGGAAATGCACAAATAGCATTCGCCGAAGGTATCCCTACATTGACAACCACAGGAACATTAAATTCCTCATCCATAACTATAAACTTTACTGCTGGCAATGACGTGACTAGTAAAACATTCTATTTCCCGTTGCCTGTAGCCGAGTATCCTGCCTTGGAACTTTCCATTGGTAATGGCGCTACAAGCCAGGTTTTAAAGACAAAAGCTTTAGATGCTAAACGTAACGAACGTTATACCACAACTATAACGTTGGACGAAGTATCCGGAAGTGTACCGACAACAGTTGGAAGTGTATCAGCGGTAGCCGATGCTTTAGCAACAACTAATTCGGTTTCTGTGACTGATGTGGCTCCAACTGAAGCCAGTCCTACAGTTTCAATACCGAAAAAAAATACACCGGCAGAAAATGTCAGCATATCCTTTGAAAATATTTCTACTACTGCTACTGTTGCTATAAAAGAAGCGAGCACTGGCGCTAGTGGTAATTCAGCACCTGAAAACGTGTTGGTATTTGTACCGCAATTAGATACTGCGCCTAAATTTGAGATAGAGCTGCCTTCTTCTACCGTAACTTTGGCTGCCAATGGCGAAACAGCTACTTATGATGAAGTAACGGCAACTACTGCTGCAAATACATTGGTTCTTGATAAAGGGATTACGGTTAATACATTGAAGGTAAAAGCCGGTAATGTAAGAGTGAAGAGTGGTGCCAAAGTAACAGCCATCAGTCGTGAAAGCGGTAACACTTCAACTGTCATTATTTATAAAGAAGAGGGGGCTGAATTACCCAATCTGTCCGGTAATGACGCATTTGAAGTAGTTGATGCTGCCGTAGCCGACTTGCAAAATGTCGCAAAAAATGGTGGAACTTATACTCTTGCCACAGACTTGACGGGAGATTTTACTATTTCCGCAACAAAGGAAGTTATCATCAATTTGAACGGTCATAAAATTACCAACAAATCTGGTGATACATTTACCGTAAATAAGGATAGTAAACTGACAATCAACGGAAATGGTACAGTGGATAATGTAAGTCATGGGAAGACTTGTATCTATAATAACGGTACAGTAATTCTTAATGACGGAACCTATATTAGAAGTAAGGAAAACGGTCAGAATTCAGAAAGTTCAGGTGGTAACAGCTATTATAATATTCTGAATCATGGCGAGATGACGATTAATCCAAATGTGGAGATATCGCAAAACGGGCATTATTCTTCGATGATAGCCAATGGGTATTATGATTATACCAATACGAATCCGCGAAATGGATATGTAAGTGGTACCAATCATCAGAATCCTTCACTTATCATAAACGGTGGTACATTTGCCGGAGGTCTTAATACCATTAAAAATGATGATGGAGCCCAGCTTGTCATCAACGACGGTACGTTCACCAATATGTCTCAGGCAACCGTACAGAATCATCATGTGGCTGAAATCAAAGGAGGTACATTCAATACAACTGGTTCCGCTCAGTATGTGGTGGATAATGAAGGTCATAGTGGTGCAGCCAATGACTTGGGACAGATGACTATCAGTGGTGGTACACTGAATGGCAAGATCTATGTGGTTGGTGCAGGTGCATCGCTGGCTGTTACCGGTGGTACTTTTTCCGATCCGTCCGCACTTTTATACTTAAGCGGTAATGCTAACGTGAAGATACGTTTGAATGGAGACGCTACTTGTAATGGCTTTAAAACGCAAAGTGGACAATCTGTAGAATTGGACTTGAACAACCATGTGCTTACACTTGCTAAACCGACCGTTGGCTCGGCTGGCACAGAAACGAACAGTTGTCAATTGTTGAAAGGTTCTACCGTTACTATGAAAAACGGAACACTGGCAAGTGATAATGATAAAATTATGATTCAGAACTACTGTAATTTGACGTTGGATGCTATGACAGTGAAGGGGCTAAATGCCTTATATGTATTGAGTAACAATTGTGGTAATATTTTGATTAACAATACTACGATTAATGCCGGAACTGGTGCATATGCATTTGATGTTTGCGGCTATTCAACCTACACTGACGGAGTTAAAGTAACTGTTAAAGGTACTAGTATTATTAATGGTAACGTGGAATTATCAAAAAGTACCGGAAACACCGAACCTATGGAATTGAATATTGAGGGTGGTACTTTTAACGGCAATTTGGTTGTTGATTCATCGATAACAAATGCTTCCTCTATCATTAACGTGACTGGTACTCCTTCTTTTACAGGAACCGGTTGGGATAGTTATAAAAAATAAGAGAATTATTTGCTATCATGTTATTAGTCATGGCAGAAAGTGATTTGTAATAAAAGAAGGTCGTCCTGTCTCGAAAGGTCGGGCGGCTTTCTTTTTTTAAGATTAGAAGATTATGAAACTTAATCCCCATTTCAAACTCCGCTCCATAGCCGGAGAAATAATAATTGTGAACCAAGGTGTTCCCGATACTGATTTGACCCGTATTATTTCCTTTAATTTTTCCGCTTGCTTACTTTGGAAACGACTTTCGGGAAAGGATTTCACTTTACAAGAGGCAGCCTTGGTGTTGGTGGAATCTTATCATATTCCTCAAGAGCAGGCCGAAAGAGATGTGGTGATTTGGGCAGATGCACTAAAAAAATGTTCAGCCTTACTTGATTGATATAACAATGGATATAATACTCGATAAACCGGAGCAAATGCTATTTGCCTTGCTCCGATCCGCGTTGAACAGCACAAAGCCGGTTAGTGAAATCCTTTTTACCGATATATCTCCTGCCCTTTGGCAGGCGTGTTACAAACTAGCTTGCACTCAGGGAGTGATGGCCTTGGCATGGGACGGAATACAGACCCTGCCGGCCTGTTTGCAACCCCCGAAGGCTTTGAAATTAAACTGGGCGATGGCGGTAGAGAACTATGAAAAACGCTACCGGCGGTACTGCCATACCATAGCCGAACTTTCAGCTTTTTATAAAATACATGGCATTACCACGGTCCAGTTGAAAGGAGTGGGCCTCTCCACCTATTATCCCATTCCTTCGCACAGGGAAGGGGGAGATATAGACATCTTCACTTATTCGGCAGACCATTCCCGGAAAAGTGATGCCGAGGCCAACCGGCTGGCAGACCGGTTAATGGAAGAAAAAGGAATAGAGGTAGACCTTGAACACTCCGAAAAGCATAGTATGTTTTACTATAAAGGTATTCCGATAGAAAATCATAAAACCTTCATTAATTCGGAAACATACCATATAGCGGTGAAGATGGATAAGCTCCTTCAAGAACTGCTACAACCCGTATCGGCGGAATTGGACGGAAAATACCCCATTTTCATTCCATCTTCCACTTTTAATACTGTATTTCTCGCTTTTCATGCCGCCCAGCATTACGCACGCGGCCTGGCGCTTCATCATCTTTGCGACTGGGCTTGCCTACTGAATAGATACGGCCTGCATATTCCTGAGGAAGTGACGGATATTCGTTTTAGAAATATGATGCTGGCAATGACTCACCTTTGTAATGATTATTTAGGAACTTCCATTCCTGTATATGGAGGAGAAGGGTTGGCGGAGGAAATCTTGCGGGAAATCATCCGGCCACCCTATACTAAGTTTGTTCCGGCGAAGAATAAATGGAGCATTCTGGTTTATAAAACCAAACGTATGCTGCATACTCATCGTGCGTGTAACAGCGTGTTGCGCATTTCACTGTGCAAATGGGTTGGAATTTCTATTCTGTTGCATCTGCGTTCTCCCCATACCATCTTCCAAACGGAACGAAAATAAGTGGTTTATGTTGAAAAGAATCTGCCGTTTGTTGTTGCCTGATGAAAGGAAAATGGGGATAAGGGTGGTTTGTGCCGTATTTCTTTGCGCATTACTTGACTTTGCCGGGCTCGCTGCCCTGTTGCCTGTCTTGTTTTTTCTGTTGGATGACGGGAGGGATAAGGATGCCGCCCTGTTATTTTGTCTGGTGGCAATAGTCTTTATTTTGGTGAAAAACGCTTTGGTAGCGGGGCTTTCACGTTTTCAAAACCATTTTCTGATGTCTCTTTACCGTCGGCTCAGCTTTTCTCTCTTTACTTCTTACTATCAACGGGGATTATTGTTTATACGCAGCAGGGGGAGTATCCGGCTGGGATATGAGGTAAATTATATTTGTTATGCTTTTTCTTTAAATCTTCTTTCCCCCTTGCTTCGCATGACAGGAGAACTGCTGCTTATTTTATGGGTGACGGCAGCTTTGTTGGTTTACGCTCCGTTGACGGTACTGATGCTGTATATTGCCTTTCTGCCTTTTATGTTGATTTACGGATGGGGGATCAGGAAACCGATGCGCCGTTATGGTGAGCAGGAGCAGCAGGCTCGTCGTGAGCAGTCCCGGCTGGTCACGGAAACGATGAAAGGGTATGCCGAATTGGAACTGAATGCGGCGTTTCCTTTTTTTCAGCAGGCATTCGCCGAGAGGATAAGGAAAATCAGTGAGAGCCGTTTGAAACTGGAAATGATACAGCACCTTCCTTTTTGCCTTTCCGAAATGGCAGTTATATCGGGACTGACCTTGCTCACCGTTTTCGGAACAGGGGATATCAAAGCGCTGGTAGGTGTCTTTGCTGTGGCGGCTTTCCGGCTGTTACCCGCTTTGCGCGGCATCTTAGGTGGTTGGACACAAGTACAGAATGCGGTCTATTCTCTGCGGATTATAGAGGAAGGGTTGGGGGATAAGGGGATAGAAGCAGTTTCTCCATCATGGGGGCAGGAAGCGTTTTCTTTTCAAAAAGAGATACGGATAGAACACCTCACCTATGCTTATCCTGAAAGTAAAGAGGTTCTAAAGGATTTTTGTTGTACTATTCGTAAAGGGGAATATGTAGGTATCTGTGGTGAGAGTGGCGTGGGTAAGTCTACCTTGTTTTATCTGCTTTTGGGATTTGTCACTCCGGATAAAGGCGCTATTCGGATAGATGGCAGGCCGCTTGTCGATGTGCCGAGGCAGGAATGGCATCGCAAGGTGGGATATGTGCAACAGGAAGTGTTTGTGCTGGATGGGACCTTGGCGGAAAATATTGCTTTGGGATGCCGGTTTATAGATAAGGAATGGGTAGCGGAGATAGTGAGGCAGGTGAGATTGGATGCTTGGGTGGATGAATTGCCGCAAGGAATGGATACTCCTTTGGGTGAAGGGGGAGGAAGGCTTTCGGGAGGTCAGAAACAACGGGTAGGCATAGCCCGTGCTTTGTATAAGAAAGCGGAGGTGCTTCTACTGGATGAGGCTACTTCTGCATTGGATAATGAGACTGAACGGGCTGTCAATGAAATGCTTCTCAGTCTGATGAAGGAGTGTAGGGGGCTGACTATTCTTACGATAGCCCATCGGGAAAGCTCATTGGCATATTGTCATCGTGTAATCAGATTAAATGGAAAAGACAATGGATCAAATTTATAAAATAGGTGGTCACTGCTTCGCATTGCCGGACGAAAGGTTGATGGAGGTGGTGGATGGTATCAGCGGTTTCAAGCCTTTTATTTGGCAACCGGATCTGGTTTTGGTAAAAGATGTATACGAGGGTGCTTGGTTGCCGGATTTTACTGTTTGGGAGGGAAACGGTTGGGATTTTCCGGCTTTTCAGAGAAAGTCCTATGGGTTCGGATATGAAGATGTAACCGGTACTTTCGGTGTGAGTGGGGATAGTTTTTTGTTGGAACTGGCTCCGCAGGGAGAACCGTCGCTTTATCTCCGGACGATGGGTGAAACTGGGAAAGGTATCTGTTTATATGGTCATTATTCTCCCCGTCTTTTAAGATTTGCCTTATGGATGGGGTATGGCCTGATGACGGTACGGAAAGATACGGTTGCCTTGCATGGCAGTTGTATTGTTTATAAGGGGAAAGCGGTTCTTTTTTTAGGTGAAAGCGGAACCGGCAAAAGTACCCATACTCGTTTGTGGAGGGAAAATATAGCAGGAAGTAAGTTGCTGAATGATGACAGTCCCATTGTGCGTTATGAAGAGGGGGGCGTGTGGGTATATGGCAGCCCGTGGAGTGGGAAGACTCCTTGTTATAAGGCGGAATGTTATCCGTTGGCCGGATGTGTACGTTTGTCACAAGCACCGTATAATAAGATACGGAGATTGAACACTTTGCAGGCTTATGCAGCTTTGCATCCGTCTGCTCCTCCTGCATTTGCATACGAGGAGGAATTATACAGTGGGGTTTGTAGTCTGTTGGAAAAGATGGTTTCATCCATTCCTGTTTATCATCTGGAGTGTTTGCCCGATGCGGAGGCGGTGAAATTAGTATGTCGTACTTTATATGGAGATGGGTATGAAGCGGATAGCGAATGAATGTTTCTTTGCGTGGGTGGAGTCGGAAATCAAAAGTGGCAGGAGTGTGAAGTTCCGGGTGAAAGGCAATTCCATGATGCCTTTACTGAGAAATGGGAAGGATGAAGTGGTGGTGGGGCCGTATGATAAGGAGGAGTTGAAACTTTTTGATGTCATTCTGTTCCGGCAGACAGACCGGTATGTATTGCATCGGATTATTCAAAAAAGAGGCAGTCGTTATTTGATGCAGGGAGATGGCGTTTGTCGTTTTTATGAGGAATGTGAGGACACGGATATCATCGGGGTGGTGAGAAGGGTATGCAGACCTTCCGGAAAGAAGATTGAAACAGATTCCGCCTGTTGGCGGTTGGAAAGCCGTTTGTGGTTGGGACTTGGTGGATGCAGAGGAATGGTGTTGCGTGTCCTGAATAGATTGGGTTGTTGGCTCCTTTTTTGACGAAAGCCGTCAGCTTGGAAGGAAATATTATTCATAAAGCAGGTATTTCTCTCTCATCTTTTTGTAGGCTTCCAGTTCATTCTGCCATCCTGCACGGATTTCTTCTTCACTGGCTCCTTTCGTGATTTGTTCCCTTACGGTACGGTTCCCTATCAACAGGTCGAACCATTGTGGGCGGGTAAAGAACTTGTCCGCTTTTCCAAGGTCTTGATAAGCTTGATAATAGGTGATGATGTATTTTAAAGAGAATCCTTTCGGGGCGGTGATATGGCGGAGATTATTGCCATAGCAGTATTGGTTTTTATACATCGGATTCTTATCAAAGCCTTCCAAGGCTTCCGGTCTGAAAGAAAAGGAGGAGATGCGGATATCCGGTGAACCGATTACTTGAAAAGGATAAAGAGTACCTCTGCCCACACTGATGGCTGTACCTTCAAACGGGCAGAGTGAAGGATATAAGGCAATTGCTTGGTCGTTGGGCAGGTTGGGAGAGGGCTTTACCGGAAGCGAATAGGGTTGTCCGTGTTTCCAACCTTCTACGGGGATAACGGTCAACGCGCATTTTTTGCCATTGGATAACCAGCCTTCACCATTGATCATTTGAGCCAACTCGCCTACAGTGCAACCGTGTAAAATAGGTATGGGATGCATGCCCACGAAACTTTTCTGATTTTTCTGTCGCACAGGACCGTCCACATAATCGCAAGGATTGGGACGGTCTGTGATGACCAGTTGTTTCCGGTTCTCGGCACAAGCTTCCATTATATACTGCATGGTGCTGATATAGGTATAGAAACGGGCGCCTACATCCTGAATGTCAAACACAATCAGGTCTATATCCTGTAGCTGTGCCGCAGCCGGCTTTTTATTTTTACCGTAAAGGGACAGGATGGGTACTCCTGTACGGGTATCTTTTCCGTTCTTGATGGTTTCTCCGGCATCGGCGTCACCCCGGAAGCCGTGTTCGGGAGCGAATACCTTTTTTATTTGTATATGCGCTGCCAGCAGGGTGTCCAACAGATGAGTTTCTCCTACCCTGGAGGTTTGGTTTACAACCAATGCTACACGCTTCCCTTTTAATATAGGTAAGAGGTGGTCCATCTGTTCGGCTCCGGTAATAACTTTTTGCGCGGTCACGGCGTTGAAAGTAAACAAGAGGCAGCATAGGAAAATGTATTTTGTTTTCATGATATGTGGTGATTATTTTGTAATATTGCACAAAAATAAGAATTTAATTGAGAATGGACGCACTTGCTATCATTAATAAATATTATCCTGAAGATAATGAACTGAAACATATCCTGCTGACGCATAGCCGTTCGGTGGCCGATAAAGCGTTATGGATTGCCGGCAAGCATCCGGAATTGAATCTGGACAAGCAATTTTTGGAAGAAGCGGCAATGCTGCACGATATCGGTATTTTTATGACAGATGCTGATGGTATTTGTTGTTTCGGATCTTATTCTTATATTTGTCATGGATATTTGGGGGCTGATCTGATGCGGAAAGAAGGATTCCCGCGCCATGCGTTGGTCTGTGAGAGACATACGGGGGCAGGTATATCTTTGCAAAGTATTATTGACCAGCAATTGCCCGTTCCTCATCGGGATATGGTTCCGGTATCACTGGAGGAACAGGTTATCTGCTTTGCCGACAAGTTTTTTTCAAAGACACATCTGGACAAGGAAAAAAGCGTGGAGAAGGCGTTAAAGAGTATTTCACGTTATGGGGAAGATGGGATAATCCGTTTTAACCATTGGTGCGAATGTTTCTTGTAAGCCTTAAAAATAAATTAAATATCCGCTAAATAGTTCATTATTGGCGGATAATGCTTAATTTTGCCCCTCAAAAGCGTAAATGATTTGTGAATGACGCCACTAAAACGACATAGATTTATAACATTCCTACTACTATTTGCATGCCTGTTGCTTTCTTTAAGTACGGGTGCTCAACGCAGAAAGCGGAATTCTGCATCCGGCAATGATTCCCTGAAAGTAGATAGTACTTTGGTAGATACGTTGTCTATTGATACGGTTGCACCTAAAAAGAAGCAGCCGTTGGATGCGCCTGTTATTTATGAAGCAAATGACTCTATCGTATTCACTGAGGGCGGATATGCCCATCTGTATGGTGACGGTAAGGTGAACTATGAGAAAATTGAATTGACCTCTGCTGTGATTACAATGAACATGGATAGCAGTACGGTGTATGCCCGTGGTGTTCCCGATTCGGTTGGCGTGGAAAAAGGTACTCCTATCTTTAAAGATGGCGAGACTCCGTACGAGTCAAAAATCATGCGTTATAACTTCAAGTCGAAGAAAGGTTTCATCAATAATATTGTAACTCAGCAAGGTGAAGGGTATGTAACCAGTGAAGAATCAAAGAAAGGTTCCAATGATGAGCTTTATCTGCGTCACGGACGATACACTACGTGTGATAATCACGAACATCCTCACTTTTATCTGAAGCTTTCTATGGCGAAAGTACGTCCCAAGAAGAATGTAGTATTTGGTCCTGCCCAGTTGGTGGTAGAGGATGTGCCGTTGCCTCTTGCTATTCCTTTTGGTTTTTTCCCGTTCAATAGCAGTTATTCGTCAGGATTCATTATGCCTACATACGGTGATGAAATGAATCGTGGTTTCTATTTACGTGATGGTGGATATTATTTTGCTATCAGTGATCGTATGGATTTGAAAGTGCTGGGTGAGATTTTTACAAAGGGCTCATGGGGACTTTCCACGCAGTCCAATTATAATAAAAGGTACAGATATAGTGGTAATTTCAATGCCAGTTATTTGGTAACGAAGACAGGTGAGAAGAATATGCCGGACTATATGGTTACAAAAGACTTCAGAATTGCATGGAGCCACAGACAGGATGCCAAGGCCAGTCCCAACAGTTCTTTTTCGGCTAATGTGAACTTTGCAACCAGTAGTTATGACCAGCGTAACCTGAGTAGTTTGTATAATCCGCAGCAATATTCAAATAATACCAAGACGTCTAGTGTGAGTTATTCGCGTAACTTTCCCGAGATAGGATTGAATTTGTCCAGTACATTCAATATTTCTCAGAATACACGGGACTCTTCTATCAGCGTGACGTTGCCGGACTTGAATATTTCATTGAACCGTATTTATCCGTTCAAGCGTAAGAAGGCGGTAGGTGATGAACGTTGGTACGAAAAAATCTCACTTCAGTATACCGGTCAGGTGACGAACTCTATTAATACCAAGGATAATCTGATTCTGAAGCAAGGATTGAATAAATGGACCAATGGTATGCAGCACAAAATTCCTATCAGTGCTACATTTACCTTATTCAAATATATCAATATCGTGCCTTCTTTTAACTATACCGAGCGTTGGTATATGCGCAAGGTAGAGCAGAGTTATGATCCGTCGGCACCTAATAATGTGCGGAGAGATACAATCAACGGTTTCAACCGTGTGTATAACTATGATTTGAGTTTGCAGGTGAATACCAAGATGTATGGTTTCTACAAACCGTGGAAGAAATTGTTTGGTGACAAGATTGAAATGATCCGTCACGTCTTTACTCCTTCGGTTAGCATGAGTTATGCGCCGGATTTCAGTACGTCTAGGTATGGATATGTGGGAACGTATACTTATACTGATACGGATGGAGAGGTACGTACTCAGACTTATAATCCATATGAAGGTTTGCCTTACTCCTTCTCACCCAGTGGTAAATCCGAGAATTTTACTTTTTCTATAGACAATAATGTGGAAATGAAAGTGAAATCCGATGCGGATACTACCGGAGTGAAGAAAATCAGCTTGATTGACCAGTTGGGGGCCAGCATTTCTTATAATGCAGCAGCTAAAGAGAAGCCGTGGGGAAACTTGAGTATGAATCTGCGTTTGAAACTGACCAAGAGCTATACTTTTAATATGAACGCCCAGTTTGCTACTTATGCTTATGAGTTTGATAAAGATGGTAAGGTAGTGGAAGGCAATCGTACAGAATGGTCATACGGACGTTTCGGTCGTTTTCAGGGGTATAGTGGTTCTTTCTCGTATACATTGAATAATGATTCGTGGAAAAAATGGTTTGGCCCGAAAGATGAAAAGGACAGTAAAGGGGATAAAGACAAGAAGAATGAAAATCTGGATGAGTACAGTGATGATGACAATGAAAACAAGGAGGAAGAAGATAATTCCGGCTTGAGAAAGACAGAGAAGGCGGCTATAGATCCGGATGGCTATATGGCTTTCAAGATGCCATGGTCATTGAGTCTGAGTTATAGTTATAGTATTCGTGAGGACAGAAGTAAGCAGATTAATATTAAGACGATGCGTTATCCTTATTCAATAACCCATTCATTGAATGTTTCCGGTAATGTGAAATTGGGTAGCCGCTGGAATGTGAATTATTCTTCAGGATATGACTTTAATACGAAAGAGATGTCAATGACAACGGTCAATATCAGCCGTGACCTGCACTGTTTCAATATGAGTTGTGGCTTGGTATTTGGTCCCTTTACTTCCTATAACTTCAGTATTCGTGCTAATTCCAGTATGCTGACCGATGCTTTGAAATGGGACCAGCGAAGCAATACGGGTAGTGCAGTGAATTGGTACTAGGAGAAACTGAGAATAAAAAATAAGAAATGGTTGCATGTTGTTATCGGCAACCATTTCTCATTTTTTTTATTCTGGTCTTTAATTTATGTCTACCATTCAATGGGTGTTTGCCCGTGTGCTTGCAAGTATTCGTTGGTGCGGCTGAAGTGCTTGTTGCCAAAGAAACCATTATAGGCTGACAGGGGTGACGGATGTGCGGAAGCCAGTACCAGGTGTTTGTTGCGGTCTATGAAGGCTCCTTTTTTCTGTGCATAAGATCCCCATAAGATGAATACAATATTTTCACGTTGTTCTGCCAGTATACGGATGGCGGCATCTGTAAATTCCTCCCAGCCCCGTCGTTGATGAGAGCCTGCTTGATGGGCACGGACTGTCAGTGTGGCATTGAGTAATAATACTCCTTGATTCGCCCAGCGGGTCAGATTGCCTGAAGTGGGGATGGGAGCACCCAAATCGCTTTGTATTTCTTTGAAAATATTTTGTAGGGAAGGGGGAAAAGGTACTCCGTCATTAACGGAAAAGCAGAGTCCGTGCGCCTGGCCGGGACCATGGTAGGGGTCTTGGCCGATAATGACGACTTTCACTTTATCAAACGGGCACAGATTGAAGGCGTTGAATATAAATCTACCCGGTGGGTAAATAGTGGTAGTCTGGTATTCGCTTCTTACAAACTCTGTGAGTTTGATAAAGTAATCTTTTTCAAATTCGGGTGCCAGATGTTGTTTCCAGCTTTCTTCTATTTGTACGTTCATAGGCTTTCTTTTTATTAAAAATGTGCGTTAAAGATAGGGGTTATTTGTAAAAATGACAAATAAAAAGAGGATGACTTTTGTATCACCCTCTTCTTCGATTGCTGATAGATTATAATCAAATAAGTTGCATACCCAATTGAGCGCATTCTTTTCTCATATCTTCGGGCCATATACTGGCTTGGATTTCACCTATATGGGCTTTCTGTAAATAAAGCATACAGAGTCGTGATTGTCCTATACCACCGCCGATACATAAAGGCAGAGTTTCATCCAACAAGCGTTTGTGGAAGTACAATTCTTTACGCTTTTCCTGTCCGCTGAGTGTCAGTTGGCGGAGTAACGCTTCTTTGTCTACACGGATACCCATAGAGGAAAGCTCAACAGAACGGTCTAATATTTTATCCCAAACCAACAAGTCACCATTCAGGCCGGGGAGTCCGGTTTCCGGATTAATTGTGGTGTAGTCATCATAGTCAGGTGCACGCAGATCATGTTCTTTACCGTCACTCAGTTTACATCCTATACCTATAATAAATACAGCACCATATTTTTGCGCAATAGCATGTTCGCGTTCTTTCGGAGTTTTGTCGGGATACATTTGGCAAAGCTCTTCTGAGTGGATGAAATGAATGTCATGTGGCAGGAAGGGTTTGATCTGCGGATACATTTCGCATACCATATATTCTGTGCGGCGCATGGCTGCATAAATACGGGTTACTATTTGTTTCAGGAAATCAACTGTGCGTTGTTCTTTGGTAATTACACGCTCCCAGTCCCACTGGTCTACATATAGTGAGTGGAGATTACCTAATTCCTCATCAGCCCGGATGGCGTTCATGTCGGTATAGATGCCATAACCCGGTTCTATATTGTAATCGGCCAAAGTCAGCCTTTTCCATTTTGCCAATGAATGGACAACTTCGGCCTGTGCGTCTCCCAAGTCTTTAATAGGGAAAGATACCGGCCGTTCGGTTCCGCTCAAGTCATCATTGATACCCATTCCCTTCAATACAAATAGCGGGGCGGTGACACGGCGCAGACGTAATTCTGACGACAAGTTCTGTTGAAAGAACTCTTTTATTTGCTTAATGCCTAACTCTGTTTGTTTTAAATCAAGCAAGGCTTTATAGTTAGCTGGTTTAATTAGGTAACTCATTGTAAAATAGATCTAATTGTTTTAATTGCTTGCAAATATAGAAATTATTTGTGATATTGTTATATATTTGGGTAAAAATATAATCAAATTGATTGTTTTGTTCTTAAATTAATGTGCAAAATATTATTTTGATAGATAAATATCTCAAATTATTAGGAGAAAGACAATATATTTTGTACTTTTGCACGTCCAAGTTTCAGACGCACCCGTAGTTCAATGGATAGAATACCGGATTCCGGTTCCGACGATATGAGTTCGATTCTCATCGGGTGTACAATTCAGTAACCTCTTTGCAAAGAATTGCAAGGAGGTTTTTCTTGTTATATCTTCTCCGTATGAACTTTTTTTTCTTTTTTGAGTTATTCCCTTATGTAACTTTTTAAAATATGCCTTAATATTTAGTTTATTCTAAAAAACAAACACTAATAAAGGATATAGTTCCTTTTATTTCTTGTATATACTAAATATACATGCATATATTCGCTGTTGATTTTAAAATTATTTTCTTTTTGAGGTGTTTTAAAACTAACGCTTAATTAAACTTTTTTATTTAAACATTAATTTATCAACCAAATCTGAGATTCATGAAGAAAGCTCTCTTTTTTATCGTATGCCTCTGTTTTGCAATAAACATGGTGGCGCAAACAAAAGCAGTAACGGGGGTGGTGGTAGATGCCACCGGTGAACCCATTATCGGAGCGAGTGTCCTGGAGATAGGGACAACAAATGGTACAATAACTGATGTCGATGGTAACTTTACTATCCAAGTGCCTGTGGGGGCGAAACTGGAGGTAAGTTATATAGGCTACAAAACACAGCAAATTGTAGTGGGGGCGTCAAACACCTACAAGGTTGTTTTAAAAGAAGATGCTGAAATGCTGGATGAGGTCGTGGTGACCGGTTATGGAATGAGTCAGAAACGTTCGTTGATGACGAACTCTATTTCGAAGTTGGACGATAAAGTGTTGCAGAATGCGGCTATGAGTAATGCGGCCCAATCCTTGCAGGGGACTGTCAGTGGGCTGCGTGTGACAAATACTTCGGGTAAACCGGGTAGTTCGCCCAATATCGTTTTGCGTGGTGGTGCTTCCATAAACAAGAATCTGGAAGGTCCGTTGGTCGTGGTGGATGGCCTTGTGCGTTCCATGGATGATATCAATCCTTCGGATATTGAATCCATACAGGTGTTGAAAGATGCGGCTTCCACAGCTATTTATGGTGCCCGTGCCAATAATGGTGTGATTCTGGTGACAACCAAGAAAGGGGTGGAAGGCAGAACACAGATTACTTACAAGTTCAAAGGCGGTGTGAACTTTGCGCGTGAAGGATATAAATATCTGGATGCCGGTGACTATTTGTATTATCAACGTTTGGGATGGCAGCGTACCAATGGCGGTACAAGTATGGAGAACCAGAAAGGTTTTGGAGTTAACTCCGGAGTGGATCTGGCTTTCATGACAGAGGCCAACAAGCATTTATTGAATGAAGGATGGCAATTTATGGCGGACCCTACAGATCCTGATAAAACTTTGATTTTTAGAAATCATGCCGGTGAACTGCATGACCTGACTTTCCGTAATGCCGCGTTTACCCAAGATCATTATTTGAATCTGTCGGGAGGTAATGACAAAGGAACATTTTCTTCATCTTTGGGATACTATTCAGAAGATGGTCAGATTATTTCCACCAATTATCAGCGTGTGAACGGGACTATCAACGGTTCATACAAGTTGTTGCCCGTTTTGACAGTGAATGCCGGTGGTAGTTTTTCATGGTCTAAGATGCCCGATTTATGGACTTACGATCTGAAAAGCCCTTGGAATGGAGAAACGGGAGAGTATGAGTTGTTCTATCGTACTATGAGTATGTTTCCCACTTGGAACCAGTGGAATGAGGATGGAAGTCCTGCTGCCGGATGGAGTAATCAGGATGGTAATCCTTATTATTGGAAAGATAAGCTGACTCGTTCTACGACGAACCGTAAGACTTCGTTTAATATTGGTTTTGCTTTAGAAATTATTCCGCAGCAATTGTTTCTGAACGGAAACAGCTCTATGTATTATACCGATTATCAGTTTGAATTGTTCGAAAAGAAGTATCAGCAGATAGGTCAGGCTCCTAACACCAATCGTAATGCTTCGCAAACAAATACAAAAGTATTTCAACAACAACATGCATTGACTTTGGAATATAAAAAAGGTTTTAGCGGACATAATATCAATGCTATGCTAGGTGGCGAGTATTTTGATTATCAGTATCAGAACTTGGAGGCGCGTGTCTCCGGTGCTCCTACAGATGATATACCTACTTTGAATGCGGGTACTAATCGTACTTATACTACTTCCATCAAGACCGGTTATCGTATTCTTTCCGGTTTTGCCCGTGTTAATTATGATTATAATTATCGTTATATGGTGTCGGTGGTAGCCCGTTATGACGGTATCTCTAAACTATCTGACAATCGTTGGGGATTCTTTCCGGGTATATCCGCCGGTTGGAATGTGCATGAGGAAGCTTTCTTTAAAGATTCAAAGTTTGCGGAAGTAGTATCCTTGATTAAACCGCGTATCAGCTATGGGTTGAACGGGAATGTAAATGGTATTGGTAACTTTGATGTATATGGTAAATACGGTTCGGTGGGTGCTTATAATGGTAATCTGGGTTATTTGAATACCGGAGTGGTTAATAGTAAATTGCGTTGGGAAAAGAGTCATACGTTTGAACTGGGTCTTGATCTGGGCTTTTTCAATAATCGGGTTCACATGATTATGGACTATTATAACCGTACGACTTCCGATTTGCTGACTGATGTGAATTTGCCGGAATATACGGGATTCCCTTCGTTCAAGACGAATCTGGGTACTATCAGTAACCGTGGCTTTGAATTGGAAGCCAAGGTGAATCTGCTGACAAAGAAGGACTGGTCATGGGATGTCACCGCTAATACTTCGTTTGTGAAGAATATGGTGAAGAAGCTGCCTTTTAATGGGAATGCGAACAACCGTCAGGGGGGTGAGCAGATATGGGATCCAAAATCCAACTCATTGGTTTGGGTAGGCGGTATTCAGGAAGGAAAAAGCTTGGGTGATATCATTGCTTATAAACAAGTGCGTATCTTGCGTGACTGGGATGATGTGAGAAACCATGCCGGTGATTTTGTGGATGAAGTTGCCAACCTGTATGGGCCGAATAAAGCTGCCGAATATGCAGGAAAGCCGGGATGGAAGCCTATTGAGCCTGGAGATGTATTGTGGGATGACAAAAATGGTGATAACATAATAAACTCATACGACCGTCAGGTGGTGGGTAATATCTATCCGAAATGGACAGGTGGTTTCTCTACCACGCTGAATTATAAAAACTGGTCTTTGTATGGTCGTTTTGACTATGCGGTAGGTCATACCATTTACAATGATTTGAAAGCAAGAATCTTGGGGCAGTATAACGGGTCGTTCAATTTGATTACGGATGTCAGAAATTCGTGGTCTGAAAACAATACGGAAACTAGTATTCCTAAATTTTATTGGGCTGACCAGAATGCGAAAAAGAACATTACCCGTTCCAATAATGGTACAACGAATCTGAACAATAATAACTCTACTTTCTATGAAAAGGGGGATTATTTGTGTCTGCGTGAGGTAACCTTGAGTTATAAATTCCCGAAGAATCTTATAAATAAGGTGTTCTTGACCGATGCGTCCGTGTATGTTACGGGACAGAATTTATTCTATATTACCGGATATGACGGAACCTCTCCGGAACCGGTTATGGATATTCAGGCAAATGGTCGTGGTGGTATAGACAATGGACGTTATCCTACACCAAGAACCGTTTTGTTTGGTTTACAATTGTCATTTTAATATGTAAAAAAGAGAAAGTATGAACATAAAAAAGGTAATATTGGCTTTTGCCGCATCGGCTATGTTGGCCGGTGGATGTACTTCGTTGGATATGGACCCGGTGAGCGATATCACTGACTTGAATTACTGGAAAACTCCGGAACAGTTTGATTCATTTGTTTTTGGACTGCATAGTCGCTTCAGAAGCCATTCGTGGAATATGTTTTTGTTGGGTGAGGCAAGAAGTGATGTCTTTGGGGGAACTCCTTTTGGTGGAGAAGCCACCCAGGGGATGGAACGTTTTCCTTATAATACATTGAATGCGGAGAATCCCGGAATCAGCGGATTTGGTGATTTGTATCAGAATATCAATCAGATGAATTTGTTTATCAGCAGGACCCTCCATGCGGATGTTCTGACTGAAAGTGCTAAGAACTATTATTTAGGACAGGTGTATGGATTGCGTGCCTACTATATGTATCAGTTATACCGTTCATGGGGAGATGCCGTGTTTACGGAAGAGCCCAGCTTGGGTTTTGAAGTGGGTAAATTGGCAAAAGCGGCGACTCCGGCTGCCGAAATTTTTGAGCAGGTAAAAAAAGATATAGAATCTTCATTAAGTTATTTTGGGCCTGATTATACCATAAAGGAAAAAAAATCGCTGTGGTCAAAGGCTGCCACATTGATGCTGAAAGCGGATGTATATTTGTGGAGTGCCCATCGTGACGGGGGAGAAGGAGATGCCCGGACAGCAAAGAATGCGTTGGTTGACATACAGAATAATATCAGCCGTAGCAATCTGGACTTGATGGATACTTACCAGGGAGTGTTTGCTTATGATAATAAAGGTAATAAAGAGATTATCTTTACCATTCATAATGAGTTGTTTGAATACAACCTGTGGAATGGAAATAATGATTTGTTTCCGCAGGCGGATTATTTAGGGAAATTCTATAATGCGGATGGTACTTTGATAAATACGTCTGTCGAGAATAATTTCGGTATCATGCGCCTGATGGTGAAATTGGAAAACTTCAAGAAATTTCTGCCGGGAGACACTCGTCGTGACGTTACATTGAAAGATGTATATAATAAGGTGGAAAATGGCGAGTTGGAATTGGTGGGGCTGTATCCGCATAAGTATTGGGGAGTTATGAATGGAAGTACACGGGTGAGATGTGATGATTATCCTATTTATAGATATTCGGATTTGCTATTGATGCTGGCTGAGGCGAAAGTGCTTTTGGGTGAGGATCCGGCTACAGAGATAAACCGGGTGCGTCAGCGTGCGTTTGGTGATGCGTATGATGCTTCAACAGTGGGATTCCCCAATCAGGAAATTGATAAGTATCCGGCGGATGCTGTTCTGCAGGAACGTTTGTTTGAATTTATGCTGGAAGGAAAACGATGGTATGACTTGCGGCGTTTTGGCGATTCGTACGTACTTGACTATACTCCGGCGGAGTCTGCCCGTCTGCTTTGGCCTATCAACCAAGGAGCTCTTACTAATAATCCATTGTTGAAACAGACGGTTGGTTATTAAATTTTTGTCTGATAAGTATCCTTAATTGCATAAAAAGACGGTATTCTTTATGAAATTAATAAAGAAACCGTCTTTTTATTTTCTAATTTCAATAAAAACTTTTATTTTTACACCCGTAAAATTATAAATATTATGAGAAACCCTAGCTTATTACTGCTAATTGTTGTTTTTATATTAGCACCCTTCAAGTTAAGTGCGGCGGCAGATACGGTTGCTGTCCGCGAAACCCGGATTCCTGTGTTGATTGAAAGGCAGGATAATGAGTTGTTTCATTTACGTATAGAGGCTGCTCAAAGTCAGATGCTGAATGAAGTGAAGTTGGACTTCGGCAAAGACGTGAATTTAAATGAAATTGAATCTGTGAAACTTTATTATGGTGGAACTGAAAGCGTGGAGAGGAGAGGAAAGACTTATTTTGCTCCGGTAGATTATATATCTAATAATACTCCGGGAAAAACATTGGCTGCCAATACTTCTTATTCCGTTTTGAAGTCGGAAGTAAAGGCCCCGAAGCGCGAGGTTATATTGAAAGCTGACCAAAAATTGTTTCCGGGAGTGAATTATTTTTGGATTAGCCTGCAAATGAAGCCTATTGCTTCTATCTTGTCTAAAGTGTCGGCAAAAGTGGTGGAAGCTAAGATTGACGGACAGATTGCTCCTTTGAAGATAGTTCGTAAGGCGGATACCCATTATATGGGGGTAGGCGTGCGCCATGCCGGTGATGACGGGGCTGCTGCCTATCGTATTCCCGGGTTGGTCACTTCAAATAAAGGAACCTTGTTGGGGGTATATGATGTACGCTATAATAATAGTGCGGATTTACAGGAGTATGTGGAAATAGGTCTGAGCAGAAGTACGGACGGAGGGCAGACTTGGGAGAAAATGCGCATTCCGATGGCATTTGGTGAATATGATGGTCTGCCTAAAGCACAGAATGGAGTAGGTGATCCTGCCATTTTAGTTGATAAAAAGACAGGAACTATCTGGATTGTCGCTGCCTGGACACATGGTATGGGGAATGGTCGTGCGTGGTGGAATTCACAAACAGGTATGGACCGTAATCATACAGCGCAATTAATGATGGTGAAAAGTGATGATGATGGTAAAACCTGGTCGGAGCCTATGAATATAACAGAACAGGTGAAAGATCCGTCATGGTATTTCTTGCTGCAAGGTCCCGGTAGAGGTATTTCTATGGAAGATGGAACATTGGTCTTTGCCAGCCAGTATATTGGCAGTGATCGTATTCCTAATGCCGGTGTTATATACAGTAAGGATCATGGAAAGACATGGAATATCAGCACATTGGCACGCACTAATACTACTGAATCTCAGGTAGTGGAAGTGGAACCGGGAGTGCTGATGCTGAATATGCGTGATAATCGTGGCGGCAGTCGTGCCGTTTCTACAACTACAGATTTAGGTAAAACGTGGAAAGAACATGAATCTTCACGTACAGCCTTACAGGAACCGGTTTGTATGGCCAGTTTGATTAGTGTTAAAGCTAAAGAGAATGTATTAGGTAAAGACATTCTTTTGTTCTCTAATCCGAATGATACCAAAAACCGTCATAGCATTACCATCAAAGCAAGTCTGGATGGCGGGGTGACTTGGTTGCCCGAGAATCAATTGTTGTTGGATGCCGGTTGGGGTTGGGGATATAGCTGCTTAACTATGATTGACAAGGAAACAGTAGGGATTTTATATGAAAGCAGTGTGGCCCACATGACTTTCCAAGCGATAAAATTGAAAGATATTGTAAAGACCAAATAAATAATGAAACGCTGGTTTTCTAGTTTTATTGGTATGATACTGGTTTGTGCTATAACCATAGCACAAACCAGTATCTCATTACTTCCTAAACCTCAGTTGTGTAAGGATACGGGGAAGAACTTTACTATGGGAAAGGTGAAACTTTCTACTCCGGTATTAAGGCCGGAGTGGGAAGTTTTTATCATGAATGCGGGTGGTGAGATTGTTGAACACTCATCATCGGTGATTGAAGTGGAACTGGTTCCGTCTATTGATGAAGCTAGGTTAAACCGGGATGAAGCCTATCGTCTTTCTGTTTCAAACAAGCGAATAAAGATAGAGGCTGTAACAGAACAGGGTGTGTATTGGGCTATGCAGACACTTCGGCAATTGGAGCAGAAAAAAGGGAAAAGAAGCTCTGTTGCCGGATGTGAGATTGTAGACTGGCCGGCATTCAGGATACGCGGATTTATGCAGGATGTGGGACGCAGTTATATTTCAATGGAAGAATTGAAAAGAGAGATAGAGATTTTATCCCGGTTTAAGATTAATGTATTTCATTGGCATCTTACGGAAAACCAGGCATGGAGATTGGAAAGTAAAATTTTTCCTATGCTGAATGATAGTGTGAATACTATCCGTATGCCGGGTAAATATTATACGCTGGAAGAGGCACGCGATTTGGTGGATTTTTGTAAGAAACATCAGGTGTTGTTGATTCCTGAGATAGATATGCCAGGGCATAGTGCTGCCTTTGTGCGTGCTTTCCGCCATGATATGCAAAGTCCGGAAGGGATGAAAATATTGAAACTGTTACTGGATGAGGTGTGTGAGACATTTGATGTGCCTTATTTACATATAGGTACAGATGAGGTGGAGTTTACCAATCCGCATTTTGTACCCGAAATGGTGGCGTATGTACGCTCAAAAGGGAAAAAAGTAATATCCTGGAATCCGGGCTGGCACTATAAACCGGGGGAAATAGACATGACACATTTGTGGAGTTACCGTGGAAAGGCGCAACCGGGTATTCCTGCTATCGATTCCAAATTTCATTATCTGAATCATTTTGATGTTTTCGGTGATATTGTAGCTTTGTATAACAGCCGTATTTATGATCAGGCAGAAGGCAGTGAGGACATTGCGGGAACTATATTGGCTTTGTGGCACGATCGTTTGATTGACAATGAGTGGAATCTGGTTATTGAAAATGGCTTGTACCCCAATGTGCTTGCTATTGCCGAGCGTGCCTGGAGAGGGGGAGGTACGGAATATTTTGACGGACTGGGTACGATACTTCCCCCCGAAGACACGGAAGCATTTAAAGAATTCGCTGATTTTGAAAAGCGTATGTTGTGGCATAAGGAGCATACGTTTAAAGGATATCCTTTCGCCTATGTAAAACAGACTAATGTAAAATGGAATATTACGGATGCTTTTCCTAATGGGGGCGATATGGATAAGGTGTTCCCGCCTGAACAGGAATTAAAGGATATCTATCATTATAACGGGAATACGTATGGTGTACGTCAGGCAATGGGGGCAGGTATTTATTTGCGTCATGTCTGGGGGGATATGGTTCCTGCTTTTTATGCTGATCCTAAGGAAAACCACACGGCTTATGCATATACTTGGGTGTATTCGCCCAAGGATCAGGAGGTGGGACTGTGGGTGGAATTCCAGAATTACAGTCGTTCGGAAATGGATCTGGCGCCATTGCCTGGCAAATGGGATTATAAGGGAAGCCGCATCTGGATTAATGGTTGCGAAATATTACCTCCTGTATGGACTGCTACGCATAAGGTGAAAAGTTATGAAGTACCTTTGGGAAATGAAAATTGCGTAGGAAGATCTCCATTGGCGGTGCATTTAAATAAAGGTTGGAACAAAGTTTTCTTAAAGTTACCTATCGGTAAGTTTAAGATGGCTGAGACGCGTCTTGTGAAATGGATGTTTACCACTGTCTTTGTGACTCCTGACGGAGAAAGGGCGGTAGAAGGATTGATTTATTCACCAGATAAACAAAAATAAAATGAAACGTATTGTCTTATTGTTATTGGGATTATTATTAGCGTTACCCCAGTTTGCTCAGGAACGCAAGTATTCTACTTTTTATGAGCAGAGAGCGACTTTGTTTGAAGAACTTCCGGTTACTTCAAAAGATATTATTTTTTTAGGGAACAGTATTACCAACGGTTGCGAGTGGGCTGAGTTGTTCCAAAATAAGAATGTGAAGAACAGGGGTATCAGTGGAGATATCTGTATGGGGGTATATGACCGTTTGGATCCGATTGTAAAGGGAAAACCGGCAAAGATTTTTTTATTGATCGGTATCAATGATGTTTCTCGGGGAACGTCTGCGGATAAAATTATTTCAGAAATAAGTATGATTGTTCGGAAAATAAAGCAAGAATCTCCAAAAACAAAATTATATTTGCAAAGTGTATTGCCGGTGAATGATTGTTACGGTATGTTTAACGGGCATACATCACGCTGGCAGATGGTAAAACAAATTAATGATTTGTTGGAACCATTGGCGGTAAAGGAAGGAGCTGCCTATATTGATTTGTATAGTCATTTTGTGGAGAAAGAGACAGGCAAGATGAATCCAGTATATACTAATGACGGATTACATTTATTAGGAAAGGGATACTTGCTGTGGCGTGATATTGTAAAACCTTATGTTGACCAAAAATGAAGAAGACATTAATACTGATTTTATGTTTGTTTCTTTGTACCGTTTCATTTGCACGGAAGCGGGTGAAGGTTGCTTGTGTAGGTAATAGCATTACCTATGGCATAGGTGTATCCGATCCTGATAAGGAGTCCTATCCTGCCCGGTTACAGCAAATGCTGGGTGAAGGGTATACGGTGGAGCGTTTTGGAAAGCCGGGAGCTACGTTGCTGAACAAGGGACACCGGCCTTTTATGCAACAGAAAGAGTTTAAGGATGCATTGGCTTTTGCTGGTGATGTAGTGGTTATTCATTTAGGAGTGAATGATACAGATCCGCGTGATTGGCCCAATTACCGTGATTTTTTTATAGCGGATTATCGTGCACTGATTGATTCGTTCAGAGTGGCGAATCCTGAATGTCGTATTTTGATTGCCCGTCTGACTCCGATTGCCGACCGCCATCCGCGGTTTGAGTCCGGCACACGCGACTGGCATGATGAGATTCAGCTGGCTATAGAAACGATAGCGAAATACGCACAAGTACAGTTGATAGATTTTCATGCACCTTTATATCCATATCCTTTTATGTTGCCCGATGCTGTCCATCCCGATAAGGAAGGTGCGGCTGTCTTGGCAAAAACGGTGTATGAAGGCATAACCGGTGATTTTGGCGGTTTGCAAATGCCGGAAATTTATACGGACAATATGGTATTGCAGCATGGACGTCTGCTGACTATTCAGGGAAAAGCGGATGCCGGTGAGAAAGTAACTGTTTCCATAGACAGGCAGCAACTTCAGGCTGTGACGGGAGCAGATGGAAAGTGGGCGGTGGATGTCCGGCCATTGAAGGCGGGCGGTCCATATACACTGACTGTTTCTACAGAAAAACGGAAACTGGTCTATGAAAATGTGTTGGCGGGAGAAGTGTGGCTCTGTTCCGGACAATCGAATATGGAGTTTTATCTGAATTGGAGTGCGACTGCCGCACAAGATGTTCCTCAAGCTGCAAATAGCAATATCCGTTTTTATGATATGAAAGCCCGTTGGCGTACGGATGCGGTGGAGTGGGATGCTTCGGTACTCGATTCATTGAATCATCTGCAATATTATAAGGATACACGGTGGACAGTTTGTTCGCCTGAAACAGCCGGTAATTTTTCGGCGGTGGCTTACTATTTCGGAAAGAAATTGCAGGATAGTTTGCAAGTCCCTGTAGGACTGATTTGCAATGCCATTGGCGGATCTCCTACTGAAGCATGGATAGACCGTAGTACATTGGAATATCGTTTTCCGGCTATTTTACGTAATTGGATGCAGAATGATTTTATCCAAGACTGGGTGCGTGGGCGTGCTGCCTTGAATGTAAAGAAGTCTTTCAATAAATTGCAACGCCATCCTTATGAGCCTTGTTATTTGTATGAATCGGGTATCCGTCCTTTGGAACAGTTTCCGGTCAAAGGCTTTATTTGGTATCAGGGTGAGTCTAATGCCCATAATCGGGAGACTCATGAAAAGTTGTTCAGATTGTTGGTGGAAAGTTGGCGCAAGAATTGGGGGGATGCGGAACTTCCATTCTATTTTGTCCAATTGTCCAGTATAGACCGTCCGTCATGGACTTGGTTCCGTGATAGCCAGCGTCGTTTGATGGCGGAGATTCCTCATACCGGTATGGCTGTCAGTTCAGATAGGGGAGACTCATTGGACGTACACCCCAAACAGAAAAGAGAAGTCGGTGAACGGTTGGCTGCATGGGCTTTGAATAAAACATACGGATATAAAAATGTCATTCCTTCGGGACCGCTTTATAAATCAGTCGTATTTAGTGGAGGTGCGGCTTATATTTCTTTTGATTATGCGGAGAAGTTGTCCACTTCGGATGGGAAACCGGTTCGTACATTCGAAGTGGCAGGTGATGATGGATTATTTTATCCGGCACAGGCTGTTGTTGAAAACGGTAAAATAAAAGTATGGAGTGATAAGGTGAAAGAGCCGGAAACGGTTCGTTACGGATGGCAGCCATTTACCCGTGCCAATCTGGTAAATGGCGCCGGTTTGCCTGCTTCCACATTCCGGGCTGAATAGTATATAAATTAATAAAGATAGGTAAGATGAAGAAAACATTAAAAGTTTTGATGATGTTAGGATGCTTTCCGATGATGCTCAGTGCAAAGGAGTATAAGAAGTCAGAGAGTCTGAGTCTTGATAAGGGATGGGAGTTCGCCCAGGTCGGCCGGAATGAATGGTTGCCGGCTACGGTGCCCGGAACGGTACATCAGGATTTGATTTCTCATAAAAAACTGCCCAATCCATTTTATGGGATGAATGAGCAAAAAGTGCAGTGGGTGGAGAATGAGGACTGGGTCTATAAAACTACTTTTAATGTGACAGATGAGCAACTCTCGCGGGATGCTGCCTTGTTGATTTTGGAAGGATTGGATACGTATGCAGATATTTACCTGAACGGCTCTTTGTTGGAACGTACGGACAATATGTTTGTCGGCTATACTCTTCCGGTAAAAGAGGTGTTGCGGAAGGGAGAAAACCATTTGCAGATTCTGTTTCATTCACCTGTCAAGCAAACGTTGCCCCAATGGGAAACCAATGGCTTTGATTATCCTGCTGATAATGACCATAGTGATAAGCGGGTCAGTATCTATAGCCGTAAAGCGCCTTACAGTTATGGCTGGGATTGGGGAATCCGCTTGGTAACCAGTGGTATCTGGCGGCCTGTGACACTGACTTTTTATGATGTGGCACGCATTGATGATTACTATGTACGTCAGGCTTCGGTAACAAAAGATCTGGCGAAAGTTGAAAACCTCCTGACTGTAAACAGTGTTTCTGCAACTCCTCAGAAAGCGGAAGTAACCGTTGCTTATTCTTATAAGGAGGGTGAAAAGGTAACCGAACAGAAAGAGGTGACATTGCAGCCAGGAACAAACCATATTCTTCTTCCCATAGAGATACGGCAGCCTCATTTATGGATGCCTAATGGTTGGGGGGAACCTGCATTGTATGACTTTGAAGCCGTAATAAAGGTGGATGGTAAAGTGATAGCTTCTCAAAAAGAGCGTATCGGACTCCGTACAATAAAGGTGGTGAAAGAAAAAGACGATCAGGGAGAATCCTTCTATTTTGTAGTCAATGGTGAACCGATGTTTGCCAAAGGCGCGAATTTTATTCCGGATGATGCTTTGCTGCCTAACATTACTGAAGAACGTTACCGCCAGTTGTTCAAGGATGTGAAAGATGCCAATATGAATATGATTCGTGTATGGGGTGGAGGGATTTATGAGGATGATGCTTTTTACCAGGCGGCGGATGAGAATGGAATTTTAGTTTGGCAGGATTTTATTTTTGCCTGCACTACTTATCCGTCCGATCCTGCTTTTATGAAACGGGTAGAGGCCGAGGCGGAATATAATATCAAGCGTTTACGGAACCATGCCAGTCTGGCTATGTGGTGTGGAAATAATGAAATTTATGAAGGTATGCGTTACTGGGGATGGGATAAGAAATACACTGATCCCGGTATTATGGAAGGAATGAAGCAGGGTTATGACAAACTTTTCCGTGAGTTGTTGCCTCGTAAAGTAGCTGAACTTGATCCGGACCGTTTCTATATGCATGGTTCTCCGTACGAGGCCAATTGGGGACGTCCCGAAAGCTGGAAGATTGCCGACAGCCATAATTGGGGTATCTGGTATGGTCAGAAACCGTTTGAAAGTCTGGATACGGAAATTCCGCGTTTTATGAGTGAGTTTGGTTTTCAGGCATTTCCTGAAATGAAGACGATTGCTACTTTTGCCTCACCGGAAGATTATGCATTGGAATCGGAGGTGATGAATGCTCATCAAAAAGCCACTATCGGTAATTTCCTCATCAAGAAGACTATGGGACTGTATTATAAAGTACCTGAAGATTTCGATCAGTTGGTTTATATGGGTTTGGTTTTGCAGGGGGTAGGAGTGCGCCAGGGTTTGGAAGCCCATCGTCGTAACCGTCCCTATTGTATGGGGACTTTATATTGGCAGCTGAATGACAGCTGGCCGGTCGTTTCCTGGTCGAGCATTGATTATTATGGCAATTGGAAAGCGTTGCATTATCAGGCAAAAAGAGCTTTTGCTCCGGTATTGGTAGATGCTGTCAAGGAAGGGGAGGATTTGAATATTTATGTTATGTCGGACAAGCTGGAAGCGGATAAAGAGGTGACTTTATTGTTGCGTGTGATGGATTTTAATGGAAAAGTTCTGACTAAAAAGAGTATCAAGGGCGAGGTTCCGGCCAATGCTTCCACCTTATATTATAAGGAACCTTATGCGGGTATAACAACAAGTCCTCAAAATACTTTTCTTCTAATGACATTAAAAAACAAGAAAGGTGAGGTTTTATCCGAAGAAATTTATTACTTTAACCACGCAAAAGATCAGGAGCTACCGAAGACCGAGATCCGCTATAAAGTGAAGCCGATGGATGGAAAATATGAAGTGACTCTGTCTGCCAGACAGCTGGCCAGGGATGTGTTCATAGAGATTCCTGTTCAAGGTGCGAAATTTACTGATAACTTCTTTGACTTGTTGCCGGGACAGACAAAGAAAGTGATTATTACTTCAGATAAACTGAAGAAGAATGAAAAGGTTGATATAACTATCAAGCAATTAAGTGATACTAACTAATCAATTAATATCTATTATGAAAACTTTAATGGGCCTTGCAGGGCTGACAATGGCAGGTTTTATGCTTTTATCCTGTAACACAGAAGTAAAAGAAGCAAATTATCAGATAATTCCGTTACCGCAGGAAATTTCGGTAATGGATCAGGCTGCTCCGTTCATTTTGTCAAATGGAACTAAGATAATGTATCCGGAAGGCAATGAAAAGATGCAAAGGAATGCTGAATTTCTGGCAAGTTATATCAAAGATCTTACCGGAAAGTCATTGGCTGTACAAGCTGGCACAGATGGCAAGGGGATAATCCTGCAATTGGGTGGAAATGCTAAAAATCCTGAAGGATACCAGTTGAAGGTAACCAGCGACCAAGTGGTTATTTCCGGACCTACGGAAGCCGGAGTATTTTATGGCATCCAGACTTTGCGTAAATCTATTCCGGTGGCACAAGGAGTGGATATCGCTTTACCGGCGGTTGAAATCAATGACTATCCTCGTTTCTCTTACCGTGGTGCTCATTTGGATGTTTCCCGTCATTTCTTCCCGGTTGATTCGGTAAAGCGTTTTATAGATATGTTGGCTTTACATAATATGAATCGTTTTCATTGGCATCTTACAGATGATCAAGGTTGGAGAATTGAAATCAAAGGTCTTCCTGAATTGACGGAAGTGGGTTCTAAGAGAACGGAAACCGTTATCGGTCATAACTCGGGAAAATATGATGGAAAGCCTTATGGTGGCTTCTTCACACAGGAAGAAGCAAAAGAAATTGTAGCTTATGCTGCCGAACGTCATATCACGGTTATTCCTGAAATAGATTTGCCGGGGCACATGCAAGCGGCATTGACTGCATATCCTAACTTAGGCTGTACAGGTGGTCCGTACGAAGTATGGAAAATCTGGGGAGTATCGGAAGATGTGCTTTGTGCAGGAAATGATGAAACCTTGAAATTCATAGATGATGTATTGGGAGAAATTATTCAGATTTTCCCGTCAGAATATATTCATGTGGGTGGTGATGAATGTCCTAAAGTGCGTTGGACAAAATGTCCAAAGTGCCAGGATCGTATCAAAGCTTTAGGTATTAAGGCTGACAAGAACCACACGGCAGAGGAAAAATTACAGAGCTTCATTATCAATCATGCGGAAAAATTCTTGAATGACCACGGACGTCAGATTATTGGCTGGGATGAAATTCTGGAAGGCGGGTTGGCTCCTAATGCTACTGTCATGTCATGGCGTGGTGAAGGTGGCGGTATTGAGGCTGCCAAGCAGAAGCATGATGTTATTATGTCACCGAATACTTATTTGTATTTTGACTATTATCAGAGCAAGGATGTGGAACAGGAACCGGAAGCCATTGGCGGTTACTTACCTTTAGAACGTGTGTATAGTTATGAACCTATGCCGGCATCACTGACACCGGAGGAACAGAAATATATTAAAGGTGTACAGGCTAATTTGTGGACTGAGTATATTCCTACATTTAGTCAGGTGGAATATATGGAATTACCACGTATGGCCGCTTTGGCAGATATTCAATGGACAAATCCTGAACATAAGGATTATCAGGATTTCTTGCAGCGTTTGGTACGTATGGTGAAGATATATGATGTATATCAGTATAATTATGCCAAGCACGTGTTTGATGTGACTGCCCGGTTTGAGCCTAATGCGGAAACTGGTACGGTGGATGTTACTTTGTCTACTGTAGACAACTGTCCGGTATATTATACATTGGATGGCACAGATCCCACTACCGCTTCACAGCTTTATACAGAACCGGTGAAGATCAATACAAATTGCACGTTTAAGGCTATGGCTGTCCGTCCTACAGGCAATAGTCGTATTGTGAAAGAAGACATTGCGTTCAGCAAATCGACTTCAAAGAAAATAACAGCTCTACAACCTGTGAACAAGCAATATGAATTTGCCGGTATCTCTACCTTGGTGGATGGTTTGAAAGGAAATAGAAATTATAAGACAGGACGTTGGATTGCTTTTTATAAGAATGATATGGAAGCCGTGATTGATTTCGGGCAGCCGGCTGATTTCAGCAAAGTGACACTTACTACAAATGTGGAGAAGGGTGACTGGATATTTGACGCGCGTTCCATCAGTATCGCTGTTTCAGAAGACGGTGAGAATTTCAAGCAAGTAGCTTCAGAAGAATATCCTGCAATGACTTTGGATAATCCAAACCAATTATATGAACATGTATTGAGCTTTGAACCTGTGAAAGCACGTTATCTGAAAGTATTGGCAAAGCCGGAATACAATATTCCTTCTTGGCATGGAGGTAAAGGAAATCCTGCTTTTCTGTTTGTAGATGAAATTACTGTAGATTAATTGTAAAATCAGTGCTGGTGTTGCGTAGCGTTTGTCCTAAAAGATAGCTGCGCAACACTGCTTGTAAAGAATTTGTAAACTTCACCATGAAAACATGATCAGGAAAATAATATATGGCATTTATGCGATAATAGGCATGATGGTAGTGGCTGCTTGTAGCAGCCGGCCGGATGTTTATGAAATATCTCTTGAGAAAATGCAGGGATTTCCTACGGAGGATGCTGGTTTTCTTAAGGGAGTTTCTGCATTATATGCGGGAGTGATTGATGGAAATTTATTAATAGCCGGAGGTTGTAATTTTCCCGATACACCGGCGGCCGATGGCGGGAAAAAAGTCTTTTACCCAGATGTATATATAACCTCTTTGTCAAATGATACGGCTTTTGAGTGGAAAAAAATAGGCCAACTGCCTCAGGCAGCAGCTTATGGAGTCACTATTTCTACTGAAAAAGGGTTAATTTGTGTTGGAGGAGCTACAGCAACCCATAGCCTGTCTGATGTTTTTCTTTTATCTTTGCAAAAAGACGTTTTGAAAAAGGATACGTTACCATCCTTACCTGCAACTATAGATAATATGGCAGGTGCATTAGTAGGATATTCACTATATATTGTCGGGGGAAATGTAAATGGCATTCCGTCCTCGGCCATGTACATGCTTGATCTGTTGGATTTGTCTGGAGGATGGAAAAAAGAAACAGATATTCCGGGTGAACCCAGAGTACAACCTGTTTGCGTGGCGCAAGACGGAAAACTTTATATATGGGGTGGCTTTGCCCCGGCTATTGAAGGGCACCAGGCTTCTTTATCGGTAGATGGATATATGTATTCTCCGGAAACGAAAGAATGGTCATCGGTTGCCACTCCGTGTGATGCAGAAGGTAATGAGATCTCTTTAGGTGGTGGAATGGGAACCTCTTTTGGCGAGGGGATGATATTGTGTGCCGGAGGAGTTGATAAGGATATATTCTTAAAGGCTCTCCAAGGTATTTATGCGGGAAAAGAATATTTGTCACATCCTGTAGAGTGGTATCGGTTTAACAGAAATCTGCTGCTCTATCATCCACAGACGAATAAATGGACTACATTGGGCGAATATGAGCAAGGTGCGCGTGCCGGAGCTGTAATAGTTTCTCAGGACGGATTCCATTACATTATTAATGGAGAACTGAAACCGGGCATTCGTACCAATGAAATTAATAGAATTAAAGAAAATAGAAGATGAGAAAATTGATTATATTGGCAGGAGCTGCATTGGGCTTGTTGTTTGCAAGTTGCACAAAGGAAGAGCAACGCACACTTTCTGTTATTCCTGCACCATTGAAGGTGGAATTGCAACAGGGAGTGTTTCCTCTGAATCCGGAAACAGGATTGTATATAGATGCGTCCGAAGGAGATAAAAAGATTTTGAAGGATTATTTGGCGGCTTCTTTCATGAAGCTGAAACCGGTAGCGGCAGAAGAGGGACATACTATTGTCTTGAAGCAAGTGGCTCAATTGCCGGAGGTAAACTCTTCCGAGGGGTATGTTCTGACGGTAACTCCTGATCAGGTACTTATTCGTGCGACTTCCGGAGCAGGACTATTCTATGGAGTTCAGACTATGCTGCAAATGGCTGATGAAAAAGGATTGCCGGTAGGAGTCATTACAGACGAGCCCCGTTTTGCTTATCGTGGCTTTATGATGGATGTTTCCCGTCATTTTTTCAACAAGGAATTTATAAAAAAGCAGATGGATGCTTTGGCATATTATAAATTGAACCGTTTGCATCTGCATCTTACTGACGCTGCGGGCTGGCGTATTGAAATAAAAAAATATCCCCGTCTGACAGAATTTGCGGCATGGCGTGAGTTTCCTACATGGAAAGAATGGTGGAATAACGGACGACGGTATGAAGAAGAAGGTAGTAAAGATGCTCACGGAGGTTATTATACTCAAGATGATATCCGTGAACTGGTGGCATACGCTCAGGAACGTTTTATTACTGTTATTCCTGAGATAGAGATGCCTGCACATTCGGAAGAAGTACTGACTGCTTATCCCGAGTTGTCTTGTACACACGAACCTTACAAACAAGCCGATTTCTGTGTCGGTAATGAAAAGACTTTTGAGTTTCTGGAAAATGTGCTGACAGAGGTGATGGAACTTTTCCCGTCCGAATATATTCATATAGGAGGGGATGAGGCCGGTAAAGCCTCATGGCCCACTTGCAAACTGTGTCAGGCACGTATGAAAAAAGAGGGCTTGAAAGATGTGAACGAGTTACAGAGTTATCTGATTCATCGTATCGAGGTCTTTTTGAATGCCCACGGACGTAAATTATTGGGTTGGGATGAAATATTGGAAGGTGGTTTGGCGCCTAATGCTACTGTCATGTCATGGCGTGGCACGGAAGGGGGAATGAAAGCGGTTGATTCCGGCCACATGGCTATTATGAGTCCGGGTGAGTTCTGCTATTTTGATTCTTATCAGGATGCTCCTGATTCCCAGCCGGAAGCAATAGGAGGGTATCTGCCTTTGGCCAAAGTTTATTCATTTAATCCTGTACCCGATACTTTGAGTGCGGATAAAGTCCAGTTAGTGTATGGAGTACAAGCTAATTTATTCACAGAATATATTCCGACTCCGGAACATGCGGAAATGATGATTTATCCTCGTATTCTTGCGTTGGCGGAAGTTGCTTGGAGTGATCCTTCTGTGAAGAACTATGATGATTTTCATGCTCGCGCATTGAAAGAGGTAGAGGCATTGAAAGCTGAAGGATACCATCCTTTCGATTTGAAAAATGAGATAGGAAATCGTCCGGGAGCGGATCAGCCCATACAACACTTGGCAGTAGGTAAGAAAGTGACTTACGGACCGGATGCCGCTTATTATCCCGGCTATTCGGCCGGTGGTGATAGTGCCTTGGTAGATGGGGTGATTGGAGGCTGGACTTATGGTGACAAGCGCTGGCAAGGTTTCATAGACAAAAAAAGAATGGATGTGACCATTGATATGGAAAAAGAAACAGAAATTCATTCTGTTGGAGCAGACTTTATGCAGGTGTGTGGACCTGAAGTCTTTATGCCTTCAGAAGTAATCATTTCCGTTTCTAATGATGGTAAGGAGTTTACGGAACTGAAGCGCATGGAACACAAAGTAGTGAAGGATGACAAGGTGACTTTCACCAACTTTGGTTGGGAAGGAAATGCCAAAGCACGTTACATACGTTATCAGGCATCTTCGGGTGAATTCGGAGGTTTCTTGTTTACAGATGAAATTGTAGTGAAATAATAGAACCTATATAAACAACAAATAGCATGAAGAAACAAATTTTGTTATCGGCTGTTCTGATTTGTATCTCAGTTTTTTCTGCGGCAGCACAGAAAGAGCCGGTAGATTATGTAAACCCTTTTGTGGGTACTACTAATTACGGTACGACAAATCCCGGAGCATTAACTCCTCATGGAATGATGTCGGTGACTCCTTTCAATGTGATGGGAGTTCCCGAAGGGGATAAGGATAAAGATAAGCAATGGTGGTCCACTCCATACGAATTCAATAATAAATATCTTACCGGTTTTGCGCACGTTAACCTTAGCGGGGTAGGCTGTCCGGAATTGGGGTCATTGTTATTGATGCCTACCACCGGCAAACTGGATGTGGATTATCATAATTATGGAAGTTTCTATCAAGGTGAGACTGCAAATCCGGGTTATTATACCAATATACTGGATAAATACAATGTGAAATGTGAACTGACTGCCACCCCACGTACCAGTATGGCACGCTTTACTTTTCCTGCCGGACAAAGCAATATCTTGTTGAATCTGGGAGAGGGATTGACCAATGAGAGTGGTGCTACCGTTCGTTTTGTAAACGACCGTGAGATTGAAGGTACCAAGTTGTTGGGAACTTTCTGTTACAATCCTCAGGCAGTATTTCCCATCTATTTTGTAATGCGTATCAACAAAGTACCGGCAAAACGCGGTTATTGGAAAATGATGCGTCCGATGGGTGTGGAGGCGCAATGGGACGATACAGCCGGTAAATACAAACTCTATACTGCTTATACAAAAGAAATAAGCGGAGATGATATAGGAGTGTGGTTTACTTACGATACTACGGCGGAAGAAGTGATTGAGGTCAGTATGGGCGTATCTTTTGTCAGCATTGAGAATGCTCGTCTGAATTTGGAAAAAGAACAGCCTTTCGGCACAACATTCGACAAACTGCGTGCGGAGGCCCGTAAGAGATGGAACGATGATCTTTCCCGTATCAAGGTAGAAGGTGGCACGGAAGAACAAAAGGGAGTATTCTATACCGCTATGTATCATACCATGATTCATCCTAATATTTTGCAGGATGTAAGCGGACAATATCCACAAATGGAGGGAGACAAGATTCTGACCACCAACCGTAACCGTTATACGGTATTCTCATTGTGGGATACTTATCGTAACTACCATCAGTTGATGACTTTGGTCTATCCGGAACGTCAGATGGATATGATACATACTATGATGGGTATGTATAAGGAACACGGATGGTTCCCGAAATGGGAATTATATGGTCGTGAAACATTGACTATGGAAGGTGACCCCTCTATTCCTGTTCTGGTAGACAGTTGGATGAAGGGATTGCAAGACTTTGACATTGACGAAGCTTATAAGGGAATGTATAAGTCGGCCACTACTCCGGGCAAGGATAATCTGATGCGTCCGGATAATGACGATTATATGTCCAAAGGGTATGTGCCGATGGAAAGCCAGTATGACAACTCGGTTTCTCATGCTTTGGAATATTATGTTGCCGACTATGCGCTGTCCACTTTGGCAGAGGCTCTAGGTAAAAAGGAAGATGCGAAACTGTTCCGCAAACGTTCTATGGGGTATAAGAATTATTATAGCAAGGATTTCGGAACTTTGCGTCCTATCACCAAGGAAGGTAAGTTCTATGAACCGTTTGACCCGAAAGAAGGAGCGAATTTTGCACCTAGTCCCGGTTTCCACGAAGGTAACGCATGGAATTACACTTTCTTTGTTCCTCATGATATCAATGGACTGGTGAAACTGATGGGAGGTGATAAGAAATTTGTCGATAAGCTGCAAAGCGTGTTCGATGAAGGAAATTATGATCCGGCTAATGAACCCGATATAGCTTATCCTTACCTGTTCAGTCGTTTCAAGGGTGAAGAATGGCGTACACAGAAATTGGTGAAGGAATTGCTGGCTAAGTATTTCACAACTAAGCCGGATGGAATTCCTGGCAATGATGATACGGGTACGATGTCTGCATGGGCTATATTCAGTATGATGGGATTCTATCCGGATTGTCCGGGTGTGCCCGAATATACATTGACTACTCCTACTTTTGATAAAGTGACCGTTCAGCTTGATCCTAACTATTGGGGCAAGAAAGAATTGGTTATCAAGAAAGAAGGACAAGGGGATTATATAAAGGAAATCAGACTGGGCAATAAGAAACTTAATAAATATTTGATTTCGCATGATGATTTGATCAAGGCAGGTGAAATTACTTTTATAGTAACAGAAAATCCTAATAAGAAATAACTATGAATACGAAACGATTTTTGTGTGCTGCGTTAGGAGCTGTTTGTTGTTTTGCTTTTATGCAAGCGCAGGTACGTACAGAGCAGACTTTCGAAAAAGGGTGGAAATTTACGCGTGAAGATAATGCGGAATTTGCCAATCCCGGTTATAATGACAGTAAATGGCAGAACGTCACCGTTCCTCATGATTGGGCGATTTATGGTCCGTTCAGTATCAATAACGACAAGCAGGAAATGGCTATCACTCAGGATGGACAGACAGAGGCTCTGGAACATGCCGGCCGTACCGGAGGTCTTCCATTTGTAGGAACCGGATGGTATCGCCTGAACTTTGATGCTCCCGGTTTTGAAAAAGGCAAGAAGGCTACTTTGATATTTGACGGAGCAATGAGCCATGCCCGTGTCTATGTGAACGGGCAGGAGGCAGGCTATTGGCCATACGGTTATAATTCCTTTTATGTGGATGCGACCCCTTATCTGAAACCGGGTGAGAAGAACGAGCTGGCAGTCCGTTTGGAAAACGAGCCTGAATCATCACGTTGGTATCCGGGGGCCGGTTTGTACCGCAATGTTCATCTGGTAATCAATGAAGATGCGCATATCCCGACATGGGGGACGTATGCTACCACTCCCGTGGTGACAGACAAATATGCAAAAGTGTCTTTGAAAACTTCTTTGGTTAGCCCCAAAGGAGCCAATAAGGATAATTACCGTATTGTGACGCAGATTAAGGATAAAAACGGCAAAGTGGTTGCTACCGGGGAAAACAAGTTGAGTGTTTTTGACAATACTTTGTTTGAACAGGAGTTTGCAGTAGCCAATCCTGAGTTATGGAGTCCTGAAACTCCGGTTCTTTATACGGCTGAATCCAAAGTATATGAAGGGAATACCTTGAAAGACGAATATACCACTCGTTTTGGTATCCGTACCTTGGAGATCATCCCCGACAAGGGTTTCTTTCTGAATGGAAAATTGACCAAATTCAAAGGAGTATGTAACCATCATGACTTAGGCCCGTTGGGAGGTGCTGTAAATGATGCCGCTATCCGTCGTCAGATTCGTATTTTGAAAGATATGGGCTGTAATGCAATCCGTACTTCTCATAATATGCCGGCTCCCGAACTGGTGGAGGCTTGTGACGAGATGGGTATGATGGTGATGGCGGAATCCTTTGACGAATGGAAATCGGCAAAGATGGCCAATGGATATCATAAAGTATTTGATGAATGGGTGGATAAGGATTTGACGAATCTGATTCATCACTATCGTAATAACCCAAGTATTGTGATGTGGTGTACAGGTAATGAAGTACCTGATCAGTGGAGCGGCAGTAACGGTCCGAAACTCTCGCGTATGTTGCAGGATATTTGCCATCGTGAAGATCCCACTCGTCCTGTAACACAAGGTATGGATGCGCCCGACGCCGTGGTAAACAATAATATGGCTGCCGTTATGGATGTGGCCGGTTTCAATTATCGTCCCCATAAATATCCTGAAAACTATAAGAAGTTGCCTCAGCAGATTATTTTAGGTAGTGAAACAGCTTCTACAGTAAGTTCGCGTGGTGTCTATAAATTCCCCGTTGTCCGTCAGGCTATGAAGAAATATGACGATCATCAGTCTTCTTCTTACGATGTGGAACATTGTGGTTGGTCCAATTTGCCGGAAGACGACTGGATTTGGCACGAGGATAACGCATGGGGGATCGGAGAGTTCGTATGGACGGGCTTCGATTATCTGGGCGAACCGACTCCTTATTATACTGACTGGCCCAGCCATTCTTCTTTGTTCGGTATAATCGACTTGGCCGGATTGCCCAAAGACCGTTACTATTTGTACCGCAGCCATTGGAACAAAGATGAAGAGACACTGCACATCCTTCCTCATTGGACATGGCCGGGACGTGAAGGAGAAGTGACCCCGATCTTTGTCTATACCAATTATCCGTCTGCAGAAGTGTTTATCAATGGCAAGAGCCAGGGTAAGCGTACCAAGGATTTGACTGTAACGGCTGAAAATAGTGCGGATTCTGCTTCCATAGCAGATTTCAAGCGCCAGAAACGCTACCGTTTGATGTGGATGAATACAAAGTATGAGCCGGGAACCGTGAAAGTGGTTGCATACAATGAGAAAGGGGATGCTGTAGCCGAAAAGGAAATCCATACGGCAGGTAAGCCCGACCATATAGAATTGGTTGCAGATCGCAATGAAATAAAGGCTGATGGCAAGGATTTGTCATTTGTCACAGTGAGAGTGGTGGATAAAGAAGGTAACCTTTGTCCCGACGCACAGCATCTCATCAAGTATGCTGTAAAAGGTGCGGGAACCTATCGTGCCGGTGCAAACGGAGACCCCACTTCATTGGAACTTTTCCATGTTCCGCAAATGAAAGTGTTTAACGGAATGATGACTGCTGTTGTGCAAAGCACCGATAAACCGGGAGAAATTACACTGACCGCAACAGGTAAAGGACTTAAATCAGGTAGGCTAGTTTTAATAAGTAAGTAAAAAGATTTGTTTCAATTTCCACTATCTGTGCCCCGCTTGATTTTATTAAGCGGGGCTTATTTATTTAAAAAAGTTAGAAAATAATTGGGGAAACCTGCTTCTAAAAATGAAAAAGTTGCTATTTTTGTTGTCAAATGTAATATGCCAATTAAAAATCCTAACTTATCATAGTATCATGTTGACCCAAATCATTAACGCAAAGATTCTTACCCCACAGGGCTGGTTGAAGGACGGGTCTGTCCTTATGCGCGACAATAAGATTTTAGAAGTTACCAATTGTGATTTAGCTGTTATCGGAGCCGAGCTGATTGACGCTAAAGGTATGTATGTTGTTCCCGGTGGTGTGGAAATCCATTGTCATGGTGGTGGTGGCGGTGATTTTATGGAAGGTACGGAAGAGGCTTTCCGTACAGCCATTAATGCTCACATGAAACATGGTACTACCAGTATTTTTCCAACATTGTCTTCTTCTACCGTACCGATGATTGAGGCGGCTGCCGAAACTTGTACCAAGTTGATGGCGGAACCGGACAGTCCGGTATTGGGATTGCACCTGGAAGGTCATTATCTGAACATCAAGATGGCCGGTGGACAAATGCCTGAGAATATTAAAGATCCGGACCCTAATGAGTATATTCCTATTGTAGAGAAATGGAATTGTATCAAGCGTTGGGATGCAGCTCCCGAATTGCCGGGGGCTATGCAGTTCGGAAAATACATTACGGGAAAAGGGATTGTGGCATCTGTGGCCCATACTCAGGCTGAATATGAAGACATTCGTTCTGCATGGGATTCAGGTTATACGCTGGCCACGCATTTCTATAATGCGATGCCCGGTTTTCACAAGCGTCGTGAGTATAAATATGAAGGAACAGTAGAGAGTATTTATCTGATAGACGATATGAATGTGGAAGTGGTGGCCGATGGCATTCATGTACCACCTACCATTTTACGGTTGGTTTATAAGATAAAGGGTGTAGAACGTGCTTGTGTCATTACAGATGCTTTGGCATGTGCGGCCAGTGACAGTAACGTGGCTTTCGATCCTCGTGTCATCATAGAGGATGGTGTGTGCAAACTGGCAGACCGTTCAGCATTGGCAGGCAGTGTGGCTACCATGGACCGTTTGATCCGTACCTTGGTGCAGAAGGCGGAAATTCCTTTGGAGGATGCTGTCCGTATGGCTTCCGAAACTCCTTCGAAATTTATGGGAGTATATGACCGTAAAGGTTCCTTGCAGAAAGGAAAAGATGCCGATATCTTGATTCTTGACCAGGATTTGAATATCCGTGCCGTATGGGCGATGGGCAAGCTGGTCGAAGGAACTTATACATTATAAAAAAGAGTGCTTTCGGCAATTTGATACTCTTTATATTTTGTCATTCTGAACAGCGTTCAGAATGACAAAATGATAGCTTTCACAAGGTGAATTATTTGTCACATTTCCCTTCTGCATTGCTCTGCCGTGCGGAATATAGTGGCTACTTTTTCATCCGTAACCTCGGCATCCATATTGATGCAACATATACCTGTCAAGTTTGGATTACCCGATTGGGTTACTCGCTCTTTGATCATCCGGGCCAGTTCATCCTTACTATATCCGTTTAGTTCTACCGGATTCAACCGGATATTCAAGAAGGTATCGGGTAAGTATTCACGGAGTGTTTTCACATCTCCTCCCCAACCTACATCAAGAAAATCAAGATGTGGAATTTCTGCAAAATTCGCTGCATGCCTGTGTGGGTCTTTTCCGCAATAATGAATTCCATAAGGACGGTACTTTTCGCTCCATTCCATATCAATGGGTAAAAGGAAACTACGATAATCATCTTCGGAAATCATGGTATGCGAGCATTCCGAATGAATATATACCGGTTTCTCCAATAAGCAGGCTACACGGTTTACCGATATGGAAGTGGTCTTGGTTTCGCTATAAATATAAGAGAAAAAACGTTCTACCACACGAGCAATCGAGTAAAAATAGGCATGTGTCTTTTCCGGCTCCAATATCATATCCATCAGAATATTCTCTCCTTTCAAATCAATTGCCAGATTGAGCACGCCACCCCAATTGATATCCCCACAGACGTATCCATAGCGAGCTTTCAACTCTTCAATTAGTTTTTGCAGCTTTTTGAAAGCCGGGCTTTGAAACGGTTTTTCCTCATCCAACTCAAATCCTTCCAAGTGCGGGCAAATTACTTGAGGAGCGGCATTGGGAATATAGTCAATAGAGCATCCCAACATTTCCGAAAGTAAATATCCGGCAGCCAAATGTACAGCACCTATCTGGGGGAGATCCTTATCATAATCTTTGCCTAACCCGAACTCACCGAAACGTTCGTGCAGTTCCATTTCCATGCGTCTTTCATCTTCCACCCTGCGGATGGGGTCATAGAAAAAGCTTTCATCGAAAACAATCCCTGCATGTTTGTTCCACCACGAGGGATGAAACACAATATCTACAGGAAGTTTATAAGAACATAAATCATTCATGGCGTTAAAATCATTTATATCCTATGACGGACGAATCAGCTTTTAGTACTGCATAAAATGTCCTCTTCTATCTCTTTCAGTTCTGCCAACTCTTTGTTCACCCGTGTCAGCTCTTTAATTCTGTCAGATACATAATGGAAGAGGAAATAGTCAGTCAGAATAGCCATCAGCATCAAGATAGATATGGTCAATACCATCCACCATTGATGGTAATTATAAAAAAATACACCGAGGAATATGGTAACAATTGGGTATCCTGTAATATAGCCCCAATGAAATAACTTTTTGTATTGGAGTACATTCTTTATTTGTTCTTCCAGATTTCTTTCTTTATTTTTTTCCAGTTTTATAATTCCGATAAAGTTTAGAGCCAAAACATAAAGCAAGATTCCAAAGGTTAGTCGGCAGAAGGGGGAGAAAGTTACACCTTTGTGCTATAAAAATCTTTGTATTGAAAATAGGTATTACAGGTCTGTTCTTTCAAATGCAATGATTTAGTAATTTTCTTAATGTAGCAGGCAGGATTACTTTTTGCGGACGTTAAAGCATTTGTCGAAAAAGTCTTTTTTGTTTTTCCCGTAAACATTCGTGTCAAGTCCTTTCCATGTCTCAGGAAATATCTTTTTAGCGAGTTCCACCTCTTCTTTAAGAACCGCAATATTATCAGTCATCAATGCCATATTCAGTGCGCGGTTAATGCGGAAACTGGCATACTTGAGGCTGTCTGTAGCATATTCTTTCATGAGGATGGCATAGGCGGAATCGGCAGACCGATAATTTTTTTGGGCGGTAAGGCTGTCTCCGAAATAATCTTCAAACATCGCTTTCATTGACCATAAGTCGGCACTGAGGGTGGATTGTTTTTCGGCTTGCCGGAGTACAGACAGAATCTCACGGTACTTTTTGCACGCTGATAAATAACTGATTCTTCCCACATACACTTTTATATTGGTAGGGTCAATGGCTAACGCGCTGTCCAGTTTGGCCCATATTTCCTTGTCGTTTATAGAGATATGTTCACTGTCATTATTAAAGAAGAAAGTGCTGTCCAAAGAAGGAGACCATAGGCTTCCCGCTTCTGCTACCAGACGGTTGGCTTCTTGGGTGTGGAGGTTTTCTTCTGTAGTTACGGGGTTGGAATGGTGTTTGCATGAAGCTGTAAGAGTTAATAATAAGCCAAGTAAAATGGTGGTTTTCATCAGTCTGTGTATTATGGGTATTAGTTTGTTGCCAACACAAAAATACGATAAAAAAGTGATATGTGGCAAAAAGGCAGTAAGAGTTTTGTTGCAAGTGTCGATTTTGCGCATAGAACTTCTTTTTCTAACTCATATATATCAAATATATTTTCAGATGATTGGTTATAACCGTTCTGTTTATATCAGACAATGTTTTCATTGCTTTCCGTGTACATCAAATCACTTCGTATCCTTTTGTTTATTCATTCTGTTTTTTAAGAAAGGGTCGACTACCTGATTATTTTTCTCCTTAATCCATCTTTTCCGTTATATTAAGCCTTTTTCCCCTAAAGATTAAGTACTTTTGTCCAGATGTGTTCTATCTCCATAGGTTGCGGAGTTGACTCCATAAGCTTTGGACTTAACTCCAAAGGCTATGGAGTTATCTCCAAAGCTTATGGAGATAGAATACAAAAGGAAGAGAACCCTTAACCATAGAGCAGAAAGGGCTTACGGATACAGATCAAATCTTTTAATGATGGATATAAAATATGATTTCAAGGCCAACCCTTTCAAGGAAAAGGACGGCAAGCCGGTGCTTTATCCGGCGGTAGTGGTGAAGGAAACGATTACTACCGATCACATTGTGAAGGAGTTGTCCAAGCACAGCGCATATTCGGCGGGCTGTGTGGTGGGAGTGCTACAGGAGGTGGCCGATATGGTTGTATCCCATTTGCGGCAAGGGAAAAATGTGCGGCTGGACGGACTGGGTACGTTCTCTCTTGCCTTGTCCTCGCGTGAGGTGACAGACCGGAAAGAGATACGTGCGGCATCCGTGAGGATAAAGAAAGTGAACTTCCGTCCGGTACCGGAGTTAGTCAAGAGGGTACGTCAGGATACGGATATCCTTCGTGCCGAGTTCGGCTTCCTGCCTACGGGGAAGAAGTATACTAAAGAGGAGCGTTGGAAATTGCTGGAAGCTTATTTGAAGGAACACGGTTCCATTACACGTCTGGTTTATTCGGAATGCTTGGGGATGGCGCGCACCACGGCTGCTTATGAGCTGAAGGGTTGGTACGAAGAGAAGAGATTGGACAAAGAGGGAAAGCACTCTCATGCGGTGTATGTGCTGCGCAAGCAGGAAAGTGTTCCCGAAGTTTAGTTTTTTTATCCGTTTGGGAATAAAAAGAGAAGGAAGGTGGTTATACAAGAAAGGGTGGTAGCAGTGGTAGCACTTTTTAAAACTCGGGGTTCTTCTTCATTTTGGGGGCAACACTTCACTACCAAAGTTCGACCAATAAAGACATTCGAATGAATATTCGAAAATAGAGAATAATATGTCCTCGAATACAATCTAATAGCCGATGAATAAAGGGATATGAATAAATCACTTGCCCCCAAAATGAAGAAGAACCAAAAACTCAGGGTAGAGACTTTTACAGTTTGTCATGTAAAGTCCCGGCTGCTTTCAGATAAGCCACATAGTTCAGGTAAAGTTGGAAACGGGCATCCACTTGGGTTTCGTATGCCTGTTGCCATAGTGCTTGGGCTTCCAGATGGTCTGACAGAGTTTCCAGTCCTACTTCGTACTGGCTTTTGCTGACGCGTCGGTTCTCTTCCGCCTGCCGCAGGGAATGGTCGGCAAGTTCGCTTTCCAGTTTCGCTTCGTCCAAATTGTTGGCGGCCTGGGTCAGTTCCAGTAGCATTTGCTCGTTCAGATTTTGCTGTTGCAGACGGGTTTGTTCCAGCCTGGCTTTGGCTGCACGTACCTTGTTGCTGCGTTCGCCGAAATGGAAAAGGGGAATACTTACGTTCAACAGGACAGAGAAACTGGCATTATCCAGAAAATTCTTTTCGTTCAGTTCCAAACCGTGTACATAGTCGTATGAACCTTTGATGCCTACTTTGGGAAGCAGTTCACTGCGGTTTAACTTGACTTGTTGGCGGGCGATGGCCACTTGTTTGTCCAGTATACCGTATTCCGGACGACGGGTGATATCCAGTACCTGTAATTCCATTTCCTGTTCTATTTCCGGGAAATCTCCGGAAATGAGGATCTTCGTGGTCAGCGGTTTTCCTATCAGGTGGCAGAGGTTCATGGTAGCCAGGCGGAGAGCATTCTCGGCTTTGCGTATGCCCAGTTCACTTTCATTCAGTTTCACTTGCACTTTCAGCACATCGTTCTGAGGTTTCAGTCCGTGCTTGTAGGCACTCTCCACGTTCTTTTGCAATTCGGCCAATACGGCATGGTATGTGTCGGCCACTGTTTTCATCTCTTTCGCTTTCACTACCAGAGCGTATGCCTGGTCTGTTTTCAGAATGACTTCTGTGGCGGTCAGGGTTTCGTTCATCTGTGCCATTTCTTTACCTAACAGGGACATTTTGTAGGCGGCGCGGATTTTACCGCCCATATAGAGGGGTTGTTCTAATTGTATGCCACCCATGTAGACCCATCCTATCTTGTAATCCAGGTTGATACCGGGAAAATAGGCGAAACCTGAGGGTTGTCCCGGATTAAACTGTCCGGTGGCGTCGGGCAGAAAGACGGGCAGGTTGCCTCCGGCTATGCCATAACTGCCGTCGGCATTGCTGTAAAGTCCGGTTCCACTAGCTGTTAGATTGGGGAAGAAGTTCCCCTTGTAACTCTTGGCTGTGTAGTGGGCGCTTTCTGTTTGTTTTACAGAAGCCGCCATCTCCTTATTGTATTTCAATGCCATTTCACGGCATTCTTTCAAACTCAGTGTTTCCTGTGCCTGTGCCGGGGCGACAAGATGCCATAACAGAAAACAGAAGGGGATTATCATTGTTTTTTTCATTTGTTCTTGGTTTTGTATGTCAGTGAAATAAATCAATCGTTTCTTATTTTGAAGAACAAGGCGTATAATATAGGTATAAAGAGCAGCGTAATCAGCGTGCTGCACAGCAATCCGCCCATGATAGCTGCCGCCAGTGAGCCGAACATGGCATCGGACAGCAAGGGAATCATACCCAGAATGGTGGTCAGCGAAGCCATCATAACAGGACGAAGACGGCTTTGGGAACTGTCTATCAATGCGGTAACAGGTTCTATCCCTTTACTGATTTGAAGGGTGATTTCATCCATCAGTACAATTCCGTTCTTTATCAACATGCCGATAAGACCCAAGGTTCCTACGATGGCCACGAAGTTGAATACCTTCCCCGTGAGCAGCATCACTGCTACCACTCCTACAAAAATCATCGGGATACAGCAGAAGATGATGATAGGCTTGCGGTAGTCCTTGAATAGCATTATCAGGATGGCAATCATCAGAATGATGGCCAACGGGAAGTTCTGGAACAGGTATTTCATGGACTGGTCGCTGGCTATCTTCTCACCTTGCCACACCAGTGAATATCCTTCGGGTAGTTGTATCTTCTCTATACGTTCTGCAATGGCAAGACGTGCTTTTTCCGTTTCTATGCCCGGTGCGGGCGAACACTGTACACGCTGGCTTCTCTGACCGTTGTAACGGGGAACTACCGGGTCTTCCCATCGGATATCAATTCCTTTGCTGATTTGCTTCAGCGGAGTACTTCCCATGATGCTTTCCACCAAATCTTCTTTCGAAAGCGTGCCGGCTTTCAGTTTCACCATGGTTTCTTCGTTCAGCAGTCCGTTCAACGAGGGCAGTGACGAGAAGACTTGTGCATTGCCTAAATCTTCTATGGGTTCTCCTTTTTCGTCAAGGCATTTCAGATAGATATTATTTTTGTGGATGCCTTCGTAGAAAGAGCCGATGGGAATTCCTCCGGTAGCAGTGAGCAGGGAAAGGCTGACATCATTGCGGCTCAGGCCGAGGGCACGGGCAGACGGCTGGTCATATTCGATGGTCAGTACGGGTACTTGAGGTTCCCAGTCGGTGGTGATAAGGCAGACTTCCGGTGTATTTTCCATGATGGTACGGGCACTGTCTGCCAGTTGGTGCAGAACGGCAGGGTCGGGGCCCAGGAATTGCGCTTCTATGGGATATTTCTTGAACATCAGATTGTATCTTTTCAATTTGATGTATGCGTCCGGATAGGCTTGGGAGAGGTAAGCTTGGATTTCATCTATATGTTCTACCAAGGTTTCCGGTGAGGTGAAATCGATAATCAGTTCGCCATACGAAAGCGATGGGTTGGCAACGCTCCGCACCAGGTTATAGCGTCCGGGCGTACCGCCTATGGAGGTGGTGACGTGGGTTATTTCTTTGCGTCCTTTCAGATAGGTTTCTATTTCTTTCAAATCTTGTGCCACACGAGTGTGGTTGTTTCCTTCCGGCAGTTTGTATTCCATGTAAAGCTGGTCGTAAACCATGTCGGGGAAAAAGCCCTGACGCATGTATGGATAGCCGAAAGCGGAAAGTAGCAACAGGCCAATCATGGTGAATACAAAACTCCACCGGTGGGTCAGACCGAACCGCAGTGCCGAACGGAGACCGGCATAGATTTTACCTTTGTACACACGCTTTCCGGTACTGTCGGTATCTATGGCAGGATGTAGTCTGCGGTCGGCCATCAGCGGTACGTGAATCAGTGCCAATACCCAGCTCAGCACCAGGGAAACGGCAAGTACGATGAAAAGATCGCGCGTGTAGACTCCTGCGGTGTCGGGGGACATGTAGATAGGTAGAAAGGCGATAATGGCTATCAAGGTGGCTCCTAAAAGAGGCATAGCTGTCTGTCGCCCGATAGCAGTCATGGCTTCCATTCGTTTTTTTCCGGCTTTCAAGTCTACCAGTATGCCGTCTATGATGACGATAGCATTGTCTACCAACATGCCCATTGCCAGTACAAAAGCAGCCAATGATACGCGTTGCATCGTTCCACCTGCCGAATAAAGGAACAGGAAAGAACCGAATACGGTGATGATCAGGCTGATACCTATGATAAGGCCGCTCTTGAATCCCATTGCTATCATCAGTATCAGTACTACGATGATGACGGATTCTATCAGGTTGATGACAAAGGTTCCCAAAGAGCTGCCTACCCGTTCGGGCTGATAGAAGATTTTGTGGCATTCCACTCCGGCGGGCAGACGTCCGGTTTTGAGTTCTTCCAACTTGCTTTCTACGGCATGGCCTACTTTTATAATGTCCGAGCCACTGGAGGCGGCGATGAGTATACCGAGAGAACGTTCATGGTCATAAAACATTTCATTGCGTGTGGGATCCTCGTAGTCTTTTTCTATGCGGGCGATGTCGCTCAGGCGAAGCTGGTCGTCATCATGTCCCTGGATCAGCATTTTTCCAATATCTTCTACGGTTTTGAATTTATCGTTTACTGTGACTCGGATACGGTTGTCACCATTTTCATAATATCCTGTATAGGTGGTTTTGTTCTGTCCGTTCAGTGTGGCGAGAACTTCGGCAGGTTTAACACCGAGGTTTGCCATACGGTCTTGCAGCAGGGAGATGTTGATACATTCGGAACGTTTGCCGTAGAGTTCCACACGGTCCACGCCTTCCAGTTCGTTCACTTCCCGTTTCACCAGTTCGGCATAGTCGGACAGTTCACGGTCGGACAGTCCGTCGCCTGTCAGGGCATAGAACATACCATATACGTTTCCGAAATCATCCTTGACTATCGGGGTGGTGGCTCCTTCGGGCAACAGGGCGTGGGCGTCGCTTACTTTGCGGCGCAGCATGTCCCAGCATTGTTCCACTTTGTCGTCCGGCACGGTGCTCAGCAGTTCTATCTGTATCAGGGACAGGTCGTTGTATGAATAACTTTCTATATTGTCTATGTTGCCCATGGTGCGGATGTTCTTTTCGAGCACGTCCGTTACTTCCAGTTCTACCTGGTGGGCGGAAGCACCTGGATAGGTGGTGACTACCATGGCAAGCTTTACTTTTATTTCGGGGTCTTCCAGCTTGCTCATCTGATAGCAGGAGTAGGCTCCGCCGAACAGCAGAACCGCTATCAGGAAATAAATCAGATTCCTGTTACGGAATGCCCATTTGCTGATATCCATTATAATAATCCTCCTATATTTGTGTTAGTGACAAGTGGTAAAGGTTTTACAGTTTCTCCATCCTCGATGTGATGTACTCCCGAGGATACAATCAGCTCTCCCGGTTTCAGCTGTCCGGCAGTGATGAGGCTGTGTCCGTTGTTCAGTAAACGTAGCATGGATATTTCCTGTTTGTGCACTGTGTTGTCCGATGGGTTGAAGACGAATACATACGCTTTGCCTTCTTTTTGCAGGATGGCGCCGGTAGGGACAGAGAGAGTGTTCGTCTGTTCTGTGCGGTAAGAGATGGTGACCATGGTATTCATTCCGGGAGAGGGGACAGCCGGCGTTCCGGGTACTACTTGCAGGCGCATGGTGTATAATTGATTTGCATTGGCTTTCGGGGTGACACTGATTAGTTTCAGCGGATAGGTTTCGCCCGGATAGATGTCAAACGTACAGTGATAATTGTCGAACTGGTCCCGGCGGATGTATTCGGCCGCAGGAAGGTTTATTTCTACTTCGGGAGTCCCACTGCTGATCATGGATAGGACGGGCATTCCGGCTCCGATGGTTTCGTGAGCTTCAAACAGGCGTTTTTGGACGTACCCGTTGAAGGGGGCGTAGAGCCGTGTATAAGCCAGTTGGTCTTTGTGATGTTTGTACTTGGCAGTGATTTGTTTGAGTCCGTATACAGCTTTGTCATTGGCGTTGGGGGTGGTTCCGTTGTCTTTGTAAAGGGCCATGACTCTTTCCGCTTCCGCTTTTATTTGCTGGTATTCTGCTTCAGTAGCATCCAGTTGTACTTGATAGTCGGTGGGGTCCAGTTCGGCCAGTAATTGTCCCTCCTGCACACGGGTGCCGTCTTTTACATGTATTTTGCTGATGGTTCCGCTTACCCGGAAGGCAAGGCTGATATCTTGTGCGGCTTTTACCTTTCCCGGGAATTGCAGGAAAGTTTGCTTGTCGGCAGAAACGATCGTGTCTATTTTTACTGTCTGATAGCCTTTGGCTTCCTGGGTACGCTGTGTGCAGGAACTCAGTAGAATCAAGGAAATACCTGTTAGAATAAGATAAATTTGTTTCATATATCATGCTATTGGTTTTCTGATGCAAAGTTATCCCGAAGCAAGAGGATAGAAAAGGTTGATATGAATGATAAATTGTCCGATTTGTATATTTTCTAGTAGATATATAGCTGAAAAGTTTGCGATTTGTATTTATTTTGCAGTGAATGAATAAAAGAGATAGATGGATGGTCGGACAACAGATGCCTTTTCAGTTTACAGTGCTTTCGAGCAGTGATCCGCATACTTTTAAAGACGGACAGATTATTTCGACATTTAATAAATGTGGCCTTTTCTTTTGCCGGAAAGGAAATGTGGAGGTTTCACTGGAAGATAAGCATTTTCAGATAAAGCCCGGTGATGTGTATATTTACATGGCTTCTACCTTGGTGCATCTGCTTCATAAGAGTGGGGATGCGGAAGGAATTATGGTTGAAGTGGATTTGGATTATATCATTCCTATCGTCAATAGGGTGATAAATGTGGAAAACCAGCTTTTTATGCGGAAGCATCCTTGTATATCACTTTCGGATAAGCAACGTATCCATTTGGAGTATCTGTTGGATAATTTGCAGGAAAGGATAGGGGCGGAGGACGTACTGGAAGTGAATTTGCAACAACAACGCCTGACTTTAGAGTTGATTAAGTCAATGGGACAGACTTTTTGCTATGAAATATTGAATATGTATTTCGCTAACCAACCCATGCAGCCTTTGCCACAGAATAAGAAGGATGTGATCTTCCAGAATTTCATGCTGGCTCTTTTCCGTTTGTATAGGAAAGAGCGTGATGTTGCCTATTATGCGAAGATGCAGCACATTACTCCACGTTATTTTTCTACGATTATTAAGGAGAAGTCGGGGAATAGCGCTTTGCAATGGATTGTGCAAATGGTGATTACCGAGGCGAAACAATTGCTTGAAGGATCGGATTTGAGTATCAAGGAGATTGCGAACCAGCTGAACTTTCCTACTCAGTCTTTCTTCGGAAAGTATTTTAAGCAATATGTAGGGATTTCACCCAAAGAATATAGAAAGGACAAGTTAAGGATCAGGAATGGAATTTGATTTCTGAAAACACAATCCACCTTTATGTACAAATTATAAACGTTTTATTTATGACTCAAGAGAAAGAACAAGAGCAATTCATATCTTATATTACAGAACGGCAAACTCATGAGGGCCAGATGGCAGTGGCTGATTTTTTGCGGAAATATGCTGTTCGGTATCATAACTCTGATTTCATTTCCTCTGATCCGGTGCAGTTTCCGCATCGTTATCATTCTAAGGCGGATATTGAAATCAGTGCTTTTCTTACTGCTTTTCTTAGTTTCGGAGCCCGCCCTCAGATACTGAAGGCAGCAGAACGACTGGATTCTATAATGAACCGGCAGCCTTTGCAGTATGTGTTGTCTGGAAACTGGAAAATAGATTTCTGTGGTGAGGAGTCGTTCTATCGGACGGTTTCAAAAAATAAGATGGCACAATTGTTTTATTGGCTGCATACTATATATAATAGGTATGAGAGTATGGAGGATGCTCTTCTTTGCGAAACGGATGGAACTCCGATGCAACGTCTTTGCCGTTTGTTTGGAGTGTCGGATAAGGCGCCGCAAAAGAAATTGAATATGTTCCTGCGCTGGATGATCCGTCGCGATTCGGAAGTGGATTTTGGAATCTGGAGGAATTTCTCTCCATGTGAGTTGATTATCCCTTTGGATACGCATGTCAGTGAGATGGCTTTCAGATTGGAGCTGACCCGAAGTAAATCTTATACGCTGAATAATGCGAGAACTATTACTGCGGCTTTGGCTGAGGTTTTTCCCGAAGACCCTTGTCTGGGGGATTTTGCTTTGTTTGGTTATGGGATTAATGAATTATGAAATGTAGTTGGGGGTGTGTTTCTCGAAACAGGTAGCTGTGGTGAGGATGATTATGGAATATCGTTTGAGATAAGTGGAAATCTAAAAATAATCCCCGAAGGATATCACATCCATCGGGGATTTTCGGTTTTTTGGTTAAAGGTTAGTATAAAATTAGGTTAGGTTGTTTCTTAAATTATAGGGGTACGTATTCTACAAAGGCCTCCATTGCTTCATAACATGCCAAACCAAGTTGGTCATACAAAGCGGCTGTACCCCGATTGCGGTCTTCACTTCTTTGCCAGAACAGACGTTCGTCATTGCCCAGGAACGGTGCGCTTTCCATCTGAGACTGATGCTTTAAGATGGAGTTACGTTTAGCACGCAGTTCTTCAGGACTGAACGGTACGGCCATTTCAATGTTTTCAATTTCCCATTCCGCCCATGCGCCACGATACATCCAAATGCGGCAATCTTTCAACCATTCGGCACCGGCTTCTTTCTCGATGTCAATAGCGGCAAGCACTGCGTCTGTGCAGACACGATGGGTTCCGTGCGGGTCGGCCAAGTCACCGGCTACATAAATCTGATGGGGCTTTACTTCACGTAATAACTGCAAAACAATTTCTACATCGGCTTCACTGATGGGATTCTTTTCAATCTTGCCGGTTTCATAGAAAGGCAGATCGAGGAAATGAACACGGTTCAGTGGAATTTGATTGTAAGTGCTTGCGGTACGGGCTTCTCCACGGCGAATCAATCCTTTGATGGTCAGAATATCACGGCTGTCCATATCGCCTTCTTTCTTAGCGGCAAGGAATTTCTTGATTTCAGCATATTTGTTTTTGATGGTTTCGTTGGAGTTTTCATCAAAAAGCTGGTTGAAACCGTTGATGAAGTGCATGAAACGTACTACTTCTTCATCGCCTACGGCAATGTTTCCGGAAGTTTCGTATGCTACGTGTACCTCATGACCTTGCTGAACCAGACGGCGTAAAGTTCCACCCATTGAGATTACATCGTCATCCGGATGCGGAGAGAAAGCAACCACACGTTTTGGAAATGGTTTCGCACGTTCGGGGCGATAGGTGTCGTCTGCATTCGGCTTGCCGCCGGGCCATCCGGTGATGGTGTGCTGCAGATCATTGAATATTTTGATATTTACGTTGTAAGCAGAACCGTAAAGTGCCAACAGTTCGCTCAATCCGTTTTCATTATAATCTTTATTGGTGAGCTTCAGAATCGGCTTTTTAACACGCATACATAACCATACGATGGCACTGCGGATTAGTTTGTCGTTCCATTCACAGTTGGTAACCAGCCACGGACGTTGGATCCGGGTAAGGTGAGAAGCCGCTGCCAGATCTATGCACACATTGGCATTGTTGTGCATTTGCAGATAAGAAGCGGGTAAGGTGTCACTTACTTTGTCTTCCACCGCTTTCTTGATGATATCGGCTTTGTCATCTCCCCATGCCAGCAAATAGATTTTCCGGGCAGCCATAATAGTTGCCACTCCCATGGTGATGGAGCAGGGAGGAAGATTGTCTACTCCTAAGTTGTGTGCAGCTTCAGCACGCGAGGTTGAGTCAATCAAAATCAGTCGGGTAGGAGAACTCAAGCTTGATCCCGGTTCGTTCATGGCAATATTGCCTTCACGACCAATGCCCATTAATACGATATCTATACCGCCAAAAGTTTGGATACGTTGTTCGTACAGGCGGCAGTATTCGATAACAGCTTCCTGCGGAATCGTTCCGTCGATGGTGAATACATTTTGTTTGTCAATATCGATTTGGCTGAGGAATAAATCGTTCAGTTGTGAGAAACTGCTTCCCGCCCCTTCGGAAGCCAAGGGGTAATATTCATATAAATTGAAAATTACTACGTTACGGAAACTTAGTCCTTCATCTTTATGTTTACGGACCAGTTCGGCATAAAGCGGACGTAATGAAGCACCGGTTCCGGCACCAATCACGCAGAACTTTCCTTCGCGCTGACGTTCCTGAATTTTTGCCGTAATTTCATTGGCTATTTGTTGTACGCCTTCTTCCATCGTTTCATAGATGTCGGTAGGCACTTTTTCGCAGCGGGTTAAGACAGAACGTTCCACCGCATTTTCGGGTTTATAATATTTCGGAGATACTCTGTTCAGAGAAATCTGCGAACTTAGGTTTGTTCTCATAAATTACAAATTAGCTTTTTCGATGTCTTTGAAATATTTGTAAGTACCGACTTTCAGTTCGTCTGTAGCGGCTTCGTCACAAACAATGATGCCATGTTGGTGCATCTGTAATGCGCTGATAGTCCACATTTGTGTGATACCACCTTCAACGGCATGTTGCAAAGCGCGTGCTTTGTTGTGTCCGTTGCAGATAATCAGAACTTCTTTAGCTGAAAGGACAGTCCCTACACCTACTGTTAACGCAGTTTTAGGTACTTTGTTCACGTCATTGTCAAAAAAACGTGAGTTGGCAATGATTGTATCTGTAGTCAATGTTTTGATACGTGTGCGTGAAGACAAAGATGAACCCGGTTCGTTGAATGCGATATGTCCGTCGGGACCGATACCTCCCATAAACAGGTCGATGCCTCCGATTTCGGCTATTTGCTTTTCGTAGTTGGCGCATTCTGCTTCCAGGTCTTCGGCATTTCCGTTTAGTATATGTACATTTTCTTTCTTTATATCAATGTGGTTAAAAAAGTTTTTCCACATAAATGTATGGTAGCTTTCAGGATGATCTTCAGGTAAGCCTACATATTCGTCCATATTGAAAGTAACGACATTCTGGAAAGATACTTTTCCCTGCTTGTTCAGTTCTATCAGTGCCTTGTACATGCCCAGCGGTGAAGATCCTGTAGGACAACCTAAAACAAAAGGTTTTTCAGGAGTCGGATTTGCCGCATTGATTTTACTAGCTACATAGTTTGCCGCCCATTGTGACAGCGCTTGGTAATCAGGTTCGATAATTACTCTCATGGTTCTTTCTTTTTTTAAGTTTTAAGTGTTAAGTTAACTATACGGGTTATTCCATATTATCCGTTTTAGGACGGAGGAATGTCAACTGTACGACCAATGCTATTGCAACAATGATGGCCAACATGGCAAATCCCAGTCCCAACTTACCTCCGTCTGTCCACTTTCCCAAGACTTCGGTAATGGCTGCTCCCGCAAACACGCCTGTCATATTCATGATACCATAGGCGGTAGCACGGTGTTTGGATGATACGAACTGGCATAGAATCGGCATATTGTTGGCATCGAAGATACCATAACCGATACCGAATAATAATCCAGCTCCCACAACGGCTACGAAACTATGGCCGAACCCTAGTAAAAGCAGGGATGGAATAGTAAGTCCCAAGCCGATGGCACCCGTGTACACACGTCCTTTTATATTTCTTTGCACCCACTTATCGGATAAGGTTCCACCAATAATTACACCAATGAACGAGGATAGTGCGATGGTGATAGTCGACATGGGGCCGGCTTGTGACATCGGTATATTCAGGTTCTCGGCGAACAAGGTAGGTAACCAGTTTTTGGTTGCCCATCCCGGTAAACTGGGGGCTGCGAAATATAGCAGAATCACCCAGAATGCAATATTACTGAAAAGTAATGATAATCCCTTCAATAAATTGCTTTTTTCTTTACCGGAAGGTGAATTTATTTGTTCAATTTGTATTCTATCCTTCTTTTCATGTAGAAAAAGCATCAAAATTACGGCGTATGCAATGCCGGCGATGCCGAACCAATGAAAGGTTGTATGCCAGGAAAAAGCGGCGGCTACTGTAGCGCCGAAACCTCCGATGGCCTGCCCGGTGTAGAGCCCGGTCATGTGAATACCGATAGCTAATGAACGTGACTTATCGGAGTGATAGTCGGCGATCAGTGATAATCCGGCAGGAATATAGAGCGCTTCGCTGATTCCCATCAAGGCGCGAAGGAAAAAGACTTCATTATAAGTGTCGGCTATTCCCATCAGATAAGTGACGGCCGACCATACAAACAAACTGCCAACAATAAGCCATTTGCGGTTCATGCGGTCGCCCACCATTCCGGCTATAGGGCTCATACAGCCATATATCCAAAGAAAAACTCCCATCAGTCGCCCAAAATTGGCAGCTGATTGAAGCTCGGTGATATCCACCGCCATGGCATCTCTCATTGTGGATAGCATTTGCCGGTCCATGTAATTCAACAGGGCGACACCCCATAATAATCCTACTACAACCCAAGGATAAATTTTACTGTTTTTCATGCTAATAGATAAAGGGCTTTATAAATGTGATTTTTTGTTGTCGAGTATTTCCTTGCACAATGTATAGCCCTTGATCATCATTCTTGGAATGTGGAACGGGCCTTTGAATAGGTTACCCTTGGCCATTTGTGCAGGCGTGCCGTCACGATGGAGATATCCAAACCATTCTCCACACTCTTTATCAGGAAAATGGGCGTATGTCCAATCGCTGATTTGTTTGTGCATGTCAAGGTATTTTTCATTTCCGGTTGCTAAATATGCATACAAAGTAGCGATGACAGTCTCTGTCTGAGGCCACCAGAATTTCATGTCTTGGGAATAATCCTGTGGCGGAAGGTTCTTGCAGTCTTTGAAGTTGATGATACCTCCGAATTCTTTGTCCCATCCCCACTCCCAGGACCAATCAAAGATAGTGAGGGCCAGTTCCGTAATGTCTTTGTCCCAGTTACGGTATTTGGCTTCTTCCAGCAGAAACCAGGCTGTCTCAATACAATGTCCCGGATTGATGGTGCGGCCCATGTTGCTGTCAATGAATTCTCCGTTGGGACCTACTGTTTCAAGCAAAGCCTTGAATTCAGGATGCATGAAGTCTTTACGTAGCTGGTCGATGGAGGCGTCAATCTGTCCATTGAAGCTTTCGTCCTGAATAGCCTGACGGATACGTGATGCCACATTAATCAAAATCATGGTAATGGAATGTCCTTTCATCGGGAGGGTATCCAGATATTTGGGAGCCAGTATGCCCGGTGTTTCCATAAAATACTGCATCCGTTTGAACAAGTCTAATGCTTTTACAGCATACGTCTGGTCACCGGATGCGATGGCATATTCCGACATGGCGATGGCTGCGAATGACTCCGAAAAAATATAACGGCGTTTGCGCAAAGGAGTGCCTTCGGCAGTCACTTCGAAATACATACGTCCGTCAGAGTCAAAACAATGCGCTTCTATAAAGTCTATTGTACTTTTGGCTGCCGCCAGCCATGCTTCGTTCTTTTCTATATTATTATATGCATAGGAACAGATAAAAGCAAATCTTCCTTGGAACCACACTGATTTGGTGGTGTCCATCAAGCTGCCGTCTCGGTCAACGCAGGTATAAATACCTCCATTGACCTTGTCCAGCCCGTATTTCAGCCAAAACGGCATGATATTGGTGGTCAGATCTGTTTTGTATGATTCCGACCATTCTTTTATATAGTCTATTGAAAACATCGTGGTTCAGGTTTATTTGTTACATCTTTCGAAGAAATTGATTGCTTCCAGTTCGGCTTTCATGGCAGCTTCTTCCTCATCTGTCATGTTCTGGAACGGAGTCCGGTTCTTTCCTAAATCCAGCCCGATCAGTTTCATGATGCGTTTACCGCCAACGATGTTTCCACGATAGTGACAGATGACATTGATAACTTCCTGTGCGAAATTCTGGCGTTCGCGTGCCAGTTCCAGATCACCGGCTTTCCATGCTTCGATAATACCTGTGAGTTCTTTGCCGTTATAGTTGGTTGTTCCACCGATACCGCCCTGTGCACCGCCCATAGCCAGACAAGGAAGGATCGTTTCATCCTGGCCGTGCAACATGTCAAATTTGCCATTTTTATATAAACGGCATTGGTTGTATTCATACAGGCTTTCGAAAGTATATTTGATACCGGCGAAATTAGGAATGCGACCGTCTACGGCTTCCAAGAATGCTACCATTGAGAGGAATGCTCCGTTGAAAGCTGGGATGTGATAAAAATAGAAAGGAAGTGCAGGAGCGCCGCATGCTATTTCTTCGCAGTATTTCACCAATTCTTCAATGCGTCCTACTTTGGGGAAAGGAGGTGCCATTGCTCCGATACCCCATGCTCCGATTTTCTGAGCGTGTTCTGCTAGACGTTTGCTTGATTTTACACAAGTGCTTCCTACATGGACAATGACTTTGAATCCTTCGGGTGCTACTTCCATCCAGCGTTCAGCCAGTTTCATGCGTTCGTCTTCTGTCAGCATATAGCCTTCTCCGGAAGAACCATTGATAAATACGCCTTGAAGTCCGTTTCTAACCAATAGTTGGCAATAGGCTTCAATAGGTTCATAATTTACTTCTCCGTTCTCATAAAATGGAGTAAAAGGTGCATCAATTAATCCGTGAATCTTTTCCATAGCCTTTAATTTATTTGAAATGAATATTTTATATTACTTAATCATGTTGCGTGCAAATATATAAATGATTTATGAAAACAACAAGTAAAAACTAAATTTATTTATTAATAATCACTCTTTTAATAAATAGAAAGATGAATAAACGACTAGGAAATATTATTTAAATGTATCTGGAAAGTGGGATTGTTACAAAAAATGATAATTTGCTTACATCTTCTAAAATATTTTTTGAAAATTCTCTTTAAATGTGATTTGATTTCATAAAAAAATAACTATATTTGTGGACATTAACGGAATATTTTATTATGGGTGAGAATTTGTTGAAAGAAATTGAAAAGGGCTCAAAGATGGCTGTGATGAAGAAGAAAATCATTACCCATTATATTTATAATGGAAGCTCTACGATTACTGATTTAGCAAGAGAGATGGATTTAAGTGTGCCTACAGTTACAAAATTCATCGATGAAATGTGTGAGGAAGGTTACATTAACGACTATGGAAAGCTGGAAACCAGTGGGGGAAGACATCCCAGTTTGTATGGTTTGAATGCAGATTCCGGGTATTTTGTAGGTGTTGAAGTGCGTCAGTTTTCCATTAACTTAGGGTTGATAAATTTTAAAGGAGATGTAGTTCAGCTAAAAATGAATGTTCCTTTTAAAGCGAAGAATACCCCTGAGAGTTTAGACGAATTGTGTAAGTTGATTAAACATTTTCTTCAAAAAGTCAGTGTTGAGAAAGATAAGATATTAAATATTAATGTAAATCTTTCCGGGCGTGTGAATCCGGATTTGGGATATAGTTACAGTATATTCAATTTTGATGAGCGCCCGTTGACGGATGTTATATCAGAAAAGGTGGGTGGTTATCGTGTTTCTATTGACAACGACACCCGTGCTATGATCTACGGTGAGTATATGCAAGGTGTTGTGAAAGGTGAGAAGAATATCATCTTTATCAATGTCAGTTGGGGATTGGGTATGGGAATTATCATTGATGGAAAGATTTATAAAGGAAAATCCGGTTTCTCTGGCGAATTCGGGCATAATTTTGGATATGAGAATGAGATTATCTGCCATTGTGGGAAAAAAGGATGCATAGAAACGGAAGTTTCGGGGGCTGCTTTGCATCGTATTCTGTTGGAACATATTAATAATGGTGAGAACTCTATTATCTCCAATACCAAGAAAAATTTGGAAGATTTGACCTTGGATGATATCATTGATGCGGTAAATAAGGAAGATTTGCTGTGTATTGAACTGGTGGAAGAAATTGGAGTGAAATTAGGCCGCCATGTAGCGGGACTTATTAATATATTCAATCCGGAGCTAGTCATTATTGGTGGTGCATTGTCACGTACAGGTGATTATTTGACACAACCCATCACTACAGCTATTCGAAAATATACACTGAACTTGATGAACCGTGATTCTGTTATTGTAGAATCTAAATTGAAAGAAAGAGCCGGGATTATCGGTGCCTGTATGTTGTCGCGCAGTAAACTGTTTGAATAATATGTAGGTATTATAAAGTAAGGGATGAGTCCATTACATGATTCATCTCTTATATTGCCTTCTTGTTAAGTTTAACTCTGAGCAAGCTCAATAAGTTTTTAAGGAGCTAGTATTATGGTTGATAGAACACATGATGAAACTAAACTTTGGGAATCTTTCATTAAAGGAGAAACGGCGGCATTTGAAGAAGTTTATCGACGCTATTATTCGTTATTGTATTCCTATGGAATTCGTATGGTAGGTGACAGAGAGCTGGTTGCCGATACCATACAGAATCTGTTCGTCAAGTTGATTTTAAATTGTAGGAATTTGCATTATACTGATAATGTAAAGGCGTATTTGCTTTGTTCTTTTAGAAATAAATTGCTGGATGCGTTTCAGTCTTTACGTCCAATGGAAGTGATTGAAGAATGCCATGAGTTTTTTCCGATGGGTGAAGAAATAATAAATTCTTTATTTAAGAAAGATGATGTGGATGTGAAGAATGAAAGGAGGCTGGCTAAGGCAATTTCACGTCTTTCTGGTCGTCAGCGTGAAATTCTGTATTTATATTATGTAAAGGAATTGAGCCATCAGGAAATATCCGCTATCTTAGGTATGAATCCTCAATCAAGCAAGAATCTTTTGTCGCGTACATTGGCACGTTTGCGTGAATTCTTTTTCTCTGTTTCAACCATTTGGATTTTCAGTATCTTGGTGCATTGTGTTCATGTGCCTGTGCGTAGTGTTTGGGCTTTTCACTTCTCTTGATTTAGCGAGTAGTTAATTGTTGTTGTTTTATCATTTGGGCATGTTTTCATGAAGTGATATTTGTGTGATGAATAAGTTTTTTTATTTGTCATATAAGGTTTATCTATTGGTCTTACGAAGACTCATGCAAAGAAAAGTGTGATTTCTTTTCTTTTTTATGAGTACCTTTTTTATCGAGTGCCGTTTTCTTAATAAAAAGGTATTTCGATGAAAAATAAAAAAACAATATATAATTCAGATGAATTTCGTAAAACAGTTCGATGCCTGACTGAGAAGATTCGGGAAGCAGATGAATTGGAATTTGTTGATGTGGAAAAATCTTTTCAGGACGTGATGAAACGAGTAGAAAGGGAAAAGAGGGTTTCCTACAGACGTCATATTTATAGGTGGTCTTTGTCGATAGCGGCAGCGATTGGTTTGATTTTAGCTATGAACTGGTGGAGTACCAATGCTGATGAGGGTACGGAGCTTGATATAGCATTGCTGAATGACACGACTTCCATTTGCGGTGATGAGGTGATTCTGATAACAGATAACCAAGCTATGAATCTGAAAAATGATGCTTCTTTAAAATATGATACTTTAGGAAGTTCGAATATTCAGCAGTATGCATTAAATACTAAAATATCCCAGGCTTCATCTGTAAAGAATGAAATGCACCAGATAATGGTTCCTAATGGGAAAAGAGCTGATATTACTTTTTCTGATGGTACTAGAATTTATATAAATTCAGGTAGTAAAGTGATATATCCGGATATTTTTGAAGAACAGAAACGTGAAATCCTGGTAGAGGGGGAGGTTTATCTGGATGTAGCCAAAAGGAAGGATTGCCCATTTGTTGTCAAAACAAGAGAGTTTGATATACGCGTACTGGGTACTTCGTTTAATGTCTGTGCCTATAGGGAAGATGAGGCTTCATCTGTTGTTTTAGTACATGGAAGCGTGGAAGTAACTACTGAGAATAAGAGCAAAGTAAGATTAGCACCTAATCAATTGGTGGATATTAAAGGTAATAAAACGCAGGTACGTAAGGTTGATGTGTCCGAATACATCAGTTGGAAGGATAATTTATTGCTGCTTCATCAAAGACCCGTAGGAGATGTTTTGAAGAAACTTGAGCGGTATTATGGGTGTAAAATACGGTATGATGCGGAGATTACTACCTTGTCATTGTCAGGAAAACTGGATCTTCAAACAGACATTACCGATGTTATGGATAATTTATGTCTTTCATTATCATTGCATTATACAATAAATGATAAAGATGAAATCTATGTGAGCCTTAAATGAGAATTGTTGAACCTTAAAACACTTTAGCCTATGGAATAAAAGAAGAATGTAAAAAAAAGAAAACCAGACAGTATTTGCCGTACTATCTGGTCACTGAATCGTTGTTTAATTATTTACCTTGAAATAAATAGAAAAAACAATCAAATATATGAAAAAATACACGAATAGAATAAAACTCATGCCTAAATTCACAAAATGTATGAGTTTAGCCATGATTTTAACATTTACAAGTTATGAAGAGGCTTTTGCGGAAATGAGTTATGCGGAACAAACTAGCTTTACCGTTTCTATGGAGAACCAGACTTTGAAGAGTGTGATTAATTGGGTAGAAAAGAATAGTCAATTTATTTTTATATATCGTACAGATATTGATTTGTCTCGTCGTGTCAATGTGGATGTACGGAATAAAACAATAGAGGAGGTACTGAAACAAATGTTTGCCGGTACTGATTTGGAATATCATATCCGTGACAGACAAGTAATAATTCGTAAGGCCATTTCTAGAGAAAAAACGCCTCCCATTGTTATGCAACAAGAGAAAGTGACTGTCAAAGGTATAGTGACCGATGCCAAAGGAGAAGCAATTATTGGGGCTAATATTATAGAGAAAGGTACTACCAATGGTACCATAACTGATATAGACGGCCAGTTTACGTTAATGGTAAGTGAAAAAGCGTCTTTGGTCTTTTCTTATATCGGTTATCTGACTCAAGAAATGGTTGTAGGGAAAAAGCCGTTTTTGAATGTTCAACTGCAGGAAGACAATAAGACTTTGGATGAAGTGGTGATAACAGGTTATGGGGGCACACAACTTCGTTCCAAGATGACTAATTCTATTGCTAAAGTTGATAATTCTACTTTAAGTACGGGTGTCCATACTAATCCGGCGCAAGCACTGTCTGGTGCAGTGGCAGGATTAAGGGTGCAGCAAACTAGTGGTAATCCGAATTCCACTCCTACTTTGGTACTTCGTGGTGGTACCAATCTGGATGGTAGCGGTTCACCTTTGGTTATTATCGATGGTGCTGTACGCGAGTCGTTGAGTGATGTGAATCCGGAGGATATCGAGTCTTTGGAGGTCATGAAAGATGCTGGTGCTACAGCTATTTACGGTGCGCGTGCTTCCAATGGTGTAATTCTTGTTACTACTAAAAGAGGTTCGGAAGGACATACGGAAATAAATTTGAGTGCGAAAGTCGGTTTCAATTTTTTCCATAGCCAGTATGAGTTTTTGAATGCTCATGATTATTTGTATTATATGCGTTCAGCATTTTATCGGTCTTCGCATATATGGCAGGATAAATCGGGCGCTTGGCATGGATTTGCCAGTGATGCGACTTTATCCGGAACACAGCCTTACGGAACAGGAAACAGATATTTTGATGAAAAAGGGAATGTACTTAATGGCAATAAAGACAATACAGCCGTATGGGGTGTTATGAATTATACAGATGATCTGGCTTTCCTGTTAAAACAAGGTTGGCAGACAATGGATGACCCGGTGAATCCGGGACAAAAATTGATTTATTGTGATAATCAGCTGAAAGATTATAATATCAAATCTCCGGCTATTACTCAGGATTATAACTTGAGCGTATCCGGCGGCAATGATAAGGGACATTATTATGCAAGCCTAGGCTATAATCGCAGCGAAGGAAATGCGATGAACAACTGGTATCACCGTTTGAATTTCACGATCAATGCAGATTATAAAATTAAGCCTTGGCTTACTTCTAATTCTTCTTTGACATTTACCGATGCAAAATGGGACGATGGTGGTGCAGGATATGCCGGTGAAGGTGATTTTTTCAGTACTACCTTGTCCGTTCCTCCTACATTCCGTGTGAAAAGTCCGGATGGCGATTGGTTGGCAGGCCCTGCCGTGGCTTCTTATGCCCGTGGCTGGACCACAGTGAAAGTGTATGAGGATGCATTGAACTATGATAATAATACAGACAAGTTTAATTTGAGTCAGTCTTTTACCTTTAATATAATGAAAGGGTTGACATTCAAGACCACAGGAACTTGGTTTTATTTTGATGACAGCAGAGAGTTCTTCAAAGGGGACTATATTGTAGCTACAGGACCGGTGTATGACACTAATCATAGTACTTCCAACAAGCATGAACGACTTTTGGACCAGACTTACAATGGAATCTTGAATTATCAGACTACATTCCGGCAAGATCATTCTATAGATGCGATGGCAGGCGTAGAATATTATGACTCATACAAGAAAGGTTTTTCGGCGTCCGGTTATGGATCTCCATTATCTGATTTTCAGGATTTGAATTATACTTCGACTGCTGCCGGAGTGCGGCAAATAGATTCCTGGCATTACAGACAACGCATTCTTTCATTCTTTGGTAGAGTGAATTATGATTATAAGTCCAAGTATTTGCTGAGCCTTGTTTTACGTCGCGATGGATACTCCAAGCTGCCAAAAGATAACCGTTGGGGAACCTTTCCCGGTATATCAGCCGGTTGGGTATTGAGTAGAGAGAATTTTATGGAGTCTTGTAGCAATGTACTTTCTTATGCTAAAATTCGTGCTAGTTACGGTGCCAATGGAAATGTGTCTGGTGTACTGGATGCTAATGGTAATGTAGTGACAGGACTTGATTATTATACGGTTCAAGGCTCTTATGGTATTATGAAAGATAAAGATGGTAAAATAGTACCCAACTATAATGGCAAAGTTCCTTTGATGATAAACGATTTGCCTAATCCCACCATGAGATGGGAAAAATCGTACACATTTGAGACAGGTTTCGATATTGGTTTTCTGAATAACAAATATATCTTGAACTTCACCTATTATAATAGACGTACACAGGATAAATTTGCAGAAATCACCCTGCCTTCCCATAGCGGAGTTTCTTCTTTCCTTTCTAACAATGGAGAAGTACAAAACCAAGGTATGGAGTTAGAACTGACTGCCAATGTTTTGCGTACCAAAGATTGGAAATTTACAGTTAGTATGAATACCGCTTATAATAAGAATAAGATTATCTCATTACCGTACAATGGATTGCCGAATAATATGCAGGATGCCTATCAGGTTTATACGGGACGCAAGCTGGCAGATGGTACCTATGAAAGACAATGGGTGGGTGGTTATCAGGAAGGACAGGAATATGGTGTGATTTACGCCTTTAAATCTCTTGGTATTTATAAGAGTGAGAGTGAGATTCCAGGTAATCTGATAGACAGATCCACTTATACGGAAAATGGAGCAGATGCCAAAGTGCTCTATGGACCTGAAGCTTGGGCTAAATTGTCGGATGCCGAAAAGGAGAAAGGACTGCCTATACAGGCTGGTGATGTGAAATGGCAGGATGTGAATGGGGATGGTGTAATTGATGATTATGACCGGGTGAAATTGGGTAATACGATACCTCATTGGACCGGAGGCTTTAACATTAATACTTCATGGAAAGGATTAACTTTGAACTGCCGTCTGGATTATGCTTTAGGCTATTGGGTGCATGATTGGAAAACTCCTTGGATTATGGGTAATATGCAGGGAACATTTAATACCATATCTTTGGTTAAAGATTCCTGGTCGGAAAGTAATCCGAATGGAAAATATCCGGTGTATGGATGGGCTGACTTTTTAGGCAAACGTAATTATGACAGAATATCAGACATTAATTGTTATCGTGGCGATTATTTGGCTTTTCGTGAAATAAGCCTGTCGTATTCCTTGCCTCAGAGTTGGATTCATAAATCCGGTTTGAGCAAGGTGGATGTTTCTGTAACAGCACAGAATTTGGGATATATTACAGCAGCCAAAAATATGGCGACCCCCGAATATGGTGTCAGTCAGAATGGAGGATATCCCCTCCCTAGAACAGTTGTTTTGGGTTTAAATGTTACATTCTAATAAATAGGAAGGATTATGAAGAAAATATTTTATAGCATATTGTTGAGTGGGATGATGGTATTGTCTGCTTGTGATGCGTTGGACCTGTCTCCTGAAGATTATTATGGCTCTAATGATTTTTGGAATCAGAAATCTCAGGTAGAAATGTTTATGACTGGTATTCATGCCGATTTAAGAGATAAATATCAGATGCCTGTCACATTGGGAGAGTTCAGAAGTGAGATTCTGATAAGTGATGTTACTTCTATGGGTGAGGGGGTATATGGTCCGCCTATGACTAATAATCTGCTTACGAAAGATAATACCGGTGTCGATGATTGGTATGAGGTGTACCCAAATATCATGCATATAAATTTGTTTATCAGAAATGTAGATAAAGAAATTGATTATATGACTGGAATGGAGAAATCATTTTATTTGGGACAGGCTTATGGCTTGCGTGCATATTACTATTTCTATCTTTATCGAACATTTGGTGGTGTGCCGTTAGAGACGGAACCGAAAGTTACCGAGGGTAGCATTGATATTACGCAATTATATAAGGCTCGTTCTACTCCGGAGGAAACGTTAGAGTTTATCAAAGAAGATATTAATAAATCCGAAGCTTTCTTCAATGAGTCGGATAAGAAGATGTCCGACCAATATGAATGGTCTTATTATGCAACGGAACTTTTGAAGGCCAAGATATATATGTGGTCTGCCAAAGTCACTACAGGATTACCCGATGATGATATTGCAGGGGATCATATAGCTACTCTGACTGCCGTAGATCCTAATAACAGTGACTTGTTGACAGCAAAGAAGGCTTTATTGAATTTGGTGAACCAACAATTCGAACTGCTTCCAAACTTTGCGGATTTATGGACTCCGGAAGGGAAGAAGAATAAAGAGATTATTTTCGCTCTGTGTTTTAATAAGAATGAATTGACCAATTGGGGGGCGAACTGGTTCTATAATGTAGCCTTGTTTACCAATGCTACGGACTTGGATGGAAATAAATATGGTCCGGATCCGTTGAAGCTATTGACAGCCGGACCATTACGTTATGAGTATAAAGTGCCGTTTATCGAGATTTATGATAAGGAAGATACTCGTTTGGATGCTACTTTCTTTCAATATATGTTCGAAGGAAAGACTCGTGGCGCTTGTTGGAAAAAACTGATGGGACATACGGATGGAGGAACTCATTATTATGATTCAGATGTACCGGTATATAGATATGCTGATGTTTTGTTGATGCTGGCCGAGTGTGAAAACGGGTTGGGAGCTCCGGATAAATGTGCTGCATATATAAATGAGGTACGTAAGCGTGCTTATGGTGATAAATTTGAACAACATAAATATATCGCAGGAGATTATGCGGATAATGAGTGGGCTATTTTGCAGGAACGTGATAAAGAGTTTGTAGGTGAGGGAAGCCGCTGGTTTGATTTATTGCGTTTACGTGATTCCAACGGAAAACCTTTTGTCTTTTCTGTTAAAGCGCATTATGGAAGTTCATTGCCTATATTAACAGAGGATAAGGCGTATATGATGTTGTGGCCTGTTAATGTGGAAGTTTTGAATGGAGATCCGGAAATTAAGCAGACTCCGGGGTATGAATAATAGTGAGATAATATGATGATAATGAAAAGATTGCTCTTTTTAGTATCTGTATGCAGCTTATGTATGGTTGGTAATTCTCAGAATTACCAACCTGAGAAGCATGCAGTTGTGAAATCAGATCGTGGGGATGGACGGTTACTAAGTACTTATGCCATTGTGCATGAGATGTTGAAAGATACACATCCCCAATATGCTTACCGTTCCGGTATGTCCGCACAGGATTTTACGCAATGGCAGGATGGAGTGCGTGCTGCAATGGTGGAGATCATGAAGTTTCCCGAGATAAAGGGACAACCGTCTCCTGTCTGTGTGAAAACGGAAAAAAAAGAGGGATATATTTTAGAGAAATGGGAGTTCTATCCTTTTCCAAAGTCAGTTTCCACTTTTCTGGTTTTGAAACCGGAACATTTGAAGGGTGCAGTACCCGGAGTCTTGTGCATTCCGGGTTCCGGAAGGACCAAAGAAGGATTGGCCGGTGAGCCCGGCATCTGTGATAAGTTAACTGAGGATTATAATAATCCCAAAGTAAGTATGGCTTTGAATATGGTTAAAGAAGGTTATGTGGCGGTAGCGGTGGATAATGCCGCTGCCGGAGAAGCCTCCGATTTGGAATGTTATGATAAAGGATGGAATTATGACTATGATGTTGTTTCCCGTTTTTTGCTTGAACTGGGATGGAGTTGGCTAGGGTATACTTCTTATCTGGATATGCAAGTGCTGAATTGGATGAAAGACCAGTCTTATATCCGAAAGGACAGGATTGTGATTAGCGGATTCTCATTAGGTACAGAACCGATGATGGTCTTGGGGGTGTTGGATAAGGACATTTATGCTTTTGTGTACAATGATTTTCTATGCCAGACTCAAGAACGTGCCGTTGTGATGACTAAACCTGACAAGGAAAACAGGCGTCCTTTTCCAAATTCTATCCGTCATCTGATACCTGGTTATTGGAGGTATTTTAATTTTCCAGATGTTGTTGCGTCATTAGCTCCTCGTCCTATCATTTTTACAGAGGGAGGGTTGGACCGTGATTTCCGTTTGGTGCAATCTGCTTATGCTGCTAGTGGAAAACCGGAAAATGCGGAGTTTCATCATTATCCGAAGTTTGCTGATAAGGCAGTTAGAAAAGATGTGGAGCACCTTGATGAAGGACTGGATTCAAAGACCTATTTCGAAACGGTCAATGTAGATCCCCCTTCTCATTATTTTAAAAACGAACTGGTTATTCCTTGGTTACGCAAAGTTTTAAAGTAGGTTCAGGTATTTTGATAGGCTGTGATTTTTTATATAATATGGGCTCCTTGTTTTTCATCTAGGTGAAAGCAAGGAGCTCTTTTTTATTGATTGTGAAGAATTCTTGCAAAATTTAATCTTGTTTTAATGCAGATTGTAGTGTTTCCCAATTTTTATTGAAGTCGGGCATGGAATGAAAAAGTAAATTCGCTCCTTCATTCAGTAATACATTGTCGTGCAATGGTCCTGTATTCACGGCGATAGTAAAAATACCGGCGGCAACTCCCGCCTGTACACCTAGTGGTGCATTTTCTATTACTAACGCTTCATTGGGTTTGAAGCCGCCTTTCTTTAGGGCTATCAGATACGGTTCCGGATTTGGTTTCCCATATTTCACATCAAAGGCGGTAACCATTAAGTCTGCTTGGAAGATGCCCGGAAAATTATGATTTAACCGGTCTAATAACGAAGTTTGTCCAGAACCGGTCACTACCATCGGAGTCAGTCCTTCGCTCTTTATTTTAGTCAATACTTCCAGTGCGCCGGGCATTCGTTCTGCTTTGGGGCATTTGTTGAATTCTTCAGTTTTGGCTTGGTAGATGGCTTTTATTTCTTCTTCTGTAGCATCATGCCCACGCTCCCGGCGACTTACTATATTGATCGTAGATGCACCGGTACGCCCTTCGTGCATATAAGCTTCTTCTCGGCTGAGGCCGAAACCGAAGCGTTTCATTATTTTATGCCATGCTTCAGCATGGTTGGGCATGGAGTCGAACAGCACTCCGTCCATATCGAATAATACGGCTTTCAGGTCGATGGATTCGTATCCATGAGCATGAAGATAGTTATTTATCGCTTCTTTAAACATAGAATAAATGTATAATTATTACTTCCAACGGTTGTGACCGTTGGATTGGAACAAAGTGAAGAATCTGCAAGCACTTGGTGGATGCTTTCAGATTCTTCACTGTCATTCAGAATGACATTGATAAATGGCATTCTTTATAGGTTCTTGACGATTATAATCTAGCTTGGATGGCTTTAGACTCTTCTTCGTATCCCGGTTTGTTCAACAAAGCAAACATATTTTTCTTGTATGCTTCCACGCCCGGTTGGTTGAACGGATTTACTCCCAGCAAATAACCGCTGATACCACAAGCTTTTTCAAAGAAATAGATGATTTCTCCCAGATAATATTCATTCAGCTCGGGCACAATCAGTCGCATATTGGGTACACCACCGTCAACGTGTGCCAGCTGAGTTCCCAGTTCTGCCATCTTGTTCACTTCGTCCACACGCTTTCCTGCCAGGAAATTCAAGCCATCCAAATTTTCGCTGTCCGAAGGAACTTGAAGTGTATGTTCCGGCTTTTCGATAGAGATAACTGTTTCGAAGATAGTACGTTCACCTTCCTGAATCCACTGTCCCATAGAATGGAGGTCGGTAGAGAAGTCGACGGCAGACGGATAAATACCTTTACCGTCCTTGCCTTCGGATTCACCGTACAATTGTTTCCACCATTCGTTCATATAGTGCAGTTTGGGATTGAAGTTTACCAAAATCTCAATCTTCTTGCCGTTTTTATACAATTCATTGCGGGTAGCGGCATAAACGGCAGCAGGGTTTTCGGCAAACGGAGTAGCCGGCCCACATACTGTTTCCATTGTGCGTGCGCCTTCCACTAATTTTTCGATGTCGAAACCTGCCACTGCGATAGGCAACAAACCTACCGGAGTCAAGACAGAGAAACGGCCACCTACATTATCGGGGATAATGAAAGTCTGATATCCTTCTTTATCTGCTGTAACACGTGCAGCACCTTTCTTGGCATCTGTAACGGCAACAATCACTTTCTTCGCCATTTCCTTTCCAAGCTGGTCTTCACACTGTTTTTTCAGCAAACGGAAAGCCAAAGCGGTTTCCGTAGTAGTACCAGATTTGGAAATATTAATTACACCGAACTTTTTACCTTTCAGGTATTCAGTTAATTCGAACAAATAATCTTCGCCGATATTGTGGCCTGCAAATACGATGACGGGTCCGTCTTGTTTTGCTTTCAACCATTGGAAACTATTGGATAAAGCTTCGATTACGGCCCGTGCTCCCAGATAGCTTCCACCGATACCTGCTACTACTACTACTTCACAGTTGTCGCGCAGAACCTGGGCAGTAGCTTTCAAGTCAGCCAAATGTTCGGCTGTTATAGACGATGGCAAGTGCAACCAACCCAAGAAGTCATTACCTTTACCTGTACCGTTTTCCAATGTTTCCATGCAGGCTTTCACCTGAGGTTCGTAAGCAGCGATTGTTTCCTTAGAAGCAAAACCGGCTACTTTGTCGATGTTTAAACTAATATTCTTCATTGTATCTGATATTTTATCTGAATGAATCAGTTAATAATTTAATCTCAATCATGGGCGAGATGCGCTCATATAAAATATTATATACGGCATCTACGATAGGCATGTTCACGTGCAAGTGCTTGTTTAACTCCTTGATACATTTCGTTCCGTAGTATCCTTCGGCAATCATTTCCATTTCTATCTGTGCGCTTTTTACGGAATAACCTTTACCAATCATGGTTCCGAATACGCGGTTCCGGCTGAAATTGGAATAAGACGTTACCAACAGGTCACCCAGATAGGCGGAATCGTCAATAGAACGTTCTACGGGATGTACGGTATTCAGGAAGCGGTTCATTTCCTGAATGGCATTCGATATTAATACGGCCTGGAAGTTGTCTCCATATTTCAGACCGCTGCAAATTCCGGCGGCGATGGCATAAATATTCTTCAACACAGAAGCATATTCTATACCTGCCACATCCGGGCTTACAGAAGTTTTTATATAATGTCCGGCCAGTTGGCGGGCAAATATTTTCGCCTTGTCAATGTCTTTACATCCGATAGTAAGGTAAGAAAGACGCTCCAAGGCTACTTCCTCTGCATGGCACGGACCGGCGATGACGGCTATATTCTCTTCGGGAACACCGTATACCTGGTGAAAATAATCGGAAACAATCAGGTTCTCGTCAGGGACAATACCTTTGATAGCAGTGACAATGAACTTGTCCTTTATTTTGGTTTTCAGCTTTTTCAGGTGGCTTTTCAGATAAGGAGAGGGGGTAACAAATATCAGAGTATCCGATTCCTTTACCACCTTGTTAATATCTGATGAAAAGTTGATGTTCTTTATTTCAAAGCGCACACTTGTCAGATAAGCCGGATTATGTCCCAAACGCTTGAATTCTTCAATTCGGTCATCGCGGCGCATATACCAGTTGATTGATTCAGCCTGAGCCAAGACTATTTTTGCAATAGCCGTGGCCCAGCTACCACCACCCATTATCGCTATTTTACCGGGCAATTTCATGCTTATTATTTATGATGGATAATTGACAATTGGAATAATTCTCAATCTTTAAATTCTCAATTCTCAATTTTCGCAATCCATCCGGCAACTTCGTCCACCGTAGGATTGGTCAGTTCCAATTTATATTTTTTGTTGATTCCGCAAATGTCCATATGCAACTTCTGCGGATTCACTTCTTTCATATCGCTCACCAGGTTATAGCCTGCTTTCTGAATGACAGGAACCCAGTCTTCTGAAATTCCCAATTCCATAAATTTGGCAGGAGTGTCTTTCGGAGTAACCTTTTCGGGACGCATCTGGGGGAAGAACAATACTTCCTGAATGGTAGACTGCCCGGTCATCAGCATCGTCAGACGGTCCATACCGATACCCATCCCCGAAGTGGGGGGCATACCATATTCCAACGCACGGACAAAGTCCTTGTCAATAATCATCGCTTCGTCATCTCCCTTTTCGCTCAGTCTCATTTGTTCTTCGAAGCGTTCCAACTGATCAATAGGGTCATTCAGTTCAGAGTATGCGTTACACAGTTCCTTGCCGTTTACCATCAGTTCGAAGCGCTCTGTCAAATCCGGATTGCTGCGGTGTATTTTTGTCAGCGGAGACATTTCTTTCGGATAGTCGGTGATGAAAGTAGGCTGGATGTAAGTACCTTCACAGAATTCTCCGAAGATTTCATCAATCAGCTTGCCTTTACCCATTGTATCGTCAATTTCCATGTTCAGTTTCTGACAAACTTCGCGTATCTGTTCTTCGTTCATGCCTGTCAGGTCATAGCCGGTGTGTTCCTTGATGGAATCCAGCATAGTGACACGCTTGTACGGGGCTTTGAAATCAATAATGTTGTCGCCTACCTTTACCTGAGTGGTTCCATTTACATCCAGACAGATTTTTTCAATCATCTTTTCTGTAAATTCCATCATCCAGTTATAGTCCTTATAGGCTACGTATATCTCCATGCAGGTGAATTCCGGATTGTGTGTGCGGTCCATTCCTTCGTTACGGAAGTTCTTGCCTATTTCATACACACCTTCGAAACCACCTACGATAAGTCTTTTCAAGTACAATTCGCTGGCGATGCGCATATACAGCGGCATGTCCAGTGCGTTGTGATGGGTAATGAACGGACGTGCGGCTGCTCCGCCGGCAATGGATTGCAGAATCGGAGTTTCTACTTCCATATAACCTTTTGAGTTGAAATATTCACGCATAGAGCTGAATACCTTGCTGCGTTTGATGAAGATGTCTTTTATCTCCTCGTTTACGGCTAAATCCACATAACGCTGGCGGTAACGCAGTTCGGGATCTTCAAACTTATCGTAAGCGACCCCATCCTTATATTTTACAATAGGAAGTGGTTTGATAGACTTGGACAGTACGGTCAGTTTTTTAGCGTGGATACTGATTTCACCCATCTGGGTTCTGAATACGAATCCTTCTATACCGACGAAGTCACCAAGGTCCAGCAGACGTTTGAACACTGTGTTGTACAATTCTTTATTTTCATCCGGACAGATGTCGTCACGAGTGATATATACCTGGATACGGCCTTTTGAGTCTTGTAATTCGATGAATGAAGCTTTACCCATCACACGGCGGCTCATCATACGTCCGGCTACCGATACTTTGCGAGGTTCCTCATCATCTTTGAACTCAGCTTTTATATCTGTAGAAAATGCATTGGTTACATACTCAGCTGCGGGGTATGGCTCGATGCCCATAGCGCGCAATTCATTCAGACTGTTTCGTCTGATAATCTCCTGTTCACTTAGTTCTAATACGTTCATCCTGTTAAAACATTAACTCAATTTGTTGGCAAAAATACGAAAGATTTTGCAAAGTACCTCATTAAGACGTGTTTTTATTTCGATAAAGCCTGTTCTTGAGCCAGTTCGCATACCATAGATATCATGAACAGTACACCGATTGCACCGCAAGCAATAATTAAGGCGAGATTAATCATACGGGCACGGAAAAGGGTAGAAGTATGCAGATGGGAAGCTGTGTATTCTTTAAAGAACAGATAAAGTCCTGGTACAGCCGAACTTGCCAGCAGAAAATCTTCGGGAATATGGAAAAAGTAAGTTTTGGTGAAACCGATCAGCGCCCAGTGGCAGAGAAACATGACGAGAAAGATATTGACTCGTTTGGAAAATGCCAGCAGCAGTCCGATGGTGAAAACCGCTACCGAACAAGGCATTACAGGTGAGGTCATCATGGGAAAGCTCATCCCCCTTATAATGGAGAAGAGTGGATAGGCCAGTGGCAACATACAAAGCAGGACGGCTAGTGCGGTATGTTTGTGAGTCCGATCAAAAGGGGTGTAGTTTACTTTCAGGTCATAAATCCAGAAGATGGCCATGATTCCCCAAAATCCTGCCAAAGCACTGTTATAACTTCTTGGTTCACAATAAATCATGTAATACACGGCAGCTATCCATACATTCAAGAATATAAGGTATAACTTCATTGCTACCTTTATTTTTTTTGTAGGTTTTTTGAATAGAGAACAGGTTAAAATAATGCCGATAAGGGTAATAATAACTTGATAAATCCACGTACCCGCATTATAATGAGTGATTGTATCCCAAAAAATATTCATCTTCTTGATAAGTTGGTAGTTATTTTGGGTGGCAAAATTACGAAAAAATGATGGAATAGCCTATCTTTGTAGCGAATATATAAAAATAGAGAATAACGATGAAGAAGTTTATGAGTCTGATGTTGCTGGTTTGCGCATGTTTGCTGAGCCAGCCGGTGAAGGCACAACAGGTTACTCCTGATAATGCTGGTTATATAGTAAAGGTAGGGGATATGGCTCCCGATTTTGAAATGGAGCTGGCAGACGGACAGAAAGTAAAACTCTCTGATTTGCGTGGCAAGGTAGTGATGCTTCAGTTCACTGCCAGTTGGTGTGGAGTTTGCCGAAAGGAGATGCCTTTTATTGAAAAAGATATCTGGTTGAAACATAAGGATAATAAAGCGTTTGCTCTCTTTGGAGTGGATCGGGACGAACCTTTGGAAACTGTAGTGGCTTTTGCCAAACGTACCGGCGTGACCTATCCGTTGGCCCTTGATCCGGGGGCTGATATTTTTGCCAGATATGCGGATCGTAAGGCGGGTATCACCCGTAATGTGTTGATTGACAAAGCGGGCAAGATTGTCATGCTGACCCGTTTGTACAATGAAGAGGAATTTTCTTCTTTGTGCAAGAAGATAGATGAAATGTTGGGAGAAAAATAACAGGCAATGAGGGTATCGGTACTATTTGTTACATTTTTATTTTTTGTTCTATCACCGCTTCTGGCAAAGAAAAAGCCTCGTACCGGCAAAGAGTCTTTATTTGGAAAGGAGTATGCCACCTATCAGATTACATCTAATGAATTAAGCGGAGCTTGTTTTTATTTGGTGAGTGGGCACGGAGGTCCTGATCCTGGGGCCATCGGTATCTATCAGGGGCGTCAGTTGCATGAGGATGAGTATGCATACGATATTATTCTGCGGTTGGCACGTGAGTTGTTGTCACGCGGTGCGAAGGTACATATTATCATTCAAGATAAGAAGGATGGTATTCGTGACGGTCATGTCCTGGCAAACAGTAAGCGTGAAACTTGCATGGGAGACCCTATTCCCTTGAATCAGGTGGCTCGTTTGAAGCAACGTTGTGACTGGGTGAATAAACTATATCGGAAGGATAAGAGCAATTACAAACGAGCTGTATTTATTCATGTGGACAGTCGCAGCCAGGGACAGCAGACGGATGTGTTTTTTTATAACGCTCCTAAGAGTATAAAGGGCAAGCGGTTGGCCAACAACTTGCACCGTACCTTTGATAAGAAATATGATAAGCATCAGCCAAACCGTGGTTTTCGCGGGACGGTGAGTGAACGTAATTTGTATGTATTGCGTAATACTACTCCTGTAGCGGTGTTTCTGGAATTGGGAAATATCCGGAACAAGCGTGACCAACAGCGGCTGGTTCTGAAGAATAACCGTCAGGCATTGGCAAATTGGATTGCGGAGGGAATAGTGAAAGATTATAAGCAAGGCAAATAAAGTAGAGGCAGCAGATGGTCTGTTGTTTTGCCAGTTTTGTTGATGGTTGGGCAAGTTATAATCGGCAGAATGTGACAAGTTGTTCGAGTTTGTGGAATTTCGAAATCAAGCCTTGAATACCAAAGTAGTGAAATAAAGAAAGGGAGTGACTCACGATCACTCCCTTTTCTTTTACTTGATTTCAATTTCCTCTTTCATGTCTATCTCCTCACCGTGAACATCGGTGAACCGATATTGCAGGAAGGCCAGACTTTGGTCGGGGATAATCTTTATTCCGAATCCGTACTTCATTTGCCATTTGCGCTTCAGGGAAACCAGTCCCTGGTTCACGTATGCTGCGATGTACGGATGGATGTACAGCGTAAATCTCTTTATCTTCAATTTGTTGACTAGGTAATCAATCTTACTCTCCAAAGTATCCGTGAAAAGGATGGATGGCTTTATGCTACCTTTCCCGAAGCAGGTGGGGCAGGTTTCATTGGTGTTGACATCCATGGCAGGACGCACGCGTTGGCGGGTAATTTGCATCAATCCAAATTTACTGAGGGGCAGAATGTTATGTTTTGCTCTGTCTTTCTGCATGTTTTGGCACATACGTTCGTACAGTTTCTGCCGGTTCTCTGCTAGATTCATGTCAATGAAGTCAACCACGATAATGCCACCCATATCACGCAATCTTAACTGGCGTGCCAGTTCGTCGGCGGCACCCAGGTTTACATCCAGTGCGTTAGCCTCCTGCCCGTTGGCAGATTTGGAGCGGTTTCCGCTATTGACATCCACTACATGAAGCGCTTCTGTGTGTTCAATAATCAGGTAAGCTCCACTCTTATACGAAATGGTTTTTCCGAAAGAGGATTTGATTTGTTTGGTAATACCGAAGTTGTCGAATATGGGAAGCTGACCTTTGTACAGTTTTACGATTTCGGCCCGTTCAGGGGCGATGAGTGATACATAATCCTTAATCTCATGGAACACCGTTTCATCGTTCACATAGATGTTCTCATAAGACGGATTGAAAAGATCGCGCAACATGGCTACCGTGCGGCTGGTCTCTTCGTATACTAATGCCGGCAGTTTGGGAGCCTTCTGTACTTTAGTGATTGTTTCTTCCCAATGTTTCAGCAAGACTTTAAGCTCTGCATCAAGCTCGGCCACCCTTTTGCCTTCCGCTACGGTGCGTACAATCACTCCGAAGTTTTTCGGTTTGATGCTTTGCAATAACTGTTTCAGACGGGCGCGTTCTTCGCTCGATTTAATTTTTTGTGATACCGAAACCTTGTCGTTGAAAGGGATTAATACCAAATAACGTCCGGCGAATGACAATTCGCAGGTTAGTCTGGGCCCCTTGGTCGAGATAGGTTCCTTTACAATCTGCACAATAACTTCCTGACCTTGCTGGAGGGTGGTTGAAACCGTCCCTTCCTTTTCGATATCAGGCAGCATAGTAGCTTTTGTGATGGGAAAAAGTTTTTTACGGTCGCTTAAAACTTGCTTCAGATACTTCTGATAAGAATGAAATTGAGGACCTAGGTCTAGATAATGAAGAAAAGCATCTTTTTCAAAGCCGACATCCACGAAACAGGCATTAAGGCCGGGCATCAGTTTCTTTACCCGTCCCAAATACATATTTCCCACATTGAAGGAAGCACTTCTCCCTTCTTTCTGAAATTCCACCAACGCTTTATCTTCAAGGAGTGCGATGGAAATCTCTTTGGGTTGTACGTCTACTACTAGTTCGCTTGTCACTTTTGTATTCTTAAATTGTTCACTTTCCTCATTAAACAAAGAACAAACCCGAAAGACTTTTGTTGCTTTGCAAGGTTTGTTCTTTATTTGTCGTCACAGACAGACTACAAATTATTTTTTGCTTTTATGTCTGTTCTTTCTTAGTCTTTTTTTACGCTTGTGAGTAGACATTTTGTGTCTTTTCTTCTTCTTTCCGCTTGGCATAGCTTCAAATTTTATGGGTTAATACTCTTGTTTATTATTTCTTTACTGATAATGTAAATGTCTTAGCTGGTTTAAATGCCGGAATATTGTGCTCCGGAATAATGATTGTAGTGTTCTTTGAAATATTGCGAGCAGTCTTCTGAGCTCTTTTCTTTACTACAAAACTTCCAAAACCACGCAGGTACACATTTTCCTCTTTAGACAATGAATCCTTTACTGTATCCATGAAAGCCTCAAGTGTGGTTAACACTGTCACCTTGTCAATACCGGTATTTTTCGTAATTTCGTTTACGATATCTGCTTTAGTCATTTCGCTAAATAATTATTGTTATACTTATATCTTAATTTTTTGGACTGCAAATATATAGCTTTTCTCCCTCTTTAAGAAATATATTCAGAATAAATTTCCTAAAAAAAGCATCTTCTTCCATTTTCTTGGTTTACTTTTGCGGAAATATTGCATAGAATGTACTTTTATATAATACTGATATGGAGAATTTTAGCAGAAAATTGATAGATTGGTACAGGGAAAACGGACGTGATTTGCCGTGGAGAAGGACAAAAAATCCTTATTTGATATGGATTTCGGAGATTATTCTACAACAAACCCGTGTGGCTCAGGGATATGATTACTATCAACGTTTCGTGACTCGTTTTCCTGATGTGTTCGCACTGGCTGCAGCCGATGAGGATGAGGTGATGAAATATTGGCAGGGGCTGGGGTACTATTCTCGTGCGAGAAATTTGCATGCTGCGGCCAGAAGGATGGCAGAGGCAGGAGGGTTTCCTGTAACATACGCCGGGGTGCGTGCTTTGAAAGGAGTGGGGGAATATACGGCGGCAGCTATTTGTTCATTTGCTTACGATATGCCATACGCTGTGGTGGATGGTAATGTGTACCGGGTACTGTCCCGCTGGTTGGGCATTGATACTCCCATTGATTCGACGGAAGGAAAGAAACTGTTTGTCCGGATTGCCGATGAGTTGCTGGACTGTGAGTGTCCCGGTCTCTATAACCAGGCTATCATGGATTTTGGAGCTTTGCAGTGTACTCCGGTGGCGCCCGACTGCCTGTTTTGTCCGCTAAGCGATTCTTGTGTGGCGCGCCTGAAGGGGATTGCCAGCTCTTTGCCTGTGAAGCAACATAAAATCAAGGTGACCAATCGTTATTTTAATTATATATATGTACGCATGGGCGCGTATACCTTTATACATAAGCGCAGCGGAAATGATATATGGAAAAATTTGTATGAACCGCCTTTGGTAGAAACAGATCGTGAATGGACGGAAGAGGAACTGTATGCATCGCCACAGTTTCGCGGGATGCTGTCCGGGGGAGAGGAGCCCATAGTGCGGCTGGTGCGGAAAGGGGTGAAGCACGTGTTGTCCCACCGGGTGATTTACGCAAATTTTTATGAAGTGATTCTCCCTGAGAATTCGGCTTCTTTTGCGAAGTATCAGAGAATAAGCGTGGAAGATTTGCATAAATTTGCCGTATCGCGTTTGGTGAATCAGTTTTTTTCGCTAATTTTGGAGCCTAATAATTAAAAAGGAATAATAGAATGTCAGTAAATAAAGTCATTTTGATTGGAAATGTAGGAAAGGACCCTGATGTGAGATATTTGGATACCGGCATTGCTGTTGCCACTTTCTCGTTGGCTACCACCGATCGTGCCTATACGTTGCAGAATGGAACACAGGTTCCCGAACGTACGGAATGGCATAATATCGTGTTATGGAGAGGGCTGGCTCAAACTGCGGAAAAATATGTCCGTAAGGGCGACAAACTCTACATAGAAGGAAAAATCCGTAGCCGTTCATACGATGATCAGAATGGCATAAAACGCACCATTGTCGAGATTTTTGCTGATAATATGGAGATGTTGACCCCGCGTAACGCCTCACAGCAACCGGGTACGGGATATGTGCAGGCACAAGCGGTATCCCGGCAGCAGATGTCTGCACAAGTAGCTCCGCAACAACAGCAAACTTCGGATAATAGCCTGACAGACGATTTACCTTTTTAAGTAAGAGAACTTGATGTTTAACTAAAACCAGATTCCTTGGACCCTGACTCGTATTTATGCCGCTTGGCGGATTTATTTGACGGTGTAACCGTAACGGCTCCTACCATAGGAGCCATCATAGCTATCTTATTAGCTGTTTTATTGTTGTATGCCTCAGGCTTTGTGTCTGCTTCGGAAATAGCTTTCTTTTCCCTTTCACCTGTTGATTTAAGTGAGATAGAGGAAGGAAAACATACTTCGGACAGGCGTATCAGCGCCCTGCTGAATGATTCCGAACGCTTGTTAGCGACTATTCTTATCTCTAATAATTTTGTCAATGTAACCATTATCATGCTGTGCAATTATTTTTTTGCCAGCACCATACACTTTGGAAATTCCGTGATTCTGGAATTCCTGCTAATAACGGTTGTCCTTACTTTTCTGCTATTGCTTTTCGGTGAAATCATGCCTAAAATTTATTCGGCACAGAACACGTTGAAGTTTTGCCGTAAGGCAGCTCCTGCCATTTCTTTTTTAAAGAAATTCTTTTCACCTTTGTCGGCATTGCTGGTCCGTTCTTCCTTTTTGGTGAACAGATGTGTGGCAAAAAGGAATTATAATATTTCTGTCGACGAGCTTTCACAGGCTTTGGAATTGACGGACAAGAGTGAGATTTCAGAGGAAAGCAATATTCTAGAAGGTATTATCCGTTTTGGTGAGGAAACGGCCAAGGAAGTGATGACTTCCCGGCTGGATATGGTGGACTTGGAAATCAATACCCCTTATTCCGAAGTGTTGAAATGCATTGTGGAAAATGCCTATTCCCGTATTCCGGTATATGCCGAATCGCGGGATAATATAAAGGGGATTCTTTATATAAAGGATTTGCTTCCTCATTTGGGCAAAGGCGACAACTTTCGTTGGCAAACATTGGTCCGTCCCGCTTACTTTGTGCCTGAAACAAAGATGATTGATGACCTTTTGCGTGATTTTCAGGCAAACAAGATCCATATTGCCATCGTTGTCGATGAGTTTGGAGGTACTTCGGGTATTGTTACAATGGAGGATATCATCGAGGAGATTGTGGGAGAGATTAATGATGAATACGATGATGAAGAGCGTACGTATGTGAAACTGAATGACCGTACCTATATATTCGAGGCAAAAACCTTACTGTCCGATTTTTATAAAATTATGAAAGCTGATCCCGCTCTTTTCGAGAAAGTGGAAGGAGATGCGGACACTTTGGCCGGTTTGTTGCTGGAAATAAAAGGGGAGTTTCCTGTATTGCACGAGCGGTTGGATTACGGGAATTATCATTTTGAGGTACTTGAAATGAATACGCGCCGCATTTTGAAAGTAAAAGTTATCATTGACCCTTCCCACTCCATGGAAATGGAAGAAGGAAAGAAATAGATTTTATCATGCCTTTATACCGTACTTATAGCGAAGGGGAATTTCTGCTTGGAATATGGAAGTCTGATGAAACAACGGAACAACTGCTGGCATCGTTGGAGCATAAAGACTGGTATAGGGAGAAACTGGCTGTTTTTTCCGAAAAACGGAAGCATGAATGGTTGTCGGTACGTGTGCTGCTGAAGGCTTTGTGTGGAGAAGAAAAGGAGATAGCTTATTACTCTTCGGGAAGGCCTTATCTAAAGGATGGAAGCCGGTATATCAGCATCTCGCATACTCGCGGTTATGTAGCGGTGGCGCTTCATTCTTCCTGTGAGGTGGGAATGGATATAGAGCAGTATGGAACCAGAGTGCGGAAAGTAGCTTCCCGTTTTATTCGTTCCGATGAAGAGTCCACAATGATGGAAGGAGATGAAGTTTATGCTTTGTTGCTCCATTGGTCGGCCAAGGAGGCACTGTTCAAACTGATGGGAGTAGAGGAGGTGGATTTCATTCGTCATCTTCGTATTTTTCCTTTCAGCCTGTCGGAAGAGGGGGAGTTCGAGGCATGCGAATATCGTACAGGCCGGCAGGGACGTTACCGGGTCCGTTATGTCACTCATCCCGATTTTGTATTGACTTGGATTATAAAATAATGCTCAGGCGAATCACTTCGGCTGAGCATTCCAAATAAACTTGGCAGAGTTTACTTTAAAATAAATGTTCTTTTTACCTGATACTCTTTTCCGGACAGTGAAACGGAGAAAATAGCGGATGTGATTAAAGGCATCCCTTACGTTCAGTGTTCCAAGCTCTTTCCTCGAAAGCTTCAGATTTGATAAATGCACAGGCAGGTCTTCTGACTCGTTTCCGCTATAAGCACCTTCCCGGAAATTATCCCAGTGGTTATTGGCATTTTGCTTATGCGTTTAGTGAAACATACAGCAGCGGGACTGTTCAGGATTCTCACCTTGATTCCCTTTTAATCATTCACCTCGGAGGGGAGATAAATGAACCGATGCACCGCAAAGATACAGTTTATATTTAAGAAAACAATTATCTTTCTTTATTTTTTAGAGCCTGTTTAAATTTTGAAGAAAATTTAGAAACAGGTGCTTGTCATCTTCTCATTCTTTACTCAGTGTAAATATGAATTCCAGACCTCCACCGGGGGTGTTCTTGGCGAAAATGGTTCCTCCATGCAGAATGACAGCGTTTTTCACAATGGCCAGTCCCAGGCCTGTGCCGCCCAGTTTGCGTGAACGTCCTTTGTCCACCCGGTAGAAACGCTCGAACAAACGGCTTAGATGTTCGGGATCTACTCCTACGCCTGTGTCCGAGAAACTGAAATAGTAAAAACGTTCGTCTTCACGGAAACAGCGGATGGTTACGGAAATATGACTTCCTGCGTATGCAATGGCGTTGTCCGTCAGATTCCGGAAGATGGAATATAGCAGGGAAGAATTGCCTTGTACGGTCAGTCTTTCAGGCAGCATATTGTGGGCAGTGATCTGCTTTTCTTCCAGTTCCAAAGTTACTTCGTTCAGGATATTCCGCATCATGGTGGTGAGGTTTACCGGTTCTGTCTCGATCATGTTCGGAGCTTCTTCCATGCGGGTAAGTACGGAGATATCCCGTAACAGATGTGCCAGCCGGTTACTTTGTGCATAGCTTCTCTCCAAAAAAGCATTGATTTTCTCACGGGGCAGGGTAGGGTTGTTTACTATGGTTTCCAGATATCCCTGTATGCTGCTTACAGGGGTTTTCAATTCGTGGGCAATGTTCTGTGTCAGCTGTTTTTTCAGAAGTGCTTGCTCCTTTTCCTGAGTGATGTCATTGATGGAGATTTCAAAGCTGTCATCTTGAAAGATAATGCACTCCACGGCAAAGATACGTCCGTTTTTGTCTATGTTTAATGACATCCGTTTCTCTCCTTTGCCGATACTGCGTTCCTTGTTTTTTGTAATGAAACGGGTGATGGGCTGCAATTCGGGGATGGAGAAGATTTCTTCCGTAGAACTCAGATTTTTGTCTGAGATAAGGTTGGCATATTGTGTGAACAGGTTATTTACCAGAATCTCTTCTTTGCGGTGGTTGAATACGCCTAAACCTTCGTGCGAGATTTGGAGATGGGTGATCAGTTTCTCGCGTTCGATATATAAATCTTCTTTTGCCTGATGCAGACGTTTGTAAATTTGGATGATATGTTGGGATATCTCGCCCAGTTCGTTTTTGGGAAAGGTATCCTGCATATCAGTGTCTATCGGTTCATTGCGGTCGGCTTTCATGGCGAATTGTTGCAATTTGGTGATAGACATTCCCAATTTATGTGTGAACCGGTAGAATATAATTATTAATATCAGGCTGATTATCAGTGTAAACCATACATAATGGGAGTCTGCTTTCAAGTGTCTCATCAGACTGACATTATAGGGAAGGGCCGAACGAATGATATAGTCCAGGTTAGGATAATACTTGGCCGAATAGAAAAATTCACCGCCCAGGCTTTCCGATTGTCTGTTAATGGAATAGCCGCTGCCATAAGTGATGGCTTCTTTTATTTCCTGACGGTTATGGTGGTTCTCGAAGTGGCTGGGATCTTTTTCCAGATTGTCATAAATTACAGTACCATTCTTGTTGATCAGTGTCACACGTAGATCTTCAAAGGTGTGTTCGCATACATAGTCGTCCAATTGTTGAATATTCAGCGTATCCCTGCCACGGAGAAAATCATTCAGGCGGTCGTTGTAATTCTGGAGTTGTGTGTTCAGCAGCTCTATTTTGTATTCCTTCTCCCTGCGATATTGGAATGCCATGAAACAGATGGCGAATGCTATGAATAAGGAGATTACCGACAAGAATAGTTTCTTGTTGAATGACAGGACGTGGCTGGATAATTCAATAGTCATGGAAAGGTACAGGTTAGGTTATTCGCATTCAAAACAGTATCCGTATCCTAGGCGGGTGACGATGCATTTTCCGTATTCGCCTATTTTCTTACGCAGGCGAGTAATGTTGACGTCAATGGTACGGTCCAGCACATAGACTTCCTCTTGCCATACTTTAGCCAGAATATCTTCGCGTGAGAATACGCGGCCTTTGTTTTGTAACAACAGCAACAGGATTTCGAATTCTTTTTTTGTCAGGGAAATTTCTATACCGTCTATGCTGACTTTCTTCTTGGTGATGTCGACTAAAAGCCCTTTGTATTGCAATTGTTCCTGCACTTCTTTTCCCTGTGTGGGACTGGTACGTCGAAGGACAGCCTTGACGCGTGCTATAACTTCGCGCAGTGAAAATGGCTTCGAGATATAGTCGTCGGCTCCCAGGTTGAATCCTGTCACAGTATCGTTTTCAGTATCTTTAGCAGTGATGAATATAATGGGAATAGAAGCGGTAGCTTTATTCTTTTTCAGCATGTTCGCCATTTTGAATCCTGAAATTTCTCCCATCATCACATCCAGCAACAGTAAGTCGTATTGGGTCAGTTCCATCTTCAGGGCTTCTTCGGCGGAGTTTGCTGTATCCACAAAATACCCTTCGTTTTCTAAATTGAATTTAAGAATCTCGCATAGATCTTCTTCATCGTCAACTACTAAAATGCGGTAATCGTTCATATATCCATCTTTTTAATACTACAAAACTAATCTTTTCTGATCAGCATTGCAAAGATGGAGCATTTTTATTACTATTTGATGAAACAAATATTACAAAAAGATTACATGTTATAAAATCGTTAAGTTTTCATTGCAGATTACACCATTTTAATGATTCTGTAATCATCCCGCCGGATAATAATTGGAACGCAATAAATTATGATTTCGTAAACTCTCCGGCTACTGGAATACTCATTTGGTAACGTATTTCTCTTTCACTTTTTCCGTGTCCCAAAAGGAACATCAGTTTGGTTAGAACGGATTCCACCGTACTGTCGTAGCCGCTGATGACCCCTGCGTCCAGCAGATGGAGTCCGGTTTCATATCTTCCCATTTCCACTGTTCCGGTAGAGCATTGGGAGATGTTGACAATGATGATTCCCCGTGAAGTGGCATCCCTTAGAAGTTCGATGAACCATGGCTTTTGCGGAGCGTTGCCCGAACCGTAGGTTTTTAATACCACTGCGCGTAATCCCGGTGTATGCAGGATATTGCTGATCATGTTTTCCTGGATGCCCGGGAAAAGGGTCAGTATAATTACATTGGTATCATAAAGATAGTGTGGTTTTAATGGCAGATTGGGATCGGCTTTGTGAATACGGTCATATTCATATTTTATGTGGATGCCTGCTGTCGCCAGCGAAGGGAAATTGTATGAACGGAACGCATTGAAATTCTCCGCATTTATTTTTGTGGTACGGTTTCCGCGCAACAGATGGTTTTCGAAGAAGATGCATACTTCGGGTACAATAGCAGTGCCGTTCGGATGTTTGGCAGCGGCTATTTCTATGGAAGTGATCAGATTTTCCTTTCCATCGGTGCGCAACATGCCGATGGGCAGCTGGCTGCCAGTCAGGATAACCGGCTTGCTCAGGTTTTCCAGCATGAAGCTGAGCGCTGAAGCGGTGTATGCCATGGTGTCTGTACCGTGCAGAATGACGAACCCGTCAAAATTATCATAATTGTATTTGATGATCTTGACTAACTTGGCCCACAAGGCAGGTTCCATATCCGAAGAGTCAATGGGGGGATTGAATTGGTAAGAGGAGATGCGATAGTTGAACCGCTTCAATTCGGGAACATTGTCTTGTAACTGGTCGAAATTAAAGGCTTCTAGTGCACCTGTCTCAGGATTTTCAATCATGCCGATCGTACCGCCTGTGTATATTAGCAAAACGGAAGGATATTCACTCTGTATCATGCGCTTCTCTTGTTTAATTTTGGCACAAAGATAGTAATTATGTATAAGTATGACAAAAATAAGAGGGAAAAATAACAAAATGTTTTCTCTATGGACCGAGGCTGGTTTTCCCGGATAGGGTGGGTGGAAGATATGGAAAGATTACGTGTAAGATTATATATCTTATGCTTGTAAGATATATAATCTTATGCCTGCAAGGTACTGTATCTTTCACCTTCATCGTACTGGCCTTTCAGGTGAGCTTTGAAGAGGAGGGCATTATGAGTGAATGCCGTAAACGCAGATGCAGACGCAGCAGACGCAGGCCCTTTTTTCTCACACACGTGCGCGTATAATACAAGGTGGGGAAATAGAATAAACTACCGTAAGGTGGAAGACCCTATTTTAGAGAAAATGAACTTTGAATCTGAAACTTGTACTTTCAACCGACAATAAAAGAGTCGTATTCACTCTACATTTGAATAAGGATACAACTTTTTTATGTTGTTCAGTTACAATCTGTATCTTTTTCAGAGCGTTCATCTTCGTTTTGACCTCCCTCTCTGATGACAGTTAAAACAGGTTATTAAAAATAGATACACATTTACATATATAATGTACGCGCACGTGTGTGAGAAAAAAGGGCCTGCGTCTGCTGCGTCTGCGTCTGCGTTTACGGGTTGTGGAAGATCAGTTTTTCAAAGCTTCCAGCAGCTTGTCTGCCGCTTTTTCCGCATTCCCGTTTTCCTCGTCCAATAAGGTCACGAATTTACTGCCGATGATGGCTCCTGCGGCATGAGCGGATGCGGTTTCGAAGGTTTGTTTATTGGAAATTCCGAAACCTATCATGCGGGGATTGCGTAAATTCATGTCGGCGATGCGTTGGAAATAGGCTTGTTTCTGTGCGTTGAAATCTTTTTGAGCACCGGTGATAGCGGCGGAAGATACCATATAGATAAAACCGTCGGTGTGTTCATCAATCAGGCGGATACGTTCTTCGCTGGTTTCCGGAGTGATGAGCATGATGATTCTCACATCCTGTTCCTCGGCTATGGAACGATATTCCTCCATATAATCTTTGAAAGGCAAGTCGGGGATAATCACCCCGTCGATTCCCGTCTCCCGGCAAGTGCGGCAGAAATCCTTGAATCCATATTGCATGATGGGATTGAGATATCCCATCAACACCAGCGGAATCTGTACTTCTTTACGGATATCTTTCAGTTGGTCGAAAAGAAGTTTCAGTGTCATGCCGTTTTTCAAGGCGCGGGTGGCGGCGTGCTGGATAACGGGACCGTCAGCCATCGGGTCACTGAAAGGAATGCCGATTTCAATCATGTTAATCCCTTTTTTCTCCAAGGCTTTGATGGTGCTTGCCGTACCTTCTAAAGTAGGAAAGCCTGCGCAAAAATAAATAGAGAGGATATCTTTTTGCTTGGTACTGAATAATTGGTTGATTCTGTTCATTGTATTTTTTGTTTTAATTGGTTTATAAATGTATGGACGGCGGCGGAGTCTTTCAACCCCGGAGCAGTCTCGAAACCGCTGTTCAGGTCGATACCCGCCCACTGTTCATGTTTGAACTGCAACAGAGAGGAAAGGCTGCCGGGACGGAGGCCGCCACTCAGCAGGAAAGGAGTCTTTGCCTGATAGGCTTGCAGGATATTCCAGTTGAAGGTTTTGCCGGAACCGCCATATCCGGAACAGGCAGTGTCGAAAAGAAAGTAATCGCAAATGCCCTCATAACAGCCGACGGGTCGCAGGTCAATTTCCCGTGCAATGGAAAACACCTTAATGATTCCTAATCCGGCGGCTTTTAATTTGCGGCATTGTTCCGGTGTTTCCCTGCCATGCAACTGGATATGGTGCAGACCGAATTCCTGTGCTTTCAGCAGGATGTTTTCGCTGCTTTCGTTGACGAAGACTCCGATCCGGCGGCATTGTTCCGGCAGGTATTCCGGACAATGCGTCACGTAACGGGCGGAATGGGGAAAGAAAATGAATCCCATCCAGTCTGCTCCGGCTTGCTCTATGGCGCGTATGTTTTCGGGCTCGCGCATACCGCATACTTTGACAATCATGGTTGCTGTTTTCTTTATTCACCACAGATTACACGGATTACACAGATTAACCTTCGATTTAATAATCTGTGTAATCTGTGGTGAATATTAACATACTTCTAGTTGGGTTATAAATTCTTTTAAAGCTTCTCCCGGCTCGGGTGTTTTCATAAAGTTTTCCCCTATCAGGAAACCACGGAAACCGGCAGCCCGAAGTTGTTTTACCGTTTCGGGGCTGGAGATACCGCTTTCAGAGACCCAGAGCATTTCTTTGGGTAGTTTTTCCGCCAGACGGAAAGAGTTCTCCACATCGGTGTGAAAAGTGCCCAGATTACGGTTGTTTACGCCTACCATGTCGATGTTCTCGTTTACATACTCCAGTTCTTGCTCGTTATGTATTTCCAATAGGACTTCCAGTTCCAGTTCATGAGCTTTGACCGCCAGGGCTTTGCATTGCTCTTTCTTCAAAGCGGCGGCTATAAGAAGGATAGCGTCCGCTCCTACGATGCGTGCCTGATAAAGTTGGTATTCATCTATAATGAAATCTTTCCTTAGAATGGGAAGTTGCACGTGGGGGCGTGCCGAACGGATATCTTTCAGAGTGCCGCCGAAGTATTTTTCATCGGTGAGGATGGAAAGTGCGGAGGCTCCGGCCGCCTCGTAAGCGGGAGGAATAGTATCTGCCTGTGCGTCTTCTTTTATCCATCCTTTGGAGGGGGAGCGACGCTTGAACTCGGAGATGATGCCGTAAGGAGAAGAGGCAAGACTGGCACGCATACTGATACGTGGCATGGGTTCGTTACAATTGTTTATCAGCATTTCTTTGCTGATGGCAGCCTTTTGCAGTTCGATCTCGATCTGCTTGCAGGCGATGATTTCTGTTAATATATCTGTCATTGTATGAGGCGTTTGGTAGTGGAATACTGGGTGTGTAATCAACTGTTCAGTTCCACAAATTTTTTCAATGTATTCAATGCTTTTCCGCTTTCCAATGATTCACGGGCGATGGCCACGCATTCTTCTATCGGTTTGGCCGGTTCCATGGCTTGTATGGCAAAAGAAGCATTAATCAGCACACAGTCTGTCTGGGCTTTGGTGGCTTTGTTCTCCAGTACGTTATTGAAGATTTTTGACGCTTCTTCGGGAGTGTTCCCACCATAGAGCTCTTCTTGTCTGGCAAGGGAGAAACCCAGTTCGGATGGCTTGTAGATGGTTTCGTAGCGATTGGTCATCACTTTGAATTCATCGGTCAGTGAGATTTCGTCGTAACCGTCCAGGTTGTTTACTACGGCAAAGCCAATGCCTAGTTTCTGGAATACGTTGGTGTAAAGGCGCATTTGCGGCAGATCGGCGACCCCTAGAAGTTGGTAAGCCGGAAGACATGGATTAACCAGCGGACCTAGCAGGTTGAATATGGTACGTACTTGCAGTGCTTTGCGGACAGGGCCTACACTTTTCATGGCAGGATTGAACAACTGGGCATGCATATAGACCATTCCACATTCTTCCATAGAACGGGTCAGCTTATCCGGATTATTAGTGAATTTTACGCCGTGTTGTTCGATGACATTGCTGGCTCCGCTGACGGAAGTCGCGCCATAGTTGCCATGTTTGGCAACATGATATCCGGCTCCCGCTACAATGAAGCAGGCGCAAGTAGAGATGTTGAAGGTATTTTTTCCATCACCGCCTGTACCTACAATATCAATAGGGGTGTAAGCGGAAAAGTCTATAGGTATGCGGGTGGTGAGCAATGCTTCACGGAAACCTATCAATTCTTCTACTTTGATGCCGCGCATTTGGAAAACGGTCAGCAGAGCGGCTATCTGTGCGTCGTTATACATTCCCCGGGTTATGTTGAGCAGCAAATTCTTTGCTTCTTTTCGGGTCAGTTCCTCGTGATTGAAGAGGCGGGATAATATAGCTTTCATATTTATTATGTACGGTTTGGTTTATGCGTTTAGAAAGTTGGCTATCATGGTTTTACCATCGGGGGTTAGTACGGATTCGGGATGAAACTGGATGCCGTGGATATCGTATTCTTTATGTTTCAATGCCATAACGAGACCTTCCCGGCTTACTGCGGTTATTTCAAGGCACTCAGGGAAACCGTCCGTATCTACCACCCATGAGTGATAACGTCCTACCGGCACTTCATCCGGCAGTCCGTTGAAAATGTAATCGGTTTTCTCTCCTTTGTCTTTTAATTGATTCTTTTTAATTGAGATGGGGGTCTGTACGCCATGAAATACTTCGCTCAGATTGGTCAGTTTGCCGCCAAAAGCTTCTCCTATGGCCTGTTCTCCCAAGCATACACCCAGAATCGGTTTCTTGCCGGCATATCTTTTAATTACTTCGAGCAGCAGGCCTGCTTCTGATGGAATACCGGGACCGGGTGAAAGAATGATTTTATCGAATTTTTCCAATTCTTCCAGTTGGAAAGCATCGTTACGTAATACGGTAACTTCGGCTCCCAGTTCTTTTACCAAATGACTCAAGTTGTAGGTAAATGAGTCATAGTTGTCTATAATTACTGTTTTCATGATGATTCGTTTTTACATTTGTTCTGCCAGGATGATTGCTTTTTTAAGTGCTCCCAGTTTGTTGTTTACTTCTTGTAACTCGTACTCTTCATTGCTCTTAGCTACGATGCCGCCACCGGCTTGAAACCATAGTTCGTTGTTGCGGCTGACGAATGTACGAATGGTAATAGCTTGGTTCAATGTGCCGTTCAGCCCGATAAATCCGATGCAACCTCCATAGGCTCCACGGCTGTGAGGTTCGTATTCGCTGATCAGTTGCATGGCTTTTACCTTCGGAGCGCCACTCAGAGTTCCGGCCGGGAAAGTATCAATAAATGCTTTGATGGGATTGGCTTTGGGGTTCAGTTCGCCACTGACCCGGCTTACCAGATGAATGACGTGGCTGTAATATTGAGCTTCTTTGTAAAATTCTACTTGTACATCGTGACAATTGCGGCTCAAGTCATTGCGTGCCAGATCTACCAGCATTACGTGTTCTGCATTTTCTTTGGGATCAGCCAATAGGTTGGCGGTGAGTTCAGCATCTATTTTCTTGTCTCCGTTGCGGCGGGTGGTTCCGGCGATAGGGTCGATGGTGGCACGTCCGTTTTCTATTTTACAGTGGGTCTCGGGAGAGGAACCGAAAATACGGAAGCCCCCGAAATCGAAGTAAAATAAGTAGGGGGACGGGTTGATGCTGCGTAAAGCACGGTAAAGTTTGAAATCATCTCCTTCGTAACGTTGGATAAAACGGCGTGAAAGGACGATTTGGAAAACATCACCGCGCATACAGTGGGCAATGCCTTTGCGGATGTTCGCCTTATGCTCTTCATCGGTCAGGGTGCTGGTAGTTTCGCCCACGGCACGGAAGTCGTAAGTGGTATAGTTACGGTTGTGGATTGCTTTTTCCACATAATCCAGATGGCTGTCCTCACCGTCCTGCAACATTTCCAGTAATAACATTTCATTGCGGAAGTCATTGAAGACGATCAGGTATTTATATAAGATATACAACATATCCGGAGCATCGTTCTTAGGGTCACGGCTGTCTTTTACATTGATATGTTCGAAGTAGCGTACGGCATTGAACGTGGTATAACCATACAGTCCGCAGTAGTTGTTGTATTCTCCGCTTACCTTGAAACGATTCAGAAAATCGGAGATCGCATGGTCTGCCCGGAAATGTTCGGTGATGGGATGTTCTTCCATGCTGCCGTCAGGGTAGGTGGCAGTGGCTATGCCATGGTTGATTCCGATGCTGGCTACAGGATTCAGTCCGATGAAAGAACGGTTGTTCTCACTTCCATGATAGTCGGAACTTTCCATCAGCGCACTCTGTGGGAAAATGTCGCGTACTTTCAGATAAGTACTGACCGGTGTATGTAGGTCACCCAGTATGGTTTTGTATCGGGTGGTATAGGTAAAAGTTTTCATTGTTTCTTTTCTGTTTATAGTTGTCCGTATAAGATTTTTACTCTCGTGGGTTTCTATGTGTTATTGCAGGGAGGCCCTTGTGCTGGATTCTTTCAAGTAGGTTTCAATATCCTTATCTCCGCGTCCTGATACGGTGAGAACCACTATATCCGTTGGCTTGAATCTCATTTTGTCCAGTGCTCCCAATGCATGAGCCGATTCCAATGCAGGAATAATACCTTCCAGCCGGGTCAGTTCAAATGCGGCACGGATGGCTTCATCATCGTTTATGGCGAGTACCAAAGCGCGTTGCTGTTTGGCTAGATTGGCATGCATGGGGCCTATGCCCGGATAATCCAGACCGGCAGAGATGGAGTAAGGTTCCTCTATTTGTCCGTCCTCGTTTTGGATAACCAAAGTCTTTGCTCCGTGGATAATTCCCATTTTCCCCAGTTGGATGGTAGCGGCCGAGAAACCGGTGTCTATGCCTTTGCCTCCTGCTTCGGCCAGGACAATCTGCACACGTTCATCATCTATATAGTGATAAATGGTTCCTGCCGCATTGCTTCCTCCTCCTACACAAGCCATCAAGTAATCGGGATATTCCCTTCCTTCCTGTTCTTTCAGCTGCTTTTTGATTTCTTCGCTGATAACGGATTGCAGACGTGCCACCATATCAGGGTAGGGATGAGGGCCTACGGTAGAGCCGATGACATAGTAAGTATCTGCAGGGTGGCAACACCAATCGCGGATGGCTTCGTTTGTAGCATCTTTCAGTGTCATGTTGCCGGAAGTGACCGGGCGGACTTCGGCTCCCAGCATTTTCATCTTTTCTACATTGATATGCTGGCGTTCTACATCGGTCTTGCCCATGTAAACAATGCATTGCATGTTCATCAAAGCGCATACCGTGGCGGTGGCCACACCATGCTGTCCAGCTCCGGTTTCTGCAATGATACGTTTTTTCCCCATACGTTTTGCCAGTAACACCTGGCCGATGGCATTGTTGATTTTGTGTGCTCCGGTGTGGTTCAAATCTTCACGTTTCAGGTAGATTTTACAGCCGTATTGTTCGCTTAGCCGGTTTGCCAGGTATAGAGGTGAAGGGCGTCCCACATAGTCGTGTAGTAACTGGTGGAATTCTTTTTTGAATCCTTCACTTTCCAATACTTTGGAATAGGCATTTTTTAACTCTTCCACACAGCGATGAAGGATTTCGGGAATATAGGCCCCGCCAAATTCGCCATAATAACCTTCTTTGTTTACCTGATAAGTTTTCATTGTCGTTCTATATTAAATTTTGATTGTTAATTGCACTAACGAAAAAAGGCCTGTCGTAAGTACGACAGGCCTTCAGTTTGAATATCCTTATTAGAATGTCAGGTATATATACATGGTCTGGTTCCCTTACGACTTGTTTAGTTGTAAGAAACGCCACCAATATGTATTTACCATGATTCTATTCATAAAATCTGTTTTTATTTTGGGGCAAATGTAAGCGTTTTGTTTTAAACTCCAAAGAAAAACTTACTTTTTTTTTATTTATTTGCAGCCTCGTGTATTTTCCCTTTCACTTCTTCCACTTTCTCACCTACTTTTCCGGCTACTTCACTGCTTACTTGTTCTGCTTTATGTTTTGCATGATGAGCCAGGTCTTTTGCATCTTCTTGTAAGTCCTGAATGGCATCATACACGTCTCTTCTCAATTTGCGGCCTCTGTTGCTGTGCGCAAAACAACTTAATGCACTGCCGACCAGCGCTCCTAGTGCCAGTCCGGCAAAGAATTTTCCATTATTCATAATCTTATTACTTTAAATTGGTTTTATGAATGAACATTTCGGGTGGCGGAATGGTTTTAATACATCAGTTAATAAATCATTAAAATGAAGTGTATGAAACGTAAACTTTGGATAAGGATAGGTGCCGTGTTGTTGGCAGGATTGCTGTTATGGTGGCTCTTTTGGGCTATTTTGATCGATGAGGACGAGAATGAACAAAGTCTGCCTGAAACAGAACAGATAGAGTGATTTGCCATATGATAAAAGGATGATCTTCAGGCATGGGTACGAAAGAACATATTGGAATAGTCGGTAGAATATTCTGTTTGCTAAAGTCTATAGAACAATAGAATGTAGTTCTAAGCTTATGACAGGAAAATCTGTTCCGGCTTTCTTCTTTTGTTCTTCTGTCTGAAAAATTAATATCCATTTTGCATCTGTCTTCTCAGAAATAATCAGTATATTCGCTTCATTAACCAATTAGACATGATTGAATATGAAAACAATGAATTATTCTATAATCAGATGTATCTGTGCATTGGTCATCGGTGTGTTGCTGGTGGCATGGCCTGAAGCTGCCATTCTTTATCTGGTTATTACAATCGGTGTCCTGTTTCTAGTACCGGGACTCTTTTCTGTATTTGGGTATTTGATTCGTGGCAAGCAGGATGGCAGCAGTTTCCCTATTGCCGGGCTTGGTAGCCTTTTGTTCGGATTATGGTTGATGATTATGCCGGCATTTTTTGTCGGTATTCTGATGTATGTGCTGGGTGCTGTTTTGGTACTGGCGGGAATCAGTCAGATTGTGAATTTGTCTGCTGCGCGTAGTTGGACGGTGGTACCGGGAGGTTTCTTTGTGATACCTGTATTGGTGCTGATTGCAGGTATTGTGGTATTATTTAATCCATTTACGGCGGCGGCTGTTCCATTCATCATTCTGGGAGTGAGCAGCATTGTATACGGACTGTCCGATTTGATAAACATCATCCGCTTCCGTCAGAAGAAAGAACCGGGTATGCCTGAAATAGAGGATATTACTCCTATAGAAGAGATAAAAGACTAATCCGATTGATATGAAAATACGAGGGGGCTATATTTTATATCTTTTGATTTTATGTGCGGTTGTAGGTTGTAAGGGAACTTCTTCACCTTCCACCGCATCCGAAACGGATAAGTATGCTGGGACATGTGAGGGGAAAAAGCGAAAGCTATTTTGTGGGTGGATTATAAAAGAGGACGTAAGATAGCGGACGGGACTCCGATAAGAACGGTAAAAGTCTATGCGGATGTTCATGCCGATGGAAGTCTGAAAGTGCTTTCTTGGTGTAAAAAGCAGCCGATGAAGGTAGAAAATTACTTATTGAAAAGGGTGGCAGTTTACCGGATCAGGAAAGAAATGTTCGAAGGGGGGTATCTGAAACCGGGAGAACAGTATTTGCAGTTGCGCTATCTGCCGGGAGAGGTGAAATAATATGTTGTAGGAAGCATTGAAATTCGTAGAAAAAGGTTTTTGTTTCTTTTATATTTCGTATCTTTGTGTAACACAAATTGTTAGAAATATGAAGAAACAAATCTTATTGTCTTGTGCATTTGCCTGGGCTGTGATGGCAGGTGCTGAAACGATTGACATTACTACTTTCCGTTATGCCGGCCCCTACGTTGTACAGGCCCCTTTTCAGGTGGACAGCGTGGATGTGAATTCAAAGACTTTTGTATCCGGACGTTTGTTAGATACTCATCTTTCTGTGGACGTACTGCAGCAGGGAACTTTATTTACAGGCGGAGTTTTGCCGGGAAGTGACTCGGGATATGCCTTGCACATGGTGGGCTTTGTGTTGGAGAATACTCGTTATGCTACGGCCAAGTTGAAGATTGACGGTCTGAAAAAATACCAACTTTATGTAGATGGGAAAAAGCAGGAAGGGACTGAACTCGCTTTGGAGCCGGCCACCCATTCTGTAGTTGTTAAATATCTTTCTGAAACAGGGAAAACAGATTCCTTGAAAGTGAGTGTGGATACGGATCAAGAGGGAAGCATTTCACTTAAGCAAGATAACAAAAAGCTATATACTTTGGCGGATGTGTTGCATGGAACTCGTTTTGCCGGAGTAGGACTTTCTCCTGATGGCAGATATCTGATTACTAATTATCGTACGACTTGTGTAGGTGGCCGGTCGGCCGGCAGTACGCGTATTACTGAACTTGCCAGCGGTAAGGTTTTGGCGGAGCGTACTGAGAATATGCAATGGATGCCTCGTTCTAACCGTTATTATTATACCCGTACAGGAGTGGATGGCAGGCAGCTGATAGTTGTGGATCCACTTACCGGAGTGGAGGCCGTGCTGGTGAATAAATTACCTGACGGGTATTTCCAGTTCGCACCTACGGAAGACTACCTGCTTTTCACCATGACCCAGGAAGGACCGAAAGAACGTAAAGAAATTTATGAGGTACTGGAGCCGGATGACCGCCAGCCGGGATGGCGTAACCGTTCTTATCTGGCTAAATATGATTTGAAGACCGGTTTGTTGCAGCCACTGACTTTCGGTTATCACAATGTCTGGGCTGCCGATATTTCCAATGACGGCCGGTATCTTTTGATGATGACCAGTCAGAGCCGTCTGACCAAGCGTCCTACTACTTTATTCTCACTATATCGGTTGGATATGCAGACTTTACAGGCGGAACTGCTGATAGATAAAGATGGTTTTATCAGTGGAGCCCGTTTTTCACCTGACGGAACGCAGGTATTGGTATCCGGCTCGCCTGAATCGCTGGGTGGAATAGGGAAAAATGTAAAGGAGGGGCAGACTCCGAGTATGACGGACGGTCAGCTTTATTTGCTGAATATAGCTGATAAGAGGGTCACTCCGCTGACGAAAGATTTTAATCCCAGCGTACAGCGTGCCGTGTGGAATAAGGCCGACGGGCAAATATATTTCACGGCCGAGAACCGTGACTGTTACAGTTTGTACCGGATGAATCCCGCTGATGGGAAAATTCTGCAACTGGAGGTTGCAGAAGATTTGGTCAATTCATTCTCATTGGCGCAAAATGCTCCGGTTATGGCCTATTATGGACAAAGCGCCTCAAATTCCGACCGTTTGTACACCATGAATACCAAAAAGATGAAATCATCTTTGTTGGAAGACTTAAGTAAGGACATCTTGAAAGATGTGGAGCTGGGCGAATGCAAGGCTTGGAGTTTTACCAATTCGCGTGGTGATACCATTTACGGCCGTTATTACCTGCCGCCTCATTTTGACGCTAACCGGAAATATCCTATGATTGTGAATTATTATGGTGGGTGCAGTCCGGTCAGCCGTAATTTTGAAAGCCGTTATCCGCATCATGCATACGCGGCATTGGGCTATGTGGTGTATGTGATAGAACCTAGCGGTGCTACCGGTTTCGGACAGGAATTCTCTGCCCGCCACGTCAATACAGCCGGGGAAGGGGTGGCACAGGATATTATAGAAGGTACAAAGCTGTTTTGTAAAGAACATGCTTTTGTCAATGACAAGAAAATAGGCTGTATAGGTGCGTCCTATGGCGGCTTTATGACACAATACCTGCAAACACAGACCGATATTTTTGCAGCGGCCATCTCTCATGCCGGTATCAGTGACCATACCAGTTATTGGGGGGAAGGATATTGGGGATATTCGTATAGTGAAGTTTCCATGGCGGATAGTTATCCGTGGAGCAATCCTGATCTTTTTGTAAAACAAAGCCCGTTGTTCAATGCGGACAAGATACATACGCCTTTGCTGTTCCTGCATGGTGATGCGGATGTGAATGTACCGGTGGGAGAGAGTATTCAGATGTTTACAGCACTGAAATTGCTGGGACGCGAAACAGCTTTTGTGGCGGTAACGGGGCAAGATCATCATATTGTAGACTATGGCAAGAGGATCCAGTGGCAGAATACAATCTTTGCCTGGTTTGCCAAATGGTTGCAGGACGATGCGACTTGGTGGAACGCTATTTATAAGCCGAAAAACTTATAACTTTTATGGTGTAAGAGACTTTGGACATGTGTTTTTACATTGTTAGTATGTATAAGCTTATACGTTAGTATATGTAGGCTTATACGTACTGACGTATGACCTTACACGTACTAACGTGGGCTGAGTCTGTTTTCACTATCCGTTTTCCCTATACTGTTTCGGTGACATTCCTGTATATCTTTTAAAATATTTCCCAAAGAATGAGATATCTGGGAAATTAAGTGAATAGGCTATCTCCTGAATAGTAAGATCGGTGGATTTTAGTTTGGCTTCCGCATCTGTTATCACTAGTTTGGCGATGATATCTGTAACAGTTTTTCCCGTAATCTTATTGACAGTAGTGCTGAGGTGCTGAGGGGATATATGAAGCAGATCGGCATAAAAAGCTACACTCCGTTCTTTCGTATAATGTTTGATGATATATTGGACCAGACGTTTTACAATTTCTTCTCCACGATTGAAAGTACGTGTGGTTACATTGGTGTTCTGATGAATGCTGCCTACACCATGCAATATAGTGAGCAGCATGGTGCTGATTAAGTCTTTATTGGGCTTGGCTCCCATACGTTTCATTTTTATCAGCAACATAAAATAGTCTTGAAACAACTCGGTTATTTCGGGACGCAGAGGAATAATGGGCGTGTCAATCAGGGCTGAAAGATAGTTCATGGTGGAATTGAAGAGGTTTATTCCATTCAGCAACTCTTTGTTGAACCCTATCAGGTACAGACGGCAGTCGGGACTTTGCCGGTGGACATGTACAAAGGTTTCTGGCAAAATAGTGACAATGTCGTTCTTTTGTATCTTGTGTTCAGACAGATGGATCGTTATGTCACATTCACCTCGCAGGCACAGAAGGAACAAGCATCCTTCCATTCGTTGCGGGTAGTGGTAAATACGGCCTAATGATCCTGTCATGTCAATTTCTGCAACGAAATCCTTATTTGATTTAAATAGGTTAATGTCATCTATATACTTCATAAAAATAAAGAAGATTTTGATTATGCACCACAAATATAGGACAGTTAAAGCAGATAACAAAGAAAATGCTTAAAAATAGACTAATATATCTTACTGTTAGCACTTGTACGCCTTTAATAATTATGAGAACTTTGCAGCGGAAACTAATAGTGAAGATTAACAGTATGAAAGGTAAAAATTTGTCTATCATGGCAATGATTGCAGCAGTGTTCTGTTCTTGCGGACAGCAACCTGCACAAGAACGCGGTCCCCGTCCCGTGAAATTGGCGGAAGTGACCTCGTTAAGCAGGATCGAAAAATCGTATTCAGGTGTTGTGTCGCCTGATCAGTTCAGTGACTTGGCCTTTAAAATGTCCGGTCCGCTGGTAGCAATGAATGTACTCGAAGGACAGCGGGTAAAGAAAGGACAGGTAGTGGCCGAAATTGATCCGACAGATTACAAATTGGATTATGACGCTAAGAGGGCTTCATTTCAAAAGGCGGCATCACAGATGCAACGCGCGGAGAAACTATTGGCTAAGAACGCCATTTCCATGCAAGAATTTGAAACGACCCAAGCTTCGTATACCAATGCCAAATCGGCATTTGAAGATGCGCAAAACACATTGAATGACACAAAGCTACGCGCTCCATTTGATGGTTTCATCCAAAAAAAATACGTTGAAAACTATCAGCGTGTACAACCAGGACAAGGAGTAGTGTGTTTGATTAATCCGGCTAAATTGCAAGTGGAGTTCACTATCCCCGAAACGAATATTTCTTATGTAACTTCTCCTTCTACTATTTACGTAGAGTTTGATGCCTATAAAGGAAAATTATTTCAAGCAAAAGTAAAGGAGTATGTAGAGGCTTCTCCCGATGGGGCAGGAGTTCCTGTATTCCTTTACATTGATGATCCGGAATTTGATTTGAAAAAATACAAGGTATCGGTGGGGTTCTCATGTCGTGTTATTGTCAATATTGAGAATGATGTGGTAAAAGAAGGGATTACAGTACCTTTGTCGGCTGTAGTGTTTGACAATACATTGAATAGTAAAAAAGTATTTGTTTATAATCCATCCACACAGAAAGTGGAACAACGCAAAGTCAACGATAAGGGTACTATTGTTGGACGTAATGACTTGATTGTTACCGGAGATGTGAAAGCGGGTGAACAGGTCGTTTCTGCCGGAGCCTCTTATCTTGTGGATGGCCAGCAAGTAAAAATATTAACAGAATAAAAAAGGAGAAAGCATATCATGAATATTCCAAAATATTCTTTGGAGAACCGGAAGGTTATCTATTTCTTTTTGGCTATTTTGCTGATAGGTGGAGTAATCTCCTTCTTCAAGCTGCCTAAGAAAGAAGATGCGCCTTTTGTGATAAAGACTGCGGTATTGGTTACCCAGTATCCGGGAGCGAACCCACATGAAGTGGAGAAACTGATTACGGAACCGATTGAACGTGAAATTCAGTCCATGACAGATGTATATCAGATTAAATCGGAATCTTATTTCGGACTGTCCAAGATTTCTATTGAACTTCAGCCTACGATTGATCCGGATTATATGCCTGTGAAATGGGATGAATTACGTCGTAAAGTGGCGAATATACAACCCAAATTGCCCAGTGGGGCGTCTACCATTACAGTGAATGATGACTTTGGTGATGTGTATGGCATTTATTATGCTTTGACCGCTGATGAGGGATTCTCGTATACTGATTTGCGTGACTGGGCCCAGCGTATCCGTACCCAGTTGACTCCGATTGAGGGAGTGCAGAAAGTGATGTTGTATGGGGAACAGACAGAAGTGATCAATGTCAAGATATCCACCTCCAAACTTTCGGCACTGGGCATTGATCCCACTTCAATTATGGGCATCTTGCAGAAGCAGAATATACAGGTGAATACGGGAGATATAGCGACAGAAATTTATCAGTTGCGCTTGCGTACGGAAGGAACTTATACCAGTCTGGAAGATATAGAAAATCAGTTGATTATCAGTAAGGACGGACGGGAAGTCCGTTTGGGGGATATTGCAACAGTGGAGCGTGGATACTATGATCCGCCTTCAACCTTGATGCGGGTCAATGGTAAACGTGCTATTGGTATAGGTGTGGCCAGTGGAGCAAAGGATAATGTGGTAGCTGTGGGTAAAGCAGTGGACGAAAGGTTGGCGGAAATAGAGCAATTGTTGCCTATCGGTATTGAACTTGCCTCCCTTTATCCTGAGGATAAGATTGCCGATGAGGCGAATAATGGCTTTATCCTGAATTTGATAGAATCATTGGTTATTGTTATCCTGATTATCTTTGTGGTGATGGGATCGCGTGCCGGTATGCTGATAGGTAGTTCGTTACTTTTCTCAGTAGGTGGTACTTTGCTTATTATGTTGATGTGGGGAGTAGGATTGAACCGTACTTCTTTGGCGGCATTTATTATCGCCATGGGTATGCTGGTGGATAATGCCATTGTGGTGACAGATAATGCGCAAATAGGTATCAAGCGCGGAAAATCACGTTATCAGTCATTGATAGAGGGGGCCATCAAGCCGCAGTGGGCATTGCTGGGCGCTACTTTTATTGCTATCTGCTCTTTCTTGCCTTTGTATCTGGCACCGGCATCCGTGGCTGAGATTGTGAAACCGCTATTTGTTGTATTGGCTGTGTCACTGGGATTGAGTTGGATTCTGGCTTTGTGCCAGACTACGACTTTTGGTAATTTTATTTTGAAAGAAGCTGTTCCCGGCGGTGCAATGAAAGATCCGTATGATACTAAACTCTATCATAAATTCGAGAAGTTTCTGACCTTGCTGATTAAACGCCGTTTTGTGACATTGACCACCGTCTTTGTGACTTTGGTGCTTTCTTTGGTTATTATGGCTGTTATGCCTCAGAGTTTTTTTCCGAAAATGAATAAGCCTTATTTTCGTGCTGATCTGGTATTCCCTGAGGGATTCAGTATTCATGCGGTAGATCAGGATGTGATGAAGGTGGAGGGTTATTTGAAGAATCATGAGAAAGTTAAATCATATTCGGTGACATTGGGTGGTACTCCGTTGCGTTACTATTTGGCAAGTTCTTCTTTTGGACCGAAGTCTAACTATGCTAATGTGATGGTGGAAACTAAAGACCCCGAAGATGCAGCCGAAGTAGAACAGCAGTTTTATGAGCACATGACCCAGAACTTTCCCAATATCATTACCCGTTCGGCACTTTTTGCTTTGTCTCCGGTGCCTGAAGCTGCTATTGAGATCGGTTTTATCGGTGAGAATCCCGATACATTGACCGCATTGGTTGAAAGGGCGAAGAAAATAGCCCGCCAGTGTGATATGGTGACGGATATCCGTTCTAATTGGGGAGATAAGGTGCCTGTGTGGAAACCGATGTTCTCTCAACAGAAAGGTTTACGCTTGGGAATTACCCGTCAGCAGGTTGCTAATTCATTCCGTACGGCTACCAATGGTTTGCCTTTGGGAGAATATCGTGAGGGGGATGTTTCCTTGCCTATTCTGTTGAAAGATGAGGATGTGGAAAAAATGAACTTGAATGATGTGAAAAGTGTGCCTGTATTCAGTACGAAAGGAAATTCCGTGAAAGTGGAACAGGTGATCGATAATTTTGCTTTGGGTTATGATTATAATGTAGTCCGCCGCTTTAACCGCGAGCGTTGTATGATGATGCAATGTGAACCTAGACGTGGAGCCAATACGATGGCTGCGTTTAAACAGGTGCTCACTGCCGTACAAGAGCAGATGCGGTTGCCCGAAGGGTATAAAATGAAATATTTCGGCGAGCAGGAAACACAGGATGTGAGTAACGCTGCATTGGCGAAGAATATTCCGCTGACCTTCCTGTTGATTTATGTGGTTCTGCTGTTTCTTTTCCCCAGCAACTACCGCAAGCCGGTATTGATTATGCTTATGTTGCCGCTGGTGTTTATTGGTGTGGTATGGGGATTGCTTTTGTTTGGTAAGTCATTGGACTTCTTTGCCATCCTCGGTCTGTTGGGATTGATTGGTATGAATATCAAGAACGCCATTGTGCTGGTCGATGAAATCGGACTTCAGTTGAAGGATGGAAAGGGTGCTGTGCCTGCCGTGGTCGAGGCTACCAAGACACGTATCGTTCCGGTGACCATGGCTTCCGGAACTACTATTCTGGGTATGCTTCCATTGTTGGGCGATGCCATGTTTGCAGGTATGGCGGCTACCATTATGGGTGGTTTGTTCGTATCAACGGTACTGACCATTTTTGTTCTTCCGGTAACTTATTGTATTTTCTTTAAAATCAGAGCAGACAGATAATGAAAACTAAGATGATCTATATTATAAGTATGGCTTGTATGACCGGTACACTTTCGGCTCAGACTGTCGTGGATTATTCTACCTTTGAACAAAAGGTACTGGATTATAGCCAAACCTTAAAACAGAGTGTGGCGCAACGTACAGCTATGCAGAAGGCTATGAAAGCGGCAAAAACCGCTTTCTTTCCGGCTGTTGATGCAACGGGAAGCTATCAGTATCGTATTAACAAATACGAGATGGATTTTGGCGGAATGGCTGTTCCTATGGAGCACGATTCATACAGTGCCGAAGTAGGGGTATCACAACCTATTTATGCCGGTGGCAGTATCTATCACAATTATAAGGCTTCCCAAATACAAACTCAGATGGCGGATAAGTCGGTGGATTTGACAACGGATAATATTATCTATGCCGCTGAAGCCAGTTATTGGGGAACAGCCGCACAAAAAGAAATGTATGAAACGATGTGCCAGTATGTACAGATTATTGAGCAGTTGACCAAAGTGCTGCAAGATAAGTACGATGATGGCTATATCAGCAAGACGGATCTCATTCAGATGCAGACTCGTTTGAAAGAGGCTGAATTGCAACGTTCCAGCAGCTATCAGTCTTATCAGGTCGCCTTGCAGAATATGAATGTACTCATGGGATTGGAACCGCTGGCTGAAATGGATTTGACGGATTCTATTTCTACCATATTGCCTATGCCTGCCTTTGTTGGAGCGGAAACAGCCTTGAATGTGCGTCCCGATTATGCTATCTCCCAATTGGATGTGGATTATCAGAAAAGACAGGTAAGTCTGGCTGCCGCCAAGTACAACCCTTCTCTTTCTATCGGTTTTAAAGAGACATGGGGAACACAGATGTTGAACATTTCGGGCGAAACTATGTTTAATAGTAATGTGTATGCCTCTATTAAATTGCCGATTTTCCATTGGGGAGCCCGCTTTAAATCGACGGCTGCACAGAAGGCTATTTTATTGGGCAAGCAGTATGCATTGCAAGATAAGCAAGACCAAATAAGCAAAGAAGTGGCGAAGGCGTGGACTAGTCTGACAGAGAATACCCGTCAGATAAGTATTGCCGAGGAGAACTGCAAACTGGCAGAAGAGAATTTGGATTTGAACACTTTTAGTTATACTGAAGGTAAGTTGACTATTTTGGATGTGCTTTCTGCACAGCTGACATGGATACAGGCATATACAAACCTTATCCAATCTTATTATGAGCAGAAGATTGCGTTGGCTGATTACAGAAAAGTGACCGGTATAAGGTATTTAGGACAGAAATAGGTAAATTCAGACCAGATTCTTATTATAAAAAAAGTCACAATAAAGCAGGTTTGGCTATCTTTGTATCCCAATCTGCTTTATTTGTTTTTATCAGTTTATGTTTACTGTAAAGCTTGTTTTAACAGTGGAAAAAATAACAGGTTACAATGAAGAAAATATCATTTTTGATCGTAATCTTTATATGTATGGCAGATGCGGCTTTGGCAGTCACGCAAGAGGGCGGTCTGTTTTATTTGCCTGAAGATACGACAATGCAACACAAAGACAGCACAGTACAGAAAAGGACTTTTTTCAAAAGATTTCTGGACTATTTTAATGATGCTAATAAAGATAAGAATCATAAGAAATTTGATTTTAGTATTATTGGCGGACCACATTACAGTACGGATACCAAACTGGGGCTTGGACTGGTGGCAGCGGGGCTTTATCGTGCTGATAGAAGTGACATGCTTCTTCCCCCGTCCAATGTATCTTTATTTGGAGATGTTTCCACTGTTGGCTTCTATATGTTGGGGATACGCGGAACTCATATCTTTCCGCAGGACAAATACCGGCTGGATTATACTCTTTATTTTTATTCCTTTCCTTCCAAGTTTTGGGGAATAGGGTACGATATGGGTAATGTAGATGCCAATGAATCTGATTTAGATCGCTGGCAAGCACAAATTAAAGCTAGTTTTTTGTTTCGGATAGCGGATAATTTATATATAGGTCCTATGGCATCTTATGATTATGTGCATGGTAAGAATATGGAACGCCCCGGATTACTGGAGGGAATGAACCTTACTACTGCTAATTATGGAGTGGGCCTTTCTTTGGCATATGATTCGCGCGATGTGTTGACTAATCCCCATAAGGGATATTATTTGAATATTACCCAATGTTTCCGTCCTAAGTTTTTAGGAAACGATTATGCATTCAGTACTACGGATTTGCGTACCAGTTATTATCATCCTGTATGGGAAGGAGGATTGTTGGCAGGAGAATTACGCGGTACTTTTAATTTCGGTAATCCGTCGTGGGCTATGATGGCGCTGTTGGGAAATTCGTATTCCATGCGTGGTTATTACGAAGGGCGCTATCGTGACAAGCATAAAATAGAGGGGCAGGTGGAATTGCGTCAGCATGTATGGAAACGTAATGGTGTTGTAGTTTGGATAGGGGCCGGAACTGTATTCAATAAGTTCAGTGCTTTGCGCATGGACAGAGTGTTGCCTAATTATGGAATAGGTTATCGTTGGGAGTTTAAAAAGAATGTAAATGTTCGTCTGGACTATGGATTTGGAAAAAATGGACAGTCTGGTTTTATTTTTAATATAAATGAAGCATTTTAAAGAATTTATTCAGTGGTGTTGTGAGCCACAACGATTGTTCGTTCTGTTCATCGTTGTCTTGGCCATTCCCAATGTGGCATTGTTTTTTACAGAACAACAAATGACACTTTTGGCACGTATTTGTAATGTCATTCTGCCGGTATCGGTTTATTGGTTGATTATGACATTGGGGCGTAAACCTGGAAAGACTATTTGGATCTTATTTCCGTTTGTTTTCTTTGCGGCATTCCAATTGGTATTGCTATACCTGTTCGGGCGTTCTATCATTGCAGTAGATATGTTCCTGAATCTGACAACTACTAATTCCGGGGAGGTGATGGAACTGTTGGATAATTTACTGCCGGCTGTAATTGGTGTTTTTGTTGTTTACATTCCTGCTTTGGTCTTGGGAGGTTTCTCATGGGCCCGAGGTAATCAGTTGGAATATTCTTTTATTCGTTCTCAGCGTAAGTATGCCTTGGCAGGCATTGTTGCAGGAGTGTTATTGACTGTTATCTGCTATGCGACGCAACGTGATTATCAAGTAAAGATTGAAATGTATCCGGCTAATGTATGTTATAATTTAGTATTGGCTGCAGAACGTGCAGGCGAAACTGCCGGATATGCGGAAACTTCAAGGGATTTTACTTTTAATGCCAGTGCCGCACATGATAAAGACAGCCGGGAAGTTTATGTCTTGGTGATAGGGGAAACGGCCCGTGCCTGTAATTTCGGACTTTATGGTTATGAAAGGAATACCACTCCATTACTTGATAAAATGGAGGGGTTGGTAACTTTCACGGATGTGCTTACCCAGTCTAATACTACTCATAAAAGTGTGCCTATGTTGCTTTCGGCAGCTTCGGCTGAGGATTATGACTGTCTTTATAGACAGAAAGGAATCATTACCGCTTTCAAGGAGGCAGGATTTCATACAGCCTTTTTTTCGAACCAGCTTCCTAACCATTCTTTTATTGATTTTTTGGGGATGGAGGCAGATGATTGGAAGTTTATCAAGAAAGACACTCCGAAAGGAGCCAATATTTCGGATGACGAACTATTGTTTCTAGTAGAAGAGGAGCTAAAGGCAGGTCATCAAAAATTATTTATCGTGCTGCATGCCTATGGATCACATTTTAATTATAAAGAACGTTATCCCGAATCCATGTCTGTCTTTAAACCGGATAATCTGACAGACGCCAAATATGAGAATAAGGAGTATTTGATGAATGCATACGATAACACTATCCGTTATACAGATGGTTTTCTGGCTTCTTTGATCACTTTATTGCAGAAAATGAACTCTTTTTCGGCTATGCTTTATACTTCGGATCATGGAGAGGATATTTTTGATGATAATCGAAAATTATTTTTACATGCATCCCCGGTCCCGTCTTATTATCAACTGCATGTACCATTTTTAATTTGGTTGTCCAAAGCATATAGAGAAGAGAATGTGGAAGTACATGAAGCTATATTGCAGAACCGTGAAAAACCGGTAGCAGGAAATGCTTCTGTGTTTCATACCATGCTGAATTTGGCAGGGATACAGACACCTTATAGGGCAGATAGCCTATCGGTAGCAAATAGACAATATCTCATTCGTCCGCGTTATTATCTTAATGATCATAATCTTCCTAAGTCATTGGATAAGATAGGATTAAAAAAGGAAGACATAGAACAGTTCAGACGAAATAATCTTGTTTATCCTTGATGTGAAAAAGATTTAAAATGGTTGGAGAATTATAATAGAATTACGTATTAATGATTAATTTCGCACAGCTTTGTTATTGTATTTATTACGAAAACTATTATAATTCTTTTATTATGAAAAACAAGAAAAACAATTTCTATCTGATGGGAGTGGTGTTTATAGCCATTCTCGGCGGTTTACTTTTCGGTTATGATACAGCTGTTATTTCGGGAGCGGAGCAGGCTCTGCAAAAACATTTGGGATTAGATGCTTTCTGGCATGGCGTGACTGCTTCCAGTGCATTGATAGGTTGTGTCATTGGTAGTGCTTTTTCCGGTTATTTTGCTTCGGGGTTAGGACGTCGTAATTCGTTGCGTCTGGCTGCTTTATTGTTCTTTCTGTCTGCTTTAGGCTCTTATTATCCCGAATTTTTATTTTTCTCTAAAGGAGATACTTCGTTTGCATTGATCCTTGCTTTTAACTTTTATCGTATCATCGGGGGGATCGGTGTAGGACTTGCCTCTGCTGTTTGTCCGATGTACATTGCCGAAATTGCTCCTTCCGAAATTCGTGGTAAATTGGTTTCTTGTAATCAGTTTGCTATTATTTTTGGCATGTTGGTAGTCTATTTTGTGAATTATATGATTAAAGATGGTATGCCGGATGAAGTGCTTGTTTCCGATGGTTGGAGATATATGTTTGGTTCAGAAGCGGTTCCGGCTGCATTATTTGGCATTTTATTGTTTTTGGTTCCTGAAACTCCGCGCTATTTGGCTATGACCCATCAGGATGATAAAGCGTTTTCTGTACTTGAAAAAGTAAATGGAACAGATAAGGCTAAAACTATTTTGTCTGAAATAAAGGCTGTGACTTCCGAGAAAACAGAGAAACTGCTTACATACGGGTTGACAGTTATTGTAGTCGGTATCTTGCTTTCTGTATTTCAGCAAGCTATCGGTATTAATGCTGTGCTTTATTATGCACCGCGTATTTTTGAGAAAATCGGTGGCGGTGGTGATGGTATGATGCAGACTGTGGTAATGGGGGTAGTTAATATTCTCTTTACATTGGTTGCTATCTTTACCGTAGAGAAGATGGGACGTAAACCCTTGTTGATTGTTGGTTCTATTGGTATGGCTGTAGGTGCATTCTGTGTTGCATTTTGTGATGAGTTTCAGGTGGGAGGTATTCTTCCTGTTCTTTCCATCATTGTTTATGCTGCATTTTTTATGATGTCATGGGGACCTATCTGCTGGGTGTTGATTGCAGAGATATTTCCGAATACTATCCGCGGCAAGGCAGTGGCTATCGCTGTAGCTTTCCAGTGGATATTCAATTATCTGGTCTCTTCCACTTTTCCTGCCATGTATGAATTCAGTCCGGTGTTTGCCTATGGGCTTTATGGCGTGATTTGTGTGCTTGCAGCTCTGTTTGTATGGAAGATGGTTCCTGAAACAAAAGGAAAGACTTTGGAAGATATGACTCGTCTTTGGAAAAAAAGAGCGAAGGAGGCTTGAGAATCTTTCTTCTGATCAAGAACTATTTCATATTGTTTCCTTTTGATAATATCGTCCGACGGATATAAAGCGTATGTCTTATATTCATCGGATGATCGCTTTATAAAGGTTGGATGAGCCATCTTTGTCTTGGACGGATGTGAATAGAGCAAGAAAAAAGACAGGCATGCGAAAATATCTTCGCATCTGTCTTTTTTCTTTTTTATCAGGATGGGATTGTTTTATTTCTTTTCCCCTATTGTTTTCAGCATTTCTTGTACGGCTGCTTCCAACTGCTGGTCTTCACCTGCCAATGCCTTTTCTGGAGTATTATAAACTTCAATGTCTGGAGAAAGTTGGTGATTTTCTGCATATTGTCCACGCATATCCATGCAACCCACCTGAGGAATACCGAACACAATGCTCGGATCGATTTGGTTTTCCCACCATACGGCAGTCATTGTGCCCGGAACCGATGCGCCAATCAGTTTGCCTATCTTTAATTCCTTGTAAACCCATGGGAAGCCATGTGCGTTACTGTAATTGTCCTCGCATACCAATACGCAGGATGGCTTGAGCCATTTATTGAATGGGTCGCTGCCTATGTATTGTCCGCGTGGAACGAAACGCTGATATTCCTTGCCGCTTAATAAAGTGGCCAAGTCATCATGTAGCCAGCCGCCTCCATTGTGGCGTGTGTCTACAATAATAGCTTCTTTGTTGCGGCAGCGTCCCAATACTTCACTATATACTTCGCGGAAACTTTGACTGTCCATACCTTTTACGTGTACATAGCCTATGCGGCCTTCGGATAATTTATCGACTATATTGCGGCAACGTTCTACCCAACGTTTATACAGCAAGTTACTTTGTTCGCCCGTGCTGATAGCTTTGATGGTGATATCAAAACGTTTGCCGGTAGCCGGATTATATATGGCCAGTAACACTTTTCTTCCGGCTTTGCCTTCCAGTAGCGGGAAGTAGTCTTGTCCTTTTACGATAGGTTTGCCGTCAATTTTCTCGATGATGCAACCAGGAGTAACATCCGTTTTTTTCACGGCAAATGGACCTTTTGCTAATATTTCTTTAATTTTTAGCCCGTCACCATCATAAGTTTCGTCATAGAATGCTCCTAGGGTCGCTGTGGATAGTGTAGGACCGTTTGAGTAGTAACGTGCTCCGGTGTGTGAACCGTTTAACTCACCCAGCATTTCACTTAGCATTTCCTGAAAATCATAATTGTTATTGATGTATGGAAGAAAGCGTGCGTATGCTTCGTGATAGCCTTTCCAATCTACTCCGTGCAGATCTTTTACGTAGAATTTATCTTCTACTTGTTGCCATACATGATCGAAAATATATTCGCGTTCACCATAGGGTTGGTAGTCGAAGAAAGCTTCGAATTCTACAGGTTTGGTTTCACCACTGCTGACAGTAACTTTCTTGATACCACCTTGGCTGCAAAGGAACAGATTCTCGCCTTTCTTATCAGGAAGCAGGGCTCCGCCACCGACTTTTTTCATGACGATTTTAGTCTTGTTTTCTTTAAGATCGTGTTCCCATAAATCATATCCGCTTTCGAAGGCTGCTTGATAATATAGTTTGTCACCCTTCGGAGTTAATACAGCATCTCCCAATCGTGAAGAATTTACAGTTAGACGAATCACACGGTCACGGCTGTTTTCAAGGTCGAAAACCAGTGGTTTTACTTCCTTCTTGTCATCTTCTTTCTTGGAGTCTTTCTTTTTATCTTTTTTATTATCAGCCTTCTTTTTCTCTTCACTCTTCTCTTTGTCTTTCTTTTCTGATTCCTCCAGCAAAGCAAGTTCTTCCTTGCTCATTCTGAAACGGTCGTATGCGTCCAAGTCGAAGAACATGATGTAGATATCCGCTTCAGCGCCCCAGCTTCCGTGGCTGCGGAATCCTGCGCGGTCACTTTCCCAAATCATGGCTTTTCCATCCAATACCCATTTGGCATTGCCGTCACTGTATCCACTTTCGGTCAGATTATGAATTTCTCCGTTGCCAGATGCGTTGACCAGTGCAACATCCTTGTTATTCCATCCGCCAATACCTATGTAGTTGGTAAGAATCCATTTGCTGTCCGGACTCCATTGATACCATTGGTCACCGTCGCTGTATGAATATTCATAGTTGCCATCCATGACGGTTCGTACAGCTTTTGATTTCAGATTCAGAACACGGATGGTAGTACGGTTTTCAAGAAAGGCTACTTCTTTGCCGTCAGGACTGTATTGAGGTTGGAATGAAGTGATATCCGAATTGGTCAGTCTTTCCTCTTTGATATCGGTTGCGTAAGCGAACTGTTTTTCTTCCTTTTTAGCTAGACTGGTTTGATAAATCTGCCATAATCCGTTTCTTTCGGAAGCGTAAACAATACTTCTTCCGTCCGGAGAAAAGTGAATATCGCGTTCCTGTTGCGGAGTATTGGTGATTTGTTTGGTGGTGCTGTATTCTGTTGATGTGACATATACATCTCCGCGTAGTACAAAAGCAATTTCTTTTGCATCGGGTGAAAGGGATATTTCTGTTGCTCCGCTACGCTTAATCTGGCGGATGAGATCTTTGTCGTTCTTGTCGGTGACAATGGAAATCTGAACTTTTTGCGGAATGGCACCTTCTTTTACCGTGTAGATTTCGCCATCATATCCATAGCATAATGTTCCATTGGAGGCGGCACTCAGGAAGCGTACCGGATGTTTGGTATGGTTGGTGATTTGTTTGGATGTATTACCGTCAATATCACGTTTGAAAATATTAAATGAGCCTTTTTCCTCACTTAAATAATAGAATGATTTATCATCTGAAGCCCAAACGGGAGTGCGGTCCTCACCATTGAAAGTAGTTTGTTTGCGAAAGGTACGGTTTCCATTCAGAGAACACAGCCAAATATCGCGGGTAATGGATGAAGTGTGATGTTTACGCCAAGGATCTTCATATCCTTTTTTGTCATGGTAGAGCAAAGTATTACCTGTGTGATTGATACTGATATCTTCCATCGGCATGGAAGAGAAGAGGGCAGGGCGTCCTCCTTCGGTATTAACTTCATATACTTGTTGGAATTGTCCGGAGGGGAATTGTGCGTCTTCTACAGTTGGCATTATATTGGCTAGAAACAGAATGTGTCCGGCGTCTTTATAAGCCACCGGTGTTTCATTACCCGAATGGGTGGTTAATCTTTTGGGGATACCCCCTTCCTTGTTTACCTCAAAAATATCCATACTTCCCATGCGGTCTGATGCGAAAGCAATTTTTTTTCCGTCAGGACTCCAGATAGGTTTGGTGTCGTGGGCAGGGTTGGTTGTAATCTGACTGGCCCTGCCGCCTGTAGAGGGTACTGTGTAGATGTCACCTTTATAGGTGAATGCGATGGTGGTTCCATCCGGAGAAATGGCACAATAACGCATCCATAATGGATTGTCCTGTGCATACGTGGAAATTGACAACAAAATTGCTGCCACACCTAGTAGCTGTCTTTTCATGTGGATAAAATGTTGTGGTTAATACTAAGTTATTTCTTCTTTTTCAGGAAATATCCTCTGATTCTTTGCATGATCTTGATACCGGTCCGTACTCCGTCATAAACGGCGATTCCTGTATTGATATGTTGCATAATGCCTTCTACGCCTCCTTTTTGTTCTACAGGCGCAAAAAGTTCATGTATGGTTTGTACCATTTCTTTTTTAGCTTGCTGTACTTCTTCCAACTTCTCAGCTTTTCGTTGTGCTATCACTTCCAAAGTGATGATGGGCGTTTTATTAGGAGTATTCTCTTTCATAATCAGTTGTCATTTAAAAGCAGGTTGGCAAGGAAATTTACCATAGGCTGGACAATCAGCCGTTTGCGGAATAAAACGATTAACAGAATCAGCAGAATAATGCATCCGGTAATGATTCCATAGCTAGCCATAAGCCCGCCTACATGAGGTTCGAGTACATAGGCCAATGTAAATGACAAGTAGAAAAGTGCGATAATACCTAATATCAATAATATAAAGACAAGGATGAGGGTTGATATCAGTATAGTAAGTTTTTCTACTAAATGTAATTTTACATAATCCTTTTGTAACTCTGCGTACTTTTTAAGCTCTGCCAGAAGTTGTTGCAGATTATCTATATTTTTATCGTTTGCAAACATGCGTGGAGTTTTGATTTAAAAATTATTGTCATTCCGGACTTGGATCCGGAATGACAATACACTTTTGTGGGCGTTGCTTATTCTTTTACCTCGGCTGCAATTTCATCGACCAGATTTTCCATATCTGTGCGACTTAATTTGATACCTCTTTTACGTAAAGCATCAGCAATTTTGCTACGAGTGTCTTCTCCGCTTTCAGGAGCAAATAAAATACCTGCTGCTGCACCAACTACGGCTCCGCCTAGGAATGCAGCTAAAATACTTAATCCTTTCATAGTTTTTTTGTTTTTTGTACCTTACAAATCTAACAAATAAAACTGAATGTTGTTGTTTATTTTGTCTATTTTTGAATAGAAATTGGAGATTCTTCTCTGATTAACTAAATTTAACTCCATTCTTGATGTGAAAGCTGTTGATATATTGCTACTTTTGCACCAATATAATGGAATTAAACTAGAGTATTAATTTATAAAAGATTGAGTAATCATGAAAAAATTAGTTGTGTTGGGTATGGGATTGTGCGTAGCCTTGGCATTTTCCTCATGTAAATCTAGCGAAAGTGCTTACAAGAAGGCTTATGAAAAAGCAAAACAACAGGAATTGGCTGAAGCTCCTGCTGATCAGGTAGAAGCAACTCCGGTTGAAGCTGCTCCGGTAGTATCTGCCCCTGTGACAACTGCTCCTGTTGCCGGTCCGGTTCGCGAAGAGAAAGTAGAATTGGTTTCAGGTGACGGCTTAAAAGCATATAGCGTAGTATGTGGTAGCTTTGGTGTGAAAGCGAATGCAGAAGGTTTGAAACAATATTTGGATGGTCAAGGTTATAATGCCAAAGTGGTTTATAATGCTGAAAGAAATATGTATCGCGTTATAGCATCTTCATATGATGACCGTGCGCAGGCTACTCAGGCAAAGGAGGAGTTTAAGGCAAAATATCCTAACCGTGACGATTTCCAGAAGGCATGGTTACTATATAGAGTATATTAATGACTTCTTTTTGGTAAATTAAGAAGAAAATATAGTCTATTTTTCTTTATTAAAAGTGGCAACTGTGAAGTTGCCGCTTTTTTTTATAGCTTTGTCGGTTCTAAACAACAATAAAAACTAAGGGTATGAAATATTATGGCAGATTATCGGTCATTGCTCTTTTGGCTATAGCACCGCTGTATGGCTTTGCCCAGGAAAAGGTGGTGCCTATAAAATACGGAGATATGGATCAGTGGATAATCCGTAAGGTTCATGAGTCCGGTGTTATAGGCGGCAATACCAAACTTCTTTATGAGATAGGTCCTACAAAGGAAATAGATGGTAACAAACCTTATAAAAATATGGGAGGGTCTCCTTGGGGAACCTCTAATGTGATGGCTAAGGTAGTGGGCATTGTTAAAACAAATAATTCTGTTTATAGAGACAAACGGGACAATGGATATTGTGCTCGCCTGGAAACGCATATAGAGAGCGTCAAAGTATTGGGGATGGTGAATATTACTGTATTGGCAGCCGGATCCATTTATTTAGGTGATATGCTGGAGCCTATAACAGGAACTAAGAATGCTGAGAAGAACATGAACTGGGGAGTTCCTTTTACTCAACGTCCCAAAGCTGTCCGTTATGATTATAAGGTAAAGATGTCTGGTGAGAAAGATCGTATCCGGTTGACAGGTTTCAGCAAGAAAGGTCAGGTGGCAGGGCAGGATTGTGCGATAACTGTTTTCTTTTTGCAAAAACGTATGGAGGACGCTGAAGGAAATATTACGGCGAAGAGGGTAGGAACTATGGTGATGAAATATGATAAGGATTCGGATGGTTGGGTAAATGGTGCTACTTATGAAGTGCTGTATGGTGATATAACCAAGCATCCGTCTTATAATCATGAAACAATGGGGTTGAGAGAGAGGGATTATACTAGAAATAGTAAGGGAGAAAGTGTCTTGATTAAAGAAATAGGATGGGCGGAGGCCAATGAAAATCCTACGCACATGATACTGCAATTTTCGTCCAGTCATGGGGGGGCTTTTATCGGTTCTCCTGGAAATACACTTTGGGTTGACAATGTGAAGCTGGTCTATTGAGGATAGTAAATGCTTTTGTTTGTATAATGTTGCTTATATATTAGTCTGTGTCACTATACGATAGAATATTTTAAAATCGTCTTGAGCTTTTTTAAAAACAACAGGATGTATTTAAAAAAGCTCTTGTTCTTTTCTAAATACGTCCTGTTGTTTTTATGTATCAGTTTTTTGCTTGTATAGCCCGATATCTTGTTACAAGATTCGGTAAATACTACCTCAAGTTTCCAGAATTATATAGCCAAGATCTGTAGATTCTTGTTATATGATTTATTTGCTGTTGCTGCTTATGTGATCAAAAAAGCAGTTGAAGAAAAAGAGGGAGCATCGTTTGTTACGATACTCCCTTCTTTAATCTATCAGAGTTTTATCAGGTATCAATGATTATTTTACTTCCAAGATAACTACGCGGTTCAAATAGTTCTTACCAAACATGTTATCTGTTCCACCCATAGCAACTTTTTCAAGCTGGCTTTCTTTTACGCCTTCTGCAACCAATGCATCGTAAACAGCCTGAGCACGTTTTTCAGACAAAGTCTGGTTGAATGAAGCAGATCCTGTAGCTTTATCAGCGAAACCTGCAATTTTGTACTTAGCGTTAGGATTAGCTTTGATTGCTTTAGCCATTAACTGTACATTAACCATACCTTCCGGACTGATCTTTGCTTTACCGATCTTGAAGAAGATAGCAACTTCTGCAGCGCTAGGAACTTCTTTAATCACTTCCTTAACTACTTCTTTCGGAACTTCGCGGATCACTTCCTTGATCACTTCTTTTTCTACTACACGGTCTTCAACTTTAGCAAACTTCTTGCCACCAAAGATGTAGCTGACACCAGCTGTCAACATACCTGTTCCTTCAGCTTTACGGTGGCTACTGATATTACCAAAGATAGAAGGAGCGATGGCGCCGCGAGCTTCAACATCGATAGCCCAATATTTGTTAATGTTGAACTTCAAGCCTACACCGGCGGATGCACCAATACGTGCTCTTGCTTTGCTTTCACCTTCGGGAACCATTGTTCCATCATTCTTGATTGTTACGTTCTGTGACTTAGCTACGGAAAGCATAGGACCAGCAAAACCATATACTTCAAAAAAACGGCTAGGATTAGCACCTGCAAACAGAGTTGACAAGTTTACCATAGCGTCAATGTTAGCTCCTACGTAGTTCTTGTTGTGTTCGTAGTAACTGTTATCCAAACACAAGTGTTGTGTGATACCATTTACCTGACCACGTATCCCCCATGTGGGAGTAATTAACTTACCCAAAGAGATGCTGAAGTGAGGAGCCAGCTTATTGAAACCATCGTTTTCAATAGCGTGGATACCTCCACCTACACTGACGAAGATGTTATCGCTCCATTTCGGAGTATAATAATTAGTATCTTGTGCCATAACCGTAGTTGCACAAGCTCCTGCCAACAAAAGTGACAGTGTTAAGAATTTATATTTCATTTTTATTATATTTTTTGGTGAATAACTGAACAAATAACCGATAGATGATTAATTATTATCTTCCACCTGCACCACCACCTGCGTTGCCGTTATCTCCATGACCGTGTCCGTGACCGTGATCAATAGATTCTGTAGTAGGTTCTGGAACAAATGTACCTACTTTTTCAATGATAACGCTAGGTATAGAATATGCTTTTCCGTCAACTGTTGTAGTAATAGTACAAGTTGTAGTTGTTGAAGTTGCTTTGGGAGATACAGTAAATATGCTTAATGCAGGAATAGAATAAGAACGTTCTATTGTTGTATTTTGAATTCCCGAATTATATGAATTCACTAAAGCGTTTAATACTTTGTTGACTTCAGCTGAAGACATATTTCTAGCAGAAGGAGCTATTGATTCAATATAGTTTTTCACTTCGTCTATATTCGTAATACGTTGTCCTGCTTTAACAGTGAGGCTCAAGTTTTTATCTATAGCTTTTTCCTCAGTGTTGGTGTAAGAAGTTACTTTCAAAGGTTCATCTACAATGATGGTAGTTTCAGGATCTTCTGTTATGACAGGATCTTTGGCAGCAGACAAATATGATTGCAAATAAATATTAGCAGGAATATAAGCATACTGTCCTTTAGCTAAAGCAGGAATAGAAACTGTTACTGAACCTGAAAAATAACCTTCTTTAGAAGCTTCATATGTTTTGGTTGTTGCAGCAATAGTACCATCAGAAGCGGCTGTAATAGTTTCAGTCTTTGATAAATCACTAATAATATTACCAGTAGCTAAATCATAAACAGTTACAACAACAGTTGCACTTGCATTAGGAAGTTCTACCGGTTCTACATTAAATTCTTCTTTTTCGCAGCTTGTAAACACTACTGTTGTTAAAGCCACTGCAGCTAATGCTAATTTAGCACCAATACCGCTCAAAAAACTTTTCTTTTTCATCTCAATAAAATTAAAAATTTAATAATTCTGATTTAATAAAATATGGATTAAAACTATTTTGTTGCATTATATTGTCACTTGCATTACTATATGGCATTTTATAATAATATTTTTCATTTCCTGCATTATATGTTATACCCGTACCCAATGAGGTAGAAACCCTTGGTATATATTTATGTCTTTTATATTTATAAGGTGGTAATGCGACGATGAATTTAAACCCTCCATTACTATTAGCATGTTCTGCTTTTACAGCGTAGAAACCTATACTGGCATAGCGGAAGTGTCTGATCATTTCAAATCTTACCCCTTTTTCTTTTAATAAATATTGTTCAGCTCTCAATTTAAACTGTGTATTATACCTTGGCCAATAAAAGTTTCCCCCTACAGACCAATAAGTAGTGTATTTATCATTATAGCGAAATTTAAAACCATGCCAATATCCGAATCCAACATAGCCAATTCTTCCTTCCAAAGAAAAACGTTCGTCTTTAAACGGATAAAACAAATTTAAATCTGCACCATATGTATTATAATCAAACATACCAATAGTTACTGTACTTTGTATATTATATGGTAATCTAAATTTTTGTGCTAATGTCAAATATCCTGGATGAATTTTTCCGGCTGTTTCTCCATATCCATCATTGTATACAGGAAATACAATCTGTCCGGTAAATTTCATTCCTGGCCAAAGCGACACCTCTACCGCCGGGCTAAACTCTAATAAAGCCTGATATATCTGTGTAATGATATAGTTCTTAAAGTATAGCTGCGGATATACCAATATATCTACTTTAAACAGCGAACTGTTCTTTTTCTTTTCTTTCTTCACCTTGTCCCAACTGTCACCTATATCATAACTGACTTTCCAATCTTCACCACTTACCACTGTTGTGTCACCGGCAAGAGGCTGATAGGTCAGTGAGACCTGAGGTATATTATAGTTGGTAACAATCAACTTACAAGATTTATCCTTGGGTAATCCCATTGACTGTATGATATCTACAGCCTTTCTAATACCCAACGCTTGAATTTTGTAAGCACTGTTTTCAACCACATAAACTCTTTCTTCAGGAGTATCTGTCCATCTTACATTTTCAAATCCCATTTTTACAAGACTATCTGTTGTTAATTCTCCTGTTGATTGACTGAAACTTTTTAATGGAATCATAACAAGCAACAATATAGCTATACAATACAACAAACATCTATATAAAACTCCTTTTGAAGAGCTCTTATTTTTCATTTTATAACAAATACTTGTTTCAATTTAACATTATGCGACCCTTACGTTAAGCCACATATTCGGTGCAAAAATAAGTACTATTTTTTAAATAGCAAATAAAATTAAACGAAATGAATCGTTTCTTTTGAAAAAACAGTTGAAAAAGCATATTTTAATCTTTATATATAAAATAGGTATGGAATAAATTTGTATTTTTGCAAACTATATGAGTAGAATATTAGCGATAGATTACGGTAAAAAGCGCACAGGTGTGGCTGTGACGGATGTTTTGCAAATTATTGCAAACGGGTTAACGACTGTCCCTACACACCAACTACTGGACTTTATTCTGAAATATGTGGAAAAAGAGCCTGTGGAACGCATCATTGTAGGGCATCCCAAGCAAATGAATAATCAAGAGTCGGAAAATATGCGTAATATTGTCCCTTTTGTCAATCAATTAAGGAAACAATTACCGGATATACCGATAGAGTTTGTTGACGAGCGATTTACGTCCGTATTGGCCCACCAAGCCATGTTGGATGGAGGTTTGAAGAAAAAAGATAGGCAGAATAAAGCTTTAGTTGATGAAATCAGTGCTACGATAATCTTACAGTCCTATTTGGAGTCGAAGAAATATATTTAATAAATAAAAACAGATTAAGAAAAATGATATTACCTATTTATGTGTATGGACAACCGGTGTTGCGTAAAGAAGCAGAGGATATTACCCCGGATTACCCTAATTTGAAAGAGTTGATAGCAAATATGTTTGAAACCATGAATCGTGCAGATGGTGTGGGTCTGGCTGCTCCGCAAATTGGTTTGCCTATTCGTGTCGTAACTATTGATCTGGATGTGATGTCTGATGAATTGCCCGAATTTAAGGATTTCCGTCGGGCTTATATAAATCCTCATATTTTAGAAGTGGGTGGAGAAGAAGTCAGCATGGAAGAAGGTTGTTTGAGTTTGCCAGGTATCCATGAAACGGTGAAACGTCCGGACCGTATTCATGTGACTTATTTGGATGAGGAGCTGAAAGAACATGACGAGTGGGTGGAAGGCTATTTGGCAAGGGTCATGCAGCATGAATTTGATCATTTGGACGGAAAAATGTTCATTGATCATTTGTCTGCATTACGCAAACAGATGATTAAAGGAAAGCTGGGGGCCATGTTGAAGGGCAAGGCGCGTTGTTCCTATAAGGTCAAGACTATAAAATGATAACTCCGCGATTTTGATTTATGCGCCACAGGTGGCGCATTTGTGGGGAAAACCGTATTTTTATAAATACAAAATGATAAAACGGATACTCTATACATTATTAATAATGTTCCCTGTACTAGCTTCGGCACAGATAAATACGGACAGGGTGATGGCGATAGGGCGTAATGCGCTTTATTTTGAGGATTATGTCCTTTCGATTCAATATTTTAATCAGGTGATTAATGCAAAGCCTTATTTGTCTGATCCTTATTTCTATAGAGGTCTGGCGAAGATAAATTTGGATGATTTTCAGGGGGCGGAGAGTGACTGTTCAGAAGCTATTGAGCGGAATCCGTTTGTGGTAAGTGCTTATCAGGTACGTGGATTGGCACGGATCCAGCAGAATAATTTTGCGGGAGCTATAGAAGATTATACCAAGGCATTGGAGTTTGATCCTGAGAATATAGGGGTATGGCATAATATGGCCCTTTGCCGTATCAGGCAGGAAGATTATAAGGGGGCGAAGAATGATCTGGATAAGCTGATCGCTATTTCCCCCCGATATACAAAGGCCTATTTGATGCGTGGTGAGGTGGATTTGAAGCAGAAGGATACTTTGGCTGCCGAAAAAGACTTTGGTAAGGCGATTGAAATAGACCGTTATGATGCAGATACATGGGCCAGCCGTGCTATCCTTCGTCTGCAGCAACAGAGATATAAAGATGCGGAAGCTGATTTTGATCATGCCATCCGTCTGTCCACCCGGAATTCAGGTGTCTATATCAATCGTGCTTTGGCCCGTTACCATCAGAATAACCTGAGAGGAGCGATGAGTGACTATGATATTGCATTGGATATTGATCCCAATAATTTCATCGGCCATTATAACCGGGGCTTATTACGTGCACAAGTAGGCGATGACAACCGGGCTATTCAAGACTTTAATTTTGTTATCGAAATGGAGCCCGACAATATGATGGCTATTTTCAACCGTGGTCTGTTATTGGATCAGACAGGAGATTATAAAGGGGCAATTAAAGATTATTCTACGGTGATAAATGAATATCCCAATTTTTTGCTGGGCTATCAGTACAGAGCGCAGGCACGTAGGAAAATAGGGGATGTAAAAGGTGCTGATGCAGATGAATTCAAAGTGTTGAAAGCACAACTGGATAAACAGAACGGAGTAGATCCTAATAAGCAGACTGCCGATAATACAGAGAATAATAAAACCCGTAAGAAGTCCGACAAAAACATGAACAACTATCGTAAGATTGTGGTTGCCGACAACGAAGAGGGAGAAGAAAAATATAAGAGTGACTATCGTGGACGCGTGCAGGATAAGAATGTGAATATTGTTCCCCAGCCTATGTTCGTGCTTACCTATTATGAAAAGCACGATGATGTGAAACGACAGGTCAACTATTATAAGTTCATTGAAACATTGAATAATCAGAAAGTACTTCCCGGTCGTCTGATTATAACTAATGAGGAAGCTCCTCTGACGGAAGAACAAGCTACAAAACATTTTGCATCCATTGACGAACAGACTGCTGCTATTGTGGCTGATCCGAATGATGTGAACAAACGTTTTGCACGTTCATTGGACTTTTATCTGGTGCAGGATTTTGCAAGTGCCATTGAAGATTTGAATCAGGCTATTATTATTGAGGGTAATTTCTTTCCGGTTTATTTCAATCGTGCTTTAATCCGTTATAAGCAGCTGGAATACCAGAAGATGGAAAAAGAGTATGATTTGAAAGCCAATCCGGGAGAGAAGAGTGCTGTGAAAGCTGCGGACTATGAAATGGTAAAGCGCGATTTGGACAAGGTGATTGAGCTGGCTCCGGATTTTGTCTATGCTTATTATAATAGAGGTAATGTGCTTTCTATCTTGAAAGACTATCGTGCGGCAATTGTTGATTATGACAGAGCCATCCAGTTGGATCCTAAATTTGCGGATGCTTATTTCAATCGCGGCTTGACACATATTTTCTTGGGTAACAACAGGCAAGGTATACAGGACCTGAGTAAAGCAGGTGAGTTGGGACTTTTCTCTGCTTACAATATAATCAAACGCTTTACGGAACGAAAAGAATAACATTTTTTTGCTAAAAAGAGGATAAGTCAAAAAGATTTCGTTATTTTTGCATCCTCAAGAAAGAAAATAAATAGAAGATTATGATAAAGATAACATTCCCCGACGGCTCTGTTCGCGAATATAACGAAGGAGTTACTGGTCTGCAGATTGCAGAAAGTATCAGTTCACGGCTGGCACAAGATGTTTTAGCTTGTGGCGTGAACGGTGAAACGATTGATTTATCTCGCCCTATCAATGAAGATGCAAACTTCGTTCTTTATAAATGGGAAGACGAACAGGGCAAACATGCTTTCTGGCACACTAGTGCCCACTTGCTGGCCGAAGCATTGCAAGAACTTTATCCAGGCATTCAGTTTGGTATCGGTCCGGCCATTGAAAACGGTTTTTACTATGATGTAGACCCGGGTGAAGCAATCATTAAGGAGGCAGATTTGCCAGCTATTGAGGCCAAGATGGCCGAGTTGGCTGCAAAGAAAGAAATATTGGTGCGTCAGAGCATTGCTAAAGAGGATGCGTTGAAGAAATTCGGTGAAAGAGGTGAGACTTATAAATGTGAATTGATCTCCGAACTGGAGGATGGACACATCACCACTTATACACAAGGTGCGTTTACCGACCTTTGCCGTGGTCCCCACTTGACCTCTACTGCTCCTATCAAAGCTATCAAGCTGCTTTCTGTGGCCGGTGCTTATTGGAGAGGGCAGGAAGACCGTAAGCAGATGACACGTATTTATGGTATAACTTTCCCGAAGAAGAAAATGCTGGACGAATATCTGGTAATGCTGGAAGAAGCCAAGAAACGCGACCATCGTAAGATAGGTAAGGAAATGGATTTGTTCATGTTTACCGATATGGTGGGCAAGGGACTTCCCATGTGGTTACCGAAAGGTACTGCCTTGCGTATCCGTTTGCAAGATTTCTTGCGCCGTATCCAGGCCCGTTATGATTATCAGGAAGTAATGTGTCCGCCTATTGGCAACAAGAACCTGTATATCACTTCCGGACACTACGCCAAGTATGGTAAGGACTCGTTCCAGCCTATTCATACACCCGAAGAAGGGGAAGAATATTTCCTGAAACCGATGAACTGTCCTCATCACTGTATGATTTATAAGAATTCTCCACGTTCTTATAAAGACCTGCCGTTGCGTATCGCGGAATTCGGAACCGTATGCCGCTACGAACAGAGTGGTGAATTGCACGGACTGACCCGTGTGCGCAGTTTTACGCAAGATGATGCTCACTTGTTCTGTCGTCCCGACCAAGTGAAGGAAGAATTCCTTCGCGTGATGGATATCATTAACATTGTGTTCAAGTCTATGAATTTTGAGAATGTGGAAGCTCAGATTTCTCTTCGTGACAAGGTGAACCGTGAAAAGTACATTGGTAGTGATGAGAATTGGGAAAAAGCCGAACAAGCCATTATTGAAGCTTGCGAAGAAAAAGGCCTGACTGCGAAAGTGGAATATGGTGAAGCTGCATTCTATGGACCTAAATTGGACTTTATGGTGAAAGACGCTATCGGCCGTCGCTGGCAATTGGGAACAATTCAGGTAGACTACAACTTGCCCGAACGATTCCAGTTGGAATATATGGGCTCAGATAACCAAAAGCATCGTCCGGTAATGATTCACCGTGCACCTTTCGGATCAATGGAACGTTTTGTTGCCGTATTGATTGAGCACACTGCCGGTAAATTCCCGCTGTGGCTGACTCCTGATCAGGTAGCTATTCTGCCTATTTCTGAGAAATTCAATGAGTATGCGGAAAAAGTGAAAGCAGAACTGAGAAAATTCGATGTTCGTGCTATTGTGGATGACCGTAATGAAAAAATCGGCCGTAAGATTCGTGACAACGAAATGAAGCGTATTCCTTATATGTTGATTGTAGGTGAGAAAGAAGCTGAAAACGGTGAAGTTGCAGTCCGCAAGCAGGGCGAAGGCGACAAAGGAACTATGAAAATAGAAGAATTCGGAAAAAATATTGCCGAAGAAGTTTCTAATATGATAAATAAATGGTAACTTTGCAGCCGTTTGCAAAAGAGCACATTGTTAAACCTTTATGTATTCTTTTGCGTTAAGATAAAGAAATACTAATTAAAATAAGAAGAAACAAACAGGAACTAAAAGTTTTTTAATGAAGAATGACAGTTTAAAAGGGCAACACAGAATCAATGAACAGATTCGTGCCAAAGAAGTCCGCATAGTGGGCGACGATGTAGAACCGGCAGTTTATCCGATAGCTCAAGCTTTAAAAATGGCTGAGGATCATGAGGCTGACCTAGTTGAAATTTCACCCAATGCTGTTCCTCCAGTTTGTAGAATTATTGATTATTCTAAATTTCTTTATCAATTAAAGAAACGTCAAAAGGAACAAAAGGCTAAACAGGTAAAAGTAAACGTAAAAGAAATCCGTTTCGGACCTCAAACAGATGATCATGACTACAACTTCAAGTTGAAACATGCCATCGGATTCTTGCAGGACGGAGACAAAGTGAAAGCATATGTGTTCTTTAAAGGTCGTTCCATTCTTTTCAAAGAACAAGGCGAAGTATTATTGCTTCGTTTTGCGAATGACTTGGAAGAATATGCAAAAGTAGAGCAGATGCCCTTGTTGGAAGGTAAGAGAATGACTATTTCTTTGGCTCCGAAGAAAGCGGGCTCTCCGAAGAAGGCAGAAATGGATACTGCTAAAAAGGAAAATCCGAAAAAGGCAGTAGAAGCAAAAGAATAAAAAAAGAGTGCGTAACGCGCCGGTATAGTGCGTTACCACCATTTGAATAATAATTTAAAATTAAAAACAAGATGCCAAAGATCAAGACTAACTCCGGTTCTAAAAAAAGATTCGTTCTTACCGGAACAGGTAAAATCAAAAGAAAGCACGCTTTTCACAGTCATATTTTGACTAAGAAGACTAAAAAGCAGAAAAGAAACCTTGTACACTCAGGTCTAGTAGCTAATGCTAACTTGGATCAAGTTAAGGAATTGCTTTGCATGAAGTAATCTAAAAACAACGAAAGCGTAAACGTATTATTTAAAGTATTAACCGAATGTCTTTAGCTTGAAGTTCACCGTGTGAAACAGTGGCGCTAACATTCAAAAAGAATTAAAACTATGCCAAGATCAGTAAATCATGTTGCTTCTAGAGCAAGAAGAAAGAAAATTTTAGGTCTTACCAAAGGTTATTTTGGTGCAAGAAAGAATGTATGGACAGTAGCAAAAAACACTTGGGAAAAAGGTTTGACCTACGCATACCGTGACCGTAAGAACAAGAAACGTAACTTCCGCGCTTTGTGGATTCAGCGTATCAACGCTGCGGCTCGTCTGGAAGGAATGTCTTATTCTAAATTGATGGGTGCATTACACAAAGCTGGTATCGAAATCAACCGTAAGGTGTTAGCTGATTTAGCTATGAACCATCCGGAAGCATTCAAAGCAATTGTTGCTAAAGCAAAAGTAGCTTAATTCTTCTGTAAACGGTGATATAAAGATTTATTAAAAGAGCAATCTCTATGAGGTTGCTCTTTTTTATTGCGGATGCTTTGTGATGTTTCATTAAGAATTTGAAATAACAATAAGCAGAATTACAGAGAGTTATTTTCTTGCTTATTATTTTTAACAAACAAATCCTGCTATACTCTTGTTTATATCATAAAAAGGACGTATATTTGTCATACGGAAAGAGATGAAAAGCGAGCCGCATTAGTTGGATTGGGAAACTCATCAAACTAATCTGAAAACCGAGACATAGCTTCATCTTCCAATGGCGGGCCACGCCTTCGGGTAGCATTTATGCCGGTGGATTACAAAGGAGGAGAGCACTCAAAACCTGTCATTCGGAGTTTCATCGCATCACTGGTGCGGCTTCATTATAAGGCGATGTTAATTCAAGAGATTAGCATCGCTTCTTTTTTATAAAAATAATACGGATATGATATTTTATTTTTCAGGTACAGGTAATTCAGCTTGGGTGGCAAGGCAGCTGGCGGAAGGACAGAATGAGGAATTGTTCTCCATCGCTGTGGAAATAGATAAGAATAAGGAGTATAAACTAAGGGAAGGAGAAAAAGTAGGTTTTGTCTTCCCTGTGTATGCATGGGGACCTCCGGAGATTGTACTTCGTTTTATCCGTCGGTTGAAGATGACTAAGCCGGAATATCTTTTCTTTGTCTGTACTTGTGGAGATGATACGGGTCGGACTGCACAACTCTTTTCTTCTGCTGTTGCCCGGAAGGAATGGCGGTGTGCTGCCGGTTACTCGGTCACCATGCCGAATACTTATGTTTCTTTGCCAGGTTTTGATGTAGACGATGAAGATGTGGAAACCCGGAAAGTGCATAATGCTGTTGCCCGTGTACGCTTTATTAACGAGGAGATAGCATCAAGGGTTCAAACGAAACATTATAATTGCCATGAAGGTGCGCTTCCATTTACCAAATCCTATTTTTTGCGTCCGTTTTTCAATACTTTCCTGATGTCTCCTAAACCTTTTCATGCTACAGAGGCTTGTATTGCTTGTAAAAAATGTGAGAAAGCTTGTCCTGTGAATAATATAAAAGTGACGGATCGTCCTGTTTGGGGAGATAACTGTACCCAATGCCTTGCTTGTTATCATATTTGTCCGGTTCATGCTGTGGAATATGGAAAAGTTACTGCGAAGAAAGGACAATACAAAGGACGGCTGCTGAAAGACTTATAAGTGCGAGAAATGTCTGTATTGGTTTTATATTCTAAAGGAGAAGATTCTATACATAGACATTAAGTTATCTATCCATTTGGAAGGTGTGTCGAAACCCTCATGAACTAAAAATCACTCTCGTTACAGAAGTTGAACTGCACCCTAAAAGTTGGACACAAAACTTTAGGAGTGCAGTTCATACAGTTGTAACGAGGGTGATTTCAATAAAAGGGAAGTATTCCCTTTTATTTTATCTTCCGCTGGTTTAACGCTTGTTGATAACGTCTTGCATTCGCTTGATGCTGGGCTGCTGTGACAGCGAAATTATGAGTGCCTGAGAAATCTTCTTTGGCACACATATAAATATAATTATGCTGTGTATAGTTCAGTACGCTTTCCAATCCTTGGATGGATGGGATTCGGATAGGTCCCGGAGGCAAACCTGCATACTTATAGGTATTATAAGGAGAGTCCACTTCCAGATGTTTGAAAAGAATGCGTTTCAGTCCGAATTCCTGCAAACCAAATTTTACCGTCGGGTCTGCTTGCAACAACATCCCTTTATTCAATCTGTTGATGTAAAGTCCTGCGACCATGGGCTTTTCAGGACCATTGGCCGTTTCTTCCTCCACGATAGAGGCCAGAGTAGATACTTCTTCAGGAGTAAGTCCGATACGTTGAGCCTTTTTCAACCTTTCATCATTCCAAAAGGCGGCATGTTCTTTTTGCATCCGTTTCATAAAAGCGTCAGCACTCATATTCCAATACACCTCGTAAGTGTTAGGAATAAAAAGGGAGGGGAGTGTCTCTTGGGCATATCCCATTTGTGCACAATAAGCACTGTCGGAAATTAATTTGGCAATATCCAGAGAATCAATCATGAGCTGGCGTGAAACGGCCCGCACTAATCTGTCCACGGTGCGTACACTGGGTACAGTCAGATTAATGGGAGTCTGATATCCCATAGAAAGACGCCGGAAGAGATAGCGCATATTGTCTGAAGGATTGAGTGCGTAACGCCCTGTCCGTATATTGTCGCCATACTTCTCTTTTTCTGCCAGATATTGAAAACCGAACATACTTTTAGGATGTCCGTTCCGGATTATTTTATGGTACACAGAATCCAGGTTATCATCTCTGTCTATATAAATATAGGTAGTCTTTGTAAGTTGGAGCTGCTTGGCAAAGAAATAGTAATATATACTTCCTGCGCCACCTGCTCCCGCTAGGATAATTATAAGAATAACTATCCATACAATAGTACGTTTCTTTTTATTCATTTTAGTCTATCGGGCTTTTTTGTATGCAAATATAGGCAAATATCCGTTTCTTTTCTACTTTTGACGATTTTGTACCCCTAAAAATACAATTTTGTCCACTATCCGGTTGATGTAAAATGTGTAAATTTGACCAAACAAAAAACGAGAACGCAAAATAGTATATTAATTATTTTATTTTTAATCATGAAAAATGCACTTATGGGCTTGGCATTGTTCGCTGCAATGCCGGTATTTGCTCAACAAAAAGCGACTATCAATGTACATCCCGAGCAAGGGAAAGAAATCATCAGTAAACATATTTATGGACAATTTGCAGAGCATCTGGGAACTTGTATCTATGGAGGTTTGTGGGTAGGTGAAGATTCTAAAATTCCCAATACCCAAGGCTATCGTAATGATGTGCTTCAGGCTTTGAAGGACTTGAAAGTGCCGGTGCTTCGTTGGCCGGGGGGGTGTTTTGCCGATGAATATCATTGGATGGATGGTATCGGTCCGAAAGAGAATCGTCCCCGGATGGTCAATAATAACTGGGGAGGTACAGTAGAAGATAATAGTTTCGGAACACATGAATTTCTGAACTTGTGTGAGCTGATAGGTTGTGAGCCTTATATCAGTGGTAATGTAGGAAGCGGAAGTGTGGAAGAAATGGCGAAATGGGTGGAATACATGACTTCTGAACAAGGTAGCCCGATGGCGAAACTGCGTAAGGAGAACGGTCGTGAAAAACCATGGAAAGTGAAATTCTTTGGGGTAGGTAATGAAAGCTGGGGATGTGGAGGCAGTATGCGTCCTGAATATTATGCAGACTTGTATCGCCGTTATTCTACCTATTGTCGTAATTATGATGGCAACCATTTATTCAAAATAGCCAGTGGTGCCAGTGATTATGACTATAACTGGACCGAAGTGCTGATGAAAAATGTGGGTCATCGCATGGCAGGTCTTTCTCTTCATTATTATACAGTGACCGGATGGAGTGGAAGCAAAGGTTCGGCTACCGAGTTCACTAATGATGATTATTATTGGACTATGGGCAAATGCCTGGAAATAGAACCGGTATTGAAGAAGCATATCGCTATTATGGATAAATACGATCCGAAAAAACAAATCGGCCTGATGGTGGACGAGTGGGGAACCTGGTGGGATGAAGAACCGGGAACGGTCCGCGGACATTTGTATCAGCAAAATACGTTGCGTGATGCTTTCGTGGCTTCTTTAACTTTGGATGTTTTCCATAAATATACGGATCGTATCAAGATGACGAACATTGCCCAGATTGCCAATGTGCTTCAATCTATGATTTTGACCAAGGAAGACAAGATGGTTTTGACACCGACCTATCATGTCTTTGAAATGTATAAAGTGCATCAAGATGCTACTTATCTTCCTTTGGAACTGAACTGTGAACGCAAGGTGGTACGTGACGACCGCATTGTTCCGATGGTAAGTGCTACCGCTTCACGGGATGCAAACGGTTTTATTCATATTTCCTTGTCTAATGTGGATTTGCAGGAATCGCAGGAAATAGAGTTGAATCTGGGTGAGGTGAAAGCTAAGAGTGTTACCGGCCGTATTTTGACCGCTAACAATATAGGTGATTACAATAGTTTCGAGAAACCGAGTGTGGTTGCCCCGAAAGAATTTACCGGAGCCAAGGTTAATAAGGGAAGCTTGAAAGTGACTCTTCCTGCCAAGTCTATCGTGGTGTTGGAAGTGAAATAAATCACGTACGTACGTGTAGCGGGAAAAATATACTTATTAGTACCAAAAATCGATAAACAATTGATATACAATAAAAAGAGTGATTTTATCTAATGATATAAAAATCATCCTTTATTTACAATCTTAATATTAACAGAATTAATTAAATATGTTAATATTAAGATTGTAATAGGATTTGATGATAAAATGCTTACTATAGTTGAATCCATATCCCATGAAATCATTGCTTCATCAGATATTGAAGGCGTTGCATTGAATAATGAACTGGTACGGTCGTCTGTAGCCCGCAAACTCGGTATTCCATTACAAAAGCCGATTGCATCCTCATGTTATATTGACGGAGTTATAGAAATGGCACTCGAAGCAACTGTAAATTATGGTAGTCCGCTTACCCAGAAAGGTTGTTCGGCTAGCATAACTACATGTACCAAAACAGGATGCATGGATTTAGATTTGTTGTTACATCCGACAAGAATAAGTGTAATAACAACATCATTCAACAGTAAAAACGTAATTTTCATAGTCAACCAATAAAGACAAAAACAAAAGGAAGTACTGATCCATACTCCCTTTCACTTTTTGAAAAACAAATATATTTCCAACCTTATACAAAACTTGAAATATCCTATCGGATTACTTTAAAAGACTTGACCGGTCTTCCATCATAATTATAGAGGCTGACAATGTTCAAACCGGAACCAGCCTTTAAAGTAAACCGGATAGAATTATCGGAAGCGGACTCAGTCTGTAGCAGCCTGCCGTTCAGATCCACTACACGTACAAAAGAGGACTGCGGGACATTTGATAAGACCACCGCACCCGTTGCCTTGGAATAATTCAAGCCAACTTTAGAGATATCCAGACTCTCAGTCCCCGTCGCACTACCTTCAAATGTGACAAAGGCAAGGTAATTGAGGGCATGATCCCAACGGTCAGTCAACAAATTCATATTTTCATCAAAGCAAAAATCGGTATTGTCATTTATCACCAGCCAGTTCTCCTCGATATCCTCTTTCCCTTCTGGCAAATAATATGCCACTAAGAAAGGAGACCAGCGCTCACCATAATCATAATACTCACTGACAAAACAGTCCTCGATCATGACATCCAATTTACCGTTGGCTACGATGGAAACAGGAATACCGCCGTTCTCGGCCTTGGATGTACCGATGCGGGCCAGATTGGTACAACAAATCTGCCATTCAGTCTTAACATCACCGGAACTATACCTCATACCCCTCCAATACTTGGCCAAATTACGCTCCCACATAATTTTAATCTTACCGTTCATTACAGACCGGGTATTATTAACTAACGTCATCTGTACCTGGAATTTCTCGTTCTGGTAGGCATGATATACCGTATACTCACTGTCTCCCTTGCCATTGGCATCTGGAAAATTCATATATTCGGATGAAGGCGCAGGATGGTTTGCATAAACATGTAGTTTCCAATAACCATCATATTCGAATTCTTCAACCATACCCATTAATGACCACTTAGTATCTCCACTAAATCTAACAATAGGAAAAAAGAGATAATCTCCTTCCGGCAAGTCAATATAGCAAGGAAGCTTGATATCATACATCTTCCCATTTTCAAGAGTAACTTCACCAGCCCCATCGTATATCTGAACTATCTTTCCACCTTTAAAAGCTGCATAACGAAAGTCACAAATCTTGGTTTCTCCAGTCCTTTGTACAAAAGATGCCCCCAATACCTTTGTTTGACCACGGACTACCACAGGACCATAATGCTGGTCGCAAATTGTAACTGATATCCTTACAGGGTTTTCATAATCAATTTGAATATTACTGATATCCTCCAATGCAAACACTTTGGTATTAAAACAAAATGGTATTACGACAAGCAAGACTATAAATGGATACTTTTTCATTTTCATATCTTTTTGTGTCTTTCATTTTAAAAATCACTTAAATTTATTTCCTCCATATATTCTATATTGGATATGGTAAACGAATCCGCACAGCCAACTGTCTCCAATATCATGACATGGTTTCCGGGGGCGTAATCATGCACACCGGCAGGCGCATAGGATTCCCCGGAACCATCTCCCCAATAAATGGTGCCGGCTATGGCATCAATAACCGGAGCGTTAACCTGAAATGTATGTTCGGAAAAATAGGTTATGGACAAGTCATTTTTCCGGATATCAGACTGTTCCCGATCCGTATATTGATCCATTGGTACTTGTTCCACTCCGACCGGATATATTGAACTGCCTGTATAAATCAGATGGAAAATATATTTTCTACCTTGGGCAATCTCCTGTTTTATCTTTACCGGATAATCCCTGCCGTCAACTGTTACGGTCAGTTCCGTCAGGTCAGAAAATGGAATGACAAACACATCGGGCACTTCTTCTGTCCATCCTTCTGCATTCATATTCCTGTTTATCAGAAGTTCCTGAAGTTTCTTCTCCCCTGATTTGAGATTTCCGGTTTTTGCATTCAACACTCCTTCTGACGGCAAGAGAAAAGAGACCTTTTCCGCCGTTCCGCTTCCCTGTATGTTAAAAGCCAGGGAAGACAGGGCATGTTCCATATTTAAGCGTGCTACAGGTAGGCTGGAAGTGGCTGTTGCAGTGCCATAAAGACAATCAATCTGTTTCTTTATATCTACAGGAATGGCAGTTATGTCAGTTCCCATACAGGGATAAATGGCGGTAACACCAAGTGTTTCACCGCTGGTCAGGCTTACCTGTGGATTTAATAACCATTTACCGGAGCTGTATGTTCCGGTTATACTGATTCCACCGGCATCTACCAGCATTTGGTCGTCATCAACAAACTCCATCTTTACAACTGTGGAGCGGGTCTGTATTTCTGTAACAAGTTCTAAAAACACGTCCTTTTCCTTCGGTTCGTCCTTGTCGGAACATGATGGGAAGCAAATGACAGCAAATGCCAGTGAAAGGGATAAAATATTTTTCATAATATATAATAGATTGGGTTATTTAACTATTTTGAATGACTTGACCAGTCTTCCATCATAATTATAGAGGCTGACAATGTTCAAACCGGAACCAGCCTTTAAAGTAAACCGTATAGAATTATCGGAAGCGGATTCAGTCTGTAGCTGCCTGCCGTTCAGATCCACTACACGTACAAAAGAGGACTGCGCGACATTTGACAAGACCACCGCACCCGTTGCCTTGGAATAATTCAAACCAACTCTAGAGATATCCATACTCTCAGTCCCCGTCGCACTACCTTCAAATGTGACAAAGGCAAGGGAATTGAGGGCATGATCCCAACGGTCTGTCAACAAATTCATATTTTCATCAAAGCAAAAATCGGTATTGTCATTTACCACCAACCAGTTCTCCTCAATATCCTCTTTCCCTTCTGGTAAATAATATGCCACTAAGAAAGGAGACCAGCGCTCACCATAATCATAATACTCACTGATAAAACAGTCCTCAATCATGACATCCAATTTACCGTTGGCCGCGATGGAAACAGGGATACCGCCGTTCTCGGCCTTGGATGTACCGATGCGGGCCAGATTTGTTGCGCAAATTTTCCATTCGGTCTTAACATCATCAAAGTCATACTTCATACCCCTCCAATACTTGGCCAAATTACGCTCCCACATAATTTTGATCTTACCGTTCATTACAGACCGGGTATTGTTAACTAACTTCATCTGTACCCGAAATTTCTCGTTCTGGTAGGCATGATATACCGTATACTCACTGTCTCCCTTGCCATTGGCATCTGGGAAATTCATGTATTCGGATGAAGGCGCAGGATGGTTTGCATAAACATAAAGCTTCCAATAGCCATTTTTTACAAAAGTCAAAAATAACTTATTCGGCAAACGCCACATATTTTCACCTTGTATTTTAACAATCGGTAAAAAAAGATACTCACCTTCTGGCAGATTTATATAACAAGGTAACTTGATATCATACATCATCCTATTTTCAAGAGTAACTTCACCAGCCCCATCGTACATCTGAACAATCTTACCGTCTTTAAACGCTGCATAACGGAAATCACAAGTCTTAGTTTCACCTGTAACATTTACAAATGAAGCTCCAAACACTTTTGTCTGACCATTCACCACAACCGGACCATAATGTTGGTCACGAATTGTTACAGAAATACCTACCGGATTATCATAATCAACTACAACCTTACTGATATCCTCCAATGCAAACACTTTGGTATTTGCATACGATAAAAAGGCTAATATCCAAAACAGGCATAAATATGTTTTCATCATACTGTTCTATTCTTGATATATGCCTGATATCTCAGTTGATACAAAATAACTATCGTCGCCATTAGGGTTGCCAGCCAATAAGATGCCAAACGAAGCAATTTTCTCTCCTTTCGTATCCAGAAAACAGAAAGTATTGTATACAGCATGGATAGTCAGAGCTTCCGGCAAGTTGTATTCCAACATATACATTCCCACTTCTGCACCTTTCTCAATACTATATGTGACATCATTATTTTGGGTCGCTTTATAATTCATACCGTCCAATGAATGATTTTCGAAGCCTTTTGACTTACCGTTTATCATTTTCTCGCGTTGGCATGTGAAAGCTACCCTACCGGCCCCGCCATTGTAATCCAATGATGCCTGTTCATGTTCAAAAGTAATCTCGTATGCCCCGTATTCCATGGTGGCAGCATCCTGGTTAAGCTCCAAAGTCTGAATTTCGGTAACGGAATCATCTTCTATAGCCAGTATAACCTTGCCCCTTTGCATTTGCTCAGTTTTATTTTCCCTAGCGGTAATTTTCAACTGCAAACCCGTTTCAGTTTGTAATGATTCAACAACAAACAGCTCTCCTTCCACGCTTGCCGTAACCTTTGCAGGCTCCTTTTCTCCGGATGGCTTACCGTCCCAATAGATTTCTTTGCTGGCGGAAACAGCGATGGTTTTGATTTCTCCCAATGCGGTAAATGATACAGGCGAAACAGCATCGACCGTAATCCGGTAATTAGAGTAAGATTTCACAGGATCATCTTCCGAACAAGAAGTGAATAACAGACAAGAGCAGATTGCTCCAAGAAAGAGGGTTCTCGACAGTGAACCGGGTAATGTTAGTTCCATAGTGTTAAGCTTTGGCGGCTTTGTTCCCCAAAAGCCGGTTTGTATAAAAGGAGAGCGTGGGAACTGTCGATGTTACTATCCCGAGGCTCTGGACTGCCCAATCTGTGTAACAAACAACAGCCCACGCCACAAGAGGTATATGTTTTAGAATCATATACAACCTAGGCGCAAGCATTTTTGTTTATTATCCACAGATTCAAAATTGTCCAGATTTCGAGATTGGATAATATCGTAACGCTTCCGCTAACAATCAAATATACGCTTAATAAAAAGCAATATACGATGCAAATATAGAAATTTTAAATAATAAAACAGTGTAAAATCCTAATAAGTTATGGTTTATTTTGTATGACTCAATTAGAATCGTTATGTTTGCAAAGTTTTATTATTTAACAGATTAAAAGTATCAAAAGAACTTAGCTATGGAAATAAATCCTAAATTCATAAATGATATAGTAAATGCTATAAAAATGATGCCATACGCATTTGCTTTTATTTTAATCTCGCATGGTATCATTTATTTTATGATATATTATGCAGATCATTGCATTCCCAGAAAAAAAAGAAATAATAAAGACAAATAAGAAACTGCATCCAATGATACAGCATAGGTAGTTACTTACTGATTTGTCGTATTCTATTATACGCAAGTATTCAAAAATAGATATTATATATGTCGAAGATATAATTATATATGTCGATAAATTTATGGCTTGATTAGTTGCTATCTTATTGAATTGATTATATATTTTATGCCAGACAATTATATTTCCGTCTTTATCTGTTTTAAAGCCTTTCTCTTGGACAATATATCTTCTAAATTTTATGTTTAATATCCACATTATAAGAAAAGTTATTAGTATGTGAACCGGTAATATTAAGATAGTACAATTTGCCAGTTCTTTTATATAATTGTCGTCTTTGTACCCATCTACTCCGTACCATGAACAAATAATCCCTGTTATAAAAACACTAGAGCAATACTTTGCATTAAATCCCATGTTTGATAATAGATGCATAAATAATGAATTATCCATAGTCAAAGTTCTTTTGATACTTTGCAATGCGTTTTAAAGCCTGTGAAGTGTATCTTATAAGATCGGAATATTTCTTGTTGAACTGATTATCAGAATTTAGTGTTTTTCTCGATAATATATTTTCTACCCGATTTATCCGGTCAATAAACTCGGTGTATAAAACAGGGCTACTTTATCAGAAAAGAAATGGAATTAAGTGCTACTTTTTTTCTACCAAACACGCACAAATAGTAATTTATATTAATTTTTCGTTTCTCAGCAACCTAGTATTTGTTTACTTCAAAAAAATCCGTTTTTTACACTTATATGGTGTCAGCCATCTTCCATATAAGCTATGTGCAAACTTGCATTTTTAGATACGGTTTTTATTTTCCCTCGGAAGTTTCCGAAAAAATCCTATTTTATTTGCGCATTCATTCAATTCGAACGGATGCAGGAAATTTACCGACATATTATTAGTCTTGACACTGATGAGTTTAATCGCACTTTTGACACCAACCAGAAGTGCCTTGATTTTATCATCCGGGAGTTGTATGACGGTGAAGTACGCTCTCCTTTCTGTGATTCCAAGGCATACCCGATGAAAGAATTCGGCAGATACAAGTGTGCCAAGACAAGGAAGACATTTTACATTACCAGGAATACCATTTTCTATCGTTCACATATTCCCTTGAAAAAGTGGTTTGCAATCCTTTATCTGTTTGTAACCTGTCGAGACAAATTTACTCCATCTTTGTTAACGCGCGCTTTCCCGGAAACCGTCAGGACCATGAAGACTGCCATTTATGTGGTGCAACGGATTTCTTATGCCTGCATGACGCCAAGGAAAGCCAAATTTTCAAATTCACAGGTTGACGAGACACCCATCGGTGGACACCAGCATGTCCGTTCTTATCCTGACAAGTGCCCTAAAAAGGTTTACAAGAACGAAGACAAACGGAATGTGTTGTGCATAGCCGAGGAAAACAATGGTTGGGTGGATTTTTCCTGCGTCAACGAGTCATCCAAGGACCTTCCGAAGGCGGTAAGGGAGCGGGTGGCTTCCGGAGCAACGGTGACTACTGACGAAACGAGTCTTTTCAAACCTTTGAACGGGGAATATGACCACCGTTCGTGCAATCATGGCCGGCATCTGTACATCAACGACGGTGACCACACCAATGCCGTCGAAAATCGTAACAGCCAGTTCAAGCGATCCATGGACGGGGCTTCACATAACAATATCCGTTTTGAGAATGCAGGCCGCTACTGTGCCCTTCACTCTTTTCTGGCATCGTTCAATAAGCTTCAGGGTATCCCCCTGTTCAAAGTTCTGCTGTATAATAGTTTTCAAGGTACGACTTTCCATCCGTTATCCACATTCAAGCTGGATAAAGGCAAAAGGGGGAACAGTCCGACGCGCAAGAAAAGAGACGGTTCACCCGCATTGAAACCCGGACCGCTTCCTCAGACTCCCCGCCACCGCAACCCGGAGGCTTATACAAGTTTTTCGGACAAAGTGAAGGACGAAATTCTGTGGAGGAAGGCCTTGGCATGGTATGACAATTCTGTGGGGAAAAGGGTCTGACCATGCCGGAGGACAAGCCACGCTTAAATGAAGAAGTCAGAATGACGTTTATAATACACTATATATCAATGGTATACGCGTACCGTACTCGCATTTCACTATCTTTGTATCAGAAGATATTACTGATCAAAACCTACAGATTATGCCGAAGAAGAAAGAAAATCCCGAAAGATTCGATTTGGAACGATTCGAACGACTGTATCCGACCGAGGATGCATGTGTGAAGGCTCTCGAAAAACATCTTTGGAATGGCATCCTCCGTTCACCCGTTGACGGGAACACCAATGTCATCCGTATAAAAGGCAAGCCGGGATATTACAGGGACCTTGACAACCGCCGGACCTTCACCATCAAGCAGGGGACAGTTTTTGATGGGAGCAAGCTGAAACTGAAAGTATGGTTCAGGGCCATCTATGAATTCTGCGTCTCAGCGAACGGTATATCGTCCTATGAGCTGGCACGATGCTGTGGCGTGACACAGAAGACGGCATGGTTCATGAAACAGCGCATGGCACTGAACGTCAAGCAGTGCGAGGAAATGCTGATGGACGGGGAAGTGGAAGCCGACGAATGTTACGTCGGCGGGACGGACTATTACCGGAAGAATGACGCCAAATGGCATTCAACGCAAGGAAACCGGGATGACAAGGCCACCGTATTCGGCCTTCTGTGCCGGGACGGCCTACTCTATGCCGAAGTGGTAAAGGACTGCAGGGCGGAAACCCTGTTCGATATCATAAAGAACAGGATGGCAGAGGGATGCAGGTTCTATACGGATGAAGCTCCCCAGTACGTCCATGTTTCAGACCATTTTATTCATAAGACGGTAAACCACAGCGGGAAAGTTTGGAAAGCCGGGGCGGCATGCACCAACGGGATAGAGAACTTCTGGAAACACCTGCAGTCCACTATCCAGGGGACTTACATGAGCGTATCATACTTCCACCTGCAGAAATACGTGGATGAAAAGGCATGGCGTTTCAATACGCGGAGGATGGGCTGTTACAGCCGGTTCAGCTTCTTCCTCTCCCTTCTGGCATCCGGAAATTCCACCACTTATTCCGCCACAATCAAGCCGGGCCGTGTCAGGTATGCCGCCGGCAAGTGGAAGGGAGAGCGTATGCGTGGAAGGATGAAGGATCTTTTATATGCGGAATGATGGAAAAGGGAATAGTCATTATAAGCAAGTACGGGCTCTCTCTCAGGGCGGAGTGGTCCGATGCTAAAAAGGGCTACCTGTCTGCTGCAAGGCCGGCAGCCGGCAAGGTGTTCCACGATCTGGACGGGCTGAAGGAGTTCTTTTCGGGATTCGTGCATACGGAACTTCAGAAAGTTGCAGAAACTGCCAGGGGAAAGGCCATGGCGTTCAAGATGGCCTTCAGCAAGACCGAATATCTGGTGGCGTTGGAAAAATACGGGAGATGTGTGGAGGACGGATCCACGGACACATTTCTTTGGAAATACGTCATAGACCATTTTGAAAGTTGCTTCACTCCCGAAGTGCTTGAATCATACAGGAAAGAAATGCGCCTGTCTGTCAGACGTTTTTCATCCAAATCCGGTAAAAGCGGGAGGAAAGAGAGAAAGGATGCGACCCAAAAGAAAAAGAACGTCCTTACGAACGGAAGTTATGAAGGTACCGTTCTCCCCATGCCCGGACAGAAAATGAAGTCCGGCACGGAGCTGTCCGGTGTCATCAGTGCGTTCGGATGGAAACACGGGACGGTACTCCCTGTCGAATGGCACGAGATTGACACGGTCCGCCACCTGGTGGTCAGAATCGGCAGGATGACACTGCCAATTCCGGCCGATGAAATAATATCCGCACATGAGATAAAAAGGGACGTTCCCACCTTTTCCATATCCTGCCGGGACGGATTTACCTATCACCTGAAACTGTTTGGGGAATGGAGGCTCAAGACGTTTAACCGGAATCCGGGCATAAGGGTAAAAAAATAATGAGCCGGCCATCCGTTTATGCCATTAAGTTGCTATCTTGCAGCCATAACCAAAATAGAATCACTATGATAGAAAAAGATGGCAAACTATGGTATTCGCAACTGGAAGCGGCGGATTTTCTTAGCTCCACATGGAAGACCATGACCGCTATCAAAAGAAGGGTTGACTGTCTGGTTGTGTGCAAGATAGCCAACCAGAACTATTACGAGTTCGAATCCATTGCCAGATACAACCAGGAAAAGCAGAAACCATCAAGGCGTAGGAATCTGGCATTATGGAAACATCCGGAACTGAAGAACCATGAGTTGATTTCAGACGAGGTTCTGGCCCGTGACTATTACCCTACCAAAGAGGCACGCAGGATCCTTAAACTGGATTATGGGACTTATGAGCGGTTCTATACCACCATGACAAACAACAGTATCGGGTCTTTCCAGTCCGGGAGGCGGATTTTCTGGTCACGCAAGGATATCGATGCCCTCAAGGAGCGGCTGGATTCCTCCGTGGAAGTGACGGACCAGAAATTGAGTGAATTGCGTCAGAAGGTGGCGGACCTGAGCCGGAAGAACGAGGCCTTGACAAAAGAGAACATCCTATTGAAATACAAGCTGGATGTTTCTGAAAAAGAGAGGGCAGAATACAGAAAGAAATACATGGGTAACAAGGAAGTCGAAAAAGTAAAAAACGAGGAACTCTCCCGGTTGAACGCACAAGTATCAAATCTAATGGAATTTTGCAGCGGTTTTCTTGAAATGACCTTTGCCATCATAGGTTTCAAACTGAACAATCAGGAAAAGAACGTACTACGGCTCTATTTCCATGGGATGGATTTTAATGAGATTGCCCGAAGGAGGAACAGCGACAGTGACACTGTGCGGAATCAACTTTACAGGGCGTTAGAAAAGGTGGAGATATACATCCAAAAGATAACCGGGGCAAAGGATACATTGTCTGTTATACAGCAGGCAACCGAAGAGAAATAAATCATGTGTATCAATTAAAAAATGAAAGGAGTAAAAATGAGCATCAATGTTACATTGGTTCCATATGCTGACGCAATCAACAAGATTGGGAGTAAAAAGAAAGGCTTTTTTCCCCGTTCGTGCGCAAGGAGATCATTGTCTGTCATGGACCTGCTTTCAGAAATGGAAGAAGGCAATATAGCACGGGCTATAGCAGACAAGGCCGTTGTCGAGGGATTCATGCATAAGCTGTTCGAGACACTTAAAAAGGGGGATCTCGTCAAAGTGGACGGATACGGCTATTTCAAACCGATACTGACCACAAAAGAAGGCACGGACAAGACCAGGCTAAAGGATGAAGACATAGTGTTTGCCAAGATTGATTTTGTCCTGACTGTCGCAGGCAAGGAAAAATTGAAAGATACACAGTTTGTCATCAAATCTAAAAACCTCTGAGCGCAATCACATTTTACCCTCCTGAAAAGAGCCACTGACGTCGGTGGCTCTTTTTCCGTATCTCTCAAATAAACAAATATACAGATTTTCATATCTGTCCTATCGTTGAAGCGACATGGCAGAATTTCATATCGTTAGTTACGAAATTAGCAACTATAATTTGTACGCTATTTTCTTTTCCATACTGAAAATCGTGGATTTGGTACTATTAAGTATATTTATCCCCGTGTAGCCCTTCACATACGTCAGTGTAGGGCTATGCATACGTATATATTGCGCCACACGTACGTATGTGATGGGTTACGGTAACTCTTGTACCCTCTCTGCTTCAATTCTGTTTTCTACCTCATCCGGCAGGGCAGGGAAGAAATCTATATTCGTTCTTTTCTCTACGCTGTCCACTGTTACTATATATTTCTTCAGCGGCTTATGTCCGGCGCTGTTGGGGAAGATAAATCCTATGGCTTGCGGATTTTTCTTATCATTTATCAATATGACTTTATAGAAAGCATGGGGGACTGCCACTTTGTTGTTGCCGATTCTTTTCGGGCGTTTAGTATCATATATGGGGCCGCAGGCAATGTATACAGCTCCATATTTTTTTGCCCATTGGCGTGACTTTTCCTCCAGGTCATTCCAGTCACCGCGGTTCAGATTAGGATTTTGCGGACAAATGTTACTCATATAAAAAGATTCTTCCATGGCTTGTTTGCTCCATTTCATATCGGCGGCAGGGGCCATGTGTCCCCGGTCGTATCCTGATTTTGTATAATCTCCCGTATATGCTTTGGCTCCACGTACGTCCGGGTCGGGCAAGAATTTGTCTGTTCGCCCTTCTTTTCCTTTTGTTTCTTTTTTAGTAAGCTCCCATGCTACCCATTGTGGAGTTTTGTAATCGGCATTATAAGACAGGGTATATCCTTTACGTTTCAATATCTGTCCGCCTGTGCCCGATTGCATCGTCGGGATTTCCAATGCACCGCCATGCTGAGTCGGAATACGTATTTCGGGCTTTTCTTCATTGTTTTCGATAGTGGGGATATTTTCAAGCAGCTTCCCGTCAAACAACTGATATTTATAGGCCAAAAGTCCCAGTAATATTAAAATAATGACGATTCTTAGGGGACTGTTCGCTTGTTTCTTTTTCTTTGCGCTCATATTTGTTCTGTTTTAGGGGTGCAAAGATAGAATAAAATATAAAAATACATTATCTTTGCCTATGATATAGCTGTAAATTTAAATAATACCGACATGCTATCCTAACTAATCAAACCTATTATATATGAAAAAGAACCGATTATCGTTAGCGTTCCTGGGTTTGCTGATTGCAGCTTCCCCTTTACGGGCACAGGATACGCCGCAGACTGAAACAGCCGAGCAAAAGGACAAAAGAATGGAATGGTTTTCACAAGCCAAGTTGGGTATTTTTATCCATTGGGGGATTTATTCTGTTAGAGGAGTGTCCGAAAGCTGGTCCTTCTTTAACAACTACCTACCCTACGATGAATACATGGAGCAGGAAAAAGGTTTCACAGCCTCCAAGTATGATCCGAAAAACTGGGTGGATCTGATCAAAGAGAGTGGGGCCAAATACACAGTGATAACCACCAAGCACCATGACGGAGTTGCGTTATGGGATACCAAAGTAGGAGATATCAGCGTCGTGAAAAGCACTCCGGCAAAACGTGACCTTATCGCTCCCTTTGTAAAGGAAGTGAGAAAACAAGGATTGAAGCTTGGTTTCTATTATTCTTTATTGGACTGGTCACATCCTGATTATCCTAACAAAACCCGTACGGAAGTACGTTATAAAAATGATCCTGAACGTTGGGCCCGATTCAACAAGTTCAATTTCGGACAATTGGCGGAGCTGAACAAGACCTGGAAACCGGATCTGTATTGGTTTGACGGAGATTGGGAGCAAAGTTCGGAAGCATGGAATTCCAAAGGAATTGTAGATTTGCTTCGTTCGGATAATAAAAATGTGATTATCAACTCGCGTATACAGGGGTATGGTGACTATGCCACTCCCGAACAGGGAGTGCCGGTGGTGCGTCCCGAGGATAAATATTGGGAGCTTTGTATGACCATGAATGATTCATGGGGATATCAGCATACAGACAGCAACTATAAATCACCCTATATCTTGCTTCGTACATTTGTAGACTGCCTGAGCATGGGCGGTAATCTTTTATTGGATATCGGTCCGAAAGAGGACGGTTCCATTCCTGAAGAACAGATCGCTGTGTTGAAGGAGTTCGGCCGATGGACCAAGAAGCATAAAGAAGCTATTTATGAAACTCGCGCAGGTATTCCTACCGAGCATTTCCAGGGATATACCACACTGAATAAGGCGGGGGATATTTTGTATTTATACCTTCCTTACAAACCTAACGGTCCGATGGAAGTAAAAGGGCTGATGAACAAAGTGAACCGTATATGGGTGGTTGGTAACGGAGCTATGTTGAATTACAAGGTCTACAATAAAAATTATTGGAATTCAGTGCCGGGTAATCTCTACATTGATGTACCCCAACAGGTGCAGGATGAGCAGATTACCGTGCTGGCCGTGTTGCTGGATGGACCGATCAAACTATATCGCGGAGTGGGACAAGTGCAAGATAATAACTAACTTGAATCTGAAAAATACATGAAGAAACTTATTTATACCCTGTTACTTCTGCTGGTTACTTTTCCGGCAATGGCACAAAGCCTTTTTGAACAATATGAGCGTTTTCTGACCGAACCGCGTACTTATGTATGTTATCGTCCGGATGGAAAGTTGAAAATAGATGGTAAACTGAATGAAAGTTCCTGGAACAAGGCGGCGTCTACTGCCCCGTTTGTAGATATAAGCGGAGAAGGATTCCCGACTCCCAAATATGAAACTACCGCCAAGATGCTGTGGGATGATGAATTTTTATATGTAGGAGCTGTTCTTCAAGAAGAGGATATCAAGGCGCGTCTTACCCAGCGTGATACCATCATCTATTATGACAATGACTTTGAAGTGTTTATTGATCCGGATAGCGACGGACACAATTATTTTGAAATAGAAACCAATGCGCGTGGCGTGATTTTCGATCTGATGCTGGACAAACCTTATCGTTCGGGTGGAAATTTCATGGTGCAATGGGACTGCCCCGGATTGAAGACTGCCATCCATTGCGAAGGTACACTGAATAAATCAAAAGATAAAGATAAGTATTGGAGTGTGGAAATGGCCATTCCTCATCAGGCGCTGACCATGAACTTTAACAATCCGTTGAAGGCTGGCAATACCTGGCGCATCAACTTTTCGCGTGTACAGTGGCTGAAGGAGAAAGGACCCGAGGAAAATTGGGTATGGACTCCTACCGGAAGAATCGATATGCACATGCCCGACCGTTGGGGATATCTTTATTTCGTAGACAAGAAAGTAGGAACCTCGCAAGATGAGTTGGTTTACCCGTACAATCAGGCCATTTATAAATTGCTGTGGGCCATGTTCTACGCACAACAGGATAATTATAGTAAACAACATAATTATCTGCGTGCCACAGAACAATTCTTTTTGACTGATAAAGAGTTGAAAGATCTTCCGGCTGATGCCCGGATTGCGGTGGAAGCGACTCAGAACACGTATCAGATAGCTATAACCAATCCTGCTGAAGGAATCCGTTATGTGATCAATAATGAAGGACGTTTCCGGACAGAAAAGATACCTGCCCGTGAAGTTAAAAACTGGTTGTGGATGCGTCTGAATAACCGTTCGGATGCCGAATGGCAAAAGTGGTTTGCGTTGTTGAAAGAATGTGGTATTTCGGGTGTCATGTTCGAGGGATACAATGAGAATATTTACCGCCTCTGCAAAGAAGCCGGATTGGAGGCGCATTATTGGAAATGGACGATGAACCGCAGGGAACTGCTGGACAAGCATCCCGACTGGTATGCCGTGAACCGTAAAGGCGAGTCTTGTCACGACAAACCGGCCTACGTGGATTATTATCGCTTCTTGTGCCCTAATCACCAAGGTGTGGCCGAATATCTGGCAGAAGACTATGTAAAGGAAGCTCATAAACCCTACGTGGATGGTGTTCATCTGGATTATGTCCGTATGCCGGATGTAATCTTGCCTGTCAGCTTATGGAAAAACTATGGTATCGAGCAGAAAGAAGAGTTGCCGGAATATGACTATTGTTATTGTGATGTATGCCGTGAATTGTTTAAAGCTAAAACAGGACAGGATCCGTTGGAATTAAAGTATCCGATGGAAAACCAGAGTTGGATTAATTTCCGTCTGGATGCCATCACTCGTGTGGTGGATGCCATCACTAAAGCAGTGAAAGCGGATCATAAAGCTATTTCTGCCGCCGTATTCCCGGGGCCGTCCATGGCTCGTCACATGGTACGCCAAGATTGGGGAGAATGGACGCTGGATGCTTATTATCCGATGATTTATAATAAATTCTATTATGAAGGTCCTGAATGGATCGGGCGTTCGGTAAAGGAAAGCGTTGAAACGGTGAATGGTCGTGCCAAGATATATGCCGGACTGATGTTTGGTGATATTAAGGACAATTTTGAAGAGGCGCTGGATGAAGCATACAATAACGGGGCATCCGGTGTATCCTTCTTTGATGGTCCGGATGAAGAATATTTGCATAAATTCAAAGCTTATCTGGATAAGAGAGGGTTTGTGGTGAAGTAACCCTGGGCTGATAGATCCTTATATCAGAGAAATAAATCTCTTTTTAGCGGTCACTTTCGATTTTTATCGTAAGTGGCCGCTTTTGCGTTTTATCGTTTGTCCTTTCGATGAGTGCGGAAAAGGAATTTATGTATCCCTTTTTCTGCTTTCTTGGATTTGTCTTGAAAATGAATGTGTTAGAATAAAAAAAATGGAGTTCTCTTAGTAAGAGAACCCCATTCCGCTGCAAATGTAGCTATAATAATTCAAATACGGAAATCTTTTATTCAGGAATCAGTCTCTGATAAGGATTCTTATGATATTTGTTTGCAAATTATCCATCTCTGATTATGCGTAAATATTTTATTGTCAGCAGTATATGTCTTTTTGGGGTTCTCTTACTAAGAGAACCCCAAAAAGACATACATAAAAAGTAATGTTTTGATGGTAACAGAAAATAGTATGGAGCTTGAAAATCAAGCGTTCCTTTCAAATCAAGACATAACGGGCGAAGCGCCTAAGTTACTGCTCTGCAGTTCAATCGCTTCCGGCTCAGACCTGGGGTCAAATGAAGGAATCACGCCAATGGCGGGAATAGGAAAAGAATATCCTGAATTCAGTTGGTATTACCTGTATCTTTCCAACAAAGAACTGAAACGCTATATCAGTGTTTTCAGTGGCAGGAAAGCTGTTCGGCTTCGTACACCATCAGGTACCGTAGAGGAGAAATTCTTTTGTTTCAAGGTGTTTTCTTACACTGCCACCGATCATAGAAAACGTTTCGAGCAATGTGCTTATACCAAAGAGGAATATACCGTGCGCCGTGACTCTGCACGGATCGTGAAAGAGGCTTTTGCTACCGGCTCCATCCAAAAACTGAATACGTTGACGGACGAGAAAGGAATTGAAGGCAACGGTTGGCTGTTTGTATGTGCCCCCTTGGGGCAGTTGGAATGTATTCTGTCTGCCATGCTTCCCCGCCAGTATCTGGTGACGGACTATAACACCCACCGTGCGGCGGTAATCCCTCACCGTCAGATGGAAGAATTTATCTATTTGTATGAATCCATGCCTTACAATATCGAGCTGATGAACCGGCCTTTGGAGGACTATCTTCAGAAAAAGCAACGAATCCGTATTACCGGTGGTGTTTTCCGGGGGAAGGAAGGATGCATCATGCGTTTGCACCGCAATACAAGGCTGGTATTCGCTTTCGGAAATATGACGGTGGCTGTGAGCTATCTTCATGCGTTTCCGTTTGAAAAAATTGATTAGTTTAATTAAAGCCATCCACACATCCCTTGCAGGACGATGGATGGCAGATAAGACTACAGACGCAACTAAGGTTGCAAATCTATATATTCAGCAGTGACATTGAAACAGGGACAGGTTTTTTGCGGATTCAAGTCATGATGACCGACAATCAATGCCTTGGGATAACGCTGATGCAGATGTTCAATCAGTTTTCTCAGAGCTACCTTTTGTGCTTCCGTCCGGGTATCCTTCGGAGTCTTTCCGTCGGCATCCAGACCACCTATATAGCATATACCGATACTGTGACTGTTGTGGCTTTTGCAATGTGCGCCGATCATTTTCGGTGGGCGCCCGGCTTCTATCGTTCCGTCTGTAGGAATCACATAGTGGTAACCACAGCACTTCCAGCCCAATGAACGATGGTAGCGGTCAATGTCCTCTGCTCGCAAGGCACTGCCCGCCTTGTTGGCAGAATAGTGCACGATAATCAACGAAACCGTTCTCATAAACCGCTTCCAAGCGCTCCTCCGGCAGCGCCTGTAATAAGCAGCTCAATGATGCGGACGATGTACAGCAGTACATTTTTCCAGTTCTTTTTCATACGCTTTGTCTTTAAATAGATGAATAATATAAGTTCCATGACGTTAAAAGATTCGTGGAGCCATTTTATATTCCATATCTGCAAATGTCTCCTTGAGTTTACGACACGGGGCAAACACGATGTGCGCGCCCTTGATGTTTTTCTTGGAGAACAAAGCCTCCGAAGCGGCTCCTTCGCATTTCAGGGAGACACTGAATGTTCCGAGGCCGTCCAGGGTGACTTGGTCGCCTTGGGCAAGATGTTCGGATAGGCGGTTGAAGACTTCCTCCAGCACCGCTTCCATCATGCCGTGTGGGAAAAAGCGGAGATGTTCCGTCACTTTCTTTACGAGTTTCTTATGCGAAACTGTTTCGTTGGCCACACACTTTGCGTATACTTTCTTGGGCATCGTCCTGTCGGACGTATTTCCCATCGAGAAAACGTGGTATTTTATCATAATGACGGATTGTTTTCATTCGTGGAAGCCGGGGTCTTTCCTTTGGCGGCATTCAAGTCGACTGTGCCTTTACCGGCCTTTTCGGCCTTCAGGGTGGCGGCTTGGGCTATGCGGCTTGCTACGGGATTGAAAGCGGCGCGGGAACGAAGATTTTGGAAGTCTTCTCCCGGCGTGAACACAATGTTGACGGCGGTGATGTTGCTTTCTGTAAATTTCTTCAGGTCTTCCGCACCTTCCGAGCCTATAGAAATCCAGAAATTACCTAATTCTGCCAGTTGTACTTTCTTTCCCTCCAGAAGCATCTCTACAAGGCACTCGCACATATCGGCTATTACACCTTTTACCGTTCCGCGAGTGAATATGCCATTGTGGTCGGCAATGTGTTTGACAAACTGGCTGAATGGCATGATTTCAGAAACTTGAGCTTTTGCATACGCTTTTTGGGCGGCATCGACATCCATCGGGTTGCCCATCATAAATACACTGTAATCAATCATAATAAAATAAAGTTTAAAAGTTTTGTGTTTCCGGGATGTTCGTTTATCCTTCCGACACGACAAAATTAATGCGGGGAAATACCGTAAAAAAATCTATTTATTATCGTTTACTAACTGTTGACTGCCGTTCACTAGCTATTGACTGACCGTTAACTACCCGTTGACGAATCATTCAAACAATAAGCTTATGGATAATGAGACACACTTCAGCATCGTCTTCAACATTTATGGAGGCAGCAACCAGATTCTTCCCAATGCTACTTCCGCCACACAGAATTATTATGGTGATGAGGCGGAACTAGAGAAGGATGATGTAAGCAAGGACAAGGAACCTGCTTTATCTCCCGAGGCTACGCGCCTTTTCTCTTATATAAATAAGGTGGAGGATTTACGTATCTATCTGGTACAGATAGCAGAATGTACCAATGCGGTGGAACTGGCCAGGGTTATAGTTAAGATGGGCGAACGGGAACCGAAGATTACTTCGGAAGAGATGGTGAAGGAGCGTTTTATCTCGTTGTTCTTTCCTCTCACACCTTTGTTCGTATCGGGCAAGACTGTCAGTAATATCCGTGCGCGTATCAATAACGCTTGGGCAAGACGACCGAGAAAGCGGTTATGACCGGAGGTGAAAAACCGGTGACAAGTGTGGAAAAAAGTAAGATATGTTCGTGGGCAAAGTAAGTTCACTTACTTTGCGATTTAAGTCTACTTACTTTGCTCGGGAATATATCTTACTTTTTCGTTAAATAAGCATTAAAAGATAATCCAATTTTTGACCCAATTTATAAGGAAACTGCTTTAATGCGGTTTTCTTTATAGGATGTGTCAAAATGAGATGCTAATCCTAATAAATCCATGTTTAATTTACAGCAATTCATTGCAGACCATGTGATTTGTCGTCCGACAAGTATGTTTGCAGCAGATATTGAAGCTAATAAAGAAACGCTTCAAGCAGAAATAAGGAATAAAAGTGTATGCGTCATAGGAGGTGCCGGTTCCATCGGTTCTTCTTTCATTAAAGCAGTCTTGCCGTTCAAGCCCTCCAAACTGATTGTAATAGACCTGAACGAGAACGGATTGGCAGAACTGACACGTGACCTGCGTTCCACATACGGCATGTATGTACCTGCGGAATATCGGGCATATACCTTGAACTTTGCCGATCCTATCTTTGAAAGGATCTTCCGTGAGGAGAAAGGCTTTGACATTGTGGCGAATTTTTCGGCTCACAAGCATGTCCGTAGTGAGAAGGACAAATATTCGGTACAGGCACTCATTGAAAACAATGATATCAAGGCAAAAAGATTCCTTGACCTGTTGGCCGTTTACCCGCCTAGGCACTTCTTCTGTGTCTCCACTGACAAGGCCGCCAATCCGGTGAATATCATGGGAGCCAGCAAACGTATTATGGAAGATATGATTATGGCGTATTCTTCCAAGTTCAAGGTGACCACCGCCCGTTTTGCCAATGTGGCTTTTTCCAACGGTTCTTTGCCGGATGGCTGGATACAGCGTGTCATGAAAAAGCAGCCGTTGGCTGCACCCAATGATGTGAAACGCTATTTTGTTTCGCCTGAAGAGAGTGGCCATATATGTATGCTGGCTTGTATTCTCGGCAAGAATGGTGAAATTTTCTTTCCCAAGTTGGGTGAAAGGCAAATGCTTACATTTTCTTCCATTTGTGATGAGTATGTAAAGGCGGTCGGTTGCAAAAAAAAGGAGTTTACAACAGATGAGGATGCTAAGAAGTTTGCCTCGGATATGACTTTTGATAATAAGGATTACCCTGTGGTGTATTTTAAAAGTGATACGACAGGTGAGAAGGCATACGAGGAGTTCTATGTTCCTGGGGAAAAAATTAATATGGATCGTTTTTGCAGCCTAGGGGTGATTGAGGAAGTGGTGAAACGGCCGATGGCTGAGATAGACGCATTCTTTACTGAAATGGAGAATATATTTGCCGAACCGGATTTTACCAAGGAAGAGGTGGTTATGGCGATAAAGCGTTTCATCCCCAACTTTGAACATGAGGAAAAGGGGAAGAATCTGGACCAGAAAATGTAATTTAAACGAGTGAATGATATGAAAGAAAAAGTATTGGAAATAGTAAATGAAATCAGGGTGGCAAAAGAATTGTCTGCCATAACCCAACTTCATGCCGAAGACAATCTTCGTGATGACTTGGAATTCACATCATTCGATCTGGCAGAACTGACAGTTCGAATTGAGGATGAATTTGACATTGATATTTTTGAGGATGGTTTGGTAAATACTATCGGTGAAGTTTACTCAAAACTTCAAAAGTAAGATATAATATGACTGTATTTTTATGCGATGGCGAATGTGAGTACTCTTATGATGACTTGCTCCGTCACCTGAATCAGGACAACTATTTTCCTTTATTAAAGACACATCACCTTTTTTCCTATTTTGGCAATTTGGTCAAGGCATTGACAAACGACGTTCCGCTTGTCTTGCTCGATTCAGATCTTAGCCCTGCGGAACTTGATGGTGTGGATGAAAGCCTGGTCAATCAGTCTATCCCCCTTTCTGTGAAGCGGTTGCCATCCATGGGAGAAGTAATAGAAGCGCTAGTACATTCAACTTCTGAAATAACCATGTTTACTTCAGGCACTACCGGTCAACCCAAAAAGGTAGTGCACAGCATACAGACTTTAACTCGCTCTGTGCGCCGGGGAGAAAAGTACAACAATCAAATTTGGGCGTATGCTTACAATCCTACGCATATGGCAGGTTTGCAAGTGTTTTTCCAGGCATTTGAAAATCTCAATACATTAATTAATGTATTTAATCGTACCCGTTCCGAAATCTTCAATCTGATAAAAAAACACTCTATAACCCATATTTCCGCCACTCCTACTTTCTATCGTCTATTATTGCCCTATGAAAGAGCTTATTCTTCGGTTATCCGTCTGACGTTGGGGGGGGAAAAGAGTGATGAACATCTTTATAATGTCATCCGTCAGATATTCCCGTCAGCTCAAATAAACAATGTCTATGCTTCTACAGAAGCGGGGTCCTTGTTTGCGGCCAAAGGAGAAAACTTTCAGATTCCTGCATCGATTCATGATATGTTCCAGGTAGTCGATGACGAACTCCTGATTCATCGCTCTCTGTTAGGACAATCCGACAGTTTCAGGTTTGATGGTGATTATTATCATTCCGGTGATTTGATAGAATGGATAAATCGCGAAGAGGGAGTGTTCAAATTCAAAAGTAGAAAAAATGAGCTGATCAATGTTGGAGGATATAAAGTGAATCCGGGCGAAGTTGAGAATGTGCTCAATGCCATAAAAGGCATTCGTCAGTCTTTGGTATTCGGCAAAGCCAATTCAGTTTTGGGCAATATACTTTGTGCGGAGGTGCAACTTGAAGAAGGAGTACGGCTTTCAGAACTTGAAATTCGCCGTATCCTGAAAGACAGTCTTCAGGATTTTAAAATCCCCCGTCGCATCAGATTCGTCGAATCCTTCTCGTTAACAAGAACAGGTAAATTAAAACGATTATGAATTTCTTAGTAACCGGGTGCTCACGTGGAGTGGGTCTTGAAATCTGCCGGGCGCTTTTACAACAAGGGCATATTGTCTATGGAGTAGCCCGCTCTTACACCAATGAGTTTAAATTTTTGGAAACCGAATATGCCGGACGTGTATTTTTCAAAAGTATCGACTTAAGTGATAGTGAAAATGTACGCAAGACAGTTTTTAGAGAATTTATACACAACGGCATCCAGCTTCATGGATATGTGAACAATGCGGCCATGGCTTATGACGATATTGTGACCAACCTCAATTTGGAAAAGCTGCAAGCCATGTATGCGGTCAATGTATTTACACCGATGATGATAACCAAGTATGCACTTCGTAATATGTTGCTTCATCATACCAAAGGTTGTATTATTCACATATCTTCCATTTCTGCCCATACAGGTTACAAAGGACTGGCCATGTATGCTTCCAGCAAAGGAGCCTTGGAAGCTTTTTCTAAGAATACGGCCCGTGAATGGGGTGGTCTTGGTATCCGTAGCAATGTTGTGGTACCGGGTTTCATGGAGACGGCTATGAGTTCCACTCTTTCTGAAGAACAGAAAGAACGTATTTATAAACGCACCTCGTTAAAGGCTGCCACATCGGTCCGTTCAGTTGCTGAGACTGTCGTTTTCTTGTTGTCAGACTCGGCATGTAGCATTACAGGACAAAACATTCATGTAGATAACGGAACGGTTTAAGAAGAATATGTATGGAGAGTGTTTATAATATAAAGCAAGTTCCAACTTGTGAAGTCAATAAGTTGGTTCATTTTATCAATATGCATTGGAAACACAATCATTCGCTTGCCGTATCCCGGGAATTACTCAATTTCCAGCATCTGGACAAAGATAAGGATTGTTACAATTTCCTTGTTGCGGAAAATAAAGAGACCGGTGAATATGATGCTTTGATAGGTTTCATTCCGGTTGCGCAATATGATAAGGATTTGGTTGGAAATGGCGATTATTGGGGAGCGATATGGAAAATACGAGATGATATTTATAACTCGGAGTTAAACACGGTAGCTTTCTTTTTGTGGCGCAGCCTCTTCAAATTACCATATTTTCACTCCTATGCGGCTATAGGTATAAGTGACATTGCCAGGCAGATTTATAAAGTCTCCCGCATACCGGTTGACTACCTTCGTCAATATTACCTTCGCAACAGCCGCATAAAGAATTATCAAATAGCCTTCTTTCCTGTAGGAAGCCAGAATGGTTCTGCCATTTCCGATGAATCGTATACCCTGCAATTGGTCCATAATGTAGAATGGGATAAAATAGCTATAAAAGGAGAATACGCTCCCTTCAAGACCCCTTTGTATTTTTGCCATCGCTTTGCGGAACATCCTGTTTACCATTATCAGTTTGTCGAGGTAAAGAAGAATGGAATATTGGAATCCGTTTGGACAGTGCGGATTATGAGAGTGGGCGATTCATCAGCCTTTAGAATTGTTGATGTATTGGGTAAACTTCCCAATACATGTGTCAAGGGACAGCTGCTCGATATACTTTATCAGACGGGAGCGGAATATATGGATTTTATGAATTTTGGGCTGCCTGAAGAGACCTTTACAAAAATGGGATTTGAGCTGTTGGATTTGGATGGTGAGACAATCGTCCCCAACTATTTTGAACCTTTTGAACAGCGTAATGTGAAGATTGAAATAGCATATAAGACAAAGGGTGATAATTATGTCGCATTTAAAGCGGATTCCGATCAGGACCGCCCCAACATACTCTAATTTTAATTCATACTATTATGAATGCTGATAAACTTACCGTGGTCATGTACCACTATGTGCGCGATTTGCAAAATTCACGCTATCCCCAAATAAAAGGATGCGATGTGCGACTTTTTAAGGAACAGATCAAATTTCTGCAGAAACACTATAATTTTGTCACTATTGAACAGGTTATAAATGCATATAGGGGGGGGCATAGTGACAAATTGCCACCTCATGCCGTGCTTCTCTCTTTCGATGATGCTTATGCCGACCATTTTGAATATGTTTTCCCGATTTTGGAGCATGAGCATATTCAAGGTGCCTTCTATCCTCCAGTGAAGGCAGTTACAGAGCATACGGTACTGGATGTAAATAAGATACATTTTATTCTTGCCTCTACACCCGAAGATAATTTTCCCGTTTTATTGAATGAGATAAAACAGCTCATTCTGGCCAATACGGATGAGTTCGGGTTAAAATCATACGATGAATATTTCAAGGAACTGGCAGTGGCTAACCGTTTCGATCCTGCCGAGGTTATCTTCGTAAAACGGCTGCTTCAAGTGGCTTTGCCTGAAGCATTAAGAAAGAGGATGGCTGATATTCTGTTTGAGAAAATTGTAGGTATTGAGGAATCTGCCTTTAGCAGGGAACTTTATATGTCGGTTGACCAAATCAAGTGTATGGTTGATTGTGGCATGCACATTGGCAGCCATGGTTATGACCATTATTGGCTAGGCTCATTGCCACGTGAGAAACAGGAATTTGAAATTAAGAAGTCCATCGAATTTATAAATGAAGTGGGTGGGGATGTCGACAATTGGACTATCTGTTATCCATACGGTGACCGTAATAAAGAAACCATTCAGCTGCTGAAGGAAAACGGATGCAAATTGGGCATGACTACCGATGTGGATTTGGCAGACCTTACTGACCATGAAGGCGATGCTATATTTAATCTTCCCCGGTTGGACACTAATGATTTGCCTAAAGATGCCAATGCGCCTGTCAATCAGTGGTATTAAATAATAATTCAACATACAGCAATGAACAACGCTGAAATCTGTGAATTCATTCACCATCTTTTTGGAACACAAGATTTTGTTCCCCTGAGTGCTCCCAAGTTTATCGGAAACGAGAAAAAATACCTCAACGAATGTATTGATACGACTTTCGTGTCAAGTGTCGGTGCTTTTGTTGACCGCTTTGAGCACGATATGGCTGTGTACACCGGTGCCAAGCGTGCCGTAGTCTGTGTGAGTGGTACCAATGCCCTTCACATGGCCATGCTGCTAGTGGGTGTAGAACGCGATGATGAGGTGCTCACCCAAGCTCTGACCTTCATCGCTACTTGCAATGCTGTCAGTTATATCGGAGCATATCCTGTTTTTATTGATGTGGACAAAGAAACGATGGGACTTTCGCCCCGAGCTGTCAAGGCATGGCTGGAGAGGAATGCTGAACTGAAAGAAGGAGTTTGCTATAACAAGCGTACCGGTCGCCGTGTAAAAGCTTGTATTCCCATGCACACTTTCGGCCATCCCGTAAAAATAGATGAACTGGCGGATATCTGCCGTGAGTGGCATATCGAATTGGTTGAAGACGCAGCCGAAAGTATCGGCAGTTTTTATAAAGGCCGCCATACCGGTACATTCGGAAAGGTGGGTGCTATTAGCTTTAATGGAAACAAAACCATCACTACAGGTGGTGGAGGCATGTTGCTTTTCCAGGATGAAGAACTGGGCGCATACGCCAAGCACCTTACTACCCAGGCTAAGATACCTCATCGTTGGGAGTTTCGTCATGACCATATTGGTTATAATTACCGGATGCCGAATATCAATGCCGCTCTAGGTTGTGCCCAGTTGGAGAATCTAGACCGCTATGTGGCAGATAAGCGTGAAACAGCAGCCTGCTATGCTGAGTTTTTCAAGGGTAAGGAAGATATTACTTTTTTTACTGAACCTGCTGATTGCAAATCGAATTATTGGCTCAATGCGGTGGTACTAAAGGATAAGGCGGCTCAACTTGATTTTTTGGAGTACACAAATGATCATGGTGTGATGACCCGTCCCGTTTGGGAACTGATGAATCGACTGCCCATGTTCGAGCATTGCGAAACGGACGGGCTGGAGAATACCGAGTGGCTGGCTGACCGGGTGGTGAATATTCCTAGTAGTGTAAGATTAGATAAATGAAAAAAATCGCAGTTGTCACTGGTGCACGTTCAGAGTATGGACTGCTACGTTGGGTGATAGATGAGATACATCATGCTACTGAGTTACAGTTGCAGCTTATCGTTACAGGCGGACACCTGTCTCCCGAACAGGGGTTGACTTATCGTTGTATTGAGGAGGACGGATATGATATTGATGCTAAAGTCGATATGTTGTTGTCCTCGGATTGTGCTTCTGGTATAGCGAAATCTATGGGGATGTGCAGTATTGGGATGAGCGATGCTTTTCTGCATCTTCAGCCTGATATGATTGTTGTCTTAGGCGACAGATATGAGTTGCTTCCCATAGTTGGTACTGCTTTGGTGATGCGTATTCCGATAGCTCATATTTCAGGAGGTGACATCACTGAAGGAGCTATTGACAATGAAGTGCGCAATGCTGTTACAATGATGTCTACACTCCACTTTCCGGGTACTCAAACTTCTGCAGCCCGTATTGGTAGGATGATTGGAACTATGAAGAATGTTTTTGTTGTAGGTGAGACCAATTTAGATAATTTTTTACGTTTGTCGCTTTTGTCAAGGAATGAATTAGCAGAGTCTTTAAATATTGATTTAGGTAAAAAATGGATATTGATGACTTACCATCCGGTAACTAAAGAAAGCCGTGAGAAGAATCTTTTCGATGTAAATAGTTTACTCCATGTGCTCCAGTCGTTAGGTGATGACTATGAAATACTAGTTTCTAAGTCTAATACAGATTTATATGGTTCGGATATTAATCAACTTTTAAATGATTATGTATGCAATAAGCCTTGTTTTCATTTGTTTACCTCGTTAGGACAGAAGTGTTATGTCAGCCTTCTTCCTCAGTTATATTGTATGATAGGTAATTCGTCCAGTGGAGTATATGAAACGGGTTATTGGAAGTTGCCTACGATTAATATAGGACATCGTCAAGAAGGCAGATATATGACATCTAACATTATTTGTTGCGATAATTGTTCTGAGTCTATTATTCAGTCTTTAAAGAAAATTGAAACAGACGAATTTCAGCAAATGTTAAAGTATATTGATAATCCTTATGGTGATGGCAATGCTTCCAAACGTATTGTAGAACAGATAAAAATGTATTTTAATGCAGTTAAGTAATCTAAAAACACCTTGTTTTATTTTGGATTCGGATAAGTTGGTATCTAATGTTTTGGAATTTAAAAGAGCTTTGAACAGTCGCTTTTCAAACCATTGCATTGGATACTCAATTAAGACGAATTCACTTCCTTATATGTTGCACATGCTTAATGAGTTGGGATGCTATGCTGAAGTAGTATCTTATACAGAGTATGCATTAGCTTTGCAAGTTGGTTTTGAGAAGAGCCATATTGTATATAATGGTCCAGCTAAAGATAAGGAGACTTTTTTAGATGCAATAAAGAATGGTGCATATGTAAATATAGATACAAAACGTGAAATAGAATGGTTGAATGATTTGAACAAACAGCATTCTTATAAGGTCGGCATTCGTGTCAATTTGAATTTAGGGAAGATTTCGCCAGAAGATGCTAAAGAGGGCGAATCGGATAGCAGATTTGGTTTTTCGTTTGAAAATGGAGAACTGGAAGAAGCAATAAATAAAATTCAATTATGCAAAAATGTAAAACTTGGAGGTTTGCATCTGCATCGTACTTCATTGACTCGTTCTTTAAATGTTTATAGGAATATTTGCAAATATGCTATTCGGATCATTAATTCATTAGGTCTAGAACTTGATTATATTGATGTTGGTGGTGGTTATTTTGGTGACAAGCCTAATGCACCTACTTATAAAGAATATGTGGACACTATCTATTCAAGTTTGTTAGAGGAAGGGATTGATGTTTCTAAAATGAAAGTCATAGTGGAACCAGGAAATGCAATAGTTGCTTCACCTTTTAGTTTTTTATCGGAGATCATTGATACAAAAAAAATAGGTGACTCTCAAATTATAGTAACTGATGGTTCTCGTAATGATGTGGACCCTTTTTTCCTGAAAAAAGACTATTTTAAATCTTTCATCAGAAAGCAAGAGGAAAAAGTGTTCATTGATTCACAAATGGTTGTAGGATGTAGTTGTTTGGAGTATGACAAGCTTTTTACACTTCAAAATCAGCCATTACTAAATGTCGGTGATAGAATACTTTACCAAAATGTCGGTGCATACACTATGACTTTATCACCACTGTTCATTCGATTTTTTCCTAGAGTTTATTTGAAAACTTTAAATGGTTATGAGATAATTAGAGAGGAATGGACTGTCAATGATTTAAAGCAATAACAATAAACTTTATAGTTATGAATAATATTCTGTGTTGTAATGCGGGCCGTAGAGGGCGTTTAATGATAGATATGCGTAAGACTATCGGTGATAGTGGTAATGTGGTTGCTACAGATAACTGGTCGGTAGCCCCAGCAATATTTTTCGCAAACAAGCAATATGTAGTTCCTAAAATTACACATCCAAATTATATTCAAGAAGTACTTGGTATTTGTAAGAAAGAAGATATTAAAGCTATTTTTACTTTAATCGACCCTGAAATAGATCTTTTAGCATCAAATAAAAAGAAGTTTGAAGAAATTGGTGTTCTTCCTCTTTGTCCTTCTAAGCAAACTGCTGATTTGTGCTTTGATAAGTACAGTATGTACCTGTATTTAAAAAATCATGGTGTTAATACACCGCTTACTTTCCATGAATTAGATGATTTCAAAGCTGCATACTTCAAAGGTGAAATTCAATTTCCTGTTTTCATCAAACCACGTACAGGTAGTGGTAGTGTTGGAGCGCATAAGGTCAATACCATGCAGGATTTGGAAAACTATTATGCTGAGAATGCTTTCGATTATATCATTCAGGAGTTTATGCAAGGTGATTGCGATGCAGATGCTTATATTGATTATTATTCAAAGGAAGTGGTTTCTATTTTTTCAAAAAAGAAAATTGAAACTCGTATCGGTGGGGCCAGTAAAACTATTTCATTCAAAGACCAGCGTTTGTTTGACTTCGTGCAGTCTTTTATGCATCTTTTCGACTTTGCTGGAGCAATCGATATGGATTTCTTTTTTAGAGATGGAGAGTACTATCTGTCTGAAATAAATCCTCGTTTTGGCGGAGCCTATTTGCATGCGTATGGTGCTGGAGTTGATTTCTTTAAACTGATCATCAATAACATTAATGGTGTTACCAATGAAGTTCGCATTGGTGATTATGATGAAGGTGTGCTCATGTTGATGTATGATGATGTAGTCATAACTAAGGAAGTTGACCTTTTAAGAGATTATCATGATTAATCACGTTTACATAATAGCCGAAGCCGGAGTGAATCACAATGGTCGGTTGGATTTGGCTCTTCAGCTCTGTAATGCTGCCAAAGATGCGGGAGCTGATGCCGTGAAATTTCAGACATGGAAAACAGAGAAAATTGTTACTCGGAATGCTGAATTGGCTGTTTATCAGGAAAATAATATATCCGATAAGACCAAATCACAGTTTAAGATGTTGAAAGAACTTGAATTGAGCTATGATAATTTTGAAGTAGTGAAAAATCATTGTGATGAGATAGGTATCCAGTTCCTTTCTACTCCTGATGAAATAGATAGTCTAGACTTTCTTTGTAATTTCAATCTGCCTTTCATCAAGCTGGGATCTGGCGATGTTACCAATATTCCTTTTCTTCGTCTTGTTGGTAGCAGACATATTGATGTTGTCCTTTCTACAGGAATGTCGTATCTCGGTGATGTAGAGATAGCATATCGCACCTTGATAGAAGCAGGAGCTAAAAGTGTTTCTTTACTTCATTGTACTACTAACTATCCATGTCCCATGCATGAAGTAAACCTTCGGGCTATACAAACTCTTAAGGATGCATTTCATTGTTCCGTAGGTTATTCAGACCATACAATGGGTGTGGAAGTGCCTGTTGCAGCTGTAGCAATGGGAGCTGAAATCATAGAGAAACATTTCACGCTTGATAAGGAAATGGACGGTCCTGACCACAAAGCCTCCCTCAATCCCGAGGAACTCAAACAAATGGTGATGGCTATTCGTAACATTGAGCGAGCTTTAGGTAATGGCATCAAACAGCCTAATGAGAGTGAGAAACAAATTTCAGAAGTGGTGCTCAAACGTATTGTGGCGGCTACACCAATAAAGAAAGGTGAGGTGCTCTCGGCGGATAATATGACTGTGAAACGCAGTACCGTTGGTTTGAAAGCTTCTTTATGGGATTTGGTAAACGGGCGTATAGCTACCTGCAATTATACTATAGACGAACCTATTATCATTTAAAAATAGACAATAGTAATGAATATACTTGTAATAATTCCTGCACGTGGTGGAAGTAAAGGAATACCTCACAAGAATGTTAAGGAATTAAATGGAAAACCGTTGATATGCTATAGCATTGATGCGGCTCGTCAGCTTACCACCGATGAGAATATTTGTGTTTCTACTGATGATGATGTCATTATCAAGGTTGTAGAGGATTATGGCTTGAAAGTTCATTTTAAACGCCCTGCAGAGTTGGCTACAGATTGTGCAGGAACAAATGGAGTACTGCTCCATGCTTTGGAGTTTTATGAGAAACAAGGTCGTAAATATGATGTAGTAGTTTTGTTGCAACCCACTTCTCCTTTTCGTGAGACTAAATCATTGAAGGAGGCTGTGGCTTTGTATACTTCTGACATAGATATGGTTGTTTCGGTGAAAGAAGCGGCAACTAATCCATATTATAATAGTTTTGAGGAGGATGCTGAAGGCTTATTGGTCATCAGCAAAGGGGATGGTACTATTGAACGGCGTCAGGATGCACCTAAGGTATGGGAGTTTAACGGTTCTATTTATGTGATTAATAGCACTCGCCTTAAAGAAGTAGGTTTGTCCAAACTCAATAGAATACGTAAATATGTTATGGATGATCTTCATTCAATAGATATTGATAGTATGTTTGACTGGTATATGGCGGAAAAGGTAATCAGTAGTCATCTTATTGAAAATTAATTTATATGAATTGCTCTCATATTATTCTCCAATCTTTCTCTATTATTGATGCCATTCGCTGCATCAATGAGATTCACAATGAACCACTGGTGCTCTTTGTGGTAGATGAGAACAAAAGGATGCAAGGTACCCTTACCGATGGTGATGTGCGTCGTGCCTTGATTAAAGGTATAGATGTGGATGCTCCTATTAGTGAGGCCATGCATCGTAATTTTAACTTTTTACGTCGCGGAGTGAACGATAGAGTGGAGGATATTCACCACCAACGTGATTTAAGGATGCGTTTGGTACCCATACTTGATGAAGAAAATCATATTTGCGAAATCATCAATTTGGAACATTATGTAACTAAATTGCCAATTGATGCTGTATTAATGGCCGGTGGTAAGGGGGAACGCCTTCGTCCGTTAACGGAGAAAACTCCTAAGCCCCTAATTAAGGTAGGTGACAAGTGTATTATTGATTATAATATTGATCGTTTGCTTTCATACGGTTTGAATCATATATCTGTAACGGTTAACTATCTTGGCGACCAGATTGAGGAACATTTCCGGGAGGAACGTGATGGGGTGAAGATAGTTACTGTGCGTGAACCGAAATATCTAGGTACCATTGGCAGTATCAAGTTCGTGGAAACTTTTTACAATGATACGGTGCTGGTAATGAACTCAGATCTCTTTACGAATATTGATTTTGAGGACTTTTTCCTTCATTTCTGTCAGCATGATGCTGACATGAGTGTGGCAGCTGTGCCCTACGTAGTGAAGGTGCCATACGGTGTGTTCAATCTCGAAGGACGAGAAATCAAGGGCGTTACCGAGAAACCTACCATCAGTTATTATGCAAACGCCGGTATATACCTTATCAAACGCAAATTGCTTGACCTTATTCCTGATGATATCTTCTTTAATGCCACTGACTTCATGGATAAACTCATAGAACAGGGATACAAGGTGATTCGCTATCCTATTAGTGGATATTGGCTGGATATTGGTCAGCATGATGAATTGGCTAGGGCAAGGGAGATGGTGAAACATTTGAAATAAATTAAAAAAACAACATACAATGTATAAAATTGCAGTTATTGGTGCCGGGCAATTGGGTAGTCGTCATTTACAAGGACTCAAATTGTCCAAACTAAAATCTGATATTTGGGTGGTTGATAATAATCCAAATTCACTTCAGATAGCGCAACAACGTTATGAAGAAGGTGAAGCGAATAGTAATCAAACTATTTATTACGTACAACTTATCGATCAATTGCCTGCTGAATTAGATCTGGTAGTCATAGCTACCAGCTCAAAACCACGATTAACGATCTTAAAAAGTTTACTTGCAAAAGTGAAAGTGGCCAATATCATTTTAGAAAAATTCTTGTTTACAGGACTGGCTGATTATGATGAAGCGGCACAGTTGTTGCAGACCAATCACGTCAATGCATGGGTAAACTGTCCGCGACGCCTATTCGACTTTTATGCAGAAATCGATTCAATGATAGATAAGCAAAAGCCTCTTGTTATGGAGTATACTGATTCTAATTGGGGATTATGTTGCAATTCCATACACATGATAGACATATTTATGATGCTGTCAGGAGAAAAAGCCTATACTGCCTGTTTTGATGGAATTATACCTCAAGTCAAGGACAGCAAACGTAATGGATACATAGAATTTGATGGCATCGTAAATGTATCAACTCCCAATGGAAGTACCTTACGACTGACTTGTGTGGATGATGATACTGTTCAGCATCAGATGACTATTATCAATGGCTCTCATCATATTATTATTAATGAGCCGGAAGGATTTATGTCTGTTGATGGTAATAAACAGCCCGTTCATATAAAATATCAGAGTCAATTGACTGGTGCTGTAGCTGATGAAATTCTGTTAAATGGTAATTGCAAACTTACTACTTATGCCGAATCGTCAAACTATCATAAAGTATTTCTAAAAGGTATACTGGGTATTTATAATAAAGTAACGGGCGAGATGCATGATAGATGCCCTATTACATAACATAAAAGGTGATTATATGATTTGGATTATAGGAACAGGAACCATTGCATTGGAATATGCAAAGATCTTGGATCAATTGGAACATGAATTTATAGCAGTAGGACGTAGTGGTAAGAATGCAGACGAGTTTATTGAGGCCGGAGCTAAAGAGGTAGTTTCTGGTGGATTAAATAATTACCTGGCGGCTTCTCCAACTACTCCTCAAAAGGTTATTGTAGCTACAAATGTAGATCAGTTGGCTGAAGTCACTGTAAGTTTGCTGAACTTTGGTATAAAAGATATTTTGGTGGAAAAACCTGGATTTTGCCGTCCCGAAGAAATTACACCCGTAGTTCAGTTAGCACAAGCTAAAAATGCTCATGTTCTTCTCGCATACAACCGTCGCTTCTATTCCAGCGTATTGGCTGCTGAGAAGATTATTAAAGAAGATGGTGGAATAACCTCTTTTAATTTTGAGTTTACTGAGTGGGGGCATGTAATTGAAACATTGGATTATTCGCATAATATCTTCAATAATTGGTTCTTCGCCAATTCTTCTCATGTAGTAGATCTTGCTTTTTTCCTAGGAGGCGAACCCCAAGAAATTTCTTGTTTTAGTGCAGGGGAATTGTCATGGCATAAACCTGCTGTATTTTCAGGAGCAGGTATCACTAACAAGGGGGCTCTATTCTCGTATCAAGCTAACTGGAATGCTCCCGGTCGTTGGGTGGTAGAAGTATTGACCACAAAGCATCGTTTGTATTTTAAACCGATGGAAACTCTTCAGATCCAGGAAAAAGGTAGTGTGGCTATCAAGCCTGTTGAAATAGATAATCAATTGGATATAGATTTTAAACCAGGTTTTTATTTACAGACCAAGGCGTTTGTAGAGGGAGATTATGGACGGTTCTGTACTATAAATCAGCAAAAGAAAAGCCTTGAAGCTATTTACAAAAAAATAAATGGTACAGTACCTGAGGAATAATTTTCAAGTGAATAAAAAATACATATAATCTGCTTATATATCATAAATAATGAATATATAGATACGTATTTTGCTATTTACTAACATCTCAAATGGAGCTGTGAATAGTCTAAGTTTTGCTTTTTTGTATAAGAAATTTATTTGGTATTATACAAAGCCATTAATGAATTTAATAAAAAGAATGTAATTATGAAATTAGTTTTTGTTGGTGCTTCAAGAAGTCTTCCAAGAGAAGGATGTGAATATGAGGATACATATTTTTATAAATTCCAAAAGTCACATAAAGATGTTGATTGTATCTCGTTTTTTAAAAGAGCTTTTACAAGTGATGGTTTAGATGGATTGTTTAATAGTTATATAAAATATTATCATCCTGAAATTGTAATTTCACATACAGGGGCAACAGATTGTGCACCAAGAATCATCAATGACAAGTCTTTATTTTGGAAATTTATGATAAAAATAGTCAATCGACTGGGTTGTTTAAAATTATTTTGGAAAATAGTGAAGTTCTTTTTTAAAAGATCACCCAATAGAGTATATGTGTCTGTCGATGAGTTTAGAAATAATATAATAGGATTTACAAATAAATTAATTTGTTTAGGAGTAGATAAAATAATCTATCTTAAAATCAGTCCTTACGGGAACAGTGTTGTGGTACATAATCAATATATAAACGACAATGTTGAAAGATACAATGAGGTTTTTGATGAAGTTAAAGAAATGTATCCAAAACAAGTGGAAATCATATTCCCATTAGAACATGCTACAGATGCTGATTATTTGGATGGCATGCATGCAACTCCTGCTGGTCACGACATTTTTCTTAAATACATTAATGATATTATAGATGTTAAAAAGCTGTTACAATAATGTCCGATTTCAAAGCTTTAGCCAAACATTCTTCGAATTATTTGTTTGCCACTATGGCAACCAAGTCATTAGCTTTTATTTCAATACCCGTCTATACAAGGTTGCTTTCAGTGTATGAATATGGAATAATAAATGTTTTCATATCTACCATTGGAATCGTACAGGTATTATTGACTTTAAATACCGAGGTTGCAATAACGCGCTATTATTATGATGCCAAAAATGAGCTGGATTACAAAACATTTTGTAGTACGTCCATAAAAATATCGTCAAGTGTTTGGCTTTTGATGTCGCTTATCATGGTGATGCTTAGTCCGTGGTTGGCAGAAGAATTGTCTTTTAGCAAAGCCCTAACGTTATGCATGATTCCTGTAGCTACGTATAATGTCATCAACTCAATTTTTATACAAATATACCAGCCTTTATTGCGGAGCAAAAAAATTGCGATAGTATCTTCCGTACAGAGTTATCTGGCTTTCGGTCTATCGGTGATATTTATGTTATGTATGGATACTGAGCGTTACTATGGTTATATATGGGGCACAATTGCTGCAATGATACTGTTAGCGACTTATCTTACACGACAAATTCGACCTTTTTACGTTAAATCTAAAATTAATCGGGAACACGTCAAATATTTGCTTAGCTATTCTTTGCCATATATTCCCTATACGTTAAGTGGGATTATATTGGCTCAATTTGGACGAATCTTTATGAGTACACATGGTGGTTTTGATGCTGCCGGTCTTTATAGCTTTGTGTCAAACGTTGGAGCATTAATGATGATTCTTATTTCAGTAGGTCATAATGCATGGAATCCATATTATCTTCAGTATATGACCAACAAAGATTATAAAAGCATAGATAAGGATTATGATTTAATTTGGCGAGCCACATTAATTGGTGCAATGGGATTGACTATGTTTGGCAATGAAATAGCATTAATCATGGCACGTCCTGAGTTCTTGAGCGGTATGTATTTGCTGCCTATATTAATAATTGGCTATGTTTTCTATCAATGGTCTTATGTATATCTACGAAGTACTGGTTTTGCCAAGCGTACTATATGGAATGCTGTAGCCATTTTAATTAGTGGTATCAGTAACATTTTGTTGAATCACCTGCTGATTGACCGCTTCTATATTTTAGGTGTAGCACTCTCATTCTGCATTTCTTATTTTATTTTATATGCTGTGGCATATTTGATAAATAGATATGTTCTTAAAACTTATGTTCCACAAAGTATACGCTTTATCAAACCTTTCTTTTTATTGCTGCTTTTAATGGCGGTTTATCAATATGTATTTGGTGGAGAAATGAATTTATGGATTAAAATTCCTGTTTTTTTTATACTGACTTGTTTGTTTATGTGGGGATATAAAAGTTATATATTCAAGGTCTTAAAGTTTTATCATTAACAAAAATGCAATTCAAATGGAGAAAATGGTTTAGAAACCTTTTTTTAATTTGTGATGTCTTGGAGTGTTGCAATTATGTTAAAGTGTGTTCTTGTAATTATAGAATATAGAAAAAGGATGAATTGTTTACTGCAGGAGCATTTGTGGCTTTAAGAAAATGTATATTTTGGTATATAATAGTATGGAAAGGAAATATGATTGATTTTAGTGTATTCTATTTTGATTTATACTATATAAAGATGTTTAAATATGTTTTTAAGGAAAGAAAACAATGAACTAGCAATAATCTGTAGATCTCCTTTTCAGGTTTTGTGTGCCATTGAATATTTACGAAGTAATATTATTGAAGATTATACTTTTTATCTATTATCTTTTAGCAATGATGATAAAAGTGAGGAGATAAGTGCTAATGTGTTAGGACTTTATAATATAGATTATATAGTGTGTAGATATCCTAAGCTTAAAGATTATTTTCCGTTATTGAAATCTGAACTTTGTAATAAGTATAATTATATCTTGTGTGGTAATTTTTTTGATGCAGGGCAAAGAATGATGGCATCAATAATAGGATCAAATCGAGCAGTAATTACATTTTTAGACGATGGAAATCAGACAATTAATGCAATAAAGCAAAAGTCTTATTATGTCACTTTTGATTCTGTAACAAATACTTTGCGTAGCTTGTTTTCTGGTTTTCTGTTTATAAAAAAAAGATGTTTGTTGAATAATTTTTTTACATTTTTCGAATATGAAGATTTGCGAGCAAATATTAAGAAAAACGATTTTTCTCATGTACTTATAAATCGGAACAAAATAAATGAAAAGGATGGTATATATATTATAGGAACAAATTCTCGCTCTTTGAATCATTTTTTGGATGAGAAAAATTCTGTTGAGTTGCATTTAACCCGATTGATTAGTTATCTGAAAAATAAATATCCCAATCAATTTATATATTATTGTCCACATAGAATGGATTTAAACAATAAAGAGCTTAATAGCCTGATGAAAGAGAATGGGATTTCAATAATGTCTACTAGTTTTCCAGTCGAACTCAATTTTCTTATAAACGATATAACTCCCTTTATGGTTGTGGGGTTTTACTCTATGGCGATGAATACTCTTTATAGGCTCTATCCTCAAGCTTATTTTTTTAATATAAAACTTGCTTTTTGTGATAAGAAAATGAAAAGACAATATCAACAAATAGAGGAAAATATGGAATTAAATGGTATAAAATCTCTTTATTTACAATGAATATATTGTATTCCCAATCTCATTTATCATTGAATTATAAGGTAGTTTTTTCTATTTTATTTATTCTAAATCCAACAGTCGCATCACTGCTGATTTTATTTTTCTTATCTGGTAAATCATGTAAAGTTAATCATGTATTTTTAGGAATGATATTATCTGCTTATGTGTCTCTTATTAATGTAACAAAAGTTCCCGTCAATGATTTAGAATCTTATTTAGAATATTTTTCCGCTGCTGGTGATATGCCTTTGTATGAATATTTATTTTACTGGAATAAATATAAAGCCGGAGTTGAAAGTCTTAAAGAACCGGCTTATGCCGTTTTCTCATATTTTTCTTATCATATTTTAGGAGGGAACCAAAAAGCATTCGTTTTTCTCTTCTCTTTTCTCATATATAATTTGTATTTTCTTTCACTGTATAAAGTTTGCAGGTTTTTAAAATTGAATACTACACAGATAGTTGTAAGTATTCTATTTCTTTTTTTCAATCCTGTTTTATTTTCTTTATCCGTTCATTTGTTCAGACAAGTTTTAGCAGGGGCTATTTTGTTTTATATTTTAGTGGCATGTTTTTTTTATAGTAAAGTAAAATACTGGCTAATATTTATGATTCCTTTAATACATAGTACAACTTTCTTTTTTATTCCTATGATGTTTTTATTTAGGTTTATGAATCCGTACATGAATAAGAAAAGTATAATAATTATGTTGCTTTTCGTAATTATATTGTCTAATTATCAATCAATAGCATCTTTGTTATTGACGTTTATTAGCGGTAAAATCGTATTTTTAGATTATATTTTGTCTAGGGCTTCTGAAGATACAAGATATGAACTTGGAAAGCTTCCTATTCATCAAATTGGCATATTACTTTTTATTGTAGTTGCTATTATTGTGTTGAATTTGAAAAGAGTCAAATATAATGATGGACTATATAAATTTTATAATGTATTTGTCTTTTTGTCTGTTTTTATTTTACTCAATTTGAGGCAAGACGAATTATCAAATAGGTTTTATGTTTTTATTTGGTTGTTTTTACCGTATTTTGTTATCCCTTTTTCCAAAAATATTTCTTTAGCTATGCTTAAAAGTTTGATAGTAATAATGTGGATTGTTTTTTTTATATATATAAATATAACTCCTTTTTACATTTATAGGGCAGCCCCATATTTACTGTCTGATTCAGTATTTGATTATCTGCTATTTTAATATGATTTTTCCTTTTGTATAAAAAAGAGCATGCTTGGTTATGACGTAATATGATGATTACAATTTTTTAGGATGGGGAGAGTATTCAGAAATCTAAAGTTGTAGCACTTTCATAAAATGTAGTATTCAAAATGATATATATGATGATTTGGTTTCAATACATAACCTTTTTACTAATACTAAAAGAAAAATAGAAATGCATAGCAACATCAATTTGAAAGGTTCTTATTAGGAAATGGAATCTGAACAGAATTGTCCATTGTAATTTGCAAAAACTATCGTTGAAATTTAATATTTCATTACGAGATAGTTGAACTGATATTCAATTTTTGAGTCAAATTATCCTCCACTATCTCCTCTGAAAACTATCCATAGTGCGTTAAAACCTAATAAAAAACTTTTTGTAATATGGTTTTGAAAAGGCTGGAATTTATGAAAATAGTGGAATGCTTGAATAAAAAATAGTTGAAGTGGGTTTGAGAATCAGCAATAAATTGAGTTATAAGTGGAGAGAAATAAAAATGGCTATTCTTGATTTCAGAATACTACTTTTTTGTATTTAATCATTGGAAATATTTACTTGATTTTGCCTTGAATCGCTAATAAAAAAAGTACAGATAAGCATTGTTCTATGACAATGGCGAGATGTTCCCTTCTTTTAATTGATTTTAAAAGCGAATAAACTGCTATCATAACAAAAATATTGTAATAAAAATAATAAAAAGAAATGAAAATTGTAATAGTACATTTAGATTTTAATGCTTATTTCCCTCAAAGGTTGAGGGCTCTCAAATTTTTTTTGGCTAATAAAGGACATGAATTATTTATTTTTGAAATGTTAGGAACTCCTATGTTATATTCTTTCTCTTATGTAGAAAAAAACGATTTAAATATAGAAACTTTTTATCCTGATAAAACTTATCAAACAGTTTCTCGTAAAATGATAAATAGGGATGTATATAAGAGATTAATGGAAATAAATCCTGATATCGTAATAACAGGAACAATTGTTTTTCCTCCTTCTGCAGCAGCAATTCGTTGGGCGAAAGAAAATAAAAAAGCTCTTGTCGTTTTTGAGAATGCTAAAGTTTCGGCTTTTCCAAGAAATAAAATTGTGACATGGGTGAAAAGAAAAATCTATGGTGTTGTTGATTCATTTGTATGTCCATCCTCAGATTATATTGAGGATTTGAAATATTGGGGATTTTCTAAAGAACAAATTTTCTTTGGATTAAATGTGACTAATAATAGGTTTTGGGCTGAAAAATGTCAAAATACTGATTTTAGAATGCTTCCTAAACACTATTTTTTAACCGTAGGTCGTCAAGTTCCTTTTAAAAATTTAGATACTTTTTTAAAGGCTTATTTAGAGTATAAAAGACAAGGAGGTAATATCCCTTTAGTTATGGTAGGAGAGGGGGCTTCTCATAGAGAATTAGAAGTGTTATCCTCAGGAATCTCAGATATTACTTTTCTACCTTTTCAGTCATATGAAAAATTGAGGCAAATCTTTATAAATGCAAAATGTCTCTTTTTACCTAGTTTTAAGAAAGAAACATGGGGACTGATTGTAAATGAAGCCATGGCTGCGGGAAAAATAGTTGCAGTCAGTACGGAATGTGGTTGTGCTAATACATTGGTAAAGGAAAGAGTGAATGGATTTTTGTATAATCCTTTGAGTGAGAAGGAGATGATTTCAATTATGTTTGAGATACAGAACATGTCTATTGATGAAATACATAAAATGCAAAATGAGGGCCGAAAAATTATTTCTAATTGGGATTTAGATAAATTTGTTGAAGGTGTTTATTCGGCAGTTCTATATGCGATCTCACATAAAAAGAAGATATCTTTATTAGACCACTTGTTGGTGAAATTATGGAAAGGACAAATGAAAAATAATTCAGTTAAATAATTGCAATGTTACCTAAGATAACTGTTGTTACTGTAGTTTATAATGGCATCTTAACATTAGATGCAACTATTAAAAGTGTTATTTCTCAAACTTACTCTAATTTGGAGTATATTGTTGTTGACGGTGGTAGTACTGATGGTACACTGGAATTGTTGAAAAAATATAATAGTCAGATTTCTATTATTATATCTGAAAAGGATGATGGGCTATATGATGCAATGAATAAAGGGATTGCATTGTCTACAGGAGAGTGGATATGTTTTATGAATTGTGGAGATATCTTTTCATCATGCAATGTGCTGACATTTATATTTGAAAATAACGACTGGACTAAAGCTGATATTATATATGGGGATGCCATACAGATTGATGGTCGTAGAAAAAAATTAATAGTTGCTGGATATGATTTGTTTCAATTGAATTATCATCCTATTTATAGGCATAATGCTTCTTTTGTTAGGACTCAGATTCACAAGCATTTTTTATTCGATTTGAGTTTGCGAAAGAAAATCAACTATGCCTTGGATTTTTACATTATTCATCATCTTTATAAAGCAGATGCTAAGTTTGTGAAAGTTAACTGTGTAATTTGTTCATATTTAAAAGAAGGTACCTCAAATCATTTTATAAAAAATATGTGGTATAACTATTTAGTTACTAATGATATGAAATGTTCTATTCGTTTATTTATAAAATGGTTTCTTATGATGGTGAAATTTAGATTGAACGTTTTCAAATATAAAAAATAAATTATAAATGTGTCTTGCTTATGTTGTCAGATAACTGCGAATAAGTTTGGAATTAAATAATTAATTTATGGGATATAATGACTAGGTGTTGCTGCCCCCTCTTTTTTAGAGGAGTAGGTGTGCATGCTTATCTTATTCTGTATATTAGACTTTACTTGTCATATTTAAGCAGATCATTTCTTTTTTAAGATGTCAGTTGTGGAGATAATTAATTATTTCATATTTTATAGCTTATTTATATCATTTGATTATCAGGATAGTAATGAAAAATTTACTAAGCAGATTTATTTCTTATTCTGTTTGATAAATTGAGCTAAACTCTATATTGCTGATATTAAATAGTTTATGGATTCAGTCTTTAGAAATATAGAATTAAAAAACAAATAAGGAATGGTAATTAGAACAAAAATTAGCATCCTCAATATAAAGATACGATCTTTTACTCAAAAAGAGCTGTTAGAACAAATGGCCGAAGGTGTGCTCTATACCCCAAATCTTGACCATCTAATAAAACTCCAGCGCGACAGGGAATTTTATGACATCTACCAGCAAGCAGAATGGATAGTATGCGATAGCCAGATCCTTTATCTGGCATCAAAACTGTTGAAGCAATCTTTACCGATGGCTATTCCGGGAAGCAGTTTCTTTACGGCATTCTATAACTATCATGCCAATAATCCTAATTGTAAAATTTTTCTGTTAGGAGCAGCCGAAGGAGTTGCTAAAAAGGCGATGGAGAATATAAACAGGAGAGTAGGGAGGCAAATAGTGGTCGGTGCTCATTCACCCTCTTACGGTTTCGAGAAGAACGAACAGGAGTGTGAAGAACTGATACATATTGTCAATGAAAGTGGAGCTACTGTATTGTTGGTTGGTGCTGGTGCACCCAAGCAAGAAAAGTGGATAGCAAAATACCGTAGCCGTATGTCCGGTGTGAAATTATTTATGGCTTTTGGCGCTACCATAGACTTCGAAGCAGGTAATATAAAACGTGCTCCTAGAATATTCCAAATCTTGGCGATGGAATGGTTCTATCGCTTTCTGAAAGAACCCAAGCGACTGTTCAGACGCTATTTTATAGATGATATTCAGTTCTTTTATTATTTTGCCAAACAATTATTGGGGCTTTACAAAGATCCTTTTGCATAGTTTCCATAAACTATGTAAGGAAACAACGGGTAGGAGCAGAATGAAAGACATCAGCCAGACCATCCCATTCAATATTAATAACACTATTGCTTGCAAACGTTTCATGGAAGCAAAGATAGATGGAATTCTCATAATACTGGGTAGAAAAATGCGATTAATTTGGTTATGCTTTATTGTAACGTCTTTGATTACGGAAGCAGGTGTGGATATTATGGATATTATGTATTTATTGGAAAGATGTAAAGATATACTTGAATATTTTAAAGTCGCATAATAATAAATGTAAAAATAATTTTATCATATTATTAATTTAGTAAGTTTCTCTCAGACTGTCGAAAAGTTGAATTAAATAAGTTACTATGCTGCAGCGATTAGAAGTTATTGATTTTTTACGAGGATTTTCAATTTTTACCATTGTGTTGATGCATTTGTTGCAAAGTTATCCGATACCTCCGTTTTTAATGGCTGCTTCATCTTTTGGTGGAGCAGGAGTACATGTATTTTATCTTGTGTAGTGGATTTGGGCTTTATTTATCATACTTAAATAAACCGCTTACTTATAGTCAATTTTTAAAACGACGTTTTTTAAAAGTTTATTTGCCATACATAATAATTATATTGGTAAGTGCTCTGATTCCCTTTTATAATACTTCATCAGATAAACTTCTCCAAATACTTAGTCATATATTTCTCTTTAAAATGTTTTTTAATGATTTGGAGAATTCTTTTGGAGGGCAGATGTGGTTTGTTTCAACAATAATTCAATTTTATTTGATATGGCCTTTTTTGTTGAAATTGTTTAATAAATCGATCGGGGTGATTTATGCTTTGCTAATAAGTATGTTGTGGGCTACTATTGTAGCGATGCTTGGGAAAAGCGATGTACGTGTATGGAATAGTTTCTTTTTACAATATCTTTGGGAATTTGTTTTAGGCATGTATTTAGCTAAATGCTATAAACTTAATTCTGAAATAGTCAATTTATTGAACTTTAAGATATTAGTTCCTGTTTGTATACTATGTGTTGCTTTTACAGGAGTGGCCGGGTTAAAAGGAGGTATTTGGAAACTATATAATGATATACCTTCTATGATTGGATATTTGTTCACATTGTTGATTATATATAAATTACATAATAAAGCCTATTAATGGGTTATTTGTACTGACTAATAAGATTTCTTATGAATGGTACTTAGTACATATGTTGGTATTTAGTTGTACTTTTTATTATTTGTATAAGTTGGAAACTTTCGGTATGGTAGCAATAGCTGTTATTTCATTTATTTTTTCGTATGTTGTAGCCTGTTTATATCATTGGATTCTTAGTAAGATGAAGATATTTTGAAATAAAAAGAATTGGTTATAGATGAATGCCTAATGAAAGACACCAGCCAGACCATCCCATTCAATACTAATAACACTATTGCTTGCAAACGTTTCATGGAAGCAAAGATAGATTGAATTCTCATAATAATGGGTAGAAAAATACGATTAATTTTAATATGCCTTATTGCGATTAGCTCGTTACAGAGTCAGGCACAGGCACTATACGGCACAACAGGACTTCTTCATGCCCCCACTGCCGAGATGCAAAAAGACAAGACATTTATGGTGGGAGGGAATGTGTTACATCTTGTTCCGTTGCAGTATATCAGTAGTAATGAGATAAAATACACATTCAATTATTATTTGAACATAACCATCTTTCCTTGGCTCGAAGTGGGATACACCTGCACCATCAATTATGCAAATCATGGCTCCACTTATTTTCCGGAGCAGTCTTGGGGAAAGTACACCAATCAGGATCGCGCTTTCAATGCTCGTCTGCGGTTGTGGAAAGAAGGCTGGTGGAAGCCCTGGACTCCGCAGATAGTCCTTGGTCTGGACGATCCCACCTCGCATGAAGCATACGGCGGTGGGGCTATCAAGTTCGATGAGGACGGTATGCAGAACAATCATTTTACACGATATTATCTGGCGGCAACCAAGCATTTCTGTTTCACTGGGGTAGGGACGCTGGGTGTTCACGCCGCATACGTGGATTACCGTGCCTGCTGGTTCCCTCATTACAGAAAGCCTGCCGCGGGGGTGAATTTCAAATTCAATCTATTGTCGGAAGATAACCTGGCGCTGAAAGCTTTGAACGGGCTGGATCTGATGGCCGAATATGACGCCCGCACAGTGAACATCGGGGCACACTACCAGCTTTGGAAAGACCACATCAATCTGATTGCCGAATTGAATGATGGAAAATACTTCTCCGGAGGCATTTATTTCAAAATCCATTTAAAATAATAAAAAGTACTCATTAATAGGAATTCCCGTCAGATTTATCGTTAGCGTCCAAAAATGACGTATAGGATGACCGATATAAAAGTTAGATCTTTGCTTTCGTTAAATCAAAAGCCAAGTTTATGTATAGTTACAATGATTTTGAGCGTCTATTTTTGCGCTATAAATTGGAAGGTATCCCTGCGGGTGTTTCTATTGAGAAATTTTGTATGTCCAGCCAAGTTCCTTATAACCTATTTTCCAAATGGTACAAGGATATCCGGAGGAAGATAGTTCCTGTTCAGGTTTTGGGTGCTCCCTCCACGGAATCAGAAATGCCGGAAAGTCCTTCGCTAATCCCGGAACAAAAGCCAGAATCGGCTCCTCGGCTTTCTTCGCCTGCCGAACTTCGAATCCTGGTGGATATCCGCATGAGCAATGGTGTTCATATTAGTCAGAAAAATTTAAGCTACGAAGGTTTGAAAAGCTTGGTGGAGAAACTGGAGGTCTTATGTTGAATATTACAGGACTAAACCGTTTTTTCTTTGTTCGTGATTTTCATGATATGCGCTGTAAATATGATAAGGTCTTATCCATCATCCATCAGCAGTTGAACCGTGAGCCGGAAGATGGTGATGTCTTTATCGTGATGTCTAAAGGTTTACGTCTGGTTCGTTTGTTCAGCTATGACCGACGGTCTTACAGTATGTTTGAGAGACGTTTTAGACCCGGATACCAGTTTATGCAGGTAACCTATAATGGTGCTGAAAGTATTTTGTCGTACTATGAGTGCCGACAATAGAGTTTGTGCCGAATGTTTTATTCGTCCATTGGTTGGTGAGCGTAAGCACTCGTTATTCTTCGGAAGTGACAAGATGGCCAGCGTCTCAGCGGTATATCATACCATCATCTCCACTTGCAGGATGCAGGGTGTGTCTGTGCTTGATTATTTCAAGAGATTTTTCAGTGAAATTGTTAAAGGACGTAGGGATTATGAATATTTGTTACCCTTGACAATCGGACTGGAGTAATAACAAATATTAAAAATCAGTACCTTTTTTGACGTTATTTATTGGAGAACTGCCTTGTGGCGGCTTTCCTTGGGGTACACGTCAAAATTGGACTATAACATAAAAAAACTAAAATATAATTGCTTCATTATTGGATAAGCGGAATATAATTTGTTTCTTTGTCATACAATATATTAAGCTAATACCATTATGCAAAAAAATGAGATTATCCATTCCATTCGTGAAACGGCTCGTCAGGTGATGCCTTCAGGGAGTCGTGTCATTTTATTCGGTTCTCAGGCTCGTGGGGATGCACATCATGAGTCCGATTGGGATATTCTTATTTTATTGGACAAATCTCGCATATATAATGAAGATTTTGACCGTATAGCTTATCCACTGGTTGAATTAGGTTGGAAAATCGGTGCGGATATCAATCCATTGATATATACTTATACAGATTGGCAAAGACGGAGTTTCACTCTTTTTTATAAGAATGTAGAACAGGAGGGAATTGAATTATGCCACTAAGTATAGAAGAAAAGAAATCTATTATTGCTTACCGTGTTCAAAAGGCTGATAGCGTTTTTATTGAAGCTTCGGACAATGCTACCATGAATCATTGGAATTTGGTTGCAAATCGTTTGTATTATGCTGTCTTCCACATGGCTTCCGCATTATTGATAGATAAAGGTTTTACATCTAAGACCCATAGCGGTGTAATTTGTTTGTTGGGGCAGGAATTTGCAACTAAAGGGTTGTTGGACAAAGATGAGATGCGTTTGGTCTCTCGTTTACAGAATATGCGTCATGTCGGTGATTATGATGACATGTTCGATTGGGCTGAAGAAGATGTAAAACCTCTTTTTAACCGAACTGAACTTTTAATCAAAAAGATGAAAAGTTTATTATCGTTGGTGGAATAGTATGTTTCATTTTGTTAATCTTACCCTTCTCCATAATATCGGATTGGCATGGGCCAATCGTTGAGAAATCGCTTAAATTATTAGCTCAAATGTTTTTTAGGCACTTTTCAGTGGCTAAAATCAAATATTTACAATTCAATCTTAGATACATCCTAACCCCCAGTGAATACGGGAGATAAGGACTATTGCCATAGGGGTTGGATACTTATAATATGACGGTTACCGTTCGTTACCTTTATTCTTTTCCGTTTGAAAGAAAGGAAGCACGGAAGAGCGTCTGGAGATAGCTCGCAAGCTGAAAGACAACGGCTTGTCCGTGGAATTTATCGTTCAGACTACCCAGCTTTCAGCTGAAGAGGTGGAAGGGTTGTAACATTTCATTCTGCTTTGGACAAAGGGGCTTTAAATGATAAAAAAGATAATCCGGTTAAGATTTCTGAAATAGATTTTGTTCCTTTGCATAAACGGTAAAAGCGAAAGATAATGGAAAAGCAGCAGTTGAAGAGATGCCTGATAGGGATACAGACTTTTTGCCGGGAAGAAAGACCTTTTCAAAGGACTTGTTATCGAAAAGCTGGAAACCGAGTGGACGGAATATCCGGTGCTACACTTTGATATGAGCCTGGCCAAACATCTGGACAAGGAGAAACTGAATGAGTATCTGGTCTGGCAGTTGCGGGAATATAATGGGAAATATGGCCTGACGAAAAACAATGATGCGGAGGTTAACGTCCAGTTGGCAGACTTGATAAAGCGTGCCTATGAGCAGACGGGCTGGCAGGTGGTAGTTCTCATTGACGAGTATGACGCGCTCTTGCTGGATGTGTTGCATGAGGAAGAGAATCTCCCCGTACTTCGTAATGTGATGCATAATTTTTACAGCCCGCTGAAGGGGTGCGACCCTTATCTGCGCTTTGTTTTCTTGACCGGTGTCACCAAGTTCGCGCAGCTCAGCATGTCCGGCACTTTGAACAATATCTCGAATGTCAGTATGTTGAAACCATACGCTGCCATTTGTGGCATCACTCAGGGAGAAATGCTGGAGCAGATGCATGAATATATAGAACGGCTTGCCGTTGCGCAGGAAATGACTGAAGAGGAAACGCTGCGGAAGCTGAAAGAGAAATATGACGGCTATCATTTCACTTGGCCTTCGCCTGATATTTATAACCCGTTCAGCCTACTGAATGCCTTAGAAAGAAGAAGGATAGACAATTACTGGTTTGGCAGCGGTATGCCCACCTATCTGATAGAGATGCTGCGCAAGTTCAAGGTGTCTCCGTCTGCTATCGGAATGAAGAAGGCGCTTTCAACCAGTTTTGATGCCCCTACCGAGCGTATGACAACTATCGTGCCTCTGCTTTATCAGAGCGGTTATATTACAATTAAAAACTATGATAAGTTGACTCAACTATATACACTGGATATCCCGAACGGTGAAATTAGGGTGGGGTTGATGTAAAGCCTTTTGCCTAACTATTCCTTTCCACCGTCCCGTATTATGATAATACGAATTATGAGGGGCATTATCAGCAACTATTCTACATCATCTTTTCTTTGTTCGGGATGTATGTGGATGTGGAAGTCCGTACCCCGAAAGGGCGTGTGGACGTGGTGATGCGTACTATCCACACTTTGTATGTCATTGAATTGAAGCTGGACAAAAGTGCTGATTCCGCTTTAGCCCAAATAAATCTGAAGAACTATCCCGAACGCTTTGTTCTTTGCGGACTTCCCGTAGTGAAGGTGGGGATAAACTTTGACTCGGAAAGTCACACTTTGAGTGATTGGATTATAGAGGGATAGACAATAATAGGTCCTGTCTGAATTCGGTGGAGGAACAGTTCATAACCGCCGATAAAATAAATTTATAAAGATAGAATATTTACTATAGGCTGTATGCGATAACGTATGCGGCCTTCCTTGTTTTTGTTGTCGGTAGCGACTGGCATCCGTATAATGTATTGCAAGAACGATTGTCTTCGTGACTACCAGCAGGAGATGAGGCTCAGGCTCTTTGAAGAGTGGGAGCTTCACCGGAGTGTGATGGTACAGATGCCTACAGGCACGGGAAAGACACACCTGCTGGCTGCCATAGTGAGGGAGTTCTTGTGTGGTTCCGGTAGCCGGGTATGGATTGTGGCGCATCGTCGGGAACTGGTGGAGCAGATAGAGGAGACGGTCTCCCGTTATGGAATGGGGAGGGAGGACGGAAGTGTGAGGGTGATGTCTATCCAGTGGTTGTCACGAAACCGGAAGATTGTGAACGGACAGCCGGATTTGATTGTTATTGACGAGGCACATCATGCCCTGGCAGAAACTTATCGGGAGCTTTGGAAGAGTTATCCGGAGGCGAGGAAATTGGGTATGACCGCTACCCCCTGTCGGCTGAACCGCAAAGGATTCACGGATTTGTTTGATACCCTGATTACCTCATGGGGTATTGCGGAATTTATCGGGAGGGGCTGGTTGTCGTCCTTTGACTATGTGTCCATTCGTGCGAACAGCAGGGAACAGCGGCTGGTTGACTCGTTGAAGAAGCGGGGTGCGGACGGGGATTACCAGGTGAAGGAAATGAATGCGGTGCTGAACCGGGAGACCGGTATCCGACAATTGTACGAGAGTGTCCGAAGATATGCTGCCGGGAAGAAAGGAATTGTCTATGCCGTAAGTATTGCACACGCCCGACAGATTGCAGCCTATTACAGCTTACATGGTGTGGAGTCTGTTGCTATTGACAGCAAGACTCCCGCTTTGGAACGTGGAAGACTGGTAGAGGATTTCAGGCGGGGAAAGATCAGCGTGTTGGTCAATGTGGATATTTTTTCTGAAGGGTTTGACTGTCCCGATGTGGAGTTCGTGCAGCTGGCACGTCCCACGCTTTCGTTGGCGAAATACCTGCAACAGGTGGGACGGGGGCTGCGGAAGTCGGATAATAAGGAATCATGTGTGCTGATAGATAATGTGGGATTGCACCGGATATTCGGTCTGCCTGTCCGTGACCGTGACTGGGAGGCGATGTTCGAAGGACGGATGGCGGGAAATGCTCAGCCCCGGACACGGATGGAGAACAACGGGCTGTCTGTGTCTTGTTCGCTATCGGAAGATAGCAAACGGAATGAAGGACTGGAAATTGTGATGACACACAACTGTCTGCTGGATGCTATTCGGAACGGGGATTTGATTTGTTTGGGAGGAGGTGGTCCGGCCGGTGAGGAACAATGGACTGTTTTGAAAGCCTGTCATGACCGGCAGAGTGGTTTGTGGGGCTTGAGGTGCGGGAACAAAATCACAGTGATTCCTCAATACCGGGAAGTATTTGATATTTGTGCAAACCGGGCTGCTGTCCGTTTTAAAGATGGCCGGACAGGGGTGGTGGATAAGTCCGGAGTCCTCATGGTGGTGACAGGCTGTTGCCGGAGATTGAGATTCCTGAAGGGAGAACTTCTTTCTGTCACCAAAGAGGATGGGAGTGACTGTTATACCGATTTGAAGACAAACAGAACTTATCAGGAGAGGCCGGTGGTTTTTTCATACGGCGGCATAGAGTTGCTGCGGGTGGGGGAGACTTTCCATAGCCGCACGCGGAAGGCGTATACCTCTATGCATGGTTTGCACAAAGACAGTCTTTGTTTTTATGGTTTCTACTTGAAGATACCGGATTACCGTGTTCCGAAGTCTTGCCGGCTAGTTGATCCTGTGTGGTCTACTATATTTGATGTCTTCGCCTGCGTGCTGGAAGGGGATGATGAAGAGGTGTACTGGTGTTGTGGCTGTTTGGCGGATCGGAGCATTGTGGTGATGGACGGGGAAGGAAGCTATTATCATGTGGAGAAAGGAAAGGGGAAGCGGTATATAGCTTGTAATGCTCCTAAGGCGGGCGAAGCGGATTTTGCCTCCGTGGTGGAAGGTCTGAGGAAGGAAGCCGGGCGGCGTGCGGAGAGCGTACAGCGGGAACGGCAACAGAATGAGGAAGAGAAAAGGCGGAAGAGGCTGGAGGAAATAAAAGATGTCCTTCCTTTCCGGATGGGGATGAAGTGGGGGCTGAAATGGGGAGATCGTATCGTAGTGCCTCCTTGTTACCGGAATATCTGTATTCCTGTAGGCGGTTATTGTGCTTTTGAAGGGAATGCCTGCCAGTGGGGGGTGATGGCGCTGGATGGAAAAGTGGTGGTGGAGGCCAGATATCAGAAGGTGGAGATAGAAAAGGATGGAACGGTGCATCTGACCATCATTCCGGGTAAGGTAAAGACCATCAAACTTTGACGGATATTGAATTGTTTGGGTATGGAGTGGGTAAATTTCAGTATATCACGGGTATTTGATGAGGAGAGCAATTAGTGTAAAATAGTTTTTACGCCTTGATGTTATAATCTTTACATAAAAGAAAACAATTCTACCGTTGAAGCTCTTACGTGGGATACCGCTTTCAAGAACATAAACGAACCAAGCGGATGGGCCATGAAAGGGATACATGAAGAAACCTATCAATAAATCCGGCATCAATTGACATAACAAAATCGGATAACTGAAAAATTATCCGCTTTTAGTTTCTTTATTTCGAAAGAAAGATATATATTTGCAACGCTTTTTCAGAAAAGCACCCGATATTGCAGAAAAAACAGTTGCCGAAATGGCTCAGTTGGTAGAGCAATTCATTCGTAATGAATAGGTCCCGGGTTCGAGTCCCGGTTTCGGCTCAAGAAGCGGTAGAATACCGCTTCTTTTTATTTTATATAGTTCTCTTTTTCCATATAATAAAGCCCTTCTCCACGGTCACCATTCTCTAAATCTGTTAACTCTACTTTAAATATTCGGTAGGGGAGAATATTTTTCTGGTGTTTGGGCATATCCACGGTCAGCAGATAGGCATTGCCGTATTCGGTAGCATCGAAGTACTCTTTTATCTCTTGTTTCATCAGAACAGGTACTTCTTCTCCATCTATCCAAACGATAGCTTTTAGTTTGTCAGCCGATGGTGCCAGCAAAACGCCTTTGGCTTGTTTGCTTAAACCTGTTTGCTCAATCTTGCTAAGATCCTGTGCATGTACAAGTGAGGATTTTTCTTCTTTTTGCCATTGCAGGGTGCGGGTCAGACTCATGGGTCGAACATATATCTGATAGGTGGGCATGCCTCCAGGGATGTGGAAAATACGTAGTCCATAGACTTCCATACGATGATAGCGAATGTTGAGAGTGGTATCACGATCGGCAATGAAATTCCATGCCCAAAATTCGAGACGTTGGTCTTTTTCCGCTAGTCCGGGTTTTACGGTATGTGGGTAGGTAGACATATTGATAGCTCCCATACTTTGATACTTTCCTTTAGGAATACGGGTGGTGTAGTATCCGTTTTTGTCAGTGATGGCTTGTTTAATGTCATCAAAAGAAGGGCTCTGCCAAAAGATGGAACAACTGTCAATGGGTTGTCCGTTATAATCTGTTACTTGTCCGCGTATGGTTACTGAATCCCGTTGTTGTGCATATCCAGCAGAATAAAGAAAAAATAGGATAAAAAGGAGAATCAATTTAGGAATAAAAGGTGTTTTCATTATTTTATCTGTTAATTGTGTTTTTAATGTGTATCTTTTTCACTTCTCACCACTTCCCATCCTTTGAACTGTATCAGGACTTTATGTAACGTGGTTCCTTGAGCCAGATACAGCGCTTTTCTTCAAAATCATCATAATAATAAGAAGCGTAATCCTTTATGAACAGGTAGAGGACAACATTGCAATAAGTCTCAAAACATTTTTCCAGTCTTTCCAATGAAACCCCTGCCTTTGAGAAATCAAAATAAATCACCTGGAAACGGTTGCGCTGGTCGGTGGAATTCTTACCAATCCATAGTCCGCTGAATAACTTTCGAAACGGTCTTTTTGCAAAATGTCATAGTAGGCTTTCATTATGCTTAGGAAAAGGCTTTTTCCGAAACGGCGCGGACGTATCATAAAGATATAGCTGGCTGTATCTTCAATCAGGGGCAAATACATGGTCTTGTCCACATAATAATAATTTTCAGTCCGCATCCGCACAAAGTCCGAGATGCCGTAAGGGATTTGAGGCGCTTTCTTTGTTTCCATCTTTCTTCTTCTCTTTTTTATAGCTATACAAAGTTACACCATTTTTTTCTGATACCCAGCATGGAAAGGGCTGTTTTTTCCACTCTATTTCGAAAACGTTGGCAAAAGCACCGCGCAGCCTTCCTCTTTTCGGAGGCAAGGCTGCGCAAAAGTTCGGGGTGCAAAGCATCTCTTCTTTGAATACATGCTGTAAGAGAAGCGGTAAAGATATGCATGAAATTGTTGGAATCAGACTCACGTTGCCATATTATGAATCATATGCTTCTTCGTGCACTCCCTTCACGGCCCGTCCGCTTGGTTCGTTCATGTTCTTGAAGGCGGCGTCCCACGCAAGGGCTTCGGCTGTAGAACATGCCACACTGGGCACGCTTGGCACGCTGCGGGCTGCGCTTTCACTGGGAAAGTGCTCCTGGAAGATGCTGCGATAGTAGTATTCTTCCTTGTTTTGCGGCGTATTGATAGGAAACCGTTCGGCTGCGTGCGCCATTTGCTCGTCACTGATGGCTTCGGCGGTAAGGGCTTTCAGTGTATCAATCCAACTATAGCCCACGCCGTCGCTGAACTGCTCTTTCTGTCGCCATGCTACACTGTCGGGCAACATGTCTGCAAAGGCTTTGCGAACGACTTTCTTTTCAATGGTATTTCCGGGGCACATCTTTGCTTCGGGATTGAGGCGCATGGCTATGTCCAGAAATTCTTTGTCCAGGAAAGGCACTCGGCCTTCCACTCCCCACGCTGCGAGGGATTTATTGGCACGGAGGCAGTCATAGAGGTGGAGCTTGCCTAGTTTACGCACGGTCTCTTCATGAAAGGCTTGGGCTGTAGGAGCTTTGTGGAAATAGAGATAGCCGCCGAACACTTCATCAGCCCCTTCGCCACTCAGCACCATTTTGATTCCCATGCTTTTAATGACGCGTGCCAGCAAATACATCGGGGTAGAGGCGCGAACGGTGGTGACATCGTAAGTCTCGATGTAGTAAATGACGTCGCGGATAGCGTCCAATCCTTCTTGGATGGTATAGTGGATTTCATGATGCACGGTTCCGATAAAGCGGGCCACTTCGCGGGCTTTTATCAGGTCGGGCGCACCTTCCAGACCGATAGCAAAGGAATGGAGCTGAGGCCACCAGGCATCTTTTTTATTGTCGGTTTCTACCCGTTTGCCTGCATATTTCTTGGCAATGGCAGAGATGACGGAACTGTCCAGACCGCCGGAAAGAAGTACGCCGTAGGGCACATCACTCATCAGTTGGCGTTTAACGGCCTCTTCCAGTCCGTCGTGTATGTCCTGGGAATAGGCATTGTTGTTTTTCACGGCTTCGTATTCAAACCAGTCGCGGACGTACCAGCGGGTCATCTTGCCTTCTTTTCCCCAATAGTAATGGCCGGGAAGGAAGGGTTCGTATTCATCACAGAACCCTTCGAGGGCTTTCAACTCGCTGGCGCAGTATATTTTGCCGTCCTTATCCTTACCTATATATAAAGGTATGACTCCGATGGGGTCGCGGGCAATGAGGAAATCGTCTTTCTCCTCATCATAAAGGGCGAAGGCAAAGATGCCGTTCAGGTCTTCGAGGAAGTGAATACCTTTGTCACGGTAAAGGGCAAGGATGACTTCGCAGTCGCTTCCGGTTTGGAAATCATATTTTCCGGCGTACTTTGCACGAACATCCCGATGGTTGTAGATTTCTCCGTTCACGGCGAGGATTTGTTTCCGGTCGGGACTATATAGGGGTTGCCCTCCGCTTTGAGGGTCTACGATGGAGAGGCGTTCATGGGCCAGGATGGCAGAGTCGCCTACGTAGATGCCGCTCCAGTCCGGCCCGCGGTGGCGGAGCTTTTGTGACATTTTCAATGCCTTCTGACGCAGTTCCTGCGTTTGTTGCTTTATCTTGAATATTCCTACGATTCCACACATAATTGTATTTGTTGATTTATTTATTGAGATAACTGTCTATGTCCGTTGCCGCTTTCCGTCCGCTGGCAATGGCGCGTACCACTAGGCTGGCTCCGCTTGCTGCATCGCCGGCTACGAATACGTTTTCGGCGAATTGGGGATGTTCGGGCTTTAGGAATCCCATTGCCAGAAGAACCAGGTCGGCTTCAATCACTTCCACCTTTCCGGTGGGCTTCATGACAGGGCGGCCGCCGTCGGGACCGGGAATCCATTCCACCTGTTCCACTTCCACACCGCAGACTTTACCGTTTTTGCCGAGAAACTTATGAGTGGCGAGAGACCACCGGCGGCTGCATCCTTCTTCGTGGGAAGAGGTGGTTTTCAGCACAAGGGGGAATTGGGGCCATGGAGTGGCTGGATTTTGTCCTACGGGCGGTTGGGGCATGATTTCGATTTGGGTGACGCTTGCAGCACCCTGACGGTTACTGGTTCCGATGCAGTCGCTGCCGGTGTCACCTCCGCCGATGATTAGTACTTTCTTACCTTTGGCAGTAACCAGTTGTTCTTTCGGGAACGTCATGCCGGCAAGGATACGGTTTTGTTGCGCCAGCATGTCCAGTGCCGGGTGGATGCCTTTCAGTTCGCGTCCGGGGACAGGGAGGTCACGGGCGGTCGGAGCTCCGGTGCAGATGCAGTAGGCGTCAAAACCTTCGGGGAGTTGCCGCACATCCACATCGTTGTTCATTTTGAAGTGGATGCCTTCTTCTTCCATCACCCGGATACGGCGGTCGATGATGGGCTTGTGCAGCTTGAAGTTGGGGATGCCGTAACGTAGCAGGCCGCCGGGAGCCTCATTCTTGTCGAAGACGGTCACTGTGTACCCTTTTCCGTTGAGCTGGTTGGCAGTAGCCAGTCCTGCAGGCCCGGCGCCGATAATGGCTACTTTCCGTCCGTTGCGTTCAATGTGCCGGGGGCTGATATAACCTTCGCGGAAGGCTGCTTCGGCAATGGCCGCTTCATTCTCGCGGATGGTGACGGGGGAGTCCATGCTCAGTTTCAGCACACAGCTCTTCTCGCAGAGGGCGGGACAGATACGGCCTGTGAATTCAGGAAAATCGTTGGTTTCGTTCAATATCTTGTAGGCTTCTTCCCATTTGCCTTTGTAGAGGGCGTCCTGAAATTCGGGTTGCTTGTTGCCCAACGGACAAGCCCAGTGGCAGAAAGGAACACCGCAGTCCATGCAGCGTGAAGCTTGAAGTTTCCGGTCACGGCTGTTCAGGGTCTGTTCCACCTCACTATAGTCTGATATCCGGTCGTGAATGGGACGGTAGCCCGCTTCTTGGCGCGGAATGGTTAAAAATGCTTTTGGATTTCCCATATTTTTGTTGTATTTCTTTGTTGATAATTTGTGTGATGTATTAATAATCTCTTTGTACATCAGCTATTTTTTGTTGCAGCTTGCGCATTTGTTCTTCTTGCAATACTCGTTTGTATTCGATGGGGACTACCTGGATAAATTCATCTACATAGCGGTTCCAGTTGTCCAACATCGTTCGTGCCAGTTTGGAGCCGGTATAGAGGTAATGCTGGCGGATCAGTTCATGCAGTTCCTTCCGGTAAGATGCCTCCTCGATAAGCGAGAGCTCCACCATTTCCATGTTGCAGAAATAATCGAAGTTGTGGTTTTTGTCCCATACATAAGCCACACCGCCACTCATCCCGGCAGCGAAATTCCGTCCGGTTTCTCCCAGTACCACAACTCGTCCTCCAGTCATATATTCGCAACAGTGGTCGCCTACACCTTCTACCACGGCTGTCACTCCGGAATTGCGGACTGCGAAGCGTTCACCCACTCGTCCGTTGATATACACCTCGCCGTCAGTAGCGCCATACAGCAGGGTGTTTCCGGCGATGGTATTCTTTTCCGCATCGAAATTGCTGCGCACGGGGGGCAGTACCGCAATGCGTCCGCCGCTCAGTCCTTTTCCCAGATAGTCATTCGCTTCGCCTTCCAGCTTGAAACTGATGCCGTGGGTCAGGAACGCACCGAAACTTTGGCCTGCCGAACCTTTGAATTTGATGTGGATGGTCTGTTCCGGAAGTCCTGCCTGCCCGTATTTCTTGGCAACCGCTCCTGCCAGCATGGCGCCTACCGAACGGTCCGTATTGGCGATGGTGTATTCCAGGGAAATTTCTTTTCCGTTTTCTATGGCATCCCTGGCGGCGGCCAGTATGGTCACATCCTTCACATGGGCAATGTCGTGCTTCTGTTCCATGACATGGTGTATGGCAGCTCCGTTGTCCACCCGGTGTAGCAGTCTGCTGAAATCCAATAGTGAGGATTTCTTCTCACTTGGCGCTTGTTGTATTTCAATCAGGTCTGTCCGTCCAATGATATCCTCCAACCGGGTGAATCCCATTTCGGCCAAATATTCGCGTACTTCCTGTGCCAGGAAAGTGAAATAATTCACTACATATTTATAATGCCCACGGAAATGTTTGCGGAGTTCGGGGTCTTGGGTGGCCACGCCTACGGGACAGGTGTTGGTGTGGCACTTGCGCATCATGACGCATCCCAGTACAATCAATGCGGTGGTACCGAAACCGAATTCTTCCGCACCCAGCAAGGCCATGTTGATAATATCCCGTCCGGTTTTCAACTGTCCGTCCACTTGCAGTTTCACTTGTCCGCGGAGTCCGTTCAACACCAAAGTCTGTTGCGTCTCGCTCAGTCCTATTTCGGGCGAGATACCTGCATACCGCATACTTGAGGCAGGTGACGCTCCGGTTCCTCCTTCAGCTCCCGAGATGACAATCAGATCGGCTTTCGCTTTGGCCACGCCGGCGGCGATGGTTCCCACCCCGCTTTCGGCTACCAGTTTCACACTGATTCGTGCCTGTGGGTTTACGTTTTTCAGGTCGAATATCAACTGGGCCAAATCTTCGATGGAATAAATGTCATGGTGGGGTGGAGGGGAAATGAGCGAGATGCCCGGAATGGAGTGGCGGGTTTTGGCAATCACCTCATCTACCTTGAATCCCGGCAGTTGTCCTCCTTCTCCCGGCTTGGCGCCTTGGGCCACCTTTATCTGGATCTCTTCGGCATGGACCAGGTATTCGGCGGTGACTCCGAAGCGTCCCGATGCTATCTGCTTGGTCTTGCTGCAAAGTGAGATACCCTGGTAAGTGCCGGTAATGCGGTCGCTGTCCTCACCTCCTTCACCCGTATTGCTGCGTGCGCCCAGTTTGTTCATGGCCAGTGCCAGCGCCTCATGTGCTTCCTTGCTGATAGCACCGAAGGACATGGCTCCTGTCACGAAATGTTTCACGATGTTTTCTATCGGCTCCACCTTTTCAATATCAATAGGGTTTCGTTTGTGCCCGAAGAAGTTGCGCAGGAAGAGGGGGGAATCTTTTTCATCTACCATAGAGGTGAATTCCTTAAACTTTTTGTAGCTGCCCAGTCGGGTGGCCAGTTGCAGGGTGGAGATGGTTTCCGGATTCCAAGCATGCCGTTCTCCGTCTTTGCGGAAGGAGAACAGTCCGTTATGCGGTAAAATGTCGCTCACTTCTTTCGGAGAGAATCCGGCATCGTGCAGGGCGATGGCATCTTTGGCGACTTCTTCCAGACGAATACCTCCGATGCTGGATGTCTGTGTGCCGAAATAGCTTCTCAATAATTCCTCACTGACCCCTACGGCTTCAAAAATCTTCGCGCCCCGATAGGAACGGATCGTAGAGATACCCATCTTGCTCATGATTTTAAACAAGCCCTTGCAGATGGCTTTGATATAATTCTTTTCGGCCGTTTCGTAATTCATCTGCACATCGCCTTTTCTCACTAGTTCATCCAGTACGGCAAAGGCCATGTACGGATTGATGGCACTGGCACCATATCCCAGTAACAGGGCGGCGTGCATCACTTCGCGAATCTCGCCGCTTTCTACAATCAATGCGGTTTGTACGCGTTTCTGAACCGAGATGAGGTGATGATGAACAGCGCTTACCGCCAGCAGTGACGGGATGGCGGCATGAGCCGCATCAACAGAACGGTCGCTTAGAATGATATAGTTTACTCCGTCGGTCACGGATTGCTCGGCCTGTTTGCACAAATTACTCAGCGCTTCCTGTAGTCCGGCTTTTCCTTTGCTCACCTCGAATAGGATGGGGAGTTTCACGGTATTGAATCCTTTATATCGGATATTGCAGAGAATGTCCAGTTGGGTGTTATTTAGTACGGGATGGGGCAGACGTACCATTTTGCAATGGCTTTCGCTGGGTACTAAAATGTTCATTCCTACGGCGCCGATGTATTCGGTGAGCGACATGACTAATTCTTCACGGATAGGGTCGATAGCCGGATTGGTAACCTGTGCGAATTGTTGGCGGAAGTAGTTGAACAGTAACTGCGGTTTGTCCGAGAGAACTGCCAGCGGCGTGTCGTTACCCATAGAGGCGACAGGTTCGGCCCCTGTGTTACACATTGGTATGAGGGTACGTTCTATATCTTCACGCGAGAAGCCGAAGGTGCGTAACATACGGTCATAACCGGCTATCCGGTTGTCTATCTTGCGCCCGCTTTTCAAGGTATCGAGTTCGATGCGGTTGGTAGACAGCCAGGTGCGATAAGGACGGGCTGATGCCAATTGTTCTTTCAGTTCTCCGTCATAATATATTTTACCCTGTTCAGTGTCAATCATCAGTATTTTTCCCGGTTGCAGACGTCCTTTTTCTTTAATCTCTCCCGGTTCGAAATCCATCACGCCTACTTCGCTGGCCACTACCATCATGTCATTGTTGGTGATGAGGTAACGGGCAGGGCGGAGGCCGTTGCGGTCCAACATTCCTCCGGCAAAGCGTCCGTCACTGAACAGCAACGCGGCAGGTCCGTCCCAAGGTTCCATTAGGATGGAGTGATATTCGTAAAACGCTTTCAACTCTTCACTGATAGGATTTTTATCATTGAATGATTCGGGAACCAGCATCGCCATGGCATGGGGCAGACTCAATCCCGACATCACAAAAAATTCAAGCACATTGTCCAGTGAGGCACTGTCGCTCATACCTGGCTGAATAATGGGGCGGATGGCTTTGATATTCCCCAATGCCGGAGAGGAGAGGACACTTTCGCGTGCTTCCATCCATCCTCGGTTGCCGCGGATGGTATTGATTTCACCATTATGCGCCAACAGACGGAAAGGCTGTGCCAGACTCCATGTAGGAAATGTGTTGGTGCTGAAGCGGGAGTGTACCAATGCCAGTCCACTGGTAAAGTAAGGTTGTGTTAAGTCCGGGAAGTACTCGCGTACCTGCATGGACGAAAGCATCCCTTTATATATAATGTTTTTGCCCGATAGTGAAACGATATAGAAATCTTTATGCCGGACACGTTTTTCAATCTTTTTACGGATAACATAAAGGGTACGTTCCAAGTTTTCCACATCAGTCACTCCGGTGATGAACACCTGTTTGATATCCGGTTCGGTGGCTCGTGCGTCTTTGCCCAAGCAATCGGGATTAGTGGGCACATTGCGCAGATGCATCAGTGTCAGTCCTTCCCGTTCTATTTCTTCAATCATAATACTTAGGATACCGGCTTGTTCTTTTTCATCTTTTGGCAGAAATATTAGTCCGGTTCCGTATTTTCCCTTCTCGGGTACGGGGATACCTTGCAAGAGGATGAATTCGTGGGGGATTTGTAGCATAATTCCCGCGCCGTCGCCGGTCTTGTTGTCAGCTCCTTCCGCACCTCGATGGCGCATGTTCTCCAGTACCTTTAATGCGGAGTCTACCAGTTCATGTGATTTATTGCCATGAATGTTGACTACCATACCTACACCACAAGCATCATGTTCGTTGGTTGCATTATAAAGACCATTTTGTTCTCTTTTTACCATTATGACTGTCTTTAGTTTGTAATAATGTTGATTTGTATTTCAGTTTGTTTTGCAAAGGTAGATAATTTATTTCTTTTTGCTATAAAATAAATGAGCTGTGTTAGTAAAAAGATGCTCTTCTGCTTTTGATGCTTACATATTGTTTATTCTGCCTGTCTATTACTTTTAAATCGTAACATGATTTGGCGAAATTGCTTTGATAATGTAAGTTTTCATATTTATTTTAAAAACGGATAAAACATTTCTTTTCGATTTCTATTCTTACTTTTTTATCGCTTTCGTCAATTATTTATGGTCTTTTATTGCATTTATGTTAATTGATATTTGTATCTTTGCAGTCAAATCAGAACATATACTTATATAAATTATGTGTGGAATAGTAGGCTACATTGGAAAACGAGATGCTTACCCTGTCCTCATAAAAGGCCTGAAGCGGTTGGAATACCGGGGCTATGATAGCGCAGGAGTCGCATTGATTGATAAAAAAAGGAGGTTGAACGTCTATAAGACGAAAGGAAAGGTCTCAGACCTAGAAGCTTTTGTTTCCCAAAAAGACGTTTCCGGTACAATTGGTATTGCCCACACCCGATGGGCTACTCACGGAGAGCCTTGCCAGGCTAACGCCCATCCTCATTTTTCTTCTTCCGAGAATCTTGCTCTTATCCACAATGGTATTATTGAAAACTACGCTACCCTGAAAGAAAAACTACAAAAAAAAGGGTTCATCTTTAAAAGTAGTACAGATACCGAAGTTCTTGTCCAGCTAATTGAATTTTTCCAGCTTTCCAACCATTTAGATTTACTTACTGCCGTTCAGTTGGCTCTGCATGAGGTGATTGGTGCATACGCCATAGCGGTGCTTGACAAGAATAATCCCGATGAGATTATTACAGCCCGTAAAAGCAGTCCGCTGGTGGTAGGGATAGGGAAGGATGAATTTTTTTTGGCCTCGGATGCTACTCCGATTGTAGAGTATACGGATAAAGTGGTGTATCTGCAAGATGGGGAGATAGCGGTGATTCGCAGAGACAAGGCGCTGGAAGTCGTCAATTTGGATAACGTGCTTCAAAATCCCGAAGTACGTACGGTGGAAATGAATCTGGGACAGCTGGAGAAAGGAGGATACCCGCATTTCATGTTGAAGGAGATATTCGAACAACCCGATTGTATTAACGACTGTATGCGTGGACGCATCAATGCGGACGGTGATAAAGTAGTACTGTCGGCGGTTATTGATCATAAGGAACGTCTGCTCAAGGCTCGTCGCTTTGTAATTGTGGCTTGCGGAACTTCGTGGCATGCCGGATTGATAGGGAAACAACTGATAGAAAGTTTCTGCCGTATTCCGGTAGAAGTGGAATATGCCTCCGAGTTCCGCTATCGTGATCCGGTGATTCATGAAGATGATGTGGTAATAGCTATCTCGCAATCGGGCGAGACGGCCGATACATTGGCTGCCATAGAACTGGCGAAAGAGAAAGGAGCTTTTATTTATGGTATATGCAATGCGGTAGGTTCATCCATTCCGCGCATTACAGATACCGGTTCTTATATTCATGTAGGACCGGAAATAGGAGTGGCGTCTACTAAGGCATTTACCGGACAGGTAACTGTGCTGACCATGCTGGCGCTGACCCTGGCAAAAGAGAAAGGGAGCATGACGGATGAGAAATACCTGGAAGTGATTCGGGAATTGACTGTGATTCCGGCTAAAATAAAGAAGATTCTGATCAGTAATCCCAAGATAGCGGAACTGTCGCGTATCTTCACCTATGCACATAATTTCCTCTATTTGGGACGAGGTTACAGTTTTCCGGTAGCTTTGGAAGGTGCGTTAAAGTTGAAGGAGATATCTTATATTCACGCTGAAGGTTATCCTGCAGCTGAGATGAAACATGGACCTATCGCATTGATTGATGCCGAAATGCCTGTTGTTGTGGTAGCTACGCATAATGCGATGTATGAAAAGATAATGAGTAACATACAGGAAATTAAAGCGCGGAAGGGAAAAGTAATCGCTTTGGTCACAGAAGGAGATACGGTAATCAGCAAGTTGGCTGATGATTGCATTGAGTTGCCCGAAACATTAGAGTGCCTCGAACCGTTGATAGCTACGATCCCCTTACAGTTATTGGCCTACCATGTAGCCATTTGCAAAGGGAAAAATGTGGATCAGCCACGAAATCTGGCGAAGTCGGTAACAGTAGAATAGAAGGCAATGCTGCCGGAGATTATGCAGGAAGTTCCCGGAAGTTTCCGGCATAATTCTTGAAAGATGTGCCGTAAGTTTGGAAAAACGACAGAAGGTCTTGTCATACCTTTGGGATGTTTTTATAAGAATCTGAAAATGATATATTAATTTAAGGAGTAAAGAGAGAGCATGGAACCGTTAAAGCATGAATGTGGGGTCGCTATGATACGACTGCTGAAACCGCTGGAATATTATCAGGAAAAGTATGGAACCTGGATGTATGGCTTGAACAAGCTGTATCTGCTGATGGAAAAACAACATAACCGCGGACAGGAAGGCGCCGGGCTGGCCTGTGTCAAACTGGAGGCCAATCCCGGTGAAGAATATATGTTCCGTGAAAGAGCTTTAGGTTCAGGGGCGATAACAGAGATATTCGGTACGGTGCAAAATCATTTCAAGGATTTGGCACCCGAACAATTGCATGATGCCGGATACGCCAAGAAATGCCTTCCCTTTGCCGGAGAGGTGTACATGGGTCATTTGCGCTATTCTACTACCGGAAAAAGCGGTATCTCCTACGTGCATCCGTTCTTGCGTCGTAACAATTGGCGTGCCAAGAATCTGGCACTGTGCGGCAATTTCAACATGACCAATGTGGATGAGATTTTCGCACGTATCACTGCTGACGGCCAGCATCCGCGTAAATATGCCGACACATATATTATGTTGGAACAAGTGGGACACCGTTTGGATCGTGAGGTGGAGCGCCTCTATGTGGAATGTGAGAAGGAAGGTCTGAAGGGTATGAATATCACTCACGCCATAGAAGACCGCATTGACTTGGGCAATGTCCTTAAGACTTCGAGCAAGGAGTGGGATGGAGGCTATGTGATCTGCGGTATGACCGGTAGCGGTGAATCTTTTGCGGTACGCGATCCGTGGGGCATCCGTCCGGCTTTCTGGTACATGGACGATGAAATCATGGTATTGGCGTCCGAACGTCCCGTCATTCAGACTGCCTTGAATGTACCTGCCGGAAGCATCAATGAATTGCAACCGGGACAGGCTATCCTTATGAGCAAGACCGGAAAGATGCGTTTGACACAGATCAACCGGGCGAAAGAAAAGAAAGCTTGTTCTTTCGAGCGTATCTATTTCAGCCGGGGAAGCGACATGGATATTTATAAAGAAAGAAAACTGCTGGGCGAAAAACTGGTGAATCCTATCCTGAAGGCGATAGATTACGATGTGGAGCATACCGTATTCTCTTTTATACCCAATACAGCGGAAGTGGCTTTCTATGGTATGTTAGAGGGATTTGACAATTATCTGAATGAATTGAAAGTAAAGAAAATAGAAGCTTTAGGACATAACCCCAACCACGAGGAACTGGAAAAAATCCTGTCCTGGCGTATCCGTAGCGAGAAAGTGGCCATCAAGGATATCAAGCTGCGTACCTTTATCGCCGAAGGCAACAGCCGGAATGACCTGGCCGCCCATGTGTACGATATTACTTACGGTAGTTTGATACCTCATGTCGATAATCTGGTTATTATTGATGACAGCATCGTCCGGGGAACTACATTGAAACAAAGCATTATCGGCATCCTCGACCGCCTGCATCCCAAGAAGATTGTGATTGTATCTTCTTCTCCACAGGTGCGTTATCCAGACTATTATGGTATTGATATGGCCAGCATGGATCAGTTTATCGCTTTCAAGGCTACTATCGATTTATTGAAAGAACGAGATATGAAAGATGTAATAGCCCGTGCTTACAACAAATCGAAAGACCAGGTGGGGTTACCCAAAGAGCAGATGGTGAATTATGTGAAAGAGATTTACGCTCCTTTCACTAATGAGGAGATTGCGGCAAAAATGGTGGAACTTCTCACTCCGAAAGGTACGCAAGCTAAAGTGGAGATTGTTTATCAGACATTGGAAGGATTGCATGAAGCATGTCCCAACCATACGGGCGACTGGTATTTCAGTGGGGATTATCCTACTCCGGGTGGAGTGAAGCTGGTGAACCAGGCGTTTATAGATTATATAGAAAAAGTATATCAATTCTAAAGAATAACATTCAAGATAGATTAGATGAGAAATGTAACATTGATCCTCGACGACGGGAGCCGTTTCCCGGGCAAGTCGTTCGGTTATGAGAAACCGGTAGCCGGTGAAGTGGTGTTTAATACCGCTATGACCGGTTATCCTGAGAGCTTGACAGACCCTTCATACGCGGGGCAGTTGATGACCTTGACTTACCCGTTGGTCGGTAATTACGGGGTGCCTCCCTTTACTATCGAACCCAACGGCTTGGCCACTTTTATGGAGAGTGAACGTATCCATGCCGAAGCGATTATTGTAAGTGATTACAGTGAAGAATTCAGTCACTGGAATGCGAAAGAAAGTCTGGCCGACTGGCTGAAGCGTGAGCAAGTGCCGGGCATTACAGGTATCGATACCCGTGAACTGACAAAAGTCCTTCGCGAACATGGGGTGATGATGGGGAAGATCGTATTTGATGATGAGCCCGATAAAGTGCCCGAAGCAACGTATGCGGGTATCAACTATGTGGATAAAGTATCATGCAAGGAAGTGATTCGTTACAACGAAGGCGCTGGCAAGAAGAAAGTGGTGTTGGTGGATTGTGGTGTAAAGACAAATATCATCCGTTGCCTGTTGAAACGGGATGTGGAAGTGATCCGCGTTCCTTGGAACCATGATTTTACAGGGATGGAGTATGACGGATTGTTTATCTCGAACGGCCCGGGTGATCCGGATACATGTGATGAGGCGGTACAGCATATCCGCAAGGCGATGAGCCTGAGCGACAAGCCTATCTTTGGCATTTGTATGGGGAATCAGTTGCTTTCAAAAGCAGGAGGTGCCATCATCTATAAATTGAAATACGGTCATCGCAGTCATAACCAGCCGGTGCGCATGGTGGGAACGGAACGTTGTTTCATTACCAGCCAGAACCACGGTTATGCAGTAGATAATAATACATTGGGGACCGACTGGGAACCGCTGTTCATCAATATGAACGACGGTTCCAACGAGGGCATCAGGCATAAAACCAAACCTTGGTTCTCGGCACAGTTCCATCCGGAAGCGGCGTCGGGACCTACGGATACCGAGTTCCTGTTTGATGAATTTGTGAAGTTGTTATAAACCGTGTATTAAAAAGAACAAGTATGAAAGACGAAATAAAGAAAGTATTATTATTAGGTTCCGGCGCCTTGAAGATTGGCGAGGCCGGAGAGTTTGACTATTCAGGCTCGCAAGCGCTGAAAGCCTTGAAGGAAGAAGGGATTGAAACGGTTCTGATCAACCCAAATATTGCTACTGTGCAGACCAGCGAAGGGGTGGCGGACCAGATTTATTTCCTGCCCGTTACTCCTTATTTTGTAGAGAAGGTGATAGAAAAGGAACGTCCGGATGGTGTGCTCCTGTCTTTCGGCGGACAAACTGCCTTGAACTGTGGGGTGGCACTGTACAAAGCAGGTATTTTCGAAAAATACAATGTCCGTGTGTTGGGTACTCCCGTGCAGGCCATCATGGATACGGAGGACCGTGAGTTGTTTGTAGAAAAACTGAATGAAATCAATGTAAAGACCATCAAGAGTGAAGCGGTGGAAAACTTGGAAGATGCCCGTCGCGCTGCTAAAGAATTAGGTTATCCGGTTATTATCCGTGCCGCCTACGCATTGGGTGGACTAGGCTCTGGTTTCTGTGACAATGAAGAGGAACTGAATGTTCTGGCTGAAAAGGCCTTCTCTTTCTCGCCGCAGGTATTGGTGGAAAAGAGTTTGAAAGGCTGGAAGGAGGTGGAATATGAAGTGGTCCGCGACCGTTATGATAACTGCATCACTGTATGTAACATGGAGAACTTTGACCCGCTGGGTATCCATACCGGCGAGTCTATCGTGATCGCCCCTTCGCAGACACTGACCAATGCGGAGTATCATAAACTTCGTGAACTGGCTATCCGTATCATCCGCCATATCGGCATTGTGGGCGAATGCAATGTACAGTATGCCTTCGATCCCGAATCGGAAGATTACCGTGTCATTGAGGTCAACGCCCGTCTTTCGCGCTCATCCGCATTGGCTTCCAAAGCGACCGGATATCCGTTGGCTTTCGTTGCCGCCAAATTAGGCTTGGGATACGGGTTGTTCGACCTGAAAAACTCGGTGACAAAGACCACTAGCGCATTCTTCGAACCTGCACTGGACTATGTGGTGTGCAAGATTCCCCGTTGGGACTTGGGCAAGTTCCATGGTGTGGATCGTGAGTTGGGCTCGTCCATGAAATCGGTGGGTGAGGTAATGGCTATCGGACGTACTTTCGAGGAAGCCATTCAGAAAGGTTTGCGCATGATTGGCCAGGGAATGCATGGCTTCGTAGAGAATAAGGAACTGGTTATAGAGGATGTGGACAAAGCCCTTCGTGAGCCGACGGATAAACGTATCTTCGTGATCAGCAAAGCCATGCGTGCAGGTTACACGGTAGACCAGATTCATGAGCTGACCAAGATTGACAAATGGTTCTTGCAGAAATTGCAGCACATCATGAACACTTCTAAAGAGATGCACGAGTGGGGCAATAACCACAAGCAGATTACCGATATGCCGGACGAGTTACTCCGAAAGGCGAAAGTGCAGGGATTCTCCGATTTCCAGATAGCCCGTGCCATTGGCTACGAGGGTGATATGGAAGACGGTATCCTGTATGTGCGTAATCATCGCAAGCAGGTGGGAATTCTTCCGGTGGTGAAACAAATCGATACCTTGGCAGCCGAGTATCCTGCACAGACCAACTATCTGTACTTGACTTATAGCGGCGTGGCCAATGATGTGAAATACTTGGGCGACCATAAATCCATTGTGGTACTGGGTTCGGGCGCTTACCGCATCGGTTCGTCGGTGGAATTTGACTGGTGTGGGGTACAGGCCTTACAGACCATCCGTAAGGAGGGTTACCGCAGTGTCATGATCAACTATAACCCCGAAACGGTTTCTACCGACTATGATATGTGCGATCGTCTGTACTTTGACGAACTTACTTTTGAGCGTGTGATGGATATCCTCGAACTGGAGAACCCTCACGGAGTCATTGTATCTACCGGCGGTCAGATTCCCAATAACCTGGCTCTCCGTCTGGATGCGCAAAATGTAAATATCCTCGGTACCAGTGCCAAGAGTATTGATAATGCTGAGGACCGTGATAAATTCTCGGCCATGCTGGACCGCATTGGGGTGGATCAGCCTGAATGGAGCGCATTGACTTCTATGGAGGATATCCATGCTTTTATTGATAAAGTAGGCTTCCCTGTTTTGGTACGTCCCTCGTATGTGCTGAGTGGTGCGGCCATGAACGTCTGCTCCAATCAAGAGGAATTGGAACGCTTCCTGAAACTGGCTGCAAACGTATCGAAAAAGCATCCGGTAGTGGTGAGCCAGTTCATTGAGCACGCTAAGGAAGTGGAAATGGACGCTGTGGCACAGAATGGCGAAATCGTGGCATACGCTATCAGTGAGCATATTGAATATGCCGGTGTGCATTCGGGGGATGCTACTATCCAGTTCCCACCGCAAAAACTGTATGTGGAAACGGTACGCCGCATCAAGCGCATCTCCCGTCAGATAGCCAAGGAATTGAATATCTCCGGTCCGTTCAATATACAATATCTGGCAAAGGATAACGATATCAAGGTGATTGAATGTAATCTTCGTGCTTCACGCAGCTTCCCCTTTGTCAGCAAGGTGTTGAAAATTAATTTTATCGAACTGGCTACGAAGGTGATGCTCGGACTGCCGGTAGAGAAACCGAACAAGAATCTTTTCGAGTTGGATTATGTGGGTATTAAGGCCAGCCAGTTCTCTTTCAACCGTTTGCAGAAAGCCGATCCGGTATTGGGCGTAGATATGGCCTCTACCGGTGAAGTAGGCTGCATTGGTACGGATACCTCTTGTGCCGTATTGAAGGCGATGTTGTCTGTGGGCTATCGTATTCCGGAAAAGAGTGTGTTGCTTTCAACTGGTAACGCCAAGCAGAAAGCGGATACTTTGGAAGCTGCCCGTATGTTACAGAAGAAAGGTTATAAACTTTATGCCACCGGAGGCTCATCCCACTTCCTGACCGAAAACGGGGTGGAAAATACCCGTGTTTACTGGCCCAGCGAGGAAGGGCAGCCTCAGGCACTGGATATGCTGCACCGGAAAAAGATAGATATGGTAGTCAATATACCGAAGAACCTGACAGCCGGAGAGTTGGATAACGGGTACAAGATCCGTCGTGCCGCCATCGACCTGAATGTGCCCTTGATTACCAATGCCCGTCTGGCAAGCGCGTTTATCAATGCCTTCTGTACCATGACGGTGGATGATATCGCTATCAAGAGCTGGGCGGAATATAAATGATTTGAATGTTTAGTGATGTGTGGTTAATGGGGTGCGGCATAACAGTGCACTCCATTAACTATTAATCAGTGACTTCTCTTTCATTAGAAAATTATTCACTATTCTTTCTTTGTTCACAAAAAGTTTCCTAATTTTGTCCGATTAGGAATCCTAAAGATATTCAATACAAATGGATTGTGAACACAAGCTTAAAGCATTAGAGCAGGAAATTGAATCGTTGAAAGAGGAGAACAGGCTGCTGAAAGAAAAATTATCTTCTTCTGAAAAAAACTTTGATAGCGTTAGTTTCAAGGAGAAATATGCGGTAAGAATATTAGATTCTTTGCCGGATATGCTCACCGTATTCAATCATGAGGAAACGGGTATAGAAGTGGTGTCTAATGAAGAAACCAATCATGTGGGTGTATCCAACAATGATTTTAAAGGGATGCGTATGCAGGATATGGTTCCTAAAGAAGCTTATCACAATATACATAATAATCTTCAGAAGGCTATTGCGACAGGTAGAGGTTCTACCGCCCATCATGAATTGGATGTGGACGGGACACTTCATTATTATGAAAATCGTATTTTCCCCTTAGATGAAGAATATGTACTGATAATGTGTCGTGATATTAGTGAAAGAGTTGCCACACAGCAGAACTTGGAAATATTTAAACGGGTACTGGATAAGGTCAGTGATAGTATTCTGGCTGTATCGGTTGACGGAACCTTAGTTTATGCCAACCGGCAGTTTATTGAGGAATATGGAGTGAAAGAGGAGTTGGGCACACAAAAAGTTTATGATTTACCTGTTTCTCTGAATACCAAAGAAATATTTGATAAACGTGTTCAAGAGATTCGTGATAATGGAGGTAATTTTGCTTATCGTGCTAAATATACCCGTGTGGGAGAAACAAAACTTCGTGTTCATCAGGTTTCGGCTTTTATGATTCAAAATCAGGGTGAGGAAATGATTTGGTTCTTTACACAGGATATAACGGATGTTATCAAGAACCGTGACGAATTGCGTGAACTGAATTATCTGATGGATGCCATACTGAATAATATTCCTGTTTATTTGTTTGTGAAAGACCCTGAGGATGATTTCCGATACCTTTATTGGAACAAAGCATTTGCCAGTCACTCTAAAATTCCTGCTTCCAAGGCATTGGGCCATATTGATTTTGAAGTGTTTCCTGAGCATGAGAATGCGGAGAAGTTTCATCGGGATGATTTGGAATTGATCCGTACCCGAGAGCGCATGGAAATGCAGGAAACGTATGTGACGGCTACAGGCGAGACCCGCATCGTGCAGACTTTAAAAACATTAGTTCCTCTGGAAGGGCGTGCACCGCTTATTATTGGCATTTCGTGGGATATTACTAATATGCAGAACATAGAGCAAGAGCTGGTTCAGGCCCGTATCAAGGCTGAGCAGTCCGACAGGCTGAAAACAGCCTTTCTAGCCAATATGAGCCATGAAATCCGTACTCCTTTGAATGCAATAGTAGGTTTTTCCCGTTTGATGACTATGGCGGATAATGCGGCGGATGAAAAACTTTATTCGGATATTATCAACCAGAATTCGGAAATATTGTTGCAATTAATCAATGATATTCTTGATTTGGCAAAAATAGAGGCCGGTACATTGGAATACGTCAGATATCCAATGGACTTGGGAGAATTGTGCCGTAATGTGTATGAGATGCACAAGGATCGGGTGCAGACTGGGGTTGTTTTGATATTAGACAATAAAGACACCAGCTTGATAATCAATGAAGATCAGAACCGAATTATGCAAGTCGTTACAAATTTGATAACCAATGCTATAAAATTTACTTTCAAAGGGGAAATCCGTTTTGGTTTTGAAGTGAGGAAGGAGTATATTGATTTTTATGTAAAAGACACAGGGATGGGGATCTCCGAGGAGAAGATTAAAATGATTTTTGAGCGTTTCGTGAAACTGAATACTTTTGTTCAGGGAACAGGCTTGGGGCTTGCGATTTGTAGGGTGATTGTAGAAAAACTAGGTGGAGAGATTACTGCGGAATCCAAACTGAATGAAGGTTCTACTTTTCGTTTTACAATTCCTTATAAGGCGGGTAAAAAATGTCCGGAATCCGGAAGGGGTACGAAGTGTCCGGAATCAGGGAGTACGGGACTGAGAAAAGTATTGCAAAGAAGAACAGTACTGGTGGCGGAAGATGTGGACAGCAACTTTTTGCTGTTAAAGACATTGTTAGGAAAAAGATGTAATCTGCTATGGGCTAAGGATGGAGAGGATGCGGTGAATCAATTTAAAGAACATCAGCCTGACTTGATTTTGATGGATATCAAGATGCCCCATATGGATGGGCTGGAGGCTACGCGCCTGATTCGTTCTTATTCAAAAGAAGTGCCTATTGTCGCTTTGACTGCCTTTGCTTTTGAGTCCGACAAAGACAGAGCTATAGAAGCCGGATGCGATGATTTTCTGACTAAGCCGGTTTCACAAAATGCCTTGGAAAAAGTGTTGGATAAATATGTTAAGTAGACATTAGCGAGGTATAGTGCGTAAAGACAGCCGACAATATGGACCAGAATAGGGAAGGGAGGATGCAATGCGAAGATTATAGATCTTACCCCCGGAAGATTATAGATCTTGCAGGTGAAAGATTTATATCTTTGGGTTGTAAGGTTACGATGAACCTATAGTAAATAGAAACGGACTTTTATAAAAACAAAAGAGGAACTGCCCTTTCATAGGCAATCCCTCTTTTCTGAATTTGAGAGCATGTTATTTAACTTCGATAACCTTAGCTGCTTTTTCTTTGTCTTCCGGCGTACGCTTCGGCAGCTCGATAGTTAATACACCATCGTTTACTTTTGCATCAATTTTATCTTTATCTACATCATCAGGCAGGATCAATGTCTGTTGAAATTTAGAATAAGAGAATTCGCGACGCAAGTAACGGCTTTCTTTCTTGCCTTCTTTATCACCTTCAGTACTTTCTGTTTTCTTTTCCATAGAGATAACCAAGTCGTTGTCTTCGTTGATATGAATCTTGAAGTCTTCTTTGGTCATTCCCGGAGCGGCGACTTCTACTTTGTAGTCTTTGTCACTTTCAATAACATTGATGGCGGGAGCTGTTGCATTGGCTTTTACCATCCAGTCGTTATCAAAGAAATCATTAAAAATACTTGGTAACCATGTTTGGTTTGATCTTCTTACTGGCATCATAATCTTAATCTCCTATAGGTTTTGGTTAAACATTTTGTTTATTTCTGAATTCCTTCACCTTTCGGTTTTGTCATTCACTATCCATAATGCAAACCGCATACCATTAGTTCGATGATATGCGGTTTATATTGCACTCTTTTAAACCTATAAAGGTTTTCTTAAAGATTAAAACCTTTGCATTAAAAGTTGGTAAGCCTCTTTAAACATTTGATTGTCAAGACTACTGCCAATTTGTAATTTTAGGGGGGACAGATTGACAGTCGTTCTATATCAGCTTGAACCGCATACGGAAGATTCCGTCTTTATAGTCGTAGCTTATAATTTTAAATGTACCTATTTCGGACGTATTTTTCACGTGTTGACCTATACAGAGGCATTCGTCGTAATCGCCGACTTTTACAATCCGTACGGTTTCGGAAGCTTTTTCCGGTAAGCGTTTCATGTCAAAACGTCCTATAGCTTCCTCTTGAGAGATAAATTCCATTGTAACGGGCAAATTTCTTCGCAATACTTCGTTTACGGTGTTTTCTATTCTTGTAATATCCGTTTCTTCCGGACATGTTTGCAGCGCAAAATCCAGCTTGCTTTTTTTGCGTTCTATATGGGCGGATATTGCTCGTCCGCATCCGAAAAGATTGACCATTGTCCTGTTTATGACATGCTCTGTGGTATGCATGGGAGGGTACTCCTGTTTATTATGGTCGTTGAGTGATGGTTGTTCCATAGTTATTTTATTTTTGTTCTGATTTTGATGGGATATTAAAATCCGTTCAAAGATAAATTATTCTTTTGTAATGAGGAAGCAGAGAGGAAATGATTGCTTTTGTATTATTATAAAACAACGAATTTTAAAAGATACTTAATGCCAGAGGGGGAGCACATTCGTAAAAATGTATGACGTTCACGAGGCTCTCAACCGATTTTCATGAGGCATGAACGTCATACTGATTTTACTATTTTACATCACAGGGGTTTGAAATAAAAAGACGAATGAGTCGCTGTCTTTTAAATCTTTTACGGCATCCCCTGCATAAATCTTTCCGTTGGTGAGAGGCAGTTTCTTGATTCCGGCTTTGGGACTAAAGTCGATTTTTTTCAAATCCAACCAAAATAGATTAGGAGTCATGACCGATTCAAAATAATATATTTTATTCTTCTGATCGGATACAGAGCGCCAGCGGGTGGAAGATATATGAGGTTTGTCCGGTGTGGTAATTCCGAAGGGGACGGATACATTACGCATCACACTGAGTACACTGGGTACAGCTATTTTAGCGTCCGGAGTCTGAGGGATTGCATGTATATAAAAAGAGGCACGCACAAAGCGGTCGCTGGAACGGTTTGTACCCGGCAGCATTTGCAATCCTCCTATTTCTTTCCAGTAATCATTGATAGCTAACTGATAATCATATCGTGGAGAATTGGTCATCACTTGGAATTCTTTTCCTTCGTGTATGCTTAAATTCCCGTCCAGATATTCCAGAACCGCTGTATTTCCTGTTTCATCTGTAATAGCCAGGTGAAGAGTGGAAGCTGAACCGTTGGGCATGTGGGGAGCATCAATGCGGAATGATTCTTTTTTCAGTTCCTCGACAGCTTCATGTACGGTGGCAAAATTGTCCAGTACATATTGTGTCCATATACTGATTCCCATGACAGGACGTGTATCTCCCTGACGGTCAAAGACGGATTCTGGCAAAAATAACAGACTGGCAACCAATCCTTTTTCATTCATTCCGTCACACGTACCTATATCATATCCTGTTGCAATGACGCTGCCGTATTTTGAAGTCCATTTCACGGCATTTTCTTTATTATATCCTGCACGTTGTATTCCTCTGGGGAAAACATAGATATTACTCATAATATCTTCTTTCCAATCCATTGTACGTCCAGTTATTACCATATTGTCCGGTCCGATATAGACGGCACGCGTGCATGCATCCGCTTTTTGTACGCTCATATAGAACATACCTGCCAATGTTAGTAATGCAATACTTCCTTTTTTTAATTTCATGATTCTATCATTTATAAAGATTGTCTTTGCCATTTAGAACAAACTGGATAAGGAACAGGTTTATAGAAATGCAGTGATTTGTGATACATTTGTTGATAAATGCTAATTCATCGGTTCAATTGGAATATAAATGACATCCGTGTTCCCTTCATAAATTTCTACCTGATTATCCTATCGGAGGGATTTTGTTGAGAACTGATTTAAGATAGATCGAGGTTTGTGGATTAAAAGAAATACTTGTTTTATCATAAAAATAAGGGGGATAAAATAAAAAAGGAGCAACGCCTTGCTCCAACCTTTGTTAACCTTAAATCTAATACTATGAAAAACACATTGCAAAGATACGGACTTTTTGGAAAATAGCAAATAATCAGACTTAAAAAGTATGCTATATAACATTGTTTAATATTTGTATTTCTCGAAAACCTGTTTTTTAAGACTTCTTTTGCGTATCTTTGCAGCCGTTAAAAAATAGCTGACGATAGTAAAAAGAGAAAATATATGGCATTTGAAGCGACAAAGAGAGAGTGGGGCGAGCTTTACGCCTTTTTCCGCTTGTTAGCGGACGGATATGTGTATGCAGGTACGCCTGATGTGAAAAGGAATGAAGTGCAAAAGTTTCCTGTGGCGATGGTACAGCGTGAGGAACATGACGGGACACGCCGTTATATTCTGGAGGATGAGGCGACCGTACGTATTTGTGGGGAAAAGATAGATAAGCAGATACCTCGTGAGGATTTTGCGGCTGTGGCAGAGTTGGTTTTTGCTGCTGTCAAAGAGAGTCGCGAGAATGATGTGATGTCTCCCGACGGTGTGGAAGAATTTTTGGATGAAGTCGCCATTTATGACTTGGAAGCAAAGACGGATGACCGTACTGATTTTTATGTTGCTTTTTACGGTATAGAGGCCCCGTTGGTAGGTTTTTGCGTTCGTTCCCGTTTGGGGACTATGTTCCCGTTGTTGGATGGAGGGCGTGCCGCCAATTTGAAGTTCGAGCAGACAGGTGTTAAATTCGCTACTCCTACCGTAAACAAAATTAATGCTTTTGGTGAAGAAGATGATGTGGCAGGGCGTATGTTGATGATAGAACGTTTGGGAGGAATCTTGAAATATAATGATGTGACCGATAAAGTATTCCGCAGTAATCTTTGCATGATAGATCTTCATTTTCCCCGTATGTTGGGCGAGATGTTGCATGTCATGCATTTGGATGGCATATCCAAAGTTAGTGACCTGATAGAAGCAATCAAACAAATCAATCCGTTGAAAATAAAGGATGAATTGATTCATAAGCATAGTTATTATGAATATAAGATGAAGCAGTTTCTTATGGCTTTGGCTTTGGGAATGCGTCCTGCCAAGATCTTTAATGGGATAGATTCTGCTATATCCGGTTTTCTGTTTGTAGATGGTAATGGAGAGATACTTTGTTATCAGAAGGCTGACCGTCAGGTCTTTGCCGATTTCCTGTTTGTTAATTCCCGGTTTGAGAAAAGTTCCACTGAAAAAGATAAATATGGATATCTGGAACGTGAGAACGGAGTCTATTATTTTAAACTGAACTTGAAAATTGGTCTGTTGAAGAGATAGGACAATGAAAGAATTTGTATTTTCCTAGAATTAAAATATTTTTTCACTACAGATTACACAGATTGAAATACGATTTATTGATTATTTCAATCTGTATCTGTGTTAATCTGAGTAATCTGTAGTGGGAAACTATAGCTTGAATTTCAGAATTTTTCCATTCATTCCATCTAGTAATACGGGAGTTGTTTTGTCCGGCATAAGAGTGAGCTTCTCTGTGTTTCCGGTCAGCAATTCGGTTGCCTCATATTCTCCATAACGATGGATGCCTAAATAATCAAACGCATGTTGCGGAATATTGACGGCTGAACGTGCCGGTATGGAGTCAAAGTTGACCATAATTAATATCAGTTCATCATCCTGTTTTCGTAAAAAGGCGTATTGCTTATGTTCGTTGAACACCCATCCGGCCAGATTGGCATAGGTTAAGTCAAAGAACACACCTTCCCGTATGGCTTTTTCACTGTTGCATATATTCAGCAGGCGGGTATAGAATTGTTTCAATTGCTTTTCATCCTCATTCAGGAATTTATTGTCAAACTTGCCTCCGTTGCGCCAGCGGCGTATGCTGTCCACACTCCAGTAATCAAAGATAGTAGTTCTTCCGTCACGCCCGCTGAAACCTTCCGTATCCATGCCATGTTCTCCCAATTCCTGCCCGAAGTAAATCATGACTGGGTTGGTATTCATGCAAGCCGATACAATCATTGCGGGGATGGCTTTCGAGCCGTTTCCGGCAAAATAATCGGAAGCTATGCGCTGCTCGTCATGATTCTCCAGGAAATTGAGCATTCGTTTTTCGATACCTCCCAAGCTTTGCCAGCGTTGTGGAATAGCAGTTGCCGATTCCCATCCGCAGGTAATGGCGCGTAGCGTATCATACAGACCTACTTTGTCATATAAATAGTCGAATTTACCATTGAACAGATAATTCCTGTATTCTCCCGGATTATAGATCTCGGCGATAAATATCAGTTCCGGATGTTCGGCTTTGATTTGCGGAATCACCCATCCCCAGAATTCTACAGGAACCATTTCTGCCATATCACAGCGGAATCCGTCAATGCCTTTGGCAGACCAGAACAGTAGGATGTCACGCATCTTTACCCATGTGTCCGGAATCGGTTCGAAGTGGCGGCTATGACCGTTCATGTAGTCTATACCATAATTCAGTTTCACAGTTTCATACCAGTCATTGGAGTTGGGCCATGCGTCAAAACGGTCATTACCGGTTGCTTTTGCCGGAAATTCTATGTAAGGTTCCGCTGCGCCACGGTGCAGGTCGATATTACCTTCCAGTTTTGTATCTGGAATATAATAGAAATTATTGTTGGGGCTGAATGCTTTTGTCATATCATCTTTTTCACCCAAATCGGTTACTCCTTCAGGCTTGGCGTCTGAACCATATTGGCGGGCTACATGGTTGGGGACAAAATCAATGATGACTTTCAATCCGGCTTTGTGGCTTCGTTTTACCAGATTCTCGAACTCTTTCATACGGTCCGGGATACTGGTTGCCAAGTCAGGGTCTACATCATAATAATCCTTGATGGCATACGGTGATCCGGCCTTTCCTTTTACTACTGCAGGATGATCGGGTTTGATACCATAGCGGGTATAATTGGTTTGGGTAGCATGTTCAATGATACCTGTATACCAAATATGTGTAGCACCCAGTGTTTTGATCTCGCTTAAAGCCTTTGTCGTGAAATCGGCCATTTTTCCGCAACCGTTTTCCTCCAAAGAACCATTAGGCTTACAACGCAGGCTGTTGTTCCCGAATAAACGGGTGAATACCTGATAGATAATAATTTTTTCTTGTGTATCCATTTTATTCTTTTTTTGTTTATCTCCAAATCGTTCCATTCTCCAGGAGTAATCTGTCCAGGAGTTCCGTTGCCGTATTGTATCCTTTTTCGAATATCTCTTCGGCTCTTTCCAGCTCCCTGTTGCTGTATTCTTCCAGTCCGTATGATTCGATCAGCAAATCTGCAATCCCTTTTTGAGGCAGTGTATTGGCTTGGAAAATAAAATGATAGGCTCTGAGTGCGATGCTTACCACATTCTTGCTATATTCATCTGCTACCAGCGGGTCTACATTGAGTGCTATCACTTTCTCGCATTCTTTGCGGATGGGGCTTACCGGCAGGTTCATCAAGATTCCTCCATCTACATAATATGTATTGTTGATGCGTATGGGGGCAAACAAGATAGGCATACAGCAGGAAGCAGCCAGCCTTTCGGCTATTTTCCCTTTTTTAAAAGAAACGATGCGTCCGTGATCCAAATCGGTAGCGGTAATAATAGTGGGGATTTTTAGTTCTTCTATCATTTTCGACTCCAGGTTGCTGTTTAAGAAATCAATGAAACTGTCCAGTTTCAGCAGACCTTGTTTGTTGATAGAAAAAGTGGTCAGTTCTTTGAATGAATGGTGCTCAAAAAGTTCAACAATATGAAAAGGTTCTTTGCCGTCGGCATAGAAGACGGCGGCAAGAGCACCTGCACTTACTCCGGAAAGTATTTCCGGCTTGATGCCATGTTCATGCAAAGCCTGCATAATCCCCAAATGGGCAAATCCTTTTATAAATCCTCCGCTCAGGGCATAACCAATGTTATATTTAAATTCATTCATAGTCTGATCTCGTTTAGATACCGACAAACTTACGAATATTTTTGTGAAATGCCATAAAAAAATACGGATTACTCAGTATATTCCGGTAATCCGTATAAAATTTATAATAACTGAAATTTATTTATCAAGCAATACCGTGTGCGTTGACCGATCCATCAATTTTCTTGATCAGTCCTTGCAGTACAGCACCCGGTCCGCATTCAGTAAAGTCATCGGCACCATCGGCAACCATATTCTTCACAGTCTGGGTCCAGCGTACGGAAGCGGTGAGTTGAGCCACCAGATTTGCCTTGATTTCAGCGGGATTTGTGTGAGGTAAAGCGTCCACATTCTGATATACTGGGCATTTCGGAGTATGAATTTCAGTAGCGTTGATAGCAGCTTCCAGTTCCACTTTGGCGGGGTTCATCAGCGGAGAGTGGAAGGCGCCTCCCACTTTCAACGGCAGGGCGCGTTTAGCACCGGCAGCTTTCATTTGCTCGCAAGCCTTGTTGATCCCTTCGATAGAACCTGAGATGACAATTTGTCCCGGGCAGTTATAATTGGCAGCCACTACCACTTCTCCTTCTTTAGAAATCGCTTCACAGATTTCTTCTACTTTTTCGTCAGGCAACGCAATGATGGCAGCCATCGTAGAGGGTTGTGCCTCACAAGCTTTCTGCATAGCCATAGCACGTGCATAAACCAGTTTCAGACCATCTTCGAAAGACAATGCTCCGGCTGCAACCAATGCGGAAAATTCGCCTAGCGAGTGTCCGGCAGTCATTTCAGGTTTGAAATCATCACCCATGCAAAGAGCGGAAATTACCGAGTGCAGAAAAACGGCAGGCTGAGTTACCTTAGTCTGGCGCAAGTCTTCGTCAGTACCTTCAAACATGATGTCTGTGATACGGTATCCTAAAATGTCGTTTGCTTTTTCAAAAAGTTCTTTGGCTAAAGCCGAGTTTTCGTACAGGTCTTTACCCATACCTACAAACTGTGCTCCCTGTCCGGGGAATACAAATGCTTTCATATTTTTCCTATTTTGGTTTAAAAACGTTGCAAAGTTAATTATTTCTTTCGGAACTACGGAATAATAATGAGGCAATTTGCTAATATGCTGCGTTATGTACCGCATGGTAATTAGCGCATAGACAAATTATTTCATTATTTTCATCGGGACAGGTGCGTAAAAGTGATTCAGCGGACCGTGTCCTTCGCCTATATGCACGTCTTTCCCGGCGTGGATGCCTTTGGTGACATATGCTTTTGCATGTTCTACGGCCTGCGGCATATCATATCCCAGTGCCAGAAAAGTAGCAATGGCGGAAGAAAGAGTACATCCTGTTCCGTGTGTGTTTTTGCTTTCTATCTTGTCTGAAATAAAGAGATGAGGCTTGTCTTCTCCAACTATTTGTAATACATCGCACATCTTGTCGCCCTCCAAATGTCCTCCTTTCAGTAAAACGGATCCGCAACCGAACTTTAATAATTCCGATGCGGCAGCTTTCATTTCGTCCACATAGCCTATGCGGTGTTCCGTCAATACTTCCGCCTCACTCAGATTGGGTGTAATCAGGCTGGCCAGAGGCATCAGTTCCCGGGTCAGTGCACTGATGGCGTCCTCTTCTATCAGCCGGTGTCCGCTGGTCGATACCATGACCGGATCGAACACAACGAAGCGGGGCCGGTATGTACGAAGGCAGGAGGCTATGGTCTTGACTATTTCCACATCATTAATCATACCTATTTTAACAGCATCCGGACGGATATCTTCCATTACGGCTTCTATCTGGCCACGCACATATACCGGTGGTACGGGATGTATGGCACGTACTCCCAAAGTGTTTTGTACGGTGATTGCAGTAATGGCTGTCGCAGCATAACCACCCAAGGCGGAGATTGTCTTCAGGTCAGCCTGTATACCGGCTCCTCCGCTGCAATCGGAGCCTGCTATACTTAATACACAAGGATATTTCTTCATATAAATCTCATTTTGACAAAGTATTTGCAAAGATAACGAATAATCTTGTTTTAAATGTTTGCACAAGTGAAGGGAATCAATTATTTTTGCTAAACATAAAATAAAGTAAAAATAAGGGGAATGAAAAGAATCCTAGTAACGGGAGGCGCAGGATTTATAGGGTCACATCTATGCACTCGTCTGATAGAGGAAGGTAATATTGTTATATGTTTAGACAACTTTTTCACGGGGAGTAAAGAGAATATAAGTTACCTGACCGGGCATCCGCGCTTTGAACTGATAGAACACGATATAATTAATCCGTTTTGGACGGATGTGGACGAGATATACAATCTGGCATGTCCCGCCTCTCCTATACATTATCAGCATGATGCTATCAAAACGGCGAAGACGGCTGTCTTCGGCACGTTTAATATGTTGGGACTGGCGAAGCGTAACAAAGCAAAAATACTTCAGGCTTCTACCAGTGAGGTGTATGGTGATCCGTTGTCGCATCCCCAGAGGGAGGGAGATTGGGGGAATGTGAATCCCATAGGCTACCGGTCTTGTTATGATGAAGGAAAACGTTGTGCCGAAACTTTGTGCATGGATTATTACCGTCAACATGGTGTTTTGGTAAAAATAATCCGCATATTCAATACGTATGGCCCTAATATGCTGACCGATGACGGACGTGTAATTTCCAATTTTGTGGTACAGGCATTGCAAGATAAAGATATAACCATTTATGGAGACGGAAAACAGACGCGTAGTTTTCAGTATATAGATGATCTGGTGGAAGGAATGATGCGTATGATGGCTACGGAAGATCATTTCACAGGACCGGTGAATATCGGTAACCCTTGCGAATTTTCCATATTCGAACTGGCTCAGAAGATACTGGAACTGACCCGTTCTCATTCTAGCATTATTTTCGAACCTTTACCTCATGATGACCCTCGTCAGCGCAGGCCGGATATTACTCTGGCAAGAGAAAAGCTGGATTGGGAGCCTCACATTCATCTGGAAGAGGGGCTGACGAAAGTGATTGATTATTTTAAAAGTGTTCTGGCTAAATAATATATACCTATGACACCGGATGTAAATGTTGTAATAAGTCATTCTGAGTACACTGTTTTAGTTGTGGATGATGTGGTTTCTAATGTCTTGTTGTTAAAAGTGTTGTTAACAAACGAGAAGTTTAAGGTGATAACTGCCGGTAATGGAAAGGAGGCATTATCTCAGGCGGTCAATGCCCGCCCCGATTTGATTTTGTTGGATGTCATGATGCCCGAGATGAATGGTTTTGAAGTTGCCGAACGATTGAAAGCCGATCCGGAAACACAACATATTCCTATTATATTTCTGACAGCTTTGAATACCACCGCCGATATAGTGAAGGGTTTCAAGGTAGGTGCGAATGATTTTATATCCAAACCTTTTAATAAGGAAGAGCTTGTGATCCGTGTTACTCATCAGATATCCCTGGTTGCCGCCAAACGGATCATCATGGAGCAGACGGAAGAACTGCGTAAGATTATTATGGGGCGCGACAAGTTATATTCTGTTATCGCGCATGACCTGCGTTCACCCATGGGATCCATTAAGATGGTGCTCAATATGTTGATACTCAGTCTTCCGTCCGAACAGATCGGTAAGGAAATGTTTGATATGCTGAGCATGGCCAATCAAAGTACGGAGGATGTTTTCTCTTTGCTGGATAATTTGCTGAAATGGACTAAAAGCCAGATAGGCAAGCTGAATGTCGTTTATCAGGACTTTGATATTGTGGGGAATATTGCTTCGGTTATCGAAATTTTCAATCTGGTAGCCGGTATGAAGAATATAAAGGTGAACTTCCCGGTGCACGGAAAGATTGAGGTACATGCCGATATGGATATGATGAAGACTATCTTGCGTAATCTTCTCAGCAATGCGATCAAGTTCAGCTATAATGATTCCGAAATTCTGGTTAATGCTGGAATAGAGGGTGATAAAGTCATAGTCAGTGTAAAAGATACTGGAAAAGGCATGGGTGAGGAAGATCAAAAGAAATTGTTGAACACGGAAACTCATTTCAGCAAATACGGAACGAATAATGAGGAAGGTTCCGGATTAGGCTTGTTGTTATGTCAGGATTTCGCTGTTAAGAATGGTGGGCATTTATGGTTTGAGTCTGAAGAGGGGAAAGGTTCCACTTTCTTTTTTTCGGTAGCTTTGAAGAAGTGATTTATCAAAGTCCCACCTCCAGATATACCGGGTTATGGTCACTCATATCATAAGGAATCACCTTATATTTTATACCTTCCAATAAGGTGGAATGGAACAAGTAGTCTATCCGTAGTAAATGGTGAACCCCCCGGTAAGTGGCTCCGTACCCTTCTCCTGCAGTTTGAAATCCGTCTTTCAAGCCGCTTTTCAGCGTTTCATAAGTAAAAGTTCCCGGAGGGTCATTGAAGTCACCGCATACAATCAAGGGATATTCCGTGGCATTGATTAGCGAACTGATTTGTTCAGCCTGTCCGGCACGTCTGACAGTATTTTCCCGGAAGTTGTCAGAATAGTCCAGATAAATGGCTCTTTCCTGTTCCTCATCTTGTGCTCCCCGAGCCTGTGCTGCTTTGGAACGCATTCTGTCAAAGTTGGTAGTCTGCATGTGCACGTTGATGATGCGTATCGTCATACCTTTTACATCCAGGTCGGCCCAGATGGCTCCGTTATTGGTATTCGGAAATTCTATTGTTTGTGACTGTTTGATGGGGTAGCGGCTGTAAATGGCCTGACTCAATCCTTCGGGGATAAACGAGTAAGGGAATGTTTTAGCATACGTATTCTGTAAATCCTGTTCCGTAAAGTCGCCATTACCTCTATATTCCTGAAAACAAAGTACGTCCGTTTCCTCCTTGTTCATCATCTCGGCAAACTCTTTGGCGGAGAATCCCGTGATTTCATTTCCAAATGAGTGGACATTGTAAGTCACTATTTTCAGTCTGTTTTCGTTAGCATACTTGGTAGGGTTATAAATTTGGTACATGGAAGTGATGTATTCGTAGTTTACCATCAGCCCCGTCAATGGAATCCATAACCAATACCGGAGTCTGATGAGCCAGTAAGTAAATAATATCGTATTGACAACCACCAGTATAGGTTTGCTTAAAGCAACGTACGCGGCGAACATATTCTCTACCGGATTTATTTTACCTGAGAAATAAGCGAAGATGGAAAGTCCCAGAATGAAGATTGTGAACAGGATAGATAAAAAATAGGCAAATTTGTATACGGCTAATCTTCCCATAAATTACTTTTGTTTTAGATACTTGTTTATAGTCATTTTCAATAAGTCGGCAGATACCGGTTTGGTTAAAAAATCATTGCATCCGCTTTCTATGGCAGCTATTTTGTCTTTTTCATATGCGTATGCGCTTACAGCGATGACAGGTACGTCGGCAGACATTTCCCGGATGGCTCTGGTGGCGTCCAGACCATTGATGTTAGGCATTTTTATATCCATCAAAATCAAGTCGGGTTTGTATTGTTCATAGAATATGATAGCCTCCATGCCGTCATGAGCATGCACCAGTTTGTATATTTTTCCGATCATAGCCTCTATTAAGTCATAATTGCTTTGATAGTCTTCCGCCACTAGGATGGTCATCTCCTGATGGGAAGTTCTGCTGTTGTCTTTAACGGAAGCTGGTGGAAGTTTTTCCTCCCATTTCATATCTCCGTTTGCTGAAATGTAAGGCAATGTAAAAGTGAATGTGGTTCCGGTTTCCATTTTTGATTGTACAGCTATTTTTCCTCCTAACTTTTCTACAATGATTTTGCTGATGGAAAGACCCAGTCCTGTACCTTGCACCTGGTTGTTGGCCATGATGAAACGGTCGAATATCTTGTCTATCTTGTCATCGGAAATACCGCTTCCGGTATCGGCTATATGAAAAACAATTTCTTTTTCCGTCAATTTATATCCGAAGCTGATAGAACCTTTGGCTGTGAATTTTGTAGCATTACCTATCAGGTTGGAGAAAACCTGGAACAAGCGGTTCCTGTCTGTCGAGATAACCAGTGACGGATCGGACTCTTCGAAAACAAGCTCCACCCCAGGCTGACACCTGAAACTATACGTGTTTTTTACATCCTCACATAAAGTATAAAGGGATACAGGCGCATAGTTGAACTCCATCATGCCCGATTCAATCTTCGACAGGTCCAAAATCTCGTTGATAAGTTCCTGCAGGCGCATGTTGTTTTTTTCTACAATATCGTAATACTGCAATCTTTCCTCGGCGTTTTCCGTTTCAGCTATAATGCGTGAGAATCCTAGAATGGCATTCAACGGTGTACGGATTTCATGGCTCATATTGGCAAGGAAGGCAGATTTCAGCTGGTTGGAGCGTTCTGCTTTCCAAACAATCTCGGATGTGTTCTGTATATATCCTTCCAATACGGTCCTTTGCATATATACCTCTTTATGATATGTTTTTATTCTCATGTTGACGGTCTTTCCGTCAATAAGGAGTTTGTAGTTTATGGTATTGGAAGCATCCTTCTCCTTCAGATTTTCTTCCAGCCATTGACTGAAACGGGCCTTGTCATCAAGGTGCATATAGTTCATGTATTCATCTATGGAAATCTGTTTCTGTTCCTCATCGTTACAGAATATCCGGGTGTATCCCGAATAAGTGAAGAACCGTGTGGACGAATCGTATGCCCATAATCCTATTCTTGCGGCTTTTTCTATTTCGCACAAATCTTTTTGCTTTTTTTCCAGTTTCAGCCTGACGACACTCCGGCCTGTGATATCCCTGTATTGAAAAAGAAAATGCTCCTCATCATACTTGCTGATAATACATTTGTAGTATTTTACGTCATCTTCCAATATTAATTTGTAATTCCGTGCGGAAAGTTTGTCTCCTGCCCGTACTTTGGTGAATTCCGCATACATCTCCCGTGCCGTTTCCACAGGGAAATAAGAGAATATATTTCTCCCTATAATATCTTGTTCTTTTATAAAGAAGTCCGTCGTATTAGCCTTGAAGTCTAAACAGGTGCCGTCTTTATATACGAAAAACATAGTATCAGCCGTAATTTCCAGAATTTTGTCTGCATACTGCTTATCGTGCAATATATTACTCGGAATTTTCATATTAATAGTATGATTCTCAATATACTGTTTCTCTTAGCGAATTTAGATGCGTGATATTTGTTACTGACAGCAAATATACAAAAAAAATATTGTTTATATCATTTTATATCGTAATTTTGCAAGGTAATCAATGAAAAGAAGAAATGAAAAAGATTTTGGTAGCTGAAGATACGGAAAGTAATTACCTCTTATTATCTATAATTTTAAGAAAGGAGTATGAAGTTTACCGTGCCCACGATGGGCAGGAGGCTATTGAGAAATTTGAGGGTTGCCGGCCCGATATGATTTTGATGGATATAAAGATGCCTGTTATGGACGGTTTGGAAGCTACCAGAAGAATTCGTCTGAAAGGGGGGACACTTCCCATCATAGCTCTTACCGCCAATGCGTATGACAGTGACCGTGACAAGGCTTTTGAAGCCGGATGTGACGATTATATGGCCAAGCCGATTATGGCTCCCGCTTTGCGTGAGATGATAGAAAAATATTTTGGTGAGTAAATATTATGCCCTGCGGGATTTTTCCCATGTTCCGCCGGCATGTCTTTTCAAATAGAAGAAACCTTTTATCACATTGATGTTCATGAACAGGAAATAGTAGGGAATATAAAGTAATTTGTTCTTTACGGACTTGGCAGACAGGAAGCTGCCATAAACTCCCCCGAGGTAGAATGCGGATTGCAGCAGAAGAAAAAGAAAGTAAACCGGATGGCTCTCACTACAGACAACCAGCAGGATATTCAGGGGAAAGAGCAGAAACAAGGCAACCGGGGTTACCGACCATCTCAGTACGCGGTGGGAGACATATTGAAAACTGAGGATTCCATAACGTAGAGGATTTAGCAGTTCTTTCAAACGATAGACGGACTGCAATCCTCCTGCCGAGATACGTATTTTTCTTTTCTCCTCTTCTTTCATATCGGCCGATCCGCTTTCCAAGGCATATGCCGTATCACAATATGCTATCGTATACTGCTTCATGGCGATACGCAGGGACAGCATAAAATCATCCAGTAGGGTATCTTCAGGCATTTCCTCATATAACGGGGTGCGGATGGCAAATAATTCTCCGGCAGCACCTATGGCGGAATAGAGCTGATAATCCATTTTTTTCAGCCATGATTCATATTTCCAGTACAATCCTTCTCCTCCGGAAACAGCTCCTCCGGTACTGTACATGTCTACCCGTTTTTCTCCTGCCACGCATCCCACCTGCGGATGGTTAAAACATTTTACTATCTCGCGAACGGCCTGCGGATTAATAAATGTATTGGCGTCTGTGAATATGACCAAAGGCGTGGTGACAAATCCCATTCCCCGGTTCATAGCGGCTGTTTTTCCTTTTCTTTCGGGGACGAACAATAGGGTGACATCGGGATATGCTTTTAATTTTTCATTGGTTCGGTCATTGCTGCCGTCCGTTACCCATACGATATGCAGTTTCTCTTTGGGATAATCCAGTTCGTGGCAGTTTTTCATCTTTCCGTTTACTACCTGTTCCTCATTATAGGCGGTGATGAACAGGGTGATTTCGGGCAGGGCGGTGTTGTTGCTGTTCCGGCAGGTTTCTTGCTCCGGTTCGTCCGTATCGTAGAAGAAAAGAAAACTTTGTTTTATTTTTACCAATATCCACAACAGGATTCCGTATCCCACATAGGTGTAGAATACAATGAACAGGAGGACGAAGAAGAGGATTTCAAGGGTGTTCATGCTAGTATTTCTTTATATATTTTCAATATTTCTCTGGCTGTGTTCTCCCATGAGAACCGACGGACTCTTTCTAATCCATATGCAGTTTGTGACTCATAGAATTCCGCATTTTCTTCTAAATGAAGGAGGGCGGAAGCAATTTCCTCCGGGTCGAACGGATTGACTAGAATACCCTCCGGTCCTGTGATTTCGGGCATGGCGGAAGTGGTTGAGGTGATGACGGGAGTTCCGCAGGCCATCGCCTCCAGAATGGGGATGCCGAAACTTTCGCGTAAAGACGTGTATATAAAGACGGATGCTCCACTATAAACAGCGGGTAGTTCTGTGTTTGGAATGTATCCGGGATGATACAGCATTTTTTTTATTTCTTGTAATCCTTGCCGGTTCAGATATTCGTCTATGATCTCTTCTTTCAGGTCGGCGATAAGCAAGGGAAGGGGCTGACGGGATTTTTTTAAATAAATACCGTATGCCTGCAATACCCTTGCCGTATTCTTCTTGGGATCGGTATTTCCTAAAAAGAACAGGTAAGGATGTTTCTTTATGTATCGGGCAGTGGTGGCTTGTGCGTTCCGTATGGGTATGAAATGTTGTGAATAGCCGTTGTGTACGGCGACAAGCAGTTGTCTGTCAATGTGCAGGAAATGACTGATGCGGTTGCATTCAAAATGAGAAACGGTAATGATTCTTTTGCATCTAGTAAGAATTTGGGGAACAATGATTCTTCGGTAGAAACGTCCCAGTCTTTGGTACATGGACTGGTTCTTGCCTTGTTTTTTTTCTAGAAAGATAATGTCGTGCAGTGTAAGCACCAGTGGAATGTTTCCATACACAGGGGCAGTGTTACTTGTGCAGTGCAGCAGGTCGGGTTTGATTTTTCTCAAAGCCAACGGCAGTCCTATCTGTTCCCAAAGCGGATAGGACGGCCAGTTGACGGTCACGATATGCACGTTGGCGGATTCCTGCAAACAAATATCATCTCCCGGGCTGACCAGTATGAAGTATTCGTTTTGTTTGTCTATCTTTTGCAGTTCCCGGATGGTTTCCAGAGCTACATAGTCCATGCCATGCTTTTCTTTTCTGAAGATGCGTTGGGCTTCTATTGCTATTTTCATCTGTCGTTACTTTATCAGGTTAGAATCTTCGTCCTCGTAATTGTTTTTGCTATAGAAAAGAGCCGTGAAGCTTCTTAAACCTTTTATGGCTCGTTTTTTGAAACTGCTAAACAGGGATCCGTCGGCCGAGACAGTACCATAGCCGGTAAGGACACGGGCTTTGCGGGCGGTGACGAATCTTAATTTTCCGTATTTTTTCAATGCCAGTGCCAGGGAGCCGTCTTCTCCGCGGAGTATGTCTGTCCGGAATTCTTCTTTCCGGGCTGTTTCCGTGTGGAAGGCAAAAGCCATTCCACGTACATTGAGTTCCGGTCTGTTCAGATTTTGTATTTTCAAATAGAGGTCACGCAGTGTTTCATAGAAGAAAAGTCCTAAATGATGTTCATTAGGAAGAAAACTCCACAGGGCGTATGCACCTGCCACTTCTTTGTCCTGTAAGACCTTTATTATGGTACTGATGTACTGGGGCGGATAAAGGGTGTCGGCATCTATGCAGAGATGATACTTCCCCCGGGCATGGTTCAGTCCGCATTGCCGGGCAAAACCGGGACCTTTCCGGTATTCATTGAAGTAGGTGACTCCTAATTCTTTTAGTACCTCTTCGGTGTGGTCGGTAGAATGATTATTGATGACTAGTATTTCTACAGGATAGTTATGTTGGTTTTCACATAAAGACCACAGGCAGCTCAATATCCTCTTTTCTTCATTATGGGCGATGGCGACCACCGAAACCAGCGGAGCATGAGTTGCAAGCTGCCGGATCTTGTCTTTCACTTGGTTGATAACCGCTTGTGGGGCTTGGGTGAAAGGCTTGTCATAGATGGATAAATAGTCAGCGTACCACTTCATGCGTTTTTATATATTCGGACAGTATGACCGGATTCCGGTGATTACTGAATCGTGATTTGAATTTGTTTTTGAGGATATAGAACAGGGCTTGAATCATCTTTTTCATTTCCGTCAGGGCGGAACGGCGGGGATATAGTTTCTCAACCATTTCCCGGTTCCATTTGTTGAGGAAGAAAGAGGAGTAGTATTCATCTTCGGGATTGACTAGTATCTCCACTTCCTCTTTCCACTCATAGCGGTTCAAGGTTATATCTCCTTCCGTCAGCCACAGCAGTTTGTAGGGGAGGGATTGGAAAGGCAGATAATTCAGGAATAATTCTCCATAGTCGTTTTCATAGTTTCCCGGCATCTTGTTTTTTTCATAGAAGACCAGTTTGTTGTCTATATCCAATATAACCCATTTATGTGATTTTTTGGGAAACAAGTATTCGCCCAGCAGACTGGGAGTTTCTATGTATCCCCGTCGGGCTACCCTGCATAATTCTTTGACAAAAGCTTCGGGATGTTCCACGTGTTCCAATACCTGATTGCATATTACGTAGTCAAACTCCTTGTCTTTGAAGGGCAGGTTTTCTCCATCGGCATGTACAAAGGTCTGATGAGGGTATATTTTCACGTCACCGCAACGGTGGTAATTGGTGTCAATAAATTTTTCGGCTATCACGTTGGAGCGATACGTTGGATTATGGCCCGGACCTATTTCTAGCACTTTGTCGTTTTTATTTATATGGATGTCTCCTCTGTCGTAGGGGGAATCTGTTTTCATTGTTCTGTTCCGTTTAATAAGTTGTTGAATAGCTGAATCCATTGTTGCATTATTACATCTTCAGCAAAACGTTGTACATTGATACGGGCTTTTTTCCCCATTTCTTTTCTTATTTGTTTGTTTTCAATCAGATAATTTATTTTTTCGGCCAGTTCTTCTGTTTTTCCATTTTCGACCAATAGTCCGTCTTCCCCGTCCCGGATGATATCTTTAGGTCCGCATGGACAGGCGAATGACACGGCAGGTACTCCGCATGTCATTGCTTCCGCTATGACCATTCCGAATCCTTCAAATCTGGAACTTGATACAAAGATAGAACTTTCACGGTATTTACAGAACATATCCGGGGTTGCATTTTCAAGAAAAAGGTTCTTTAATTTCAATTTTCCGGCCAGTACTTGATATGCAGTCTTATCCCCTTTGCCATATATATGTAATTCCCAGTCCGGATGCTGGTCACAGACTTTGCTCCATGCTTCCAGTAACAAATCGAATCCTTTTTGATAAGTATATCTTCCGGCTGCGGTTATCCGTTTATTGTTCAAGTCGCTGAATGTTCCGGATTGAAAGGGTAGAGGGTTGCTGATAACTTTTACATTTTGCAGTTCGGACCAGTTCACTCTGTCTTCTTCACTCAGCACAACGAACTTATCCAACTTTTTTAAATGCCTCACCAGACTTTTCATCCATAATTTGGCAAAAAGTTCCTTGACGAAGTTGCTTTCGTCCTTTTCAAAATTACGATAGTTTTTTCGGTTCACGTGTAGCTCCCCTATCTTTTTACTTCCATCTTTGAGGGAAGTGATAAAGTTTATTTCCCGTCGTAACAAAGAAACTGTGATGTCCGGTTTGAGGTGAGACAAAGCGGCAGAGAGCTTGCGTCGGTATATTCTTTGTTTTTTCAGATAAACCGGCACTTTTTTCCAAAGAGGAAGTTCCCATAATTCTTCAAAGTCTATATTCAGTTGGATGATTTTTACTTTGGGCGATAAAGTATAGCAGGGAGGCTTGCCTTTTCCGTCAGTCAGCAAAATATATATGTCATAATTACCATTCTCCGCCAGATAATTGGCTTTGGTGGTCAGTACCCTTTCCACTCCTCCGGGGATATGGAGAGAGGGGGTACAATAGGCGATTCGGATCATAGGCGGGAGTATTACAGGTTGTTTATTACTTTCATCATTTGTTCTTTCCATGACAGGTTTTTAATGGAATCCCTTATTCTGCAAGGAGACAGATCCAGTTCCATATAGAACCGGATAAGCCGGCGGATATCTATGGGACTTTCATCGGCTGGAACTTTCAGTATATAAGGCATCTTGTCAAAGTCTCCATCTGTTTCTGAATATGCAAAAGGTATTCCCCGTGCTGCATATTCTCTGTTTTTTAATGTTTTGATTTTGTCGATGCCGCTGCGGTGGCGTGCCAGACTGCCGATGGCAAAGTCTGCTTCGTTGAATAATTCGTCTAGTTCCTCGTTCATTTTTTGTCCGTGGAAGATGACATATTTTTCTATATGATATTTGTTGATAAGTTCATAAAATCCGGGAGCGTGTTGTGAATCATGCATTTCGGATTTCCATATACCTCCTGCGATGTGGAAAAATACGGTTGTGTTTGCCGGGTTTTGGTAATATTTGCCCAAACCCTCTATCAGACGGTCGTAACCGTGCCAATAATGTACTTCGGCCACTCCTAGTAGATGAATGACGGAGGTATTTTTAGAAACCGTCTTTTTCAGCGGAATGGAATCAAAGTCAACTCCATTGGATATCTGAATGGTACGTTGGCCGAATATACAGTGATAGTCTGAGAAAGTGACGATGGCGTTCACGTGTTTTGCCAATGTCTTTCGGAATACTTTATCCACTTGTATCCCCAGGCGTGTGACCAGTGGGAAACCGGCGTATTCGCTGTCGTAAGGATAGGTAGGTATTTCCATCGCTATTTTAATTCCGGCTTTCCTCAGTTTGCTGAACAGCCGGATAGTGAACGGATTTGCATTATGGAAAGAGCGTACATAGATTAATTCCACTTGATGTGTTACAGCATAGCGGTATATGCATTGGTAGGAAACTCTTCTTTTCGCCGCAGCCGGTTTGCCTGTTCCGTAGTCTTCTATTATTTCATTGTTTATCATCCTTACCCGGTGGTCGTTGTCTGCTATGCTGTATGTGCATAAACTTACCCGGTGTCCACATGCTTCAAAGCCTTTAACCTGATGCAAGATCTTTTTACTGATGCCGCTGTAAGGGGATAGTCCGTGGAAAAGGAGGTAGATGATATTCATGGTCGGGCAGTTGTTAAGGTGTTGAATAGTTCATCCCACAGTTTCATCACTTCTTCGCGTGAATAACGTTGGATATTCTTTTGGGCCTGTTTTCCCATCCGTATGCGTTTGTCCGTATCCTCTATCAGCCGGCATATCGCGTCAGCCAGTTCGTCCGTGTTTCCGTTCTTCACCAGTATTCCGTCTTCTTCCGGAGTGATAATCTCGGCAGGTCCGTACGGACAGTCGAATGAAATGCAGGGAACACCACATGCCATCGCTTCCAGAAGTGCCATCGGTAATCCTTCAAATCGTGAACTCATGACGTATATGGAACTTTCCAGATATTTTTCTTGAATGCTTTTTGTCGGAGGGCATAGTGAAAAACTGTTTTCTATATGATGCTTTTCAATAAGCTCTTGCAGGCTGTTCCTATCCTGTCCTTCTCCGTAAATGCGGATATGCCAGTCGGGATGCTTCCGATTGACTTTGATCCAGGCTTCAATCAGGCGGTCATACCCCTTCTGTTCGCTGTATCTTCCTATGCTGATGATTCTTTTCTCCAGGCAGGAACTCCCTTTTTCGGGTGAGAAAGGTAAGAAGTTCGGTATGACACAAGCCTTCTTCACTTCTTTCCAATTATCCGCATCATGTTGTGTCAGAACAACCAGCGCATCCAGTTTTTTTACAGCCTCCTCCTGTTTCTTTCTCCAATGCCGTGCGATTTGCTTGTATGGGAATCCCCGTTGTTCCATCAGATGCAGGTTACGAGTGTATGGTTTGGCTATATGGGATTCTCCTATTTTTACGCTTCCATCATCCAGTTGTGTCAGAAAATCCAATTCTCGGCCCAATGTGCTGATGACAATATCCGGTTTCAAGGTTTTCAGCCAATACTCCAGCTTCTTTCTGTACAGGTGCATCAGGGTAAAATAATAATATCCTCTTACTAACAGGTTGTGATGATATTGTCTGTCAAAATCAATTGCTATGTCAATGTGCCTGATTCTGGGAGATATCGGGAAAACGGGCGGGCGTTTTTTTTGTGAATCTGTGATAATAAATACATCCTGATGCATTTCGTCAGCCAGATAGTTCGCTTTTTGGATGATGCTCCGGTCTGCGCCTCCCACGGTGCATAGTGCTGTGTATAGATAAACGATGGTCATTTTTCAGTCAGTTTATGAAACAACATTTCCCATTGCGGCATGATGTTTCGGAGTGAGTAGCGTGTTATATTTTGTTTAGCTCTTTTGCCAAAAGCTTTTCTTTCTGCTTCATGTTCTATCAAGTGGCAAAGAGCGTTGGCAAATCCTTGTATGTCTCCGTTTTTAACGAGGAGTCCGTCTTCCTGGTTTCTGATGATTTCCGATGGACCGAAAGGACAGTCGAAAGAAACACAAGGAACACCCAGACTCATGGCTTCGATCAAGACCAGTCCAAAACCTTCGTAATTGGAGCTTAGGGCCAGAATGGAACTGTTCAGGTATTCTTGCGTTATGTTTTGTGTAAAAGGATGAATTGTGATGGAGTGTTCCAGCTTTCTGTCTTTAATCTGCCGGGTTAAGCTATCCTTATAAAATCCTTCACCAAATATATCCAGTATCCAGTCGGGGTGGCGTTTCTGCACGATATTCCATGCGTCAACCAGTCTGTCGAATCCTTTTTGCCAGGTCAGTCTGCCTGCCGCTATTACACGGGGAGCTTCACAAGAGCTGATTGTTTGTATATCAATAGAGGTGGTGTTCGGAATGATATGTATATTCGGATGTTGTCCCCACATGGCGGCATCTCCTTGTGTCAGTGTTACTATAGCATCGCTGTATCGTTTTACATCACGGAAACATTGGTAGCTGACGTATCTGTCTTTTATATCTTTAAAAAAACTCTTTTTGCGGTTTGCAGGTATCCGGGTGTATATTTTGGCGCAATGCGATTCAATGATTTTCTTTGCCTTGCAGTTTAATTTACAGATCAAATCCGCTTTGAAACTGGTATTTCCTGATATGATATCGGGATTGATGAACTTGATCTCTTTTTTTAATTTTTGTTCGAATTTATGGTTCAAAGTCCATCCCACTTTCAATTGTTCGAGAAGCGGATGCTGGTATTGCAAATGAAACTTTGTATCCAGATCGATATGTTCCACTTTGTCGGATAACGGGAAAGAAAGAGGATGATTGCCTTGGGAAGAAGTGATAAGATAGACCTCGTGCCCATAAATTTCGGCCAAGTAATTCATCTTATCCGTTAAAATCCGCTCCATGCCTCCTATACGGGCTATGGAGTCGTATACATATACTATTTTCATTCCCCTGGTTTGTTTTTCCGTAAAAATAGTGTATTCTTTTTATATATCCAATAAGAAGTTGTTGAAATTCCTGTCCATATCCGTTTTTTTATGGAATGTCGGCTGTATTCGGAGTAAAAAGTGGGTTTCAATGGATGAAGATGGGGCTATTTAGTAATTAAAGTCTTTGGAATGTTGTGAGTATCATTTGTTTTTGCGAATATTGCATTTTATAATGATTAGCAGATAATGATGAAAGAGATAACGGTGGTGATGCCGGTTTACAAGGTGGAAAAATACGTATCAGAATGTCTTGATTCCATAATCAACCAAACTTTTGATTGTTTTGAGTGTATCATCATTGATGATTGCTCTCCGGATAACAGTATGCGCCTGATAGAGGATAAGCTGGCCGGATATAAAGGGAACATCAGTTTTAGGATCGTGAGAAATGAGAGGAATGAAGGAGTCTCTGCGGCAAGGAACAAGGGAATAGAACTATCCCGGGGTGGTTATCTTTTTTTTATAGATTCGGATGATATGCTTTATGAGAATTGTCTGGAGAAATTATGGGAGGAAACGAAAAGACATCCGGGGATTGACTTGGTGCAGGGGGATTCTTATTCAGAAGGGATGGAAAACAAAAACAGTGATTTGCAAAGATATACGGAAGGACGGATACGTATCAACAAGCAGTTTCTGGATTCGAAAATAACATCCACTCCGGTCAACAGATTGATCAGAAAGGAGGTGCTGACAGAGAATGCCATTTATTTCAGGACGGGCATTTTGTTTGAGGACTTTTTGTGGTGCTATTTTCTGTATAAAAAGGTGGAAACGTTTGCTTCCGTCAATTCTTTTACTTATTTCTACAGGCGTTCAAATCCTTTCTCAACCATGAATAAGGCGAAAACGGACTTTGACAAGCCGGCAAAGGATTTTATTTTTATCTTGACTGTTTTTAATGAGCACATGGAACAGGAATTGTATGCTGAAAATATCTGTTTCATTTTGAACAAGTTGATGCCGGTGGTGTATAATGCTGCTGTAATAGGGGTTACAAGGGAAAGTAATGATGCGATAGATAAGTTTAAAAGAAATCTGATAAGGAAGCATTGCAGAGAGTTCCGGCCTATGGAGGTTTTGTACGAATTGAATTTGTTCTATCCTTTTTCTCTGCTTTTGAATTGGGGGATTTACAGACATCACATATTGTATAAATACGCTAATCTGATCAAATTGTATTATAAGATATGGGGAAGGTTGTACCGCTGAATCTTCTTGTGTAATGAATATTATTCCCTTAGGTTGGTAGTCTTCTTGTTACATTGGTTGTCGGTTTCTTTTGTGGCCGGCTCATTCATATGTGACAGGATAGCGGAAAAAGCATAATATAATTCTTTGAATGCTTGCAGGCGGAAGAAAAACAGGTATTCAAAAAAGTATTTGGCGGGGAGCCATTCTTTTGTTTTTGCCGAAGGGATACACCACGGAAGTGGTGACAGGTAATAGTGGATTTTTTCTTGTCGCAACAGTCTGTTGCATTTCATGCTTGCGTTGAACCGTATGATTAAACTCTCGCGGTCTTGTTTGGACATAGCAAGGGACTGGTCGGATTCGGTACAATAATAAATGATTCTTCTGTCTGTGGTTACTTTGGGGGCATATATACCGACAAGGCATGAAAAATACACATCGTTGGCTATTCTTGTTTCATCGAATTGAATGTGGAATGTTGACAGGAAGCTGCGCCTTATCATTTTGCCCCAAGGAACTTGAGATTGGTATCGCAGTTTGTTTTCCGGGTTTACATCATTGAAGAAGTTGGTATAGTAAGTTCCGCGTCGGCTTTCTTGGGACGGATCATCGGACATGACAAAACGTACATTGAAATAGATGACTTTATGGGGGCTGTCCATGTATTCGTTTAAGATAGTAAAACAATTGGCTGTAAAGAAATCATCTGCATCTGCAAAGATAATCCATTTGCCACGGGCGTGGGAGAGTCCTATGTTCCGTGCGTATCCTGCTCCTTTTCCCTCCTTAGTGAACAGGACTTCCGTATTTTTTCTGCCGTTTCCCGGAAAATGAGAAAAATCGACAGATTCGGAATTGCTGTTATCATCAATGATAATGATTTGAATTTCATCCCAAGTGGGAATTGAGCACAGACAGCGTTCCAGAAGACGGGGAGTATTCTTGTGCGGAATAATGATGCTGTAATGATAACTTGTGTTCTTTGTCATTCTTCTTCTTTTTGCAAAGATATTGATTTATATTCAGCATCATGCATTATCTTGTCAATATCTCGATGAGTATGAGAATCTTTCACTGAAAATTCTGGGTGATAATGCCCTCATGCCCTCACTGTGTGCACAACTGGTTGTTTATGAACTATTTGTATAGTGATGGTAAAAATTGTAACTCTCACTTATGCTCTCATGCCCTCACTGTTTTTGAGAACAGAATTTCACATAATCTATTTGTTATCAGTTATATATCCTTTTTTTATAAGTTGTTCCGGTTTAATATGAAGTAGGTCGTTCTCAGGCTTTTTCTTTGCAAAAAGTGCGTCTGAAGGGATCATACCTCTACGGAATATGGCGAATTTCCGGCAGCAGTAAAAAGATCAGGAGGTTTTAAAAAAAGCTCGCCATCTTTTTAAAAAAGAACAAGGTCTTTTTTTTATTTGACCTGTTGTTTTTGGGTGCGCAGGATTTCACATACGTACGTGTCGCTCTATGCGTATGTACGTGCCGCATATACCTGCTTTGTATTATATGATATTCTTTCCTCATTCCGCATTTATTTTCGTTTCTTTATCGTATCTTTGCGAAGAAAGAGTGTAATCTAAATTCCATGAGAATATTATTTTATTGTGATACTGTCTTCAGTTTCGGCGGAGTACAGCGTGTGTTGGCTGAAATAGCCAAGGCTTTGTCCGGAAAACATGAAGTCACGATACTGACCACGGATACTTGTACGGACTTGTCGATGTACGGATATGCCGAAAGTACCGTGCAGTTTGATTCTTTCTCTTATTCCACCTCCTCTTTCATCGAGCGTTTGTTATGTAAAAGCTATAGTTTTTTATATAAACATGGGTTGCCTCATACCCGGCTGACTTCGAAATGGTATGCTGCCAGTTTTTTCCCTTCTTCTTATAAACGGACATTGGCAAGGAAAATAAATGCCCGGCAATGTGATGTAGTCATCGGGGTACATGCTTTTATGGCTCTGCACCTCTCTGCTGTAAAGAACCGGATTCAAACAAAGACTGTTGGGTGGCTGCATAATTCTTATGGAGCATTCTTTGAGAAAGAAACTCCCTATTTGCCGGGATTGGATTATTTTTTTCAAGTCCAGATGAGGAAATTGGACGAGAGGGTGGTTTTAAGTCATGCAGATGCCGGTTGTTTCTTTCGGAAAATGAACCTGTGCTGCGAGGTGATATACAATCCTCTGACTGTACTGCCTAAAGGTCGGGGAAAGAAGGAATATAGAAGGATTTTGGCGGTCGGTCGTTTTTCATTCGGACATAAAGGATTTGATATTTTAATAAAAGCTTTTTCTGTTTTTGTGAAAACTCATCCGGACTGGACACTGGAAATTGTGGGGGAGGGTCCTGAGGAAGCGCTTTACCGTTCATTGATCAATGAATATGAACTGGAAAAGAACATGGCGCTGCATCCTTTTACGAAAGAGGTGCAGGAATATTATGCACATTCCAGTATGTATGTGCTGAGTTCCCGTTGGGAGGGATTCGGCCTGGTGATGATAGAGGCTATGGCGCACGGGTTACCTGTTATCGCATCTGATTTACCGATAACGCGCGAGTTGTTGAAAGACAAAGATATGGCCGTTCTTTTTGAGACAGGGAATATAGCTCAGCTGGCCGGTTGTATGTCGTATATGGCTGATCGGACGGATTGGGAATGGATGGAAAATAAGGCGGTGGAATATGCTGATACATTTCATATAGAGAAGGTCTGTGACAGTTGGAATAATTTACTAAAAAAAGTAGTGTATGGTACAAGATGAACAGGAAAAATGGGATATTGTGATCAAGCCTCGGTCCGGTTTGTTCCGGTTGGATCTGGAGGAGGTATGGCGGTATAGGGATTTGCTGGTAATGTATATCAGACGGGATATCGTCACTTTTTATAAACAGACTGTTTTAGGACCGTTGTGGTTTGTTATCCAGCCACTGCTTACTACCGTCATGTTCATGTTTGTTTTTGGCGGTATTGCCGGTATTCCTACCGACGGGCTTCCTCAACCGCTCTTTTATATGGCGGGCTTACTCTGCTGGAATTATTTCTCGGAATGTTTAAGCCGCTGTTCGGATACGTTCAACGCCAATCAGAATGTATTTGGAAAAGTATATTTCCCTCGTCTGGTGGTACCCTTGTCCATCGTTATATCTTGCATGATAAAGATGGGCATTCAGTTCGGATTGTTCGTTTTAATTTATATTTACTATTTGTGCAACGGATATTCGTTGATGGTCAACGGATATGCTTGGTTGGCTCCCTTGCTGCTGCTCATGTTGGCAGGACTTGGTTTGGGGTTCGGATTATTGATATCCTCCTTGACGACCAAATACCGCGACTTGCGTTTCTTGATTACTTTCGGGGTGCAGTTGTGGATGTATGATGCCACTCCGGTTATTTACCCTTTGTCCGTGATGAGGCAGAGCCATGAGCAGTATATGTGGATCATTGTGGCAAATCCGCTGACTTCCATTATCGAAACATTTAAATTCGGATTTTTGGGAGTGGGGACTTTCAGTTGGTTTCACTTAGGCTACACGTTGGTGTTTACAGTGGTGATAATGCTTTGGGGGATGGTGACTTTTAATAGAGTGCAACGTAGTTTCATGGATGTGATTTAAAAGGAGGGACAGAATGGGAAAAATAGCGATAGAGTTTCAGAATATCAGCAAGCAATATGCATTGGGAAGTATCGGAGCCGGAACGCTGAGCTGTGATTTGAATCGTTGGTGGGCGCGGATTCGTGGGAAGGAGGACCCGTATCTCAGAATCGGGGAAGAGAATGACCGTTCCAAGCAAGCGATGGGGGATTTTGTATGGGCGTTGAAAGATATTAATTTCCATGTGGAGGAAGGGGAAGTGCTGGGTATTATAGGTAAGAACGGTGCGGGAAAGTCCACTTTGTTGAAAATCCTTTCGCGGGTGACTTCTCCTACTGCCGGTTGTATCCGTGCACGGGGGCGTATTGCCTCTTTGCTGGAAGTGGGTACAGGCTTTCATCCCGAAATGACAGGACGGGAGAATATTTATATGAATGGTTCCATCATGGGGATGACCAAGGCGGAGATTACCCGTAAGTTGGATGAGATTGTGGCTTTCGCCGGTGTGGAGAAATATATCGATACTCCAGTGAAACGTTATTCTTCGGGTATGACCGTGCGGTTGGGTTTTGCTATCGCTGCCCATCTGGAGCCGGAAATTCTGGTAGTGGACGAGGTGTTGGCAGTGGGAGATGCGGAATTCCAAAAGAAGGCCATTGGCAAGATGCAGGACGTGGCGAAAGGAGAGGGACGGACAGTTTTGTTTGTTAGTCATAACATGGCGGCGGTAAGAAGTTTGTGTACAAAAGGAATATGTTTGGAAAATGGTACCGTAGTTTATCAGGGGACGGTTCATTCTGCCATTGATTATTACTTGAAAGAGAAAGGGACGGTCCGGAAAAGTAAAATTATAGATTATGTGGGTTGGACGAAAAATACGCTTCATATAGATTGCATTGAGATAAACGGAACGGAATGTGCCTCTTCCACTATTCATGGAGGTCAGAATTTTCTGACTGTGAAAATACAGGGATATTCTGAAGAGGATATGATGTATGATGTAATGCTAGTTTTGAAGAGCAGGACGGAAGTGCCTTATGCTAGTTATGCTCCGGGACATTATTACGGAAGTATCAGTCATTTACCTAAAGGGGATTTTTGCATCGAGAGGCGTATAGGGCTTCCGTCTGTGCTGAGTAAAGGTGTCCTGCAGGCAGATTTGTTTATACATCATCCTATGGTGGAATATTATTTGAAAGCAGTTCGTTGCTGTTTGCTGGAATGTGAGGGGTTTCAAAGTGGATTCGGGCATGCACTGACACAAACGTCCAACGGCTTTATCGGATTGGAGGATATAAAAGTTTGATCATTATGTTCTATTATGGAGATGAAGAAAAAAAGAATCGTATATAGTTTGACTGGAAGAGGGTTGTTCTCAGAGTTGTCTAATCTTGCATTGGCATTGGTCTATGCGGACTATAATCAGGAAGAGCTGACTGTCAATACAAGAAACTGGAATGCAAGGGTGGAGAAAGGCTGGAGTGATTATTTCGAGTCGGTCTTGCCAGACTGTAACGGAATGATGTGCTCGCAATATATTGTTTATAAGAAGGGGAAGCCTTGGTGGGGAAATATCTATTATAATCCGTCCGCTTTTTTCCGGTATTATATTTTCTATATAATGAATAGGATATATCTGTTATTTCATCCGGAAACGGAACTAGGGAATGAGGTCTTTCTAAAAATGAGATCGGAGGATTTTCTGGAGAAACTGGAAGATATCAGAAATGATTATGGTTCTGCCTTGCGGAAAATATTAAAATTTAATGAAAAGACAACCGACTATATAGAAAAAAGGAAAAGCGAGATGAATTTGCCGGTAGATTACATAGCGGTACATATAAGGCGGGGAGATAAGATAGTTTCCCGTGAGATGAAGGAACTCGGTTTGTCTCTTTATATTGATGCTGTTAAAGGGAAGAAGCATATCAGCCGTAATGTGTTTATAGCTACGGATGATAGTTCTGTGAAGGATGAGTTGAAATCCATACTAGTTGCCGAAGGATTTAATGTTTACTGTAACACAGCTGTGACACAAACAGGATTTGATGAGTCTTTGTTTAATACAAAGGATAAAAAAAGTAGATATATAGATACGTTGAATATGCTGTTGGATATGGATATTCTGATCCATTCTTCATTTTTTATCGGTACTTATACTTCGAATGTCAGCCGGATTGTGCCTCTGTATGTCGGATTCGAAAAATCGCTCAGTCTGGATGACGAATGGAAACTTTAGATTGTAAAAAGCGGAAAATTATGTCACAAAGAAAATTTTCGATTATAACCATTAATTATAATAATAAAGAAGGGTTGAGGAAAACCATAGAAAGTGTGGTCGGCCAGTCTTTTAGGGATTTTGAGTATATTATTATTGACGGAGGGTCTACGGATGGAAGTATTGAAGTGATAAAAGAGTATGCCGGTAAAGTGGACTATTGGGTATCGGAGCCGGACAAGGGTATTTATCATGCCATGAATAAAGGAGTTTTACAGGCGCATGGAGAGTATTTGAACTTTATGAATTCCGGTGATGAATTTTATAACAATGGTGTGTTGCAGGAGGTGGCACCTTCATTGGACAGCGATATTGTTGTTGGAAAAATAGTGCATGGCACAGAGGTGTGGGGCTTTCATAAGGAGGATATAACGCTGATGGATTTGATTCGGGGAACTGTATTGCATCAGGCTTCGTTCTTTCGTAAAGAACTTTTTGATGAAAACAGGTATGACGAGAATTATAAGATTGTATCCGATTGGAAATTTTATATTCAGACCTTGATATTCAACAATGTGACGTTCCGCAATATTCGTTCCATCGTTTGTAGGTTTGTGCCTGGAGGGGTCAGTGAAACGGGTGCCGGGACAAGAGATCTGGAAAGAAGGCGGGTGTATAAGGAATTGTTTCCGGATAGAATGATAAAGGATTATATAAGACTGGAAAAGGTGGAATCCCCTTTATTGGAACTGATTCCCGAACTGAATAAAACTGCTGGCCTTCATCAGATGGCATACAAATTGGTCTGTGCCTTGTTGTGGGTGCATGGAAAGATAAAACGGGTGCGTGTTAAGTAAGCAGTAAATTGTTTTTTTCACTTGAGCCATGCCCGCAGGATAAGTCTGATGCCATATAGCGCATACTTTATTTTTAGAGAAAGTGGAAGATGTATATAATTGTTTTTTCTGATTCTTAGCATTCTGTTCCATAATTCATTGAAGGGGATTTCCCGTGAGTGTTGGGTATAGAACAAGAACGAACTTTTTATGTAATCGGCCGACAAAGCACGTAGAATATAGGTGGGGAATGTGGCCGAAAGTGAAGTCATCAGGTCGAATGCATCCATGAAAGTGCACAGTTTGGGGGTGTAGTTTTTTTGCGACAGGTTCATGGCGCTTGATTTTCTTGTGACATAGTGATAATAGGGGGAAGTGGTGTATGCGGCTGATTGGCAGTGGCTCAGGTATTGAAAAATAAAGAGTCTGTCTTCATTATAATAAATATGTTCATTGAATTTTAGGTGATGTTTGTCAATGATTTTTTTATGATATAATTTATCCCATAAGTTTCCTTTGTATTTGTAATACCTGTCGTTAAACAGGGAGTGAATGGCCTCCCACTGGGTTAATTTGCCGGATTTCACTTCATTGATGTGGTAAATCGGACGACCGTCTTCATTTTCAATGATATATCCGCAAGTAGCCAGACCGGCTTCGTTTGTCCGGATAAGTTGATAAAGAGTGGCTATCATATTCGTTTCTATCCAGTCGTCGCTATCCATGAAAGCTATATATTCTCCTTTTGCGGTTTCCAGTCCTTGGTTTCGTGCATGGCTGACTCCTTGGTTCAGAGTGTGTATTACCTGTATTCGTTGGTCCTTGCAGGCGTATTCGTCACATATTTTCCCGCTTCCGTCCGTACTTCCGTCATTAACCAGCAGTACCTCAATGTCTGTCAGTGTCTGGTTTAAGACGCTGCTGATACACAAAGGCAGGAATTTTTCTGTATTGTATATAGGGATGATGACAGAAACCAACGGCATAACTTATAATTCTGTGAGTTTATAAATAAGATCATTCTTTAGCTGGCGAAGTGTATAAAGCAGGTTACTCGGATTTTGAAATGTTTCTTCCAAGGGCATGATGACGGGAACATACTTTATCTTTAACCGGTGCCTTATGCAATAGACATTGATCAATCTTTCTGATAAATAGCCGAACAGACGTGCCTGATCCGGATAGGCGGACAGTTTTACCCGTTTTTCTAATTCAAACAATACGCGGAATAGCCACTGGGAGTATTCGTTAAAATGTTTCCGTCTGGTGATGAACATATTATATCCGGAATAGGCATTGCAGTGATACATGAATGTATGAAAAGCTTCAGCATATTCGGGTGTGAGGTGTTGAATGACTTCTTTCAGTAAATTGAGGTCATTGACTAGATGGGAAATGGCGTATTGTGTAGCGACGTTATAGGGATAATGACGCTTGGGAGAGAGGATGATGTCATAATCATTTAATAAAATTTCTAAATCAGGAAATTGATAAGTTTCTTTTAGAAATGAATCTATGTTAATGAAACTCCTGTCTGGTGAAAAAGCTGGAAAAGGGCGATGAAAATCAAAGAAGCGCCTGTAATGATTGAGCCCTATAATGTCACACTTTAGATTTTTCCAAGCCCAATAATGGGCGGTTAGTTCACAAAAGTGAGGATTCCTGTCGGATATATTATCTCCTGTGTTATCTAGTACAGGGAAGAATCGGGCACTGGTTAGGGAGGCCCCCACTTGTATAGGGTAGAAGTACTCATGCTGCGGTATCCGGCTGTCCTTATGGGCACATACTAATATTTTTATATTTTCTCCCATGTTTGTGATTGAGGGTTATAGCGTTTGATAATGCGTGCGGGATTTCCTACCGTGACACAATAGTCGGGTATGTTTTGGGTAACCACACACCCAGCACCGATAAAACAATGTTTGCCGATGGTGATTCCGGGCAGTACAATCACGTTGGCTCCTATGATGGTATGTTCTCCGATGTGGATAGGGGAAGTGGTGATACCTTGTTCGATGATGCCTTGAGTGATATTCTGATAATTGTGATCTAATCCTATCAGGGCTACGTTTTGTGAAATATTGACCCCGTTGTCTATCCGGATGGGACCGATGACCGTATTGCTGAGTCCTATCCGGCAATAGTCGCCGATTACGATGTCGCCTACGGCATTGTTCAAGCAGGAGAAATCTTCCACTACCGAATATTTTCCCATCTGGAACAGATGGAACGGTGGAAGGTCTTTCCGTACACTGGGATAAATGACTGAGCCCTGGCCTTTTTTTATGTAGAAAGGTTGCCATACGCGTATCCACCAATAGGGGCGTGTCTTTACCGGATGCATGATGAAACCGTGTATCCGTTTTTTCCATTGCGGGTGTTGTTGTAAGTACTCCTTTATATTCATAATTCTATCCATGCTGTGTATGGTTGAACTTCTGTGCCATTCCTTTCAAGTGAAACAAGTTGAGAAGCATAATGATTACAAAATAAGGTGTCTGCCTGAGGATTCTGCTCATGTATTTATATCTCATATTGGACGGAATGGCCAGGTATAACGCACCGTTCAGCAAGATAAGCAAAATCCACCACTTTATGGAAGAAGTTGGAGAGAAAATGCAGAGAACACATGAAAAGAATCCGATGAGCGCCAACAGAATGCTGCGGGGAGCGATAAAGGCTTGGAGGGTTTTCAGCAGATAATCTCCGTTTCCGTTCAGTAAGGCTGTGGGGAGGTTACGTCCCATTTTTAATGCAAGGAAAAGCTGGGTGGCTATCCAGCGGCGGCGCTGGTTACGCAAGGCATCCGGTTGCCGGACTTTTTCGTCCAATGTTTCTAGGGTGTCTATATATTCAATGTGAATGCCTTGACGGAGCAGGAGTTCTTCCAGTTCTTTGTCTTCGCCCGTACTATGGGTATGGATGATGTTCCGGACAAACCATCGGAAATCGAAAGCCATTCCGGAGCCGGTAAGGGCAGATGAAAATCCCAGCCGGATGTGTCCCTTGCGGAAGATGGAATTGTTCATCTCTTCGATGGCGGCATCCAATAGGGCTATGTCTGTATTCATGTTTTTGGCTTTGCGGTGTGTCTGTATGGCTTTTATACTCTGTGAAGCTGCTTTATTCAGTTCTTGAAGATAACAGGGTGAGATCAGATTATCGGCATCCAGTATGAGGACATAATCGTATGGCTGGTCTGTGATGGTCTCTGCTGCAATGCGCAGGGCTTTTGCCTTGGAACTTTCCTTTTCATGCAGTTCTATCAAGCTGATGCGTTCTTTGCGCAGTAAGGCATTGGTTTCGGGACGCATGTGGTCGGATATGACTATCAGGTCGTAAAGCTCTGCCGGATAAGTTTGGCGCAGAACGGAAGTGACGCAGGCGTGAATGACCGCATCCTCTTTATAGGCGGGAACAAGGATGATAAAGCGTTGCCGGACAGTAGTCGCGGGATATTTCTTTTGTTTGAAGAAATGAGAGGCGGCAGAAAACAGGACTATATACCCCACACTGACGGAAAGGTAGATATATAGCGTATATTCCATGATATGTATAATTTCCGATAGCATGGGGCTTTTATTTTTTCTTTCTTAAAAGCATATTGAATATCATGCCTGCCGCCAGAAAGGGGATAGCTTTCATGGCTTTGTTGAATTTGCTGTCCACCAAGTAGTTTGGAGTGGCTATTGCCATAGTCAATAAGAAAGTGAGTAATAATCCCCACCATTTTAGGCAGGCGCTCCAGTGGAAGTATACGGACAGGAAACTGAACAGGAGGAGGATACCTAGCAGGATGGTGCGAGGGAAAATGAACCATTGTAGAATACGGTCGGCATAATCAAATTTTCCACTTAAAATGGCGCCGGGCAGATTACCGATATTGGTGAACAGGGAATAATATTGGGTTTTAATCCAAGTGCTATGTTGGGTATAGAATTTTTTCTTTCCACTATTCTTCAAGGCATATACATGGGTATTATTTAAATATTCCACATATATCCGTTCGCGGAGCAGCAGGGATTCGATGACTTTTTCATCATCATCGTCTTTTAAATGACGGATGTTTTCTTTGAACCAAGTGAAGTCTATTGCGGTTCCGGAGCCGTTCAGCGAAGCTGAAAGTCCCAAATTGACATGTCCCGCACGAAGAATGGAATTATTGATCTCGTCGGTGATGGCATTCAATATGCTGACATTATTGGGTCTTTCTTGATAGATGCGATGGGTTTGGATGGCATTGGAGCCGCTGGCATACGTATTGTTGACAACTTCAAGAAAATTGGTGTCCACTACATTGTCCGCATTCATGATTAAAACGATATCGTATTGTCCTTCTTGTAATTGTGACATAGCTGCTTTGACAGATTTCATTTTTGAACTTTTCTTGAACCTGGCTTGCAACAGGGTGATGGGATATTGTGCCAGCTGTCTGTTTGTTTCCGGCTTCAGGTGGTCTGAAATGACGATAATGTCATAGCAGTCTATAGGATATTCTTGTTGTAGAAATGATTTGACGGTATAGGGTATGTAGTCATCGTCCTGATAGGCCGGTATCAGAATGGCGAAACGGTGTTTTACTCTTGATTCGGAATATTTGTCGGTGCGGTTGCCTGTTGCCGCTATGGCGTATACCAGCAGGTAAAAAACAGTAAAGGCGCATATCGCGAAAAGTAATAGTTCTATGTATGCTAGAAATATCATGGCTGTTTGTCTTTGTTTCTAAGTTTGAAAAATGCTTTTGTTCCCTCCCAATGTGCTTTGGCTATGGCTTTCTTTCCTTTCCCCAAGGCGGTCAGTATGTTTTTGGGACATACAATCATTGTCTGGTATAAGATGGAAACCGGAAGTTTCCAGTCAAAGAGATTGCGGTAGGCATATAGTAATCTGTTTCTGCTCAGGTAATAGTATTTCAACGGACTTTCTTTTCCGGTGGAGTTGCTGTCCTTGTGCCATATTTCGCAAGCGGGATCGTACCATAGTTCGTAGCCTTCCCTATTGATATAGGTGCACCAGTCCAGTTCCTCATAATATAGAAAATATTCTTCGGGCATCAGGCTAAGCTTGTCTATTATTGTTTTTTTCAGTAACATGGCGGCACCATGCAGATAAGGCGTTTTTTGGGCGGGGTAGTGGCCTTTATTTATTTTCCCTTTGCCTATGGCTCTGTTTCTTAAGGTAATGGGCGAAAGTTGGGTGTATCCTGCAAATTGTATGGCGTGCGGTTCTGCATAATCCCGGATTAACGGGGAGACACCTGCTATCTTGTCGGAGGACAGAAGGCGTTTTATCAACAAGGGTATGGCATCTTTGACCATACAAACATCATTGTTCAGCAAGAACAGGTATTTTCCTTTTGCAAGGTTTATACCCAGATTGTTACCTCCGGCGAATCCTAAGTTCTGCTCACTGCGTACGGCTTGAATAAAAGGATATGTTTTTTGTAGCAAGGCGGCTTCATTGGCAGTGGAACCATTGTCAATGACTATCATTTCATAACTGACAGAGAATATAGTAGCTGTCCACGAGTCGATAAATTCGCAGGTGTCGTGAAAACCGTTATAGTTCACGGTGATGATGGATAGGTCAGGCTGCCGGTAGTCCATGTATTTCTGAGTATTGTTTATCTAAATAAGGTCCTAAAAAAACAAAGGTGAAACAGGAATAAATCAAGATTCCGTTAGGAAACTGGAAATAAACCATATTGGCGTAAGAAGCTACCAGTATGCCTGCACAACCGCATAACATACCTGTCAGCGGTCCTCGGATTTCCGGATTTCGGATTTTGAATAAAAGAATGTAGGAGCCCGATAGAAATAGAATGGCATGCATACCCAAAAACACACACAGCCCCACTATTCCCATCTGTTTCCATACATCTACCAGACTGGAGTCTGAAGGACAGATGGAAACGAAATAATATTTGTTATGGGGAGGAACTACCCCGTCTATGGCTCCCATGCCTATGCCGAAGGGCATTTCATCCATGTAGGCATTCAGTGCTTTCTGGTTCTCGAAACGCGCCATCATCGATTGGTCCTCTGTGTCGAAAGCGGAACGCATACGGCGGATCAATTTATTGCTCTCTCCGATCTTGGTGTATTTCAGCATTCCTACTCCTCCAACAAGCAGGATAAAGGAAATGATGCCTATTTTCCAACTTTTAGACAGGAACAGAAAGAGCCCCAGCCCTGCAATGGGTACTGCTATGGCCGATCGGGTTCCCGATATTAACAGACCATAAAATCCTGCCATACCCACTATTAAATAGAAGAGTCTGAGAAATAGGTTCTTTGTATAGAAAAAAGTAAGCGTGAAAACAGTGCAGGATAATCCCATGCTGGCACCGAAAAGACCCGCGTCAGTGAAAAATGAGAAATAGCGGATACCGGAATGGATAAAATGGGTACGTGCTCCGTAGGCCCACAACCAGCTTAGCTCGGTACTGTCAAAACCTTTGTTCTTTTGCCAATATCCTTTTGCGGCAGCCAGTAGGGTCATGATACCCCATAGTATTAAAAAGTAATGGATAAAAGTGTAGCGATTGCAGTGTATGGATAGAATAATACAGGTCAGAATAGGGTATAAGGCCCAGGGTCTTAAAATACGAAGCCATGCTTCCATGTAAAATTCACCGGTAATACCATTACCTATGTTGATGATACAATATAGCAGCCAGACCAATGTGATGCAGGTATAGACGTTCAGTATTCTTCTGAAATGATGATTGCTTTGTAACTGTTTCAGAAGAATAAGGGCCAACATGATGCCGTAGAGCAAGTCAAAGATATTGGTAATGGCAATAGGGATGGAATGATATCTGTTAATTCCCATTATCAGGTAATTCAGCATAAAGGTGATGGCCAGCAGAATGGCGGGTTTGTTTATGCATATAAAAATAAAAAGCGTGGCAAAAGGTATGAACCCTATTGCAACTCCTATGGCAGGTTTCATGTTGAGGGCTGTCCATAGGCATAAGCACAGCCCGATAATAAAGCTGGCTAGAATTTGACCTGTATGGGTTATATTTATTTCTTTTGCTATCATTATCTATTTTCCTTTGTATTCAATGGCGGTCAGTCCGAGTTGAAACAGCCTGTATTCCATATTCTTAAAGTTCGTGTAAGGAGGTAATTGTCCTGTAAAATCTTCCACTGTATTTCTGTCTGCTTGTGTCAGATAGAAAAGGAGGGGTACTTCTTTTTGTTTAACTTGTAACAAATGTTCATACAGTGCCTGATCCGTATTTTTCCAAGTACGGTTGGCACGGACAACCAGCAGATTGATGGATGCTTCATTTAACAAAGCCGGAGGCAGAGGATTGCTTTTCAGGACCGGGTGTTCGATTAGAAGAATTTCATCCTTTTCCAGATCGGGACATAGTTCTTTCAAATTGTTTGCCTGTACATATTGGCTATCTTCGCTTAGAAAATCTTCATCGTATGTAATGCGGCGGACGTTTAAGCCGATGTTGCTCCAATATTCCTCTATCAGGCGGGCGACATGGGTCTTTCCGTCTTTCTCTTCTGTACTTAACAAATTGATAACTCGCTGTTCCTGTGTATTTAGATGAGGCAATAAAGCGGTGCTGAGTTGCTTGACGGCCATTTCGTTTATGGCTTTATTATAACGTCTGTATCTTAACTTGCTTTCTTTAGGATATGCGCCGATAACTGTTCCTCCGGTGATTCGTTCTGTACGTATTTTGTCTCTGAGGGTACGGTCCAGTATTTCGATAATCAGAAAATAACCAATGATGAAAAGTAAAGTACCCAGTATGGATGCAAGTATAATCATGCGTGCATTGGTGGGGGAGGAGGTCAATGGAAACAGGGGCGGGTTCATGATTTTTAATGAAGCCGAAGTCATTTCCAGATTCTTTTGTCGCAAGATGGCTGCATTTAAGGCCCCCATGGTAGACATATAGTTGCTTTCCACAAAGCCGATATGCCTTTCTTTCCGGCCCAGGGTGGCGCCGATGGGGGAGAAATAAAGGAAATCTTCATTTAAATTCTCTCTCATTATATCTCGTGCTTCCATTTGGGCTTTAGTCTTTTCGGCAAGGACTATTTGGTCAAGCCACTGGCTGATGAGTGTTTCATAAGATACATTGTTTGTACTTGCAGCTTCAGCACTTAGTTTCAGGGCGAGATTGTTGATGTTTTGTTCGGCGTTACTTAACATGTTTTTTTGTTCCTCCAGTTTCTTCCGGTTCTTTTCGTCCGGAGTGATTTCCATGGTTGAGATCTGAGTGTTCAATTGGGACATTTGATGAAGTTTGTCCATAAACTCATTGTTGGTACGGATCAATTTGGCCACATCACCTAATTTATATTCATAGAAATCGATCAACGCCTTACTGGTAGAGTAATTGACAAGTAAATCATTGTCCATCATCCGGTAAGCAGCGTCCATGCTTGCCACTTGTTTGGTTTGTTCTCCGTAGTTGATGATGCGGTTTTCTATATTGTACTCGATTAAAGAATCCTCGGCGGCAGTCAGCATTTTGCCTAATCTGGCCAGTTCTTCTTGAAAGAACTTGATAACATTGTCTGTTTCTCCATAGCGTAGTTCATGGTATTGTTTGACAAATTCTTCATTCAGTATCTCAAGTGTGTTATAAGCTATTCCCGGATCGTTGGCACTATAAGCAATCTCGATCATATCGCTGTTTCCCAACCTGGCTACTTTTATATGTTGTGAGAGTAGAGGTACGCTGAAATAAGGGTGGGTATAATTGAGTAGTTGGTAGATAAAATTATTGATGGACGGGCGTTCAAAAGCTACCAGATTATGATAGGTTTTCTCTTCGTTTTGCTTGTCTATCAATGCCTGTAACTCTCGTGGAATACCGGAAACTAGCTGCTGGTAATGTATGGCTGAAATATAACTGGTGTTTCTTTCGGCATCTCCATAAACCAAACAGCGGGCAAGCAGTTTCAGAGATACTATTTTCAGTGTGCGTTCCGTCGTAATGATATTCATTAAATTACTCATGTGCACAGTGGCATTTCTGGTATCGGTGGCATCTACGTTGTATCCGGAGATGATCCCTGTAAAGATGGTGGTTTTCACATCATACGTTTTTTCCAGACTTCTGGTAAGGAACCACGCTATGATACCGGCTATACATGGAAATATAACCATCCACCAACGGATACGATAGATAAACTTGACTATATATTTAAATAATTCCATGTTTCTTATTCCTTTTTGTCTTTTTTCTTACTTTGCCTCTTGTTTTCTTCCTGTTCCTGTATCGTTGTTTCTTGAACGTCCTTTTCTCCTTGTATGGTCAAGATGGGGGTGTGGGAGATTATTTCAAGGGTCAGCAGTTGGTCGTTAATAGTAGAGCGTAGTAAGGCAAAGTCTTGATTAGCGGCAAATTCCTGCTCTTTAGTCTTGGCCACATCATGAATAGAGGTACGTCTGTTTCTATATTCCTGTTCTGCAACAGCCGATGCACCTTTATATAAAGCTATATTTTCAGCTGATCTTTGCAATGTTTCTATATTAGATAAAATCTGAACATATAAATGAGCTATTTGTATTTTAAGAGTTTCGTATGCTTCCTGTTTTCTTAACTCGGCAATATCCACTTGGATTCGCTGGCGCTTGATTCCTCCCCGGAGGTCGAACAGCTTTTCAAAAGGAATACTGATGCCGCCTCCCACGTTCCACGAAGTTTGTTCTGTACCTACATACCTGTAAATAAGTGGGGTGTTGACATCCGTATTGCTGGCCACATTGTCTGCTATACCGTAAGAAGCACTTCCGCCGGCTTGGATAAACCCCAGCCAGTTCCTTTTCTCTTTCGATAGTAACTTTTTCTGTAACAGTTTCTCTTTCTCTAAAATCTGTAAGCTTGGAGTGCTGCGTGCATTCTCATAAAGGACACTTAACGGAGGCAGCTTTATCTTCGCATAATCCACATTCATATTCCCCAATATATCATCTTGTGTCACAAGAGGTTGCTGTACCGGTTGTGTTTGTTGTTCTTCCTGTTGTGCGCTTAAGTGATGGATAGAACAATACATACAGATGACAAAAAGACATACTTTATCCATATAATAAATCCCCTTTTTATTCCTAAAACAAATTATTTAAACATCTCCTTTTTGGACAAAAGCTGTCAAAGTCTTGAACAGGATTTTCATATCCAGAAAAAAGGAGAATTCTTTACCGTATTTCAAATCTAATTCTTTGCGTTCTTTAGCGGATAATTTTCCGGCATCCCCCCGCTTTTCTACCTGCCACAAACCGGTCAGCCCGGCAGGCGCCATGAAGCGTTCGATACTTTCATCGTTTGTCAGGCGTTCGGCTTCATAGAGTGGAAGAGGACGGTTACCCACCACAGACATATCGCCTTTCAATATGTTGACCAGTTGAGGTAGCTCATCCAGGCTGTATTTTCGTAAAACGCGTCCTACTTTGGTGACTCGCGGGTCTTTTTCTATTTTTATGAAAGGACTTTCATCCAGTGCGTTTTGTTTGGAAATGAACTCTTCTTCCGGAATGATGAAGTCATCGGAAACCAGCATTCCGCCATTATCTATAACACCGTCATCTCCAAATATCAGCCCTTCTAATTCTTCCATCGAGAAATCTTCGGTAATCTCCGGAATACCTTCCGGCAGGTATTGGTTCTGACCGGAAAGGTTTTTCAGTTTTTTATCGGCGTCCGTATACATGGAACGGAACTTCAGGAAATTAAAAATGGTATAATTCGTTCCTACCCTTTTGGATTTGTAAATAACAGGTCCTTTGCTCTCCAGACGTATGGCTATGGCAGTCAGCAGAAAGACTGGTGACAGAAAAACTAATGCTGTACCGGAGAAAAGAATATCGAAGCAGCGCTTCCATTGGGGAAGGATAAAATGCCTGACGTCTTTTTTCTTCCGGTTATGTGCATATAGCAGTTCCTGCCGTTTATTGATGATGTCTATTTTCTGCCTTAACTGGGCGGTGGTGATGTGCAAACTGACGGTATCGTTTATTCCGCTGTTCAGATAGACTTTGCTGGCTTCGGGACTCAGCCTGTCCGTAATGAGTACGACATATGCCTGATAGAACTTTTTTCTAAAAGCACCTATCTGTTCAATATCTCCGTTCATCTCCCCTTGTTCGTGAAGGACAATGATGTTCTCACGTACTTTCAGCCTGACACAAATTGTAATGGCATCCTGGTAGTTTTGGGCATAAATCATCTGGACATTTTCGAGCTTGCTGAATTTGCGCAAAAAATCCTTGTTCTTTCCTATATAAAGCAGAAAGGTCATGCTGATTTACTCAATAATTTTCTTGATTCTTACTTTTAACTCCATGGGATTGAAAGGTTTGACAATATAGTCTTCCGCGCCTTCTTGTAACAGGCGGATGCGCTCTGTGGTACTGTCTTCGCTGCTTAGCATAATCACCGGAATGTGTTTGAATAGCTGATTGGATTTTATCCATTCCAGAAACTCGTCTCCACGCATTTCGGGCATACGGATATCTGATATAATCAAATCTGGTATGTTACCTTCCTGAAGCCATTTTACTCCTTCGATGCCATTCGGTAACCAAATACAATCATAATCACTGGCCAGATAGATTGAAAGGACTTTTGCAATTGCTATTTTGTCGTCCAAGACCAAAATTTTCTTTCTCATAGAGTAATCTTTAGATTTTAATGGGCAAAAGTAAAGAAAATTATTGTGAATAAACAACTTTATTCTATTAATTTTTTTGGCGTAAAGATTGCTTTTTTTTAACCAAACGTCTGAAATAGGAGATTGAATGGAATAAAAGTCCTTTGGAAAAAGGAAAAAAAGAAGACGAGACAATTCCTGTATATTATATATTGTAGTATATATGATAAGGTTAAGATATCATATTGTATAATAGATGATATTTATTATATTGAAAAATAGTGTTTTAGAACATAATAAAAATAAATATATTGTTTTGTATAATTCAAAAAATAGTATTTATCTTTGCTGCCGGAAATGATAAAAGCCATATTACTATGTCGGAAATAAACCAGACGATTAATTTACATGTATCTGTGGACTGTGTGCTGATTGGTTTTGATGGAGAGCAGTTCCGTGTCCTGTTGGTAAGGCAGGTGGGGAAACAGTCCGAAGACGGATATAATAACATGAAATTGCCGGGTAGCCTTATCTATGACGATGAGGATCTGGATGAGGCGGCCAAACGAGTGTTGAATGAGCTGACGGGACTGAAGAATGTGAAGCTGACACAGTTTAAGGCGTATGGATCGAAAAACCGTACCCGTAACCCTAAGGATGTGTTGTGGCTGGAACGTTTTCATCGTTTGGACGAGAAGAAAATAGACCGCATTGTGACTATCGCTTATCTGACATTGGTGAAGATTGACAGACGGTTCGAACAGCTGTCTGATAAATACGATGCTTGCTGGACGCCTGTGACGGAGGTGAAAAGCCTGGCGTTCGATCATTTCCAGATTTTGCAGGATGCATTGGTACATATACGCCATTATGTGGAATATGCCCCTTCCGTAATGTTCGACTTGCTTCCCCGGAAGTTTACGGCAGCCCAGCTGCGGACTGTCTATCAGTTGATTTATGATAAGGTGTTTGATGTAAGGAACTTCCATAAGAAGATAGCGTTGATGCCATATGTAGTACCTTTGGAGGAAAAACAGGTAGGCGTATGCCACAGGGCGGCACGCTTCTATAAGTTCGATCGTTCAATATATAATAAGTCGGGAACGAAGTGATAACAGACAGATAACTTTAGCCTTGTTGTGATTGCTGTGAGAATACTCCGCCTGGTCGTTTCGGGGAATCGGTACATGCTTTGGGATTCTTCACCGGCCTTTCCTTGGAAGGATAATGCTGATAAGCATCGGGACAGAGACTATTATTTTTAAATTCTTAAATTTTCAATTTAAATGTACCTATTAGGTTATGATATTGGCAGTTCGTCGGTAAAGGCGAGTTTGGTAAATGCAGAAACCGGAAAGTGTGTCTCTTCTGCATTTTTCCCTAAAACAGAGGCTGCTATTATGGCTGCCCGCCCCGGATGGGCTGAGCAGGATCCGCAAAATTGGTGGGAAAATCTGAAATTGTCAACTCAGGCTGTCATGGCCGGGAGTGGGATCGGTCCGGATGGAATTGCCGCTATCGGTATCTCTTATCAGATGCACGGACTGGTTTGTGTGGATAAAGGGCAAAATGTATTACGTCCGGCTATTATATGGTGTGATTCACGGGCGGTTCCATACGGGCAGAAAGCGTTTGAGGCATTGGGGGAAACGCAATGTCTTTCTCATCTGCTGAACTCTCCGGGGAATTTTACCGCTTCCAAACTGGCATGGATTAAAGAGAATGAGCCTGCTGTGTACGAACGTATTTATAAAATAATGCTGCCCGGCGATTATATCGCTATGAAACTGACAGGGGATATTTGTACCACGGTGTCCGGTTTGTCCGAAGGGATGTTCTGGGATTTTCAGGCAAATGATGTCGCGGGCTTCCTGATGGATTATTATGGATTCGACCGTTCGCTGATAGCTGATATCAAACCGACTTTTGGCGAGCAGGGGCGTGTAAATGCATGGGCTGCCAAAGAATTGGGCCTGAAAGAGGGAATTCCTGTAACCTATCGCGCCGGAGACCAGCCTAATAATGCTTTGTCGCTCAATGTGTTCAATCCGGGAGAGATTGCTTCTACGGCAGGAACATCGGGAGTGGTATATGGCGTGAACGGTGAGGTAAATTATGATCCGAAATCCCGGGTGAATACTTTTGCCCATGTAAATCATACTGCCGAGCAGACCCGTCTGGGAGTGTTGTTGTGTATCAATGGTACCGGTATATTGAATTCGTGGGTGAAACGTAATGTGGCTCCCGAAGGTATTTCTTACAGTGATATGAACAGGCTGGCGGCACAGGCTCCTGTCGGCAGTGCCGGAGTAAGTATTCTTCCTTTTGGTAACGGGGCGGAGCGTATGCTGGAAAATAAAGAGACAGGATGCTCTATATGTGGAGTTAATTTTAACTTGCATGGAAAGCAGCATATTGTTCGTGCCGCACAGGAAGGGATCGTGTTCTCGTTTAAATACGGTATTGATATCATGGAGCAGATGGGTATCCCTGTACAGAAGATTCATGCCGGACATGCCAATATGTTTCTCAGTCCTATTTTCCGCGAAACATTGGCGGGAGTGACAGGGGCTGTAATCGAACTGTATGACACGGATGGATCGGTGGGCGCTGCCAAGGGGGCCGGCATAGGCGCGGGTGTTTATAAAGATAACAACGAGGCATTTGCCACATTGGAAAAATTGGAGGTGATAGAGCCTGATGTGGCACAGCGCACTGCTTATGATGATGCGTATGCCCGCTGGAAATCTAATCTGGAGAGAGCGATGGCTGCCTTTTAAGGACCTTCGGATAAAGAAATGGCTATCCGCTTGCGTGTTGAAAAAAGATAGTAGATAAATTAGAACAAGTTATTAAAATAAGTAAAGAATTATGGCTACAAAAGAGTATTTTCCCGGTATAGGAAAGATTAAATTTGAAGGTAAGGAAAGTAAGAACCCGATGGCGTTCCGTTATTATGATGCTGAAAAGGTAATAAACGGCAAGAAGATGAAAGACTGGTTGAAGTTTGCTATGGCATGGTGGCATACTTTGTGTGCCGAGGGCGGTGACCAGTTTGGCGGCGGAACAAAGAAATTCCCTTGGAACGGCGATGCCGATAAGGTGCAGGCTGCCAAGAATAAGATGGATGCCGGCTTTGAATTCATGCAGAAAATGGGAATCGAATATTATTGTTTCCATGATGTGGACTTGTGTGAGGAAGCCGATACAATCGAGGAATATGAAGCGAATCTGAAAGAGATAGTTGCTTATGCCAAACAGAAACAGGCTGAAACCGGAATCAAATTGTTATGGGGCACGGCAAATGTTTTTGGTCATGCACGCTATATGAACGGTGCTGCTACAAACCCCGAATTTGATGTGGTTGCCCGCGCTGCTGTCCAAATAAAGAACGCTATTGACGCTACCATCGAACTGGGTGGCTCCAATTACGTGTTCTGGGGTGGACGTGAAGGGTATATGTCTTTATTGAATACAGATCAGAAGCGTGAGAAAGAACATCTGGCTCAGATGTTGACCATCGCTCGCGATTATGCCCGGAGCAAAGGATTTACAGGTACTTTCCTGATTGAGCCCAAACCGATGGAGCCGACTAAGCATCAATATGATGTGGATACCGAAACTGTGGTAGGGTTCTTGAAAACTCACGGACTGGACAAGGATTTCAAGGTGAACATTGAAGTGAATCATGCTACGTTGGCTGGTCATACATTTGAACATGAACTGGCTGTTGCGGTAGATAACGGAATGTTGGGATCTATTGACGCTAACCGTGGCGATTATCAGAACGGATGGGATACAGACCAGTTCCCTATCGACAATTACGAACTGACCCAGGCCATGATGCAGATTATCCGCAACGGCGGTTTGGGTAATGGCGGTACCAACTTCGATGCCAAGACACGTCGTAACTCTACTGATCTGGAAGATATCTTTATCGCCCATATTGCAGGTATGGATGCTATGGCGCGTGCATTGGAAAGTGCTGCTGCTTTGCTTAATGAATCTCCTTACTGCAAGATGTTGTCAGACCGTTATGCTTCATTCGATAGTGGCAAAGGTAAAGAATTTGAAGAAGGCAAGCTGACACTGGAAGATGTAGTGGCTTATGCTAAGCAGAATGGTGAGCCCAAGCAAGTAAGCGGTAAACAGGAATTGTACGAAGCCATCGTCAATATGTATTGCTGATCCGGCCGGGCGGTATTGCACAAGTTTTACCCTTGCAGACCTTTTTAAAATAAGGAGGGCTGTGCAATGAAGTCTGAATGAATTCTGCTAACGGATTATTAAAGAATAAACGGCTGTACACCGTCAGGTGGCAGCCGTTTTTATATTTGTTAGAGGGATATTTTATGAAATAATACTCGCCTATATCGAAAATAATATCTACCTTTGCGGCTGCTAAATTACTAAGTTTATTGAATTTATATGATAAAAAAACTATTATCCGTACTGGTCTTAGTTTTTGCCCTCTCGGGTTCTGTGCTTGCACAGCAATCTATGAGTGACCAACAGGTGTTGGAATATGTGAAGACGGGCATGCAACAAGGAAAAGACCAACGTCAGATTGCTACAGAGTTAGCCCGTAGAGGAGTGACACAAGAACAGGCTAAGCGTGTAAAGAAACTTTATGAACAGCAAAATGGGTCTGCTGATAAAGATGCAAATGCAACGATGCAAAATCGGAACCGTTTGCGTGAAAAGACAAAGACTCAGGAAGATATCTACGTAACAGAGAATTTTACTTTCGACCAACGTTCAGCTGCGGACAGAGTGGTAGGGAAGAACTCGTTGGACAGTGTTTCTGCCAATCGTTATTACGAGGGGATGGGCATGGGCGATATGGAAGATATGCAGAAGGATAAGGTGTATGGACGGGACATTTTTGAAACCAGAAACCTTACATTCGAGCCGAGTGTGAATCTGGCTACTCCTCCTAATTATCGTCTGGGGCCGGGTGATGAGGTAATCATTGATATCTGGGGTACAAACCAGGCTACCATCCGCGATAATGTATCTCCGGACGGATCTATCACGATCCCCGATTTGGGATTAATTTATCTGAACGGTATGACTATTGCCGAAGCCAACCAATATTTGCGTAAAGAACTGAATAAGATTTATGCAGGGCTTGATAATGAACAGAACCCGTCCTCACAAATCAAGGTTACTTTGGGAAACAGCCGGACTATCCAGGTGAATGTGATGGGAGAAGTGTTCCAACCGGGAACTTATGCATTGTCTTCTTTCTCTACCGTGTTTCATGCACTGTACCGTGCCGGTGGTGTGAGCGATATCGGTAGTTTGCGTAATATACAAGTAGTGCGCGGAGGACAGAAGATCGCTACCGTAGATGTGTACGATTTTATTATGAAAGGTAAAATCAATGATGATATCCGTCTGCAGGAAGGCGATGTGATCATTGTTCCTCCATACGAGGCGTTGGTTAGCATAGAGGGTAATGTGAAACGCCCCATGAAATACGAGATGAAAAACAACGAAAGTGTTGCCACATTGTTGAAGTATGCCGGTGGATTCTCGGGGGATGCCTATACCCGTTCTCTCCGCATGATTCGTCAAAATGGAAAGGAGTATCAGATTTATACGATTGATGATATTGATTATTCCGTATTTCAGGTAAAAGATGGTGATGCGCTGACTGCTGAAGCTATTCTGGATCGTTTTGAGAATAAACTTGAAATCAAGGGTGCTGTCTATCGTCCGGGCATTTATCAGTTCGGAGGAACTTTGAATACAGTCCGCCAACTGGTGGAAAAGGCTGAAGGTCTTATGGGTGATGCCTTTACAGGACGTGCAGTGTTGCATCGCGAGCGTGAGAATTTGAAGAAAGAGGTTATTCAAGTAGATATAAAAGGTATCATGGCCGGTACTGCACCCGATGTACCTTTACAGCGTAATGATGTGCTTTATATTCCCAGTATTCATGACTTGGAGGATGTGGGAACTATCATGGTGTATGGTGAGGTTGCCCGTCCGGGTGAGTTCGCTTTTGCCGACAATACGACTTTGGAGGATATTATAATCCAGGCTGGCGGGTTGAAAGAATCGGCTTCTACCGTTCGTGTGGATGTTTCCCGCCGTATCAAGGATAGCAAAGGTACGGAAGCGGTTTCCACCATAGGACAAATGTACTCGTTTTCTCTGAAAGACGGTTTTGTGATAGACGGAGAACCGGGTTTTGTGTTGCAACCGTACGATCAAGTATATGTGCGTAAGAGTCCTGCTTATCAGGAACAGGTGAATGTACAAGTGACCGGTGAGGTTTTATATGAAGGTGATTATGCGCTGACAGAGAAGAGTGAACGTCTTTCCGATTTGATCAAGAAGGCAGGTGGAGTGACTCCGTTTGCTTATATCAAAGGGGCCCGTTTAAGCCGTCGTATCAATGACGATGAACGCAAACGTATGGAAACGGTTCTGGATATGGCCAAGACAGGAAAGGACTCCATTGATGTCAACCGGCTGGACTTGGGAGATATCTATTATGTGGGTATCGATCTGGAAAGAGCGATGCTTAAACCCGGCTCCAGTGCGGATATCGTATTGCGTGAGGGGGATGTGATTGAAATTCCTGAATACAACAATACGGTACGTATCAGTGGGGCTGTGATGTATCCCAATACCGTTTCATTTGAAGATGGCAAGACGTTGAAATATTATATCGAGCAGGCCGGAGGTTACGGTTTCCGTGCGAAGAAGAGCAAGGCGTATATTGTATATATGAACGGTCAGGTGAAGAGAGCGAAGAAAGGTAGCCGTGAGCTGATCCAGCCGGGATGTGAGGTGATTGTTCCGGTGAAGGAAAAGAGCAACTGGTCTTTGCAGAACACCTTGTCCATAGCAACCACCAGTGCGTCATTGGCGACTATGATTGCATCTATTGCTAATATCTTAAAATAGAAACAGTATGGCGGAAGATAAGAATTATACGAATAATAAGGAAAGGCCACGGGAAGACGAGGAGTTGGAAATTGATTTGATGGAGTATGTCCGTAAGTTGTGGGCTGCCCGAAAGGTGCTGTTGAAGGCTGCCGGAATAGGTGCTATTGTAGGGGTGATTATTGCTCTGAGTATTCCCAAACAATATACGGTGGAAGTGACATTGTCTCCCGAATCCGGCAAAAGCGGCGGGGGGAGCCTGTCGGGAATGGCTGCCATGCTGGGGATCGGCGGCATGAGTCTGGGCAGTGAGGCGGATGCGTTGAACGTATCTCTTTTCCCGGATATAGTAGCGTCTACTCCTTTCATTCTGGAACTGTTTAATGCACATGTCACCACGTTGGACGGTGAGGTGGATACTACTTTTGTAGCTTATCTCGACGAGCAGAAAGCTCCGTGGTGGGGTGCTGTGATGGGATTGCCCGGGGCGGCTATAGGTGGGGTGAAATCTCTCTTCTCCGATAAGGAAGAGGAAGAAGGGAATAAGCTGGATCCTTTCCATCTGACAGAAGATCAGGCGAAGAAAGTGGAAGCCATGCGTAAGGCGATTACTGCTGATGTGGATAAGAAAACCGGCATCACCACAGTGACGGTGACTTTGCAGGACCCGATGGTTACGGCCGCCATTACAGATACGGTAGTGGTGAAACTTCAAGAGTATATCACAGCGTACAGGGTCTCTAAAGCCCAGCAGGATTGTGCTTATCTGGAACAATTGTATAAGGAACGCCAGCAGGAGTATTATGTAGCCCAGCAGAATTATGCCAATTACATGGATGCTAACAAGGGGGTTGTTCTTCAAAGTGCTTTGACGGAGAGAGAACGATTGCAGAATGATATGAATCTGGCATATCAGGTGTATAGCCAGGTGGCTACCCAATTGCAGGTGGCACGGGCTAAAGTACAGGAGGCCAAACCTGTATTTGCCGTTGTGGAACCTGCCAGTGTGCCGTTGCTGCCTTCGGGAACCAGCAAGAAGGTGATTCTTGTCGGATTTATTTTCCTGGCAGTGGCGGGCGCTTCTGCATGGATCTTGTTCGGACGTGAATTCTTTGAAAATCTGAAGGCAGGACTTAATGTTCCTCAGGAGGGGATGGAGAAGAAGTGATATAAAGATATTGACCTATAAAAACAGGGTGTATCTCTCATAGGAGATACACCCTGTTTTTATAGGTCAATCTTCGAAAATGTTGTCCTGAACGTTACGATAGTCCTGTGTGCAGTTTTCGGTTTTTTTAATTTCACTGGCAAAAACCAAACAAACGCAGAATCAAAACTGCCTTTAATATAAACTTTGATTAAAGTCGAAATCTGTTTGATAGTCTTTCAATCTCGGATGTTTCTTGTCCTTGTCGGACAAAATAACCTTGTCGGCCGGAAGTCGCCAGTCTATGCCTAGATCGGGGTCGTCCCATGCGATTCCTCCTTCGCTTTGCGGAGCATAATAATGGTCACATTTGTATTGGAACAGCACTTCGTCACTTAGTACCGCAAAGCCGTGTGCGAATCCGCGGGGGATAAAAAACTGCCGGTGATTCTCTCCAGTCAATTCTACAGCTACATGCTTTCCAAAAGTGGGAGAACCTTTCCGGATATCTACAGCCACATCCAGTACTGCTCCCTTGATTACACGCACCAGTTTGCTTTGTGTGAAAGGAGGTTTCTGGAAATGCAGGCCGCGTAATACACCATAAGTGGAGAAACTCTCATTATCCTGTACAAATGTAGTCCTGCATACTTTTTCTTCAAATTCACGTCCCGAGAAGCTTTCAAAGAAATACCCTCTTGCATCATTAAAAATACGGGGTTCCAAAATGAAAACCCCGTCTATTGCTGTTTTTATAACTTCCATTATTCTAATCCCAGTTCTTTTATAACTTTCAGTAAATATTGTCCGTATTGGTTTTTAAGCATCGGCTGAGCCAGTTCCTGCATCTTTTCCGGGGTAATCCAGCCTTTTCTCAAAGCTATGCCCTCAAGGCACGCCACTTTCAGCCCCTGGCGTTTTTCAATGACTTCGATGTAGGTACTTGCCTCGGCCAGCGAGTCGTGAGTACCGGTATCCAGCCATGCGAAACCTCTGCCCAATGTTTGTACTTTCAATTCCTTGTCCTGAAGAAATTGCTGGTTTACGGTGGTGATTTCCAGTTCTCCCCGTGCCGAAGGCTTGATATTCTTGGCTACTTCCACTACCTTGTTGGGGTAGAAATAGAGTCCCACCACGGCATAGTTGGACTTAGGTTGGGCAGGTTTTTCTTCAATAGAGAGACAATTGCCATCCTTGTCGAATTCCGCTACGCCATATCTTTCGGGATCACTGACCCAATAGCCGAATACCGTTGCTTTCTTGTCCTCTTCGGCAGCACGTACGGATTCTCTCAACATGGCGGACAGACCGTTGCCGTGGAATATGTTATCACCCAGTACAAGGCAGACGGAATCATTTCCGATGAATTTCTCGCCGATGATAAAGGCCTGAGCCAGTCCGTCGGGCGAAGGCTGTTCCGCATATTCAAAGCGTACTCCGAAATCGCTTCCGTCTCCTAACAGTCTTTTGAAGCTCGGTAAGTCGTATGGGGTTGAGATAATGAGTATTTCCCGTATGCCGGCCAGCATAAGTACCGATATAGGATAATAAATCATGGGTTTGTCGAAGACAGGGAGCAACTGTTTGGATACTCCTTTGGTAATAGGATAGAGGCGCGTGCCCGAACCTCCGGCTAGTACAATACCTTTCATATCTTTTTATTTTTTATAATGTTCCTACGATTTGAATTAATAGGCGTTTTTCTCGCCCCGGAACATGTTGGTTACTGTTTTTATCATGATGCGGATGTCGAGCAGGAAAGTCCAGTTCTCAATATACCACAGGTCTCTTCTTACCCTGCCTTCCATTTGGGAAAGTTCTTTGGTTTCTCCCCGATAGCCGGTGACTTGCGCCCATCCGGTGATTCCGGGTTTGACAAGGTGGCGCATCATGTATTTGTTAATCAGTTGGGAATATTCCTCTGTATGTTTCAGCATATGGGGTCTGGGACCTACAATAGACATTTCTCCTTTGAAAACATTAATGAATTGCGGCAGTTCGTCCAGATTGCTCTTTCGCAGGAAGTTGCCGAACTTGGTCTTGCGGGGATCATTCTTGGTAGCCTGCAATGAATCGGACAATGCATTCACTTTCATGGAACGGAACTTATAGCATTTAAAAATTTTCCCGTTTTCCCCGTTTCTCTCCTGTTTGAAGAAAATGGGACCAGGTGATGAAATTTTAATAATAAGACCTACAAATAGGTATATAAATGGAAAAATTGTAAGTAAAAACAGAGAGGAAAATGTCAAATCAAATAACCGTTTTGCCAGTCTGTTTACCGGGTTCTGCAACGGTTCGGTACGGATGGACAATACAGGAACTTCACCCAATAATTCCAGTTGCAGCTGACGCTTTATGTAATTACGTACATGAGGTACGCTATAGAAGCGGATCAGATTGTTCTCGCAATAGTTCATGATGGCCAGAATATCATCCTTTCTGCTGGATGGCAGACCGCAGTACAGTTCGTGCACAGTGTTATGAGACAACCATTCAAATAATTGGTTTACAGGACCTTTAAAGGGAATCCCTTTGGGATAATTAGAGTCCTTCTCATCATAGAAAATGCCTAAAACCCTGTATCCGTAAGTCAAATCGTTCAACGTATGGTATAGCTCCACCATATTGTCCCCGTCACCTATCAGTACAGTGGCGTGTAGGTTCCTGCCACTGCGGCGGAACATTTTCACAAAGAACCGCAATGTCAGCCGCCATCCTATAGCTAAAGGTATGAAAGACAGATAGAAAACAAGCAGATAGATGCGTGAGAAGTTATCTACTTTAATAATGGCCAGCACCGTGAGGAAGATGACTACATGCAAGCTGATTGTTCCTAACAGACGGCCTACAATCTGTTCCGGACGCACTATGCGGTTGTGCAGTATGACCCCAAAGATGGATATGCATGGAATATAGCACAGGTTGGAAGTCAGCAGGTAGGTTTTCAATGAAATATGGGCTATGGCCTGTGAATCTATTCCTTTCAGAATAAAAAACACAAGTATCATAGAAAGGTTCAACAAGGCAAAATCACCTAATATCGCTACTAGTTTAATTATATCAGAGTTTTCAGTTGTCGGTTGTTTCATGACAAAAAAAATGTTAGTCGTATGCAAATATAGAACATATAAATTAAAACGCAATACTTTTTTTAAAAAATAATACTTATCTTTGCGGTCATACAACGTAAAAAATGAATCATATGAACATCAAGAATAATCACCTCGTTATAATGGCCGGAGGTGTTGGAAGCCGTTTCTGGCCGATGAGTACTCCTGATTATCCTAAGCAATTTATTGATGTACTGGGTTGCGGCCGTACATTGATCCAACTTACGGCTGACCGTTTCCAGGGGATCTGTCCTCCGGAAAATATTTGGGTGGTGACATCAGAGAAGTATGCGGACACTGTAAAGGAGCAGTTGCCCGATATTGCTGATGATCATATCTTGCGTGAGCCTTGCCGTCGCAATACGGCTCCTTGTATAGCATACGTCAGTTGGAAAATAAAGGCACGTAATCCTAAGGCCAATATGGTGGTGACCCCCAGCGACCACATTGTGATGAATATTGCGGAGTTTCAGCGGGTGATTAATTCGGCGATGAATTTTACGGCCGATTCGGACGCTATCCTTACCCTGGGCATGAAACCTACTCGTCCTGAGACGGGCTACGGTTACATTGAAGCTGATCTCAGTGTACCTTCTACCGCCAATAAGGAAGTATTCCGGGTGTATTCTTTTAAAGAGAAACCTGATCTGGAAACAGCCCGGCGCTATATTCAAAAAAATAATTTCTTCTGGAATGCCGGTATTTTTGTGTGGAATGTAAATACGGTGGTGAATGCCCTGCGCGTATATCAGCCTGCCATTTCGAAGGTGTTCGAGCGTTTGCTTCCTTATTATTATACGGACAAGGAGCAGGAAATGATTAACCAGAATTTCCCTTTGTGCGAGAACATTTCGGTGGATTATGCCATTATGGAGAAGGCGGATGAGATTTTTGTCCTTCCTGCCAGCTTTGGATGGAGTGATTTGGGTACTTGGGGATCGTTGCACGAGAATTTGCCGAAAGATGCCCATAATAATACGCAGATAGGTGAGAATATAAAGTTGTATGAAACCCGTAACTGTGTGATTCACACTACACAGGAAAAGAGGGTGGTGGTACAGGGACTGGACGGATATATCGTTGCTGAGAAGAATAACACATTGTTGATCTGCCGGTTGAGCGAGGAACAGCGCATCAAAGAATTCTCGGCGGAGTAAGTATTCTTTCTTGTATATATTTTATTTCTGCATACATGGAGTGTATGCTGTCTGTTATCTGCCGTTCTGTTTGGTCATTTTGTCCTTTGTCATGCCGAAAGGCAGATAGCGGTAGATAGCTATGTGATATGAAATAACTTAGAAGGTCTGCATGAGGCCATTTACAATAAACGAAATGAAAAAAGTTGCTTTAATTTCAGGTATTACAGGTCAGGACGGTTCATTCCTGGCAGAGTTTTTGATTGAAAAGGGATATGAGGTTCACGGTATTCTGCGCCGTTCTTCTTCATTCAACACAGGTCGTATAGAACATCTCTATCTGGACGAGTGGGTTCGTGATATGCAAAAGACCCGTTTGGTGAACCTGCATTGGGGGGATATGACCGACAGTAGTTCGCTGATACGTATCATTCAGGCTGTACAGCCCGATGAAATCTATAATCTGGCTGCTCAGAGCCATGTGAAAGTAAGTTTCGATGTGCCCGAGTACACTGCGGAAGCGGATGCGGTAGGCACGCTGCGTATGTTGGAAGCTGTCCGGATCCTGGGTTTGGAAAAAAAGACCAAGATTTATCAGGCATCTACCTCTGAGTTGTTCGGACTGGTGCAGGAAGTCCCTCAGAAGGAAACGACTCCTTTCTATCCCCGTTCTCCGTATGGGGTGGCCAAGCAGTATGGTTTCTGGATTACCAAGAATTATCGTGAAAGTTACGGTATGTTTGCCGTGAACGGCATCCTGTTCAACCATGAGAGCGAACGTCGTGGTGAAAACTTTGTAACACGCAAGATTACTTTGGCTGCCGCACGTATAGCCCAGGGATATCAGGACAAACTGTATCTGGGAAATCTGGATTCTTTGCGTGACTGGGGCTATGCCAAAGATTATGTGGAGTGTATGTGGATGATTCTTCAGCACGATACTCCCGAAGATTTTGTTATTGCGACCGGCGAGTACCATACGGTGCGCGAGTTCTGTACCTTGGCCTTCAAGGAAGTGGGCATTGAGTTGCGCTGGGAAGGCAAAGGGGTGGATGAAAGAGGCATCGATGTGGCGACGGGCAAGGAACTGGTTGCCGTCGATCCTAAGTATTTCCGTCCTGCCGAAGTGGAGCAGTTGCTGGGTGATCCCACTAAAGCCAAAACCTTATTGGGCTGGAATCCCCGTAAGACTTCTTTCCCCGAACTGGTGAAAATCATGGTGAAGCATGATATGAAGTTCGTGAAGAAACTATATTTAAAGGCTCAAATAGCGGAATAATGGAAAAAACAGCCAAGATATATGTAGCAGGACACCACGGACTGGTGGGTTCTGCTATATGGAATAATTTGCAGCAAAAAGGATATACCAATCTGGTAGGCCGTTCTCACAAAGAACTGGATCTGCTGGACGGGCAGGCTGTGAAGGAGTTCTTTGATGAAGAGCAGCCCCAGTATGTCATTTTAGCGGCGGCACATGTGGGCGGTATCATGGCGAACAGTCTTTACCGTGCCGATTTTATTTATCAGAACTTGCAGATTCAGCAGAATGTGATAGGAGAGAGCTTCCGTCACAATGTAAAGAAACTCTTGTTTTTGGGAAGCACTTGCATTTACCCTCGTGATGCCGGACAACCCATGAAGGAAGAGGTGTTGCTGACTTCACCGTTGGAGTACACCAACGAACCATACGCTATTGCGAAGATTGCGGGATTGAAGATGTGCGAAAGCTTTAACCTGCAATATGGAACCAATTACATAGCCGTGATGCCCACGAACCTTTACGGACCCAATGATAATTTCCATTTGGAGAACAGCCATGTGCTGCCTGCCATGATTCGTAAGATTCATTTGGGAAAATGCCTGAATGAAGGAGATTGGGATGCGGTGCGTAAAGATATGAATCTCCGCCCTGTGGAGGGAGTAAGCGGTTTGAATACGGATGAGGAAATTCTGGCTGTATTGAAAAAATACGGCATCTCCGGACAGGAAGTGACCTTATGGGGTACAGGCAAGCCGTTGCGTGAATTCTTATGGAGTGAGGAAATGGCCGATGCCAGTGTCTATATCATGGAGCATGTGGACTTTAAGGATACATACACACCCGGTTCCAAGGATATCCGTAACTGCCATATCAATATCGGTACGGGAAAAGAAATCACCATCGCTCAATTGGCGGATAAGATTGTCAAAGAAGTGGGCTATCAAGGCAAACTGACTTTTGACGCTACGAAGCCTGACGGCACTATGCGCAAGCTGACGGATGTAAGCAAATTGCATAGTCTGGGATGGCAGCATAAGATTGATATAGAAGAGGGAGTACACCGAATGTATCAATGGTATTTGTCTTAGAAGATGAAGATGCAAGATGATAGATCTTTCGGGTTTAAGATTATAGATCGTTCGTATGCAAGATGATAGATCTTTCCGGCATAACACATAAAAGTTTCGGGCATAACTTCAAGAAGTTATGCCCGAAACCACCAAAACCTATGCAGACAGATTGACAAAATCTTCTGCCGTTTTCTTTATTCTTTCGGGAGCTTTTTATTTTACTGCTTTCAACGCAGCTTCATAATCCGGTTCCTGGGTTATTTCGGGAACAAGTTCGGTATAAACCACTTTTCCTTCCGGGTCAACCACTACTACCGAACGTGCCAATAATCCCGTCAAAGGACCGTCGGTCATCAGAACACCATATTTTTTAGCAAAATCGGAAGTATAGCGATAATCAGACAAAGGAATAACGTTACTGATCCCTTCGGTGGTGCAGAAGCGGCCCTGGGCGAATGGCAGGTCTTTAGAGATAGCCAACACTACCGTATTGGGCTGGTTTGCAGCCAACTGATTGAACTTGCGTACGGAAGTAGCGCATACACCTGTATCCAGACTGGGAAAAATGTTCAGAATCAGGTACTTGCCTTTACCGTCCTTTAATGTATAATTGCTTAAGTCTCCTTTTACCAATGTAAATTCCGGAGCTGAAGTTCCTACTTTTACAAATTCTCCGGCCAATGTCACCGGTGCTCCTTTAAATGCTGTTTTTGCCATAATTTTATTATATTTTAGTTCGATACTGTAATGATAACAAATTTAAATGGAAAAAAGTTCATTCTTTTTTATTTTCTTCCTTTGTAAATCAAGAAACCTACTACTAAAACACCGATAGCAATGAAGCAATATCCTAACTCGTGACTGTATTCGGTTACGGTACTCAATAACTGCTCTTCGGGAACCACTGATTGCAGATAGTAACCGATAGCCGCCAGAATGGCATTCCAGATACCTGCTCCCAGCGTTGTGTACAGCAGGAAAGTGGATAATTTCATCTTGGCCAGACCGGCAGGAATGGAGATAAGCTGGCGGACGGCAGGAATAAGACGTCCGATAAAGGTGGAGAGTGCCCCGTGCTTGTCAAAGTAGTGTTCCGCGTTCTGAACCTTGGCTTCATCAATCAGACACATGTGCCCGAAGCGGCTGTTCGCGAATTTATAAACCAGCGGACGGCCTACGAAATAGGCTATGTAATAATTGATGAGAGCGCCGATATTGGCTCCGATTGTCGCAAATATAACTACCAGAAATACATTCAGGTCACTGTTGCCTCCGGCTGCCTTGTAAGCGGCAGGAGGCACTACCACTTCCGAGGGGAAGGGGATAAAAGAGCTCTCGATGGCCATTAATAACGTAATTGTCCAATAATTCAGGTGGTCCAGACACCATTGAATAAATGCAACTGATTCCATAAAATAATTATAAATAATTGTTTAAGTTTAGCTTGCCTTTGCTGATATCGTCCTTGATTACGCGTATCGCTTCGTTGAATAACTGGTCGGGAAACTGTGCGTTTTCATCAACTCCCAGAGCTGCATACGTATCAGGAAGTTCTTTATTGATTTTAGCCAGATAGTGTATGAACGGACCTGGTTGCTGTAAATAAAGATAGCCATAAATCAGAAAGAAATAAGTGCTATGGGCGTTGTGGGGGAATTCTTTGTTTATTTGCTCAAAATACCGGTTGGCATATTCAAAGAGATGTTCATCGAAGTATTTGGATCCGATTTTGAACAAAATATCCATCCGTTCCTCTTTCGGGGTGAATTCCAGGGCGAGGTTGAATTGTTCCTCCGCCTTGTCGATATTATTCTTTCTTTCCTCCTCGCTGATGTCCTTGCTGCCTGCCATTATCGTGAAAAACTGTCCGGCATAGATACGTGTTTCCGCATCGTTCCCGTTCTGCTTCAGCACTTGGTCCAGATACATATATCCCTCTTCAGGATGTCCCAGGGCTACATGACAGAGGGCTGCGATACTATATATATCGGTTAGCTCGAATGCAGTTATCTCCTGTTTCTGTTTTAGCAGCTTTTGTGTATACTTCATGGCGGTTTCGTAATCCTTCATCTCGAAGTGGAGACCAGCCAATGCCATATAAACGGGAGGTTTCTTCTCTGTCGCCTTTTCCAGACGGAGATAATAGTTGATAGATTCCTTGATATTTGCTGTCTGGCTGTAAAGGAATGCTTTCAAGGTCAATGTCTCTGTGTTGTTTTCATCAATGGCTAATGCGAAATCGAAAGCTTCGTGCGCCTTTTCGTATTGCTCTTGTTGCAGATAGCATTTACCCAGTTCGTTCCAATGCTGAACGGAATAGGGAAACTCGTTCAGAGTCATGTTCAGGTAAGGGATAGCCAACTTCGGTTTGTTGAAAGTACTGTAATAATCGCACAGCACGTCGCGAAGACGTTGGTTGGTTTCCGGCAGGGTTTGCATGTCGAAATGGGCAAACAGGCAGTCGATCCACTTCTTGGCGTATTCTTTCTGGTTGACGTCAACGTAGTCCAGAATGATGTCTAGCAGCGTATCCAGTTCATACTCCTCGTCCATGGCCAGTTGTTGTAATATCTTATCGGCCTCTTCCATGTGTTCCTCCTCTATCAGCAGGTCGGCTTGCAGGAATCTGAATTCACGGTCGGCAGGGTTGTTGATGAGCTGCATCACCATTTGGGCTTCTTCTTTTTTTCCTAGCAGCATCAAGGAACGTGCCCGGAAAATCAGGGCGTCTATGTTATCAGGGTGCAATTGGATTGCAAGATTTATGGCCTTGTCAGCGTCTTTATGTCTTCCTTTTGAGGCGTAATATTCGGCGATATCGGTCAGTTCATCAGCTTCAAAATAAGCGGGGGTATGGTTTTCCACCATACCCTCGTATCTTGCTAATGCTTCTTTAAATTCCGGGTCTTCAAAGTAAGAAGACATGTCATAGTTCATAAGCTTGTTTTTATTTATTAATTTTGCTCCAGGTATCTTTTAAAGATACGGTGCGGTTGAACACCAGATTTTCTGGTGTAGAGTCTTTGTCCACATTGAAATAACCGATGCGCTGGAACTGCAAGTAATCCAGCGGTTTGGCATCGGCCAGATATTTTTCTACATAGCAGTTGGTTAATACATTCAACGAATCGGGGTTGATCATTTCTTTCATGGCTTCCAGTGCGTCGCAGTTCTTTGCTTCGCGGATAGCGGCCATCTCATCACGCGGGTTCTCCACTTTCCACAGGCGGTCATACAGGCGTACTTCGGCAGGCAGACAGTGTGCACAGCTTACCCAGTGGATCGTACCTTTGATTTTGCGGTTGCTGCCCGGCATTCCTGTTTTGCTGTCGGGATCGTATTCGCAATATACCTCCACCACGTTGCCGTTGTCGTCTTTCTTGCAGCCTGTACATTTTACGATGTATCCGCTTTTCAGACGCACTTCCTGTCCCGGAGTCATACGGAAATATTTCTTCGGGGCATCTTCCATGAAATCGTCGCGTTCTATCCACAACTCGCGGCTGAATTCGATGGTGTGTGTGCCTGCCGACGGATCTTCCGGGTTGTTGACAGCTTCCATTTCCTCCACCTGTCCTTCGGGATAGTTGGTAATGATCAGCTTCACCGGATTGATGACTGCCGATACACGGGTAGCACGGCTGTTCAAGTCCTCGCGGACAGCGCTTTCCAGCAGGGCGAAGTCATTCAGGGCATCGTAAGTGGTATAACCTATCTTGTCTACAAATTTGCGGATGGACTCGGGCGAGTAGCCGCGACGGCGGAAACCGCAGAGAGTCGGCATACGGGGGTCGTCCCAACCGTTTACCAGATGTTCTTTTACCAGAATCAGCAGGTTACGCTTGCTCATCAAGGTGTAGTTCAAGTTCAGTTTGTTGAACTCATACTGATGAGGACGGTTGTCGTCCAGATCTTTACCTTCTTTTACCCAGTCCACGAACAGGTCGTACAACGGACGGTGGGGTACGAACTCCAGGGTACACAGTGAATGAGTTACTCCTTCAAAGTAGTCGCTCTGTCCGTGTGCGAAGTCATACATAGGGTATGCTTTCCAGGTTTCGCCTGTGCGGTGGTGCGGAGTCTTTACCACACGATAAATAATAGGGTCGCGGAAGTGCATGTTGGGGCTTGCCATGTCTATTTTGGCACGGAGCACCATTTTGCCTTCTTCTATTTCACCGCTGTTCATTTTGTTGAACAGTTCCAGACTTTCCTCGATGGGACGGTTGCGGTAAGGGCTCTCGGTTCCGGGTTGGGTGGGAGTTCCCTTCTGTGCCGCGATTTGTTCGGAGTTCTGTTCGTCTATATAAGCCTTTCCTTCCTTTATCAGATTGACGGCGAAATCCCATAATTGCTGGAAGTAGTCGGATGCATAATATTCGTTTCCCCACTGGAATCCGAGCCATTGGATGTCCTCCTTGATGGCTTCCACGTATTCCATATCTTCTTTGGTCGGGTTGGTGTCGTCAAAACGCAGGTTACATACGCCACCATAGCGTGCAGCTATCCCGAAATCCAGACAGATGGCTTTGGCATGACCGATGTGCAGGTAGCCGTTCGGCTCGGGCGGAAAGCGGGTTTGTACTTTCCCTCCGTTTTTACCTTCTTTCAGGTCGTTCTCAACTGCCTGTTCAATGAAGTTCAGACTTTTCTTCTCTGTAGCTTCTGTAGCGTTCATTTCAGTCATTGTGATATCAATTTTACACTTTTGCTGCAAAAGTACGCATTCTTTTTGGGATATCCTTTATTTCACAGGAATATATCCACCGTTTTTTATAATATTTTGCCCCTCGGGTGACAGGATGTAGTCAATGAACGGGGTCACTTTTTCCTTATTGGCTACATTGTAATAGTAATAAAGAGGGCGTACTACGGGGTAAAGTTTCTTCTTTCCGTTTTCAAGGCTGGGCAGTACATAATGCTTGCCGTCATCATAGGAAACGGCAATGGCTTTCACCCGGGGAGACAAGTAGGCCAGTCCCACATAGCCGATAGCACCTTTGGTCTGGCTTACAGACTGGATCACGGCTCCGGTGGCGGGCATGGACAAGCTGCTGCTCATGTAGTTCTTGTTCTTCAGGGCGCTTTCTTTGAAAAATTCGTAAGTTCCCGAAGAGGTTTCGCGAGAATAGACAATGATTTTCATATCGGGTCCCCCCAGCTGTTTCCAATTGGTTATCTTGCCGCGGAATATGGCTTCCAGTTGCTGGCGTGTCAGTTGGCTGACAGGGTTGGACGGGTTTACAATGACAGCCAGGGCATCATACGCTATAATTACCTCCTCCACTTCCTGTTTGGCGGCTTTCAGTTTCATCTTTTCGCTGAATTTGATGGGACGGGAAGCCATAGCGATATCTGTTGTGTTGTCCATCAGGGCGGAAATCCCCACTCCGGTTCCTCCGCCGGTGACGGTTACCCGTCGGTCGGGATCATCTTTCATGAAAATCTCGGCTGTTTCTTGTGATACGGGCAACACCGTGTCACTACCTTTTATGCGTTGCGCGGTAATATTCAGACTACAAGCCAATAGAATAAAAAGAAATAGAGCTTTTAATTGATTCATAAGTTCTTATATTAATTCGTGTGCAAAAGAAACGTTTTCTTGTGTCATTTGTTTTACTGGTGTGTTACGATTCTGTTACGGGTAATATTCGCCGGCAAGGGTGGATTGAATCTGTTCCTGCGGGAAAATGGTAATAAGATCAGGCTTTTCTTTATCTGTAATAAGTTTGTAATATAATTGTAGCAAATACTTCAAGCTTCTTTCACATCACCTTAATATAAAGAGGCTTTTTTTGCATCAGTTATTAAAATAGAAGACTAAAACTGTATGAAACGAGTTTGGGAAAAGATTGTAGAAGGGATATTGACTTGCAGCGGCTTTATAACGAGCATTACTATTTTGCTGATTGTCGTATTCTTATTTGCGGAGGCTCTGGGACTTTTTAATAAAAAAGTCATAGAAGAGGGGTATGTACTGGCGGTGAATAAAGCCAATCCGGTGCAGGAACTGAGTGCGGCACAAATAAAAGATGTTTTTGACGAAGAGATTACCAACTGGAAAGAGTTGGGAGGACCGGACGCGGAGGTTAAAGTTTTCCGGTTGGAGGATATCACCTCCTATTTCTCGGAGGAAGAGCTGGGAGCCGAATACGAGAAGGCTCCCCGGTGCATCGGCGAGATCGTTGCCGGTAATCCAGGCATCATCGCCTTTGTTCCCTCCAAGTTTATAGAAAAGGATTTTCCGGGGCATCTGCTGAAAGACGAGTCTATTTCTTTTGACGAGGTTTTTGCCGGAAAGGAATGGTTCCCGACGGCTACTCCCGCCCCTCAGTTCGGATTTCTTCCTTTGATTACGGGTACGCTTTGGGTGAGTTTCTTTGCCATCCTGTTCGCTTTGCCTTTCGGCTTGTCGGTGGCGGTGTATATGTCCGAGGTAGCAGACCATCGGACCCGTAGTTTTCTGAAGCCGGTTATTGAATTGCTCAGTGGTATTCCGTCCGTGGTCTATGGGTTTTTCGGATTGATTGTTATCGTACCGCTTATTCAGAAAGTATTTAATCTGCCTGTGGGCGAGACCGGATTGGCCGGAAGTATTGTTTTGGCGATCATGGCACTCCCTACTATCATTACCGTAAGTGAGGATGCGATGCGGAATTGTCCCCGTGCCATGCGCGAGGCCAGTCTGGCATTGGGCGCCACTCGTTGGCAGACTATATATAAGGTGGTGATTCCGTTTTCCATTTCCGGAATCACTTCGGGCGTTGTCCTGGGCATCGGACGTGCCATAGGCGAGACGATGGCGGTGCTGATGGTTACAGGAAATGCGGCTGTGATACCTACCACTATTCTGGAACCGCTCCGTACCATTCCGGCGACTATTGCAGCGGAACTGGGAGAGGCACCCGCCGGCGGCGCGCACTATGAAGCTCTGTTCCTGCTGGGAGTGGTGTTGTTTTTCATCACGATGCTTATCAACTTTAGTGTAGAATATATTTCATCAAGAACAAATAAATAATGTACTAATTTGCCGGTGTGCTAATGATCATGCGGCACACAGCGCAGCCAATGGGTATATTGATAGATTGACAAATGATTAATTAAGTATTTAAAATATGAAGCAAGATGTTTTCCCTGCCCGGCAAGGGGCGCGTAAAAGACGTTCGCAATGGCTGGCATTCGGTATTTTCAAACTGCTGAGTTATAGCATTGTCCTCATTCTGTTCGCCATTCTCGGTTTTATTATATATAAAGGTATAGGAGTAATCAGCTGGGAGTTTCTGACCACGGCGCCCAGTGACGGCATGACGGGTGGCGGTATATGGCCGGCCATTGTAGGTACTTTTTATCTGATGGTGGGCAGTGCGCTGTTCGCATTTCCGGTGGGAGTGATGAGTGGCATTTATATGAACGAATATGCGCCGAAAGGCAAGATGGTCCGCTTTATCCGGATGATGACCAATAACTTGAGCGGTATTCCGTCCATTGTGTTCGGTTTGTTTGGTATGGCACTGTTTGTGAAATACATGGGGTTCGGCGACAGTATCCTAGCCGGTTCTTTGACGTTGGGATTGCTTTGTGTACCTTTGGTGATACGTACCACCGAAGAAGCCTTGAAGGCGATTCCCGACAGTTTCCGTGAAGGGAGTCTGGCTTTGGGCGCGACCAAGTTGCAAACCATCTGGCATGTAATTCTGCCCATGGGGATGCCCAACATCATTACCGGACTGATTCTGGCTTTGGGACGTGTGTCGGGTGAAACGGCGCCTATCCTTTTCACTTGTGCCGCTTACTTCCTGCCACAACTGCCACACAGCATTCTGGACCAATGCATGGCATTGCCTTATCACCTTTATGTGATTTCTACCAGTGGAACAGATATGGAATCACAGCTTCCTTTGGCATACGGTACGGCGTTGGTATTGATAATCATTATTTTAATTATAAACCTGTTGGCAAATGCACTTCGCAAATATTTCTCCAATAAAGTAAAAACGAATTAATAATTTGTCAATGTGCCGATGGGCTGCGCTGTGTACCGCACGGGTATTGGTACATTAGCACATTGACAAATCAGCAAATTATTAAAACATTAAGAATATGAATAAGATAGATGCAAAACATGTAAATTTTTTCTATGGTGATTTTCAGGCACTGAAAGATATAAGCATGACGATTGAAGAGAAAGAGGTGGTGGCTTTCATAGGTCCGTCCGGTTGTGGCAAGTCCACCTTCCTCCGCCTGTTCAACCGCATGAACGATCTCATTCCCGGTTCTCGTCTGGAAGGGGAGATTTTGATTGACGGGAGAAATATATACGACAAGTCTGTGCAGGTGGATGAGTTGCGCAAGAATGTGGGAATGGTATTCCAGCGTCCCAATCCGTTTCCGAAGAGCATTTTCGAGAATGTGGCCTACGGGCTTCGGGTAAATGGGGTGAAAGATAATGAGTTTATCCGCCACAGGGTGGAGGAAACCTTGAAAGGAGCCGCGTTGTGGGATGAGGTGAAGAATAAGTTGAAAGAGTCTGCGTTTGCTCTGTCCGGCGGTCAGCAGCAACGGTTGTGTATAGCCCGTGCCATGGCCGTATCTCCTTCGGTGCTGCTTATGGACGAACCGGCTTCGGCATTGGATCCTATCTCTACAGCCAAGGTAGAAGAGTTGATTCATGAGCTGAAAAAAGAATATACCATCGTTATTGTCACTCACAACATGCAGCAGGCCGCGCGTGTCAGTGACAAAACAGCCTTCTTCTATATGGGCAATATGGTGGAATATGATGATACGAAGAAGATATTTACGAATCCGGGCAAAGAAGCTACCCAGAATTATATTACGGGACGTTTCGGATAAAGCATTCATCACAGCGTTGCACAATGGGAGATAAGATAAAAATGGAATTTATGTACCACAGCTCGATGCAGGCTTGTTTGCTTTTCAGATGTAATGGGTACGGATTTGCCTTTTTATTCTTCTGTCCGGAAAATTAAAATCAGTGTGAATCTGCGCAATCTGCGGTGAAAGAAATAATAATAAACAAAACAAGAATTAAGAATATGGTGAAATTTATAGAATCAGAACTTGTATCACTGAAGAAGGAAGTGAACGAGATGTGGACATTGGTTTACAATCAGCTGGACAGGGCAGGAGAGGCCGTGCTGACCTTTAACCGTGACCAGGCACAGCAAGTCATTGTCCGTGAGAAAAGGGTGAATGCGTTCGAGTTGAAAATTGACAGTGATGTAGAGGACACTATCGCTCTATACAATCCGGTAGCCATTGACCTGCGTTTTGTGCTGGCCATGTTCAAAATAAACAGTGATTTGGAGCGTTTGGGAGATTTTGCCGAAGGCATAGCCCGTTTTGTGGTAAGAAGCGAGGAAACAGTGCTGGATAGTGAACTGCTCCACAGTCTGCGTATAGAAGAGATGTTGAGACAAGTGCTCAGTATGCTCGAAATGACCAAGAACGCGTTGAATGAAGAAAATTTGGAATTAGCCCTCAATGTATTCAGTAAAGACAATTTCCTGGACGAAATCAATGCGGCTGCCCCTGCCGTGCTTACAAAATATCTGGAAACACATCCCGATAATTTCCTGACTTGCCTGGAACTCGGCACCGTTATCCGTAAGCTGGAACGTGCCGGAGATCATATAACTAATATCGCTGAAGAAATTGTTTTCTTTATAGATGCAAAGGTACTGAAACACCGCGATAAAGTGGACGAACATTTCTTGGGAAAAGAAAAAACTCATTAAAATGCTGTTTCAAGTTAAACTTTTGCTATCTTTGTATATGTAATGAGGCCGATAAAGAGCATTTTGAATAATAATCTGCCAAAAAAGACAGAAATTTCTAAAAACATGTTGTATGGCATAGTTTTTTATTTGGCTGGTTTAAAAAAAGGCTCCATATTTGCATCGTTATCCTGAAAACAATCTTTTTACCTTAAAAAAAAACTAATACCTATTGAAAACTTAAAAAGGGGGCTTTGTGAAAAGACCCCTTTTTTATTTTTCTATATAAAAGCTCTGTCAGTGTTAAATTTCACCTATTTATTGGTCAATATGTAAGATTTCTGTAATTATTAGCTTATATTAGCAACTTTCTTTTAAGTTAATGCTTAACTTTGCTGGCTCATAAGAATAGCGGTAAAAAGAATGAAGACAAAATACATCAAGTCGTTTTTACTATTTTTGTTATTAGGATGCTGCATCTCGGTGTCAGCTCAAAATATACAAGGCGTTGTAACAGACTCATTGACGAATGATCCCATACCATACTTGTCAGTCTTTTATGAAGGAAAAGGCGTAGGAAGCATTACTGATAATGATGGACATTATAAGGTCGAAACCCGTAAAGGCTGGAATAAACTCACCTTTTCGGCAGTGGGGTATGTAACAAAAGTAGTGAATATAATCCCCGGTGTCACCAAGAACCTGAATGTGAGGATGAGGCCGGACGATATCATGCTGGACGAAGTGGTGGTGAAGCCCAAACGAGAGAAGTATTCCCGTAAGAATAACCCGGCTGTGGAACTGATGAAGAAAGTGATTGCTCATAAGAACAATAACAAGCTGAGTGAGAATGACTATTATCAGTACAACAAGTATCAGAAGATCACAATGTCACTGAATGATGTGACTCCCGAAATGCTGGAAAAAGGCATGTATAAAAAGATGCCTTTCCTGAAAGACCAGATCGAACTTTGTGAGGAAACCAATAAATTTATCCTTCCTATCTCGGTGGACGAGACCGCTTCGCAGAAAATTTACCGTAAACATCCCAAGAGTGAGAAGACCATTATCAAAGGGATGAGCTCTACGGGTGTGAACGAGCTGTTTGCCACAGGAGATATGCTGAGCACGGTTCTGAAGGATGTGTTTACGGATGTGAATATTTATGATAACGATATCCGTCTGTTGCAGTATCCTTTCATCAGTCCTATTTCGTCCAGTGACGCCATTTCGTTTTATAAGTTTTACATTATGGACACCACATTCGTGGACAAGGACAAGTGCTTCCATCTCACCTTTGTCCCCAATAACTCGCAGGATTTCGGTTTCACGGGACATCTGTATGTACTGGCCGATTCATCTTATACGGTGAAGAAATGTACGATGAATCTGCCCAAGAAATCGGGAGTGAACTTTGTGGACAATATGGATATTATTCAGGAGTTCGAGCAATTGCCCAATGGCGAGTGGGTGTTGAAGACCGATGACATGATTGTGGAGATGACCTTGATGAAGATCATGCAAGGATTCCAGATACGAAGGACTACCCGTTATTCCGATTATGCCTTCGATGAGCTTCCGCAGCAACTTTTCAAGCGTAAGGGGGCCGAGATCAAAGAGGCGGACGCCATGATGCGCGGAGACGATTTCTGGAATCAATACCGGCCGGTTCCGCTTACGCAGACCGAGAGTTCTATGGATATGCTGGTGAAGCGTCTGGAACAGATGCCGGGATTCAAATATGTGATTTTTGTATTGAAAGCGTTTATCGAGAACTTTGTGGAAACCGGAACCAAGGACAACCCCAGCAAGGTAGATATCGGTCCGGTAAACACCATGATCTCCAATAACTATATCGACGGATTGCGTTTGCGTATGAGCGCGCAGACCACGGCCAACCTGAATCCGCATCTGTTCCTCAAGGGATATTATGCTTACGGGTTCAAGGACCATCGTTCCAAGTATATGGGTGAGGTGGAATACTCTTTCAACAAGAAGGAATACCTGCCGCGCGAGTTCCCGAAGAACTCTATCACGTTCAGCTATCAGTATGATGTGATGTCGCCCACGGATAAGTTCCTGAAGACGGACAAGGATAATGTGTTCGTTTCTTTCAAGACTTCTACGGTGGACCAGATGTCCTACGTGCGGAATATCGCCTTGAAGTATGAGAACGAGACGCAGTTTGGTTTGAAGACCACGGTGGAAGTGAAACACAGCACGGACGAGCCTACCGGCGGTCTGGCCTATATAACCAATGATGACCAGAAAACGTTGGTTCCTGAGATTCAGACCATGGAAGCCTCCTTGGCCTTCCGTTACGCTCCGGGTGAGACATTTGTCAATACCAAGCAACGCCGTATACCGGTTTCTTTTGACGCTCCGGTATTCACGCTGTCGCACACGACCGGTTTCAAGGGTGTGCTGGGCGGAGAGTATAACTTCAATCTGACGGAAGTAGGGCTGTACAAGCGTTTCTGGTTCTCGTCATGGGGTAAGATTGATATGTTCGTGAAAGGCGGTGCGCAGTGGAATAAAGTTCCGTTCCCGTTGCTGATTATGCCGGCGGCCAACTTGTCTTATATCCTGCAGCGCGAGACTTTCAACTTGATTAATAATATGGAGTTCCTGAACGACCGTTACGCCTCTCTGGATGTATCGTGGGATTTGAACGGTAAGATTTTCAACCGTATTCCTTTGCTGAAGAAACTGAAGTGGCGTGAGGCGATCGGCTTCAAGATGCTGTATGGTCATTTAACCGACAAGAACAATCCGATGAAGCATCCGGGTGACAGCGAACTCTTCCTGTTCCCGACCCGTGACGGACGTCCTACCAGCTTTGTGATGGACCCGAAGACCCCGTACATGGAATGCTCTGTGGGTATTCACAATATTTTCAAGATATTGCACATAGACTATGTCCGCCGTCTGAATTATCTGGATCATCCCGATGCGAACAAATGGGGCGTGCGGTTTATGGTGATGATGACGTTCTGATGCAGGGAGAGCTCTGATGGTGTGTGAAATGAAGAAACCGAGGTAAGAACTTGTATCGTTCAAATAAAAGGTTTATCTTTGTTCCAGTACCTAAAGTTGGTGAAAAGTATGTTATGCTTAAATGAATGTAAGGCAAAGTTAGTTAGTTTCAAACAATGTTTTGGGCATGAGTTTGGAATTAAATCAATTGGTATCTTCGGTTCGGTTGCACGTCAAGAGAACAGGGAAGATAGTGATTTGGATATTGTTGTAGATATTGATAATCCTACTTTATCCACTATGTACACTTTGAAGACTGTTTTGACGGAAATGTTTCATTGTGAAATTGATTTAGTGCGTTTCCGTTCCTCACTGTCTCCATTTTTGAAACAGAATATTGAAAAAGAAGCCATTTATGTATAAAGGAGGACGACTAACCATTTGCGACAGGTTAACCCAGATAAAAGAATCCATTTACTATATACAGCAATGGAGTAAAGAAATAAATTGTGCTGATGATTTTTTAGCCTCCATGGATAAAGTGATGGTGTTCAATGCATGTGTTATGCGCCTTCAAGTAATAGGTGAACAGGTAGGAAAGTTGTTGTTTTTACAACCATCACCGCTTTCTGAATATAAGGAAATTCCTTGGTTGGCTATTTATGATATGCGCAATCTTATTTCGCATGAATATAGTAATGTAGACGAGCAGATAGTATTTACTACTATAAAGAATGACCTTATAATTGGATAAGGTTATTACAGTCCTATTGAATAAATATTTGTAAAACTTGAATCTTTTATTGTGATTACGAAATATACCCATCTCTTATTTTCTTATCAAAAGTAAGTTTTCCTATTTTTTAAGCGCTTTTATTGTGTAATACACAATTATAGTGTATCTTTGTGCCCTCAAAAAGTTTCTAAATTCCTTTTATATAAAGGGTAAAGAACCTTTTTTGAGGGTATAAACATGTCTATAAAAAGCAGACAGAAAAGACGTCTTCGGACGAAAGAAACAACAAATAAAAGATTTCAGAAATACAAAATGAAATCTGTGTAAAAAGCTATTTATCAGCCAGTTATAAACACTGTGCTGATATGGTCTTCCAGTATCGGTCAGCGTGGATTTCTGACGATAAACCTCATGAAAAAGCTATCCCATCAGTTTGATAAACCGAAGCGTTCTGTGGCATCTCCTGAAGCGTTGGAAGCTTTGCGGAATAACAATGCCGTGCGTTGGTATGTGTTGTCGCTTCCCGATTGCCATCGGGGAGGAGTGCGCGGTTTGCAACGGGAACAGGACCGCCGCATACAGGCAGGCGAGCCCTCATTCGGCTTTTTTGCTCCTTCCTATCAGGAAGTGAGGCGTATAGACGGCAAATTCGTCAATACCCAGCGTCCCTTACTCTTCAACTATGTATTTGTCCGTGCCTCCGAGCGTGATGTTTTCCAACTGATGCAACGTTTTCCTGTACTCAGTTTCCTGCCTCGGGTGAGGGAACGGAAGCGGGAGTATTTCCCCTACCTTTCCGATGCGGCAATGGAGAATTTGCAGTGGGTGGCCCGTTCTTATTCCAATACACTTCCTGTTTATATACCCCAGCCGGATGGTTTGCGCAAGGGCGACCGGATACGCATTACCGAGGGACGGTTTAAGGGGGTGGAGGCGACTGTTGTCATTCAGCCGGGAGCCGGGCGAAAGGATGTGATGGTATGTGTGGAGAACTGGATGTGGGTTCCGCTGCTGCGTGTGATGCCGGGTGAGTACGAGGTAATTGCCCTGAATGATGAGGACAAGCATGTATATACCCGTCTGGACAATGACTGTATGTTGAATGGTTTGCACAGTGCTCTTCAGCGTTATCACAGTACGGAGGGGGTGAATGAGGAAGATCGTTCCCTGGCTGCCAAGGCGTTGAAAGAATATGGCAATCTCCAGATGGATACGGATGTGATGCGTTGCAAGCTTTATGCCATTTTGTTGCCGGCTTATACTATATTGGGTATGGAAGAAGAGGCGGCAAAGCTGGTTGGCGTTATGCAGACGATGCTTCCTCTCGTCAAGGCGGAGCAGTCGCGTGCGCTTGCTGTGGTTACACTTTATGGTTGTACGGATAGCAGTATTTATTATCATTTGGCGCATGAGGCGATTGATCCGTGGAAGAAAGAGGAAAAGCCGAAAAAGAGTAAGCAGCAGCTGATCAGCCGGTTAGCTGATTATGATCGGTGGCTGAGGCATTGAAATGGCATTGTAGGTGGTAAGAACAGTGTTGTGAATTAAAAACTGGTTGAATCGCTAGGATAAGTGAAATATAATTTGTTCTTTTGTGGAATATAAAAGCTAAAGAATATGAAATCAGAACCTTTTAACCCAGTCCAGCTACACTTGTTAAAGATGTTTTCTTATGCTAAAGACGAGCGCGCCTTGGAAGAAATACGTAAATCTTTGACAGCCTACTTTGCTCAAAGAGTAGAGGAAGATATGGATAAGCTGTGGGATGAAGGTTTGTGGGATCAGGATAAGAATGAGGCTATATTGAAAGAACATTTGAGAGTGCCTTATAATGATTAATATAGTACTGGATACTAATTGTCTGATTTCATCTTTTTCAAAAAGAGGAAATTACTTTAATGTGTGGAGAGGCTTGCACTCCGGTAAATATATTCTTTATGTTTCCAACGAAATATTGGAGGAGTATGAAGAAATAATAAGTATGAAGACAAATGCTTTGATAGCATCTAATGTAATACAGGCATTGCTAAATTCTCCTTATGTGTCATTGATTGACCCTCATTATCATTTTCATTTAATACATGCAGACAAAGACGACAATAAGTTTGTAGATTGTGCTATTGCTGCCGGAGCTGATTATTTGGTTTCTAATGATGCGCATTTCAAGGTGTTGAGTACAATATCTTTTCCTAAACTTTCAGTGATTGACCTAGCTGCTTTTTCAGATTTGTTAGAAGGGCGTAAATTGTACAATACTAGCTCGTCAGATGATTTGATGGTAAATGAGGAAATGGTTGAATATTCTTCTGATAATGATGGAATGTAATGATGGTTGGGTATTACAATTCTTTTTCTAAGAAAATGATTCTCGTGGTCGTGAGGTCCTTACAGATTTTTTAGGTGATGCAGAATTAAAAAGCATCATGTTTGATGGGTATAATGCTTACGTCTTTATCGGCGATGAATTAAAATTAGCCCAGTTTACAGATACCGTTCGTCAGGTATGTATGTCTTATGCAAACAACAAGTTCGTTAAAGCTGCTGATCAAGGCGGAGAACCGACAGCCGGACGTATTTCAAACCTTTTAAAGAATTTCTTTTCGAGAGAACATATTTATGATGAAGCCGGTCTTACTCCAGAAAAGAGGTTACGTGAAAGGCAAAGCCTAGAAACAAAGGAACTCCTGATAGTCTTGCGTAGTTTATGGATAGTGAACTGTCAAAGGATTCAGAATTTAGAAGGCAATATTACATAGAGGCTCTTAACTATCTAAATCGATTTTGGAAAGAGATCTTTGCTTATTTGGATGATGGTGAATTATCGATAGATAACAATCTGGCAGAGCGAACCATTCGAAAGCTGACTACTCAACGCAACAATTCACTTCATTATGGTAGTGATGCTGGAGCAGAGATGGCAGCAACTTATCACAGTGTGATTGGAACGGTAAAGCTTCATGGCAGTTCTATCTGGAACTTCATCGGAACTTTTTTCAAAAATATCTTTAACGGGTGCAGGGATGATGCTAATATGATTCCTGACAAAATCACTTCGGCTACAAGCCAATGTTAAATTCAAAACTAATAAATTAACAAAACTCGGATTGGGGCACTGAAAAGTGCCCTTTCAAAGGGGGATGCCCTAAATTGAGTGCTTACGTATTATTTGAAATGTCAATAAAAAAATACTTAAAACGTGCTTTTGTTTTTTTATTACATGGTATACCTGAACGCCATGTAATAGCCAATATCACAAAACTTGCCCCAAATGAAATGCTGAAGGGGCGTACTGCATTGATCACGGGAGCTACTTCGGGTATTGGCTTTGAAATAGCCAAGTCTTATCTTGAAGCAGGAGCAAAAGTAATCATAACGGGGCGTGATAAAGATCGTATCGAACATGCCTGCTCACAGTTGAAAAGTATACATCAAAATTATATCGTTTACGGTATTCAAATGAATAATTGTGATGTATCTATTTTCAAAGAAAAATTAGAGGAAATGCTTCGTTGGAAAGATATTAATCAAATAGATATACTGGTAAATAACGCAGGAGTACTTGGCGGAGATATCAGAGATACCACAGAAACAGAATATGACAATATTGTCAATACCAATCTTAAAGGTGTATTCTTTTTATCTCAAATGATAGGACACTATTACAAGGAACAACACATTGAAGGAAATATTCTAAATATTGCATCTTCTTCAAGTCTACGTCCTGCGGCGTCTGCTTATACAATCACAAAATGGGGGATACGGGGGCTGACATTAGGATTGGCAAAAATTTTAGCTCCCTACGGTATTATTGTTAACGGTATTGCGCCTGGCCCAACGGCAACCCGTATGATTTTTAAAGAAAGTAATACTGATATTGCATTCAAAAATCCAATAGGGCGATGTGCCATGCCTGAAGAGATTGCTAATATGGCTGTTTTTTTGGTAAGCAATATGGGACGTAGTATCGTAGGAGATATTATTTATATGACAGGTGGTTCTGGACTGATAACGTTAGATGATGTAAACTATGAATTTTAAACTCATATACTTTTGGCAGTAATAGCTATATGAAACAGGTGTCAATAACCCAGGAAAATAATAAAAGGATAGCAAAGAATACTCTCTTGCTCTATATACGGATGCTTTTTATAATGGCGGTTTCGCTTTATACTAGCCGTATAATATTAGCCACATTAGGTATCTCAGATTATGGAATCTATAATGTAGTAGGAGGAATTGTAATTATGCTCTCTTTTTTGAATGGGGCCATGTCTAGTGCGACCCAGCGGTACTTGACTTTTGAGTTGGGGAAAGGTAATCTATCAAGATTTCAGTCTGTATTTAGCACTACAATACAAATACATGTACTATTGTCTTTATGTATTATTATTTTAGCGGAAACAATGGGGCTATGGTTTCTGCTTAACAAAATGCAGATTCCTGTCAATCGGCTGACAGCATCAATATGGGTGTATCAGTGTAGTATTATTACTGCTGTCATCTCTATCATGTCTGTACCTTATAATGCGGTTGTCATTGCTCATGAAAGGATGTCTGCTTTCGCTTATATTTCGGTGCTGGAGGTTGCATTAAAACTAATAATTGTTTTCCTTCTTCCGATGATAAATTGTGATAGATTAATAACGTATTCTCTACTAATTCTGTTAGTTCAATTACTGATACGTTTATGTTATAGTATTTATTGTAACCGACATTTTAAAGAGGCGAAGTACAAACATCAGTATGAGAGGAATTTAATGAAAGAAATATTTAGTTTTGCGGGCTGGAGTTTTGTTGGACACTTTGCTTCAGTAATGCATACTCAGGGTGTTAATGTTTTGCTGAATATGTTTTTTGGACCAATAGTTAATGCGGCTCGTGGCATAGCGGTTCAGGTACAAATGGCGGTATTTCAATTTTGCGGAAATTTTCAAACGGCTTTAAACCCACAGATTACAAAAACTTATGCACAGGGAGATCTTGAGTCAATGAACCGACTTATATATAGAAGTTCACGGTTTTCTTTTTTTTTACTGTTTATGCTTACCTTCCCGGTAATTCTTGAAGCAGGAGAAGTTCTATCTATTTGGTTGAAAAATGTGCCCAATGATACGGTCGTTTTTTTGCGTATCATGTTGTGTACTTCATTATTGTGGACTTTCTCCAATCCTATGTCGGCAGCTGTACAAGCTACAGGAAAAGTTAAGAAATATAATATGGTTTGCGGATGTATTCTTTTGGCAGTATTACCTTGCTCTTGGGGAGTGTTAAAAATGGGTTTCCCTGCATATAGTGTATTCGTAGTTCATTTTTTTCTTGAATTAATCTCACAAATAGTTCGTATGTATATGCTTTGTTCATTGGTGAAATTTTCAATTAAAGAATTTCTTTGTGAAATATGTCCGAAGATTGTGAGTGTAGTGGGAGTATCTATCATTCTACCTTTGTTCTTTTTTATGTATATGGAGCAAAGTGTTATTCGGTTGGTTGTAGTAGTGTTTATTTCATTTGTTTCTACAAGTATAGCTGTATATTGTTTAGGATTAACCTCTAATGAGAGGTATTTTATTAAGGAAAAGGTAATACTGCGTTTGTATAAAAAATAAAAATTATATATACTAATGTAAAAATATGGAACAATTTTATACTGATGAACGTAACGTTCAAATCTTGATTGCTCTGCTTAAAAAACATGGTATTAAGCATATTGTAGCATCACCAGGTTCGACTAATGTTACATTTGTGGCGAGTGTTCAACAGGATTCTTTTTTTGAAATATATTCTTGTGTAGATGAACGGTCAGCTGCTTATATGGCTTGCGGTTTGGCGGCAGAAATTATGCAACCTGTTGTGTTGAGTTGTACCGGTGCCACTGCATCACGTAATTATTTTCCTGCATTGACTGAAGCTTACTATAGGAAATTGCCTGTTCTTGCTGTAACATCTACACAGGAAGAATCAAAGATAGGTCAACTCATTCCTCAGGTAATTGACCGTTCTATCCAACCTGCGGATACGGTAAAAATGAGCGTACATCTTCAGACTGTGAAAGATGATGATGACCAATGGAATGTGATGCTAAAGGCTAACATGGCAATTCTTGAGCTAAGCCATCGAGGATATGGCCCTGTTCATATCAATTTGACTACTCGGTATAGCAAAAAATTTGCGATAAAATCGCTACCTGAAGTTAATAAAATAAGTCGTGTAATGCCGTTTGATTCTTTTCCTGAATTATCGGTAAACGGTAAGATTGCAATCTATATTGGTACACATTTGCATTGGACTGAAGCGGAAACAGAACTCATTGATAAATTTTGTGCTCTATATAATGCTGTGGTATTCAATGATCCAGCTTCTAATTTTCATGGTCATTACCGATTAGATTATGCTTTGAATGCTGCACAATCTTCATCTGACCCTAACCGTTCTCCAGATCTCCTTATTCATGTTGGAGAAATGAGTGATTTTTGCAGTATTATAGAAAATCCTAAACAAGTTTGGCGTATAAGCCCTGATGGAAAGATTCAAGATCGGTATCATGCTCTTTCGCATGTATTTGAAATGCCGGAATCCTACTTTTTTCAACATTATAATGCTTTAAGAGAAAACGAACCAGAAAATGATAGTTATTTGCAATCCTGTCTTTCTGCTCAAAAACGCATATTAAGTAATCTACCACAGTTGCCTTTTTCACACCTTTATGTCGCATCAAAGCTGTATGATAAACTTCCGAAAGGATGCACCTTACATCTAGGTATTTTAAGTCCGCTCCGTTCATGGGGGTATTTTCCATTGGATAAGTCTATTGAGGTCTATTGTAACGAAGGAGGATTTGGAATTGATGGGAATATGTCATCCTTGTTGGGCGCTTCTCTTGCATGCCCTGACAAATTATTCTTTGGAGTTGTTGGTGATCTGTCATTCTTTTATGATATGAACGTGTTAGGGAACAGGCATATACAATCTAATTTCCGTATTCTCTTGATTAATAATTCGCTTGGTGCTGAATTTCATTTATTCAAACAGCTTAATTTATTGTATGTTAATAATATAGACAGGTATTTATCAGCAGGTAATCATTTCGGAAATCAATCACCAGTTTTGGTGAAACACTATGCGGAAAATTTAGGATATGAATACTTATCAGCCTCTTCTAAACAGGAGTTTATTCAATGTTATGAGCGATTCGTCACTCCGGAATTGACTGAAAAACCTATGATATTTGAGATATTTACTCAAGTTGATAATGAAAATGAGGCTTTAAAGCAAATCTGGAATATTGAAGAACCTGATACTAAAACAGTAATAAAGCAAAGCATAAAAAAAATCTTAGGTGACAAGGGGGTCAATCTGATAAAAGAAGTTATTAAGTGATTTTTTGAAAAATAGTATGAAACAAAAACGATTTGTTGCTTATTTCAGTCATACGCAAATAATGGGGTTTACTAAAGATGGAGTATTACTTCCTCTTTATCTTGCTAAGTTATTGGATATGCCAAGTACTTTTTATTATGGTTATAATATAGGAGAATTACCTGTTCCTAATGAACATCGTGGTATGAAGTTCATACAATTACACTCAAAGGTTCCTACTGCATTCCAACAGTTTTTCGACATGATACATCATATCGTTTTGCCTGCACGATCTATCGGCGGTATATTTATGATACATAAAAGCCGCCAGGTTATGCTGATTACAATTCTTTATAAATTATTAAATCCTAAAGGTAAAGTGATGGTTATGGGTGATTTGAATTCACAAGATACTATTAATATCAAAGAAAATGAATTTATTTATTCTCACCATTGGCTAAAAAGGAAGATTAATATTATGTTCCGTAATCTGTTCTTCAAAAAATGTGATGTGTTTTCTGTAGAGAACCAATATGTTTATGAGACTTGTATCCCTATATTTAAAAAGAATGGATGGAAATGTTTGGTACATTGTTATCCTGGAATAGATGATGAATTATTTCATAATCTTAGTCTAAAAGAGATTCCTTATAATAATAAGGAAAATATTATACTCTATATGGGGAGAATAGGGAACTATCAGAAAAATACAGATATGATATTAGATGCGGCTAAAATTACTGATTTAAAAGATTGGAAAATAGTGTTGGTAGGTCCTATGACTGATAGCTTTATTACAAAAGGAACTTCAAAATATGCAGAATATGTAAAACAGTATTTCAAGGATAATCCCTCCTTAAAGGAGAAGATAATTTTTACTGGTCCTGAACACAATCCTCGAAAAATATTTGAATATTATGCAAAATCTAAAGTGTTTTTACTTACTTCTCGTTTTGAAGGTTTTGCTAATGCATTAAGTCAAGCAGCTGCTTTGGGGTGCTATATTGTATCCACAGATGTAGGTGGTGCATCTATTGTTTCTAATAACTGGCAATTTGGCTGCAAACTGCCTCAAGAAGATGCGTTATATCTATCGAAAGTACTAACTGATATAATTGAGGGGAAACAAGATATTGATCCAGACAAAAGATTGTCATTCAATGAACTGTCTTATAGTAATATATTGAGCAAAAGAGTATTATCTAAAATGATGTAAGTAAGTCTTGAAATGAAAATTGTAATAATCAATCAACCATTGAATAACAGAGGGGATGAATCTGCTCACAAAGCTCTTGTCCGTTCTATTTGCAACTCAATACCAAATTGCAGAATAGAAGTACTTTTTATACAAGCGAATAAAGATTCTATCAAACAGTTTAATGTCAATCTGCCTAATGTGCAATATTTGAACTTAAAGGCTTTCAAAGGGTTTGGAAAATGCAGTTGTTGGGGAATGATTTATAAAGTAAAGTGGTTATGGAAGTTGCATCCAACAATTGTACATATTTTGCAAGTCTACAAAAAAGCAGATTTAATATTATGTGCTCCTGGTGGTATTTGTATGGGAGGTTTTCAGGATTGGAATCACCTTTTTTATCTTCAGCTGGCTAAATATGCTCGAAAACCTTTGGCTTATTATGGTAGATCGTTCGGTCCCTTCCCCATAACTACCAAATCTAATCGTGATTTCAAAAAATTAAGTTTGGAAATGTTGCATTATTTTTCGTTTCTGTCTATTCGTGACAGTAAAACAGAAAAATTAGCTCAAGAGTTGGGATTAGGTTATGTTTCTACAGTAGATTCTGCTTTCTTGGATGCTCCTAAAGTTATTCTTCCAAAAGAAATTCAAAAAATTTTAGAAGGGAAAAAATATATGGTATTTGTTCCTAACTTATTAATTTGGCATTATGCTTATAAAGGAAGAATTTCAAAAGAAATGGTATTGTCTTTTTATTCACGGATGACGGATGTTATTGGAGCACATTATCCAGATCATGAAATTATTATGCTTCCTCAAACTTTTAATTACGGAAACTATGAGGGAGATGATATCCATTTGTTCAATGAGATAAAGGCCATGAAAAAAGACTATCCTATAACGGTTATCTCTGATCAGTATAGTAGTGATATCCAACAGACTATCATTCAAGGGGCATCATGCTTGGTGGGTGCCCGTTATCACTCTGTAGTATTTGCCATAAATAATAATGTTCCATTTGTAGCACTCAGTTACGAACATAAAATATCTGGTTTGTTGGAAACTTTAGGAAAGACAGAATGTATGTTAGACATTACATTTGCATTGGATAGTGAGAAAAAAACAAATGAATTTTTAGCTCTTTTCAAAGAGAAACTGAACAATATAAAATCTGATTCAAAAGTGCAGGCATTAGCAAAAGCCATTTCAAAGAAATGCTTCAGTTATTTTGTTAATCAACTTTGAGGAAGAAAGATAATCAAAATGAAATGTAGCTACAGACTATCGTGAATGTTATACAGGTAAAATATAAATGTATGATAACGAAGTTTTAATTTTTAATTTACTTAAGGTTAATGGTGAAATTTTCAATTGGTATTCCAGCTTACAAAGGAGTCTTCTTTAATGAGTGTTTAAATAGTTTGTTGCAACAAACTTATTCCGATTTTGAAATTATTATTGTGGATGACGCTTCGCCAGATAACTTGTTCCAAATAGTAGAAAACAATCAAGATATTCGTATTCAGTATTACAAAAATGAAACAAATATAGGGGCAGAAAACGTTGTCGATAACTGGAATCGGTGTCTGCAATATGCAAAAGGGGAGTACTTTCTTTTAATGGGTGATGATGATAAAGTATCACCATTATACTTAGAACAATTTGCTAAATATATAGAGAAATATCCACAGATTAATGTGTTTCATTGCAGAACTGCAATTATTGACCAACAATCGAATATAATTGATTTATCAGAAGGATGGCCTGAATGGGAAAGTATGCTTGATAATATTTATCACCGTATGAAAGATAGAAGGATTCAATTTATTTCGGACTTTGTATATCGAACAAGCTTCTTAAAAAATATGAATGGTTTTGTGAAATTTCCTCTTGCCTGGAATTCAGATGATGTAACTGCATTCGAAGCAGCAACTAACAATGGTATAGTACATATCAATGAAATTCTATTTTATTATAGAACCAATCCCTATAATATATCTACAACTGGTAATTGGATGTTAAAGGCAGAAGCTATGTTGCAAAAGGAAAAATGGATTGAAAATAAAATAAGCAAGATAGCTAAGACTAATAAACAAGAATGTATTATCTGTCAACTAATACAACAAAAATTACCTTCACAGATGCATTCTAAGCTTTTACAAGAACTATCTAATGGGGTAAAGGGACACAAAATCCACAATCTATTTTTTATACTTAAGAAATATAGGCTCACTTTTAGAGAATCAATTCATTTATTCCTTATTTGTATATTCAAATGATTCCTTATTGCATAATTTATATTCCTTTCATTTTATCATCAATTTTCGATTTCGATCGGACTAGTGAGAATACTAAAAGGAAAATAGTTTGGTTGTGGGTCTGTATATTAACTGTTTTTTGGGGAATACGATGGAATTGTGGGACTGATTGGGATAATTTTTATGATGTTTTTCAAGGATCTGATTTTAGTAATATATTCACTTTTACAAGAGGGATGGCTGAACCTATAGAGCCAGGTTATGTACTACTAAATGCGCTTGTAAAATCGCTAGGAGGCAATTATTCATGTTTCCTTTTTGTGTTTAGTTTTCTTATATTGTATTGTCTGGCACGTATTTCTTTTAAATACACAAGCTATCCATTGATTAGTTTTATATATCTAGTGATCTCTTTGGGAGTTATTTTTCCTAGTAGGCAGGCTTTAGCAATGGGGATATCTTCTTATGCCATACCATTTCTCATTAAACGCAGGTTTATAAAATATTGTTTTCCTATTTTGATAGGAGCTACCATTCATATATCTGTTCTGTTGTTGTTACCATTCTATTTTATTAATCCTTTAAAAGTAGGAAAATGGTTAATTGGAGGACTTTATATTTTATCCTTTAGTCTTGGGAACTGGCTTCCGTCTATTATTGGGTCTGTTTTAAATTTAAATTTGTTGGGATCTCTTATTGCTATTAGATTGAATTCGTATTCTCAGATTGTATCATCAATTAATGAAGATTTTTCATCCAGAGGAACAATGAGTATCATGTTAAGTCTTATGTTTCTTTTATATTTTATGGTGAAAAAGTATTATAGTAGTAGGGGGAAATTATTGAGCTATTCATTTCATGGTTTTTTGGCAATGGAAATGATTAGGAATATTTTTATGCAGACAATGCGAGATTTTATGCGTTTGGAATTATATTTTAAGCCATATGCAGCTATTTTATATGCTGTTTCATTTGGGGAGCTAAAATATGGTAAATATAAGTATGTGTCCTATCTTGTATTTATTTTACTGATGTTTTACTATTTCTTTAAAATGCTAACAGGAGTATTTTCAACTGAATATTTACCATATAAAACTATATTTGGATAATAAATGAATATTGCATTGATTGCTTATGGTTTCACAGGAAGTACCTTGCCATTGGTGAAACGTTTTTTAGAAAAAGGTCACAGTGTAAGTTGTTTTTATATAGTTAATCCTGGATCAAACTCACTTGAAGCCCTTGATTTTGATACAAAATATTTTTTTCCAGGAATATATAACTTGAAAAGTTTGGTCCTTGAACAATATTTAAACAGCAAAAACTGTAGCGCAAGTATTTGTGTGTTGATTAGAAAAAGAAAAAAGTTTGGGAATTCTTTTATCAATACCATTATTGACCGAATAGATACAAGAACAATAAAAAAAATATGTGTCAAAGTAAAAAATAGCCATTTTGATGTAGTTAATATTGTTGGACATATGTATCCAATGGATATGATAGGTGGCTTGCTTTTAAAGGAGAAGATCAAGATTGTGTATTCTTTGCATGAAATTTTTTTGGAACATGGTTCTAGTAGTCTGGAACTTACAACAGTTACTTCTTTTGCTTTGAAGAATAAGGTTCCAATAATAGTTCACTCTATGAATTCTTTTCATGAGTTAAAAAGATTTTCCAAAGATATACATGATATTTCTATCAAATTAATTCATTTTGGTGAATTTGAGACATATTTATTGCCATTTACTTTTAATAGTGCTAAATTGAATCTACATTCTTATCTTTTCTTTTTTGGAAGTATTCAGGCTTATAAAGGACTTTCAATATTATATGATGCAATAACTATTCTAAAAGAAAAAGGGCCTTTGAAATTTAAGATTGTTGTTGCAGGTAGAGGTCGTGATCCAGTTTTGGAAAAAATGAGAGAGAGTACAGATTATATTTTAATTAATAGATATTTGGGTAATGGAGAATTAGTTTCATTAATTAAAAAATGTAAAGCTATTGTATGTCCATATTTATCTGCTTCTCAATCAGGTATTCCTCAAACTGCTTTAGTTTTCAGAAAACCCGTTATTGCATTTAATGTTGGTGCTTTTTCCGAAATAATTGAGTCCGAGAAAAATGGGCTTTTGGTAGATGTGATAAATGCTAAAGAATTGGCTGTTGCAATTGAAAAAATGATGTGTAATGATTCTTTTTATGAAGGATTATTTCTTGAAGATAAGGCTATACATAATTCAGATGTTTATGATTGGGAGTATATCTGTAGTCAATATGAAGTTTATTTTAAAGAGTTAATAGAAGAATGAGAATTCTATATTTTGGTGGGGGATTGGGAAATCAAATCTTTGAGTATACTTTTTATTTAGCAATTAGAGAACATTTTCCTGAAGAAGATATAAGGGGAATCTATTTGAATTCCAAATTTAAGGAGCATGAGGGAGGGCTTGAATTAGAGAACGTTTTTAATGTAAAACTTCCGCCTACATCATTGAAGGCAAAATTGCTGACAGGGCTTATTTATTTGTGGAAAAAGATTCATCCTAAAACTAATCTATGTAGTTTACATAATACTATCGTGAATTGGGATGCTATAATATTTAATGCATTTAAATCAGATATCTCTTTTTATGAAAATAGAATTAATTGGTTGGAATTTAAGCCTATAAAACTGAGCAATAAAAATTTGGAAATAATTAATCGGATGCAAAGTACTAATTCTGTTTGTTTGCATATTAGAAGAGGTGATTTTTTGTCAATTGAATATATGAACATTTTAGCAAATATTGCAACTGTTAAATATTACGAAAGGGCTATAGAATTTGTTCAGTCAAAGTTGATTAATACTTTTTTCTTTGTTTTTTCAGATGATATTGCATGGTGTAAAGAGAATATGCAATTATCGCAAGTGACTTATATAGATTGGAATATAGGTAAGGATAGTTATATTGATATGTATCTGATGACATTTGCGAAAGCAAATATAATAGCAAATAGTACTTTTAGTTACTGGGGAGCATATCTTAATAGGAATAACCCCATTGTAATTTATCCAAAGAAATGGATAAATGCAGATTATTATCCTAATATTTTTCCTATTAACTGGATTGGTCTGACATCAGAATAATACTATGAATCTTCTCTTTTTAATGAAATATTTTGAGGTGGGTGGGCAGGAAGTTGTAACTTCTGTTTTAGCTGAAGGCTTTACTAAACAAGGACATAACATTGTCATTGTTTCATTTAATCCTCCAGCTCGCTTGATGAAGGAACGATTACCTGAAGATATACCATTTTACGTTCTTGATGGTTTTCATTATTCTAGAAAAAATATAAAAATGATACGGAATATATTAGAAAAGCATCGAATTAAAGTTGTTATTAATCAGTGGGGATTACCTTATCTTCCTATATTGGTTTTACGTAAAGCCTGTGGTAAACAAAATATAAAAATAGTGTCTGTTTATCACAATGACCCTGGGACAAATGCGCGTCTTAAAATTGTAGAAGAGCAAATAAAACAAGTGGCAGGAAAGTGGCGTAAAATAATCTTAAAAATAAAATGGCATATATTTAGAATTGCGACAGGAGTATCTATGCATTATGTTTATAACTATAGTGATAGATATATGCTTTTGTCTCAGTCTTTTGTTTCTTCATTTAAGAGATTTGCCTATTTGACAAAAAATGATAAAGTACAGATCCTTCCTAATCCAATAACGATACCTTCTTCTGATTTTGTATTCGATTTTTTACAGAAGAGAAAAGAAGTATTATACGTTGGACGTATTGATGAAAATCAGAAAAGGATTCATAGAATAATTGATACTTGGGCTTTATTGGAGGCAAGTTTTCCTGATTGGAAGCTAATAATTGTTGGAGATGGAGTAGAAAAGAGAAATTTGGTAGAAAAAGTAATTCAGTTAAAGCTTAATAATGTTGTTTTTGAAGGGTTTCAAAATCCTTCTTTGTATTATAAGCGTGCATCGATATTGATTCTTACCTCTGAATATGAAGGATTTCCACTTGTGTTGGCAGAAGCAATGAGTTTTGGAGTGATTCCTGTAGTATATGGAAGCTATTCTGCTGTTTATGATATCATTTCAGATGGAGTAGATGGTGTGATTTTACCTTATAATAAAAAAGGGTATGATACGGAATTTGCAACAGAAAAAATGAAAGAATTAATGTTGGATGCTGATAAACGTAATAATTTGGCACAAGCAGCCATAATAACCAGTAAAAGATATTCGGTGGAATCAATTGTAGATTCATGGAATAAATTATTTGCTAAATTGTAAAGGTTAACTTCTAATGAAAAACTCAGTTCGTTTCCTAAATCTTGATATCCTCTCTCTCACCCAAAAAGAGCTATTAGAGCAAATGGCCGAAGGTGTACTCTACACCCCCAACCTCGACCACCTAATAAAACTCCAGCGCGATAGAGAATTTTATGACATCTACCAGCAAGCGGAATGGATAGTATGCGATAGCCAGATCCTTTATCTTGCATCAAAACTATTAAAGCGATCCTTACCGATGGCTATTCCGGGAAGCAGTTTCTTTACGGCATTCTATAATTATCATGCCAATAATCCTAATTGTAAAATTTTTCTGTTAGGAGCAGCCGAAGGAGTTGCTAAAAAGGCGATGGAGAATATAAACAGGAGAGTAGGGAGGCAAATAGTGGTCGGTGCTCATTCACCCTCTTACGGTTTCGAGAAGAACGAACAGGAGTGTGAAGAACTGATACGAATTGTCAATGAAAGTGGCGCTACTGTGTTGTTGGTTGGAGCTGGTGCACCCAAGCAAGAAAAGTGGATAGCAAAATATCGTAGTCGGATGTCTGGTGTAAAATTATTTATGGCCCTTGGCGCTACCATCGACTTTGAAGCCGGTAATATAAAGCGTGCTCCCAAACTAGTCCAAATCTTGGCGATGGAATGGTTCTATCGCTTCCTGAAAGAACCCAAGCGGCTGTTCAGACGCTATTTTATAGATGATATTCAATTCTTTTATTATTTTGCAAAGCAATTATTGGGGCTTTACAAAGATCCTTTTGCATAGTTTCCATAAGCTATGTAAGGAAACAATAGGTAGGAGCAGAATGAAAGACACCAGCCAAACCATCCCATTCAATACTAATAACACTATTGCTTGCAAACGTTTCATGGAAGCAAAGATAGATTGAATTCTCATAATAATGGGTAGAAAAATACGATTAATTTTAGTATGCCTTATTGCGATTAGTTCGTTACAGAGTCAGGCACAGGCACTATACGGCACAACGGGACTTCTTCATGCCCCCACTGCCGAGATGCAAAAAGACAAGACATTTATGGCGGGAGGGAATGTGTTACATCTTGTTCCGTTGCAGTATCTTACCACCAATGAGATAAAATACACATTCAATTATTATCTGAACATAACCATCTTTCCTTGGCTCGAAGTGGGATACACCTGCACCATCAATTATGCAAATCATGGCTCCACTTATTTTCCGGAGCAGTCTTGGGGAAAGTACACCAATCAGGATCGCGCTTTCAATGCTCGTCTGCGGTTGTGGAAAGAAGGCTGGTGGAAGCCCTGGACTCCGCAGATAGTCCTTGGTCTGGACGATCCCACCTCGCATGAAGCATACGGCGGTGGGGCTATCAAGTTCGATGAGGACGGTATGCAGAACAATCATTTTACACGATATTATCTGGCGGCAACCAAGCATTTCTGTTTCACTGGGGTAGGGACGCTGGGTGTTCACGCCGCATACGTGGATTACCGTGCCTGCTGGTTCCCTCATTACAGAAGGCCTGCCGCGGGGGTGAATTTCAAATTCAATCTATTGCCGGAAGACAACCTGGCGGTGAAAGCTTTGAACGGGCTGGATCTGATGGCCGAATACGATGCCCACACAGTGAACATCGGGGCGCACTACCAGCTTTGGAAAGACCACATCAACTTGATTGCCGAATTGAACAACGGGAAATATTTCTCCGGTGGCATTTATTTTAAAATCCATCTGAAATGATAAAAAAGATTATCCGATTAGGATCTTCGAAATAGATTCTGTTCCTTTGTAAAAAAGGAGGATTTATGGTTGGAAATATAAGTATAACAGATATGTATATGAGTGTATTGTCTTCACTGAGCGTAGATGAAAAACTGGATTTGATTGCAAAACTGACAAATTCCATCAGAAATACGTATACAAAGGAACAGAATATTGAAACAGAAGATCCTTTTGCTTGTTACGAAGGCGATTGGGGCAGAAATATGTCGGTTGAGGAATATGCAGATGATTTACGTAAGCCCTAATTTGAGGGTTTACCTTTCTTATATCCAACTGTTGCAAAGATAATAAAACAGCTATTCCGGGTGCAAAAAACCGCCATAGAGGCAGTCTCCATACAGAGGCGCTCTATGGCGGTTTCTCGTTTCTCCACGTTTACCGGGGAAAATTTCCGTTTCCGGGAAGCCGGGAGGTTACTCTTCCATCTTGAGCTTGCCCAGTTCTTTCAGGATGTGCTCCATGGCTTCTTTGTAAACCTCCGGTTTCTCCTTTTCCAGCCATTTCATCAGTTTGAAGTAAGAATTTGGAGTCACAATCTTTCCGTCTCGAATTTTGGTGGCGGTGGACCGGCCTATCGCACCTTTGTCGCCCAAGTTGTTGGGGTTTAAATCGTTTCTTCGCACGGCATTACCGATGCAGGTGCTGATGATCTCAAATTTTTTTCATGTTACTAAAAATTAAATTATTAAATAATGATTTGTAAACAGCATAAACATAGCTACTTACAAAATGTCTCGGCAAAGATAGGAAATGTTTATTAACAATTGCTTGTTTTTGTGAGCAACGCCCTATTTATATTTTGCGTTCCTTTGCGTTATATTTATACTAACACACAAAAGAAATGGATTATACAGAGCAGTTTATCCGGCTGAATTGCAGTTTGATGTCGGATTACAAAATGATGAAGCTGAATGCCGATATGAAATGCATGGGGCTGGGGTTGTATCTTGAAACGATATTGTTTCTGCGAAAACAGCAGGAATACAAACATGATTTTAACGAACTGGATTTGCTGGCCGATCAGTGGGGAGCTACCGTGGAAAATCTGCAACATCTTATTAAGGACTTCGATTTGTTTCTCATTACAGAGGACGGGTATTTCCGATGTCTGTATCTGGACGAGGTGATGGGATATCAGAGTAAACTTTCCGAGCAACGTGCTGCTGCCGGTAGTAAGGGAGGGAGAAGCTGTAAGAAAAGTACGGTGAAAGCATCTGCAAAAGCAACTGCGTCTACAGCGTCTGCAATAGGGAGGGGCAGAATCAACGAGGGGAAAAACGGTGATGCGTCCTGCGTGGATAATAACGAGGGAGTCTACACGAAAAGCAATGATGCGTCTTGCATGGATAATAACGGGGAAGTCTACATGAAAAGCGATGATACACCTTGCATGGATAATAACAAGGAAATCTATACGAAAAGCAGTGGTGCACCCTGCGTGAATAATAACAAGGAAATCTACATGGAAAGTGGTGATACACCTTGCGTGGATCGTAACGGGGAAGTCTACATGAAAAACGGTGATACGTCCTGCATGGATAATAACGGGAAAGCCTACCTGAAAAGTGGTGGTGCACCTTGCATGGATTGCAACGAGGAAATCTACATGAAAAGCGGTGATGCGTCCTGCATGGATCGCAACGAGGAAATCTACATGAAAAATGGTGGTGCACCTTGCATGGATAATAACGAGGAAATCTACATGAAAAGCGATGATGCGTCCTGCATGGATAATAATGAGGAAGTCTATACGAAAAGCAGTGGTGCACCCAGTATGGATAGCAAGGAGAGAATTTATATGGAAAGCAGCAATGTAGATAGTGACAAGGCTGTCTGTATGGAGAACAGCAAGCCAATCCATTCGGATTATAATAAGGAAATCCACAAGGAAAACAGCACGGAAAGCAACGTGAAAAGTAGTGCGGGAAGTATGAAAAATACGACTGCAAAAAATACAAATGAAAATCCAGTCGAAAATACACTTCAAAGTATTGATAATGAGTGGTATGGAAAGAACTTGCAAGCAAGCTTTAAGCAAAACTTTATAAGAGAAGAAAAGAATAGAGGAGAGAAGAAAAACAACAATAACAAAGAAAAAGAAATAATTGCTGTTGCTGCTGTTGATAAACTTCCCCGATTTTCCGAATTGTCCGAAATGATACCCCGATGGGAACAATGCATCAATGAAGCTTTCATTACCCAGAGTTGGCTGGAGGCTGTGGGGATGATGTCAGGTTTGAAGGAACTCTTTTTGAACAATCTTCCTTTTATTCGTGATCTGTTCAAGAAACATGTCGTGGCACAAGGAAACACAGGAGGAATCACTTCCGTGTCCGAAGCCGAAGCTTATTTCGCCAACTACATCCGCCGAGAAAGGCCCACCCGTCTTTTTCTGGAAGAAAAGCTGAAAGAAAGGAGCCGGATGCAAAATGAATCGATATCACTTTCACCCTACGAAACGTACAATCCGCTGACCGGCGAACGTTCATACTGCGGAGTGCCTCTTCCTGCCGGTGCACCACCGCGCCCCAACGGACGTGCCACCTGGGATAACCTGAAACAGAGCTGGATATGACGCGCGAAGAACATGCAGACTATGTGCGGTGGCTGAAAAGCCTGCCGCGCAGAAAGGACCATTTCCGTATGCCTTGTCCCGAATGTTCCGCAACGCGAAGCAATCCCAAAGATCCTTCGTTCAGTGTGCATATCACCCGTGAAGGGGGATGGGCGAAATGCTTTCATTGTGATTTCGCCATAGCGTGGAACGAAGACGAGATGTGGAAAAGAGAACAGAAACAACAAGACCGGGAACGGCAGAAACAGCAGAAGGATGCATCGCAGCAACGTAACACGTCGCAGCACCACGATACAGCATCGCAGCACCACGATACAGCATCGCAGCACCATAACACGTCGCAGCACCACGATACAGCATCGCAGCAACGTAACACGGCGCAACGCAAACCGCACATCCCCCTGCAACCGCCTGTACATTACGTATGCCCGGTAATCAATAAAAACAAACAAATTATGAATGGAGAAATGATGGAATACATGGTCGGCAGACGAGGTATTCCGATGGACGTCCTGACAAGGATGAAGATAGAGGAACGCTTGGAATTCCTGCCGCAGACCGGCAAGGAAGAAGCCTGCATCTGCTTCCCTTACCTGGAGGACGGAGTAATGAAAAACATGAAATTCCGGGATGCCGCAAAGCATTTCAAGATGGTGAAAGGAGCCGAGCTGATTCCTTGGAACATAGACGCCATAAAAGGGAAGGAAAAGTGTTACATCACCGAAGGCGAGATAGATGCCCTCAGCCTGATAGCCGCAGGACTGGAAGAGGTGGTGTCCGTACCCAACGGAGCCGGAGGCGCGAACCTTCAGTGGCTGGACCGCTTCGTGGAGTCGCACTTCGATGACAAGACGGAAATCATCCTGGCCATGGATACCGACAAGCGCGGAGTGGAGTTGCGCGATGAACTGGTGCGCCGCCTGGGCGTGGACCGCTGCAAGGTGGTGGCCTGGGGGGAAGGCTGCAAGGATGCCAACGAGTATCTGTTGAAGTACGATCTTCCGAGGCTCCGCCAGCAGGTGGAGCAGGCGGCGGAAATCCCGTTGGAAGGAGTCTTCTGCCCCATGGACGAATGGGATACGCTGATGGATATTTATTACAACGGAATGCCGGAGGGAGCCGATACGGGACTGGAGAATCTGGACCGGCTGATCAAGTTCGAGCGTGGTTTTGTGCTCACGGTCACAGGCGTTCCCGGTAGCGGAAAAAGCGAGTTTGTGGACGAAATTGCCATGCGCCTGCTCCTGCGCCACGATTGGAAGGTGGGCTATTTCAGCCCGGAGAATACCCCGCTGGCCTATCACTACCGCAAGCTGATACGCCGCGTGGTGGGCAAGCGTTTCGAACACAAGGGGATGCCGTTGCCGGAAGCCGGACAGGCCATCCGTTACCTGGCACAGAGTGTCTTCTCCATTATGCCGAAAGAGGACTTCTCGGTAGAGAGCGTGCTCCGCATTGCCGCCCAACTGGTGAGCCGGAAAGGAGTGAAGGTGCTGGTGGTGGACCCCTTCAACCGCTTCGAGCATCAGATTCCCGACTGGGAAACGGAAACGCAGTACATCAGCCGCATCTTCGACGAGTTCTCCAATTTTGCCGTGAAGCACAAGGTGTTGCTCATTTTGGTGGCGCACCCCACCAAGTTGCGCCGCGAACCGGGAAGCAAACGCTGGCCTGTGCCCACGCTGTATGATATCAACGGCTCGGCAGCCTTTTTCAACAAGACGGATTATGGAATGGTGGTAGACCGTAACGATGAGCTGGGGCAGGTGCTGGTGCGTGTGGCCAAGGTACGTTTCGACCATCTGGGCGGACCAGGAGATGCTTTTTTCGCCTTCAGCACTTACAACGGACGCTACACGCCTACCGAGGAGAGGACCTTGGATCATAATCCGCCCGAACCGAAGTGGGAGCATACCAATTTCCTGACAGAGAAGCTGAAGCCCGAACAGCAGGGCCTGGGGTTTAATGAGGGGGAATGAAGTAGTTGAATGTTGCTGTTCCTGAATAACTTGGGGATAGGAGAAGGGAGATGTCAAAACAAAAAGGACAACCCCGAAAAGTTACAGATAGTAATTATAACACGTAAAAGGATCGTATCAAGCTCTGTATGGAGTAATGATACGACCCTTTCTTTAGTCTTTTAGGATGCTCAAATTTCAGATTGTAAGTTCATGTTTTCAAAAACTGAGTTTTGACATTCGCCTTTTAGGTTTTGTAGTTACAGTCTGTAACTTCTCGGAGTAGTCATTTTATTTTGACATACCCCCTTTAAAAGTTGCTTACAAGTAGATCATGTTGCCGGCAGGCTTTACTGATTACTGGTCATTCCTCAGTGATCACTGCTCATTCCTCATTAACCGCTAGCCACTAAAATCCTCTCCACCGTTCCCGTTTTATCTCCTCGCACTGCCGTCGCTGCCATGCGGGCATTATTTTCTCCAGCTCTTTCAGTTTCCATCCCTTCATAAAGCGTATCTCGTCCTTTTCCTGCTCCGTGCACAGGCTGATGCGCAGCAGTTCGGGGTAGAGCACCTGTATATGGAAAATCTTGGCTCTCCACAGCAGCATGGACATCTGCCAGGGGGTGAGGGCTTGGATGCGGTTCAGGGTGAGCAGCATTTCCAGATAATGACGGTAGAAGGCTTTGTCCACGGTCATGAGTTGGTTTATCAGATAGTTCATTTTTATTATTGTTAAATGAAACGATTAGTTGAATGAAGGGTCAGGAAATCAAAGCGGAGGAAAGGGACGCTATCTTTGGAGAAATCATCCTTGGATACGTTATCTTTGGAGAAACCTCTTTGAAAACAAACGGTTCTCATTGGAAACCCTATCTTTGGAGAAATCATCCCTTAAAAGCGGTATTCCTTCACAGCATCAAAACAAGGGCACGGCTTCACGGAATTCAAGTCATGATGCCCCACTATCAACGCTTTGGGGAACAGGAGGCGCAGCTCGCGCAACAGTGCCAGCATACTTCCCTTCTGCATCAGAGTACGCGTATCGGCAGGTGTGCAGTCCGCCGAGAGTCCTCCCTCATAGCAGATGCCGATAGAATGCCGGTTATGGTTCTTGCAATGCGCTCCCACCTTTTCCAGAGGTCGTCCGCGGTGAATCTCTCCGTCACGGGTGATATAGAAATGATATCCTATGTCCGTGAAGCCCCGGTGGCGGATGTGGTCCCGGCGGCAAGTCTCAAAATCCAGCCTCCGCCCCTCAAGGGTGGCGGAGCAGTGGATAATAATCAGGGTGATGGTTCTCATGATCATCAGATACAGGCGTTCAGGCCGAGTGCGCCGGCAACGGCGGTGGCTACGGTGATAATTACTTTCAGAATCAGTGTCCAGGTGTTTTTCTTTGTTCTTGAACTCATTGGAATTTTGTTTTAGAGGTTGATAATAAGTGAATTGTAATGGAAGCCAAGGGCTGAATGTACCCCAATGAAAACGGCTTGTCACAGGGGCACATTCAGCCTTTTAGCGTCGTGCCTTTAGCGTTGTGCCTTGCTTCCGTCATACAGGGGTTCCGTCAGGCCTGTCCTCCGTTTTCCGGCTCTTTCGCCTCTCCGGTAAGATCCACACTGGTCTTTCCGGCTTTCAGCGCCTTCACCACCAGTCGGGCCGCCTTGCGCGTGGCCACCAGGTTGAACACGGCTTCCTCCTGCAAGTTCTGGAAACGTGTTCCGGCACTCCAGTTCACATTCAGCTTTCTGACGTGGATGGCAGGATTGTAGTCGGCAGCGCTTTCCGCACCTATACTGTTGATGCTGATGGAGAAATCCCCCAAGTCGCCCAGCTGTATCTTCTGTCCTCCCAGAAGCTGTTCCCTCATGCAGTCCACCGCCATGGTGAGGATGGCCACGATGTCCGCGCGCTTGTACACACAGCCGTGGCTGGCGATGTGCTCGGCAAAGCGGTTGATGTCCATCACTTCCGAATACTGTGCACTGGCGTAAGCCTTCTTGGCGGCATCCGCGTCCATCGGATTGCTACGCATAACGATACTGTAATTTACCATAGTCTGTTAAAATTAAAAGTTGATAATTGAGAATTAAGAAACACTGTTGCCGGGGAATGAAGCAAGTCAGACGTCAGTCACTGTCCATTAACCGTCAGCCACTGGTTGCCGACTGCTGAAAGAACCCTATCTTTCACGTGTAAGATCCTATATCTTACAGCTGTAAGATTATAGATCTTTCTCCTTCATCGTCCCGACATTACAAAGATACGATGTGCGGATTCCGGAAAGTTGATTCCGGTGGGTTGTAGTTGATAACAGTTGATTCTAGTTGATTATTGTTGGAAAAACATTCTTTCTTCTCGTCCGTTTTTCGTACTTTTATGGAAGTAAATAAAAAGTATGGAATGTATGGAGAATTTTGAGATACGCACGTATGGCCGCACCGAACTGGCCCTGTGTTATTTCCCGGATTTGAATCCGCAGGTGGCTTACCGTAAGTTGCAGTATTGGATTGACTATTATCCTCACCTCAGGGAGAAACTGGAGAAGATGGGCAGTGGCTTGAGCTGCCGTACCTATATGCCGGCTCAGGTACAGCTGATTGTGGGGGCGATAGGGGAGCCTTGAAAGGGGATTGTGATGGAGTGCGGCCAGATAAAAAGAATGGCTTCCCCGATTGCGTAATCGATATGGCAAGTGAACGACCGGCTCCTGTTGACAGTCGCATTGAAAGATTGGCAAGGTTGATATATGTGAATGAAAATGACACGAATGACGCCAATCAGAGATATAAACCCAATTTGCGCCATTCGTGTCATTCACATTCTGGATAAAGAACGGAATAGAACCTCTATTCCCGTATTTCTCCCTTATGCACCAGCATTTTCACCAGTGTCCGTTTGGAACTGTGCGTGTCCGAAACCCATAGCACGGAGTCGTTTTGCGCATAGATGCGGGCAGGCTGGGAAAAAGCATATCCTTTTACAGTTTTTATTTTCTTGCTCCATTCGTTGGACTGGCGTTCGTATATGTTGATGGCATCATTGTCGCCGGTAGCATACCAGCGGTCGCCGCACAACGCCAGTGTCTTGGGCTTGAAGCCGGGCGACAGGGAAAGGTCGTCCAGATCGATGGAAGCGTCGTTTGCCATATCATCGTTGACCAGTGCCGGATCGAGCACCCGTATTTTCTTCCCTTCATAATCCGTGAGCAGCAGATGCCCTTCCGCATCGGGCTGCATGGAATGGCTGGCAAAGCCGTTGTTGCCCGGACTGCCGTTGCCGGATGCCCGGCGGTAGCGGTTCACCTTCTGGTAATTTTCCGGGGTGGCATCCTCCTCTTTGTAAATGCTGACCATTCCGTTCTTGTCGCGTGCGAAAATCAGCCCGTCCTTTACCGTCATGGCCTGTGCCTGGAATACGGGGCCGCTCCATTGCCCGTTGCCTATGCAGGTGAGGTAGGACAGTTCCGGCAACCGGAATACATGGATGCGCGACTGGCGTTCGGCCACATACAGCCGGTTGCCCGACGGCACGATGGCTTCTATCTGACTTCCGAAACTCTTCTCCCCGCCGTCGTGCTGCCAGCTCTGCAAGGTTCCCAGCCGTTCACCTTTCTTTATACTGAACAGCAACAGGCTGCTGCCTGCCTTTCCGATGTTTGCGATGAAAAGGGTATCCCCCAGATGGGCAACGGTATAAGGGGTGAAATCCTCGGCCGTTTCCATACCCAGGGTTTCCGCATCAATCAGCTGCGCCGCCTCATACGAGTAATACCAGTAACTGTTATAATCCCCGTTTCCTTCTCCTTCCCCGTTTCCTCCGCCGGGAGCGGAGGGGTAGCCGCAGATTTCATCCAGGGTGATTTTGCTGCATTGTGCCGTCAGGACTCCGGACAGCACAATCAGGATATAAGCGTATATTTTCATGTTGTTCTTACTATATTATATAGGTATATATTTATTTCAGCTCACTCATGGGGATGGCGTAAACGCATGTCCCGTTTTTCACGCGGTCGGTGATGAACAGCGTGTGGCGGCGGATGCAGAATTTCTCAGGTGCTTGCAGGGTGATGCCGCCGATGGTGGTATGGTCCTTCATGATCTCTCCCGTCCGGGGATTGACCTCACAGAACTTTTCTGTGCCGTTGGAACTTACAAACAGCCTTCCTTCGTAGAAATCCAAGTCGTAGGGTACATTTTTATAAGCCAGTTGCCCGGTGCGTTTGGGTGAAACTCCTTCCCGTATCCCGTCAGGGGCGAACAGGTCTATGCGTTTGGCGGGATGGGTGGAGTAGAGCAGGCCGGTCTGTTCGTCCACCGCCATGCCGTAAGTGCCGTTTGTCTCGCCCAGATGTTCGGAACGTACATAAATCCGCGGAGTCACTCCGGACTGTATAGCCTGCTCTTCTACAAAGTTGACGTAGCGTTTGTCGTGTATCATGACCAGCCCTTTGTAGAGCAGCACATCGAAGGCATGTACGGTCTGCGTGGGCCCTGTTCCCCAGCTTCCATTGCCTATGCAGGTAAGGAACTGATGGCTCTTCGCATCAAAAATCTCGGTACGGCTTCCTTCGTGGGTGACATAAATCTTGTCGTTGGCACGGGTGATACCGTTCGGGCGGCCGCCGAATTTCCCGGTAGCTTCTCCGTGCTTCCATTCCTTGATGCTTCCCAAGTGCTTCTTGCCGCCGCCGGCAAGGCCGAACACCTCTACGCTGTACTGGTTGTCCGCATCGTTCACGGCATACAGGGTATCTCCGTACACATATACATCCTTGGGGCGGAAGGTGGTTCCCGTAGCGCCGGGCAAGTCGGTATAATCCAGCTTGAACGCCACCGGCTCCCCGTCGTTTCCTCCCCGGTCGGTCTCTCCGCGCAGGGGAGACAGGCCACCGTCCAGCGCATCGAGTTCCGGGTCTTCGATAATGTGTTTCGAAGCCACGTATATATCATCAAAATAACGGTTCCTGCTCCAGCGGGTGTGCAGGAAGCGGCGGGAATAGACGGGCAGCTCCTTGTCCAGCGACAGCGCCACATATACGTTGTTGCACAGGGTGATCCACCCCGGTCCCGTCTGTTCGTAGGTCATGTTTCCCGCATGGCCGTAGCCCACACAGTGGGCAAACTCGTGGAATATGGTTTCGGTGATGCTTTTGTCATCGGCATAGTGTTCCAGATAACACACTTCATGCATGCCGAAGGTGGTTCCTCCGCCCAGTCCCATCACGCCGGTGGTATAGCCGAAGGTCAGTCCGCGGTGGTTGAGCACGTTGGCCAGCAGGGCGGTCTTGTCTATTTCCGCCTTGTCATTGTTACTGTGCAGCGGGCCGAACTCGTACAGGGCGGTCTTGAACCGTTCCGACGAGAACATATACGCCATGTTCAGCGCGATGGCCACCGCCTCACGCGTGTGCGAAGCCTTCATCTTGTACTTCCAGCTGTCCTGGGTGTCGCTGTATCTGCCGAAGGCGATGTACCATTTGCACCGGATGGATTGCAGCCTTGCCCAGTACGGGTCGTCACACTCTACGGTGAAGGTCAGGTTTTCTTCCGTGAGGTAGGGGTTTGCCATGATCCGTATTTTCTTTCCGCTGCGGGTATAGGCGGTCAGGTCCTTGGTGGCGAACGGTATGTGTACCCGGAGTTGCTGGAAAGGCATGATCTTTTCCAGCGACATGAACTTGAATTCTTCCTCGTAACCGTCTATCCTGGCCCAGAAAGTCACGTTTTTCAAGGCTCTGGGACTATAGAAACGGAGTTGGAAACAGTGCTCGTCGTCCATTCCGAACTGAAGAGGCCGGCTGACGTAGAAGCTGCGCTGGCCGGAGTCGAAATAAACATCCTGGGATTCATTGTCATTCAGCAGGTAATACGTGTTGTCCGGGTTATAATCCGTTTCGGCCAGCCGGACGGGCAATTCGTTGTTTGCCACGTTTCCTTCTCCGGAAACCGGAAGTTCGTCCTCTTTGCAGCTGCCCAGCAGTAAAAGCATACCTGCTAAAATCAACAGGCTGGTGGAAAAAAGTTTTTTCATCGTCTGTCTTTATTAGAATTACATTTAAATTTGAAATAATCACTCTTTTGGAAAAGGGTTGCAAAAATAATTGTTTTGGATCAGACGGACAAAGAACCTGTATTTCATTTTGTATGAGTCCCTGTTTTTTATGTTCTTTTGTTTTTCTGCCTCAAAAAAATAAATCCTATATTGTTGCCCTGGGCTTTGTTCATAGGAAAATATGCTGTATTTTTGTTATCCGAAATAAAGATGAAGATATGGCACAACCTTTAGCAGAACGTTTGCGTCCGAAGACATTGGACGATTATATAGGTCAGAAACACCTGGTGGGGCCGGGGGCTGTCTTGCGCAAGATGATCGACGCGGGACGCATCTCCTCCTTTATTCTCTGGGGGCCTCCGGGGGTGGGGAAGACCACGCTGGCGCAGATCATAGCCAACAAGCTGGAAACTCCTTTTTATACACTGAGTGCGGTCACTTCCGGTGTGAAGGATGTGCGCGATGTGATAGAGAAGGCGAGAAGCAACCGTTTTTTCTCGCAGGCCAGCCCCATCCTGTTCATTGATGAAATCCACCGGTTCAGCAAGTCCCAGCAGGATTCCCTGTTGGGGGCGGTGGAAACGGGAGTGGTGACCCTGATAGGCGCCACCACCGAGAATCCCTCGTTCGAGGTGATCCGGCCCTTGCTCTCCCGCTGCCAGCTGTATGTGCTGAAATCATTGGAGAAGGAGGATTTGCTGGAACTGCTGCATAATGCCATCGCAAAGGACGTGATACTGAAAGAAAAGAAGATAGAGCTGAAGGAGACGGATGCCATGCTCCGTTTTTCGGGAGGCGATGCCCGCAAGCTGCTGAACATACTGGAACTGGTGGTGGAGGCGGATGCGGATGCCGGACCCGTGGTGATTACGGATGAGAAGGTGACCGAGCGTCTGCAGCAGAATCCGTTGGCGTATGACAAGGACGGGGAGATGCATTATGATATCATTTCCGCCTTTATCAAGTCCATCCGCGGAAGTGATCCGGACGGGGCGCTCTACTGGCTGGCGCGTATGGTGGAGGCCGGAGAGGACCCGGCTTTCATAGCCCGCAGACTGGTCATTTCGGCAGCCGAGGATATCGGTCTGGCCAATCCCAACGCATTGCTCCTGGCGAACGCCGCTTTTGATGCCGTGATGAAGATAGGATGGCCTGAGGGGCGTATCCCGCTGGCGGAAGCTACGGTGTATCTGGCCACCAGCCCCAAGAGCAACTCGGCATACGAGGGAATCAACAGTGCCCTGGAACTGGTGCGGCAGACGGGTAACCTGCCTGTTCCCTTGCATCTGCGCAACGCACCCACCAAGCTGATGAAACAGTTGGGCTATGGCAAGGATTACAAGTATGCACATGCCTATCAGGGCAATTTCGTGCAGCAGCAGTTCCTGCCGGACGAGGTGAAGGGCAGCCGCATCTGGCATCCGCAGAACAATGCGCAGGAAGCGAAGATAAAGGAACGGATGCAGAGCCTCTGGGGGGAACGGTTCAAGGAATGAAAATGAATTGCATTGATCCTGTGCTATAAAATTAAAAATTGGAACGCAAATGACATAAATCCAACCTTCCGGCCGGTTTATATCCATGCTGTGCAGCTGTTAATTTGCGTCATTCGCGTTCCAATCTAACCGAATAAATGAACAAAATATGGAATTTAACTTTTGAGCATATGAAAATAGTAGTTTTAGACGGTTACGGATTGAATCCCGGTGATTTGTCATGGGAGGAGATGCGGGCGTTGGGCGAGCTGACGGTGTACGACCGCACGGCCCCTGCCGAGTTATTGGAGCGTTCTGCCGGAGCGGAAGTGCTGATTACAAATAAAACGGTGATTACGGCGGAGGATATGGCCGCTCTGCCTGCCTTGAAATACATCGGCGTGCTGGCTACGGGATATAATATTGTGGACATCCAGGCTGCGAAAGCGCGGGGCATCATTGTCACCAACATACCTGCCTACAGCACCGCTTCCGTTGCCCAGATGGTCTTTGCGCATATACTGAACATCACCCAGCGTGTAGGCCATTATGCCTATGCCAACCGTCACGGGCGTTGGGCGAACAATCCCGACTTCTGCTACTGGGATACCGACCTGGTGGAACTGGACGGGAAGAAACTGGGAATCATCGGCTTGGGAAACACCGGACAGGCGACGGCGCGCATCGCTGCCGCTTTCGGAATGCAGGTATGCGCCTATACTTCCAAGCCGCAGTCACAACTTCCCGGAGGAATCCGGAAAATGGAGCTGGATGAGCTGTTCCGCGAATGTGACGTGGTGAGCCTGCACTGCCCCCTTACACCCGATACCAAAGAGCTGGTCAATGCCGCCCGCCTGGCCCTTATGAAACCGACGGCCATTCTGATAAATACCGGCCGCGGTCCCTTGGTGAACGAGAAAGACCTGGCCGACGCACTGAACAAGGGTGTGATAGCGGCTGCCGGACTGGACGTGCTTTCTTCCGAGCCTCCCCAATATACCAACCCCTTGCTGACGGCGAAGAACTGCTTCATTACGCCGCATATCGCCTGGGCCACGAAAGAAGCCCGTGTCCGGCTGATGCGGATTGCGGTGGGGAACTTGAAAGGATTCATCAAGGGTGAGATTGTAAACAATGTGGCGGAATGAGAACAAAGGAAAAAGACGGAAAGAAAAGAAGGAGGTAAGAAAAATGGAAGAAGACAAGAATACGTTGGATTTGCATACGGAAGTTAGGGAAGAGGACAGGGTGGCAAAGGCCGTTGCCTTGTTCAAGGAAGGATATAACTGCTCCCAGTCCGTAGTGACGGCTTTTGCCGATCTGTATGGTTTCACCCGTGAACAGGCTCTGCACATGTCCGCCTCTTTCGGCGGCGGCATAGGGCGGATGCGTGAAACCTGCGGTGCTGCTTGCGGCATGTTCCTGCTGGCCGGGCTGGAGAAGTGCGCCATCGAGGGGAAAGACCGTGAGAGCAAGGCGGCGAATTACGCTCTGGTGCAGGAACTGGCCGAAGAATTCAAGAAGCGGAACGGCGCCCTGCGGTGTGCCGATTTGCTGGGATTGTCCGGAAAAGAGCCGGTAGTATCCACGCCGGAAGCAAGGACGGAACAGTATTATGCCAAGCGTCCTTGTGCAAGAATGGTAGAGGAAGCGGCCAGGATTTGGAGCGAACACCTCGAAAAACAAAAAAAATAGGTTGAAAAATCGCTTTTTCTTATAGAAATACAAACTTTTTTGATGCAAAAGTGTTGAATAACATAATTTTGTGTATCTTTGCAAGCGATAAGAAACACAAACATTCACATAGGAATGTGTGGGTGCGGTTAACGTTTAACTAAAAGCAAATTGAAAATGTTGAAAGAAAAAGCAGGTGCTTTGGCCGGACAGATCTGGGAAGCATTGAATGGAACTGAAGGTTTGACACAAAAACAAATCAAGAAAGCAGCCAAATTGAAAGCTGACAAGGATTTCTTCCTGGGGCTGGGCTGGTTACTGAGAGAAGATAAGGTCGTTACTTCTGAAGTGGAAGGCGAGATCTTTGTAAAATTAGTGTAAGAAGAAGATTTTAAACTCATAAAAAAATGCGTTGGCACATCGTTTTGTATGTTGTCAACGCATTTTTTTTGTATTATAGTAATAATATGAATCATCTTTTTGAATAGTATTCATATTATTACTATATTTGCAGGGTAATTAAGTCCAAAACGTTATGAGTTACAAATCAGTGAAAGACGTTGTAACGATGTTGCTGGAAAACGGTTTTGTATTATGAAAACAGTGGAAGTGATTGTAAAACACGCAGGAAAGAACTTGAGTGCTTATATCGAAGGTGCTCCCGTTATTACTGTAGGCAATGACATAAAGGAGATTGAGGATAACATGAAGGAGGCAATTGAGTTGTATCTGGAAGATAATCCGAATCCTTGTGAAGTCTTGTCGGGAGAGTTTGAATTGAAATTTAAGATAGATGCTGCTACTTTTATCAACTATTATAGCAGCATCTTCACCAAGGCTGCTTTGAGCCGGATTACCGGAATCAATGAACGTCAGTTGTGGCATTATGCAGCCGGAGTGCATAAACCTCGCAGGCAGCAGTTGGAAAAGATCCAGAAAGGCATACAGTCTTTGAGTAGGGAATTGTCTGCTATAAATTTATTATAGTCTTTAAAATCTTGTTCTTTTTACGTATCTTTGTGCCCGGAAAGCAAGAAACTTGTTTTTTAAATAGATAGCTGTTAAAGATGAAGAATATCCGTAATTTTTGCATTATAGCACATATAGACCACGGGAAGTCCACCTTGGCCGACCGTTTGTTAGAGTTCACAAAAACCATTCAGGTAACCGAAGGACAGATGCTTGACGATATGGACCTGGAAAAGGAGAGAGGTATTACGATCAAAAGCCATGCCATCCAGATGGAATACGAGTATGGGGGAGAGAAGTATGTACTGAATCTGATTGACACTCCGGGACACGTGGACTTTTCATACGAGGTATCCCGTTCCATAGCCGCCTGTGAAGGGGCGCTGCTCATTGTGGATGCTTCGCAGGGAGTGCAGGCGCAGACTATCTCGAATCTGTACATGGCGTTGGAGCATGACCTGGAAATCATTCCCGTGCTGAACAAATGTGATATGGCGAGTGCCATGCCCGATGAAGTGGAAGATGAAATCATCGACCTGCTGGGCTGCAAACGTGAGGATATTATCCGTGCCTCCGGCAAGACCGGAATGGGTGTGGAGGAGATATTGAAGGCGGTGGTGGAACGTATCCCGCACCCGACGGGGGACGAGGAGGCGCCGCTACAGGCTTTGATTTTCGACTCGGTATTCAATTCTTTCCGTGGAATCATCGCGTATTTTAAAATAGAGAACGGTGTGATCCGCAAAGGGGACAAGGTGAAATTCTTCAATACCGGCAAGGAGTATGATGCAGATGAGATCGGTGTGCTGAAAATGGATATGATTCCCCGTGCGGAACTGCGCACAGGAGATGTGGGGTATATCATTTCGGGCATCAAGACCTCGCGCGAGGTGAAGGTGGGGGATACCATCACTCACATCGCCCGTCCGTGTGAAAAGGCGATTGCCGGATTCGAGGAAGTGAAGCCGATGGTGTTTGCCGGGGTTTATCCTATCGAGGCGGAAGATTACGAGAACCTCCGCGCTTCGCTGGAGAAACTTCAGCTGAATGATGCCTCGCTGACTTTCCAGCCGGAGTCCTCACTGGCTCTGGGCTTCGGATTCCGTTGCGGTTTTCTGGGATTGCTTCACATGGAGATTGTTCAGGAACGTCTGGACCGCGAATTTGATATGAATGTGATTACGACCGTGCCCAACGTGTCGTACATGGTGTATGACAAGCAGGGACATGCCAACGAGGTGCATAATCCCGGCGGTATGCCCGATCCGACGCTGATTGACCACATCGAGGAACCTTTCATTGATGCCACGATCATTACCGCCACCGATTACATCGGCCCTATCATGACACTGTGTCTGGGCAAGCGCGGCGAACTGGTGCGGCAGAATTATGTGTCGGGCAACCGGGTGGAGATTCACTACAAGATGCCGCTGGGTGAAATCGTGATTGACTTTTATGACAAGCTGAAGAGTATCTCGAAAGGATATGCTTCCTTTGACTACCATCAGTCGGGTTTCCGCCCTTCCAAACTGGTGAAGCTGGATATCTTGTTGAACGGTGAGCCGGTGGATGCGCTTTCTACCCTGACACATGTGGACAATGCCTATAACCTGGGCAAGCGTATGTGCGAGAAACTGAAAGAGCTGATTCCGCGCCAGCAGTTTGATATTGCCATTCAGGCAGCTATCGGGGCGAAGATTATCTCAAGGGAAACCATCAAGGCGGTGCGCAAGGATGTGACCGCGAAGTGTTATGGCGGTGACGTGAGCCGTAAGCGTAAATTGTTGGAAAAACAAAAAAGAGGTAAGAAACGAATGAAACAGATCGGTAATGTGGAAGTACCGCAAAAGGCGTTCCTGGCCGTTCTGAAGCTGGATTAATTCAAGAATAAACAAGCTCTGGGGAGCAAACAATAAGCGGGCTCTTTCTGTTAGTTGAAATTAAAAAGTCAATAACAGGAAGGGCTTGTGTTTTGATGGCAATTTATCACAAACTCTTAAATTCAATTGATATGGAAAAACTGAAAATTCTGAACTTGAACTTTTCCTTCCAGCGGGCGGCGCACTATCATATTAATGGAGGGATGTTGCTGATGGGGGTAGTCTTGCTGGCTATGTTCCTGGCCAATTCTCCGTGGGGGGATATTTATGCCTCCTTTTGGAATTACGAGGTGCATCTTCAGATAGGAGAATTTAATTTCTTCAGTCATAACGGGCATCACATGACCTTGATGACTTTTATCAACGATGCTTTGATGGCTGTCTTTTTCTTCAGTGTGGGGCTGGAGATAAAGCGTGAGATACTGGTGGGCGAGTTGTCCAGTTTCCGGCAGGCGCTTTTGCCCATCGTGGCGGCGTGCGGCGGTATGCTGGTTCCGGTGCTGATCTATTATTTCATGACGGCGGGAACTCCGGCCCAAAGTGGTCTGGCCATACCGATGGCTACGGATATCGCCTTTTCGCTGGGAGTGCTCAGCCTGTTCGGCAAGCGGGTTCCGCTGAGCTTGAAAGTCTTTCTGACCGCTTTCGCTGTGGTCGATGATATCGGAGGCATTCTGGTCATCGCCCTTTTTTACACCTCTCATCTGTCGGTGAACTACTTGATTGCTTCGGCGGGTATCCTGCTGATACTTTGCGGCGGGAATTTCTTCCGGGTGCGCAACCGTTGGTTTTATATTTTCTGGGGAGTGATTATGTGGTATCTGTTTTTGCAGAGCGGCATCCACGCTACCATTGCGGGAGTTGTCGCAGCCTTCACGGTTCCCGCCACTCCTCATTACAAGATAGGTAAGTACATTAACCGCATCCGCGAGAACATTGCTGTCTTTCCTGCCAGTGACAAGGAAAGTGTTGTGTTAAGCAAGATGCAGATCAATGTGCTGAAAAGCATCGAGTCTTCCTCGGACCGTGTCATATCTCCCTTGCAGTCATTGGAAGACAGTCTGCATGGAATGGTGAATTATATTATTCTTCCCTTGTTCGCCTTTGCCAATGCGGGTGTCTCGCTGACGGCGGATCATGGCGGTCTGGAAGTGGGGATGGCTACCTGGGCGGTGCTGGCGGGATTGCTGGCGGGTAAGTTTGCCGGCATTTATTTCTTTACCTGGCTGGTGATAAAGATGGGGTTCGCCGGACTGCTGAAAGGCATGACCTGGGTGAACCTGACAGGTATCTGTCTTTTGGGAGGTATCGGTTTTACGGTTTCTTTGTTTATAGCCAACCTCTCTTTCGGGGATTCGCCGGTGTTGCTGACGCAGGCAAAGATGGGTGTCATACTGGGAACGGTGCTGGCGGGTGTGCTGGCGTATCTGGTCTTGCAGTTCGCCCTGCCTAAACAGCCTGCACAGGAATAAAATTACAGATAGGGCAGTACGGCGGTGAAACGGCTGCCCTTGTTCACCTCGGATTGCACATCGATGTGTCCGTTCATTTTTTCTACAATGACCTTGCTGATGGCGAGTCCCAGTCCTACACCCTGTACAAATTCATTCCGCTTGTAGAACCGCTCGAATATCATTTGTAATTCTTCTTTAGGGATTCCCGCACCGGTATCTTCTACGAAGAAATGGATTTCCTTTTTCTCTTTGTCGCAGAAATAACCCAGTTTGATGTGTCCTTGGGAGGTGAACTTCTTGGCGTTTCCCAAAAAGTTGGTGATGACTTGGGTGAGGCGCATACGGTCTATGTGTATGGTCACATCCTCGTCGGGAAATTCTTTGATGAATTCCACTGGAGGGAGAATAATTACCTGATGGGTCTGATAGACCGTTTCGGCGAAATGATGCGCGCTGCAATCCTCACAATGAAAGGACATATTGCCGGATTCTATACGGGATAGTTCCAGCACATCATTGACCAGCTTCAACAAGAGTCTGGTATTGTTGTCTATGATGGAGGCAAACTCTTTTTTCTCTTCTTCCGAGATGTTTTTCTCGGTAGTGAGCAGGTTGGAGAATCCCACGATGGCATTAAGCGGAGTACGGATTTCATGGCTCATGTTGGCCAGGAAGGATTGTTTCAGTTCCGCCTGTTCCGCCAGTTTGCGGGCGCGTATCAGTTCTTCTTCCTTGTCTTTGATCTCCTGAATGTTTACCAGAAGTCCGGTGATGATAGGATTTTGTTCATTATTCTGCAACACGCTGTATCTGAATTCCCACCATTGGTAACCGGTGTCGTCGAATTGGCAACGGTATTGGGCTGTTCTTCGTTGCCGGTGTAGTATGTTGGATACGTTTTTTCTGAACCGGGCTTGGTCGTCGGGGTGCACATAGTGGGATATTTCCCCTATTTCCAACACGTTTTGGGAACGGTTGGTCAGTTCGCAGAAAGCTTGGTCGAACACGGCGGTTTTTCCGTCGAAACACCAGGCATAGGTTTTTCCTCCCTCCAGTGCAAGCGTTAATGCTTCGTGTTCGAACCTGAGGTTGCGCAAGGCTTCTTTTTTACGTCCTTTTTCCAGTGTATAGATATAAATAAGGTAGGCTATCCCCAAAAGGAGTGTGAAGACCAGGAGGCTTTCAAGAATCAGGATGGGGGTTGCGTATTTTTCCTCCCACGGCCTGTACATGATGGTATATTCCGGTGGAATGCTTTCAGGGGGGATCTGGTATCTCTTCATGACCTGCCAGTTGACCAGGTGCTGTTTGGCGATTTGTTTTACCGCCGGGACGGGTATCTTTCCTTGCAGTCTTTCTTTGATGCCGGCGGTCATGTCGCTTAGCTGTGTTTCGATGGGGGCGAAATAACCTCCCAGCATGTATTCCTTTATCCCGAATCCTTCGTTGATGGTTTCGAATCCGGGATTGTCGAACAGGCTGCCGATGCGCAGGGTGGTATAGTCCCGTTTGGTATACAGGAACAGGGAGTATTTGAAGACCCCGCTGGACAGCCACATCAGGTCGCGGGCAGCTACGGAATCACTGGACAGGCGGACTATGACGGTGGAGTCCAAGTGGTTGTATTCGTTCAGCTTTTCGTGCAGGGATTCATATTCGGTATCATCTTTGTCACTGATGGGGATATTCAGCTTGTCGGGCAGGGCCTCTTGTCTTTTCCATTGGTGGAGGGCGATTTCCGATCCTTTGCATTGTTCGCTCAGGTCTTTCCGGATAAGGCGGTCAAGCACGGTCCGCCCGTTCAGGATGTGGATGCGGACTTTGCCCATGATGCGTTCTATCATCCGGCAGGTGGTGAGGTAATCGGGTTTGTCTATGTAGCCCGTAATGTTGGGATATTGTGCCAGCAACTCTTGGTTGGGATAATTCACTCCGCTGAATACGACGGGAACCTGCCTGACATACGGGTTTCCGCAAGCCATGACAGAGTAGGTTGCCTGATCATCGAGCACGGCAATCAAATCCCCTCCCCATGAGCGGATGGAATCTGCAAACTCGGAAATCCGTCGCTCTTCTTCTACGGATTCGTATTTCTCGCAATCCAGATAAAAGGTGCGCAGCTGGAAGTCTATTTGCTGGTCTTTCAGTCCTTTGACAAACAGTTTGTTTACAATGCCTGCACCGCTGTACCCTTCCTGGTAGGAATGGATAAGGGCTATTTTATATTTTTGTGCATAAAGCGGACTCCCTATAAGAAGGGCTGTCATAAAAATGAAAAAGGCCTTATGCTTCATGTCAAACGTGATTATTAAGTGAACCAAGGGACAAAGATAGGAATGTTTCTTTAATTCCGGCTATGATTTACAGGAAATTATTGGAAGAGAGAGGGAAAGTAACCATCCCGGTTTGTGGAAAACAGCAATTCCGGCTTCTTGAAAAACATGCTTCTTGCTTTTCAAGGAACCGGAATTGCCTGTGATAAAAAGGAATGGGCCAACCCGTCAGCGGGGGTTATTTGTGTTGCTCCGGGGGCGGGGTGCTTTGAGAGGCCGGTCCGGCGGCGTTTGTAGAGGCGCTTGAAGCGGAACTTTTAGCCGCGCCGGAAACCGGAGCCGCTGTCTGTGCCGTTGTGGCCTGTTCTTCCCAGTGGAACGGTTCGAACTGTGTATCCTTGTCTACCCATGACGGTTTGCGCGATGCATAGATAATGAACGGAGCTGCGACTACCACGACGCAGCCGATAATCAAAACGGCAAACCATACGGTGTTGCTGCCTACCGCAATCTGGCTGGGGGGGATGAAGCTGAGCACGAATGCCAGCAGCGAACCGCAGAAACCCAGACCGCCGATGAGCCACATCAGTCCGTTGCCTTTGCTGCCGATGCGGAACGGGCGCGGGGCCTTTTTCATATTGTAACGCAGATAGATGGCGCCGCTGAACATCAGCAGATACATGATGAGGTAAAGCAATACGGTGAGCTGTGACAGGATTTGGTAGAAACTCTGTACGGAAGGCATCACAACGAACAGCAGGCTGAGCAAGGTTACGGCAAGGCCTTGGATCAGCAGAATGTTTTTCTGTACGCCGTTGGCGTTGGTCTTCTGGAAGAAGGGAGGCAGATAACCTGCTTTGCCCACTGCGAAGATACCTTTGGACGGACCTGCCACCCAGGTCAACACGCCTGCCAGCACACCGAATGCCAAAGCCACGGCGATGATAGGCGACAACCACGAAGCATGGACATACTTGAAGTAATTATCAAAGCCTACCAGCAGACTCTGTGTCAGGTTGATGTCCTTTTCGGGAATGATGATCCCCAGTGCGAAGGTGCCGAGCACGAAGATGATTACGGTGATAGCCGCACCGATGAATACGGCTTTCGGATAGTTCTTGGCAGGATTTTCCATGTCTTTTACGTGGATACCGCCCATTTCCATACCGGCATAGAACAGGAAGATGCTGGAAGCCAGTACCAGGTTGTCGAAGTTGCTGAAGTCGGGGAAGAAGTTGCCGTCAAAGTTCATCTGGCTCTGTCCGCCGGAAGCAAGGTAAATCACCGCCAGCACCATCAGCAGGCCGGCAGGAATGATCGTACCTACCATACCGCCTACTTTGGCCACTTTGCCTACCCAGCCCATGCCTTTCAGCGAAATGAAGGTGGCCAGCCAGTAGATAATCAAGACCACCGCCAGTGAGTAATAGCGGTTGGATGCCAAGGCCATATCATGGGTGTCACTCATGCCGATAAATGCCAGTGCCACGGCTCCGAAAGTCAGGACGGTGGGATACCAGATGGTGCTTTCCACCCATTGCAGGAAGATGGCGAGGAAGCCGAATTTCTTTCCGTAGGCTTCACCCACCCATCGGAACACACCGCCTTGCTTGTCCTGGAACATGGCCGCCAGTTCCGCCGCTACCAACGAGGTAGGTATCAGGAAGACGATGGCCGCGAATAAATAATAAAATGCCGAACTCAGTCCGTATTCGGCTTCAGCAGGCAGCCCGCGCAGGGATACTACCGCAGTCACGTTCATAATAGCGAGGGTAAATACCCCTAGCTTGACTGATTTACTAATGTTTGCCATAAAGTTTAGGTTTTAAAAAATGTATGTTTTTTGTTTACGGAGTTTATAACAACTCCCTGGAAATGATGTTTATCCGTTTAGGTTTATTAACCCGGAAGGTATCCGGAATGAAACAATCGTACCCGGAAGGGTGTTTCTAGAAAAAACAATATAATCAGTATCGTTTATGAAAACAGCTTTCTCCTCATTCATCTATTCCCGCAGGGGGATTTACGGGATCTTGCATATACTCATCCTGTTGATGTCCCTTTTTCTGGTTATCAGTATCTCGATAGATACTTTTCATAACATCCCTTTCCTGAATCAAGGTTCTTATCTGAAGATTCAGTTCTGGATATGCATGTTTTTCCTGTTCGATTTCCTGCTGGAGTTTTTCCTCTCGAAAGAAAAAGGAAGATACTTCACCAGCCATTTTATTTTCCTGCTGGTATCTATACCTTATTTAAATATCATTGATTTCTATCACATCACTTTCTCGCCCGAAATCAGTTATTTCCTGCGCTTTATCCCTTTGCTGAGGGGAGGGTATGCGCTGGCCATCGTGGTGGGCTGGCTGTCGGGCAGCAAAGCGTCCGGGTTGTTTACCTCGTACATCACCATGCTGATGGCCACCGTGTATTTTGCCAGCCTTATCTTCTTTGTGCTGGAACATAAGGTGAACCCTATGGTGACGGACTACTGGAGTGCGCTGTGGTGGGCCTTTATGGATGTTACCACCGTAGGGAGTAATATTTATGCCGTCACTCCTACGGGGAAAATACTGTCGGTGGTGCTGGCCGCCCTGGGAATGATGATGTTCCCTATCTTCACGGTATACGTCACCAGTCTGGTGCAGCAGGCCAACAAGCGGAAGGAGGAATATTATCAATCGCAACAATCAAAGTAAGCGTATTCCCTTGATTCATCCAATAATTCCTTAATATCCTCATGTATGGTTATTCTATTCCTTTAATTCGTTCCACTTGTTTGTCTAGGAAGTAACCGGCATAAAAAGAATAATCGCCTGTTTCATAAAAGGCGATGAGCCCTTTCCTATAGTTTAATATGTCGGCATCTTTGGAAGAGTAGACAGGGATAATGTCAGCATTCATCAAAGCAATGCTTTCCACCATTCGGGAAGTACGTTTGTTTCCATCAATGAAAGGTTGCAGCTTGGCTATGTTGCAATGAAGATAAACGGCCCGTTCCAGTGGATTGGTATATTGCTCCTGCTGATAAAGTATTTCATTCAATTTAGCCCGAATATCGTTCAAATTCTTCGGGGGAATATATGCTGTGCCACTGATACGGACGCCTCTTGTCCTTAAATAGCCTGACTCTTCATCGGAAACCAAGCCCGTGGATATAGCTTGATGCACCCTGAACAAAGTACGCTCATCTATCACTTCTTGATTCTTCCCTTTATTGATATATTCCAATTCGGAAATGAAAGTATTGTATAGATTTTTTAGCATCTTGGCATCTTCATACTTCTTTTCGGAAGTAATGTCGTCTTTGAGCAATGCTTCTGTTTCCACGTAAGTATAAGTATTACCTTCAATCTTCCCTGAATAGTAACACCACACTACTGCCAGATCTTTTATTTCATTTGAGCGCAAATCCGATAGCTTAGCTAAAGGATGATTCAAAATGAATTGCGCTTTTTCCTGCTGTTCTTTATTAAATATCTGTTCCATAATCATAAAAACAATTGTAGCTTGTGGTTGGATTTTATTGTTCCCTATATTAGGAGAGTCGTTATTAAAAGCTAAGTGCTAAATATTTGAATATGTTTTTTCTATATTTCGTATACAAAGATAGATAATAAAATTTAGTTCTGACAAATTACACGAGAATTCTAATCAGAAAAGATGGAAAGAGGGATTGTAACTGCCAAAGCTGTTGTGATTACTCGTTCAAATAAGAAATTTCTCTAAGTCGCTTATTTCAAATACAATTCAATATTAAAATGTGATTTTATACAAAAATAAGAAAAAAGTCTTATCTTCGTAGCCAATAACAAATTGCTAACCTAAATAAACAACAAGATGAAATTATTGGCTCTGTGTGCGGCGGGGATAGGCTTGATGCTGTGCGCCTCGTGTACAAACAACAAACATTTAATCAGTGATGAGGCTGAACGCGCCGCTGTTCAGCAGGATTTTGAGGCACGGCGTGATATGCTGACCCAAGGTAACCTCTTTCAGGTATTTGAACAACCCATGAGCGATGAACAGAAGGAGGCGATGACTTTCCTTTACGCCTATATGCCCTTGGCGGATATAGCGGACCATCCCGGTGAATTCTATCTGGAAAATGTGGACTACGCCTTCAAGGCGCGTGAGGAGATGCCGTGGGGAAAAGTGGTTCCCGAACGAGAGTTCCGCCACTTTGTATTGCCCATCCGCGTAAACAATGAGAATCTGGACGACAGCCGTAAAGTATTCTACGAGGAGCTGAAGGACAGAGTGAAAAACCTTTCTTTATATGATGCTGTGCTGGAAGTGAACCACTGGTGTCATGAAAAGGTGATTTATACCCCCTCTGATGCCCGTACCAGTAGTCCGCTGGCTTCCGTAAAGACAGCCTACGGACGTTGTGGCGAGGAATCTACGTTCACGGTAGCTGCCTTGCGTTCGGTAGGTATTCCTGCCCGTCAGGTATATACGCCGCGTTGGGCACATACCGACGACAATCATGCCTGGGTGGAAGCTTGGGTGGATGGCAAATGGTACTTCCTGGGTGCTTGCGAACCCGAACCGGTACTGAATCTGGGTTGGTTCAACGCTCCCGCTTCACGGGGTATGCTGATGCACACCAAGGTGTTCGGACGTTATAACGGACCGGAAGAAGTGATGTACCGCACTCCCCGTTATACGGAAATCAATGTGATTGACAACTATGCTCCCACGGCAAAAGCCGATGTGACCATCGTGGATGCGGACGGCAAACCGGTGGCTGACGCCAAAGTGGAATTCAAGGTGTATAACTATGCCGAATTTTATACCGTAGCTTCCAAACAGACGGATGCGGACGGTAAGACGTTCCTGACCGCCGGAAAAGGGGATATGCTGGTATGGGCTTCCAAAGATGGAAAATTCGGTTATTCCAAACTGTCTTTCGGACAGGACAATGCCTTGACCGTGAAGCTGGACAAAACGGCCGGCGAGGCTTATACACTGGATATGGATATCATTCCTCCGATGGAAGGCGCCAATATGCCCGAAGTGACTCCCGAACAACGTGCGGAGAACAATCGCCGCATGGCTTTGGAGGACTCTATCCGCAATGCCTACGTGGCTACATTCATGACGGATGAATCGGCTCGCAATTTCGCTAAAGAATACCAGCTGGATGAGGATGCCGTTGCCAAATTGCTGGTGGCATCACGTGGCAACTACGAAACCATCCGTGACTTTATGGCCCGTCTCCGTTCGGACAAGTCAAAGAAGGGCGGCATTGACCTGCTTCAGCAGATTTCTGCCAAAGACCTTCGTGATGTAAGCTCCGAAGTGTTGATAGACCACATGATGAATTCATACTTGTGCGCCAATGCTGATTATTTCCGCAGATTTGTGCGTAATCCGCGCGTGAGCAACGAAATGATTACTCCGTATAAAGGATTCTTTGAGAAAGCAGTGCCCGAACAGGATCGTGAGGCTTACCTTGCCGATCCGATGAAGCTGGTTACATGGGTTGCCGGGAATATCCGTGTGGACAAGGATTGCAACCTGGGCGGCTCGCCAATCACTCCGGAAGGGGTGTGGAAGGCCCGTACAGCCGATGCGCACAGCCGTGATATCTTCTTTGTATCCATGGCACGCAGCATGGGTGTTCCTGCACGTATAGACGAAGTGACGGGAAAAGTGCAGTTGATAGGCGATGAAGGTGCTATTGATGTGAATTTCGAAGCAATGGAACAGGCCAGTGCGCCTACCGGCAAGTTTATTGCCAGATATACGCCGATCAAGTCTTTGGCTGATCCGAAGTATTATTCTCATTTCTCTATTTCCAGACTGACTCCTGCCGGAACTTTGAAATTGCTGAATTATGATGAAGGCGATATTGATATGGGTGGCGGCGCTACTTGGGCTAATCTGTTGAAGAACGGAACGGCACTGGATGCCGGCAATTATGTGATGGTGACCGGTACTCGTCTGGCTAACGGCGGCGTATTGTCCCAGCTGACTTTCTTTACCATCAAGCCGGGAGAAACGACTACGGTGGACTTGGTGATGCGTGAAAGTAAGGATGATATTCAGGTGATCGGTAATTTCAATTCAGAATCTACTTATAAACCGATGGATAGCGATGAACTGAAGTCCATTCTTGCCACTACAGGACGTGGTTACTACATTGTAGCCGTACTGGGCGCCGGACAAGAACCTACCAACCATGCATTGCGCGATATCGCGGCATTGGGCAAGGACTTTGATGAATGGGGCAGAGGAATCGTGCTGTTGTTCCCCAATGAGGAGCAGTACAAGAAGTTCCGTCCGCAGGAATTCCCGGGATTACCGGCTACCATTACTTACGGTATTGATGTGGACGGTTCCATCCAGAAGCAGATTGCAGAAGGCATGAAGTTGTCTAACAAGACTATCTTGCCTATGTTTATCATTGGTGATACCTTTAACCGGGTGGTATTCGTGTCACAAGGATATACCATCGGGCTGGGTGAGCAGCTGATGAAGGTGATACATAAGTTGTAGAATTCAGTATAAACAAAAAGTAACGCGGATATTCAGCTTGAAACCCTGAATATCCGCGTTTAATATGATAATAACGTTTATGCTTGCTTATTACTTGTCATCATCCAAATCATCATCGTCATCGTCCCAGTCATCCTCTTTCTTTGATTTCTTGGGGTTGAGGCTTTTGTTTTTCTTTTCCAGTGCTTTGTCGTTTTCGTCTTTCAGTGCCAGTTCGGACAAGGCGGCTTTTACTTTGTTGGGGTCAGTAACATCCTTCAGATACTCTTCTATCTTTACAGTACCTCCCATAGATACTTTTGAGTTACGATAAATCATGCCGCTGTCTACGCTGCTCCGTCCGGAGAAATGAAATTCCGAAGTTCCGGTTTCTTCGGCAATCTTACGGATATTACCGGCATTCACACCGCATCCCGGCATGATGATGATTCGTCCGTCGGCCAGTTCTACCAATTCTTTTAAAAGAGGGATACCCTTTTCGGCAGTCGCTTCTTGTCCGGAAGTAAGGACCCGGTCGATACCCAGGCCGATAATCTGTTCCAAAGCTTCTTTGGGATTGCTGCACATATCAAAAGCGCGGTGGAAGGTGACACTCATCTCGCCTACCGCATTCATCAGTTTCTGCATCAAGGGTACATCGACATTGCCTTCTGCGGTAAGACATCCGAACACCACACCGTCCGCACCCAACTGACGTGCCACTTTAATATCATGCAACATGATTTCTTGCTCGATGGGAGAATATAGGAAATCTCCGCCACGGGGACGGATAATGACATGTAGTTTTGTTTGGTTCAATAATTGGCGTGCCATACGGATTTCGCCAAAAGACGGGGTTGTTCCGCCTTCCGGAATACCTGCACATAGTTCTACACGATAAGCACCGGCTTGTTGTGCCTTCACAGCACTTTCCACGGAGTTGGCGCAAATCTCGATTTTTGATTTGTTACTCATAAAGTTATTTAATAGTTAATTCAATCACATAACTAACGTCATCGGGCGCTTTGGGCTGTTTCAGCAATTTTCTTTCAATCTCTCCGCTAGGGGACCATAAATGGTTTCTCTGCATGAGTTCATCCATTGGCCCAGTTCTTTACGGATGACTTTGTTCTTCATAATATATGAATTTGTCTGTGCAAAGATAGGCATAATGTAAGAGTGTGAGAAATATTTAGCGGAAAAAATTTTTAGTTAAAAAGCCGGTACTTCTCTCGGGGTGAGAGAAATATCGGCTTTCTGTCAGAATAGAATATATTATTGCACGTGGATGCGGTGCCCGTTGAATACGTTCATGCCCAGTTTGTTCATAATATATTTGATGGCAAGCTGCGCTTTTACGGAGTTGCCGGCATCGTCCAAAGGAGGCGCGAAGGCCGAAATACCCATTACACCCGGCATCACACCCATCACACCGCCTCCTACGCCGGTCTTGGCAGGGATTCCTGAGGTATAAAGCCAGTCGCCTGTGTGCTGGTAGAAACCTACGGTAGCTATCATGGAGGTGATTTTCGGGGCGAGGGCCTTGTCGAACACTTGTTTGTTTGTATTCGGGTTCAATCCTTCGTTGGCGATGGTGGCTCCGCAGATGGACAATTGTTCCGCGGTGATGCCCATAGAGCACTGACGGGTGTATAGGTCAAGCGACATATCAGGATCATCGTAGATACGGTTATAATTTTTCAATAACCAGGCGATGGAACGATTGTTGAAATTTGTTGCAGACTCCGATTTGTACAATTCGTCAATCAGTTGCGGGGCACTTCCGCATAGTTCGGTCATATTGTCTACGATGGCTTTCCATTTGCCGTCGCTGTTGCCTAGGGGTTGTACCATGCTGTCTGCCGAGATGGCCCCGGCGTTTACCAGTGGGGTGGAAGGGTGGTCGTTTTCCAACAGGATAGCCATGATGGAGTTGAACGGCAGTCCGGTAGCGTCGGCGCCAATCATTTCGAGCACCTTGGGGGCGCCGTATTGGCGGAGTACCAGGATAGCGGTCAGCACCTTGGAAACGGACTCGATACCGAAACGGTACTGAGAGTCACCCAGTTGGATGATTTCTCCGTTCATCAGACAGATACTGATTCCGAACAGTTTGGGATCAATATTTGCCAGATAAGGAATGTAGTCGGCGTTCTTACCGTCTGTATTGTCTTTATACAGATTGTAGGCCTCTTGTGCAGCATCCTTTATTTGCTGGATAGCTATAGTTCTTTCCATAAATTAATTTGATTGAAGTAACCATCCACCTTAACGGCGGATGGTTGCATTATTGTTATTTATGCTTATTTTTTAGCGGCGTTGCTATGGGCATTGTGAGTAAACACAGTACCTTTTACAGCGATATTCTTGTCTTGGGCGATGCGGGTAGGAGTGGGATATTCTAGTTTCTCGAACTCGCTGATGGCATTCTTGATGTCGTTCAACAACATATCCGCCATGTCACGGCTGAATCCCTGACGTACCACAACACGCATAACCACATAATTTTGAATGTTCTCCGGCAAGGTGTAGGCAGGAACCATCCATCCGCTTTGTTGTAATTTAGCCTGCAAATCGTACAGAGTCCATTTGGCGTTCTTTGCGTATTCGGGTTTCATGTACCAGATGAACAAAGGATTTACCACTTTGTCGCTGTAGTTTACGAACGGAGTCATCTTGGCTATTTCGCTGTGAATGTACTTGGTGATTTCCATGGAATTGTATTGGATGGCTTTGTATCCTTGGAATCCCAGACGGATAAACTGATAGTATTGGCCTAGAATCTGTGCGGCGGGGCGGCTGAAGTTCAAACCAACCTGTGTGATGTTCGCACCCAGATAATTGACACTGAATGACATGGCATCCGGAAGGTATTTCTTGTCTTTCCATACTACCCATCCCAGTCCCGGATAAACCAGTCCGAACTTGTGGCCGGAAGTGCTGATGGAAAGAACCCATTTCAAACGGAAGTCCCATTTCGTTTCGGGGCTGAGGAACGGCAGGATGAAGCCACCGGTTGCGGCATCTACGTGGATAGGAATATCATAGCCGGTTTTGGCGTTGTAGGCATCCAGCGCTTTGTCCAATGCTTCCACGTCATCGTTCAGACCTGTCCATGTCACACCTTGGATAGGAACAATACAGATGGTGTTCTCGTCACACATCTTTAAGGCTTCTTCGGGGTCCAGGGTGGGCTTGTCCAGAGTAAGAGGTACTTGGCGCATCTCAATCTGCCAAAGTTGGGCGAATTTCTCCCATACAACCTGGAAACCGCTTGAAATGACGAAGTTAGGTTTGTCGGTCGGTTTGCCCTGGGCTTTACGTCTGTCTCTCCAGCGCAACCAGGCAGCTACACCACCCAGCATACAAGCCTCGCTGGAGCCGATGGCCAACGCTCCTGATTTCCATTTTGCCTGTTCGGGGGAATTCCATAGGTTGGCCATGATGTTGATACATTTGGCATTCATCACGGCGATACGCGGGTACTCTGTTTCATCAATATAGTTGATGTTGATAGCTTCGTTCATCAATTTGGTAGCATAATCGTCCATATAGGTGGTAACGAAAGTAGCCAGATTAAGACGAGGCTGGGTTTGGGCGAATGTTTCGTCTTTAACCATTTGATAAGCAATCTGCGGAGTGGTAGGTTCCATGGGAATGGTGTCTACCGGAGCAGGTTGCAGCATTTCGTTTGAACCAAACACGGCTGTTTTGGCGTCACCGTCTCTCAAATCACAATTACAATCTTTCATTTTTACTTAAAGTTTAGGTTAGTAATACAATGAAGAACGTGGGAGTTTCCCGCGTTTTTCTCCCTCAACATAGGGGTTGGTGAAAAGTTCCTTGATTTTATGTTTTTTAATGTAAGTAGGGGGAATACAAAAAAACGATGGGAATCATTGTACTATGAACGAAAAAGAGATACCTTTGTTTATACATAAAATCATTGGATGCCCGTATCCGATATTTTAGGGGTATGTAATTTGATAAACTGCGTTTAGGAAATTAACATAGGCGTAAACTTTGACACTACCCGGCATAATATTTTGGAATGGAAAGTAAAGGAATAAACGATATGTCGCTTTGAACCAAACGTCTTTTGCCTTGTTGTGTATCTCATACAATAAATTACTACAAGTATGAAAGTACAGACAGGGCAGGGGACTATTCCCCTCATTACTTTAATAGGTATATTTTCCATTTCGGCATTAAATGCATTGCCGGGATTGGCGGTTTCTCCCATTTTGGGCGATTTGAATAAAATCTTTCCGTCTGCTACAGACTTGGAAATCCAGATGCTGTCCTCGTTGCCGTCACTTCTTATTATTCCTTTTATCTTGTTGTCGGGTAAGCTGACAGAGAAAGTGAACAACCTCTTGCTGCTGCAAATCGGCCTGGCCATCTTTGGGGTGAGTGGTATCCTTTATCTGCTCTCCAATAAGATGTGGCAACTGATAGCCATCAGCGCCATGTTGGGGATAGGGTCCGGGTTGATTGTTCCGCTTTCCACCGGATTGATATCCCGTTATTTTGTGGGAGCTTACCGTACGAAACAGTTCGGTTACAGTTCTGCCATAACCAATATCACCTTGGTACTGGCCACCACATTGACTGGCTATCTGGCGGAAGTGAACTGGCATTTGCCGTTTTTGGTTTATCTGTTTCCTTTTATATCCATTTTTCTTACTCATTATCTGAAGAAAGACCTCTCCAGTTATCATCCGTCTGATGATATTCCGTCTGATACCGCCAAAGAAATGGGCAAGAGGGGAATGAATGTCAAGGCCTTAATCAAGCTGATGGCTTTTTACGGTCTGGCTACTTATCTGGTAATCATTATCAGTTTCAACCTTCCTTTTCTGATGGAAGAGTACGGGCTTTCCAGTGGCAGGGCAGGAATATTGATTTCCTTGTTTTTCCTTGCTATCATGGCGCCGGGCTTTGTGCTGAACAGGATAGTGCAAGTGTTGGGGCGTCGTATCTATATGGTTTGTTTGTTGATGATAGCTTGTGGGATGGGAATTATTTTGCTCAGCCGTTCTGAGATATTGATTGCTTTGGGGTGTGTCCTGAACGGTCTTTCATACGGTATCATCCAGCCGTTGATTTATGATAAGACCTCTGATGTGGCCGTACCTCATAAGGTGACATTGGCACTTGCCTTTGTGATGGCTATGAATTATGTGGCTATCCTGCTTTGTCCTTTTATTGTAGATGCAGTACAGAGCTTGTTTCATTCTGACTCGCAGACTTTTGCTTTCTGGCTCAATTTGATGGTGGCGCTGATGGCCATGTTTGTGGTGATGAAGCAAGAAAAGTTGAGTTTATAAGAAAAATACCCACGTAATAACAGCATGAAGTATGAATAAACAAGTTGAAGCAAACCTTAGCATGGTTGTCTCCAAAGCGTTGGGAGGCTTTAATATGAACGCGTTGAAATATCTTTTACCTTTGTGGATAGCTCCTGTGACAGGGGTTACTTTCCGATTGGTATTTGGGGCCGCCGCTTTTTGGCTTATTGATATATTTTGCAAACCCGAAAACTCCACTATTCGTCAGAAATGGCAGCTTTTTATGTTAGGGGCTTTAGGTATTTACGGATATATGTTTTTTTATCTGCTGGGTATCAGTAAGACCACTCCGGTTTCCAGTTCCATTTTTGTCAGTTTGGAGCCTATATGGGTATTCATTATTGCTGTATTGTTTTATAAGGAAAAAGTAACTTGGATGAAAGTGTTTGGTATTGGAATGGGGTTGGGAGGAGCTATTCTTTGCATTTCTACACAGCCTAGTGACGATCTTGCCTCTAATGCTCCGTTAGGTAATTTAATGTGTTTGGTCAGTTCGCTGGTTTATGCCGTCTATCTTGTTCTCAGCAATCGTCTGTTAAAAGGGGTGGGAAATATGACGATGTTGAAATATACCTTTTTAGGGGCGGCTGTCATGGCTGTTATTGTCAATACAATTTACGGCTTTGATGCTCCTATACTGAGAATGTCACTTTTCTCTACTCCTATGTTGGTCTTGCTTTTTGTTTTGGTATTCCCTACCACTATTAGTTATTTACTACTTCCCCTCGGATTGAAATATCTGAAAACTACATTGGTAGCTATTTATGGATATTTAATTTTGATTGTTGCTACGGTGACCTCTTTTATTTTGGGGCAGGATCGCTTCTCATGGACGCAGTTGGCGGCGATTGTTCTTATTTGTGCCAGTGTTTATCTGGTAGAGGTGGCCGAGAGTAAAAGTGAAAAACAGATTATATCGAAATCCAGATAAGACACCGGGAAAAAAGTATAAGACCCTAAGAAAAAAATTATCGCGGTGTGTAATGTAAAGAAACTTACCGGCAAATGAATGAGCGAAAAAAAAAGAATGCAACTTTACATCGAAAGCGAGTGTAAGGAATCAATTTTATTTGTAGCTTTGCACCCAATTAAAAAACAAGAGTGTTATACCTATGCTACAATTAGATGCAATATACAAGGCGGCTCATGTCCTGAAAGAGGTTGTCCGTCGCACTGATTTGATTTATGCTCCTCAGATAAATCCTGAGAGTACAGTTTATCTGAAGCCCGAAAACCTGCAATTCACAGGATCGTTTAAAGTGCGTGGTGCTTATTACAAGATTTCCCAATTGTCTGATGAAGAAAAGGCGAGAGGTGTGATAGCCTGTTCTGCCGGTAATCATGCGCAAGGGGTGGCATTGGCTGCCACTAAGTGTGGCATCAAGTCGTTGATTTGTCTTCCAGAGGGAGCACCTATATCTAAAGTTGAGGCTACGAAGCATTATGGGGCGGAAGTTTGTTTGGTTCCGGGAGTCTATGATGATGCTTATCAGAAAGCTCTGCAATTACGTGATGAAAAGGGATATACTTTTGTTCATCCCTTTGATGACGAGAATGTGATAGCCGGACAAGGTACTATCGGTTTGGAGTTATTGGAGGAAATGCCGGATGTGGAGGTAGTCATTGTCCCCATTGGTGGGGGCGGACTGATTTCGGGAGTGGCTTATGCGTTGAAGGCTTTGAAACCGTCTGTCAAGGTATATGGTGTACAGGCGTTGGGTGCGGCCAGTATGGCAAACTCTATTCTCCATTCGCGTATTGAGCGTCTTCACTCTGTTTCCACTTTTGCCGATGGAATCGCGGTGAAAGAGCCGGGAACAAATACTTTTGACTTGGTTAATCAGTATGTGGACGGAATTGTAACTGTGACCGAGGATGAGATTGCCGCAGCTATTCTGGCATTGATAGAACGCCAGCGGATTGTTGCAGAGGGGGCGGGAGCTGTGTCCGTTGCTGCAGCCATGTTCAATAAGGTACCGGTAAAGGGTAAGAAAACTGTTTGCCTGGTGTCTGGAGGTAATATTGATGTGACGATATTGAGCCGTGTCATCAGTCGCGGTATGGCAAAGTCGGGACGTACCTATGCAGTAACTTTGGACTTGATAGACAAACCGGGGCAGCTGTTGGGAGTCAGCAAAATTATCGCAGAGCAGGGAGGAAATGTAATTTCTGTACATCATGAGCGAAATAGTGAGAGTGCAGATGTCACCGGATGTGCCCTTCGTGTCGTTATGGAAACCAGAAACGAGGAACATATAGCATCCATTCGTCAAAAACTGTTGGATGCAGGCTATGTGATAATGAAATAAATTATATACTTTACAAGTAGAAAGGGGGGAATTTAAAATTTTCCTCCCTTTCTTGTTTCTAATTTTAATTTCTCCACACAAAAAATCGATTTTTATAGTGAAAATATCATTTTATACTTCTTAGAATCCAATTAAAATCGTACATTTGCCGCAGTTTTGTAATGTAGAGTTTGCAAAAATGACCGATATAATCAAACATCGTGGTATTGTGGAAAACATTGAAGGTTCTCATGTGCGGGTGAGAATCGTACAAACTTCTGCCTGTTCGGCTTGTAGTGTGAAAGGGCATTGCAATGCATCTGAAAGTAAAGAGAAACTGATTGATGTTTTTGACATGAAGGCATCTTCTTACCGCATAGGTGAGGAGGTGATGATTTATGGTACCACTTCCATGGGGATGCAAGCCGTATTGCTGGCTTTTGGTATCCCTTTCTTGGTATTGCTGATTACTTTATTTATTTCCATGCGTTTTACGGGGGGGGATGAGTTAAGGTCGGCGCTTGTTGCTTTGTCAGCCTTGCTCCCGTATTACTTTATCATATATGTATGCAGGAATAAGTTGAGCAAGAAGTTTTCATTTACGCTTGAACCAATAAAAAATAATTAATAAATAACTAACTAAAATTTATGGATTTAATTCTGGTTGCAGTAATTTCGTTGGGAGCGATTGGCTTGATTGCCGCGGTAATCTTGTATGCCGCTTCTAAGAAGTTTGCTGTGTATGAAGATCCGCGGATTGCCAAGGTGAGCGAAGTGCTTCCTCAGGCGAATTGCGGTGGATGTGGTTATCCCGGTTGCTCTGGTTTTGCTGGTGCCTGCGTGAAGGCTGCCGATGCCGGTTCGCTGGAGGGTAAGTTATGTCCGGTTGGTGGTGCTCCGGTAATGGAGAAAGTAGCTGCCATTTTGGGATTGGAAGCCGTTGCTGCCGAACCGAAAGTTGCGGTGGTAAGATGTAACGGTAGTTGTGAAAATCGCCCTCGTACTGCTCTGTATGACGGAGCTAAATCGTGTGCCATCGCTCATGCCACTTCAGGTGGTGAGACGGGTTGTACATTCGGTTGTCTGGGTTGTGGTGATTGTGTGGAAGTGTGTCAGTTTGATGCTATTCACATGAATCCTGAAACCGGCCTTCCGGAAGTGGACGAAGAAAAATGTACAGCTTGTGGGGCTTGTAGCAAAGCTTGTCCGCGTAAGATCATTGAAATTCGTCCGAAAGGAAAGAACAACCGCCGCGTAGTGGTGATGTGTGTGAACAAGGATAAGGGAGCTGTTGCCAACAAGGCTTGCAAGGCTAGTTGTATTGGTTGTGGAAAGTGTGTGAAAGTGTGTCCGTTCGAAGCCATTACGTTAGAGAATAATTTGGCATACATTGATCCGGCTAAGTGTAAATCTTGCCGTAAATGTGAATCGGAATGTCCGAAAGGGGCTATCCAAGCTATTAATTTCCCGCCACGTAAACCGAAGGTAGAAATGCCGGCTGGTGAGGCTGCTGCAAAACCTGCTGCAAAAGTAGAGGCTTCAAAGGTGGAAACTCCGGAAGCGGTGAAAGCTGAGGCTCCGAAAGCGGAAGCATAATCAAAATTCAAAGTAAGTAAAAATTAAAAAGATATAACAGTGAAGACATTTAGAATTGGTGGAGTACATCCAGCAGAAAATAAATTGTCAGCAGGCAAAGCCATTGAAACCCTTGCACTTCCTAAGCAAGCGGTATTTCCTTTGTCACAGCATATCGGTGCTCCTGCTACTGCCATCGTGAAAAAAGGCGATGTGGTGAAGGTAGGTACGAAGATTGCTGAGGCGGGTGGCTTTGTTTCAGCAGCCATCTTCTCGTCTGTATCCGGTAAAGTGAACAAGGTAGACGCCGTAATCGATGCAAGCGGTTACCGCAAGCCGGCTATCTTTATCGATGTGGATGGTGACGAATGGGAAGAATCAATAGACCGCAGTTCGACATTGGTGAAAGAGTGTGCTCTCACACCCGAAGAAATCGTTGCTAAAGTGAAAAATGCAGGTGTAGTAGGTATGGGCGGTGCTTGTTTCCCTACTCATGTGAAACTTTCTCCTCCTCCGGGCTGCAAGGCGGAATGTGTAATTATCAATGCTGTAGAGTGTGAGCCTTACCTCACTGCCGACCATCGTTTGATGTTGGAAAAGGCAGACGAAGTACTGGTGGGCGTAAGCATTCTGATGAAAGCTGCAAAAGTGACCAAGGGATATATCGGTATTGAAAATAATAAACCGGATGCTATTAAGTTGATGACTGAAAAAGCTGCTCAGTATCCCGGTATAGAGGTAGTTCCCTTGCAAGTGAAATATCCGCAAGGTGGTGAGAAACAATTGATAGATGCTGTGATCGGTCGCCAGGTTCCTGCTCCTCCCGCTATTCCTATCAATGTGGGTGCGGTAGTTCAGAATGTAGGTACTGCATTTGCCGTTTATGAGGCCGTTCAGAAAAACAAACCTTTGTTTGAACGCATTGTAACCGTTACAGGTAAGTCTGTCAGAAATCCATCTAATTTTCTCACCCGTATGGGGACTCCGATGAGCCAGCTGATTGATGCGGCTGGCGGTTTGCCCGAAGATACGGGAAAAGTGATTGGTGGTGGTCCGATGATGGGTAAAGCACTGGTTAATACAGAAGTTCCTATTTGTAAAGGTAGTTCGGGTGTGCTGATTATGAATGATAAGGAAGCTGCCCGTGCGGAAGCTCAGCCCTGTATCCGCTGTGCCAAGTGTGTTAACGTGTGTCCCATGGGACTGGAGCCTTTCTTATTGGCAACACTTTCAGCTCATAAGGATTGGGAGAGAGTAGAGAAAGAAGATGTAATGTCGTGCATCGAGTGCGGTTCGTGTCAGTTTACATGTCCGTCTCATCGTTATTTGCTGGACTATATCCGTTTGGGTAAGGGCACAGTAGGCGGTATTATCCGTGCACGTAATGCTAAAAAATAATTCGACAAAATAGTATGGCTAATAAATTAATAGTATCATTATCGCCTCACGTTCATAGCGGTGACAGCATACAGAAGAATATGTATGGTGTACTCATTGCGTTGATACCTGCGTTGCTGGTGTCATTTTATATGTTCGGACTGGGCGCCGTGGTGGTGACCTTGACCTCGGTTGCCGCTTGTGTATTCTTCGAATGGGCGATTACCAAGTTTATTTTGAAGAGAGAACGCTCTACCATCTGTGATGGTTCGGCTATTATAACCGGTGTGTTGCTGGCATTCAATCTGCCTTCCAACTTGCCGCTTTGGATTATTATCATCGGTGCGTTGGTGGCTATCGGTGTGGGCAAGATGACTTTCGGCGGATTGGGTTGTAATCCTTTTAATCCTGCGTTGGTAGGTCGTATCTTCTTGCTGATTTCTTTTCCTGTGCAGATGACTTCATGGCCGTTGGTTCAACAATGGGGAAGTTATACCGATGCTGAAACCGGTGCTACTCCGCTGGCATTGATGAAAATGGCTGTAAAGGGTGATGTAAATGCTTTAGGTCAGTTGCCCGATACATTAAGTCTGTTTCTGGGTAATAACCCGGGTTCGCTAGGTGAGGTGAGTGCATTGGCTTTATTGCTTGGCCTGGGATATATGCTATGGAAAAAGATTATTTCCTGGCATATTCCTGTATCTATTTTGGTGACTGTATTTGTATTTGCCGGTCTGATGCATTTGGTTGATCCGGTGGCTTATGCATCTCCGTTGGCTCACTTGTTTACAGGTGGTTTGATGTTGGGTGCTATTTTCATGGCAACCGACTATGTTACTTCGCCTATGACTCATAAAGGTATGATTATATACGGTGTGGCTATCGGTTTCCTGACCGTGGTTATCCGTTTGTTCGGTGCATATCCCGAAGGTATGTCTTTCGCTATATTCATTATGAACGCATTCACTCCGTTAATCAATACTTATTGTAAACCTAAAAGATTCGGGGAGGTCGTGAAGAAATGAAAAAACTAGAATCATCTTTGAAAAACATGGTTATCGTGCTGACAGCGATTACTGTGATTGCAACCGGACTTTTGGCTTATGTCAACCAACTGACTGCCGGTCCTATTGCTGAGGCTAATGCAAAAGCTTTGAGTGACGCTATTGCAGTTGTAGTTCCGGGGTTTGATAACAATCCTGCGGAAGCTCCTGAAACTATAGAATTGGATGGTGCTACTTATAAAATATATAAGGCAACCAAGGGTGGCGAATTTATTGGTGCTGCCGTAGAATCTTCTGCCAATGGTTTTGGTGGCGCTTTGAGTGTGCTGGTAGGTTTTGACAAAGAGGGAAATATCATAGACTATTCTTTGTTGAGCCATGCTGAGACTCCGGGCTTGGGGTCAAAGGCGGCTGATTGGTTTAAGAAAGGTGCAAAAGGCGACATTACCGGTATGAATCCGGGACAGGGAGCATTGGTGGTAAATAAGGATGGTGGTCAGATAGATGCTATCACAGCTTCTACCATCACTACACGTGCTTTTCTAAAAGCTGTGAACAATGCTTATGCAGCATATAGTGGTCAGAATGTGGATGGCGCTAGTGGTGCAACTCAGCAAGTGTCTGAAACTGTTGCCGAAAATGCTACTGCCTGCGATGCTCAATGTGAAGGAAACGAGGCATGTAAGCAGGTTTGTGACTCTACAGCCTGTAAGACTGTTTGTAGCGATAAATGTGATCCTGCTAACTGCGATAAGGCAGACTGCAAAAAAGTAGAATGTCCCAAGCAAGATTGTAAAAATAAAAAATAAGGAAGGAGCAGACTATGAATAATTTTAAAGTATTGATGAACGGGATTGTAAAAGAGAATCCCACGTTTGTACTCCTTTTGGGTATGTGTCCTACATTAGGAACAACATCTTCTGCCATCAATGGTATGGGGATGGGATTGGCTACGGCTTTTGTATTAATCTGTTCTAATGTTGTAATTTCGGCCATTAAGAATTTGATACCTGATATGGTGCGCATTCCGGCCTTTGTTGTGGTTATTGCATCATTCGTAACCTTGTTGCAGATGATTATGCAGGCATATGTGCCGGCACTTTATGCTACTTTGGGCTTGTTTATCCCATTGATCGTAGTAAACTGTATTCTGCTGGGACGTGCCGAAGCTTTTGCAGCAAAGAACGGTCCCGTGCCTTCATTCTTCGATGGACTGGGTATGGGGCTCGGATTTACTCTTGCATTGACTATCCTTGGTGGTGTACGTGAGTTCCTAGGCACAGGCAAGTTGTTTGATATCGCTATCATGCCTGAGCAATACGGAATGTTGATTTTCGTTCTCGCACCGGGGGCCTTCATTGCATTGGGATACCTTATTGCGATTGTGAATAAACTGAAGAAAGCATAACCCGTAAAAAGTAAGAATATGGAATATATATTGATATTTATCACCGCTATATTTGTGAACAACATTGTGTTGTCACAATTCTTGGGTATCTGCCCGTTCCTCGGTGTATCCAAAAAAGTTGAGACAGCTACGGGTATGGGTGCGGCTGTTGCATTCGTGCTTACCATCGCTACCATTGTTACCTATCTTATCCAGAAATTTGTACTCGATGCTTTCGGGCTGGAATATTTGCAGACTATTGCATTTATCCTTGTCATTGCAGCATTGGTACAGATGGTGGAAATCATATTGAAGAAAGTGTCTCCTGCCCTTTATCAGGCATTAGGAGTATTCCTTCCGTTGATAACCACTAACTGCTGTATTTTGGGTGTAGCTATCTTGGTCATTCAGAAAGATTTTGATTTGTTGACTGGCGTGGTTTACGCCTTCTCGACAGCTCTTGGTTTTGCTTTGGCTATGGTATTGTTTGCAGGTATCCGTGAACAATTAAGTTTGGTGAATATACCTAAAGGAATGCAGGGAATGGCTATCGCATTGGTTACTGCCGGTCTGCTGGCAATGGCATTCATGGGATTTTCAGGTGTAGACAAAGGTTTGGGTGTTCTGTTTGGAATAGAATAGTTCACTTCATCGTTAAAATAAACCGATTCAGAAGTCCGGAGCACAGCTTCGGACTTTTTTATTAGAAAGAAATCCATTGTTCTTGTCCGTAAATTCAATTTTTATGCTTATTTTTGCATTAGAATTAATAGAGAGATTAAATGGCTATGACCTTGATTGTACTCGCGGCCACTATGGGGAATAAATATGGTGGATTGAAACAGCTGGAGGGAATAGGTCCTAATGGCGAAACAATATTAGATTTTTCCATATATGATGCCGTAAGAGTCGGATTTGATAAGATCGTATTTGTCATAAGCAGACATTTTGAACAAGAATTCAAGAAACTGGTATCAGGCAAATATGAACATGTGGTAGAAGTGGAGTATGTTTATCAGGATGTGGAAACGATTCCTGAAGAAAAGCGTAATCCGAAACGCAAAGCACTGTACGGCTCGGTAAGAGCTGTTTTGATGGGAGAAGAGTTGATTGACTCTCCATTCGGTGTGATAAATGCCGTGAACTTTTACCAAAGAGAAAGTTTTGAATTGTTATATGATAATCTGGTGATGTTGGGAGAAGCTGACTACCATAGTTTCAATATTTGCTACAGGCTGAGAAATGTATTGGCGGAAAGCGGAGGGGTTACCCGTGGTATTTGTGAAGTGGATGAAAAGGGATATCTGTTGTCCGTTACAGACCGTGTAGGAGTAGAACGGATAAGTGGAAATCCGATGTATCCTAATGAATTACATAAATGGGTAGCTTTGGATGACAACAGCTTGGTTTCAATGAATATGTGGGGATTTACTCCGCAGGTATTTGGTGAGATGAAGAAGGCGTTCGATAAGTTTATAGATGAGAATGGAATGGATATGAAAGCTCATTATTCTATTCCGGCTTTTATGAATGAGCGTATTGCTGACGGAGTCAGGGTGAAAGTGATTGAGACACCTGCCAGATGGATGGGGTTGGTATCGCATGATGACAAGATACAAGTCCTGCTTCGTATCAATGATATGATACGAAAAGGGATTTACCCGTCGAAGTTGTTTTGAACCTATTAGAAAACGACAGAATATTAAGTATTATGAAAGAAAGAATTTTAGTAACAGGAGGAACCGGCTACATCGGTTCTCATACGGTAGTAGAGCTGCAAAATAGCGGTTACGACGTAGTGATTGTGGACAATTTGTCCAATTCAAGCGCCGATGTGGTAGATAATATAGAAAAGGTTTCAGGAATCCGTCCTGCATTTGAAAAGTTGGATTGCTTGGATTTTGAGGGAATGGACAAGCTGTTTACTAAATATCCGGGCATAAAAGGTATTATTCATTTTGCGGCTAGCAAGGCTGTGGGTGAATCGGTACAAAAACCGTTGTTGTATTATCGCAATAACTTGGTTTCATTGATTAACCTGTTGGAGTTAATGCCGAAACATGGAGTAGAAGGTATTATTTTTTCATCATCATGTACGGTGTATGGTCAGCCCGATGTTCTTCCTGTAACGGAAGAGGCTCCGATTAAGAAGGCTGAGTCTCCGTATGGTAATACAAAACAGATCAATGAAGAAATTATTCGTGATACAGTTGCTTCGGGATCGCCTATTAATGCTATTATGTTGCGTTACTTTAATCCTATTGGTGCACATCCCACTGCATTAATAGGTGAATTACCTAATGGTGTTCCACAAAACTTGTTACCCTACGTTACTCAGACAGCAATGGGTATTCGTGAAAAACTGAGTGTGTTTGGGGATGATTATGATACACCGGACGGTTCTTGCATCCGTGACTATATATATGTAGTGGATTTGGCGAAGGCTCACGTTATCGCAATGGATCGCATTTTGAATAACAAGCAGAAGGAGAAGGTGGAAGTCTTTAATATTGGAACGGGTAAAGGCGTTTCTGTATTGGAACTGATCAATACATTTGAAAAAGCTACCGGTGTGAAACTTAATTATCAGATCGTGGGTCGTCGTGCCGGAGATATTGAGAAGGTATGGGCTAATCCTGACTTCGCTAATAAGGAGTTGGGATGGAAGGCAGAAGCCAATTTGGAGGACACTCTACGTTCAGCTTGGAACTGGCAGTTGAAGCTAAGAGAAAGAGGAATTCAATAAGAATTAAGATATTTTTAGAAAGACCGATGAACAAAGGACGCTAGTGTGGCGTTTTATAGATGCAAATAACCTGAAACCCCTCTTGGATATGTGAATACCTGATTGGCGGTAGTTATGTTACTCAAAACATAGAGCAGGCTAAAAAATTGCATAGTAGTTTTGTCGTGTTTTATTTTGTGTTTGTGTTGTGGCTGTTCTCCGACGTGAGTCGGGGGACAGTTTTTTTTGACTATTTAGTTGTTTTTTAGTTATTTATGGCTATATTTGCCGAAAATAATCACGCACTACTTTATGAAAACAAAATTTTGGATCATCTGCTTATCAGTTTTCTTTGTGTCTTGCTTGCGTAATATGCATGATATATACACGGGGGGAGGGGAAGAAGGGGAGGAAAAAATCAATAAAGACGATTTTTTTGATTTTACTACTGTCCGTAATAGTCAACTTATTATTGATTATGGTATGAAAGTACAGACTGCTTTTTATCTGTATGATGAATATCCTATGGAATTAGTTGAAAATACTTGGGAGTTTAAAGATATAAATCCCATTTATGCTGCTTCGACTGATATGAATGGTAGATTTTTTTCAAAAGTATCTTTGCCGGCTTATTTGAAAAAGGTATGGCTGGTAACTGATAATGTGTTGGTCGTATCACCTGTTGAATTGGAATTACTATCTGACGGACTAACCTTTAATTATGTTGATTATAAGGCACAACTGTCTGCCGATGGGCGTTCTAGAGCAGTAATGGGAGGAGTGAGTTATCCTGACGGATATGATGTATTGGGTAATTGGAATGAAAATGGGGTTCCTGATTATTTGTTGCCTGAAAAGTTGGATATACCTGGTGCTTTTTTAGAGAGATGTAGTAATTTAAGCCGTTCTATAGTAGTAGATAATCGTAATTTGTTGGAAAGATTTCCGGAACTGCGTACTTCAGGGAGTAATGATATGGTAATAACTAAATCTACAGGTTTGGTAGCGACTTATTTTAATTTCTCGTCTACTACGTGGGAGGATATGGTTGCTTATTATACTTATAAAGAAGGAGAGTCCGTGGACATGGCTACCATAAAAAAGACCATCCTGATTCCTCGTTCCAGTAGGAATGCTCCTAAATCTTTAGTCGGTGAGCAAATAAAACTAAAATATTGGAATAAGGAACAAAGCAAGTATGAAGATGAATTCCCCCAAGGCACTCATATTGGATGGATTTTATTGGGAATGGGATTTGGAAAAAAAAAGGGTGTTTTTCCTCGTTATTCTAATCCTGCATATAACGATAATAAAGAGCAACGTTCAGTTTTGTTAAGTGATCCGGAACTGGACAATTGTTTCTTTATGGCTATGGAAGATAATGTGGACATGCGTTTTAATGATGTACAGTTTGCTATTATGGCATCTGCTTCTTCTTCTGTAGAACCTACTCCTAATATACCGGATGAAGTAAATAAGGGTGAAATTTCGTATGTAGTCAAAGGGTCTTTGGCTTATGAGGACAATTGGCCTGATAAGAATGATTATGATATGAATGATGTTGTGATATATTATTCCAGTACAGTTGTAAAAGATAAATCTTCTAACGCATTGGTGCGCACCACTACTACTTTTACTCCGATGAATGATGGTGCTACTTATACAAATGGGTTTGGTTTCCAGTTGGATTACGTAGGGAAGGAGCATATCGATTTGGTGCAGGTGAGTCAAGAAGGTAATGTGATCGGAAAAAACTTTGAGCCGGGAATAGAAAAGCCTGTATTAATACTTTTTTCTGATATAAAGCCTGTTCTCAAAAAGCTTGTGACTGTAGTGATCGGATTTAAAAAATATGATAAAGTAAGCGATATGGATGCTTATCCGCCTTACAATTCTTTCATTTTTGTGAATAAACGTTCTCATGAAGTACATTTGTCAGGCTATAAGCCGACAAGCGTAGCTGATGAGAGTTTACGTGGTACGGGTAGTGATTTGAGTCAAGATTCCAATGGTTCCCCAATGTATTATATAGCAGAAGATAATATGCCTTTCGCTATAAATATCAGTAACAGTGAATTTAGATGGCCTTCAGAGAAGGTGTCTATTACCACCTATTATCCCGAGTTTAAACAGTGGAGAGATTCTTTTGGTGCGGATTATAAAGATTGGTATTTACACCCCAAAGAATAATAAAGGGTGAAAAGTACTGTTGTTTTTGATAAATCAGATTAACAGGACTTTTTACTTGAAAAAATGTCACCTTTTGAAGCCAAGTGATTCAATCTTTTTGTACTTTTGCGGACAATATGATTTTATAAAGGAAAACTCACATGGATTCAGTCTTTATTACGACGCGTAAGCAACGGGTTATCAGAGAACTAAGGGATTATATGTTGATTGCTCTTGGTATGCTGATGTATGCTATCGGATGGACCGTCTTTTTGTTACCTAATGACCTTCCTTCAGGTGCGGTGCCAGGTATTGCTTCTATTGTTTATTGGGCTACCGGTTTGCCGGTCCAGTACACCTATTTGGGAATAAACGGAGTATTGTTGATACTTTCTTTGGTTATTTTGGGATGGAAGTTTAGTGTGAAAACCATCTATGCTGTATTTGTGCTGACTTCTATTCTGCCTATCATACAGGATTTGACAGGGGGAGAGTCTTTAATACATGATCAACCTTTCATGGCTTGTGTCTTGGGAGCCTTTTTCTGCGGAGGTGGTATTGGTGTCGCTTTTTCTGCCAATGGTAGCACAGGAGGTACGGATATTATAGCTGCTATTGTCAATAAGTATCGTGATATTACTTTGGGCCGGGTTATTTTGATGTGTGATTTGGTTATTATCTCTTCCAGTTATTTTGTATTGCATGATTGGGAGAAGGTGGTATATGGATATGTTGTCTTGTTTATATCCAGCTTTGTCTTGGATCAGGTGGTAAATAGTGCTCGTCAGTCAGTGCAATTCTTTATCATTTCGAAGAAGCATGAAGAAATAGGGCATCGCATAAATAAAGATCTTCATCGAGGGGTGACGTTCATTGACGGAGTAGGTTGTTATACCGGTGCGGGTGTGAAAATGATGTTTGTGCTGGCAAAAAAACGTGAGTCTACTACTATATTCCGTTTGATAAAAGATATCGATCCGAACGCATTTGTATCACAAAGTGCTGTCATTGGTGTATTTGGAGAAGGCTTTGATAGAATAAAGGTGAAATAAGAGTTCCGAAGTTAAAAAATAGAATAAGGGCGTTCTGAATGGACGCCTTTTTTTATGTCTGTTTTTTGAATGAACTTCAAAGGATATAAGACTTTGTTAACTGAGTAAACTTTCATAATGTAAGTTTGTTGTCTGTTTTGCAGCAATAAACATGTATAAAATAATATTTTAAAATTATATCAGATTATATTTTGATATCAAAATGTTAGTTTATACCTTTGCTATATAAAATAAGAAATGATAAACTAATAAATAACCTGATCATGGAAACAAAACTTACAGAAGAAACCCGAGTAGAAAGTGATTTAATTGGTGCCCGCGAAATTCCGGCCAGTGCATTGTATGGTGTGCAAACTCTAAGAGGCATAGAAAATTTCCCAATTAGTAAATTTCATCTAAATGAATATCCGTTGTTTATTAACGGTCTTGCCATTACGAAAATGGCAGCTGCAATGGCTAACTATGAGTTAGGTTTATTAACTAAAGAACAAAAAGATGCCATAGTATTGGCGTGTCAGGAAATCTTAAATGGTGAGCATCATGAGCAATTCCCGGTGGATATGATTCAGGGAGGTGCCGGTACTTCTACCAATATGAATGCTAATGAAGTCATTGCTAACCGTGCTTTGGAGATTATGGGACACAAACGTGGCGAGTATCAATATTGCTCTCCTAATGACCATGTGAACTGCTCACAATCAACGAATGATGCTTATCCCACTGCAATCCATATTGGTATGTATTATTCTCATCTTCGTTTTCTTCCTTATTTGGAATCGCTGATTGGTGCATTCCATAAGAAAGGAGAGGAGTTTGCACATATCATCAAAATGGGGCGTACTCAGTTGGAAGATGCCGTACCTATGACTTTAGGTCAGACATTCAATGGTTTTGCCAGTATATTGAGAGACGAAATTCGTCATTTGAATGAAGCGGCGGCAGACTTCCTGACAGTAAATATGGGTGCTACCGCTATTGGTACAGGCATTTGTGCGGAACCGGGATATGCAGAAAAATGTGTGGAAGCATTGTGTGAAATTACAGGTTTTGATTTCAAATTGTCGTCAGATTTGGTAGGAGCTACTTCAGATACTTCCTGCTTGGTAGGTTATGCTTCAGCTTTAAAAAGGGTAGCCGTAAAAGTAAATAAAATATGTAATGATTTACGTTTGCTGGCCAGTGGACCGCGTTGTGGTTTAGGAGAATTCAACCTTCCGGCTATGCAACCGGGATCTTCTATAATGCCAGGTAAGGTGAATCCGGTGATTCCTGAAGTGATGAATCAGATTTGTTATAAAGTAATAGGTAACGAACTATGCGTGACTATGGCTGGCGAAGCTGCTCAAATGGAACTGAATGCTATGGAACCGGTGATGGCACAGTGTTGTTTTGAATCTATAGATTTAATGGTCAATGGTTTTGAAACCCTGCGTACACGTTGTGTAGAAGGTATTACTGCTAATGCGGAACGCTGCAAGATTGAAGTGCATAACAGTATTGGTGTAGTAACCGCATTGAATCCGATTATTGGTTATAAAAATTCTACAAAGATTGCAAAAGAAGCGTTGGAAACAGGTAGAAGTGTCTATGAACTGGTCTTGGAACATGGTATTTTAAATAAGGAAGAGTTGGATACAATTCTAAGTCCGGAGAACATGTTGAAACCGGTAAAATTGGATATTAAGCCTAGAAGATAAATTTATTTCACCACAGACTACAGGAAAGTAAAGAACTTGTTTTATGAAGCCGGCTTCAATATTTGTAAAGCCGGCTCTATGAGTGGTGGCACTAGTTTTATTCCTGCCGATAAATTAATTTCTAGAAATCCGGCATAGTGTTTTGTCACCGCTATAGCGTATAAATTGTTTTTTCATATTTTATCAGCAGATAGTTTGCGTAGTCTGTGGTATACTTTTTTAGAACTTTCTGAATGTGAGGCGTGCATAATCAGATTTCAGAATTAGTTTCTTGCCTGTTGCTTTTTCCACTTTAAGATGATTAATAGCTTGATTAAGTCCGAAAGGTTTCAATTCATTCAGTGTCGTTAGTTTTTCTTCATCTCCCCGGTGGCGGAATTCACTCATGGTTACCTCATCTCCTTTATAAGAGAAACGTCCGATATGAGTGCCTCCATTTCCACCTTTGGCACTGATTTCCACCAAATGTAACTGGATACTATAATAAATGCGGTTACATTCTTCTATTTTTCCATTAGTATATTCTATAGTCATTAATTGCCATCTGCCATCTAATTTGCCATTGATGGGAGCTTTGTCACAACTGCTGATTCCCAGCATAAAGAGTATGAATAATAATATTTGTTTCATATGTTGATTGGGTTGACAGTTAAAACTTTTATTTATTGCCTGATTTGATAATTCCTTGTTTGCGGATAACCAGCATTCCACCATAATTATTTCCAAGCATGCTGCCGCGATCCATAGCTCCGGATACAGTGAAACTCCATCCTTTCAGTTGTTGTGGAGCATAAGTTACTTCAAACAAAGAGTTGAATTGTTTCTTTATTTCATTCAGAGGATTATCATAAGTACCCCAATGACGGGAGTAGGAGAGTAGCATACGATAACTCAGCGATTGGCAGGGGGAACCGCAGAATCCTATGTGATGTGCCAGTACACGGTTGCTGATAAAAGTAATCTGTCCATTCTTGTTGTAAATAGGTCCGGGAAGTAGAGGATTGCCTATTCCCATTCCCCAATGCTGCCATCCTTGATAGAGGTAATGATTGTAATAATTATCTTTAGCACTGATTTGCTCTTCAAACTCCCCCCAAAAGGAATCATACAGCATAGGTCCGGTTTGATCCTTTGTTCCTAATCCTTCGTATACAAAAGTATCAATGAAGCGGTTTTTTGGAAAAGTTATTTCCAGTCCGATGTGTCCGTCTTTCCAGCGTCCGTATTGGAAAAACATTTGGGAGTGATCGTCGAAATAATGTTCATAATAGATTTTTACCTTCCACTGGTTAAGATAAGCTGTTGCGGCAAAATTCCAACTACCGACATGGTTTCCGTAGATGTTTACTTGTTCGCCTTCGGGTGTGGTATCATCTCCAGCCATAGGAACCAATACGCGCATAAAGTCAACAAACCGGGTAGGCATATCTATTACAGGCTCTTTTTGTCCTGCAATATATTGGTCTCCGCCGAATTGAGCGGACATTTGTATTCCTCCTTCAAATTCTACCGGAAAATGTTCTTTGTTTCCTACTTTGGCGAAAAGCGATTTACTGTGGTAAAGTACATCAATGGCATATTTGTTACCTATGGAAGTGAAATGTTCCTGCCATTTGTCATCAGTAAAACGTCCATAGGCTATGTGTCCTTTCAAATAAAGCCATTTATGGGTACCTGGTATGGCTACATAATAGGGAACTTCCAAGCGTACTTGGGGAATGGGGCGGGCATTATTTGATTCTACCATGCCTCCACTGCTTAACTTGGAATTCTTTAATTCGGGCAAGCGTTCTTTACTGCCGATGCTCAGGTTCAACCATCGGTAGCTAAGGTCTGCATAGGCCTGTTGGATGATGAATGAGGAGGTGAAATTGTAGGCGGTTGCCAAATCCAGTCCTGCACTGAAGCCGAAATGTTGGTTTAATGGCATTGTGTGTGCAATTCCTGCCCGTAAATAACCATTTTCAGTATTGACAGAAGATAAACCTTGCCTATTGGCAGTAAGCCACATAGGTGCGTAAGTTCCTTTACCCGATGTTCCTCCCATCTCAACGGTATATTCTGTTTTGACAGGGAATTGGGCATTGATGTGCTGCGTAATGGATATTAACAGAAATAGTAATAAGAATAGTTGTATTTTCTTCATTTAGTTTATGTGTTTTGGTTTAGTGTAAAGTTTGCTAAAACGAAGCAGATTTATCAGTCTGCCATCCTGAACTTTTGTGAAAGATTTGGTTTCTAATCACTTTATGTATATGAAAAGCTTCACTAATGCCCAGAATGGCAAACTATATAATCATATCAGCAAAAGTTTTGACATATTTATTTTCCTCCGGCAGGCAGGTTTTTCAACCAGTAATCAGCCATTGTCTTTCGCAGATGCAAGCTGGTTCCCTCGCCTTCATAAATTCCATGGGAACGCATAGGGTAAGAAATCTGTGAGAAGATCTTTCCGTGCCGTACCAGTTCATTGACCAACATTTCACAATTCTGGTAATGGACATTATCATCTCCTGTACCGTGAATTAACAGCAAGTTGCCTTTCAATCCTGCTGCATACGAGATGGGAGACCCTTTGCGGTAACCCTCCGGATTATTTTGAGGGGTGTTCATGTAACGTTCTTGATAAATCGTGTCATACAGACGCTGGTCTGCTACAAAAGCAATGGCAATGCCTGTGTGGAAAACATCGGGATAACGGAACATACTATTCAGAGTCTGGCTGCCTCCACCACTCCAGCCGGTGATACCGATACGTGTGGTGTCAATGAAAGAGTATTGACGTGCCAAGTCTTGGATGCCTCTTGCCTGATCTTCACTGGCAAAGGTTCCGACTTCTCCATAAATACATTTGCGCCATTCGCGTCCACGGGGTGCATTGGCACCACGGTTCTCGATGCTGACTATGATATACCCCAGGTTTGCCAAGTATTGGTGCCATAAACTTCCTCCGCTCCATACATCCTGTACAGTGGCGTTGGCAGGTTCTCCATAGACATCAATTATGACCGGATATTTTTTGCTGGGATCAAAGTTTACGGGTTTGATCATCCATGCATCCAGTTCCAATTCTCCTGAACGGGTTTTTACAAATTCTTTTGGTTGTAGCCCCAAGGCTTTGTATTGCTCCTTGGCTTTTGCATTGTCAGTAATCAGACGTACACTTTTATGGGCAGGGAAAGACACCATGTCGATTACAGGGGGAGTTTCCGAGTTACTGAATGTATGGACTGCCCATTTGCCGGACGGTGACATGATATAACGATGTTGCCCGCTTTGGTCAACAGGACTTAGCCGCTTTACCTCTCCATTGCCGAAAAGACGTGCCTGGTAGAGATAGCGCTGGGTGAAGTTGTCGGGAGAAGCGATAAAGTATACAAAACCTTTATCCATATCCGCACCTACTTCTTGAATATAATCAAAAGCTCCTTGGGTGATGGGCTTGATTTCTTTACCATCACGGCTTACACGATACAGGTGGCGCCATCCGTCACGTTCGCTTTCCCAAGTGAAATACTTGTTCCCTTTCAACCAACGCACATTGTCATTCGTTTCCAACCATGCGGCATCTTGATCGGTAAAGATATTGACGGGGGTATTTTCACCTATTTTCGCAATCCATACTTTATTGGTGTTTTGGGCACGGTTCATTTGCTGGATGAACAGTTCGTTGCAGCCCGGAATGAATTCCATACGGGGAATATAGTGGTTACGTGCATCACCGGGAAGAGCCAGCCAAGTGGTGTTTCCACCGTCGGCGGATACATAGCCTACTTTTACAGCGGAGTTTGCTGTTCCGGCTTTAGGGTAAGGAAAACGTTGGATTTTAGGATAAATGGAATCTACATTATTGATGATATCAAACCATCCCGTACCTTGGGTATCACTTTGCCAATAGGCTATGTATTGTCCGTCGGGACTCCAGCGGAAACCGTCGCGGCAGTTGAATTCTTCTTCGTATACCCAGTCGAATGTTCCGTTTACAATTTCATTATTTCCGTCTTGAGTTAGTTGGTTGATTTTCCCGTCAACCAGACTCTCTACGTAAATGTTGTTTCTGGAGACATATGCTACCCGGCTGGCATCCGGCGAGAACTTGGCGAACATTAAGGTAGCTTCCGGCAAGCTTTTGCCCAATTGTTGCAGTTTGCCGTTTTTCAAATTAAGCACCCAGTAATCACCGCGGGTATCATAACGCCATACGCGACGAGTATTGGTGTAGATCAATACTTTGGAGTTATCTTCGCTGAATATGAAATTGCGGACAGAGATAGGTTTTCCTGTTTGCGGATTCAGAAGCATATTGGCAGGGATCAGCACTTCTTTGGAATTGTCCTTTGCTTTATAGGCAGTGACTTCGTATGCTCCCTCGGCATTTTTTTCTATTTTGGAATAACGTTCTCCATCTTTCATCCAACTCACGTTGCTTCCGCCTTCTGTCTTGATCAGTCCTCCGTATACAGCTTCCTCCAATGTGGGGATATGTTGCGCATGAGTTGTGGTTCCGAGACAGAATAAACATAAGACTAATGTAAATAAGTTCTTTTTCGTCATAGTTATTATGAATCTTTTACTAAAAAATAGATGTCCATTTGAAAACACAAGTATGTATTGGGAATCCAGATATCTGTTTTCAAAAAACGGGCGTCTATTTTAGAAAAACGGACGCCTGCTCTTTTCTTTTTTATTTAATTCCTAATTTCTGTTTGATTGCAGCCGGAATAGCATCTTTATGCACCATGAGGAAAATAGTCTTGGCACGTACATAGCTTTCGGACATATTCAGATAACCGCCAAATGTATTGCGTTCTGTACCCCAAGAATTTTTGGTGATATAGTATTTGGTCCCGTTCTGGTCTTTGGTAATACCGGTAAGATGCATCAGGTGGTCATCTGTAGTGACAAATGCTTCATAACCTTCCTGACGGACTTCCGGAGTGACATTTACTTCGGGACACGGTTTTTCAAATTTGTAGGCTTCCGCCAGCATCTCTTTTTGTTCTTTAGGGTCCATCTTTTCAAAACGTGCACGGTCGGAACCCGAGAGGTCTTCCACTTTTTTCACTACCGGATTGATGGCTACACCATTTTTGAATGAAAAACCTTTTTCACTGACATCACCGTCCCAACATACGGTATATCCGTGGGTCAAAGCATAGTCGGCAACTTCCATCATTTCGTCCAGCGGAAGATTGTACATTTGTTCATTTTCCCAGTTGTCGGGTACTTCCGGAGAGAATTTCTGGTAATACGGTTTGTGAGTGAAACTAGTCAGTTCAATATAATCGTCCATGTTCAAACCCAGACTTTCGGCAAAAGATTTCGGAGTGTATTCTTTTCCTTTGTAAGTGAACTTTTCAGGAAGTTCTCCTAGATAAGTATCGAAAAGATTGTTGATCAGCTTGTAGTATTCCGCGCTGCGACGTTTCATTTTAACGGCTGTGTTTCCTAAAGCGTTGATGTATCTCACCATTTCACCATGGTTATGTTTCTCTGAGTTATAATTGATTCCGTGATATACTTCCTCGGGTACGATACCCACTTGATTGAAAGCGTTCTTCCATGTGTGTGAAAGGCTTCCTTGTCCTAAATTCCCGTTGCCTCCCCGGTAATAGTTGTCTTCCAATTGGTTTAAGTACTTTTGGCGTACAATGAACATTTCAGAAAGGTCATATTCTCCTTTGCCCATACGGAGCAGTTCGGATTCCATGAACGAAGTGGTGGCAAAGCACCAGCAAGTTCCGGTAGAGGCCTGATTTTTGACAGGAGTTGCTTTCTGTGATGCAACAGTCGTGAATTTGTAACCACTTTCTTGTGCATACATGGCTGATGCGCAGCATAGCAGTGCGGCTAGTGTGAATACTTTTGTCTTCATAAGTTTGTTTTTAATATGATAAGGTTAACAATTAAAAGCCGAAGCGTGACTCAATCCAATATTGGTTTGCCATTTCGTCCCAGCGAAGGATGGTGGCGCCTATAAAGTCTGCCGTATAGTCTGTGAGATAAGCACGGGCGGCTTCTTCTCCTTTGGATTGAAGGATACTTTGGTATTGTGCTTCCACAAATGGAAGTTCCCGTTGTCCTTTTTCCTCGAAATGACGAATATTTTTTTCCATTACTTTACGGGCAGCTCCCCATCTTACAGCAGCCAGTTTGTTGGCGCGGCGATAGTGCCATAAGGCGGCATCGTCGCGATAGCGGTGGTTACCGCAGATTTTATACATAGCAGGGAAATCAGTAATGCCACAGAATACCGGAACGCGCGGGCTTTGTCCGGGATTGTCCATAGAGAACCATACCACACCACCTACTGCATCGGGCAGCCAGTTGCGCAATTGGATAACTGTAGAATAAGCACATTGCGGAACTGCGATATTGCGTACTGATTTCACAACTCCTTTTTTAATACCGTTCAGCATATTCAGTTCATCGCCACGCATCCACGGATTGGCTTTCGGGCTGATAATGGTGTCTACTTTTCCGGTTTTTCTATCTTTTACCGTAACTTTCAGATTCTGTGTCATATCCAGCGGCGTTCCTTCGTATGTTTCCCGGAGCAATGCCATAACATCTGTTACAGATACTTGCTTGTCGGGTTTTACACTGATAGGCAGTTCTTCTGCTTCATAATCAAGCTTTAATGACGGTGCCAGTGCATTCAGGATAAAGTGCTCGCGGGTGCTGAAGGATTTCAGTTGGCCGGAGTAATTCTTTCCGCTATAGGCTTTCCAAAATTTAAAAGGTTCTTTTCCATCCCAATACCCTAATTTTTTAGCCACGTCAAATACATTTTCGGAAGCCATATAGTGGTCGGGATCTTTCAGATTGAGGGTGCTGATCCGTGAGATATTGGCAGATACGCCTACATGATCATCCGGAATACGGACTGCCGCCCATACTCCGCCAATTTTATCTTTTCCTTCTCCGAAAACTTCGAAATGCCATACTTCATTAGGATCGGCGATGGTCAGGCATTCACCGCTGTCGCCATAGCCATATTGTTTTACGAGATCTCCCATCAGGCGGATAGCCTCACGGGCTGTTGTACAGCGTTGTAACGCCACACGTTGCAATTCTTCAATCATAAACATACCCTTGGGATTTTCCAGATCCCTGCGTCCGCTTACGGTAGTTTCACCTATTCCCAGTTGCTTTTCGTTGATACAAGGGTAGGAGGTGTCCATGAAGGCATATGTTTTTCTCGCTTGTGGTATTTGCCCCTTGATTTTTACATTAGTCTGGTCGGCTACAAACTCGGTGTGCATACGGCCATCGTAAATATTCATTACAGTATCCCTTTCATAACTTTCTGCCGGAACCATGTTTACCCAGGTTCGGTACCAGCTGTCGCATGTATGACTGGTTATAACTGATCCATCGGTAGTTGCTTTCTTTCCTACCATAATGCTAGTGCAGCTTTCTGGATCCTTTGTGTAATTCGTTTGGGCTGTGACACTTTGTGCCATGACTAAACCCAGGATTGTTAAAGAGGCTAGTAGTTTCATAAAGGTCGTTTTATTACTATTGCGTTTCAAAAGTATATAAAAAAAACTATTATTCAGAACATTATCGGCTTAATTTTGTTATTTGTATCTATTTATTCGGCCTTTTTTTGTATTTTTGCAAAAAATACAAAAATTGGGAGCACATGACAACTAGTATAGACATAGCTAGAAGGATAGCAGAAGTTAACCATCCTCTCAGTAGAGAAAGTGTTCACGCATTAGCCGAAATTTTAGTTTGTAGAAAATATCGTAAAGGGGAGATTGTTTTGCAGGCCGGTGAGGTGTGTAAAGCAATGTTGTTTATAGAAAAAGGAATGCTCAGACAATTTTATTATAAGTATGATAAAGATCTGACTGAGCATATCGGTTATGAGAACGGAATGATTATTTGCATAGAGAGTTATTTTAAACAGGAGCCCACCCGCTTGATGGTGGAAACTTTGGAAGCATCCGTGGTATGGGAGTTACCCCGTGTGGAAGTGGAGAAATTGATAGATCAATATCACGATATCGAACGTCTTTATCGCAGCTTTATCGAACATTCTTTGATAGAGTCACAGGTAAAGGCGGACACACTTCGTTTTGAACCGGCTCATGAGCGTTATAACAAACTGTTGCAACTTCATCCCGAGATATTGAAGCGTGCGCCTCTTGTATACATCGCTTCCTTATTACAGATGACTCCCGAAACCTTGAGCCGTGTCCGTTCTTCATTGCTTTAGAATTGATAAATTAATCCTAATCGGGTTTCAAAGGTCTTATATCTTACGTCCTCATGGTAGGAATAATGTGTGTGGCGGTAGTAATAGGACACTTCCATATTGGCCTTGAAGTGGGAACTTAGATTTAGCTCGATAATCGGATTCACCACAGCGAGCATTACATTTCCTTTGTCTCCCTGCGCATTCAGATAGAGCGGATCTATTGTTTCCAAATCTTTATGTTCGTATCCTTTCCAGGTAAAAATCTGGTAAAGATGCATATTCAGTGCGAACATGCCGTAACGGCCGAAATCCAGAATGGTGTTGTTCTTGATGCTGTATCCGCTTCCCATATTGTAATTGCGGTCTATTACGTTGTAATAGTCGGTAAGGCTTCCACCCAGCAGGATGGCACTCAGGAATACACGTTGCTCCAAATTTACCAGACTGTTCATTTGAGGGAATTTATAAATCATACCCGGTCCCACACTGGCAGCTTCCGAAATCTTGTAAGGGATACGTCCCGATCCGTCAATCACTTCCTCGGAATCAAAATAGTTGAAGTGCTGGAAGATACCGAACATCATTTCCATGCCGGTAGTGGTTTTCAGGGGGACACCCCATAGTTTGCCCATCAGGTTGATCTGGCTGATAAGAGGCTGGTTCCCGGAAAGACCGAAGGTGGCCCGTGCGGTGAAATAATCGTATGGGCCGTCATTCACTTTATCGAAAGCATCTCCGTATTGTACCCGGAATTCAAGGTAGGGATTGTGCTCTCCACGGAACAGGTAATTGTCGTCGGCCAGATAACGGTCACCGGCACCTATGGAAAAGTGTACCGGAATGCGGTCGTAATCGTGGTATTTGTAATGAGAGCGTTTTACTTGCCACATCTCGCCGGTTATCATTCGGTTCAATCCCCGCATGGGGCAGATCAGGGTTCCCAAAAACTCGCGGGTGAAACGTGAGAAACCACGCTTGGAGTCGTCCAGTACCAAAGAAGACATACGGTGCGTTACTTCTCCCAGGGCGATGCCGCCTAGGGTGGTTGCCATCAGGTCATTGATGGCGGGCGGCTCCACTTCTGCGGCTATTTCCCACATCAAACTACCAGCAAAGGCGTATGGAGTTGATTCCCAAAAGGTAAGTCCGTTGCTGCGTGCTGCATTGAAATAGAGATTTCCGTGATAGGGGTGGGCGAACAGGTTGGTGGAGAATTGGTCGTTATCCCATACAAAACCATGCTTGATATTGCGCCGTATGCTGCCGATACTGATTTTGGCAAAGTCTTCGTTCATTACATAACGGTCGAATGCCCATACTCCGACATTCATTCCGAAAGTTTCGGCAGCGGCACGCCAAGGGTGTTTTTTTTGCAGGCGAGGGTCGGTGAATGTATAAATGGAATCGGAGCGGTGGAGTATCTGGGCTGTGACATTCCCAGCACTTAATGCCAGCAGGCAGACTAATGCGATATGCTGTAGTTTCATATTGTATGAATTAGTTTATATTAGTGTGACGGCTGCTTAAAATAAGATAACACCTGCTTCGAAAATAGGTTTTTTTTCGTAGAACTTATTTTTATCATAGTAGCGCGTCATGCCGTAACCACCCGATGCAAAGAAACTGATTCTGGATTTGAATTTATATTCCAGATTGATACGGGCTTGTAATGAATACATGCGTTCCGGTGTTTCCGCATCTTCATTTTCAAAGTTTTCTATATGGAAATAACCTAAGTCGCCACTTAGTTCCAGTTTGGAGGCGATGGGATAGTAAAGACCGGTACGATAGAACACACAGCCCGAAAATTTGTCATTCAAATCCAGATAGTGTGTACCGATACCCAGCATAGTATAACTCCGGCGGTTTTTAAAACGCACGGCAGCATTCAGTTTGCTGGTGTTACCTGCAAACAGCATCATCTGGATACGGGTTTTAGGAGTGATATTCACCAAACCTAGTTTATGGGCGGTAGTATCCTTGCTATGGTTGATGATTCCTATTTGTATCCCTTTTACATTCCCGCCGCACAGGTTGAGTAAACCGATTTGCGCACCGCTTACTTCTCCGGCGTAGTTGCCGGGAGCGAACTGCACACCGCGTAACTTGCCTTGGCAAACATTGGTCAGTCCTGAGAATTGCAGGGCATTTTCCGTTTTGACGGCGATATTTACCGCACCGCAAAGCTGCAAGCCTCTGATTTCTCCGGCAGCGATATTGCTGATGGCGGAGAATTGCATACCATTCACGTTTACACCTACATTACCAATGGCTGAGACTTGAGCGCCTTTGGCTTCTCCGCCACTGATATTGAGCAGGGTGGAAACTTGTGCTCCGTTCAGTTTCTCGGCAGATACGTTCATAAGTCCGCCGATAGCGACACCATTTTGTGATTTTCCGGCAATGTTGGCCAAGCCGGCTATCTGAACTCCTTGGGCTTTGTTGCCGGCCAGATTCATCAGACCGCCGATGGTAACTCCTCTTGATATGTTTCCGGCAATGTTGCCTAATCCGGAAAATTGAATACCGTTGGCTTTCCCTCCGGCAACATTCATCAGTCCGCTGAGCATAATGCCATTGGCATTGCCTCCGGCTACATTGGCAATACCTCCCAGTTGGAAACCGGAGGCGTGGCATCCGGTAATGCTGGCCAGACCGGAGATTTGGAAACCCGTCATATCGTTTTGTACAACACTGGACACAGCGTTGATGCCGATTCCTTTCAGTTGATAGATATTTGTAAGCAGACCGATATTCAGATAAGTGGTTTTGACACTGTCTTTCTTCGCGGAAATGTTCAAGGAGATGTTGGGACCCTTTTTAAGCTTGTCCTTTTTCTGGGCAAAAGCAGGAGTTGACATACCTGCACAATATCCTAAAAGGAGTATTGCTGCTATACGCATATTCATTTTCATACATTTTTAGTTTCTTGGGTGCAAATGTAATAAAAATGTAGATATAAGGGGGAATTATGGGGAGAATTGATCGGGGTGAAAGAGTAAAATTATGTTTTGTATTGTCTCCTTTCACGTATCATGATCCAGGTGCCCATATATGCGGATGTATAACCTGTAACATATATAATGTATAGCCTGCAACATCTATAATCTTCAGACTTATACATTATATATGTTGCAGGCAGGTTCTTTTTTCTGTCAGGTGTTATTTTACTTCCTGATATAAGAAACGTTTGATACTCTTTTTAGGAGTTTTCTCGAATTCTTCCGGATAGATTTTTACACGGGCTATTTGTGAATATGCAGGAAGTTCTGTATTCAAGTTGATACGGTTCTCTTCCATTGCCTGTGTTATCGCGTCATTATCCAGCCCATGAGCAAAGGCATCGTCGAAATCGGGATAAACCAAAGCCGCCAGTTTGCTGTCTGCCTGCTGTATGATAATACTTTCTGAAACGAACGGCATGTTATTCAATTTATCTTCAATCTCTTCCGGATAAATATTCTGTCCCGATGGACCTAACAGCATGTTTTTGCTGCGTCCCTTGATGGTAACATTGCCTTCCGCATCCATAACACCCAGGTCACCGGTATGCAACCAGCCGTCCTTGTCTATTACCTCGGCGGTAGCTTCGGGATTCTTGTAATAGCCTAACATTACATTAGGTCCTTTGCATACTATCTCACCTACTATATTCTCAGGGTCGGGGCTCAATATTTTGACTTCCATACGGGGAGCCGCCTTTCCGCAGGACCCTAGCTTGAAATATTTCCAATCTTCATAACAGATAATTGGAGCACATTCAGTCATGCCATATCCCACGGTATAGGGGAAATCTATACTTTTCAGGAACTGCTCTATTTCTTGATTGAAAGCGGCGCCTCCTACAATAATTTCGTAAAAATTACCTCCGAAGGCATTAATCATCTGTTCGCGGACTGTGGCTTTGATTTTATCATTGATGATAGGAACTTTCAGTAAAATCTTCATAGCCGGGGTTTCCAGTTTGGGCAGTACATTCTTCTTGATGATTTTTTCGATAATCAATGGAACGGCTACTACCAGATTGGGTTTCACTTCGGAAAAGGCTTGGAAGATGATTTTCGGACTGGGGGTACGGGTCAGGAAATAAATATGGCATCCCACACAGAATTCATAAAGGAACTCGAAAGCCAGTCCGTACATGTGTGCCATAGGGAGCATGGAAACCAGCTTGTCACCCGGATTCATTTTCAAGACATCAAAAGCGAACTGGGTATTCGACCACAATGCGCGGTAAGGAATCATCACTCCTTTGGAATAACTGGTCGTGCCGGAAGTATAGTTGATCACAGCCAGTTCTTCCGGTGTATCCCGGCGGTAGCTGACATGTTCCCGGCGGAAATTGCGCGGATATTTCTTTCCGAACAGTTCATTCAGATGATCGCGTGCATAGTCCAATTTGGAACTGCGGGACACTAGCAGGGTATAGTCATTCATCAAGATAACCCCTTCTAACAACGGCATGGCATTTTCATTCAGATTCTCCCATACCATATCGCCTACCATTAACAGGCGTGCTTCCGAGTGATTGACTATATTATGAATGTTGTCCGATTTGAATTCGTGAAGAATGGGAACAATGACTGCTCCGTATGTAACGGCAGCCAGGAAGGTAACTCCCCAATGAGAACTGTTGCGACCACAGACAGCTATCTTGTCTCCTTGCTTGATGCCGCTTAATTCGAAGATGATGTGTAGCTTTTCTATTTTGCGGGCTACATCTTTATATTGTAATGTGGCACCTTTATAATCTGTAAGGGCATCCAAATCCCAGTTTTTCTTTATGCTGTCTTCCAGGAAGGCAATAAAACTCTGCTCCATTGTATATACTCTTTTGTTTATATTTTGCACAAACTTTAATCAAATGTGCAAATATAAGACTTTCTTTGGAGCATACAAATTAAACAGAGGGAAAAAATAGTGGTTAGTGATTAGTAGTTAATGGGCTGTGCTGTGATACCGCATGGATATGAACCACTAACCAACCAATCAATCACTAACCACTATTTTTCATTCTTTACTGCTGAAATACTTCATGAACTGTGTACGTTCAAACGGATTGCTGGCTCCAGTAGACAGCGCGTTCATCGAACTCTTGAATTCGCTGATATTCTTGTAGCCCTGCCGGTTCATCCATTGAGTTATTTCATTTGTCATATCTGCAATGACCTGATTGCCTCTTTGGTAGATGACACTGCATAATTCTACAGCCGAAGCGCCTGCCAGGATTGCTTTGACTATCGCTTTTCCATCGTGCACACCGCCTGAGATGGCATAGTCTGTCTGAGGAACTTGTGCCGAAGCGATAGCAGTCCAGCGCAGTCCGTTGGACAAGTCGGCAGGAGTACTGAATACATCGCCTGCAGAATATGTCATAGTGTCGATATTGATGTCCGGCTGGTAGAATCGGTTGAACAATACCACAGCATTGGCTCCGTTGGCATAAAGCTGGTTGATCAGTGCGATGGGGTTGGTCAGATTGCTGCCCAGTTTCACAATGACGGGGATGGAAATCTGTTTCTTGATACTGCTTACGATATCGATATGACGCTGTTCGAAAGAACCGCATTGATATTCTTTTTCGGTCTGCAAGGAAAGGATGTTGATTTCCAGTGCGTCGGCGCCTGCTGTTTCCACAGTACGGGCAAAGTCTGTCCATTCTGAGTTGCTGAAACAGTTGATGCTGGCAATGACAGGAATGGTGCAAAGCTTTTTAGTCTGTTCAATCAATGAAATATATTCGTTCAATGCATGAGAGCGTACATATGTGCTCAAGTAGTCATCTCCTTCGGGAGAACCATAAGTAGCCATGTGATGTGCTTCCATCATGATCTGCTCTTCGAAAACTGATTTCAAAACAATGGCTCCGGCGCCTGCCAGCTCCAGTTTCTTGTTCTTTTCAGCGCTGTTTGTAAGGCTGGAACTGCTGATAATAATAGGATTGCGCAGTGACAACCCGGCAAAAGTGGTTTTTAATTGAGTCATATAAATAGTAGTTTTAATAGTTTCGTTCTCCAAAGATTTTGCTTCCTACCCTGACTAGTGTACTTCCGGCTTCCACCGCCAGCGGATAATCGTGTGACATACCCATGGAAATTTCTTTGAAGTATTCTGAATCAGAAAAATAGCTCTGCTTGATTTCTTTGAAGAATGTATTTAAGGAACAAAATTCTCTTTTGATTTGTTCGTCGTCATCCACATTGGTCGCCATACCCATCACTCCTGATAAGCGGACATTTTTCAAATCCTTCCATCCGCCTGTATCCAGCATTTCCCTGCATTCGTCAAAAGAGAAACCGAATTTCGTTTCCTCTTGGGCGATATGTATCTGCAATAAACAAGGGATGACGCGATGGACTTTGGAAGCTTGTTTATTGACTTCAACCAATAATTTATACGAGTCTATGGCATGTATCATAGCTACATAAGGGGCCATGTATTTTACTTTGTTTGTTTGCAGGTGGCCGATGAAATGCCATTCAATGTCTTTGGGCAGGGTTTCATATTTCTGAGTCATTTCCTGCACGTGGCTCTCACCGAAAATACGCTGGCCGGCAGCATACGCTTCTTCCAATGCCTCGTTGGGATGGAATTTGGATACGGCTACCAGGCGGACCCCCGCAGGCAGTTCGGAAAGAACTTCTTTTAAATTTGCTTGAATGCTCATTATCTGTTATACTTTCTATTTTTTATCAGGCTTTATTCGGTTTTTCCGGCATCCGGAAATTCAGGTTTCACATCCGGTTCGGCTTCGTATGGGTAAACATCCATGATGGCGGTTTCGGCTACGGATGCAATCACGTAGTCTGCCATTGTACCTTTCATTCCTTCGTCCAGTTTCTTTACAGCGTCGCGCAGGTCGGAAGCTTGTACCAGTACGGTAGTGGAGGTCTTTTTTTCTGCTCCGCTTTTTTCGTCCAGCGTGATGAAGAACAGCTTGCACTTAAACCAGCGGTCGGCTGCATCTTCTTCAGAGGGGAACAGTTCGCTGTAGTTGGCTCGTTTGATGTCCGAAACAGTGAACTCACCGCTGATATACGGAGTGATTTCTTCAATAATACGGGCTTCTGCTTCAGTAAAGCTCAGCGCGTCAACCAAATAGGGTTCCGTTACTTTCTTGTTCATGCCGTTTTCCATGACTTTTTCGTAACGTATCTTACATTCAAACCAAGTATGCATCATAAAAGTTTATTGTTTTATTGAATATTAAATTGGATACAAAGATACAATTTATTTAATCTTCATCTCCCATTTTACTTAATTTCTTCATGCTTTCCTTATTCCACTAGTTTGCAGCTGTTCAATTGCATGAATTCGTGAATCACTTTTTCATGATCGCCCATTAATATGATGTGATGGTTACCTAAAGGATTACGCATAAAATAGTCTACCGATTTGTCCAGTTTGATTCTTGCTTGTGTGCGGCAGGCATTGATGTAGTTGGTATTTTCTATCAGTTGGCCTGTGGATACGAAATACTCGTCCAGGCATTCTCCCGCGCATTTTATCATCGTGATGCCTCCCGGATGCAAAATACCCTGTATGGCTATTCCGGTTTCTGTTTCAAAATGATTCCGGATGATAAACTGATCCACCATTTTGGTGGCAATCGTACAGTGAGCCATCACTATTTCGTTCAGGTCATCGTTGATGAATGCCGGATTCGCCATGAATCCTGCCTGGCCGGTCAGTGTTTTGGCGATGAGCAGAGTAAAGATGGATTGTAAGTCTCCTTCACATCCGGCCGGAATGCCTTCATCATTAAGCAGGGCAAGTGCCAGACATCCAGTTGTTCCTAATTTCTCAATCAGGGAGAAGCAGGAGAGGGTTACTGCATCCAGCTTTTTTTTCTCGCAAATAATTTTCACTGCCTGATAAAGACGCATGGCTTTCAGCAAATCTTCCGGAGTCCCTTCCCGGCAGGCAATGGCACGGTTGGCAAATACGGACGCCTCATATCCTATATCATCATCCTTTATCTGATAAAAAAGACAATACACTTCCTCCATGGGGATATCAATGAACTCTATTCCCCAGCGGCGTCTGGCAAGCAGGTAATCTACATTGCTGGCCACCAGCCACGGAGAAGAATATCCCACAACTCCGATTCGTTTTCCTCTTACCTCGCGCTGGGCGGCGAAAGCCTTGTGATGATCTATCAGTTGTCTCACCATATTGGGGATAGTGCCATGAATAATATGTACTTTCATTCCTTTGCTGCGTATCCATGTAGCTATTTCCAGGGAAGCAGCCAGTGAGTTCTGTTGTCCGTCGGTCAGCAGATGGATAGGATAGGGAAGTAGTTCGAAGTGTTGGGTGACCATTTTTTCTACCCCGCCCGAAGCGATGAAAGCCATCCGGTAGGCATCTGCCGGAATACTTGCAGCCTCTGTATAAGGTACCAGATGAAGCGTGAAAAACTTCTCGATTTCCACAAATAAATCTTTATGGCAATCATATACAGACTCAATTCTGTTCAAGGAGGACTGGAAGGTTATCAGGTATAGATTCATTTGATATTTTGCTTTGTTTTACTGGAACAAACTTACATGTTTTTTTTTAATAACCCTAAAAAATGCGCATTAAGATAACAAAGATTTAAATTCTTAATTAATTGTTTGCTCGGTTGGTTGCGAAAGTCTATCTTTGCACTTCGATTAAATAATTTTTATAACATTATGCCAATAATATCCATCAGAGGAAACGAGATGCCCGCATCGCCAATTCGCAAATTGGCACCGCTGGCCGATGCTGCAAAACAGAGAGGAGTTCATGTGTATCACCTGAATATCGGTCAGCCCGACCTGCCTACTCCGCGAGCGGCCCTTGATGCGATCCGTAATATTGACCGTACCGTTTTGGAATATAGTCCCAGCCAGGGATACCGCAGCTATCGCGAGAAGCTGGTGGGTTATTATAAGAAATATGACATCAACTTGTCTGCCGATGATATCATCATCACTACCGGAGGTTCGGAAGCGGTGCTGTTTGCTTTTCTAAGTTGTTTGAATCCGGGAGATGAGATCATTGTGCCGGAACCTGCCTATGCCAATTATATGGCGTTTGCCATTTCGGCGGGTGCCGTGATCCGCACGGTGACGACTACCATCGAGGAAGGGTTCTCCCTGCCGAAAGTGGAGAAGTTCGAGGAGTTGATAAACGAACGCACAAAAGCTATTCTGATCTGTAACCCGAATAATCCGACCGGCTATTTGTATACCCGCCGCGAGATGAACCAGATTCGTGACATGGTGAAGAAGTATGATCTTTACCTGTTCTCGGATGAAGTGTACCGCGAGTTTATTTATACCGGTTCTCCTTATATTTCTGCCTGTCACTTGGAAGGCATTGAAGAAAATGTGGTGCTGATTGACTCGGTGTCCAAGCGTTATTCCGAATGCGGCATCCGTATCGGTGCGTTGATTACCAAGAATAAGGAAGTGAGAAATGCCGTCATGAAATTCTGCCAGGCACGTCTGAGTCCTCCTTTGATCGGTCAGATTGCTGCCGAAGCTTCATTGGATGCCCCCGAAGAGTACACACGCGAGACGTATGACGAATACGTGGAGCGCCGTAAGTGCTTGATTGACGGGCTGAACCGTATTCCGGGTGTTTATTCACCTATACCGATGGGTGCATTCTATACGGTTGCCAAATTGCCGGTGGACGACAGTGAAAAGTTCTGTGCATGGTGTCTGTCGGAATTCAACTATGAAGGCGAGACGGTCATGATGGCTCCGGCTGCCGGATTCTATACTACTCCGGGTGCAGGCCGTAATGAGGTGCGTATTGCCTACGTGTTGAAGAAAGAGGATCTGGTCCGTGCGTTGTTCGTACTGCGTAAGGCATTGGAAGCATATCCCGGAAGAGTAGAAGACTGATATGGACTGGAAGCTCTTTATTGCCAGACGCATCTATCGCAGCAATGAGGGTGGAAAAGAGGTGTCCAAGCCTGCCGTCCGCATTGCTATGCTGGGCATAGCTATCGGGCTGGCCGTCATGATTGTGTCGGTAGCGGTGGTGATCGGTTTCAAACATGAGGTACGCGACAAGGTGGTAGGCTTGGGGGCCGATATCGTAATAACTAACTTCGACTCCCAGCAATCTTATCAGACGGTTCCCATTGTAGCCAACGACAGTTTGCTCCATCTGTTGAAAACACTGGAAGGAGTAAAGCACGTGCAGCGCTATTCCACCAAGCCGGGAATGATAATGACAAGCGACAGCTTTCAGGGAATGGTGCTAAAAGGTGTTTCTCATGAATACGACTGGAGGTTTTTAAAGAATCATTTGCAGGAAGGGGAGATTCCTGTTTTCTCGGATACTGCCTCTACTAATAAGGTATTGGTGTCCCGCACTATTGCCGACAGACTACATCTGAAACTGGGTGATAAAATCTATACCTATTATATAGAGGACAATGTGCGTGCACGTCGTCTTACTGTAGCCGGCATCTATCAGACCAATTTTTCCGCATACGATGATTTGTTTCTGATAACCGACTTATATACGGTGAACCGTTTGAATAGTTGGCAGAAAGGGCAGGTGAGTGGTATAGAACTGGAAGTGAATGAGTATAGCCGGTTGGAGTCGGTGAAAGAGGAAATCCGTGCACGGGTGGATACGCAGGTGGATGCATACGGAGGTACTTACTATACTCAGAGTGTGGAGGAAGTCAATCCTCAGATATTTGCATGGCTGGATTTGCTGGATATGAATGTGTGGGTTATCCTGTTTCTCATGACGGGGGTGGCAGGATTCACCATGATATCCGGTTTGCTGATTATCATTCTGGAACGTACCAATATGATCGGGGTGCTGAAAGCATTGGGTGCTGATAATTTTGCTATTCGTAAGATATTCCTCAGTTTTTCGGTATTCTTGATTGGCAGGGGGATGGTATGGGGAAATATCATCGGGGTGGCATTATGCTTTATTCAATCTCAATTTCATCTTTTCAAACTGGACCCTGCCACTTATTATGTAGATCGTGTTCCTATTGAATTCAATATTTGGATTTATTTGTTGCTGAATGTCTGTACCTTGCTGGTATCGGTGCTGATGCTTGTCGGGCCGTCATTTCTGGTGACGCGTATTCATCCGGCAAAATCTATTCGGTTTGAATGAGAAGATTCTCTTTCTGCTTTTTCCGTATATCCGGTATTAATCCTTTTTTTCTTATAATGCTAAGGTCTTTTTTTCTTATGATTAAGTCTTTTTATGCGGTAATGTACTACAGTTTCCTACAGTGAATCGTATAGTCCATTATAGTGGACTGTACGGTCTGATGTAATGGACTGTACAGTCTGTTGTGAAAGTCTGTAGTAGTTGATAGAAAGAAAAGGCTTAATTGTTAGGAAGAAATGCTTTAGTTGGGCGGATGTGTTAGAACCAACCCTGCTGCGAATTCGTGACAGGGCCGGTTCTTTATAGAGAGAATGTAAAGTTATGTATAGTATGTCACTTCCTTCAGCTTACAGTTTGCAAAAGAAAGAAACGAAGAAAGGCATGCTTATGTTTATCAGTATGCCGTGGACGATGGCCACGGGTACGGCTTCCGGTCCGGAGCAGCGTGCGATGGCTGCCAGGGAAATGTCGGAAGAACCGATGCCCGCCGCCGAGATAGGTGCCAGATAACCGAAATATTTGCGGAAAAGGGGAGCTCCTATCAAGGCGGTCATTTCCCGGAAGATATTGGATAGTAGCGCGATGGTCCCCAATTCGGTAGCAAGCTGCACACCGATGGAGGGGGATTTGATCTGCGTGATAAGGATGGAGGAAACGGAATAATAGGAGAATCCGCTTCCGACAGCCATGCAGTCGAAGATACTCCAGCGGCTCAAGAGAAAGCCTCCGATAGCGGAAAACAACAGAGTACCGCTTACGGTGGCAAAGGGTACGAGCAGTGTCCTGAAATTGAGGGATAAAACAAACTGCCTGAGGTTGCGGTTGCTTCCAAGATTAATGCCGAGTAACAGCATCAGTACATATAGTACATATACAGAGGTTTGGTGTACGTCGAAGTCCACCGCATAGCTGACTCCGGCTACGCAGCCAAACAAGAAAAAGGCTAGAGTTACAAGACTACTTTTCACCGTTTGCCCCCTTTCCTCTGAAAAAGATGCGGTATACTGCAAGGGAGGCCATCATGCTGCCCAATATGCTTAATGAGGAGATGACGGCTGCCTGGCCGCAGAAGTAACCAAGATTGTCAATAATCAGTCTGTTAAGACCAATAGAGAGACCTAGTAAGAAAAGTAGCAGACAGACCACGATATGGATGAGAGGAGTGATCTTGCGTATTTGGGATTTATGGCGTAAGGGATAGCCTATAAGGACTCCGACAGCCATTATAGAAATGAAAGTAAACATGAGATTCAACTGTTTTTCTGATTTTACAATACTACTTATAACACGCTTCTAGACAAACGCATTTACGGTATATTGGTAAAGTTGAAAGAACGGATGGACCAGATTATTTTCATACTTATGCTTTCAATTTGAAACTTTTTATTGTTTTTAAAACGGGTGCAAAAGTAGAGTAATTGTCTTTAATATGCAAATAATATACATATTAAATCTTATTGAAGCGAAATATGATATAAAACAAACAATATTGGTGATATTTCGTTGTAAAAAGAAGATTTTAAATTGTTACATTTATAGTTTGACCGAATAATATTGCATGTGCATGGGTGGGTGAAAACAATGAAAAGGGGCTGTTCGGGGTGTGTTAGAGAATATAAAGCGATAAAAGGTTTCAATTTGTTATGCTGGATAATGTGATACTCTTCTATTTTTTCAGGCAGTGATTACATTGGTGGAAAAGTGTTTCTTGCATAACCTTTCTTGGCGGATAAAAATAAATCAGGGCTTGTTTATACAAACCCTGATTTGTTTTTGTCGGATCAAGATGGATAACCGGATTAGAATTCAAATTTTTCTAATTTCATCTTGCCCAATTCTTGTAATTTAGGAACCAAGGTTATAAAATGTGCAGCCTTTTCGTGTGCATCCAGTGACTCAGCATCTTTCCATGTTTCGCAAATCATAAGTACATCTTTACGTGTCGCGCTCTCAAAAACATCATAAGCGATACAACCGTTGTCGTTTAAAGATTGTGCTACCAATTCCTTTGCTGTTTCTAAGACAGCATTGCGGTTACTCTCGTTTACTTGGATAAAAACATTTAATCTGATCATAATTCGTATTATTAAATTAAGAAATGTATAGTTGGTTTCATTCTCTTTTTATTTTCTCATAAACTCATTTTTCCGTCTGAATTTACGTTGTAATTTGAATACCCCATTCCATGCAGGTTGCAGAAAATCAAATAAGGGGAGTAGTGCACAGAACTTCCGTTCGCCAAAAACTTTGGCGGTTTTTCTGAAAACAATCAGTTGCATCGTGAAGCGTGCTAACCATAGCAAAACGGCAATGGCTGCAATAGTCCATTGGTGGAGAAGAATACTGATGGTTATAGTGGCGATGATGGCTGTATAGAACAAGAATCTGCTGCAAGTTTCAAATCCCATGAGATAACGGGCGGTTCCATGAAATAACCGGCTGGTAGCCGCATAGCTTATTTTCTCTTCACACCATATTCTTTTATATTTAGGCATGGCGATTCGCATCAGACTTTCAGGGCTGGCTTCAACTCGTGTATTGTGTGCACGGGCTGTTTCATTGATAAACAAATCATCTTCTCCACGTTGCAGATTCAGGTGGGAGGCAAATCCCTTCTGCTTGTAGTACAGCGTTTTCCGATAAGCCATATTCCTTCCTGTACCCATGTAGGGATGTCCGGAAACAGCCATACCCAAATAACGCATAGAATTCAGCAATGTGTCGAAAGTGATTTTCTTATTAAACCATCCCGGTACTTTTTCGTAGTTGCTGTAGCCTAAAACGATTTCGGTGGCAGGTGTGAAATTACGTGCCATCTGTTTCAGCCATTGATTGCTTTGCGGACGGCAATCGGGTTCGGTAAATACCAGCCATTCATGACGGCTGGCTTTAATTCCCATTGTTATTCCCAGTTTTTTGTGGCTGATATAGCGTGCACTGTCGGGGATAAAGGTATGATAGAGATTGGGGTATTTGTCTTCCAGTAATTTCAACGTATTGTCACAATCATCCGCCGGGCGGTCGTAAATCACAATCACTTCGAATTCCGGATAGTCCTGCTCTAAAATAAATGGGAGGTTTTCTTGTAATTCGTGGGTGGCGTCTTTTGCCACAATAATGACAGACAGTGGAGGATTTTGAGTATTTATATCAGTGGCATATGCTGTTTCTCTGCTGTGAGTGTATAGTTTGTTATATAGCCCTAGATAGTAAACAGCCTGCGTGATAAACAAGGCTCCCGAAGCTATTGGTAAGATTGTATCTATGGTGAATAGTTCCATGTGTGATCTGTATTAAAAACGTGCAAAAATACAGCAAATAATCGAATTGTAGCAGAATGAATATTCTTTATTTATTCAAAAGCTCAGATTTAATTATAATTTAATGTTAAAAGTGTGTTTTCGTGAATATTTTTCAAGTATAATTGCTATATTTAAAGAAGTTAACTGAAACCTGTAACAAGTCCTGACCAACGGGCAATTATTATGAGAATACAATTTGAGATTAAAGAAAGTTTGATCAATATACTTGATCAGCTTATGCATTCCGATTTTTGGGCTACGGAAATCAAGGAAGATGAGTCGGGAAAGAAGATTATCAAGATTAAAGACTTGGCTTATAACTTAGAAGCCGTGGCCGAGGTGATGGGGAATGAAATTTTTATTAAAACAGCTTTGTCTAAGTACACTTATCGTATTTATGAGGTGAAAGGGGAGTGTTGGTGTGAGTATGTGGGGGCCTATCGTGGTTTTTTGGAACAGAAGCTCCTTCCAATAATTACTCCGAAGGAAAATCTGTTGGAATGTGAGGTGCTGGATAGTTCTATATTAGGAGGTAAGCAGAAAACTTTGCGTGAGTATGCGGAAGATAATTTAAAGCTAAAGAAATTCCGTGAACAGAATTTTGGTAATAATGGATTCTCAAAAGCGGATCATCCGCGGCGTGTGTATGATGAATTTATAAAAGAAGATTTCATTCCGGAAGATAAATAAGAAACAGCGCCGCTTTGTATCAAAGCGGCGCTGTTTCTTATTTATTCAGGCAGTTGGAGTTGGTTTATACTAACTCTTCTGAAGTATATCCTTTGGGCAATGCACGACAATTGTAAGCCGATGCCATAATTTCACCATATGCTCCTGCTGAACGGAGAGCGAAAAGGTCGCCACGGTGTGCTTTGTTCAAATCAATAGCTTTGCCGAATACATCGGATGATTCGCAGATGGGGCCTACCACATCGTAAGTTTCCATAGGTTCTTCCGAAGTGATATTTTCTATTTTATGGTATGCCTGATAAAGGGCGGGACGAATCAAGTCAGTCATGCCGGCATCTAATATGGCGAACTGTTTGTTGGCTCCTTGCTTTACATAAATCACTTTGCTGATAAGGCTGCCGCACTGTCCTACTACGGCACGTCCCAGTTCAAAATGTAAAGTTTGCTGGGGGCGCAGTTTCAGATGCTTGTGATAAGTGGCAAAGTATTCCGTGAAGTTGGGGATGGCTTGACGGTTGGGGTGTGCATAATCAATTCCTAAACCGCCGCCTACATTGATATGTTCTACTATGATTTGGCGGGCATAGAGTTTTTCCTGTAGTTCGTTTACACGGTTGCACAAGGCTACAAAATCACCCATATCCAAAATCTGAGAACCGATGTGGAAATGTAAGCCTACAAATTTTACATGAGGCAATGTTCCGGCCATATCGATCACTTTGTCCATATCTTCCATGCTGATACCGAATTTGTTCTCTGCTAGTCCGGTGGTGATATTTGCATGGGTATGCGCACCTACATTCGGATTGATACGGAAAGCTACACGGGCTGTTTTGCCTTTGGCGGAAGCTAGTTCATTAATGATTTCCAGTTCGGGTACGGACTCTACATTGAAGCAGAAAATATCATAATCCAGACCCAGATTGATTTCCCAGTCTGTCTTACCTACACCTGCATAGACTATTTTGTTTGTCGGGAATCCGGCCTTAATGGCTGCGCGGATTTCTCCGCCACTTACACAGTCGGCTCCCAGACCGCTTTCGCGGATAATTGTCAGGACTTTGTGGTTAGCATTGGCCTTCACGGCGTAATGCACGCAGAAATTATTGTATTTGCCTGCTTCTTTATTGATGCATGACAAGGTTTCTCGCAGCACATTGACATCGTAATAGTAAAAGGGAGTTTCCAACTCTCTGAACTTGTTTACGGGGAATGTTCCTTTCATATTGTATTTTGTTTTTATGAGCAAGGGCGAATTAAATTCGCCCGAAAACACCAACTTTATAAAGTGAGATGTATTCGGGCGGATTGAATCCGCCCCTACAGTAGAAATTATTTATTGTTGAATAAATGATCGCTTAATGACTGCAATGCTTTCTTCTTGTCTTCTTCACGAATCAGGAAAGAAATATTGTAGTTGCTACCGCCGAATGAAATCATACGTACCGGTATGTCGCGCATGGCGTCCAACGCTTTGGCTTCAAAGCCTACATTTTCCCATTCCAGGTCACCGACTACACAGATGATACACATGTCCTGATCTACGGTTACTGTACCATATTTCTTCAAGTCGTCCAGAATTTCATTCAGATGTTTGGTGTTATCAATGGATACGGAAACGCCAACCTCTGAAGTGCAGATCATGTCGATAGAGGTCTGATAGCTTTCGAAGATTTCGAATACTTTGCGCAAGAAGCCGTGGGCCAGTAACATACGGCTTGATTTGATCTTGATTGCAGTGATATTGTCTTTGGCTGCAACTGCCTTGATTTTGCCTTTTTCCGTATCATTGGAAATCAAAGTTCCCGGGGCTGTAGGTTCCATTGTATTAAGCAGACGGACGGGAATATTGGCATATTTGGCAGGCTGTACGCAAGTAGGGTGCAGAATCTTCGCACCAAAGTAGGCCAATTCGGCAGCTTCTTCGAAGTGCAGGTGACGTACGGGAGAAGTCTTGTCTACGATGCGCGGATCATTATCGTGCATACCGTCAATATCTGTCCATATCTGGATTTCAGAGGCATTTACAGCGGCACCGATCAGTGATGCGGTATAGTCGCTTCCGCCACGTTGCAGATTATCTATCTCGCCGTAGGCGTTACGGCAGATAAAACCTTGTGTGATATAAATTTCAGCGTCCGGATGTATTTCTAGCTGTGCGGCCAGTTTTTCTTTGATATATACAGGGTCGGGCTCCGAGTTCTTGTCCGTGCGCATGAATTCCAATGCCGGAAGTAAGATGGCGTTGACCCCTTGTTCCTGCAAATAGTTGGTAACCATGTTGGTAGAGATCAACTCGCCTTGTGCCAGGATTACTTTTTCTTCGAACAGTGTGAAAATATCTTTTGTATACGAACGAATATAATCGAACTGTGCTTTTATAAATTCCTGTGTTTTCTGCTTATACTCGTCAGTAGAATAAAGTTCATTAACATGCTGTTTATATTTAGCCTCCAGTCTGTTAATGATTTCATTCGCACCTTCGGGATTTTTCTTATACAGATAATCCGAAATTTCAACCAACGTGTTTGTTGTTCCAGACATGGCTGAAAGTACAACAATCTTCTGTTCACCGTCGGTAATTAATTTGGCTACTTCTTTCATTCTTTGTGCAGAACCTACCGAAGTACCTCCAAACTTTAAAACTTTCATTTTTCGTTTCGTATTTTAATTGTTCCTATATTGATAATTAGCGTGCAAATATACAAATAAGACTGCAAAAATCAGCATTTTAGCGATGATATTTATCATTCATCTACTTATTCTGCCGTTTCTTGGGGTGTAACTGTCGTTTTTTCTCCTTTTTCGGTCTCATTTTGACTTCTTTCCATCCGGCTGTATTCGTGAGTCACTTCTTTGATATGATGATTCTCAAAACGGTAGACAACTCCCGGATATTCCGACAAGAGATGCAGATTATGGGTGGTCATCATGATGGCGGAGCCTGTAGCACAAATGGATTTCAGAAGTTCTACAATTTTGCGCCCTGTTTCCGTGTCCAGGTTACCCGTCGGCTCATCGGCCAGAATAATGTCCGGCCGGTTTAGGATGGCACGGGCGATAACAATGCGTTGTTGTTCGCCACCCGATAGTTCGTTGGGCATTTTGTATCCTTTACCGGTCATTCCCACTTGGTCCAGTACTTCTTCAATGCGTGCTTTGATGGTTGCTTTGTTTGTCCATCCGGTGGCGCGCAATACAAAACTGAGGTTAGCGTGTACGGTGCGGTCTGTCAGTAACTGAAAATCTTGAAAGACAATGCCTAAACGGCGGCGCAGTTCGGGAATATGCTTCCGCTTGATGTTAGTCATGTTGTAGCCTAGCACCTCGGCTTCTCCTGACTGTATATCCAGCTCACCGTAAATTGTTTTCAGTAATGAGGTCTTTCCGGAACCGACTTTCCCAATGAGGTAAACAAATTCACCCTTGTTCAGTTCCAGGTTTACATCTTCCAATACGCCTAATTCTTGTTGGTTGATATATACGTTTTTATATCGAATGAGAGCTTCGTCCATCATTTTAGTGTTTTTTCCACGTAGCGCTATGACGTTCTTTCAATTCACGGGCAAGGTCCTCGATGCGATAGCCTTTTGAGGTGAGCAGTACAATCATGTGGTATATCAGATCGGCTCCTTCGTAGATAAGGCGTTCGTCGGTTCCGTTACAAGCTTCGATAACCGTTTCCACGGCTTCTTCACCTACTTTCTGTGCCATTTTGTTGATACCGGATTCGAACAGGCTGGTGGTGTAAGAGCCTGCGGGCATTTCCTCATGACGTTTGTCAATGAAATCTTGTAATTCCTTTAGGAACATGATGTCTTCTTTGTTTTCTTCTCCCCAGCAAGTATCTGTTCCGGTGTGACATACAGGACCTGCCGGATTTACTTTGATCAGCAGGGTATCCTTGTCACAGTCTTCTTTTATAGAAACAACATTCAGGAAATTCCCGCTTTCTTCACCTTTTGTCCACAGGCGGTTCTTGGTACGGCTGAAGAAAGTTACTTTACCAGTTTCCATTGTTTTTCGGTATGCTTCTTCATTCATAAACCCTAACATCAGTACTTTGTTGGTGCTGTTGTCTTGTATGATGGCGGGGATCAACCCGTTCATTTTTTCAAAATTCAAATCCATTTTTCTATATTTTTATTGTTATATTATCGGTGTTGTATAGAACTTGTTTAAAATTTCATCAGCATCGTCATTCAGAGTGGAATGAGGACCTGAAGGTCGTTTGCCAGTCTTTCACCCTGTCTGGGATGGTAATGGAAACAGATTTAGATGCAATTAAAAACAGAGTTATAACCTCACATTAATTCCTTGCTCGCAAAGATACTGTTTTAATTCGGGAATTTTAATCTCTCCGAAATGAAAAACGCTGGCTGCTAATGCTGCATCTGCTTTCCCTTTTGCAAATGTATCGCGGAAATGTTCCATGCATCCGGCGCCTCCAGATGCGATGACGGGAATTGTCAGTAAATCGGCCAGGGTGGAGAGGGCTTCGTTGGCATATCCGTTTTTCACTCCGTCATGGTTCATGCTCGTGAAGAGAATTTCTCCTGCCCCGCGGTTGTTCACTTCTTTAGCCCAGTCAAACAGGTACTTGTCGGTTTCAATCCGGCCACCGTTCAGATAGCATTTCCAGCCAGTTTCGGTCTGCTTGGCGTCAATGGCTACCACACAAACTTGTGAACCGAAATGTTTGGCAATCTTGTCTACCAAATCCGGATTACGGATGGCTGATGAATTGATAGAAACTTTGTCAGCTCCCGCGTTCAATAGCCGGTCTACATCGCTCAGTTCGTTTATACCTCCTCCTACAGTAAAGGGGATATTGATATTAGCCGCCACCCGTTTTACCAAATCGGTAAAGGTTTTGCGTCCTTCATGGCTGGCAGTGATGTCAAGAAAGACCAGCTCGTCAGCTCCCTGTTCACTGTAGGTATGCCCCAGTTCTACCGGATCACCTGCTTGACGTAAGTTTACGAAATTGGTTCCTTTTACGGTCTGCCCGTCTTTGATGTCCAGGCAAGGTATGATTCTTTTTGCTAACATAATTTGTTCTTACATGAAACGGTTTAAGTCTTTCAATGTAATTTTTCCCTCGTATAACGCCTTGCCGAAAACAACAGCCGGGACTTTGGCTATTTCCAGGTCGATAATATCCTGTATACAGCTTACTCCTCCGCTGGCTATCAGATGCATATCCGGGAACTCCTTCAGGATTTGCTGGTATAGTTCCACGGAAGGCCCTTGCAACATTCCGTCACGGCTGATGTCGGTACACAACACCTTGAAAACTCCTTCTTTAGTATAATCTTTCAAAAAAGGGATCAACTGCTGCTGACTTTCCTCTTTCCAGCCATTGACAGAAATTTTATTCTTCTTTACATCAGCTCCCAGAATGATTTTCTCGTTTCCGTATTGTTCCAGCCATTTTTTGAAAAGTCCGGGATTTTTCACGGCTACGCTGCCCAGAGTTACCATTTGTGCGCCATTATCGAAAGCGATGACTAGATCCTCGTCTGTCTTTATCCCTCCTCCAAAATCAATGACCAGAGAAGTACGGCTGGCGATTTGGTCCAGTACACGGTAATTCACAACATGGCGTGAGGCTGCTCCATCCAAATCGACAATGTGCAGACGATGAATCCCATGAGCTTCAAATTCTTTGGCAACCTCAACCGGGTTTTCGTTATATACTTTCTGTGTGCTATAATCTCCTTGAGAAAGACGGACGCATTTGCCATCAATAATGTCGATGGCAGGAATTAACTCTATCATATCTATTTCTTCTTATACATTATTATATATAATGTAATGGTTCACAATTCTAAAAAGTTCCTCAGGATTCGTTCGCCCACGGCTCCACTCTTTTCGGGATGAAACTGTGTTGCATAAAAATTATCTTTGTGCAAGGCCGAACTGTAGGGGAGGATATAATCTGTTTGTGCTGCCGTAAACTCGTTCAGGGGCACATAGAAGCTATGTACGAAGTACACAAATTCTTCTTTGGTGAATCCTTTGAACAGGTCGCTGCGTACATGGGTCAGGGTGTTCCATCCCATATGGGGTACTTTGTCTTCATGCCGGGTGGGGCTGAACAACTTTACATCAGTATCAAAGATGCCCAAGCAATCGGCATTTCCTTCTTCGGAGTGCCGGCACATCAGCTGCATTCCCAGGCAGATACCTAGTACAGGTTGTTTTAAGTTTTTGATAACTTCATCCAGCCGGTTTTTCCGGAGATGGCTCATGGTTGTTTCGGCTTCGCCCACACCGGGGAAGATAACTTTGTCGGCACTCATCAATAGTTCCTTATCGGAAGTGATGGTTGCTTCTACTCCAAGGCGCTTCAATGCATAGTCTACGGAGTAGATGTTTCCTGCATTATATTTTACGACAGCAATTTTCATCAGCTAAAGATAACTGTTTTATTTTTATAAGCCAATACTTTTCGTTCAATATGTTTCTGAACAGCACGAGAAAGGACTATTTTTTCCAAATCTTTACCTTTACTTACTAAATCCTGCACAGTGTCCTTGTGTGTGATGCGTACTACATCTTGCTCAATGATAGGACCGGCATCTAGTTCGGAGGTAACATAATGGCTGGTCGCACCAATGATTTTCACTCCTCGTTCAAACGCTGCATGATAAGGTTTTGCACCAACGAACGCAGGGAGGAAAGAGTGGTGTATGTTGATGATACGGTTGGGGTATGCTTCAATCATTTGTTCGGAAATCACTTGCATATAGCGTGCCAGTACAATGAAATTGATGTTATGTTGTTCCAACAGCTCCATTTCTGCTTTTTCCTGTTCCATTTTGTTCTCTTTGGTAATAGGGAAGAGATAGAATGGTATACCGAAGCGTTCTGCTACATGCTGCAGATCGGGATGGTTACTTATAATCAGCGGAATTTCCACATTCCATTCTCCGGCAGTGTAGCGTGCCAGCATATCGAACAGGCAATGGGACAGTTTGGAAACAAATATGGCCATTTTGGGTTTTACATCCGAGAAATAAAGACGGAATTTCATTTCATATTTTTGGGCATACAATGTTTCAAAATAATCTTCTATTTTATCTTTAGGAATAAAGAAATCCTTTATTTCCCATTCTATACGCATGAAAAATATATTTTCTACATGGTCCACATATTGGTCTAAGTAGACAATATTACCTCTGTTAATTGTAATAAAGTTTGTGACTTCTGCCAAAATGCCTGGTTGGTCTGGGCAGTGCAACAATAATTTTGCAGTTGTATTCATCTTTTTCCCTAATTTTCGATTTTAATCTATTGAGTGCACAAAAATAGCGAATTATTGCTAATGAGCTAAATTTTATAACAAGAAGTTTGTTGAAAAGATTAAAATAATAACAATATCGTAATTTTTAGGATGGGAAGGTAAAGGGAGTCGGAGAATATTTTTTTAATGGTTTTTGCCAAAATGCTTGCAGATTTAAAAATAATGCGTACCTTTGCACCCGCAATCGAGAGAGAAAGTATCGGAAGAAAGATTATTTGAATTATTGGTGCGTTAGTTCAGTTGGTTAGAATACATGCCTGTCACGCATGGGGTCACGGGTTCGAGTCCCGTACGCACCGCAAAAGTCTTTTTTCGATTTATCAAAATTATTGGTGCGTTAGTTCAGTTGGTTAGAATACATGCCTGTCACGCATGGGGT